>Ga0209575_10000063_pt1 | contig 133753 bp, 120 predicted proteins | sample Medcelwee11metaG_FD_187172 | JGI IMG/M metagenome (GOLD analysis project Ga0209575, IMG submission 187172) | Freshwater pond sediment microbial communities from the University of Edinburgh, under environmental carbon perturbations - Medium... | ecosystem: Environmental > Aquatic > Freshwater... | reverse complement strand
TGTCCTTCAGGAGAGCTTAACGTTACCTAAAACGTCGTTTTTCAGGCATAACTATCCGCACCCCGAGAAAATATTTTCCGAAATTGTCCTTGGACAGGTGTTCAGAAATTTAGGTGGTGGATTTGGGTATGGCTCAGAATATTGCGCTTGTCTAAAGCGTCCAGAAAGACCTCACAGTCATCTTCACTGATATATTCCTGCTCAAAACTTGTCCGGATCGTCGCACGGGGGCTCTTTACATCAAAACCTTCATAGAACAGTAAATCCTTCAAGGCCTTCCAGGCAAGTTCAAAAGAAAACTCAAACATCTGTACCAACCCGGCCCGCTCAAGATCGGTTAATTTGTCCTTGCTACAAGCCGCCTCAAGTTGGGCCATAGCCTTACCAAAGTTCTCCAGCCGCTGCTGCCAGCGGATCTCATCCGCATTACTCATTCTCCACCTCCTGCTTTCATTATGGTGAACCCCAACCCCGCCAGATTCTCTTTGATCTGCTCTTCCAGCCGGGCGCTCTCGGCAAACTGCTCGGAGAGCTGGGCAGTCAACCGGGCCATCTTGTCGGCAAATGGTTCGCCGTCGTCCTCCTCTTCCGCCGCTCCCACATAGCGGCCAGGGGTGAGCACATGGTCATGCTTGACTATCTCGTCCAATTTGGCGGACATACAAAAACCGGCCTCGTCCTCATACCCCTCGCCCTTGCGCCAGGCATGAAAAGTTCCGGCAATCCGTTCAATGTCTTCCCTCTTAAAATCCCGCAACACCCGGTCCTTCATATAACCTAAGCTTCGGGCGTCGATGAACAGCACCTCACCCGAACGATCCCGGAAGGCGTTGCGCTCCTTCTTGTTCCGGGTCAAAAACCAGATACAGGCCGGAATCTGGGTATTGGTGAAGAGCTGACCGGGCAGGGCCACCATGCACTCCACCAGATCGTTTTCCACCAGAGCTTTGCGGATGATTCCCTCGTTGTTGGTGTTGGAACTCATGGAGCCGTTGGCCAGCAGCAGCCCCATGGAACCGTTGGGGGCGAGATGGTAGAGCATGTGCTGAAGCCAGGCAAAGTTGGCGTTACCGCTGGGCGGCTTGCCATACTGCCAGCGCGGATCATCATCGTTGACCCCGGTATCCCACTCCTTCATATTAAAGGGCGGATTGGCCATGATGTAGTCGGCCCGCAGGTCCGGGTGCTGGTCGTTGGTAAAGGTGTTGGCCGGTTCCTTGCCGAAGTTGAAGTCCAACCCCCGGATAACCATGTTCATGGCCGCCAGCTGCCAGGTGGTGTGGTTGTACTCCTGGCCATAGATGGAGACATTGCCGAGCCTGCCGCCATGCTCCTTGATAAAATTCTCACTCTGGACAAAGAAGCCGCCGGACCCCATGGCCGGATCATAGACCCGCCCCTGGAAGGGTTGCAGCATCTCGACAATGAGCGAGACTATGGATTTAGGGGTGTAGAACTGGCCACCCTTCTTGCCTTCGGCCAGGGCGAACTGGCCGAGAAAATATTCATAGACATGGCCGAGGATGTCCTTGGCCTGCAGGGATTCATGGGCAAAGGGAATCTCGGAGAGCAGGTTGATCAGCTCAATGAGCTTGAACTGGTCGATCTGCAACCGTCCGTATGATTTATTCAGCACCCCTTTCAGCTTGGGGTTGTCCTTCTCGATGGCGTCCAGGGCATCGTCAATCAGCCGCCCCACACTGCGGAAGGTGTAAATGTGTTTCTTGCCGTTTACGATCTCGATCTCTGTGCCGGGCGCCAGGGTGGCATTGTCGCGCAGGGTCTGCCAACGGGACAGCTGCGGCACCCAGAAAATATTCTTCTCGGTGTAATAGTCCCGAATCTCCAGCTCATCAGCAATCTCGGCCTGATATTCATCGTCAGAGTCATACTCTTCGGGATCAAGAAAATAGTCATGCTCCGGGTCCTTGAACTGCTCGGTCAGCTCCAGCCGCCGGATGCCAAACGAATCCGAGACATATTTGACAAACAACAGCCCCAGCACCGCGTGCTTATACTGAGAAGCATCCAAGGTGGAGCGCAGCTTGTCCGCCGCGTTCCACAGCTTCTTATCCAGGGCATCGAGAAACTTCTGTGCCTTGTCCGGCATGGGTCTTATTTCCTCTTGGTTCTTGATTAACTGTCTACCAGCCAATGGTCGATAATCGCGGTGCTGACCGGCGCCGTGCGCCGATCAGGCAAACGCAGTTTGATTGATCGATGTGCGGTGTCCGGTCAAGCACCTGGTGGTGTGCCGGGCATGGCATGTGTTCTTAAAAGTGAGTCAAATGTAATGGATTTCCAAACATTTGGCAAGTTTTAGACCCAGCCTGATGGAGGCGAAGGGTGTAGCGGTAGTGCAACGGGGTACCGGCGACGGTGCTTCGAAAGGAAGCCGCCTTGCTGAGGCAAGGTACGGTAGTGGGGTACGGTAGTGGGTCGGCGGTAGTGGGTCGGGCTCATGTAATGTACAATTCGTTTCATTATCTTCATGCCGAACGGCGCTGAGCAGAATCCGTCTACTTTCGGGTCGAGCTTGCTCGAACCCGAATATTAGACGGATTTCTGTTCCAGTGTTTTGATAGCGTCCCATTCAGCCGGGACTGAACCAGATCCTACAAGTAACTAAAATTACAAGAGAAAAATTTTAGTTATTTAGAAGGTGGAGCCTTCAGGCGGAACCTGTCAAGGCGCTGGAGCAGCCGACCGGGGGATATAACCGAGCAGGTTGTCCAAGCCAAGTTTTTTCAAAAACCAAGAGCTTTCGAAAAGCCGCTAGCACCCCGGGTCGGCTGAAGCGTTTTGTTGGGCTGATCTTTTGGACATCCATTTTTTTAATGATAAGTTGCTTTCTCCAGATGCTTTTCCAGCTATCAACCCCTCAACACTAATATCTTCGTCAATATCTTCCCAATAGATACCTTCACCCCGGCCAATTATTCGCCAGTTGTCCCGTTCTTTCTGATTAGCGTAGACTAACCTAGGGAACCAGGCTAAAGGGACTGAGATACTACGGCCATCGCTTAAATCAATATTTAATAGTTCCGATGTTACAATAATATCTTGTGCATATGGAACTTCAATTTCAATCGTTAAAGTACTCATTCCAAGCCTCTATAATTTGTTCTTGATTATCCTGCGGTAGTGGGTCGGGCTCATGTAATGAATTGTAATCATGGTTGATTTTATAAAAGATATATCCTATTTTGATCTTAGAGCCCCTTTTTGGGAAGTAAAATCATGATTTTAACAAAAAAGTGAATACGCCCTAAAATAAAAATGCCGCGTGCAAAAAGATTTTATATTCCAGGTTGTGAAACGGAGCTTTTTCAGGTCCGGTTGACTGATTTGTTATGTGATTTCAGTTGTTTTAATTCATAAGCAATTGTGTCTGCACTTAAGTCTTGTTCGTTTGGCCATGTGATACCGCAAAAGAAAGGTTTTACTTGTTTAAAATAATTTTTATCTTTTAATTCTTTAAATACACCTTTCTCAAGATAGGGTTTAACATCAAATATTCCCGTTCGCCCGTCAGACAATTCAACAAATAGCGTATAATCATTTTTTGCAAATACACTTTTTACCTTTAGCATTTTTCACCTCAACGGTTCTATTTTATAAGGTTGCTGACCTTCAACTGCTAGTTTCCAATTAGCCATTAATTCTTCTTGATGGATCTCAACCCAGGCTTGTATCAGTTTAAGTTTCTTATTTGGCATTTCACCTTTTAAGACTTCACCGTCTGGTATTGAAATGACTGCATCATACTCAGCATAATTTGCATGGATATGCGGCGCTTTATGCTCTTTATTGTCAAAATAATACATGTAAATTAATATTCCATAAAACATTGAAATGGTTGGCATATGAGCTATCCTTCTATTTTATATTCCCGAATCTCTTCTTATTTACGTTTGAATCCAGATTCTATATTTATACCATCTTTTTTCTTATCATAAAAAATTATATCTATGCCGATTTCTTCATGTAGCATATTCTTTGTTTTATAAGTAATAGGTTTTATGGAGACTTTTCTTAATCCAATATATCCATCAATGCGAGCCTATCGTTGCAAATAACCGGTGCAAATGGAGCGCAACGAATTTGCATCCGAGTTAATTTTCTTCTTATACATCCTATATTGATTTGAACCACTCCGTATCAACTGAAATTTTTTCAACCATTTCTTTTCTTATTCCGAGGCCCAATTCCTTTAGCTTGTCAGCGAGTTGGTCCCCATCTACCAGATCGATTGGTGGAGCACCATCTCTTGTAGCCTCTCGAATAGCATCACGAGTAAAAGTGCCTGTTGTGATAAACAGGCCTTTATCAGCTCGCCCTATCATTGCGCCTCTGAAGTCACGAATGTCTGAGGCAGTAACAGTGCCCTTATATTTCTTGCACTGAAAAATTACGTGAAAACTTAGCAAGCCACTTAATCGCATTATGCCTTTACCGTCGATTCCACCATCCCCAGAACGACCAGTTACTTCAACTTGTACAAAACCAGATTCCCTTAGAATTCTTTTGGCCAATCTTTCAAAAGCATCTGGAGATATTTCATGTATGAGGAGATGATGGAGGGTACTACGCCAAGACTCAGCTTCATCTGGAATTTCAATATCAGTTTCTGCATCTTCTTCAGGTAATTTTTCCTTTTCGATGGCTTCTTTCTGTTTTTTGTGTCCGTCTCGTACTGTTTTTACAACAACTTGAGGGTCAATCGATTTTACATCGCGTTTTTCTGGAACAATTAGCCATATACCTCTATCTGAATTTTCCAATAAGCCATATTTTTTCAGATAGGTGCGTGCCCATGCCAGACGATATTCAATTTCAGTTTGACTGCTTTTTTCCGGGTTATGTGGAATATTCAATACGTCTTCGGGTAGGCCTGACAATTCTGAAACTTTTTGTGCGATTTCTTCAATAGAACCAGAGCCACCTAATTCATGAAGAGCTTTAAGAAGTGGATTCATGAGTTCATGATATTTCGGCATCTGGCTATTACGTTTCATTGAATTTCCACCTTATTTGTAGATGTATAACGTTGCTAATCAACCGCGCGGCTTTTTGCGTCGGCTAAATTAGCCTTGTGTGTGCCGGGCACGGCACATGTTCTTAAAAGTGAGTCAAATGTAATGAATTTCCAAACATTTGGCAAGTCTTAGACCCAGCCAGATGGAGGCGAAGGGCGTAGCGGTAGTGCAACGGGTACCGATGACGATGCTTCGGGAGGAAGCCGCCTTGCTGAGGCAAGATACCGCGAAGGTACGGGATGACGTACAGGAATCGAGTATAAGGCGCGCATACCGGGACGAGCCTGCACAACAAGGTATAAGTCGGCCTCAAATCAAATTGAAAAATCCACTTCATAGACCTCTAAAATCTGAAGGGCGCTATTCAGCGGTAAGGGTCTTTGCCACAAGCCCTGCGAGAGTCAGTCCGAAACACCCCGGGACCCAGACGGCAGATCCGATGGGCGGCCTTGGGCGGCCATGACCGCCGTCCACATGATCCTGCTCCAGGAGATCCACGGCGTCTTTATCCTCAAAGGGTTCCTTGTTCAGTGGGGGCTCAATGGAATAGACACAGGGCACGCCGCTTGAAAGCCCCCTGCGGCGCAGCCGTCTTCGCACCATCCGGGCCAGGGGACACACTTCGGTGTCAAAAAGATCTCCTGTCCGGATCATGGAGACATCGATTCTGCCTGCAGCTCCCATGGAGGATACGAGATTAAGCCCCATCTCTTTTGCCCCAAAAATCAGACTGACCTTTGCGTTGAGTCCGTCAATGGCATCCACCACCATGTCCAGGTCCGGGCTTAAAAACTGGGACAGGCTGTCGGCATTGACAAAAGAGGTGTGCAGATCCACCTCACAATCAGGATTGATGTCCAGGACCCGGGCCCTCGCCACGGCCGCTTTTTCCAGCCCCAGGGTGGAGTGCAGGGCATAAATCTGCCGATTGATATTTGAGGCGTCCAGCCGGTCAAAATCCACAAGCCGTAAATAGCCGATACCGGACCGTGCCAGAGCCTCCACCACAAAAGAGCCCACAGCACCCAGCCCGAATACGGCCACCCGGGAATGCTTAAGCCGATCAACCGCCGCGGTTCCCAGCAGTTGCTCAAGCCGGGCAAAAGGGCTGATCAGGCTTGAATCCGGGGTCATCTGATTTTCGCCTTTGGGTTTAAAACAGACCCAAACAGATTCAGGCTGTTTTCATATCCATGCCGGGCCAGGGTTTCAAATGCCATGCCCCTTCGTTCCGCCGCCACCCTGACAATCTCCGGTACATTGACCGGCTCATTTAACGGTGTTGCCCCGGGCTGGGCATCCAGAATAAACTGGGGCACAATATCCGGGGAGTCGGTCTCGAATACAATCCGGTCCAAACTGACCGCCCCTAAAGCCTGAACCACCTTTTTGGCATTGGGCCGGGTGACTGATCCGGAAAAGGAGACATGAAGATTAAATTTCTCAAGGACCGGAACAAGGTCGGCAGACCCGGAATAGGAGTGAATGACACCGCCGGCAGTCACCGGTCCATGGTGTTTCAAAATTTTCACTATTGCGTCCCAGGCTTTGCGGACATGGATGTTAATGGGTCGATTGAGCTCACAGGCCAGGGTCAGATGGGTTTTGAACACTTGAACCTGCAGATCCCGGTCCGCGCTCTTGTCCATGAAATCAAGCCCGGTCTCCCCTACCCCGGCGGGTATTTTTTCCAGCCATTGACCCAGATTCCGTGCCCAGTCCGGGCGCAAAGTATCAAGGAACCAGGGATGAATCCCCAGACAGGGCACCACACAGGAAAATTTTTCCGACAATTGGGCTGTAATCCCAAAATTTTCTTCCATGGTGGCACAGGTGGCTATTGTTTCCACCCCGGCGTCTTGCGCCCGCAGAACAATATCCGGAACGTTGTCAATTATCCGTGGATCATGGAGATGCGTATGAACATCAATGAACCCGGTCATGCTCAGCAGACCAGGGCGTGGAGAAAATCAAGGGCCATAGAATAACCATAATGGCCGAATCCGGTGAGCTGGCCCGTGGCAATACCGGCAATCATGGAGGTGTGGCGGAAGGTTTCGCGTTTATGGATGTTGGACAGATGCACCTCCACAATGGGGCATGACAGCATGGATAGCGCATCGCGGAGGGCCACAGAGGTATGGGTCAGGGCACCCGGATTGATAATCACACCGGCAGGGCACTGTTCAAACGCGGCATGAATATAATCCAGAATTGCGCCTTCGTGATTGGACTGAAAAAAATCCAGGCAAAGCCCCAATTCATCTGCACGCGCCTTGAGTTCCCCGTTGATCTGATCAAGGGTAAGCGACCCGTAAATATCAGGTTCCCTTTTCCCCAGCATGTTCAAATTGGGACCATTGATGACATGAATGATACCGGGTGTTTTCTGCGACTGAGTATTCATCGTTTCTTCCTCCAGCAATTCTAAATTTATTCTCACACAAAGCCTCAAAGGCACAAAGGTCTATAAAATAAAACCTTTGTGCCTTAGTGTCTTTGTGTGAGCTTTTCAACAACGGTTTTCAGTCATATAGTGGCGGCAGCGGCAGCCTCAAATCCCAGATCAAAGGCATGAAGGTTCATCTCCACAAGCGCCGGTTTAATCCTGCGCCTGATCGCTTCCTTGACGTTTTCCTTGGAAAATCCCAGGGCGCCGGTCTGGATCAAGGCACCCAACAGCACAATATTCACGCTCATCGGGGAACCGGCTTTTTTGGCCAGTGCCATGGCGTCTATGGCCACAAGGCCGGCTGTCTTCTCCTTGAGCACCCGTTTGATTTCGTCCACTTCAGGATAAACCCCTTTGCCGATAGCCACGGTAAAGGGCGGCAGGGTGGCGGTATTGGTAATCACTCGTGTATTGGCAGAGCACCGGCCAATGGCGCGCAGGGTTTCAGCCGGTTCAAATCCCAGCAGGATGTCGGCTTCCCCGTCGGAAATAATGGAGGAGGAGGCATCGCCGAAAATAATGGAGGATTCCACCACGCCGCCGCGCTGGGCCATGCCGTGGATCTCGCTCATTCTCACCTCCACCCCTTCAATAAGGGCGGCTTCACCCAGAACCTTGGATGCCAGAAGATTGCCCTGTCCGCCGACTGCAACGATGATCATTCTTAATGTTTTCATATCGAACTTGTCTCCTTGTCTATTTCAATGGGCGGATGGCGTTTTCAGGACAGATCTGGGCGCACAGAGCACAGCCCACACAGGTATCGGCATCAATTTTCACCCGGCCCGCTTCAATGTAGAAGGAGGGACAGGCGATCCCATTGATGCACGCCTTGTGATCCGTACATTTATCGGTTACCTCGAAGGGTCTGGGCTTTTTCAGTTTAATGCTCTTTGCCCAGAGGATACAGGGCTCTTTGGAGATGACAACGGAGACACCCTCAAAGGCCATGGCCTCTTTAAGGGTTTCAATGCTCTTTTTCACTTTAAATGGCTTGATCACGGAAACATGTTCCACACCCAGGGCTTTGACCAGAGTTTCAATATTCACCCGGCCGTATCCGGACATCCCCATCAGTTCCATATCCACACCCGGGTGAGGCTGATGGCCGGTCATGGCGGTAATACCGTTTTCAAGGATCACCAAAGTGAAATTGTGGCGGTTGAACACGGCATTGACAAGGCCTGTAATCCCTGAATGGAAAAAGGTGGAGTCGCCGATCACGCTGACCACCTTCTGGTCCGTGGCCTTGCTGAAACCGCATGAGGTACTCACCGATCCGCCCATGCAGATCACAAAATCCCCAACGGACAACGGCGGCATAAAACCCAACGTATAGCAGCCGATATCACTGGGGTGAATAACGTCCATCCCCTGGGCAGCCTTTTTAATGGCGTAGAAGGTGGCCCTGTGGGAGCATCCGGAGCACAGATTGGGGGGACGGTTGGCAATTTCCGGCACATCTGAGGTATCAATCTTCGGGGCCGGGGTATAGTCTATGCCGAAAAAGGCCGCAATCTTCTCCCGGACCATGGCGGGATGAAATTCCCCCAAGGGTGTAAACAGTCCATCCGTCTTTCCCTGGATGGGGATGACAAGACCCGCCTCCTGGGCAAAGGCCTTGACGGCCTCTTCCATGAAAGGTTCGCCCTCTTCAATGACAAGCACCTTTTCACAGCCGGCCAGAAAATCTTTAATCTTATCCTTGGGCAAGGGATTGGAAAACCCGGGGCGAAGAATCTTGACCTGTGATTCGACACCAAGGTCTTTTACAGCATCCAGGGCATAATGGTAGCTCACCCCGTTGGCCACAACTCCCCAGACACCCTGCCCCGTAACAAAATTGAACTTCGAGGCTTCAGACATGCCGGCGGCCTTGTCCATACGCTCCAGAAGCTTGACATGCAGTCCCCGGGCTACGGCGGGTACGGTAACGCAGCGCATGGGATCTCTTTCAAACCGGCCTTTTGTCTTTCTTTCCTTGATCTGGCCAAAGGTCACAAAGGCGTTGGAGTGGTTGATCCGGGTGGTAGTACGCAGGATGACCGGCTGTTTGAGGGTTTCGGACAGCTCAAAAGCCTCTTTGATCATATCCTTGGCCTCGGCCACGGAAGAGGGTTCGAGCATGGGCAGATGGCCGAACTTGGCATAGTAGCGGTTGTCCTGCTCGTTCTGGCTGGAGAACATGGCCGGATCGTCGGCCGTTAAAATCACCATGCCGGCGGTTACGCCGATATAGGCAAGGGTCATCAAAGGATCGGCAGCCACGTTGAGCCCCACATGCTTCATCATGCAAAAGGTGCGAAGCCCTGAGTTGGCAGCAGCGGCGGCGACTTCCAGGGAGACCTTTTCATTGGTGGAATATTCAAAATACAGATCCGATTCCCTGGACATCTGGAACAAATTCAAAGAGACTTCCGAGGACGGGGTCCCCGGATATGTGGTGGCAAAGGCGACACCGGCTTCAACAGCGCCCCTTGCAATGGCTTCGTTGCCCAGGAGCATGATTTTCTCTCCGGGGCTGTCCTTTAACAGTTTATGCATGCGCACAGCTCCTTCTATATTTTAGTTTCAGGCATAAAGTTTTTCAGCATGAGCCAGGGAAGAGGCATACCCTTTGAACCCTTGGGTATCCTCACAGGAGTTAATGGCACTGGAGGCAAAAAACCCTTCCACCATGGTCTTTTCCCCATGACGGATCAACCCCATGAACAGCACCGGGACAAGGCTGAGCCCGTTTTTACCGGTCTCAACACTGAAATCCAGGGGCTCTTCAGTCTGGTACACGGCAAACAGACTGTTTTGGACAGGCATCAGCTGAACAATTTCCGGGTGTTCATGGTGATGGTGGTGATCGTGATCGTGATCACTACAATGGTTACACATGATCTTTAAAGCCTTTCATTATTGCAGGTTGAGAGCACCTAACGCTTAAACCATAAGGTCTTTGCCGGCAAATAACACAGACCTTGTGCCCTAAAAACAGCTTAAGCCCTCAATAATATCGAAATTTATTATAGAATTAAAGGTTTTTGCAAAAATTTTTTAGGCTCATGTCGTGTTTGAGCTTTCTGTTACAATTGTCTTATAATTTTTCCTGTTTCAGTACGCTTGAATGGCTTTTTAAACACAATTTTTTTCGGGCGTTCGTAGCGGTCCAGGTATTGCTCGAACAGTTGTGCCACTTTTTTTTCAAAAAGCTTGTCAGGCATTGTTTCAATAACTAGGACCATGCAGTGACCAAGGGTTTCATCGGGCAGGGAGCCGATGAAAAAAGGGTGTTCAATGGCTTTTTCCAGCTTTTTTTCGATGATTTCAGGAAAATACTTAATGCCGCCTGAAATGATCACATTATCCGCCCGGCCCAAAATACGAAAGGTGGCACTGTCAATAAGTTCTGCCAGGTCGTTGGTAACAAGAGGGGCGGATTGGTCCAGGCCCGGCATTTCAATGGTAAGAGACCCGTTTGGGGAGAGTCCCACGCAAATATCCGCCAGACAGTGGAAAATATCAGATGCATCCGGCCCATTGATCCGGCGAAGGGCGATGTGGGTGGCGGTTTCGGTCATGCCATAGCTTGCAAAACAGGCCGTGGGCACGGTTTGAAGTGCGGTTTCAAGGGTTGCCGGAAGCGCGGAGCCGCCGATGAGCAAGGCCCCAAGGGCCTCAAACCGTTCCGGATATGCCAAAAGCTTTGTGACCTGGTTGGGCACCATGGCGGCGAACCGAAAGGGGGTATCCCGGCACTGGGACAGGAAGGCAAAACCACCGCTTGGTTCTGCAGTGCATAGATCAAGCCTGCCCAAAAGTGCCCTGACCACCATAAGTTTCCCTGCGATGTACCTTAAGGGCAGACACAGCAGGAGGCGCTGCCCGGCTTTCAGTTCAAAAAATTCAAGGGTGCGCATGGCGCTTTGGGCCACAAAGGTTTTCTTCAAAAAAATAGCCTTGGGCGGACCTGTGCTGCCCGAGGTATGGACGGTGATGGTCTTTTCCGGCCCATACCACTGGGTTAAAAAATCAATGAGATCGGATTCGATGCCCGGGGGGCAGACCTGAGCGCCCTCCTGCACAAGCATTTTTATCCGGTGTACGGTACCGTTGACGCATAGGGTATCAGGAAAAATAGTCACAGACTTAAAAAATCCCCGGAAAAACAAACCGTTTGCCCGGATCAAAAAAGAGTTGTTCCCCGCGGATTTCCAGGGGAGAGTCCAGATTATTGGTAAATAACGTCCCCGTACCAAGGCCCTGGTGCAAATGGGGCTGCTTTAAAAAAGTCCACTGGGCAATGGCGTTTAACCCCAGATCGGATTCAAGGTAAGAGGTGACCCACCAGCCCATGCCTCGGGCATCGGCCAGTTCAATCCATTCGTCACACCCTTTCATTCCCCCGTGCAGGCTGGGTTTCAGCACCAGGTAATGGGGGGAAAGGGTATCCAGAAGACGAATTTTTTCTTCACGCTTCGTAATCCCGATCAGTTCCTCATCAAAGGCAATGTCCAGGGGGGACTTTTTGCACAACCCGGCCATATGCTGCCACTGTCCTTGGGCAATGGGCTGTTCAATGGAATGAATACCCAATTCGGCCAGCTGCCCAAGCCGGTCCAGAACCTGGTCCGGGGAAAAGCCGCCATTGGCATCCACCCGTAAAATGACGTCGTCTGCACTGTATTCAGACCGGATATCTTTAAGGATGGCAAGCTCTTCCTCAAACTGGAGCGCCCCGATTTTAAGCTTAATGCAGCGCCACCCCGAATCCAGTTTCTGCCGGACCTGCTCTTTCATGAACGACACTTCCCCCATCCAGATCAAGCCGTTAATGGGGATACCTTTCTCACCCCGGGTGAAGCCGGAAGGAAAAAGAATCTGCGTACCGGCTTGTTCCAGATCCCCCAGGGCGGTTTCCACGGCAAAGCGAACCGAAGAGGGCATACGCTCTTGATCAGCCTGGGCACAAAACCCATCCGGGTCTGCGGCAAGCGCGGCAAGGAGCTGTTCCACCTCAGGAATGGTCTCAGCGCTCAACCCCGGTAAAGGCGCGCACTCCCCCACCCCGATCCGGCCCTCTTTTTCCAGAACAAGATACCACACCCGGCGATGGTTCAGCACCCCCCGGGATGTCCCGGCCGGCCGTTTAAACTGTAATTTATATTCGATAACCCGTGCGTTCATCGTTTGAATCTATTCAAACTCCAATCATCTCTATTTTTAAATTCACCACGAAGATCAAAAAGGAGACGAAGTTTCTTACTCAAATATCTTCGTGAACTTCGTGTTCTTCGTGGTGAAATTGAAATCAGGGGAACTTCGGAAATTTACTGAAATCCGGCTTTCTCTTTTCAAGAAACGCGTTTTTGCCTTCCTGGGCCTCCTGGGTCAGGTAATACAAGAGCGTGGCGTTACCGGCAAACTCCTGGAGCCCCACCTGACCGTCGAGTTCGGCATTGAGCCCCAGTTTGATCATGCGAAGCGCCAAGGGGCTGTGTTCCTGCATTTTCATGGCCCAGGCCACGGTCTCATCTTCGAGCTGCGCCAGGGGCACCACCTTATTAACAAGCCCCATTTCCAGAGCCTCGGCAGCCGTATACTGACGACACATGAACCAGATCTCCCGGGCTTTTTTCTGCCCGATCGTGCTGGCCAGATAGGAGGAGCCTAATCCTGCATCAAAACTGCCCACCTTGGGGCCGGTCTGGCCAAATATGGCGTTTTCGCTGGCTATGGTGATGTCGCACACCACATGGAGCACATGGCCGCCGCCGATGGCAAACCCGTTGACCATGGCGATCACGGGCTTGGGCATGGACCGGATTTGCTTCTGGACTTCAAGGATATTCAGCCTTGGGGTGCCGTCCTTGTCAATATAACCACCCACCCCTTTCACATTCTGGTCGCCGCCGGCGCAAAAGGCCGTATCCCCTGCCCCGGTCAAAACAATTACATTGATACGCTGATCCTCCCGGCAAATGCGCAAAGATTCGCTGATCTCATGGACGGTGGTGGGACGGAAGGCGTTGCGGTAGCGTTCACGGTTGATGGTGATCTTGCCGATGCCCTCATAATACTCAAAAAAGATATCTTCGAACTCTTTGATGCTTTCCCAGTGGCGTTTTTCTGTCATTTATTCGTCTCCGTATTAGTTATTCTCTTTTTAATTTCCGAAAACAGTCCCTTAAATACCTTTGTGTTGGTCTGGGCATCCGTAAACACCTCTAGCAGGGTGGGGACAATCCGGCCGGGATTATATAGTTTTTCAAGGGCCATGTCCAACTGGGAAGCTGAGCCGGCCTGCAGGTAGTCAAGGCCGAATGTCGATGCAAGGCCCTGGGCCTTTGCACTGTGGCCCGCAAAAAAATAGTTTTGAAACACCGCCTGATTATCCTCTCCGGTGCGGCCGGCAAGGTCTTCCACGAAACTGAAAATATTGCCGCCGCCGTTGTTGAGCAGAATAATCCTTAAATTTTTCCCCAGGTATTTATTCCACAATCCGTTGGAATCGTAGAAAAAAGAGAGATCTCCCAAAATAAGCGTATTGATCTTAGAGCTGCATGAGGCATACCCCACCGCCGTTGACACAGAACCGTCAATACCGCTGGTTCCCCGGTTGCCAAGCCAGGTAACCTCTTTGATGCCGGGAGTTAACACGGCATATCTCACGGTGGAGCTGTTGCCAAGATGCAGGACTGAATCTTCCGGCACTGCCTTTAATGCGCCGGCACATGCCGTAAAATCACTAAAAGGGGCCCGGTCCAGATAATGTTTATAAATTTGCAGGGTCTCTTGCTCGCGGTCTTTCCAGGCCCCGGCATAACCGCCGGATGCCTTTTGGATCTGCATATCAGCCAATTGTCCAAAAAACAGTTCCGGGGACATGGCACAAACCCTGGTCAATGCCTGGTAGGTGTCCATATGCCCACCACCGGCATCCACATGAATATGCTCGTGTGGTTTATTAGCTCTTAAAAATTGCCGTATACGCTTGGATACAAAATGCCTGCCAAAGGTAATCAGCAGATCAGGCTGAAACACGGCGGCATCGCCGGAGGATATGGACCCAAGCACAAGTTCCGGAACGGCACAGCAGCAACCGGAAGATATCTGCAGATTGGCCAGGTGCTCGGCGGCAACCACGGCGCCGGTTTTTTCCGCAAACAGGGCCAGGGAACTGTCAAGTTCTCCATTGCCCTGGGACTGGCCTGCCAGTACAAGTATTTTATCTGCCCGGCCGATCTCTTCGGCTGCTGCGGCCAACGCCTTTTCGTCAAGATTGATCCGTGTCTCTGCATTCCCGATCACTTTAACATCAGGCAGTTGCGCATCCATGGTCCGGTGCAAAGGCTCTTCAAGGGGAATGTTGATATGCACAGGTCCGGGCGCATCAGACACGGCCGTATTAAGTATTTCGTTGATTAACCGCGCACCGGACCAAAGCCGGCAGTCCGACTCTTCCAGGGGCAGCGAACACGATTGCTTGATAAAATTTCGGTACAGCGCCGTTTGCTGGATGCACTGGTTTTCCAGCTGATCTATCCAGTAGGCGGGCCGGTCCGCAGTCACCACGATCAAAGGGATATTCTGGTAAAAGGCCTCAGCCACAGCCGGGGCAAAATTAATTGTAGCCGTACCGGAGCTGCACACAATGACAACCGGGTTTTCCTTTGCCTGGGCTAACCCTAGGGCAAAATAACCGGCACTGCGCTCATCCACAATCACCCTGCAGTCAAATTGTCCGCAGCCTGCCAGGGTATGAATCAAGGGACCGTTCCTGGACCCGGGGGACAGCACAATATCAAAAATCTTTTTACTTAGGAATAACGATGCAAGCTGCTGCACATGGCGCTTTGTTGAAATCATCATGTCTGCTCCCCAACTATAATCAACTTAAATTTCTTAGTACATTTTACCCGTTTTGTCTAGGGAAAATGCTAAAGCAAAAACTTATATCCCACACCTAAAGGAGTGGGTTTTACGGCCTAAAGGCCAGGACTATAATCGCGGTGCTGGACGAAATCAGCACCGCGATTCACGGCGGCGGGCTGATCCCGCCGTCGGCTTGACCGATTGGTTATGCGTTTAATGACTATTTTTAGGCTGTTGAATTTATGTTATGATTGAACATTTATCCAGAAATAAGCAGTCACCACTTCGTTTTTATAGTTAAACTGACACCAAAGTTTGTAAATGCCCGCAGAAGGAAATTGGGTTTTAAATTTTATCAAAGATGGTTCCCCCCCTTTCATCGCATGAGCATGGATATAGTCATTGACGTTCAATATCTCTGATTTTCTGATTACGACAAGATGAGCTTTCTCACCGAGAAACGGATGCAAACCTTTGACAGGGCTGTCATCCGATACCATTTTCAAATCAAAGGCAACAGTTGTTTCTTCATTCGTTTTCACTGTTTTCGGCGAGACATCCATACTGACCTTGACATCTCCGACAATTATTTCGGTTTTTTTTGTATCCGGAACGGTCAGCGGTCTTGCGGTTCCTTTTATGCGGAGTTTGAGCACTGAAATCTGCTCTCCGCTATTTTCCGGTTTGTAATCACTGAAAAGAGTATACTCTCCGGCATCGGGGAAACTGGTTTCTGTCAGAAAACTGCCGTCTGCCTTATAATCAGGATGAAGATGACGGAAAAATTCCAGATCATCACTGACAATGATCAGATGCATCAGTTTTTCCTGAAATGTTTCAAACCGTGTAACATTCCGCTCTTTTTCATCTTTAATAAGGATCGTTATCGGAAAAATCTGCTCCTGTCTGATTTCAGACGGAACAGACATTTCAGCCTTAAAAGATTTCGCTACACTACCTGATGAGTGGGAGCCATGCTTGGAATGATCAATCTGTCCGTTTACAGTCGAAGCGGTGATCATCAACAATATTACCATGATTACTTGAAGATAATTTTTCTTCATACATACTCCTTGTTAACAATACTTCGGTAATTTTTTTCAGACTCAATAAATTCAGTAGGTTATGAAATCAGAAAATAAAATTCAGTTCCAATAATTTCAATTGGTTACAAAATTTTAACCTTTCAAATCCCAAAAATTACCGAACTATTGTGTTAAGACAGGGCCTAGAATATATAGCCCTGTCGAAAAAAAGTTATTTTGTCATCTGGGAAAATTCAAGGGTGCCTTCAAGTATGCTCTGCATCATCTTCGTCCTCATTTCCATCTTCTGATGGCACTTCATCATGTTTCCCATTTCCATCCCATGTCCTTTTTTCATCATACTTCCGCCGGACATCATTTTGCAGTCGGGCATGGCTTTCATCATTTTCATGCCTTCCTTCATGTCTGCCATGTGTTCTTGCATTAATTTGTGACGTTCCTGCGGGTCTGCGGCTGACCTGATTTTCTCCATCCGGCTATCCATCTTCTTCAGATGTTCCTGCATCATATGCATATTTTTCATATCATCATCGGCATGCTGCGCCTTGTCAGCGTCGGTTGGCGGGGATGATTTCGACGGGTCATGCTCTGTGTGCGATTCATGAGCGGATGCTTCGGTCTTTACACCCTTATCGGTTTGCGTTGTTGCACAACCTGCTGTAACAGCCAAAAAAGCAATCATCAAAACATAAACAGCTATACATTTTCTTTTCATTTTTCCTCCTTACGGTTAGAATTGATTGAATCATTCTTTCCTGCTCAAAAATACAATAATTCATGGGTCAATTCGTTTTCCTAATCCATTTTATTCCCTCCCTCCTTCCTTGAGCCTTAAGTAATTAGGGTCAGAGTAAAATTATTTTCAAGATAATGGTTCAAATTATAGTTAAAATTAAAAAATTCAATTTTACTCTGACCCCATTTATCACCGATCAGGCAGACGCAGTCTGAATGATCGGTGTGCGGTGACCGGTCCAGTACCTTGTTCTGGCGCCAGAGGCGCCGGGACAAGGTACTGGACGCAGTCAGCACCGCGATTCACGGCGGCGGAGCCGCCGTGAACGTTGCTAATCAGCCGCGCCGCTTTTTGCGTCGGCTGAATTAGCCTTGTTGGAAGTGTAGTTAAAATCTTTCTGGACTCTTGTTGCCCCGCTCTGCATGAGAGGTCATTCTGCGGGCTTCTTCAATAAATTCGGCAAGAGATGAAGTATTTCAATAAGATCTCCACGCCTGAATGTGGCAGCCAAACGTTGTAGACTCACGTCCTGATCTTTATACAAAACGCTTAAAGCCACCTTGATCAGACTCATTGCGCCAGAATGGTATTCATCGCCTTTTGTCTCGATAAGCTTGCGCGCATCATCAAATATACGATGGTCAAGCTGGTTGCACTTGATCCCCAGTTGGGTAAGTAATGAATCACCCATAAGCATCGCGACAAAACAGGATGAGTACCTGATAAAATCCGGTGCATCAACAGCTGGCCGTTTGCGTTTGTTCTCAGCAATTCTAAATAAGAGAACTGCAATTATTACTTGAGCACCATTCAAGTCATCAGTAAAAATGATGTCATAAAGTTTTCCGAAATGCCCACTTGTCATGAATTTTCCTTGGTGCGGGCGGTGACGCCAGATAGAAAGAACGGCTTCAGCCGCTGTCCCACTGGTAATGTCTGTGGCTTTTGTAGCCACCTCGCTTCTCTGCCGTCTGTAATTGTAGCCCAACTCTTCTATCGACATGGCAAGTTTCCGCTGTCGGTCGTCATTTGAGCGTAAATCTCGCAGATCAACAGGATTCTGGCTGTTGGTAGCATACGTGATATTCCGAACTAAGTCTTCCTCGCCCTTTGGCAACTCATAAATTCTAATAAGGACCGATGCGTTTGGAGCAGTTACAGTGCCGGAACCAAGTATTCGTTGAATTGTTTTACAAGTTTGTCCTCCGTTGATAACCTGCATTCCTGACAGTTTCACCAACCAATTTTCATCTTGTAAAGCGTTATGTTGAAACTGGTTGCAGGTTAAAGTGATGCCATTATTGTAAAAATAGAAATTCGACTGCTCGCCAGGAATTGTCAGTGTTTGAGCAATTCCCTCATTGATACGGTTACCCAGCAATCCAAGATAACGTCGAATATTCCTCTCAAGAAGTCTATCCCCATTCCTATCAAAGACAGCAGCAAGCTCGGACACTAAAATTCTGCCGATTAAAACCCTACGGAAATTATAATCTTCGACAATAGCTTTACCTGTAAGCCGAACCGTATCATTTACAGGTTTCAGCGATTGAATTATTGCCACCAGACCATCATGATTGATGTGTTCGAATAAAACCTGCCCCCCAAAGCCTGTATGATTTATCAGTTCCTGAGCCTCCGCTTTCCAAAACAAACCATTGTTGCAGGCAACCACTCGAACTTGTGGAAGATATCCATCCGCAACAAACGAACGAATTTCCTCTATCCTTGGCTTCAAGTTTGGATTAACTGTGATGTCTTTGTAAGGGTCAAACAGTGTTCCTACCGCCTGAATCAATTTCTCGATTCCTGTTTGCGGGAAGTTTGATGTGCCTTCAAGGTCGGATTTATATTTCCCCTGGAAGAGAGTGACGCTGAACTCACTATCCTGAATTTCTCCTATTTCAATAGCATCAACACCGAAATCTCCTCCACCTTCAGTTAGACATTCAATTGCCTCTTCTTCAGTTAATTCCAGAAGTGTCTTTACGGATAGTACAACGAATGCAGCTGAACGCAATTTATTATCATCGTTCTTAAATTTTGCCTTTTCCTCGATTGCCGTTTTCTGCCGATCGGCTAAAGCTCTTACCTGTTGATCGATAATACTTGCATTTATATTCATATATTGTCTCATTGTTGATTCTAAAAAATTTTGTTGTTTCAAGATGGGGCCATATCTTGAGTTACACTTCCAATCACGGTGCTGACCGGCGCCGTGAGCCGATCAGGCAGACGCAGTCTGAATGATCGGTGTGCGGTGTCCGGTCCAGTACCTTGTTCTGGCGCCAGAGGCGCCGGGACAAGGTGCTGGACGCAGTCAGCACCGCGATTCACGGCGGCGGAGCCGCCGTGAACGTGAAAATCACCGGTTCATCCGGTGCATTTTATGGTTGGAACAGTCCATCTTTTCAATTGTGCTTCCCAAATCGGATCTTGCCGTTTTCCCCCATAAAATCGCAATATAGGCCATAAATCAGGTGTAACAACAGGCCTGCATGACGGTAAATTAAGCACGTAGCATGGCCAGCCCCCCTTTCCACGTTCGACTTATATGCGTTTGTATTTCATCTTGAGTGACGATTTAAACAATCGTCCTGTTCTCCATAAGTTTGGGGTATCAGACGAATGTTCGAAGATTCCAAGTCCGAGCATTTGATCGAGGCAACGGCGAGCGATACCTCGATCAAGTCCGGCACTCGTTTCCAGGTGTTTTTCCATATCCTCCACAGCGAAGGGCGTTCTCTGGCCAGTAAATGCTCTTATCCAATCATCAAGCTTTGCCCTGTTCGCCTCCTGACTACCCAGCTTGAAATCAAGCAAATGCTGGAGTTCTTGCCGGATTTGTTCCATATAATCTGCGGACGCCTTCTCATGAGCTTTGATAATCATCTGCTGGTCCAGGCGATCTTCGAACAGAGAGGATGAACCTTTCTGCTCGCCACTCTCATTCAAGGCGTGTAAGAAACTGTCGACCACACGGGGATAGTATGAGGCGCCCTTGCTTGAACTGTCGGCAAAATGCAAGCGAAGGAAGGTCGATGTCAGTATATTGGATCGCTTCAGCTTGCCTGGAAATATTTGCAGGATTATTCGCTCACCGTCCTGGTCCGTTACCTCGCCTACGCGAATAGTGTTCATCATGCCTTCAATTTCTGAGATTATTTCAGGAAATGATTGTTTGAAAAATCCAAGTTGAGGCAAACGTGATAACAGAAAATTGAGAATTTTTTGGTAGTCCCAGAAGAGATCGATTGTTCGTCCGGCCACTTGCTGTTCCAGGTTCTGGACGCTACGACTCGCCAGATCGGTACGGAGGAAAAGCTTTATCTCAACCTTATTGGCAAATCGATCATCGGCTTGGAGTACGAGCAGGAATAAAAAGAGGCTTTCAACAAACCGATATACCTCGGACACTGCAAACGCGGTTTCGATGCCATCGAGCAGAAAAATCCTCCTGCCTTTCTCCGGCAATGCCTCCATCACCTTCTGTTTCAGCGAGGTGGTGTCGAACTGTGCTGTAAGAATTGTCGCAAGGCGGTTTCGAAGACCGTCACGCTTGGTATCGGTTCCCTGCAAGGCTGCAAGGAGAATTGCCCACCACAGCCCCTCCGGTTCGTCCTTAAACCGATCTCGACACTGCGAAAATTCGACCTCCGCGGTTGTAATACCACCTGTTGTATCGCTGCTGGCGTCGACAAGCAGGGATTCTCCTAATTGCTCGAGAGCAAGTTGCTTTGCCAACCTGGTTTTTCCCGTCCCTTTCCGGCCGAAAATGTAACGAATCGTATTGTTGGGCTGGCGCAGTTTCGTAAGGGCATCGGTCTGGATGAGATCGCCCTGATCAAGGGAGCCGACGCTGCTGAGCTTTTTTTTCGTCGGCAAAGAAATTTCCAATAATCGGGTCAGTTCGTTCAACGCTGCCTTAGTCCCCGAGCCGAGATCGTGATGATCAGGCAGGGTTGTTGTACGAAATGCCTGGTCATAGGGCCAGAGAAGCCAACGGTCCTCAACGCTTGATGGATCGGCGATGAGATCGTCTTCCGCATCGGGCTGGATTGATCGAGCAATGGTATCGCCCACCATGCGAATAAGATCGTTTCGCTGACGGACGGTACGCCGACGAAAACTATCGTCCGTTTCCTCGTCTGGCTTGAATGTAACAATAAGACCGGGATTGTCGGGGTTTGCTTCCAGCACTTCACGGAGGACTTCTTCCGCGCCTCGCCACTGCTCGTCCAGTTTGGTGAAAACGGCTGCCGGCCCGGAGAGCGATTTCATCCAAGTTAATGTGGTCATCGCCATCCCGGACCGATGATCAACGAGAATCACATCAAAATGCTGTTCGGCTGCCCAGTTCCTGATCCGCTCGATGCCCTCCGCCAGAATTCCGGGCAATAGGCTCGTTTGCAGTGCAAATGCCGCAAAATCGATAGAGTAGGAGGAATCGCGAGGTCTGCAGGCGATAAGGCGAACCTCACCGCCATCCCGACCTTGCAAAGCAGGCACGGCGATTATTTCCGGGAATTTATGGGCAATGCCAAGAAGAGTGGAGCCTGGGCCATTTGGTGTTACGCCAAACAGGACATCCAGGGAAGGTGCCTCGATATCGGCATCAAGCACAAGCACTTTCGCGCCCTCCTGCGCCAGTTTCTGGGCCAAACAGGCGAGCATGGTTGAACGGCCCTGCCCACCCTTATAGCCAAAAAAATGGGCCACCCGTAGAGCGGAGAATGGCGGTTGGTCCACCATAGCCACGCCGGGTTCTTCCAGGAAGGCCCCCAACCAGTGTTGGCCGCGACTCTCAAGAGGCTGCTGTGAGGCCTCATTCGGTGTCATCCACTGCAAGGTGAACAAACAGTCTGCAGCCGTTTTGCGAACATCTGGCAGAGATAGCTTCATTTTTTCGCAGGCAAAGAGTTCCCGTTCATCCTCCTCCTTTTCCATGAAATCTAGGGAGATGCAGCGGATGTAGGCATAAGGGAAACGAAAGGCATGATGAATCTCGCCAACTAATCTCAGTTTTTCAAGAAGCTGCTTGCCTGTCATATGGCCACTCCTCTATTGCGAAGTTGAATGATCATTTCTTCAACAATCTGGACGATTTTCAGAAGGTGTGCGTCTGTCGTACCCCCCGGATGGTCGTTTTGATGTTGGGTATAGCGCAATTCCGGATATCTTTCTGGTCTGACCATTGCCGCACCGCCTGCGATAGTCGTGCAAGGGACCGCAGAAAGCTCCGTCCGAAGCAAGGCACCAAGTGATGTAAGACCGGGATCATTGAGATCATCCAGCAATTTGAGCACATCGTGTCCCTTCGGCCACACGGCCGAATGATCCTTGAGGGCAAGTTCTGTCGCCACAAGCTGTCCGTAGGCAGCCATAAGCGGTTCGCCGGAATTTTTGGCGGAAAGAAAGGCTTTCCGGTTCATCGCGTGAGGCATCTCATTTTCTCCGTTTGGTTTGACAAAAATATCTTATGATCCCGTGTGTTGTTATTCAATTCGTCCAGACCCTTGATGTCATGCCGCGTTAGCGACTGTGCTTTGACCATGCTGCGACTCAATATAGAAGACATTTCCTTGGTTGCCCTTTTTTTTTAATGCCCGCTTTTTTGTTTTATCTGCCCATCCGCTCTTACTCGGCGGTGCGCTGGAGGTCCAGAGCAAACAGCCGTTTGAGGATCTCCTTGCGGGCAACGGCACTTATTGTAAAGCGGAGGCGGTAGTTTTCGGCGAGGGTTTCGAGTTCGTGGAAATCGTGGCCCAGGTCGACATTGTTATACGGGGTCGCAGTAAAATTCATAAGTTAAATTTTGCTTCGACCCCATTTATTCAGCATCAATTATTTGTTTGTCTTCTTCCATGATGTCTCAATGCACAACAAGTGATTATGTAGTTTTTTTTCTGTATAACTCCAACAAATAACATGTACAAATCCTTTATCAATAAAGAACAAAATTGACAATCATTTTATACCAATGTTATAAAATTTCCTAGCGGGATAACATTCAAATTGTGGAGTTAAACACAGTGATGTCCGGTTAGGTTTTTGCATTGCGACTCCGATGCAAAATTTTTGATAAAAAACTTCATTTTTTGTTGACAAATATGCACAAAAGCTTTGTTTTTCCTTGAAAAAAACTTCAAGGAGAACCGACATGGCGAATATTTCAATCCCAAAACATGAAATTCAATCCCTGACTTTTGACAAATTCAACTCCCCTTTGGTAGAGTTGCTCATACTTGCACCTGAACTACACTCACGAGGAGACCGTCCATTAAAAATGACCTTTGAAGATCAGTTAAAGGCTTTGGTATACTTCCATCTCCAGGAGCACAAGTCCGCCCGGCATCTGATTCAAGATCTGGACGAAAATGAATTTGCCAAAGAAAACATCGCTCCTGATGGTGGAATTAGCAGAAGCAGCTTTTCCGAAATAATAAATGGACGAGGTCTTGAGCAGTTACAGTTTATCTTTGAGAACCTCTATAAACAGGCAGCAGGCGCTCTCCCTAAAGAGCATGCTGAATTAGGTGACCTAATCTCAATTGATGGCAGTTTGATTGATGCTGTCCTCTCAATGCACTGGGCTGACTATAGAAAAAAGTCTAAGAAGGCCAAAGCGCATTGTGGATTTGATATCAATCACGGCATTCCAAATAAAATTTTCCTGACTGAAGGCAATGGTGGAGAACGTCCTTTTGTTACCCGTATCCTCTCTAAAGGTCAAACCGGTGTCATGGATCGGGGGTATCAATCTCATAAAGATTTTGACCTCCTCCAGGAAGAGAGCAAACATTTTGTCTGCCGTATTAAAGCAAGGACAACCAGAACAATAGTCACCCAGAATGCTATTAAACCCGACAGCCATGTATTCTATGATGCCTTAGTGCTTCTTGGTACACCAAATCAAAATCAGACAAAGAATCCGGTACGGGTGGTCGGCTATGAGATTTCCGGGGTTAAATATTATGTCGCAACAGACCGACATGATTTAACGGCGGAACAGGTGGCAAGTGTTTATAAACTCAGGTGAACCATTGAAAATTTTTTCAAATGGTGGAAAGAACACTTAAAAGTTTACCATCTGATCGCCCGCAGTGAGTATGGGCTCATGGTTCAGATACTCGGAGGCCTTATCACATACTTGCTGATGGCCATATACTGCCGGGGACAGTTCAATGAAAAGGTTTCAATTAAAAGGATCCGACAATTAAGGACCACAATTTTGAACGAATTGATGAATGGCCAGAATCAGGGCCTTGGTAATCCCAACGGGAACTATATTTTCAAAGATCGGAAAAATTTAAAGCAAGCAAAAACCTAACCGGACATCACTGAGTTAAAATTAAAAAATTTAATTTTACTCTGACCCCATTTATCTATGTAAGATGTCCCCCAGAATTACAGAGTGCTTTTTATTAACCGAACAGCTTCGGGTGTCACATCAGCTAATATTTTTTCAACATCTATTTCTTCCGCTCTTTCTGGATACTTTTCAATCATTTTATTGAGTGTCTTTAAAAACTCTTGATGTAAAACTTCCACTCTATTTCCCTTATGGTAATCTTAGGACATCTTACTTAATTAACTGGGATTATGTAAGATGTCCCCAGAATTAGGTTTTTGGGCGTCGGCTCCAGCGAAAGTTATGCAATGTGCCCAGTAAGTCTATCAACTGTCTTTCTAAACTCTGGCTCGTTCGTAAATCGATGTGATACAGAGTCGAACTTCAGAACTGCAAGCCAATCACGAAACAAATCGGGGGCATTGACTTCTGAAGGTATTATTGCAACAGGTATAACCTGTGCGGTTATGCCCCTTTCCAAGAGATAATTTTTGTAAGTGGGAATGCTCAGCTGAAGTTGGTCCATTGCATTTATGAGGGTAGATGGTCGCTTGCCGTACTTCACTTCGATCACGTAATGAATTCCTGGCGTCCCTGCTATTGCATCATAAATCCGCGGCTTGCCATGAGAGGGGACTACCTTTAACCTCGAGTTGATACGAGCAGCGGCAAACGGCCCTTTGCCAGCAGATAGAGCATCCAAAGCTGCCCCTTCGAAGCCCATCGCCATCTGAACTGCATGAGCACGATCTACTGGAGTTCTGGATTTAGTACCTTCCGGTTGTGGTTCCCCGGGTTCTCTGGTCGGCTCCTCAGCTGCAATTTCCTCTTGTGCTTCAGCCTCCTGCTTGGCAGCGACTTCGGCTGATGATGCTTTCTTTAACTGATATTCCCAGTATTTTTCCCTGTTCCAGAATATCGCGGCTATCTTTTCCAGAAAGTCAAGCTCAGTAACGAGAGTGGCTACGATAAAAATTGCCAATGCGTATACGGCTCCGTGGTTCGCACCAAAAGCCAGTGCCAATACCATGAGGCTGCCGAGCAACTTGATTGCTGAAGCATGAGATCTTGGCCAGAATATCAGAATGATAGTGAGTAGCAGTACTCCAAGTGTTATCAGAGTTGACAGGATAGTGGCTGCTGATGGCATGTCCAAAGGAAATATAGTATTCATTGTCACCTCATGCATAACGTAGCGTTCACTGGGCCGCGCTGTTTGCGGGTCCAGTGAAACAGTTGGTTGGGCAATATATTATTGTAAAACCCCAATCAGCATACTCCAGTAATATTCAGCGGCACCTTCCAAAGATAATTGATCTTGATTTCCATGATGCCTGAAAGACATTCCAAGTGTTTTTAGGAACATCATTTGTCCATCATCCTCAACCGACATACATTCGTTGTAGCTATTGTCTTGATCAGAGCTAGAATATGTAATTCCAGACATAAATCCTCGATTTGCACCTAATCTGATAGTACAACGACTTACTTCTGCACCATTAACATAGATGACTGAACAGAATTTATTTGCATCGATTCTCCTAAAATTTGTTTCTATTTCGGGGTTTCTTTTTTCCAATTCGCCGAGGGATCCTTCAAAATATTTTGCTATATACTCAAAAGCTTCAGTCTTAAATTTGTCTTTATCACTATCAGTAAATGACTTCTTCACTCTCAAATTACTTGATCGTATATCACTATGGGGTTTTTGAGAAGTGGAGACTGTATATGTGGGATTTGGCGTTGGATAAATTTCTTTTGAGGTATTGGTTTTGTTTGCTACGCTTTTTACAGCTAAGGTAACCTCCAATAAGCCATCGTGAATATTTGGAAATTTGGATATTGGCTTTCCGTCTTTTGGGGTTGCTAATAAATGACCAAATGGCAAATTGTGCCAATCACACGGATGCAATATTACGGGAATAACCACTGCCTGTTTTTGCTCATGTTTTTTAAGCGCATGTTGCATTTCAACTTCGAAACAGTAATTTGAAGATATAAAGTATGGACTTATGAGCAATAAAATTATATCTGCCGAATCTAAATGCTCACTTATACTATTTGCAAAGTTATCTCCAGCCTCAATTCGTCTGTCATGCCAAGTGTCAAGAATCCCTTGTCGCTGTAAAGATGTTAAATGAATTTGCAATTCGTCTCTTAGATCTTCATCTCGATGGGAATACGAAAAGAATAATTTTGCCATTTTGCCACGTTATGCTTTTAGTTGTTTTAGAAATGCGATTAAATTACCACCACTGAAATCCTCTTTGTTTAATCCTCTTTTATCCCAAAGATCAAACACTTCGCTCTCGTATTTATTTGGGGCTCTGCCACGAGTTGCAGTATGGGGGCAACCTGATGTTGTAAGTGATAAATTTAATTGGTCTTCATTTATGATTACTCGAACACAGACCGACAGCCCGTCTCTTTTTCTTCTGTTTATTTGTTCATTAATCCATTGTTCACTTATATTGGATAATTCTCTCTCACTATCACCGATTATCACCCTGATCATGGCTAATCCCTTAGTAGAAGTTTGAATTATTCAGAAATTGTTATTTAAAAACCCAACAAGTGATTATGTAGTTTTTTTCTGTATAACTCCAACAAATGACATGTACAAATCATGTATCAATAAAAACCGAAATTGACAATCATTTTGTGCCGGTGTTATAGCGGTGTTATAAAATTTTCTAGCGGGATAACATTCAAAATGTGGGGTTAAATATAAAATGGGCGCCAAAGGCACTTCACCCTCTTGTTTCTTGTTTCCAGTCTCTTGTTTCTTGTCCCTGCAACGCCTCTATGGCGTTTAAAAGCGTTCTGGACTTTTGCGTGGTCTCCTCCCACTCCTGTTCGGGGTTGGAGCGGGCCGTGATTCCCCCGCCGATGTAAAGGACATACTGGTTGTCTTCAATTTCCATGCTGCGCAGGTTCACATAAACGTCCGTGCCGCTTTGTCCAAGACGCCATGGCCCCAGGAACCCGGTATAATACCGCCTGTCGTGGGGTTCAAAGTCCTGGATAAAACGAGCTGCAGCAACCTTGGGCAAACCGCAGACCGCAGGCGTCGGGCAAAGCTGTTCAACAAATTCTCCAAGCCGGTCTTGGATTGGGTCTCCGGAAAAAAAGAAAGAAGTTTTCAAGTGGGCCACGGTGGCTGTCTCAAGATCCTGGGGCCCCTTTGTCTGGTAGGTTGAAAAACCAAACCGGTGGAGCACATCCACCGTGTACCTGGAGACAAAGGCCTGCTCTTCAATCTCCTTGGTAAACCAGCAATACCGGCCATCGGGACGCCGGGGCTGGGTGCCGGCCAGGGACACGGTCTGGGCATGCCGCCCATCGGAGCGAAACAACAGTTCAGGGGTGGCCCCCATCCAAAGCCCGGCCTTAGGCAGATTTGCCACAAAGACAAACACAGCCGGGTTTGCGTCGTGCAGCCCAAGAAAAAGCCGACCCATGGATTCACTTTTTCTCTCTTTGCAAATCCGCCTGGAGACAATGACCTTGGAAAATTTTGCGGCGTTGATCTGTTCAATGGCATGGTTGACGCACACCAGGTAATCATGAAACTCCGTTGAGATGCAAGGGTCTTTTGTTTCGCGACTAAAAGGGGCCGACGTGAGGGATTCCGGGTTAAACGACTGGATCTGATCATACCCTTTCAGGTGTATGGCCGGCTGCAAAACAATGACAGGCGCATTGTCCGATATTTTAAACGGGGCAAACACAAATCCGCGGACCCGGCTCAACGCCTCTATACTTGACGGGAATATGATATCATTTTCCGACCCGGCAATCAGTTGTGGGCTGTCACTCGACGATTGGAACCAGCAGGCAAATGCGACATTTTTTTCTATCAGATCATCAATCAGACAATCAAGCTGTGTAACGCTGTTCATCCTGTTCCTAATTTTTTTACCGGCAGCGGCGGCAGACGCGACCATTACATAAATCTTAACAGTTTATTTCTTTATTATATTTCAACCTGAGCGGTTTTTTTAACATCCCTGGTCCATGAATAACAGTTTTTTTTGGCGGGATGTTTAATCTCCCATTAAATTCATTTTCTCATAAACGTCTAACAATTATTTGCTACATGTAATTCATTTTACATTTGATAGTCTAAATCTCAATTTTTCTGATTAAAGACTTTTGAAGAACAGCCATGGGCTGACCTGGCATATCAACTGCCAGATATAGCCCACAACGAAGGTTGAAAGATCTGTGTAGGTTACACAGATCTTTCATATAAAGGAGGTAAAGTTACATGTCAAAAAAAACGATACTTTTTGTTTGTGAAATGAATACTTGTCGCAGTCAAATGGCTGAAGGTTGGGCTCATTACCTTTATCCGGATAAAATTAACGCTTTTTCAGCAGGAATCCGCACTGGCAAGCTTGACCCGCTTGCCGTTAAGGTAATGAAAGAGGCCGGTGTTGACATCTCTGGTCATGAAACCCATGAAGTTAAGGATTTTATGAAAAAAGATATTGATTGTGTCATAACCGTATGTAATACCGCAGCGCAAAAATGCCCAAGTTTTGCGGCTGAGGTAAATGTCATTTGTCAATCCTTTGACAACCCTCCAGAGCTGACTAAAAATTTAAATAACGAAGATGAAAAGCTTGCTGTTTATCGACGCGTCCGGGATGAGATCAGACTTTTTGTTGAAGGGTTGCCGGAAAAAATTACCAGTAAAATTATTGGATAGGTAAGGCCCCTGGTCAGAATTTAAGGGACTAAAATACCAGTTATTGATTTTATATTAAAAGGGACAGGCATGGAAACCATTTCGATTATTGCTACCGGCGGCACCATTGATAAAATTTATTTTGATGCAAAAAGTGAATATGAAGTGGGGCCGCCAAACGCCATTAAGGTGCTTAATCATTTTAACCTGCAAGTCCCTTACACCATTACATCACTTCTGCGTAAAGACAGCCTTGATTTAACGGATGAGGACAGGGAACTTATCGCCGAAACGGTTGCGGCAGACCCTTGCAGGATGATTATTATCACCCACGGAACAGATACCATGCCCGAGACAGCCAGGCACATCATCTCCCATGGCGGCGCAAAGGATAAAACCGTTGTGCTCACGGGCGCTCTGCTTCCTGCCATGTTCAGCGACACGGACGCTATTTTTAATATCGGCTGCGCCCTGGGCGCTGTTCAAAAGGCTTGCCCCGGTGTTTATATCGCCATGAACGGAAAAATATTCATGGGGGGGAAAGTAATGAAAAACAGAGAATTGGGCAGATTTGAAGAAAAATTTTAAGCACCTGGCTTGGCGTTGTCGCCGGCATTACGCAAATCTTGAACCAGGGCCGCTAAATCCAGGTTGTATTTTTCGGCAACCGTTTCAAGGGACTCAAAAAGGGCGTTGCAGCAAATACACTCCCCTGCCCTGTCATCCCAGCGTTTGAACACCTCCTGGGTAGCACTATATGTTGAAACAATATCCAGCACTGTCATGCCGGGCTCAATTGCGCTGATCAAAGAACTGTTTTCTGATTTATCCGTCACGTTTTCACTGTTTTTTTATTATTGATAGTCCGGATCTGCCATAACCCGGGCCAGGGCTTTGGGGATCTGTAAGATAAGGTCCATAACCTGTGAGGCGGGTGTCGGCCTGGCAGAGACCCCGGCCATTCGATTGACACGGGCTGCAATGCGGCAGGCTTTCGGGATGCTTTTCCCGGATTCAATCAAGGCGCAGACAATGCCGGTCAGGGTGTCTCCGGTACCGCCCATGGCCTCCATGGCTTCGGCAGAAGGTTTGCTGACCTGACCTGTGATTTCACCGTCAGCCACCATATAATCAACACTGCCTTTTACCAGAAGGTGGCGGGCCCCGTTCCGGTGTTCATGGGCCCGGGCAATAAGATCCGGCACATTGTTGTCCTGGTGCAAAATAAACCCTCTGGTGTAAAAAGGATGGGGCGCAGTTTCGTCAGCCAGAAAGGAGAGTTCCCCCACATCCGGAGTAAAAAGATCATAGCTTTGCGCCTGGCCGCTCATCTTGGCTGCGTACATGAATCCGGCGTCTGCAACGAGAACAGGCCTTTTCTCCATCTCTTCAACGGCAAAAAGAACTTTATTGTGCCAGTCTACGTCAGGCTGAAGATAGTGAAACGCCAGGGTGGTTGGCGCCATACCCGGCAATTCCCGGGACAGGTGTTCATAAAGTTGCCGACTGCCCTTACCGGTGCCGATGTCACCGACCAAAGCTGTTTCCACCGGCAGCGGCCCAAGCACTTGACAGGCGGCCAGCACTGCGCCGACCAGGGCCGGGGTTCCCCGGTTCACAGGCACACGGACACCGTTGACGATCATATCAGCACCGTCCAGGAGCGCCGGCCCCAGGGTTAAAGGAAAGTTCTCATCCGGCACTGTACCGACAATCAGGAGCATTGGCGAATCATCTCCTTATGCGCCAGTTCCAGGGCGTATCCGCAAAGTGTATGCCCGATTTTGCCGGGTCTTGGGGCCTCATCCAGGTGTCTGCCCACCATTTCCCGGGCAAGGTAGGGTACATCCGGGCACCCGCCGCCTGAAATATTGACGATGATTTTTGTTTTCTTTTCAATGGTCAATTTCATGTTGGCGGCGCGGACCATGAGGTAATCGCCAAAATCCTTGGTATGAAAAAGGTCCACAGGCTTGAGCAAAGGATGGGTCACCGGCACCACGTCCAGAGGCGGAAGCCCCGCCTCTTCAAGCTGTCTTGTCAGCATCAGCCTTTCAATGAGGGGAAACTGAATCACCAGATCGCACCCGCTTTGGATTCCGGGGGGAGGACCCATTACCTTGATCTCCCACCCCCGGGATTTTAAAAAATTTTCCGCCTGGATTACTTCGGATGTGTTCTCAAACACCAGAATGCCCAGATCTTCCTTTACCTTCCGGGCCTCATTCTTCTGTGTCCGGTTAAACAGGCGGGATATGCGTTTGAACACCAATATCATCCTTTCCGGATAAAAATCTGCGTCTTATCGTCATTGTCCTTGATCTCAAAAACGCTCCAGTCGTGGCTCTCTGCGGCCCGGACCACATTCTCTCTGGAGGCCATGTTGTCCACGATAACTTCTAGTTCACCATCGCTGCCGGATTTTATGGCATCCAGGGTCATCAGTACCGGCTGGGGGCAGGAAAGTCCCCTTGCATCGACTATTTTGCTCATTGTATATTCCTTATCTTTTTATTCAAATTAAGCGGCAATTTTCTTTTTCATGGCAAAGCCGATGAACAGGCAAACGGCAAAACCAACGATAACCGCGGCGATACCGTGGGGTCCAAGCCCCTTGGGAGAGCTTGCCAGTCCGAAATTATGGGCAAAGGCCGCACCGGCAATCATTCCCAGCACAAAGACGGACGCATCGGTATCCCCTTCACCGGCCAGGAAAAGCTGACGACCCGGGCAGCCGCCTGCCAGGGCAAAGGCCAATCCGGCCAGCGCCATGCCCAGAAAATTCCAGACATGAAGGTCGTGGGCCACAGGCTGGCCTGTAAATCCTGGATGAAACTGGCCAAGAACGATATTGGCAACGCAGGCGAAAATCAAAAGGGATAAAAAGCCTGAAAGCAGATGGGTCTGGCCGAACAAAATCAGGTCCCGAAGGGCACCCATGGTGCAGAAGCGGCTGCGCTGGGCTAAAAATCCAATGCCCAGGCCCACCACAAGGGAAATCAGCAAAGGGGCGTGCATGGCCCCAGGACCGTTAAGGCTGTAAAACAGCACGCCGCTTTTATCCTCCCCCGGCACCTGGGGATAGATAAACATCAGGCTCAAAAGACCGAGCATCACCAGGGGCAGCATCCATCCGGCACTTGTATGGGTGGCCTGGGAGCGTCCCAGGTTATACCCGTTTTTCAGGAACATGACCCCGACCCAGACCCCGAAGCCCAAGCCCAGAAGTCCCAGAACGGCATTCAGGTCGCCGCCGGCCAGGCGAAGCACGGCCCGCCAGGGACACCCCAGAAAAACAAGGGCACCGATCATGGCAAAAACACCCAGGACAAAACGAACCATGGGCGCTGATCCGCACCTTGGTTTAAACTCCTTGAAGCTGTAGGCAGCAACCAGGGAACCCAGCACAAATCCGATAATTTCAGGACGGATGTACTGGACAACGTCAGCTCTGTGCAGCCCGATGGCTCCAGCGATATCCCGTTCAAAACAGGCAACGCAGATTCCCATATTTCCCGGATTCCCAAGTTTCTGTAAAACAGCGGCAAGAATTCCGATCACAGCGCCGACAAAAATGATGCCAACGCGGGTGGAAAAAAAATTTTTAGCCATGGCGCGGCTACCTCCTATACATTTCATTATTCATAACGCTCAATGATCTAACAACAAGGTCCACACAACACAAAACGGTTACACATCGACCGTTTTCTGCCATCCATGACAATTTTTATCCAATTGATTATGGCAATAGAAATTTTAAATCTTGATTTAAAATTTAAATATCTGCTGAAAATATTTCAAGTCTGCCCGTTTTATGTTATCCGGGAAGAAAGGAAAGAGGACCGACCGAACAAAAACAAAGGAAGACAAATGGAAAAAGCCTCCAAATACTGCCCGTCATGCGGCGGAAAACTTGTTGTCAGACGTGCCTGCCCCCATGTTATCATACGCTGCGCCGCCTGCGGCAAAAACTACCCCCAGGATAAATACAAAGAACTGATAGATGATTACTGGGAGGAAAAGCTGGCCCATATACCGGTAAACCGTCTTTAAAACTTAAAAAAAAGCCTGTTTAAAAATTAAAGCATCGAAGCGAAATCCCATGATAACAACAAAAAATGATACATGTAATCACGTCTTTACAAATTTTGACAGATTGTGATAGTTTAGGAAACTTTCAGGCCGAATACGGCCGACGCCCGATCCGCCGTGGGTTTTCATGAATGGGTATTTGCCTCGCCTGAAAGCAAAATGACAACGGATACAACAATTTGTTCTTAAATATTAAGATTATTTGGAGGTGTTATTTTGAAAAACGCCAATTGCCCTAAATGTGGTTCCGGTGAAGTCTATTCAGGCGCTGATCTGATTGTGAAAGACGGACCAATCGCCAGTATCCTGAAAGGCGGCCCTTTTGCCAGCAATTCAATTCCCATAAGCCTTTCAAGCATGGCTCCTATTGATAACTACGTTTGTGTCAACTGCGGCTATGTTGAACATTATATCTCCGACCGATCAAAACTGAAAGAGATCGCAAAAAAATGGAATAAAGCCTCCGAAAACAAATCGGACAACGATTCTGACGAGTGATTGTTTTGAGACTCTGCCTGAACGTTAAGCTGTTCTGGCGGCTTGTGTGTATCCTCCGGGTCTTAGTCTGGTATGGAATCAAAGATGTGACCGGTCGTATTGCCGGGGTTGCGTTCAAGGTCCCCGGAACTCCGGAAAAGAACAGGGATACTGCTGCAACACAATTTCCGTCCCCCAGGATGATCCGCCTCTGCATGGAGCAGCTCGGTCCCAGCTTTATCAAGCTGGGACAGCTGTTGAGCACCCGAGATGATATTCTGCCTTTTGAATACGTAAATGAATTCAAAAGACTACAGGATCAGGTAAAACCCCTCCCCTTATCTGCGATTTCCAATGTGGTGGAGAGGGAATTAGGCAAACCCCCGGCAGGCCTGTTTGATCGCTTCAACTCCGAATCCATTGCCGCAGCGTCCGTAGCCCAGGTTCACGAGGCCCGGCTTTTTTCAGGAGAGAGGGTTGCGGTCAAGGTTATTCGACCTGATATCCTTCCCGTTATTCGAAAAGACATCCGGCTGATGTATTATCTTGCCCGGATGATAGAGAATCGTTCTGAACGCGGCAGAATGCTCGGTGTCGTGAATCTTGTCAAAGAATTTGAACGGACCATTTTCAAAGAACTGGATATGTTTACGGAAGCCGGTAATATTGAACGATTCAGAACGAATTTCAAGCATACGCGCGAAATGCATATCTGCAAAGTCTATCGTGAATACACAAGCCGGTCAGTCCTGGTGATGGAGTATATCGATGGTATCAAGGTCGATCAGGTAGAGGCTATCAAAGCTGCCGGCATAGACCCGGGTGAAATAGCGCTTATAGGCCTTCGATCCTTTTCCCGACAGCTCATGGAATTCGGTTTCTTCCACGCTGATCCCCACCCGGGAAACACCATTGTCATGGCAGATGGCCGGGTCAGCATTATCGATTTCGGGCTGATGGGTTACGTGGATGATGAAATGATGAAAGAACTTGCCAATATTTGCCTTGGATTTGCAGATCACGATTATGATTTGGTTATGGATGCCTTGAAAGAGATGGGTCTTTTGAACGAGAAACAGATTTGCCTCAAGGAATTCAAAGCCGACCTGAAGGATGTCAGTGAACCTTTTTATGGCCGCCCTCTTCCCTCGATCTCGGTCAAAGAGGTCTATGACAAGGTAATACAGATAGTACTCAAGCACCGGATCACAATGCCGAGAAATCTCCTGCTGATTTTCAAGACCTTTGTTCAAAACGAAGCCATTGGAAAAAAACTCGGCAGCACGTCAAGCATTCTTCAAGTAGCCAGGCCATATGCCGAAAACCTGCTAAAGCAGAATTTAAAACCGGACCAACTCTTCAAACGATTCAATGCAGATGCCCGGAAAATGGTAGGCCATCTTCAATCCATGCCGGAAAGCATTAGCAGAATTATTGCCAATGCAGCCGCCAACAACCTTTCCATGGAAATTCGACATACAACCTCGTTCAAGATACAGCAAACCATGGAAAAGTTGATCAACCGGCTGATTGTGGGTATTGTAATCGCTGCGTCAACCATTTCGGCTGCCCTGATTCTTAATTCTTCCCAGAAGCTTTTGGACATCGACTTTGGGTTTGCCGGATTTCCCGAAATATCGCTAACCGGCCTTCTCGGTGTTACAGGGTATGTCATCGCAACGTTTCTCGGACTCTGGTTGATAATTTCAATTCTTCGCTCGGGACGCCTGTAACACTTTTTACCCTCATAAAATCCTCCAAAAGGAGTTTCGCCCTGGAAGATGCCTTCTACAAGGTTGTTATCGGGATACAACCCAATGCCGGCAGATAAGCGATTTTTGAAACGTACAAAAAATATTTTCATTTTTTTTGGCAAATGCTATGACAATTATATTTTTAACATCTCTATCAAACGGACCCGGACAAGAGAATGATTTTAAATTTTGATAAATGGTACAATCGAAAAAAACGACTTGAGCAGTTGGAAACTCATGTATCAAAAACCCGGACGGCAAGATTCGGGTTTACCACCTATGCCGAATCAGAAAAGCGTCACCGGGTTAACCGGCATTTCAATTCCATTGCCACACAATACGACTTTATGAATACCATTTTGAGTGGCGGAATTCATTATGTATGGAAACGAAGGGCCGTTGAAACACTCATGATCAAACCGAATCAAAAAATTTTGGATGTCTGCGGAGGAACGGGTGATATAGCCAGGTTGTCCGCTTCGAGAACAGGCAAAAAGGGTATGTCGGTTGTGTATGATATGAACCGGAAAATGATCGAACAAGGAAAAAAAAAATCCATCAAAGGGGTAACCTTTGTTCAAGGGGATGCTGAATCCATCTCTTTTCCTGATGGTTCGTTTGATGCTGTTTCCATCGGCTTTGGAATTCGAAACGTCACCCATCTTGAAACCGGTTTCAAGGAGATCTTCCGTGTGTTGAAAAAAGGCGGTGCCATGTGTTGCCTGGAATTTTCAAAACCTGACAACCCTTTCTTTAGATATCTTTACGATCTGTATTCATTCAAAATAATGCCGTTGATAGGGGGACTCATCACCGGTTCAACAGAAGCGTATACGGCATTTCCAGAATCCATACGCGCGTTTCCACTCCCCGGGGAGTTAAGCCTGATTTTACAAAATATCGGTTTTAAGGATATCAAAGTTACGAAGTTGACAAACGGCATTGCAGTGATTCATTCAGCAAGGAAATAAAGATATATAAAAACATATCAGCACCGTTTCGATAAAAGGACGCATAATGGACAGGCGAACATTTCTTAAAACGGCCGGAATCGGAAGCATTTCTGTTGCCTATGGCTGCAAGTCAGACTATGACAAAAATATTTTTTCACTGGTAACGGCCCCGAAAGATTTTGTAACAGGGCAAGCGGTATGGTATGCCTCCACGTGCATGGAATGCCCTTCAGGATGCGGTATCCTTGCAAAAAACCGTGAGGGCCGGGTTATTAAGCTGGAAGGAAATCCCGCCCATCCGGTGAACCGTGGACGACTGTGCATCCGGGGCCAGGCGGCTCTACAGTCTGTTTATGATCCGGACAGACTGATGATGCCGCAACTCAAAACAGGCCGGACATTTCAACCGATCTCCTATAATCAAGCCTTTGACATTCTGAAAAATCGGATGCACGCCGCATCAGAAAAGGGACGCAACCGCGTCAAAATGTTGACCGGCATAACATCAGTACCCCTTTCCGCCCTGTTTGCAACCACCCTGGAGGCATTTGGCGCAAAACCCGCAGCCGAGTACGAACCATACGCCCACGATGCCTTGAGAGCCGCCCACCAAGCCCTGTTTTCAAAGCCCATGCTTCCCTCTTTTCATATGGAAAACGCAGATTTCATTCTGGGATTTGGCGCGGATTTCGTAGAAACCTGGCTGTCACCGGTTGAATATATCCGCAAATTCAAATCCATGCACAGCCCTAAAGACGGTAAAAAGGGGAGATTCGTCCATGTTGGTCCCTACATGTCTCTGACGGCCGCCAATGCAGACAAATTTTTCCCGGTTACGGCGGGAACGGAATATATGGTGGCTTTGGGGGTCATCCGCCACATTTTGAAAACCAGAACAATAGATCATCTGCCTGAGCCTTTTTTAAAAGAACTTACGGCTGTTGTCAGGCCATATCAGCCTGACATCGTTGAAAAAAATACCGGATTTCCGGAAGCGGATCAAAACCGTTTGGCCCAATCCCTGCTCGCATCCCATCGCCCCCTGGTTTTAGGATCAACAGGCACCACAACGGCAGACGCCTCTTTTGCCGTGGAAATGGCCGTGATCCTCATGAATCTTGTGCTGGACAAGGATCTTTCTCTGTATGATTTTGAACAAAGGCACGCCCTTGAAAAAGTCATGACAGCAAAAGAAACCGCCGAATTCTTCAAAACGGTCGTCACAGAACCCACGGAACTCCTATTGTTTTATAATACCAACCCCCTGTTTACGTTTCCAGAAAACGCTGATTTAACGGATATTTTTAATCGTAAAGAGATCTTCAAGGTCAGTTTCTCAAATGTCATGGATGAGACGTCCAAAAACGCAGACCTTATTTTCCCGGTGCAACTGCCGCTTGAAACCTGGGACAGTTATGAAAGCAACACCGCATGCATCTCAACCCTCCAGCCCGCCATGGGACGGCTCACCAAGGCCCCCTCCATGGGCGATGTGTTCCTCGACCTGTCAGACAAAGACCGGCAGTTTGATGACTACTATGAATATCTTGCCGACTACCTGTATACGAATATGCCTGAAAAGAGCAAAGCCCATTTCATGCAAACAATTCAATCCGGCGGGATATTTCATTCCAGCAGCACATCCGGGGCCGTAAGTCCCCCCCTTGACCCGGAATCCATCAAGGCGCTTAAAAAAACACTTTACGCCATCGAACTTTCTGAAGAACCAAAATTGAATTTTTTGGCGGTTCCGTCACTTCGGCTCTATGACGGCCGGGGGGGCAATAAGTCCTGGCTTAATGAAATCCCCGATCCCGTGACCAGTATTGCCTGGGAAACCATGCTCATGATTCACCCTGCAACCCTTGAAGAACGTGGATTCGCACACGGGGATATCCTGACCATTGACGCAGGCGACCGCGCCATCACAGCACCGGTCTATTCCTACCCGGGAGTTGCCTTAGGAGTGATGGTCATGCAGATAGGCCAGGGTCATAATGCCTGCGGCCGGTATGCCCAAGGATTCGGCAGCAACCCGGTTGATCTTTTGTCGGGAAACCTTGAGACCTCTGATTTTCTCTCCTATCTAATCACCCCCACTTCGGTTAAACGGACCGGCAAAGTTGAAGCACTTCCCCAGACAGATGGCAGCCGGTCCCAGTACAAACGAAAAATTGCCCTGTCCATGACCTTGGCGAACAGCCACAGCCAAAACGGACACGGTGAATCCGCCGGCCACGGGCAATCTGACGGGCATGGGAAAAAAGAGGGCGGGGGCCTGGATATGAACCAATTCCCGTTAACCCTGCCGACCAAAGAAGGATACGATAAAAAAAGAGATTTCTACCCACCCCACGAACATAACGGCTACCGGTGGGGGATGATCGTGGATCTGGACAAATGCGTGGGATGCAATGCCTGCGTGGCCGCATGTTATGCGGAAAATAATATCGGCGTTGTGGGAAAAGAGCAGATCATAAAAGGTCGTGAAATGGCCTGGCTGCGAATTGAACGATACCAGGATCAGAACAATGAAGACCGGCTGATTTTTCTTCCCATGATGTGCCAGCACTGCGATGCGGCGCCCTGTGAGGCCGTATGTCCGGTGTATGCCCCCCACCATTCCAAAGAGGGGCTCAACAACCAGGTTTACAACCGCTGTATCGGCACCCGGTTCTGCGCCCAGAACTGCCCGTACAAAGTCAGAAAGTTCAATTGGTTTGACTGGGAAAGACCCGCCCCCCTCAACCTTCAGCTCAACCCGGATGTCACCGCCAGAAGCAAAGGGGTCATGGAAAAATGCTCATTTTGTATACAGCGAATTAAAAAAGCCCACAATCAGGCAAAAAATGAGAACCGTAAAATTCGGGACGGGGAGGTTCAGCCGGCATGCGTGCAGACATGTCCTGCCAATGCACTCACCTTTGGTAATTTCCTGGACAAAAACAGTGCGGTTTCCATTCTGGCGCGGGAATCAAGGGCTTACCAGGTGCTTGGCTATCTGAATACCAAACCTGCTGTTATTTATTTGAAGAAAAAAGTGCAGGAACTATGAATTTTTAATTAAGGGTTTTGAACATATGTCTCAATTGACCTTTCAAACAATCAATACCACGGTCCTGGACACGCTGACCCGTCCGGGAAAGGCCTACTGGTGCATGATCGCCCTGTTGTTTTGCGGCGCCGTCATGGGGGCTTCCTGCTGGGCCTACCAGATCATTGTCGGCGTGGGTGTGGCAGGCATGAACACACCGGTCCACTGGGGCACCTATCTGATAAACTTTGTCTTCTGGGTGGGAATTGCCCATTCCGGGACCCTGATTTCCGCCATTTTGTTTCTGTTTCGGGCACAATGGAGAAACCCCATTGCCAGGGCTGCTGAAACCATGACCGTCTTTGCCGTGTGTATTGCGGGGCTTTTTCCTTTTATTCACCTGGGCCGTGCCTGGCTGGTGTTTTATATGCTGCCTCTTCCCAACCAAAGAACTTTATGGCCCAACTTTCAATCGCCCCTGATGTTTGATGTTATTGCCATCTCCACCTATCTCACCGTGAGCAGTCTTTTCTGGTATACCGGGCTTCTTCCGGATTTGGCCATCATCAGGGACCGGTCCCGGGGCATGCGCAAAAAGATTTTTAAGGTACTCTCCCTTGGATGGTCCGGTAAAACCGGTCAATGGATCAACTACTCCAGGGCCTATCTTTTGTTTGCCGGTCTTGCCACCCCCCTTGTTATTTCGGTCCACAGTGTGGTCTCCTGGGATTTTGCCCTTAGCGTAATACCCGGCTGGCACACCACCATTTTTGCGCCCTATTTTGTTGCCGGGGCCATCCATTCAGGCCTTGCCATGGTGCTGACCTTATGTATTCCCTTGAGAAAAATTCTCAAATACGAAGCGCTGATCACCATGAATGTACTTGAAAGCATCGCAAAAACCATTGTTTTTACCGGCATCATTGTGGCATTTTCCTATGCCACGGAAGTGTTCATCGCCTGGTACAGCCACAACAGCATTGAAATGGAAACCTTCTGGTGGCGGGCATTTGGTCATTATGCGCCGGAATACTGGATCATGGTGGTCTGCAACACCGTCATCCCCCTTTTGTATTTATCGAAAAAAATCAGAACCCATGTCATCCCGTTATTTATCATCTCTATTTTTGTCAATATCGGCATGTGGTTTGAACGTTTTGTCATCATCGCGGGCAGCGTTGCCCATGATTTTCTGCCCAATGCCTGGGGGCATTACCGCCCCACATGGGTTGAGGGGGGAATCATGGTAGGTGCCTTTTCTCTTTTCTTTTTCCTGTTTCTGCTCTTTGTTAAGCACCTGCCGTCGGTTTCCATGACTGAAATGAAAGAAATGATACATCATAAAGTGGAGTAATTCATGAGTGCGGATGCCATCATAGTCACAGGCCTTTATAATACCCAGGAAGAAACCCTGGCTGCCGTAAAAAAAATACAGGAAAAGGGCTTTGAGGTAACAGAAGTTCACAGCCCCATTCCCAGCGACGCCCTTGCACGGGCGCTTGGCAGGAAAAAAAGCAGGATCGGGTGGTTTACCCTGACCGGCGGGATCATTGGTTTTTTTTCCGGATTCGCCCTTGCCGTGTTTACGTCCACCCGATGGGATCTCATTGTCAGTGGAAAGCCCATTATTTCCTGGATACCTTTTTTTGTCATAGCCTTTGAATTTACCATCCTGTTTGCTGTGCTTGGCAATGTATTGGGCATAGTGACCCAGGTGGGACTTCCAGACCCGGACTATGAAAAAAATTATGACCCGGAATGCTCAGGCTCTATGTATGGGATTGAAGTGGCTTCAACACCCGAAGATGCTGACAGTCTGAGGGATCTGCTCGACCACACAGGGTCTATTAAAAAACAGAGGGAAAACCTATGACGTCCATGGATACGGCATTCACAGAACCTTCAGCACCTTTGAAAAAGAGTATTTTCTTCATACCTGCACTCATTGCCGGTGGAGGATTCCTCTTTTTCATTCTTTTGGCAACAACGGGCCACCCGGAAAAAGCCTGGCTGGCCTACCTGACAAATTTCATGTTTTTTACCATCCTCTCCTGCGGGGGGCTTTTGTTTTCAACCCTCATGCACTTTACCAAAGCCAAATGGAGCCACACCTTTGCAGCAGTGGCAGAGGCGTTTTCCGCTTTTTTCCCTGTATCCTTTGTTCTTTTTATCTCTCTTTTCATCGGACACAACTACGTATTTCCGTGGACGGGACAAGATCTTCACGGCAAGGAAGTGTGGCTGAATGTTCCCTTTTTATTTGCCCGGGACGGTGTGGCGTTTTTGATTCTCTACAGCCTTGGGTTTGGTTACCTGTATCACTCCTTTAAATTCAAATTAAAGACAGCCCCAAAAAACACCCGTTTGAAAGCATTTTTATTCAAACGGTTTGAACAATGTTCCCAGGACCCTGAAATCATCAAACGACGGATGACGGTTTTTGCCGGCTGGTATATGTTTGCCTTTGCCATGTGTCTCTCCCTTATCGGTTTTGATCTGGTCATGAGCGCGGATCCCCACTGGTATTCGACCCTGTTTGGGGCCTACACCTTTATTAAGGCCATCTTTGCCGGGTTTGGTGCCATTATCCTTTTGGTATCACTGCTTCATCTAAACCCCAAAGTTCCCTTTACCCTTACTCCGGCCCAATTGGCCGACATGAGTACGCTTTTTTTCGGCTTCAGCATTGTATGGGGGGATTTTTTCTATTCCCAGTTCGTGGTTATCTGGTACGGGAACATTCCCGAAGAATCCGCCTATATCATTAAACGAACCATGACCCAGCCATGGAACATCCTGGCATGGACCGTCTTTCTTGGATGCTTCGTCCTACCGTTTATCATCCTTTTGAGCAGAAAAATAAAACAATCCCCTAAATGTATGGTTGTAATCAGCTCATGTGTTCTGGCAGGCCTCTGGATTGAGCATTTTCTTCTTTTGGGCCCCAGTTTCCTTGCACACGATTCGACAAAATTTCCCATTGGCATCGGTGAAATCATCATTACTCTTGGTTTTTTAGCCCTCTTTAGTATTTGCATTTTAGCCTATTTCAAAGAATTGCCCGAAAGCTTGAAAATTAATTCAGGGAAGGTGGCTTAATGGAAATACTACTACTGGCATCCCTGACACTTTTAACCCTTGTGATTGTGGTTGTTCTGGTGGGAACAAAAGGCAACCCCCTGACCCTTATCTCCCACTTTCACTCTTTTTCAGCCCAGGTCAAAGAAAATAAAATCCAATTGGTTGTCTTAAGTGCTTTGATCATCCTGGTTGTTCTATTTGCCTATGCCTATTATATCATGCCCCATGTCAATGCAGGGCCGGTTCAGCCCATCGCTTTCAGCCACAGGCTCCATGCAGGCAACAAAAAAATTGACTGCCGTTTCTGTCATTCATATGTGGACCGGTCGGTCCATCCCGGGATCCCAGCGGTTGAAAAATGTCTTTATTGCCACAGCTTTATTATTCCCAATCACCCGGAAATCAGAAAAGAGCACCATTACTTTGATACCCAGACACCCACACCGTGGAAAAAAGTTTTTTATGTAGCCGAACATGTGATGTTCAACCATGAGCGCCACATAAAAAAACAGTTCGAGTGTGACGCCTGTCACGGGGACGTTGCAGGAACTGACAGGCTGAAGCGCCACGAATTTAAAATGGGGTTTTGTGTCCAATGTCACAGGAAAGAAGAAGCGAACTTAGATTGCTGGCTTTCCTGTCACAACTAACATAGGAGTGTTTGTTTTGCCTGAAAAACCAACCCAACCCGATACTGGGACCTACATTACGGCCAGAGGATTCTGCCTGACCTCCGCTGCCTGGATGATGCTGGCCACGCTGGCAGGATTTATTGCGGCCATAGAGCTTGTGGCCCCTGATTTAACCGGCAACATTGCCTGGCTCCTCTTTTCAAGACTGCGCCCCATGCATGTGAACCTGGTGTTGTTCGGGTTTGTTACCCCGGGCCTTCTGGGCAGTGCATTTTATCTGGTTCCCCGGTTGCTGCGCACCGAGCTTTACAGTGAACGGCTGGGGGTCTTCACGGTTATCCTGTGGAACCTTGCCCTGGTAGCCCTGGTGGTCAGTCTTGCCGCAGGCTTTACCCAGGGCCGGGAATACGCGGAAATGATCTGGCCCATTGATGTCGGTATTGTCATCGCCTTTAGTTTGATTTTCTTTAATCTGATGATGACGGTAAAAAACAGGCAGGAAAAAATTCTGTATGTATCTGTCTGGTATGTGTTGGCAGGCATTCTTCTCACCATTTGTACCTACAGCCTGGGTAATGTGATCTGGCAGCCGGACTCCGGCGCCCTGGTCGGCATTCCCGATGCCATCCTCCTCTGGTTTTACGGACACAATGTGTTTGGACTTTTATTGACACCTTTGGCTGCGGCCATTGCCTATTATATTATTCCCCAGGTCTGCCGGACACCGCTGTACAGTCATACGCTGTCTCTTCTGGGCTTTTGGGCACTGATCGTCATTTATACCCATATCGGCACCCATCACCTGCTGCAGGTGCCGGTTCCCACCTGGCTCAAGGTGGTCGCCGTTGTTGACAGCGTTGCCATGGTGATTCCGGTGATGGCCTTTCTTATCAATATCTGGTACACGGCCAGGGGAAAGCTTGGATTGATCAGTGAAGATATCGGTGGAAAATTTGTTTTTACCGGGACCATCATGTACTTTATCGTCAGTATCCGGGGCTCCATGATGGCACTGCCCGATGTCCAGCGGGTGACCCACTTCAGCCACTGGGTGGTGGGCCACGCCCATGTCGGTGTTCTAGGATTTGCCGGAATGATTGCCCTGGGAGGTATCTATTTTACCCTCCCGAGAATAACAGGTAAACCGCTCTTCAGTCCATTCCTGGCCAATTTCCAATACTGGATGGTATTGATCGGCGTGGTCGGATTTACCATCGTGTTAACCATTTCCGGACTCATTCAGGGCAATGCCTGGCTAAACGGAGAAACCGTGTACCGGGTACTCCCCGAAATCCACATATACAACATTGTCCGCGCGTCCCTGGGGCTGTTAATTTTTCTGTCCGCCCTGTCAGGGTTTTATAATATTTTCAGATCACTCTTTCCAACTGTCGGAGAAACATCATGAAAATGACACCTGCGGCCATTGTCTTCGGCAGCCTTTTTATCCTTATCGCAGTGGTATCGGTCGTCATCATTCTTCCCTATGCCGACACAAGCAAAACTATTCCTTCGGATCTGTTCAGAACCCGGACGGCCATGGAAGAAAAAGGACGGGCTCTTTATATCAGTAACGGATGCGTTTACTGCCATACCCAGTCAATCCGATCGGTAGACTGGGGACTGGGGGCGGAAAGGATAGCCCAGGCCGGGGATTATCTAAAGGATTATCCCATCCTCCTGGGCTCCCAGAGAACAGGCCCGGACCTGTCCCAGGAAGGCGGAGAGCATCCGGATGACTGGCATCAGGCCCATTTTGCAAACCCCAGATATACACGGCCATTGTCCATCATGCCGCCGTTTCAATTTTTAAAACAGGACAACCTGGACATATTGATCCGGTATACCCAAAGTCTCGGGCTCAAGAATGCAGACCTGCGAATGGAGAGACAAACCCTCTGGAAAAAAAGAGCCGTTGACGCATATAATTCGGGTGTAAATGAAAACGTTGCATGGCTTCATGAAAATGTCCCCAAGGGCTGGCGGGAGATCCCCACACCTTATCCGGCCTCGGAGGCGAGCCTTGCAAGGGGGGAAAAAATCTACCAGGATTTTTGTTTTGGCTGCCACGGACCTGTGGGAGACGGCATGGGCCCGGCCCAGCCCTATCTGAATCCACCACCGTTGAACTTTACCATCCTCAAAGGCCGGGGGATCAGCGGGGGGATTATCTACTATCAGATCATGAACGGCATTACCGGAACGGCCATGCCTTACTTTAAACGGGAACTGGAATCAGAAAAAATATGGGATGTGGGAAACTATATTGCCAAATACTTTATCGATGAGATCGATGCCGATAAAGAACCCAAAGGAATTGATGCCGCATATGAATAACCCATTTGGATGCGTATAGGGGTCAACCATGTATTATCCGTTTTTTCTGGCATATATCCTGAGCGGACTGTTTATCGGCGTTGCCGTGTTTGCATGGGCATTGAAAACCGGACAATTCTCCGACCAGCAACGGGCAAGGTTTCTGGCGATGGAGGAAACCGCACAACAGACCGTACCGTCAGCAAAGGCCGGACGTGATCTGTATTGTGTATTCTACCTGGCCCTTGCTGCCATTGGGGCAAGCTTTGCCCTGGTGGGCTATGCCCTTTTTTTTTAATAGGCAATCATTTTCCCGGAAGAGTTATAAAAACCCAAAACAGAGGCCAAAAACTAAGGATTGACCAATGAGATTTTTCGAACTTTTAAACACACAGCATGTGCTTGCCATGATCATTGTAACCCTTATCTTTGCAATCCTGTTTGGCGTGACCCTGTCGGTTCTTCCCATGCTCGGCCCTAAAACCCGGGTCTCCAACATTAAAGCCGTCCAGAATTTTGTCGACGGCATACAAAAGGCCGACGGCCCGTTCCCCATGATCATCGCCCTGATCGTTGGCGGTACCGTTCTATGGGCGATTTATTATATTCTGTATTACGGTCTTTCGGAGGTAATCTTATAAAATGATGGACACACTTAATACCAAAAATAAAGAGAGCCTTTTACGTACCTGGCTGTGGATCATGATCATGATTGCCATCATCCTCGGTGTTGGATATTCCTCTTTTGTGGTGGTGGCGGACAAAGGCGTACCGACCTGGGACTACCGCCCGGTGAAAAGCCTTCCTTCGGAATCTCCCTATGGGGTATACCCGAAAAATCCCTCGGGCCAGCATGTCAGCGGCAAGGAGGACAAATAGATGAAAAAGGTACTGGTAATTGCATTCTTTGCGTCGCTGGTTTTCACAGGGATCTATACGGTCATTACCCTGTATGATTCAAATTTAAAAGCCGGAAGAATGTATCAAACTCCGGTGGTCCGGCCCCACGAGGAGCCCGAGCTTATAATGGATAAACGAACCATTGCCGACCAAAAAAGCGAGGCCCTGCTCCGGGAACTGCTGACAGCCGGTTTTATCCTGACACCGGTTAAAGCCACCCAAGCCATGCTGACAAAAGGTGAAAAGGATTATCAGGCATTCTGTTCCCATTGTCACGGTCCCAAAATGGACGGACTTGGCACCGTGGGACAAAGTTTTTCCCCGCTGCCCACGGACCTGACCGGTGAGAAAACCGTTACCATGAGTGATGAGGAATTGTTTGCCTTTATCAGCTATGGCGGTAAAAAAGCACCTGCCCTGGCAAGTTCCATGTCTGTTGAAAGCCGGAAAGCGGTTATCCGGTATATCCGGCACATACAGAAAATGGGCCACGGATCATCATAGTCCCTTACAAATGAAAACAACAGTTCCGTGCACCCTTTGCGGCCTGAATGTTAAGGTTTCTAAAGCGACGTCAAAAGAGATCTTCTGCTGCCAGGGATGCAAAATGGTCCATGCCATGCTCATGGAATCAGATCAGTACAAAGATACAAAAGATTTCAAGGAGACCGACCTTTACAAACAATGTGTTGCCGCAGGTATTGTCCCGAACACATCCATAGAAACGTCGGCATCGCCGGAAAGCATCTCTGAACTACCTGCCGAAAATGTATCCGGGATGGATGGAGGGGTCCCCATTGATTCCGAAAATTTTCTGACCCTTAATCTCCAGATTCAAAATATGTGGTGCCCGGCCTGTGCATGGATCATTGAAAACACGCTCACCCGGTCAAAGGGCGTGATAAGCGCCTCGTGCATTTTTTCCAGCGACCGGGGAAGCGTGATGTATGATCCCGTAAAAACCTCCCCGGAAAAAATTCATGCCGCCATTGAAAAACTGGGATACCCGTCTGCTGATATTGATCAGAAATCCCCAAAAAGCAGAAAAGAATTTATCCGTATTTGTGTGACCCTGTTTTTAACCATGAACGTCATGATGCTCAGCTGGGCCATCTATTCCGGATTCTTCATTGAGCTGTCACCCGGCGCCGTTCAGCTGCTGGCCTGGCCGGTCTGCATCATGGCCACCATTGTTGTATTTTACGGCGGATATCCCATACACAGACGGGCCCTTGTGGGGATTACATCCGGATGTCCCGGAATGGAAACGTTGGTATCCACCGGTTCATTTTCAACCTATACGTACAGCCTGTTTCATTTTTACCGGGGAAGCATCCATCTTTATTTTGATGCCGCATCCATGCTGATCCTGCTCATATTGACGGGAAAAATGCTTGAACAGTCCGCAAAAAACAAAATTGCCGAAGGCTTGTGGAAATTTTTTTCCCTGGTTCCCCAGAAAGTCAGAATCTGTGCCGCGCAATTTCCCAGGGGACGGTATGTTTCCATAAAGCAATTGGCCGAGGGGGACTGGTTCCTGGCGGAAGAAGGAGAAATTCTGGCTGCAGACGGCATTGTCACCCAGGGTGCTGCCGTCATTGACGAGTCATCCATCACCGGAGAGGCAAAACCTGTCAATGTCCGGCTGCAGGACACGGTCAAAAGCGGTACCCGGATTATTTCGGGCAAAATCCAGGTAAAAGCCGTGAAAGTGGGGGATAATTCAATTCTCGGCAGAATGCTTGCCATCATGGAAAACAGTCTTTCGGAAAAAACCGCCCAGACCCAGAGATTTGAGAACATATTAAAGTTTTTTGTCCCATCGGTTATCGGATTTTCCGTGGTGACCTATTTCTTCTGGATGTTATACGGGCTGCCCTCCTACGACGCCTTTAATCGGGGGATATCCGTCATGGTTATTTCCTGCCCCTGCGCCCTTGGCATTGCCGTCCCCCTTGCCCTTGTGGCCGGCGTGTCCGCCGCCGGGAAAAAAGGTATCCTGGTAAGGGATTTTGAAGCATTTGAAAAGGTTGATGGACTGGATACCATTGTGTTTGACAAAACCGGGACATTGACCACGGGCCAACTGAAGGTCCTGGGCATGGACACGGTAAACGACTTTTCCGAGCAAAAGGCCTGGCAGGTTATCTACGCCATGGAACAAGGCTCGGACCATTACATTGCCCACACCATATCAGCCTATGGGGTAAGCCGGAACATACCGCTCCTTGAACTCGAAGATGTTAATTACCACGACAACGGTATCAGTTGTGGGTTCCAGGATGAAACCTATTGTTTCGGCAGCATGGATTTTATGAATAAAAGCCTTCCGGAAGGCCCCTCTGTTGTCTCGTTTTCCAGGCAAGATGCCCAGATCATAACAACGGTTTTTTTATCTGCGAATGATAAGATTGTCGCCGCTGTCCATCTGGGAGATTCAATGAAAACAGGTGTAAAGAGGCTTGTTTCAAATCTTTACAAAATGGGACTTACCTGTTTTTTGATTTCAGGAGATGCTGAAAAAGCCACCCTGGCCGCCGGCAGCTTTGTGCAGATCCCGGCTGAAAATACCCATGGGGGATTGCTGCCCCATGAAAAAGCCGAATTTATCAAAAAACTTAAACAATCGGGCAAAAAAGTTGCCATGGTTGGGGACGGTGTAAACGATGCCCCTGCCATGGGACAATCCGATATTGCCATGGCCGTCCATTCAGGCCTTAATCCGGGTGAAGGTGTTGCCGCCATTACCCTGATGCAGGAGACCCCGATCCAGATCATTGATTTTATACCACTTGCAAAACGAGTGAATCGAAAAGTCAAACAAAACCTTGTATTTGCGCTAATTTATAACATCATCAGCATCCCGGTGGCCGCCGCCGGATTTTTGAATCCCATCATCGCTGCAACGGCCATGCTTTTCAGCAGCCTTTCCGTGACATGCAACACCCTGATCCTGGTAAAAAGAGAATCCAGAAACAAACCGCAATCCCATACTTAACAGATATCAAATTATCAAATCGCATGATCGGAACGTTGCACATCCGGTCAAAGGACCCTTGCAATTTTAAGTGATATCCAAAGGACTCCTGGCCTCTTTCAACGTCCTGGACGGCACGGTCTGCGTATATATCATGGTGGTTCGAACATCGCTGTGGCCCAGTAAGACCTGTATAGTACGAATATCATAATTGGCCTGGAGCAAATGGCTTGCAAAGCTGTGCCTGAATGTGTGTGCGGTTGCCCGTTTTGTTAATTTGGCTTTGTTCACTGCTTTTTTGATCGCTTTCTGAACGTGGGATTCATGGAAATGGTATCGTCTGAGTTCTTTGGTGTCTGCGACTTCAGTCAGTATTTTTGCTGGGAAAAACCATTGCCAGATAAATTCTTTAGCTGCATTTTTATATTTCTTTTCGATCCGATCAAACATAAAAGCACCATGATACCCATTGGAAAGGTCGTTTTGATATAACTGATACACTTTGTCCACCTGGGCCTTCAATTCATCAACCAGGACTTTTGGAATGGGAACCGTTCTGTCTTTTTTGCCTTTGCCGTCATGGACGGTTAATATCCCTGCATCGAAATTGAAATTGTTAATTCGCAAATTCAGGCATTCCGACAGTCGTAAGCCGCAGCCATAAAGCATTTTTACGACCAAATCACAAGGAGGGCGCATCACGGAAATCACATCATTGACTTCTTGTTTAGATAAGACAACCGGTATATACGGCCGCCTTTTTGCGCGAACCACACCATCAATTTGCCCAAATTCCTTGCCCAGCACATGCCGGAAAAAGAAAAGCAATGCATTAAATGCCTGATTTTGTGATGATGCCGAGACCTTCTTCTCCACTGCAAGATGGGTTAAAAACGATTTTACATCATTGACATCCAAAAGAGATGGGGATTTTGACCGGGTAAAGGCTTGTAACTTTTGGGCCCATAGGCGATACGACTTTAGTGTTTTAGGTGAATAGTGGCGGACATTGATTTCATCAGACAGTTTTTTAAATTCAGTTTGCCATGATTGGCCTGTTTCCACATCACTGACTGCATCGGGCGTTACATCAGGGTTTGAGGGTGTGATCGCAGACGATATTTCAAGCTGTGGTGAATAAACGGCACGATTATCTTGAACTTGACCCTGATCGGGTTGTGGAGCCTGATCAATTTTATCGCGGATTATTTTGCCTGCATCAGGGTTTTGATAAGTCTGCTTGCTCTGTTGTTCCCGAGCAATCAGACCGAAATATATTTTTATTGCTTTTTGTGCCTGTTGTTTTTGAAACGTCGACTTCCTTTTTGAATGTAATTTTTCAATAAAATGGGTAATACTACCGGCGTCTGCGGGATTTAATTTGTATTTATTGCAAAAATCCAGATAGTATTTCAACCATTTCACATAGTATTGTTCTTCTTTTGCCGGAATATTTTTGCAAACCAATTCCCGGTTGTAACTGATCAATAAATTCTGGTTGATCTGAATGAGTGGCATTTTGATTCATAACTCCAAAATATGCATGTTATCCCGTTAGAAAACCCTATAGCATCCTTATAATTTATTTGTCAATTCCGTTTTTTTCTGATACTGAAAATAGGAATGAAATGGTTTGGAGTTATCCAGAAAAAAAACTACACAATTACTTGTTCACGGCGGCTCCGCCGCCGTGAATCGCGGTGCTGACTGCGTCCAGCACCTTGTCCAGTCGCCTCTGGCGCCAGAACAAGGTACTGGACCGGACACCGCACACCGATCATTCAGACTGCGTCTGCCTGATCGGCGCACGGCGCCGGTCAGCACCGCGATTAGGCATAAGTGAATAGGACGTGACTAAATGAAAAAAATCACTGAACCAATTAAAATCAAGATAGCTCATTGTGAACCGAAATATTCAAATAATAACCTCTCGCCCAGAGAAGCATTTTGGTATTCCCTTCGGAAAACAAAGGGCTATGAAGAAAAACCACTACAATCCTTTGAAGGCAATTTGAATCGGGATTTTGGTGAAAGATTACGGAAAAATCTTATACAAAATATTAAAAGTGGGCTTCGAGATACAGAAGAAGCTCTTTATGGAAGAGAGATTGAAAGAATTACACACGATTTTGAGTTCTATTTACATAGGATGCATGAATTTGAGAAATCAGAATATCTTTACTCGCATCCATTTGAGCCTGTTTCTCGATTAATTGAATTCAGACAACAGATGATAAAAGATATTCCCGCCCTAAAACAGGCGGTGGAGAAAATTGCTTTAATATCCGGAATCACGTTTATTGCTCGTATTGAATCTTATGGAAGCTTGAATTTAAATTTAATCCCGAGTTCTTTAGAAAAAATTTCCCAAGTATTTGACAATGAATTTGAGAGTTTTCAAGTGTTCTTAGAGGCATTTGTTCCCAAAACCTTTGGAGATGTTTTTACTAATGATTTCGCCGATTCTATGACATTTGATATTGATGTTCCATTATCCACAAAAGAGGCTTTTGATATTACTAATAATAATATAGAAACATCAAGTTCTGCATTACATGAAGTTCAGCAAATGCCACCAACCACCCAAACCAAACCTGAGTCTGTTCAAAAAGCAGAATGGCTATGGAAATTAGCAAATGGTTCCTTGCTTATTCCTCTAATATTGGCTCTTGCCGTACTCTACTTTGGGATTAAAGAGCTTTCTTCCTATAGGAATGCACAATATGAGGCTGTAAAGCCTATTCTTGAACACCAGTTAAAATTGTTACAAGAGGACAGGGAACGTATGTTTGGAGAAAAAAACACTTTTGCAAAAGAAGATAAAAAAGAATCAAAAATGCCTAACATGGCTAATTCAGCGGACGCAAAAAGCCGCGCCGCTGATTAGCAACGTTGGCTTAATTGAGGAAGACTATGGCTGGACCAATTGCATTTTGTGGGAATCCTAATTGTGGAGCAGTGTTTCAGTTTAATCAGCTCATAGGTGGTCCCGGAAAAGCAAATATTGAATTCATAAACTCTCAAGTAGGACCATGCCCTGCTTGTGGCGCTATGGGAATAATCCCAGATGGAACGTATGAATACGCAAATGATGTATTTAATATTCTTTCAAGTTCTAAGATTAGCGTTACCGAACTACAAAAAGTTGAGAAAATTCTAAGGTCTGCCCGCCGTTCAAAAATTAAGAATGATGATGAAATAATCGGGGAGGTTAAAAAAGCGTCTCCTGCTGTTGCTGATGCCTTCCAATTAGTTCCCAAACAAAACAACATCATAGCATGGCTCACACTACTTATTACGTTTGTGGCCTTGGCAATTCAGATACACTCAACATACTTTAAAGAAACAGATCAAAACGTTGAAAAGAAGGTTATTGAATATTTGTTGAAGGAGTTCGGAGCTGAATTAGAACCAAACATTACTCCGAATAAAAATAGTCCCTTTCGCAGAGAGGGACCTAAAATCCAGCGAAATGATCCATGTCCATGTGGCAGTGGGAAAAAATATAAAAAGTGTTGTGGAAATCCATTAACAACTGTTTAAAAGCCAACAAGGCTTTTGCAGCGGATCGCAAAAAGCCGCGCCCGCTGAAAAGCAGCGTTCTCGGCGGCTCCGCCGCCGAGAATCGCGGTGCTGACTTCGTCCAGCACCTTGTCCCGGCGCCTCTGGCGCCAGAACAAGGTACTGGACCGGACACCGCACACCGATCATTCAGACTGCGTCTGCCTGATCGGCGCACGGCGCCGGTCAGCACCGCGATTATGCCAAAAGAATGAAATTGATCGCGGTCACAGATATATTTGGTAAAACTAATGATTTTAAAATCATGATAGATCAACTTTCTCCTAAATATCATGAAGTTGAAATTATCGATCCTTATGTTGGGATAGACAACAGTTTCCAAAATGAAGAAGAGGCTTACAATTGTTTTCAACAAACAATGGGGTTGAAAAAATATTCAGAAATTCTTCTTCAAACATTGAAAGGAGAAAAGTCACAACAGACTACAGTTTTAGGTTTTAGTGTTGGAGCCTCTGCTATTTGGGCAATATCGGACCAGCTAAAAACACCAACCATAAAAGCAGTTGGGTTTTATAGTTCCCAAATAAGGGATTACTTAAAAATAAATCCTCAAATTAAAATTGAGTTGTTTTTTTCAAAAAATGAACCCTGTTATCACGTAGAAACAATCATTAAAGATCTTTCCATAAAGGCACATGTTAAATGTCATAAAACTCCATATCTGCATGGGTTTATGAATAAGCAGTCAAAAAACTACAACCAGTCCGGCTATAATAGGTATCTGGAAATAATAAATAAAATTGCATAACCAGGCGCTCCAAGGGACGGCGTGAGGTTAGGGCGTTTACAAAGCTTATTGGTGGATCGAAAATCAATTTTTAAACTCAGGTTCTTGGTAGAAATCACGCCGCCCCTGAGCTCAACGTTATAAAGAATGAGGAAATAATTTGATAGTAGAGACAATACACTTAGCTGATACTATAAAAGAAATATTCAGAGGTTTTTCTGAAGCACCCCTGACAAATAATCTAAAACACTATTTGTCTTATCTTGCCAAAACAGAACAAACTGATGATCAAAAAATTGACTCAATTTCTGGTTGGTATAAAGCTGAAAGGTTAGTCCTTGTCTTGGGCGCTGGCTCTTCAGTAGCCTATGGATTGCCCGATTGGAATACTCTGCTACAAAAACTATTGCTAATAACTATAAAATCAGAAAACACCGATGATCTTGAAAAAGGCGATATAGATCAAAAAGCGCAAGATGATCATAGAGCTAGCATACTTGCAAGAACCTTTTCAAATGTTTTTGAACCCAACTCTTTAGTAACTGCAAGATATCTCAATAGATATTTTAAAAAGAAACATCCCAACTCAAAGTTGGCTTTTGAGAATGCAATTAGAGATGTTTTGTATAGTGAAGTCTCTAATAATGATGAATCAGAATTACTTAAAGAGATACGAAGATTCTGTGTAGCAGCCGGTAGAAGTCCAAATCTTAACAGTATAGTAACATACAACTACGATGATATACTTGAGACATGTTTGCAAACTATAGATCTTGATATTCCGTTTTGTCCTATTCATGCTAGTGGAATGCAACATAAAGCAAATCAACTTCCAATATACCATGTGCATGGTTACATACCCAGATCAGGTCAATTAACATCTAAAAATAAAGTGGTATTGAGTGAAGATGGTTATCACGAACAATATGCAAACATTTATGGATGGAGCAATTTAACACAGATAAATAAATTTAAAGACTACAATTGCTTGTTTATTGGTTTGTCATTCACCGACCCAAACTTAAGAAGGTTATTAGATATTTCAAAAAATGAAAGAGGCGATGATGAAATTCATCATTATTGTTTTAGAAAAAAATACGAACATGAAGTTGTAAAAAATAGATTTAAGAAGCTATTAGAAGAAAATGAAGAGTTGCTTGACGAAAAACAAGATTCTGAGCTTAATTTAGACGAAGTAGTAAAAGAATTGATCAAATTAATGGAAAATTTTGAAGAAAATGATGCTCTTTCATTTGGTGTAGGGATTATATGGATTGATGACTATAAAGAAATACCTGCATATTTGTCCAACATAAGAAGCAAAGAATAGAATAAAATTTATAATCGGGATAGGACTCCCCATCACTGAGGAGCCCTCCCACACCACCCGGCATACGTTGCGACATGATGTCGCTGATTTTATAGCTGATCTCTGAATCAGCCTGCTGTATCACCAGCGGTTTTTTACCTCGGCATGCATTACTGGTAACGGTTTTGTGTGAAGCCCGGGGAACAATGTAGCCCTCAGTTACCACTGAGAGAGATAATCGTGAGAAAATCTCAATTCTGGCAGCATCAAGCCGGAGGGGAACTAAGAATGATGGCATGTGTAACATATGTGAACTGCTGATAAATGTCGTGATGGTGAACAGGCCAAATGGAATTCTGGGGACATCTTACATAATCCCAGTTTGCGTAATATGGGGACAGCTTGCTTATTTTTTCCGCCTTTTTCTACATGCGATAACTCTGGATAATCCCCCTAAAAACGATAAGTCAATTGGCAATAAGCCGACGGCCCCACTTCAACCGGAGCGGAAAAAGATTCCTGTACAAATTCCACGTGGTCCCCTCTCAATAGATTCTGGCCCACCACAGAGAACTCCAGGTCAGGCAGAATCTGCCAGGCAAACCGGATATCCATGGTCAGGTAACTATCGACTTCATAGGTCTTGTCGGTATCAAAGGAATACAGGGCATCCATATCATCCACAAAACGGAACCAAAGATTGAGCTGCATGGTTTTTGAGACGGCAAAATCACCCTGCAGCGAAATTTGATGATGGGGAAAACCGAAACTGTCGTATACTTCTACTTTGTTTTCAAGAAGAGTATAAGCAAGGTGCCCTTGGAAAAAATTAGAGTACCTGTATTTTAAGGACAATTCCACCCCGTAGGTTTCTGCGGAACCCTCATTGGTAAGGGTTACATATTGGGTAAACCCGCTGCCTGTGAAAACTTGATTTAACTCCCCGGTTCTCAGATCGTCGTAATCGTTGAAAAACACTGCCAGATCCATTGAAAATGAATCGACCGGGATAAATCTATACCCCAGCTCATAGGCTGTCACTTCTTCAGAATCGTAGTCGTCGTTTCCCTGGGCGACAACGGTAAGAGGAAGTCCTGGTGCCGGGGTGAGACCGAGCTGGTATGTGTTAAAGGCAGCATTTTTAATTTCTCCATCGGACTCGAAGCGGCTGGGGGTCCTTACCGCCTGGGAGACCGCTCCCCAGATTTTATGTTCATTGTTCACCGCCCACAGGGCTCTGATGCTGGGCTGAATCTCCATATTGCTGTAGTCGTTGTGTTCGATTTTTGACCCCAGGGTCAGCTTCACGGCATCGTCGGCCAGGGATATTTCATCTTGAAAAAATCCGCTGAAAAGATGGTCTTCTTCTTCCGTGGGATCTATGGAAACGATATCTGACTCAACAAACCGGTCCCGGGTATACCGGTACCGGATTCCCCAGACAATATCGTTCCACGTCCCTAAACCAAACCGGTGGGTGGCATCAATGTCAAAGGTATCACGGTCTGATTCATTGATATCCTCGGCCTGATTTTTCCCGTCATAATAAACCTGAAGGGTGAAATCAGAATCCGGGGAAATGGTTCGCTTCCACCGGGATAAAAGATTCCATCCCTTGGTATCTGTTTCCACAGGCGTGGACGTCAGGTAAGTTGGCGGGATCAAGTCGGCCAGCAGCAGGGTCTGATCAATGTCGGCCTCATAGATATCCCCCTGGAGGGTTAGGCTGTCTTTACTTGAGAGCATGGAATCCAGCCGAAATCCCGCTTGGGTTTTGGTCCAGGCATCACCCGCATTAGATCCGGTCTCCAGGGTGAATTCATCTCTGCTTTGATGTTTTGCATAGAACCGCCAGAAGGTGTCTTGCCCCAGCGCATCCCCGTACCTGACACTTGAAATTACATTTTCATGGTTTCCGGAACCAAGGGCGACATATCCCCCCTGGGTATCGCCGGCATGTTTGGTGATGATATTGATGACCCCGTTCACCGCATTGGCCCCCCAGACAGTCGCCCCGGGCCCCCGGATCACCTCAATCCGGTCCACATCCTCCAGCAGCACATCGTTAACTTCCCAGTAAACCCCTGAAAAGGTAGGGGTATAAACACTTCTTCCGTCTATGAGGACAAGCAGCGCATTGGCAAAACGGCCGGCAAACCCCCTGGCGCTCACCGCCCATTTGTTGGAATCAATCCTTGCCACGGTAATCCCGGGTACCATGCGCAGGGCGTCGGGAATATTGGTCACCCCAGACCGTTTTATATCCTCGTTGGTGATGACATGGATGGCCGTAGCACTGTTTGAAAGATTCTGGCTTTTTTTTGCCACCGAGGTGACTTCAATGTCCATCAATTCTTCCATGCTCAGTTCAAAAATATCCTTCGGTGCGGCCAAGGCCTGACATGTGCAAAGCGTCAAAAAAGATAAAAGAACAAAACAATGTTTTAAATGAAACAATCCAGATAAAATAATCTTAAATTCTGACATGCTATCACCTTTATTTTATTCTGATTTTGTGCATGGTTTACCATAACCCTTAAAAAGCGGAATCCAGAGAAAAATATCAGGGCAGAAACCGTTTTTTCGCTTTCAACATGCTGGTAAATTCATCCCGGGTAACCGCCGGACTGAACAGGAACCCTTGGCCGTAGTCGCATCCCATGCGATGCAGTAGCGCAAGTTGCTCCCGGGTTTCAATGCCTTCGGCCACCACCTTCATATCCATGCTGTGGGCCATGGATATCATGGCTTTAACAATGGATTCGTCTTTTTTCCCCGTTAAAATGTCTTTGATGAAAAATCTATCGATCTTTACCACATCAACGGGAAAGGTTTTCAGATAGCTCAAGGATGAATAACCCGTTCCGAAATCATCCACGGAAATGGTCAGTCCGATCTCTTTGAGCCGATTAAGTATGTCCAGGGTTTGGGAGCCTTGAGCGGCCATCACACTTTCGGTGAGCTCCACCTCCAGGCATGAAGAGGGCAGGTTATACGCTTTGAGCATTTTAATTATTTTGTCCGGAATTTCCTGCTCAACAAAATGCTTGCTTGAAATATTCACGGCCACCCGGATCGCCCTAATCCCCTGATCATACCATTCCAGTAGCCGGCGGCCGGCTTCCCGGATTACCCAGTCGGTAAAGGGAACGACCAGTCCCATCTCTTCTATGGCCGGAATAAATTCAGCCGGAGAAACATTACCCATCCGGGGATTATGCCACCGACTCAAGGCTTCGGCACCAATGATTCTACCATCCAGCAAAGAGACCTGGGGCTGGTAAAAAAGGGTAATTTCATCTCCGATTACCGCTTTTCTTAAATCGTTTTCAAACTCCAGCCGGTTCTTTGCCTGAATATTCAACGCCTGCTCGAAAAATTGAAACCGGTTTCCTCCGATTTCCTTGGCATGATACATGGCCAAATCAGCATTGGTGATCAAGGACTCGGCATCGTTACCGTCCAGGGGAAACAGACTGATGCCGATACTGGAAGAGATGAAAACTTCGTGGTCGTCAATATAAAACACCCGGCACAATTTTTCATTTATCCGTTTAGCCACCAAACCGGCATTGTCAGGCGCTTTGAGGTTTGGGAGGAGTACGGTAAACTCATCCCCACCCAGGCGTGAAACCATCACCTGCTTTGCATCATTTTTTAACCATGCCAGACCGTCAGTGGTCCGGATAGAGGTTTTAATCCGCTCCGCCACCTGCCGGAGCAGCATATCGCCGGCCTTGTGACCGAGACTGTCATTTACCAGCTTGAACCGGTCAAGATCCAGGAACAGCACGCCAAGCAATTCGTCCTCTGCGCAGTTTTCCACTTCCCGTATCAGGTTCTCCCGGAACATGGTCCGGTTGGCAAGGCCTGTGAGGTGGTCATAATAGGCCAATTCTTGGATCTGTTTCTGCTGCAGGATCACGTCATTAAAAGCTGCGCTTGCCCTGAGCATGTATTGGATACGATATTTGAGAACCGTCCAGTTCATGGGTTTGCTGATGAAATCCGTGGCCCCGGCTGTAAAAGCCCGGTCAATGGATTCCATGTCATCCAGGCCCGTCATCATCAAAACAGGAACATGTTTTCCATTGGGTAGAGAGCGAATGGTTTTGCAGGCCGTAAATCCATCCATTTCAGGCATGTTCACATCCATGAGAATGGCATGGGGGTTTAATTTTCCAAAAGCATCAACAGCCTTCCGTCCGTTTTCCACAACCTCCACCCGGAACCCATATCTGCCAAGGGCAGCTTTCATGAGCATGCGGATGGCTTCGTCGTCGTCAACCGCCAAAATCAAAGGGTTTTCAGACGCTTCAAGATTCTGGTTATCATTGTCCTCATGTTGGTTCATATTCATGTTCCCACCATATATTCCTTTAATTGGCTCATTGCCTGGTCAAGAGCCGGCCCGATTTCCGTTATGATTTGGGATAAACGTTCCAAATTATCTGTTTTTCGGGTATTTTCCTCCAATGCTTTATATAAGGAGGATAGATAAACAGCGCCAAGATTCCCGCTGCTGGATTTCATGTAATGTGCATGGTCCCTGATGGATTCCAGGTCCCCAGCCGCCATGGCAAGGGATATTTTTTGTGTCCGTTCAGGGGCGTCCATTAAAAATATTTTGATGACCTTGGTGAGAATATCATCCGCACCGGGGGGCTGAATTCCACGGATTACATCCAGGGCTGCCGTGCAAATCGTCTCTTCGTTGGGCTCAGCATCGGTATGATCTTCCTCCACCGCTGGCTGATCTATAACGGTGTCCTGCCATTCAGGCAGCCACCGACTCAAAATCTCCGCCATTTGGCGTTTGCTGAATGGTTTTGCCAAATGATCGTCCATACCGGCTTTGATACATTTCACCCGATCTCCGGCCAGGGCGTGGGCTGTCAGTGCGATAACCGGCAACTCGCCGCCGCTCCTGGAGATGCTACCCATGGCCCTGATTCTGCGGGTGGTATCATATCCATCCATGACCGGCATCTGGCAATCCATGAAAATTATATCGTAAGATTTATTCTTCACGGCAGCCACCGCCATTTCACCGTTTTCGGCCAAGTCAACCCTGCAGCCAAGGTTCTTCAAAATTCCGGAAGAAACTTCCTGATTAATGGTATTATCCTCCACCACCAACACCAGAGGTGCTTTTTCCGGAAGGAGTTCTATTTCAGAGCGCCGGTCGTACACCGCCGGGTTCTGCATTATGGAATAGGTTTTACGTGAAAATTCAAGTGGGGCCACACTCTCTTGCGATACTTTCTCCAACTCAAGCTGAAACATGAATTCACTGCCGATGCCGGACCGGCTTTCACATGAAATCCGGCCGCCCATCAATTCCACCAGTTGCTTGGAAATGGCAAGGCCCAGTCCGGTACCTCCGAACTCCCGGGTGGTGGACTCGTCTGCCTGGGTAAAGGGTTTGAACAACCGGTCACAGACCTCTTTTTCCATCCCGATTCCAGTATCCTTAACCGAAAAACGGACCTTCGTGAAGGCGTTTTTCTCTTCCAGGGTCTGCACCCGCACCCGTATTGTTCCTTTATTGGTGAATTTAAGGGCATTTGAAAGCAGATTTAAAACAACCTGGCGTATCCTTAAAGGATCGGCATTCACAAAAGGAGAACCCAGTTGCCCGATGTCTACAATCAGCGTTAATCCCTTGCTTTCGGCCTGGCCTGCGATGATGTCCACGGTCTCTCTTACCAGGCTTTCAAGGTTGCAGGGCGTTGATTCAAGTGCCAGTTTTCCGGCTTCAATCTTGGTAAAATCAAGAATATCGTTGATGATGAGCAGCAAGGAGTCCCCGGATACCTTTATGGTATTTATAAGTTTTTTTTGATCCCGGGTCAACGGGGTGTCCATCAGCAGTTCCACCATGCCCAGCACGCCGTTCATCGGGGTTCTAATCTCATGGCTCATATTGGCCAAAAACATGGATTTGCTTCGGTTGGCGGCCTGGGCCTGATCCGCCAGGGTCACTGCCCTTTCCATAGCCTTTTGGAGCTTTACGGTTCTGTCCCGGACTTGATCTTCAAGATGAATATCCCGTTCCTCGATTTTTTCCAACATCCGGTTAAATCCGGCTGCCAACTCCCCTAATTCGTCCTCGGTATCACGCGCCACCCGGAGGCTGTAATCCTTTTCTTCCGAAATTTGTCTGACCGCTTGGGTCAGCCTAATTACAGGTACGGTAAATATGCGTTGCAGGCGGCCGGCCATTACGCCGGCAAAAACCATACCTGCAAAAGCAGCCAAGGCCAGATATCCCACCCATTCAACCAGGAGACGATACAAATCCTCCATGCCCGCCTGGAGAAATAAAAATGCTATTTTCTCCCCATCCAGGATGATGGGGTGGAGTATGTTCAGTTGATGCGTTTCAACCCAGCTCATCGTTTCATTGGTTTTAAAATAATTTTTTGGAAATAAGGGGATGTTCAATAAGCGGGGATCATGAGGTTTAAGGGTATAAGAGAGCTTCACAATCTCTGTACCGTCGATACTATAAAAGGCAGATCTGTAAAGTGACGATCGTTGCCCCAGGGATTCAAGGGTTTTAACCAATACCTGACGATCTTCAAACATCAGGGCGGCGGTGCTGTTATCTCCCACGATCCGGGCCAGACTGCTAAGTTCTTCCATTGCGTTGCGCTTATAAAGGAACCATTGGGTGGCAAATACAATTAGAACGGTCAGAATCAGCACTGCGGAACAGGTGCCTAAAATTACAATATTAAGTTTGCTTTTAATGGACGTTTTTTTCAGCCAGATATTCATCGCTCCCCCCCTATTTTTTTATTTCCAGGGCCAGGGACAAGAGCCGGGAATCAAGCTCGACGCCGGTGAAACCCGGGGCTTTCAAATTGATGATGAACCGCAGCCGTTGCCGTATGGTGACCAGTTGTATGGCACCGCCGTCGTCCGCAAAGGACGGGGCATCCCCCACCGTAATAACCCTTGACGATTTCAGTGTTCTGAGAACAGGCATCCAGTTCCGGCTCGATTCCAGATAAAGCAGGTGGCAGTCATCCATGCTCTCCCCGGTTCGATACTGCCTTACCTCAATGGGACGGGAGCCGATGCGCTTTGAATTCAACAATTCTCCAATTTCCATGGGCACATCCTCCCCCAGAAGCCCGATGACCAATGCAGCGTCTTTACTTTCAAATGCAGATTCCGGCCAACGGATGAACTTGCTGAAATTATAGAGGTAGGCCGCTCGAAGTTTATATTCCGACACGCTCAGACGCCCGGTCGAATCTTGTGCGGCTCCCTGCCCGGACATCAAGTACAGACCCAGGAAAACCAGTACGAGCATGGCGCTCGCCGTCTTGTTGATCATTTTAAAAGCGCCACGTAATTTTGGCATACAGGGTGCGTTGAATTTCAATAGGGGTCAGGTAACTGTCGGATCCGTATTCCATGAAGTCTCCGTCCAACAGATTCTGCCCTGCCACCGTCAAATCCATATTGCCGTTGATCTGCCATCGAATATTTGCATCCAGTGCAAAAGAGTCGTCAACCACATACCGGTAGCGATCGGTATTGGTGAAATCCATAAATTTAATTTCCCCTGTATATCTTACCCAGAGATTCAGCCGAAGATTTTTTTTCAAATCAATTCCCAGTCTCAGGCCTGCCTGGTGTGAAGGAGATGTCTCTTCTATTGTTTTTTTTGAGTATGCATCGCCGGTAATATCCATTTGAAGGCAACTGTAGGTGAATTCTGTTTCCAGCCATTCCACGGGCAACCAGGTCACGGCGAATTCCATCCCATAGGTATTGCCTTTCACATTATTGGCAAAATACATGGTCCACCGATCTTCCTCCTGGACTATTCCTCCCAGATCAGTGTACCGGTTGTAAAACAAAGAAATATCTGCTGAGAAATTGTTGGTGGCAGCATACCGGTAACCGGTTTCCAATGCAATGAGCTTTTCAGCATCATATTCCGGGCTGCCGTTCAGGGAAATCTGGGTATACATCGGAAAGGGGATAATGCCCTGAAGAATTCTTCCGGAATCCTCCATGCGCGACGGCGTTCGGACGGCGCGTGCCACAGATGTCCAAAAGCTGTGTCTTTTCGCGGGTCGCCACAGTATTCTTGCATTGGGCTGAAGTTCTACCCCGGTATAGTCGTTATCTTCGATCTTTGATCCCAGGGTGAGCCAGAGCAGGTCATCAATTATGGTGATCTCATCCTGGACAAAACCGCTGAATAGATGAGTGGTTTGGGCTTCGGGCATAATCTGAACCTGAAAGGTGTTGGAAAAATCATCCCGGACCATCCGGTATCCCATTCCCCAGACCACGTCATGGCCGCCTGACGGCTGGAATCTATGTTGAAAATCCATATCAAGGGTATGATGGGTTTGACCCAGAGAATATTCATCTCTGGTGTTGTAATCATAATAAGCCTGGGCCGTCCAGATATCCTGTTTAGAATTTTTTGATGTCCAGCGGCCCAGAATATTTCCCCCGTGGGATTTCACACTGTCCACAATAGCGTCATTGTAGGGAAACTGGGGAACAGGGCGAATGGCAACGTCCTGCTCACTCTCCACCCGGAAGATATCTCCCTGCAGGGTCCATGCGTGGCGAATGCCTTTGTCACCATCAATTCTGAAGCCGGCCTGACCGTTCTTCCATCCGTCGTGCCCGTCGCTGCCGTCCGAGGCTTTTACAAAGGAATCCCGGTCATTTCCCATGGCATAAAACCGGGCATAGGTATCTGTATTCAGTTTTGTCCCCACCCTTGCGCCGGCCATGAGTTTTTCGTGAGTTCCCGTTCCCAGGCTGACCAATCCCCCCTGGGTGTCTGATGCCGGCAAGGTAATGACATTGATAATGCCGTTTACGGCATTGGCACCCCACAGGGTTGCTCCGGGCCCCCGGATAACTTCGATCCGGTCGACATCCTCGAGCAGCACATGCTGAAGATCCCAGTATACCCCTGAATAGCTAGGCGTATACACGCTGCGGCCGTCAATTTGTACCAGCAGTTTATTGGAAAAAGTGCCGTTGAATCCCCTTGAGGAAATGGCCCACCGATTGGCGTTGATCCGGGCCACCTGCAACCCCGGGACCAGCCGAAGGGCTTCGGCAATGGTAGTTGCACCGGATTCGAATATTTTTTCCCGGTTGATAACATAGACTGCGGCAGGAACATCCGATAGAACCTGGGACTTTCGACCGGCGGACGTAATCTGGACATCCATCAGGTTCGCCAGATCCATCTCCAGTATATCTTCGTCACCTGCACTTACGAAAAGAGGCGTCACCATGGAATACAATAGAAAACAGACAACAAAATTTACAGTAATCCAAATTTCCCGACGCATGCCCCCCCCACACACAAAAAAAAGATTGATTTTTTTTAATTCAAAGGAGGGCCGTTCAATACGTTATACCCCCTCCCCTCCCCTGATACTTAATATTGGAATCAAAAAGTACCGCTATCATGATATTTAAATTTTTAATAGAAGTCTACTGTCCGACTCCGATTTGTCAATAAAAAAACAAGCGCGCTTCTGATGTTTATCATATCAAATATTTGATCATATTTTTGATCAAAAAAATAAAAAATTTATCTTTAACTATTCTATTTATAAAAGTTATTAATAAAAAATTATATTACTATTTTTAATAAAAAAGAGGAGAAATACCTGCTAAATTTCATTGCTTTTACCCTGGTGTTGGTATATTTAAAGGAATTATGAGAACAAAAACTAAAAAATCGAAAGATGATTTCACCCAGGAGGCATACAACGGTATCCGGCGTATGTTTTTTTTAAACGAAATCGTCCCGGGCCAGAAAATGTCTTACGGAGATCTGGCCAAACGCCTGAACATGAGTACCACTCCGGTGATTCAGGCCCTGAAGCGCCTTGAGATCCAGGGCCTGGTTCGACATGAACCCAACCGGGGATATTATACGGAAAACATCAGCCTTTCAGAGGTGATCGAAATTTATGATTTCAGGGAACTCATTGAAGTTTCACTGCTGCCGGATACCATTACGGGCATGACCAGGACAAAACTTAAAAAATTAAAAAAGGCCCTGGACAATCACTTGGATGCGGTTCGGGATATTTTTTTAAAAGATCGACTGCTCAAAGACATGGAATTTCACATGACCCTGGCAGAACTGTCCGGCAACCGGATAAGGGTGGCTTGTTTAAAGGACCTGTTTGATCTGCTCTACCTGAAATACCGGGGCAACATTCTTTTCGTCACCCCCATGGAAATGGTGGATGCCGCGCATATCCGGCTGTATGATGATATCGCCGTAGGCAACCTTGAAGGTGCCCGGTCCGTGCTGGCCGGACACATTGCCAATGTTAAGGAATACGCCATTTCAAGCATTCAGCGGATGAATCGTGAAAAGCATGCAAAAATATAAAAAAATTCGGGTTATACGGACAGTTCAAGCCACTCAAACCAGATGGGATAGTTTTCCTTGTACCAGGCCAGAATCTGTTTGAGCATCTCCTGCTCGTCGGCGGAAATGGTCGTCGGCGTAATTTTGTCAAAGCGTAGCACCATCTTATCTCCAAAATATTCCAGGGCTTCGGTGCAAAGTGTCTGAAGTTCGTTGCGAATCCTGCCGGAGTCTGAAATTTTAACGGCCCGGGTTCTGAAATCCTCTCCCTTGAAAAACCGGTTGAGCAGCGGCGAGAAAATCAGCTTGCTCTGCTGTATGGGCTCTAACAGGCGAAGTGCAAAGGTGATGGCTTTGTCCCCGAACTCTGAAGTGACCCGAACCGTGACTTCCCAGGTGTCCTCGCTGATCTGTTTTACGCCTTGGGCACCACTGTAAGGATCCGGCAGCATATATCCCGACACGGCAAGGGTCTGCCATTTTTTTGCGGCAATCAGATCGCTTGCATTGATGGTGCGCGGTTTTAATGGGATGCCGGCGTTTTTAGCTTCCACGATACTGTTTCGGTAAATTTCAATCATTTCCGGGGGCATATCGGTTCCAAACAGATCCTGTTCAAGTCTTGTGGCAAAATTGTTGTCTTGGGGGTCAAGCTTCATGGCGGCTGCATCCTTGTCATAGGGCAGCTTGAATTTTGAGGAGAGTACGGCAAGGGATACATCCAGGCCCAGAATGCCGGACAGGCTGGCCGCCTGCATGGCTTCGGCTGAAGCGGCATATCCGTCCACCACCAGCAGGTGAATGTCACCCTTGTCATCGGTCCAGGGCTTGACCGCAAAGGTCGGCGCATAGGTACCTGAATCGGTGAACGGCGCTATCCCTGTGGGCAGAATCCAGTTTTCATCAATAAGATGTGCACCGGTATCCCGCCACTGATTCCAGATTTTTTCGATTCTTTCCCGGCGGGTGTTTCCGGTAAGGGTCCAGACATGAACATTTTCGGCCTTAATGCCGTCAAAGGTCTCCTGAATGGCATCCATGACCATATAACGCGGGGTAAAATAATTGACCAGGACGGATTTGTAGGCTGCATTTTCCACAACCTGTTCCGGGAGTACAAGGCACCCCATATATCCCTCATACTGGTCACTGATGATCAAAGGCTGGTCAAAGAGGTGAAAGACACTCATGGGGCCTGTGGGTTCTCCCTTTGCAAACCTTGAGGTGTTTTCCAGGGTGTCAATGGCCGCGCCCCACACGGTGATGTCCCGCTTCTGGATATCCCGGGAAAATTTCTCCCAGGCATATTCAGGATCGTTGATCAGCCGCAGTACCCGGTCTTCAAGAAATTTGGCCACCTGGGGCCGGGCATAGATCCTTCCGAATCCCAAGAGGGGATTGGCGCCCATCTCTGCGGTTTCTCCGGCTTTGGGCATCAGCCCTTCGCCTAAACAGACCATGATGGCATGATTTTCCGGCAAGGTGCGGGACAGATACCACAGACTTTCGCTCATGGCGTAAGCGGAAATGGCATCGGCATCTTTTTTTACCAGGTTCAACTCTGTTTTGGGCAGCCCCTTTCCTTCCCCGTACCGGCCGAACAGTCGGGTGCCCAGCGCGGTGACAGCAGCGGTGATCGCCAGCATTTTTTCGGTACGTCCGTCAGTGAAGGAGACCGTATCCATATGTCGGCGTTTAATTTTTTTTTGGGACGTGTCGCTGTACCAGTGAATGCGCACATCTTCCAGCCATAAATGAAATCGGCCTAATATGGGGCGGGTGTCAAAGGCCCATTGGGAAATCAGATTCTGTTTTTGTGCATCCGCCGGTGAGATGTTTTTTGCTAATTGGGTAGAATTGTCAGTTGCAGTGGTCATGGAATACACTTTTTTATAAGAAAGTCTGGGTAAGTTACTCAGATCTTTCAACCTTTGTTGTGGGCTATGCCTGGCAGTTGATATGTCAGGTCAGCCCATGGCTGTTATATGAGAGATGTGAGTTTTGAGTGGTTAGTAGTGAGATCTATATAAGCTGTTTTCCTCACAACTCACATCTTTCATTGTTTGTTGTGTCCGTCAGGACATGGTCGTTATTTAGGTATGCTCGCTGTCGTGAGTTTCAGGCGCTGCGTCATGGGATTCAGGTGCAACTTCATGAGTTTCAGGGGCAACCTCCTGAGTTTCAGGTGCTGCGTCATCAGTTGCGGGAGCAACCTCCTGAGTTTCAGGTGCTGCGTCATCAGTTGCGGGAGCAACCTCCTGAGTTTCAGGCGCTGCGTCATCAGTTGCGGGAGCAACCTCCTGAGTTTCAGGCGCTGCGTCATGGGATATTGCTGGGAGATCCGGGGTAAGAATGCTCTGTGCCATAGCTTCCATGGCGCGGTCAGAATCAGCTTCCACTTGATTTAGAATGTTGTCTACTGTAGTATCCTCAAGCCAGTAAACCTTGCCGTCGCTGACATCATAGATGGCACCCACCACTTTGACTTTACCGGCCTTGACAAGTTCGCGTGTGGCAGCACTTTTCATGAACAGGTCCCGAATGCTGATCCAGACATTTTCTTCAATGGCAAGGGGAATTATTTCATCACCTTTTGCCTGGGGATACTTTTCTATGGTTTGCCTGACAGCAGGTTCAATATTATCGACCAGCGGTGGAATATTTTTTTCTACAGCATGGTCGTGTCCATTGATCGCCCGGGTGACGGCGGTCACTGCGCCGCATTGTGTATGGCCCAGTACGACCATAACCGGTGTGCGAACATGCGCCAGGCCATATTCTATGGATCCGACTTCATCCGTATCACATACATTGCCGGCCACACGGATAACAAAAATATCCATCACCCCGGCATCAAAAATCGCTTCTACAGGCACACGGGAATCAGAACAAGTGAGGATTGTGGCATAGGCATGGTCCCCCTGATCTTCCATGGCGGCCTGAATCATCCGTTGTTTGGTCAGATGCGGATGTTCGGATTTTTCACTGACAAAGCGTTGATTTCCATCTTTCAGCGTCTGAAGCGCTTGGTCCGGGCTGGTTTTTTGTTTTTCCGATTCTCCTGAACAGCCGGCAAATGCAAGCATGCATGTCAGCAGCAGACAGAAGAGCAACTGAAGTGATGTTTTTCTCATCTTCCTTCTCCTTAAAATCATTATTATCTTTAAATCTATCTTTAAATCAAAAAATCAAAAATCTCAAATACCACATTTATCCGGATTGTTCACCTTTTTTGTTTCAGATCCGACCTTCATAAAAGGCTCATGATCAAAAGAAGTTGTGTTGGTCAGCCGCGTCCTGTATGGTGAGTCGGTATGAACCAGATCACTTATACATTCCCCGATACCGGTCACATCAATGATGTCTTAAAGGGTGTCGTGGACCGGGTCACATTCCATAATCCGGACAATGGCTGGTCCATTCTCAAGGTACTGCCCTTTGATCGTCCGGGCAGCAGGGAAACCGTTGTGGTGCATCAGACTACAGTATTTGCCGGTGCAACCATGGAATTTGAGGGAGAATGGACGGTGCACCCGAAATTCGGCCGGCAGTTCAAGGCCGTGCATGCCAGGGAGCAAAAGCCTGCTACGGCATCGGCTCTGGAAAAATATCTTGGTTCCGGGTTGATCAAGGGGGTGGGGCCCAAAACCGCAAAAAAAATTGTGGGATATTTCAAGGAGCAGACCCTGGATGTCTTTGAATCCGATATTGATCGCCTTGCGGAAGTGCCTGGAATTGCGCACAAAAAGCTTGAAATGATTTCAACGGCCTGGGCCGAGCACCGGGCCATACGGGATGTGATGATGTTTCTGCAGTCCCACGGGATTTCCACGTTGTTTTCCGTTCGTATTTATAAGGAATACGGCCAGAAAGCCATTGCCTGGATCACCCAGGACCCTTATCGCCTGGCGTCTGATTTTTTCGGCATTGGTTTTTTTACTGCGGATAAGGTGGCCTTAAGCATTGGCCTTGGAACGGACAGTCCCCCAAGAATCACCGCCGGTATCCGTCACGTACTCTCCGCAGCCAGAGAGTTCGGGCACTGTTATCTTACGTTTCCCCAGATTAAGGAACAGATAAAAGACCTGCTAGAGCTTGATCTGTCACAGCAGCTTGAAACGCTTCTGGCAGAGATGGAAGCGCAGCGGCTTCTGATGCGCAGGGATCTGCTCGATGGCAACAGGCAGCCTGTGGCCTGTTACTATGCCCGGTCTCTTTATTTTGACGAGGCGTATGTGGCAAAGCGTCTTTCAGATCCTGGTCCTGGGCGGACCTTTGACCAGGCCCGGATCGACCGGTGGATGACGCTGTACTGTCAACGCTGTCAGATGCAGCTTTCGGTTGAGCAGACCACAGCGGTCAAGGGAGTGGTACAGCAGCAGTTTTCCGTTCTGACCGGTGGGCCCGGATGCGGTAAGACTACTGCCACACGGGTGATGGTCCGCCTGCTGGAGGCCATGGGTCTGAAGGTGATGCTGGCCGCGCCCACGGGCCGGGCTGCCCAGCGTATGAGCGAGGTGATAGGAAAACCGGCAAAAACCATTCACCGGCTTTTGGGCTGGAAAGCCGGGGGATTTAAACGAAATGAAAGCTCCCCTATAAAGACAGATTTTCTGGTGGTGGACGAGTGCTCCATGCTGGATATCAATCTAACCGCCTCCTTGCTCAAAGCCGTACCAAAGCTGAGCCAGGTGGTATTTATCGGCGACTGCGACCAGTTGCCTTCGGTGGGGGCGGGAAATGTGCTTAAGGATATTATTGCTTCACAGGCAGTGCCCTGTTTCCGGCTTACCCAGGTGTTTCGCCAGGCCCAGTCTTCCATGATCATTAAATTTGCACACCAAATCAACAAGGGCCGGATGCCATGGATAAAAAGTCCATTTAAGTATCCCTCCATCTGGCAGGACGGCACCGATTGCCTGTTCATTGATTCCGATGAAGCCACCAAAGAACAGATTGCCTTTATCAGCCGGGTTAAACGTTTGTATATGCATGATGTTGATCCGCAAACATCAAACAGCGGTTCCGTTCAAGAGGGTTGCGCCACGGCTGATGCCCGGGACAATGATCATGGTGATTTGTATGAATTCAGGGTTGCCGAGTCGTGTTCACCCTGGGAGACTGAAATTGCCATACCTAAGAAATTTGCCCATGTGGATTTGGTCCGTCTGGCAGGCACTGAAAATCGCGTTGAAGAGCTTATGGAAGTGGTGGGAAAGGTCCACCCATGGTCCTCTTTGCATTATGGTCTGTCTGCTTTGGATGCGGTGAAAAAATTATATCTGGAGTGGATTCCCAAATACCTGGGAAAAGATACGGAAATCCAGATCCTTTCCCCCATGACCCGGGGCAGTCTCGGCACCCTTTCTCTAAATCGTGAAATCCAGGATATCCATAATCCCATGGGACCGGGTAAGGCCCAACTCACCGTGGGCCAGCGGGTATTCAGAACCGGGGATCGGGTGATCCATAGAAAGAATAACTATGATTTGGGGGTATTTAACGGAGACATCGGCATCATTGACCGGATCAACACCATGGATATTAGCTGTACTGTCCGGTTTCTACCGGATAACCGGCTGGTGGACTACCAGCAGACAGACATCCTGGAACTTGACCTGGCTTATGCCATTACCATTCATAAATCCCAGGGAAGTGAATTTGAAGTGGTCATCATTCCGCTATTGACCCAGCATTTTAAAATGCTCTTCCGCAACCTGATTTACACAGGAATCACCCGTGCCAGAAAACTGGCTGTGTTTGTAGGGACCCGAAGAGCTTTAGGCATGGCCGTAGGAAACCAGGATATCAGCCGACGCCAGACCGCGCTTCAGGCTTTGCTCACAAAAGAGGTAAACGTATAGCCGATGCGACTTGTTTTTACAGAACGTTTTCATTGATTTTGTTCTTAAGTTTTCCTGCACATTTGAACGTGACAACCCGTCTTTTTTCAAGAATCATGGCATCTCCTGTGGCCGGGTTCCTTCCCTTTCTCGGCGATTTTTCAATGACCTGGAATTTTCCGAATCCGGAAACCATAATATCTTCACCCGAAGCCAGGGTGGATTTTATGATTTCAATCAGGGTTTCAAGTACTTCTTTGGACTGAGACGGGTTTTGGTCAAATATATTTAAAATTTTTTCGATGAGTGTGGATTTGGTACAAGTCAAAATTTCAGCCTTTTCTTTAGTTTAGATTGGATGGACTTGGATTATATTAATCGGTTTTCCAAAAGAGTCAAGCAATTAGATGGAAGCCTGACTCTAATGTTCTCTAATATTTTTCAAAATCATCATCCAGTGAATCCTCCCCCATGTCCAGCACAACGCCCTGGATTTGCCCCAGAGTCTCGGGTCTGTTGGTAATGGCCTTGGTAGTTGAATCACGCTTCTCAGACCTATCGTTTGTTAGATCTTTCTTAGATATGGGGTTTTCCTGTTGCGGGGTCTGCTCCCGGATTTTCATTTTTTTAACCTTGAAGTGGGAAATCGCCTGTTGGAGCTGTCCTGCCTGGGCCGATAGCTCTTCGGCGGTTGAGGACATCTCTTCAGCAGAACTGGCGTTTTGCTGGATAATTTGATCCAGTTGCTGGAGGGCCAGGTTTATCTGGTCTGCGCCTGTGTTTTGTTCCGCAGAAGCCGCATTGATCTCCTGAACGAGTTCTGATGTCTTGCGGATATCCGGAACGATTTTGTTCAGCATTTTACCGGCATTTTCAGCGATTTCAACACTGGACGTTGACAAATTGCTGATTTCACTGGCTGCAGCCTGGCTGCGTTCGGCAAGCTTTCTGACCGCATCTGCCACCACTGCAAACCCCTTGCCGTGCTCCCCGGCCCGGGCTGCCTCAATGGCGGCATTTAAGGCCAGCATGTTGGTCTGTCTTGCAATCTCTTCGATAATTAAAATTTTGTCTGCAATTTTCCTCATGGCCACAACGGTTTGGGCCACAGCCCGGCCTCCCTGTTCGGCATCTTCAGTTGCCTGAACAGCTAACCGTTCAGTCTGCTGGGCATTATCTGCGTTCTGTTTGATATTGCCGGACATTTCCTCCATGGCTGCCGAAGCCTGTTCCGCAGAGGAAGCTTGTTCCGTAGCGCCCTGCGACATCTGTTGTGCCGTGGCGCTGAGCTCTTCGCTGCCAGCAGCAACATTGTTTACGGCATGCTGGACCTCATCGACAATATCCGTAAGCGATCTTACCATATGCTTCATGGCTTTTTGAAGATCTCCAATCTCATCCTCACTGCTGGATTCAATATTTACGTTCAGGTTACCCTGGGCAAGCTTGTTGGCCGCATCAACACCCTGGGAAAGGGGCAGTTCAATGTATTTTTTGGTCATGAATCGAACCCAGAAGAAGGCCGCGAGTATGAGTATGGCAATGGTTGCAGTCGTAAAAAGGATTTGGTCCCGGACCATATTATGGAGTTGTTTTCTCTTCTCCACTATTTTATTTTGCACCCCGTCAGTATATACGCCTGTGACAACAATCCAGTCCCAGGGTTTGAAGTATTTGAAATATCCGATTTTCGGTTCATTTTTTTCAGAGCCTAATTTGGGCCAGGTATAATTTATATGGCCCTGACCGTCAGACTTGACCAGCTCAATAATTTCCCTGAATACAAATCTTCCGGAGGCGTCTTTTTTGTCCATAAAATTTTTGCCAATGGTTTCCTGATCTAAATGGGCTATAATATTGCCTTGGGTATCCATGATGTAAAAATAGGCATTGTCCCCATAGTTCATATCAGAGACACTGTTTATGGCTACTTGTTGTGCGTCTCTTTCAGCTTTATCAACGTATATGCCTGTACCGATGATCCAATCCCACGGTTTGAAGTAACGGACATAGGAGAGTTTTTTCAGCCATTTTTTGTTGTCATTAGGGGAGGGCCAAATATAGCCGACATATCCTTCTCCCGCTTCCTTGCACAGACGCGCCATCTCCACAAACATGGGAATATCGGTTCCTTCGGCCATAATGATTTTCCCGTTTTTGGTATACCGGGAAATGTCTTTTCCATTCAAAGCCGGTACCGTAGGATGCTGAACCATTTTGGGGTATGTGTCATTGATCCAGAAATAGTTATTGTTTTCATAGCGCAACGCTTCAATTTGGGCCCCAATTTTTTTTTGGACGGTTTCCATTTTTTGATCTTCCATGCCGTCAATATGGACGGACGGCTCCATGGCTTGTGTATACGCCCTGTTGATCATGGAATAGGGGATGTCCACAAGATTTTTTAATTCTGCACCATATCTCTTTTTTATATCTTCAATCCTAACGGCCTGGCTGTGAACCTTTACGACCATGGTATAGACCGTATCCACTAAGTCTATAAGTTTTTGTCTGCCTTCATCCATCAGCTCGTTTTCAAAGGCAGCAATATTTTCACGGGCCTGGTGGATTGTGCTGTAAAGAGAGTAGCTGCACACGATACTTATTGAAATGATAATTGTCAGGATAACGATTACGATAATTTTTGTTTTGATTTTTAAGTTTTTAAAACGCATCCCATCCCCCCCTTCTACAGATTGCCTCGGCAGTTAAATATATCACTATGGTAATATCTGTACGAGACTTGCGTTGTCAACATGAATCCCGTCATTTGCTTGGATTCAAGATATGGTGGCGCTTGTTAAATCCATAACCGAATATTCGAAGAAAATGTCATCGCTTCGGATTTAGGCGAAAAAAGGAGTGATATGGATGATAATATTGAACTTTTTTGACACAAAATTTTGATTGGCGTATATTTTAAAAAAAATAGCGGTGAATCAGATAAGGAGTAGGCATGGTTTCCAAAGATCAAGATAAGGACGGCAACCTGGTGATGAAAATTGAAGGGTCTTTATCTGCGCATGACTTGGGAGCGCTCAAAGATCGTTTGTTGACGGGGCTGACAAATTATCAAGGGATTGTTTTTGATATTAATGGCGTAACCGACTGTGATACTCTGGGGGTTCAGCTCCTTTTATCGGCCAAAAAAACAGCTGACAAGTTAAATAAAACATTTCATATCACAGGTTACTCCCAGTCGATTCAGGATGCGGTAACCGGGGTGGGACTGAAAGCCGAAGATTTTCCCTGTTTCTCGAAGGAGGCTTAAGGAATGGCAAAGGTCATTATGACGGTGGATGATTCGACCAGTATAAGACAGATGCTAAATTTTACATTAAACCAGGCCGGTTATGAAGTCGTTGAAGCTGTGGATGGGCAGGAGGCGACCGATAAACTTGCCGCGCTCCACATTGATATGCTGTTGACCGATTTGAATATGCCCAACAAGAATGGCATAGAGCTGATTGAATGGGTTCGGTCCATGCCAAAATTTAAGTTTATTCCCATTATTATGCTGACAACCGAATCGGATACGGAGATGAAACAAAAAGGCAAGGCTGCCGGGGCCACGGGGTGGATTGTGAAACCGTTTAAACCCGAGCAACTGATTGCCGTAGTAAAGAAAGTTCTTCGTTAATCCACGCGTGCCAAGGGACTCGGAAAAGGACAAATTTTGGCTTGAACATGTATATTAGAGGACATATCCCATGAATGAATCCAACAGATTCATTGCAGAGTTCTACAACGAAACCGAAGAACTTCTCTCTGGTGTTGAAGACGCGGTTTTGGATATTGAAGAAAATCCCGGGGACCAGGAAGCGGTAAACCGGCTCTTTCGCGCCATACATACCATCAAGGGATCCGGATCCATGTTCGGATTCGATACCATTTCCGAGTTTGCACATCATGTTGAAACAGCACTGGATAACGTTCGAAACGGAACGGTTCCTGTGAGCAAGGCGCTTATCGATTTGATCCTGGTGTCACGGGATCGCATCACGGCTATGCTTGCCGAAGCCAACGGTGCAGGTCCACCGGTAGATCCCCGGGAAGGGGAGCAAATCATTGCCTCCCTTAAGGGGCTGCTTCGTTCCGATGTCGCGGAAGTACCCGTTGACGAATTCCCAAAAGATGGGCCGGAAAAAGCCTGTGTGCCGGATGCACCTGCGCCTCAGAACGAAGCGGTGTATCGTATCCGGATTTCACCTGATCCGGATATCTTTGCCATGGGCATGGATCCGGTCATGCTGCTCTATGATCTTGCAGATATGGGGGCGTGCAGTGTCATGGTCCATACTGAAAAAGTACCGGATCTGGAAAATCTTTCCCCGGAGTCATGCTATCTTTTCTGGGACATCCTTTTAACCACGACCAAGAGCCTCAATGCAGTCAGAGATGTTTTCATATTTGTGGAGGATACTTGCGAAATCGTCATTGAAACCGTTGAAGAAAAGGCAGCTGCATTGGAGGCGTCGACGGTGCCCAGGTCGGGGGACATTCTTGCCGAGTGTGGTGATATCCACAAAAAAGTCATAGACGAGGAATCCGATACACTTTCCAAGGAAAGGCTCAAGCCTGCACAAAAAGAGCAAAAGGTTGTTCCCCAAACGCATAAATCCGCTGTCGCATCAACGGTGCGTGTTCCATCAGACAGGCTTGACAAGCTGATCAACCTGGTGGGCGAACTGGTTATTAACCAGGCCCGACTGACCCAGGTGGCCTCAAACATCAATGATACCCACTTAGGCGAGTCCGTAGAGGAGATTGAGCGCCTGACCGGTGAGCTTCGCGACAGTGTGCTCAATATCAGGATGATGCCCATCGGCATAACATTCAACAAATTTCGGCGCCTGGTGAGGGATTTGTCCTCCCAGCTCCACAAAGAGGTTGAGCTTATTACCAAAGGCGCGGAAACAGAACTTGATAAAACCGTTCTGGAACGTCTTGATGACCCCCTGGTTCATCTGATCCGCAACAGTATTGATCATGGTGTGGAACCCCCTGAGGTTAGAGAGCGGACCGGAAAACCTAAAAAAGGGACCATTATCCTGTCCGCCGGTCACAAGGGAACCAATGTGGTCATTAGCATCCAGGATGATGGTAAGGGGCTCAATGTAGAGACCATCCGGAAAAAAGCTGTGGAAACGGGGGTGATTCCTGAAAATGCAGAAATACCCGACAAAAAAATATTTACCCAGATTCTTGCCCCCGGATTTTCAACCACCAGTGAAGTGACAAGTGTATCCGGCCGGGGTGTGGGTCTGGATGTGGTAAAAAGAACCATTGAATCCCTAAGGGGGCGCATTGACATTGACAGCGTACCTGGTGAAGGGACCAAAATTACGCTTATTCTTCCTTTAACCCTTGCCATTATCAATGGTCTGCTTGTAAACATCGAAGATGATTTTTTTGTACTGCCTTTGATGTCCGTTGAAGAATGTGTTGAGATTAAAAGCAAGGAAATCGAAACGATCAACGGCAGGAACATTCTAAATGTTCGCGGCAATATGGTGCCCTATATCCGGCTTCGGGACCGTTTTCACATAGCGGGGCGTCGTCCGGAGGTGGAACATATCGTTATTACGAATGTCAATGACAGTCGTATCGGTTTTGTTGTGGACCATGTGATCGGGGGACATCAGACAGTGATAAAACCTTTGGGTCCGGCTTTCAGATATAATAAGGAGATATCCGGAGCTACCATCTTAGGGGATGGCACCGTAGCCTTGATTTTAGACACCAATGTTCTTCTGGAAAGCGCATGACAGATTACTCATATAGGAGGGAGGTCAATGAGTGTACAGGGCATCACCCAAACAAGCCAATACCTGACATTTAAACTGGACAATGAAATTTATGCCATGGACATCACAACGGTCCGCGAGGTACTTGATATTACTCAAATCACCAAAGTGCCCCAGATGCCGGACTTCATGTGCGGAGTTATCAATCTGAGAGGGAGCGTCGTGCCAGTTGTCGATCTTAGACTTAAATTCGGTCTGGAAAAGGCAGCGTCCTTAAGGGAAGCATGCATTGTGATTATTGAGATCATTCTTGATGACGAAGAGACCGTCCTTGGTATTTTGGTGGATTCGGTTCAGGAAGTCATAAGCCTTGAACCCGAACAGATTGATCCACCACCAAGGATCGGTACCCGTCTTAAGACTCAATTTATAAAAGGGATGGGGAAAAAAGATAAAGAATTTATTATCATTCTTGAAACGGCCAAAGTTTTTTCTGCCGAGGAGCTTGCCGTTGTCCAGACGACTGATGATATCCCTATGCCTGAAACACCCGGGGGGACAACTGCTGAGAATGAAAACGATGATTAGACGCAATGCCTTGTTATGGGCACCCCGGGGGAGTGGATTATGAATTTTCAGACCCTGCCTTCTCTTGACATGACGGATTTCAGAAAATTAGGCAACTATATCCATGCTGAATTTGGCATCAAGATGCCTGATGCCAAGCGGGGTATGGTTGAATCCCGTTTGCGTAAACGCTTAATTGCCCTGAATATATCTTCTTATGACGAATATTGTGCTTATCTGTTCAGTCCCAGGGGACAAAAAGATGAACTTTCGTTTTTTATTAATCAGATCACAACCAATAAAACCGATTTTTTCAGGGAAGGTGCACAATTTGTTTTTCTTGAAAAAAAGGTATTGCCTGAACTGCTGTCTTCCGTGCCCACAGGCGGCACCAAAAAACTATCCGTATGGAGTGCTGCCTGTTCCCGGGGGCATGAGCCTTATACCCTGGCCATGGTGTTGTCTGAATATGCACAACAGCATAAAAATATAGACTTCAGTATTCTTGGCACTGACATTTCCACAGGGGTTTTGAAAGTTGCCCAAAAAGCGGTGTACGCCCACGATGAGATAGAACCGGTACCCATGATGCTGAGAAAAAAATATCTTTTGCGAAGCAAGGACCGGAGTAAAAATATGGTCCGGATTGTACCGCAACTTCGTTCCAAGGTCAGGTTGCTTCGGTTGAATCTGATGAATAAACATTATACCGCCATTGAGCAGATGGATATTATTTTCTGCAGGAATGTAATGATTTATTTTGAAAGGGAAACCCAGAATCAGATTATGCATAAGCTGTTAAATCATTTAAAGCCCGGGGGATATCTTTTCATGGGGCATTCAGAAGTTATCCAGTATGCGCAATTTCCTTTAAAATCAGTTCAATCGACGATCTATCAAAAAGTGGGTAATGCTAAAGAGTGATAAAAGAAGAAGGTGACAATGGGAAAAAAAATTAGGGTGCTGGTCGTGGATGATTCCGCGCTGGTTCGAAGCGCTCTGTCGCAGGTACTGACCTCTGATCCGGAAATTGAGATCATGGCAATGGCCCGGGATCCAATTGTTGCGGCCTTAAAGATCCGCAATGAAGTTCCGGATGTCATTATTTTGGATGTTGAAATGCCACGCATGAACGGGATTACCTTTTTGAAAAAAATTATGTCCCAGCATCCCATTCCTGTTATCATTTGTTCGACCCTTGCCGTCCAGGGGGGACAGACCGCATTATCCGCCTTGGAAAGTGGGGCTGTGGAGGTGATGGAAAAACCGAGCCTGGGCACAAGAATTTTTTTTGAAGAATCGAAAATCAGAATATGTGACACGGTCAAGGCAGCGGCCATGGTCAAAATTAATATGTGCAAACATGTGAAACCCATAAAAGTTTCTCCAAAATTGACCGCGGATGCCATTTTACCTGGCCCGTCTATCAAGGCCATGGATAAAGCCACGGAAACCGTCATTGCCGTGGGTGCTTCAACCGGTGGGACAGAAGCGTTAAGGGTCCTTTTTGAAAGTTTGCCCCGGGATTCGCCGGGTATGGTTGTGGTCCAGCATATGCCTGCCAATTTTACCAAGGCCTTTGCCGATCGTCTGGATGAAACCTGCCTGGTGTCTGTCAGGGAGGCGAAAAATAACGACACTGTTTTACGGGGCCAGGTGCTTATCGCCCCCGGCAATTATCACATGTTGCTCAAAAGAAGCGCAGCCAGGTATTATGTTGAAATCCGGGAAGGCCCGCTGGTCTCGCGTCACCGTCCCTCTGTGGATGTTCTTTTTCGTTCTACTGCCCGATATGCCGGGAAAAACGCCATGGGCGTCATCATGACCGGGATGGGTGATGACGGGGCTAAAGGGATGTTGGAAATGAAACAGGCGGGGGCCTATAATATTGCCCAGGATAAAGCGTCCTGTGTGGTGTTTGGTATGCCCATGGAAGCCATAAAACTGGATGCCGTACACAGCATTCTTCCACTGGATAAAATTGCAGACGCCTTACTTAAAAAGTGTCGGACCCTTTAAACGGATGGTAAATCGCGTTTCCATTGGCATTGGAGAATATTTTGTCACCAGCCAGGATGTCGTCATCCATACCGTACTCGGTTCATGTGTCGCGGTGTGTCTGTATGATCCGGAGAAAAAAATCGGCGGCATGAACCACATCCTCATGCCGTCCAATCCGGATATTAATAAGTACGATGCCTCTGCCCGCTACGGCATCAATGCCATGGAGTTGTTGATCAATGCCATCATGCGGTTGGGCGGAAACCGTAAAAAAATAGTTGCCAAGACCTTTGGCGGGGCGAATCTGCTGATGGGAGTCTCCCAGGAAACTGCTGTGGGGACAAGGAATGTAGAATTTGTGGTTAATTTTCTTCGGGCGGAAAAAATTAAGATTCTGGCTCGTGATTTTGGCGGTCATGATTCACGTAAAATTTTTTTTCATATTGACACGGGTGAAGTTTTTTTAAAGCGGGTGCCATCCATGAAATCTCTGGTGGTCGCAGAGCAGATAAAACGCAATCGAATTAAGGAACAGCTCGCTAAGCCGGGGGATATCACGCTTTTTGAATAGCGGGTGGTGTTGCCGGCAATATCTGCATAATCGGGTCAGGATGGATTCAGATGAGGGTTCCATTTTTTTAGTGTTGCCAAAAGATCTTCCATCATGAAAGGTTTGGTTAAAAAATCATCCATGCCTGCGTCCCGGCATTTGTCCTGGTCATCCGTCATGGCATGGGCGGTGATGGCAATGATCGGGGTATGGATGCCAAGGATCTCTTCATATTTCCTGATCTCCCGGGTAGCCTGGTACCCGTCCATTTTCGGCATCTGGCAATCCATGAGGACGATGTCCGGTTTTAAAGAAATGAACTTATCCCTGACATCAATACCCGTAGCTGATATATCCACCTTGCATCCAAAATTTTCAAGCATGGCTGAAAAAACATCCTGGTTGGTGATATTGTCTTCGGCCACCAGCACATGAAGATTCATCTTATCCGTTTTTTGCGGCCGGGTCGCATGGCCGGCCAAAGAGACCTCGTTAACGGGTTGTTCTGCTTTTTTCAAAGGAAGAACAACGGAAAATATGCTTCCCTGGCCCGGTTTGCTGGTACACCTGATGGTGCCTCCCATAAGTGATACCAAGTCCGATGAAATGGCAAGGCCAAGCCCGGTGCCTCCGTATTTGCGCGTAAAAGAGGCGTCAGCCTGGGAAAAGGGTGTAAATAAATATTTTTGTTTTTCAGGTGCGATGCCGATACCGGTGTCTTTGATCCAGATGGTCAAAGCAACCCGGGATCCATGGTCGCCAAAACTTTGAAATCCATTCTCCTTTAGCGGGGGGGTGGAGATCGTTATGGTTACGCCGCCTTTTTCTGTAAATTTTATGGCATTGCCCACAAGATTGATCAATATCTGCCGGATCCTTGTGGGGTCTCCCACCAGAAAAAGATGTGTACCTTTCTGAATATCAATGGTTAGATACAGGTTTTTATCTTTGGCGACAAACATCAGAAGTGTTTCAATGTCCGTTAACAGGTTGTTGAGATTAAAAGCAATGGATTCAATTTCAAGCTTGCCTGCTTCTATTTTGGAGAAATCTAAAATATCATTGATGATTGAAAGCAGGGTCTGGGCTGATTTTTGAATATTGATTGCAAATGTTTCCTGTTCACCGGAAAGTTTGGATGAAAGCAGAATTTCCGTCATACCGAGAATGCCGTTCATGGGGGTTCTGATTTCATGACTCATGTTGGCAAGAAACTGGGATTTTATCAGACTGGCTTCTTCTGCTTTTTTTTGGGCCTTTTCCAGATGGATGACCGTGGATTCAAGTTTTTCCTTGGCCTGGGTCAGGTCCAGAGTTCTTTGTTCGACCCTGGATTCAAGGCTTGCACTGTATGAATTCAGTACATCGTCCCTGGCCTGGATCTCTTCAATCATCTGGTTAAACTGCTCCACAAGAACACCAAACTCATCGTTACTGCATTTTTTTACCCTGACCTGATAATCCTTTTTCCGGGTCACCTGTCCCATGGAATCAATGACATCAAATAATGGACGGGTAAAGATGGCCTGCATTTTGGAAGACAGAATCAGGACCACTGCCAAAGAGATGATGACAATGCCTGCCACAATAAGATAATAAGCAGACATTCTTTTTTTTTGTTGTTGCATATCATCAATCAGATGAATGGCGCCTAAAAAATTGTCTTTAAAATTGACCGGCAGGATCACATGGGCATGGCCGTTTGTAAACCCGCGGAACATTTTCCGGGCAGCAATCATTTCAATGGGGAAGATGCCTGGTTTGCATATCTGTCTGACTTCATGGATCAGCGTGTCAATGGAAACGGCACTCCTTGAGAAATCAGCGTAAATTGCGCCATGGATGTCGTAAATGACTGCGCCGATAATGCCCTGTTTTGCAGACAGTGCCGTGAGGTCCTCCAATGCGGCATTCCGGTCATTGAACATCATGGCGACCGAAGCGTTTAACGCTATAAGATCCGCCATGGATACAAGTTCATCAACCAGATTGTTTTTGGCATTATAGGTTTCATAGGCCACCATGGAACCGGCCATCATAAAAAGGGCCAGCAATGCCGTAAATCCAAGGATCATGATCAGTTTTATCCTGATGGAAATGACGCTATGGTTTGATTTTTTTGGTGGGCGCATTATTTTTCATTTACGATGACAGCCAGTTTAAGCAGCCTGGAGCTGAATTTGAGCTGGTGTACCTCGGCCTTTTTAATGTTAACTTCAAAATGGAGATAATCATCTCTGGTGAAAAATTGAATGATTCCGCCGGTCCGGCTGAAATTTTTAACTTCACCAATAGTGAGAACCGGTCTGTCTCCAATACTGTTTAAAATTTGCAGGGCCTGCTCCAAACGGGTATGCCTGCTGATAAAGACAACCTGACTGTCTGCCAGCATTTTTTTATAATCGTTGCCTTTGGGGTCAGGATACCGGATGGATATGACGCGCCCGCCACTGATTTTTCCGTCAATGGTCTGGAAGCTCTCTTTAAGATCTTCATTGCCGAACACCGCTATTTTAAAGGGTTCCATTTCACTGTCAAATGCAGTTTTGGGCCATTGAATAAGTTTGGTAAAATTGTAAACAAAGGCTGCTTTGACCTTATATTCTTCAAGATTTTGTGACTGGACTGTCCCTATGGCAATACTACATAGCAGAAACTGGCATATGCAGACCGGGATAACTATTTTTATCCGGGTATTTTTTGAACGTTGCATCTGCCTTGTTTTTATTGCCATGGGGAATAGCGCATATCTTTAGAATTTATAGGTCAGTCCGGCATAGGTGCTGCGAGGGACTTCCACAGGATAACTGAATGCTTCCTGGACAAATTCAAGGTGGCTGTCCTGGAGCAGATTTTGCCCGGTCAGGAAAAATTCCAGATCCGGCCGGATCTTCCATCCCAGGCGAAGGTCCAGGGTTGCATAATCGTCAATTTCATAGATGGCAGTATTAGAAAATGCGCAAATTGCGTTTGTTTTGCCCACATATCTAAACCAGGCGTCCAAGGTCAGGTTTTCCGTCAAATCAAACCGACCTCTCAAGGATACCTGATGTTTTATAAATCCAAAGTCGATTTCATACTCCTGGTCATTGTCATAATCATGGTATGTCAGTGAATAAGCCAAGGTCCATTTGATTTGCTTGCTTGTCGCCAGATCCACTGAAATTTCTGCCCCCCAGGAGCGTGCATTGGACATGTTGCTTAGCACAATATCTTGGATAAGTATTTGGTTCTCGGCGTCAATGTAGGAAGAACTTTGTGGGGTATAAATTCTTAAATCTTTATAATCGTTGAAGAAAAGCGCCAGGTCAATGGAGAGGGTTTGTTGGGGAATAAAGCGGTATCCCGCTTCCCAGGCCCACAGTATTTCGGCTGTTTGATCCTCATTGTTTACGAATCTGCTATACAAGGGACCGTAGGCGGTATCCATTCCGGAGAGGTAGATCAGGGCATCGGACTCCACCCGGGAGGGAATCCGGGTGGCCCGGGAAATGGCGGCCCACAATCTGTGGTGGTCGCTGGGGGCCCACAACAGCCTTGTGGATGGCTGAATTTCAAGGCCGGTATAATCATTGTGCTCAAACTTTGAACCAATGGTGAGTTTAATTTTGTCCTCAAGTAAAGATATTTCGTCCTGGATAAAGGTCGAGTACAGAAGGTCAGTTGTACTGACTGGATTCATAAATGCAACTTTTGAGCCTGAATAATCATCAGATAAATGGCGCAGCCTAAGTCCCCAGATGATATCGTTCCCAAAACCCAGCCCGAAGCGGTGCTGAAACTCCACATCAACGTTGTGTCGGTCTTCGTTGAGGATATCCTCGGAACGATGCATGGCATCGTAATACATCTTCACAGACATTTCCGATGTTCCGGAAAGGATTTTTGTCCATTGGCCCATGATGTTGCCCCCGGAGACATCGGTTGTTACGGGAACTTCATCCATGTATGGCGTCGCCTGACTGTAAAGATAAAGATCCTGGTGGATATGGCCATCGTAGAGATCCCCCTGGAGGGTGAAATTATCGGCCAGAGACAGTTGGCCATCCATGCGGAAACCGGCCTGGTTGATCTGCCAGTCGTCACCTGCATCCTCTCCGGAAAGACGATCAAATTCATCCCTGGCCCTGTGTTTGGCATAAATCCGCCAGAATTTGTCGTTGCCCATGGTGCCGCCATATCTTGCTGCCACCATGTTTTTTTCAACTGATCCGGCAGATGCTTGTACAAAACCGCCCTGGGTATCATTGGCCCGCCTGGTGATAATATTGATCACCCCATTGACGGCATTGGATCCCCAGATGGTGGCACCGGGACCGCGGATCACCTCAATACGGTCCACATCCTCAAGAAGCACATCTGTTACTTCCCAATAAACGCCTGAAAAGCTTGGTGTATACACACTGCGCCCGTCAACAAGGACTTGAAGACTTGGGGAGAAACGGCTGTTAAAGCCCCTGCAGTTTATTGCCCATTTGTTGGCGTCAATGCGTGCCACATTCACGCCGGGGGCCATGCGCAGGGCATCAGGAATACTGGTGACACCGGAACGCCTGATATCCTCCCGGGTGATTACGAAAACGGCGGCCGCACTGTCAGACAGCCGCTGACTTTTTTTGCTCACGGAAATTACTTTGATCTCCATGAGTTCTTCAATGGAAAATTCTGTCAGATCCTTATCCTGTGCTGCCGGGCATCTGGCGGGTAAAAAAAATAACAGGCCTGGAAGAAGCAAAAGCAGCAGAATTATTTTTTTCTGGAAATCGTGTGACACCTGGATCCTTTGTTGGGGATTAGGAAACTTTAACAAAATATACCTAATATTTAATGTTAATTCGCTTTATTGTCAATCAATTCCGGGATGTTCATCTATTATGACAGCTTTTCAAGAAGGGCTTGGTAAGCGTTGCTCAGTTCCACAAACCTGTCGTGGCTGCCGCCCCTGTCGGGATGGTGCTCTCTTGCAAGGCGCCTGAATTCGCGGGTCAGATCTTTCTTATCCATGGACGCCAGGGCCTTGGCCGTAAGATTGAAAATTTTAAATGCCCGGGATAACGGAAGCTGCCGCGCGGCTTCAGGCGGCTTAAACCAGCGATTTCTCTGACGGAACTGGAAGTCTTGAACCATATCATCCAACAGCACCGAATCCCCATACGTGTGATCAAAAAACATGATTGCATACCGGATCAGGTATTCATGCAGCCGGCTGGTCAGCTCGAAAAGTTCCTTATTCAGCAGGCATAACTCCTGGATACAAAATGCCTCCACCTTATCCTGATCCAGGGCATGGGGCATCTGCTTGGCCATTAACCCTTGGAAAAAACGATGGAGATCAAGCGCCGTATATACGTAGGATTTAAGATCTTTTTTTCTTAGAACCCGTTCCTGGTCCATGAAAAGCTGCTCGATTTCATCCCGGGATTTGTTGTGCAGCTGCCTGAAAATGACTGCCGGCATATTCACCATGGGCCCCTGGTCCATGTTGCCGAATTTAAGAAAATGGGCCCGGCGTTTGTCAAAGACATGAACCTGTTTGGCAATGGTCTCTTTCTGCGCCCGGGTCATAGGCGTATACTTCTTAAAAGCGCGTTGTCTGAACGTCCGGGTGGCCCTGCGGATGGCCGGCCGGATAAAAGGCCAGAACAGATCTTCAAGCTGTTCTCTGTCAAGGGTGGGCACCAGGCTTGAGATCCTTGATTCCAGATCCGGGCTTAAATACCAGGCGTTTCCTCCGGGATAATCAATCCAGGCCCCGGGGCAGGGGCCCAGATCAAAAATGTCCCGGGCCACCATCTGTTCACCCTGTCTGACAGATTCCCGCAGGATATAGGTGGTTTGTCTCTCTTTTTTTACTTTTGCAAGGTACATGGCTAACCGTGTTCCCCTGGATTTTTATATGCCAGGGTCTCCAGTTTGATAAGGTTGTAAAGTCTTGTTCCAAGACCGATCTCCTGGGCATACGCAAGCTGGTGCTCCCAGTCCACGTGTGGGTAAAGTCCTTTGAACTTATCCTCCCCCGGGGCCAGGTGGGTTGTCAACACCGAAGATGCAAGGCCCTGGGCCTGATTGACAAGGTCTGCACTGGCCTGGTCAATGGCTACGGGATCCCGGGATGCCACCACACCGATATCGTTGCAGATGGGGGATTCGGCATAGGGCAGGCAGTCACATTTGGGGGAGATATTGGTGATAAAGTTCACAAACAGACATTTGTCAGCTTTATTTTTAAGCACACCGGCGGTATATTCCATCATTTTTTCTAGAAATACCGGGATATCCTGGTTCCAGTTGATGTTGATGGACTGGGTGGGGCAGCGCACAATGCATTCTGCACATCCGATACAAGCCGCTTTATTCATATATGCCTTTTTGTTTTCAATGGTTATGGCCAGCCCCGGGCAGTGCCGGGCACACAAGCCGCAACCGATGCAGGTTTTTCGTTTGATTTTCGGACTCACATTGGAATGCTGGTCCAGTTTTCCCCGGCGGGATGCACACCCCATTCCCAGATTTTTAAGGGTGCCGCCGAATCCGGCCAGCTCATGTCCCTTGAAATGGGCCAGCGCCACGATAGCGTTGGCATTGATAATTTCAGACCCGATAAACACTTCCCTGTTGTGTTTGAGATCTACCTGGACCGCTGTCTCGCTTTTTCCAAACAGGCCATCGGCAATGATCAAGGGGGCGGCATCCATGGATGAATAGGAAAATCCGTTTTCCACAGCGGTTTTAATATGGGACACCGCATCAGACCGGGTTCCCACATAAAGGGTATTGGCATCGGTCAAAAAAGGTGTGGCCTTTGTTTTTCTGATGGCCCGGATAATTTTCCGGATAAGAACGGGTCGGATGTAGGCCGTATTTCCCTGTTCACCGAAATGCACCTTTACGGCGGCCAGATCGTTTTTGTCCAGGACAGCGTGAAGTCCTGCCTTGGTTACCAGACGTTCCAGCTTGGCGGGCAGGTTTTCCCTTGATGTGGCGGTCATGTCCATGAAAAATACATCAGCACCCATTAAACTTTCCTTTTTGCATTGTTCCGAATCCCTATTATTATAAAATAGAGCATCGGTGATGGAAATTCAATACAGGTAAATGTGTTAACTGCTTTTGGTATCAGTTTTGCTTAAGCTTTCTAAACGTACTTGTCCCAGCCGGGATTTGACTTGATTGTTCCGGCATGCTAAAAAGCTTTCACCTATATAAACGGTAACACTTATGTCCATGACACCAGGCATCTCAAAAAAACTTTTTATTTTCCTCTTTTTTTTCATATTTATATTTTATGGAACAGTATATGGCTTGTTTATAAAAGTTCGGGAAATGTCCGATACCTCTGCCCGGATTGTCGGCATCAGCAACCGGATTGCGGTATTGTCCAATGATCTTAAAAACAGCCTTCTTGATATGGACGTAAATATCAAGAAGTTAAAACTGTTGAAAAAAGAGGTTTATTTTGACTATTTTGGAGCAGCCCGGCTCAATTACCAAAAGGTGCTTGTCGAGATCATTGACCTGGACAGAAGGCGGGGAACACCTGCAGGACACTGGGGTAATATTGACCGGACCTTTGGTGGCTATATTCATTCGGGTGTATCCAAGGAAGAAGCCGTGAATGAGGGTTATACCTGGATTGCTGACGATGTGATGGACCAATGGATGACCAGGATTGCAGCGGCCAGAAAGGACAATGAAGACAAAATCGAGCAGGCGCTAATCCTGATCAACCGTTTAAGTCGCCAGGTGATAAGAAATTGCATGATCGGGTTCGGTATTTCAATACTGGTGGGCATTATGGGCGTCTGGTTTATTTCCAGATCCATCATTGTTCCCTTGAATAAATTGAAATCCGGGCTCAAGCGGGTTTCTGATGATAATTACACCTATGAGATGGATATTCGCTCCAAAGACGAATTCGGGGAACTGGCTGCTGCGTTCAATGATATGAACCGTCAGCTTAAAGCAGATGACGAGATCCGTTCCGATTTCATTGCCACCTTAAGCCATGAAATCAGAAGCCCCTTGTCTTCCATCCGTGAATCTGTGAATATGCTGACCGAAGAGGTTCTTGGGTCGGTAAATGATAAACAGAAAAAATTTTTAACCATTGCCGCTAATGAGATTGCCAGGATTACAAGCCTTTTAAACCACCTGCTGGATACCTCCATTCTGGTTTCCGGGATTATTAAAAGACAGGTTGCGCCCTTTGATCCCAACCAACTTGTGCAATCGGCTATTTTGAGTATTACGCCCGGGGCCAATGCCCGGGGTATACGTACGGAATTTACGCCCCTTGCACAGGCGCCCATGGTTAAAGGCAATGACAAGGAAATAATGCAGGTGATAATAAATATTTTGGATAATGCGCTGAAATTTTCACCGAACAACAGCCGGGTGGATGTCCGTTTGACCCCGGGGCCAGGAAAACATTTTCTGACATGCAATATCAGTGATGAAGGACCCGGGATTCCCGAAGATAAACAAAGTTTGATTTTTAAAAAATACTACCGGGCCAGGGAGGTACGCAAGCACATGGACGGGGTAGGACTGGGTTTGAATATTGCCCGGCGGATCGTCCAGGAAAATGGCGGAGAAATTTTTGTGGAGAATAAACCGGATAAAGGGTGTACTTTTTCCTTTACGTTGCCGGTAGTTTAATAGATGAATTTTAAGGAATTTTATGCGGTTTTCATGGATATATGATGGCCTGATTTTGCCCATGGGAGGGGAATTCAAGCGTTTTCTTCTTTTTTTCAGAGTCCTATTTTTTATCGGGTGTACAGGTGGAATTGTCAACGGGTGTACAGGGGGAATTGTCAACGGGCGCAGCATAATACCTGTCTGCACTATCGTCTGCCGGGATGCCATGGTGAAACAGGGCCAGGATGCATATTTAAATGAAGAGTATGCCCTTGCCCGTCAGATTTTTTCACAGCTTGCTTTAAGGAAGGATGATGTACCGCTTCAGGCGGTCGGCCTTTATGGAAATGCTTGTCTTGACATGATTCTTGCAGACAATGCCCCAACCTTTAGAACAGCTGTGGAGAAGCTTCTACGTTTACCGTCACAATTGCCTTACCGGATTTTAACAGACGGAAGCCAGGAGCCCGACGACGGCGAAACCCGGTGCAACACATGGTGCAGAATACCCCCCGATATGATAGAGAAAGCCTTGGACCACGGCATGATTTTACTTGAATCCGAACGGTCGGGTATGCTGGAAAATCTTAATGCCCTTTATTCCAGAGAGGAAGTCTATAAAAAAGAGCGTCTTAGCATGCAGAAAAAGATTGATTCTAGAGGACTTAAAATAACAGTCTTGAAAAAACAAAACAGGCACCAGGAGGCTCGGATTAGAGATCTTTTGCACCAGATAAACGTGCTTGAGAAAATTGATAAGGAACGGCAGGAACAAAGGGGAAATCAATGACGGCAGCACATAAAATACTCATTGTTGATGATGACCCCAGTATTCTAGAAGTTTTGGACGCAAGGCTGTCCGCATCCAACTTTAAGGTGTTGAAGGCAAAGGATGCGGCAGGGGCCGAACAAATACTTAGGGAGCACAAAGGCATAGATCTGTTGGTGTCGGATATAAAAATGCCGGGAAAAAGCGGAATTGAGTTGTTTACGGATATCCGTAAGTTCCTGCCGAATCTGCCTGTGATTTTTTTGACTGCTTACGGCACCATACCGGATGCTGTGGATGCTATGAAGATAGGCGCAGCCGATTATATTTCCAAGCCTTTTGACGGCCTGGAGCTGATTAAGAAAATCAATACCATGATGGCCCTTCGCGGTACAGGTGTCGGCGCAGGACCTATGCCCCTGGTTGAATCCGGGTTTTACTGGGGAAAATCCTCTGCCATGAAGCATCTTTATACCATGGTGAAAAAGGTGGCTGTCACCCAGGTCAACGTGCTCATTCTCGGGGAAAGCGGGGTGGGCAAGGAATGTATTGCCGGATGTATCCATAGAAACAGTCCCAGAAAAACACAGCCCTACATGGTTGTGGACTGTGGGTCGACGCCCGCAGGCATCCTTGAAAGTGAATTGTTCGGCCATCTCAAAGGCTCGTTTACCCATGCAGTAAAGGATAAGATCGGGCTTATGCAGGCTGCGGACTCCGGTACGCTTTTCCTGGATGAGATCGGCAATATTTCCCATGATATGCAATGTCGTCTGTTAAGATTCCTGGAGGATAAAAAAATTCGCCAGGTGGGCGCGGTAAAAGAGATCTCTGTGGACTGTCGGGTGATTGCAGCAACCAACGCTGATCTTTTCCAGGCCATTGAAGAGGGAAGCTTCCGCCAGGACCTGTACTACCGGCTCAAAGGAATCACCTTGACAATTCCGCCTTTGCGGGAGCGAAAAGAAGATATTTATCCCTTGGCCAGTTTTTTTGCTGACCGCTATGGCCAGGCACAAGGTATTGAGCGTTTGCGTATTTCCGATGCCGCTATCAAAGTCTTGGAAGAACATTCCTGGCCGGGCAATATCCGGGAATTAAAAAATACCATTGAGACCGGGGCTGTTTTGTGCCAAAATCAGACTATTGAACCATGGGACCTTCAGATTGAAACCATCAGGGAAAATGCGGTCCTGACCTCTGACCTGCGCGATTCCCAGGCGTTTTCCATTGAACAGAGTGAAAAGGATACCATCATAAGAGCCCTGAAAAAGTCAAGGGGCGTTCAAAAAGATGCGGCTGATCTTCTGGGCATCAGCAAACGAGCCATCCATTATAAGGTCAGAAAGTACGACATTGACCCTACAGCATATAAATAAAATATAAAGGCGGCATGGTTACCAAATATTCTTCTTTGCAACAATGGGTTTCAAGGCAGTTGCTGATTCAGGGGCGCAGTTTTCGTAACTTTCAATAAATTTTTGGTAACCGGATAGCTGATTTGGCGTGGGGATTTAGCCTGTTTCTATTTTGAAAATAACATCCATGGGCTGATTTGATCTATCCACACCAATGATCAACCCATAACGAAAGTTTAAAGATCTGTGTAGGTTACCTATACTTTCTTATAAAAACCGTTTTGATCTGCCCGATTTGCTATACCTCTTAACAAGGGAACGGCCTGGCACACAAGCTGCTTTACATCCCGATTAAAGCATAATTAAATTCGAAAACATGAAAATAGAAATCATGTGTTTTGCAAAGAAAAGTCTGAAAAAGGAGGCAATTGATCAGTGAAAATGGAACAGGACGACAATATGTATTTCAGCGCAGAGTTTCAACTCGATAACCCGGGAATTTTCTATCAGTTCAAATTAAGAAAAAATGAATCAGAGCCGTTTTTCGCCTTGGTAACAAAGCAATCAAAGGCGTTGGATAGCCTTAAAAGCGGAGATCTTGTTCCCATGATTTTCCATTACCAGGACAAGACCATTCCAGCAGTTCGTAAACCTACCCGCATCAAATATATTCTCGACGGTACACCAATCGGATTTAAAGATCACTTTATGATCGGCCTTGACATTGAAAAGGTTGGAAAGTAATTGATTTTTGTTGATATCCATTCGCAGTTTTTCCAGTTTGTTCACCCAGAGTAACGACAGTGTCGGCAGATTGAAAAAGCTTAAAGAAAGTTCTGTAGGCGGCATCTCTACAACCAGATAATCCCATCCCGGCATGACAGGCCTGCAATGGCTGTAACGACGGTGCCGGTGAAAAGAATCGCATTCCATTTTTCGGGCAACGGCAGTCTCTTAATTATGTAGCCTCCCTTAATGCAAAACGTCTGGACAGACACGAATAAAATATCTGCCTGGTGCGATTTTCCACCATCTTTGTTGACGTGACTATACGCCAATGATATGGGAGGGACAACTATTTTGTTTGAGTTTAATTAGTTGGTTGAAACAATGACATGTATTGTGAAACTTAATAACGTTTTTAACACTCTTGAGCGTATTTACGCCCTGTTTGACAGGGCTATGGCTGCGTTCCCCGTTGCCTGCGCAAAACAGTGTGCAGACTGCTGTACCTGTAATGTTACCGCCACAGGTCTTGAAATTGCCTATATCCAAAACCGGCTGGATAGCAAAGCGCTGGATGATATCCGTGTCCGGTTGAACCGTGCCGGGCAAACCCGACGGTTTCGGCCTTTTCAAACCACCAATGAATTTGCCCTGGCCTGCATGGAGGGCCGTGATGCAGATGAGGAGGAGAACGATCCGTCCTGGGGAACCTGCCCTTTGCTTGAAAATGGGATTTGCACCATCTATCCTGTCCGGCCCCTGGGCTGTCGGGTGATGATGTCCACTACCCCTTGCGGGCAGACAGGTCAGGCTGATATGCCTTTTTTTGCATTAACCATAACAACGGTTTTTATGCAGTTTGTGGAACACCTGGATGCAGGTGGCATATACGGCAGTTTTCTTGATCTGCTGGAACATGCAGAAAAAAATATCTTGGACTCTAAAGGATCTCCAGGAAAAGTCAAAATCTCCGGAACGACCCGGAATTTAAAGATCCCTGCGCTTATGATTCCACCTGAACATCTTGCCCGGACCCAAGGTCTTGTACAGAATCTCAGGGGAATCATTCGAGAAAATGACAGCGCCTCAACTTGACGTCGCCCTTCAGAATGGGTTAAATGCATGCCTGTATTTACAATATATAGCAGCAACTTAATTATATAATAAGGAACAAGCATGACGAAAAACGTGGTAGAAAGAATTGACGATCTGGTGAAAATAAAGACCATTCTGGTCAGCGTATCCGATAAAAGCGGGCTTGGGACATTTATTCCGGGTCTGCTTGAAATCAATCCGGATATCACCGTTTTATCCACCGGCGGAACCTATTCCAGAATAAAAGAGATTCTCGGACCTGATTCAGACCGCAGCCTTAAACAGGTCTCTGATTATACCGGCCAGCCCGAAACCCAGGGGGGGCTTGTTAAGACCCTTGATTTTAAAATTTATTTGGGCCTTTTGACCGAAAAATATAATTCTGACCACCAGGATGATTTGAGAAGAACCCATGCCCTGCCCATTGATATGGTTGTGGTCAATCTCTATCCATTTGTCCAGACCATTGCCAAGGAAAATGTCACCGTTGAAAATGCCCGGGGCAATATTGATATTGGCGGGCCGACCATGATCCGGGCCGCTGCTAAAAATTTCATCCGGGTCGCCTCGGTGGTGGATCCCAAATCCTATGAGGGTATTTTGGCAGCCCTTAAAACAAAGGACGGGGCTTTGGGGCTAAAAGAGCGGTATTCACTTGCATCAAAGGCCTTTGAGCATACCGCCCAGTACGATCGAGCCATAGCTGATTATCTGGCCGGGCTTTCAAAAAAAGACGTCGAATCGTGTTATAAAACAGGGGAGTAGATATGAGTACAGATCTTAAAAAGATGTACAAAACCATAATGGATGACCATTTTACGCCGGCCATGGAAATTTCTTTTGTGAATGGCGATAGCCGGCAGACCCTGTTTTATGAAAAGGTTTCCTGGATTATTGACGGGGTGCAAAAGGGCCTTCGTTATGGGGAAAACCCGGGCCAGGAAGCTGCATTATACCGGCTGGTTAATGGAAATCTCGCTCTTGGGGATGCCAAAACCATCGTGCCGGGCAAATATCTTGTGTCTGATATTGAACTGCTGCAGTCCGGCAAACACCCGGGCAAAACCAACCTGACAGATGCAGACAATTCCCTGAACATTCTGCGATATTTTACGGATACCCCCTGTGCCGTCATTGTCAAGCACAACAACCCATGCGGGGCTGCCCGGGCGAACAGCCTGGAACAGGCCTATGCCAAGGCCTATATGGCAGATCGTGTGGCCGCGTTTGGCGGCTGCATTGCCCTGAACAAGGCAGTGGACAAGGAAACCGCCGAAGGCATTGCCGATCAATATGCTGAAGTGGTTGTGGCCCCGGAGTTTGAGGACGGGGTCATCGAGATTTTGGGACGGCGAAAAAATCTGCGTGTGATCCGGATCAACGCCATGGACAAACTGCACTCCTTTATCGGTGAGCAGGTGGTGGATTTCAAAAGTCTTATGGACGGCGGCATTGTTGCCCAATGGTCCTTTGTGCCCAAAACACTTAAAAAAGAAGATCTTTTCATTGCTTCTACAGAATATAAGGGAACAAGGTATAAAGTAGACCGGGTACCCACGGACCAGGAATACGAGGATATGCTTTTTGGCTGGCTGGTGGAGTCCGGTATTACGTCCAACTCCGTAATATATGTCAAGGATAATTGCACCGTGGGCATCGGCACCGGTGAACAGGACCGGGTGGGGGTTGCGGAAATCGCCGTGGACAAGGCCTATCGCAAATTGTGTGACCGGTACTGCTTTGAACGGTACAAGACCTCATTTGCCGACATGACGGATGAAGATAAAAAAGCCGAGATTGAAGCGGATGTGGCAAAACAAAAGGGCGGGCTTATCGGTTCTTCCATGATTTCAGATGCTTTTTTCCCGTTCAGGGACGGCATTGATGTGGGGTTAAGACAAGGAGTAAAAGCCGTCATCCAGCCGGGCGGCTCTATGAACGATTACCAATCCATTGTGGCCTGCAATGAATACGGTGCCAGTATGGTATATACAGGCCAGCGCAGTTTTAAACATTAACTGGGCTTTTTTCTTGTTCGTGCTCTTAATCTTGCTCGAAGCCATATTATTTAGAGCACGAGCAAGATTAGGAGCACCGCTCCCAGAGATGGGGCCAGACACAAAATCTTGTAACATCCTCTGTCTTTGGCTGAGAGAAATTGTCCTTTATATCTGCATAGACCGTACTTAAGTTTATAAAATTGAGCAAATCAAGGTTCTTCAGCCGGTTTAATGATAAAAGACTGAATCCGGTTGCCATCCATGTCCTTGACCGAAAAGTCCCAGTTATTCATGCGGATGGACTCCCCGGGATTGGGGATACGCTCCACAAGTTCCAGAAAAAAACCCGAGACCGTATCGTAGTTTACAGAGTCTGGAATGCCCAAATTCAGCTCTTTGTTGAGATGATATATGTCTGTTTTGCCGGCTACCAGCCACTTGTTTCCTTTAATCTGGACAATGTCCGGTGTATTTTTATCGGACTCGTCGGCAATTTCTCCAAAAATCTCTTCAACCACATCCTCAAGGGTGACAATACCTGACACGCCACCATATTCATCAACCACAACAGCCATATGGCTTTTTTTTGCCTTAAATGCTTTCAGCAGTGAATCCAGTTTCTTTGATTCCGGTATGAAATAGGGCTTTTTCATAATCGATTTGAGATCAAGGCTGTCCGGAGTCGTCTCGGAATCGTTCTTTTCCAGGTATCTGAGAAATAGATCCTTGATATGCAGAATTCCCACAATATTATCTATGGTATCCTCAATCACCGGAATACGTGAAAAACCTGTTTTTAGAACCGTTGAAATATCAAGGCCTTCGGCCACATCCACCACAAACATATCCGCTCTAGGTGTCATAATTTCAGAACAATAGGTGTCATCAAATTCAAAGATATTGGTGATGTATTCCTTTTCTTCTTCCTTGATCTCACCGTCCCCTTCCACCACTTCCACCATGGTCATCAATTCATCCTCGGTCACGGTTTCGTGGGCATTGTCTATGGTGCCGTGCAATTTAGGTATAAAATTAAGAACAAAAATCAAAGGCCATAAAATTTTTGACAACCAGTACAGGGGATATATGACCGCCCTTGAGACAACTACATTATTGTGGTTGGCAAAGGATTTTGGGAAAATTTCTCCAAAAACAAGGATCAGAAGCGTCATGACACCGGTGGCAATACCCACACCATTAGACTGAAAATGGGCAATGGCAAGGGAGGTGGCAAGGGAGGAGGCACCAATGTTTACCAGGTTGTTACCAATGAGAACAGTGGTCAAAAGGGTGTGGGAGTCCGATTTCATCTCCAGAATAAGCCGGCCTGACTTTGAACCATCCTTGGAGATATGCAGGGCTTTAATTTTGGAAATGGAAAACAACGCTGTTTCAGACATGGAAAAAAAACCTGATAAAAAAAGGCAGATGCCTAACAGGGTCACTTCAATACTCATAAGCGGTAATATTTCCTAATATTTATGAATCAGGTTAAGTATAATGGCCGCCGTGCGTTTCGGTGCCCCCGGAAAACCTAACCGCCTGCGTACCTGGCGAAGTTGCTGTTTATGATCCTCAAGTTCAGGTATCATTGAGAATACGGTTTCACTGATGGTTTCGGAATTGGCATTGTCCTGAATCAACTCCGGCATCACCTGACGACCGACAATCAGATTCGCAAGCCCGATGAATTTGGCTTTCACAAGCAGCTGTGCAAGCCGGTAAGCCACTCCGGACATTTTATAAATAATTACAGTGGGCACAAGATTTAAAGCAGCCTCCAGCGTGACGGTTCCAGATGCGGCAATCAAAATATCGGCCCGGTCAAAAATCTGTTTTGGCCGTCCTGTTACAATCCGGCATAAACCGCCATTTGGGTGGTGAAAAACAATGTGTTTAATACGTTCTTCATGTTGTTGAATGCCGGATGAAATAAGAAACTTTGAATCAGGAATTTTTTTTGCAACAATGCCGGCTGTAGCCAGCATCACAGGGAGCAACTTGTCAATTTCAGCGGATCTGGAACCCGGAAGCATACCGATCACAAGATCTTCCCCCAGGTCTTTTTTATTGTCTTCGATTAAAACCGGCGGGCTTTGGGGATATTCATCGACCAGGGGATTTCCCACATAGGTGGAAGAGATTTTTTTGGCTTTATAAATGGGAATTTCAAAAGGAAAGATCAGTGCCACATGGTCCGTGACTTTTGCAATGGTATCCAGGCGTCCGGCATTCCACGCCCAGACTTTTGGGGCGATATAATAACAGACAGGAATATCATAATGCTGCTTGATAAAACCGGCGGTTTTCAGATTAAAGCCAGGATAGTCAATGAGCACAACAGCATCCGGGGGATCTGTTTTTAATCGTCGCTTAACCAGGGAAAACGCCTGTTTAATTGTACCTAGCTGCTTGATCACTTGAACAAGCCCCATGGCAGAGAGCTTTTCAATGGGGAAGAACATGTCTGCCCCCTGTTCTGCCATGGCTTTTCCGCCGATACCCGTAATCCGGATGCCGGGGCAAAGTTGTTTTAAGGCCCGCACCAGGGCTGCCCCGTGAAAATCGCCGGAAGGTTCTCCGGCAAGGATCATGATATGCCGGTTACCTTCACTCATGGATCTCATCCTCGGTCACCGCTGTTATGCAGATATTATATTTATTTGCAAGGGCAATCATTTTTTCACGGTCAAATGAAATTGATTTCTCAGCTTCAAGCACAAGCATATTTACGCCGGATCGGTGCATAGTTTCAATAGTGGTAGATCCGGATGCAGGCAGATCAAAGCGTAAATCCTGGTGAGGTTTGGATAATTTTACAACGGTGGCCCCATTGCCCCGGCTCAGCCGCCCTCCCCGCTCTATGGTGGCGTCCGTACCGTCAATGGCTTCTACAGCAAGGACGGTTCCATTGGAAATAACAAGGCACTGACCGATGTCCAGACAGCCTAAGGCTTTGGCAAGCTTCCAACCCTGCTGTATATCTTTTTTTTCCGCCCTGTCAGGTTTCCGCTTGGTCCAGCATCCTTTGGGACTGATAAGTTCAGGCAGAAGAAAGGTGGACGGCACCAGGGTAATGCCCTGCTTTTCCAGAAAGTCCGCAAACGATGAAAGGATATTATCATCATGGGTCCCTGCTGTTTTGGCGATAAAGGCAAGGGCTTTGAAGTCCGGTCTGATATCTTTGAAAATATTGGCCTTACTGATGGAGCCCATGAGCAGTGCCCTGGTGACGCCATGGGATTTAAAATAACGGATCAATTTGCTCAGCTGCCCAAGATAGAGCCATTCAAACCGGTGAGTCAGCTCGGCAAGCTGGGGATCGGTTTCACTGTGAAATCCTGCCCCGATCACTTGATATCCGTGTTCATGTGCCTTCCGGGTGAAAAGCAGCGGAAATTGGCCGCCCCCGGCAATCAGACCGATGTGAGAAGAACAACTATTGCCTTCGGGATCATTCATGGCAATTAACGTGTGATCCCCCGGTTGGAATTTTTTATGAATTCTAAGAAAGATACGATCTCAGGGAGTTGTTCAACTTCTGCTTTGGTTCTCTCGACGGCCTGGGTCACTGTCAATCCGATCCGAAAAAATATCCTGTATGCTTTTTTCAACTGACGGATGACGGAGGGATCAAAATGATGGCGCTTGAGCCCCACATTATTAAGGCCATGCAGGGTGGCCCTGTCACCTGCGGCAATGACATAAGGCGGAATGTCTTTTACCACACCGGATTTACCCCCGATGTAGGCATAGTCTCCGATTTTAACAAACTGATGAATGGCCACAAGGCCGCCTACCGTGGCATAGTTTCCGATTTCAATGTGTCCTCCAAGGGTGGAGTTGTTGGCAAGAATGACACCTTTGCCGGTTTTGCAGTCATGGGCAATGTGGGTGTAAGCCATCAGATAATTTTCTTCACCGACCTGCGTAAGCCCGCCACCAACCCCCGTACCTCTGTTAATGGTGACAAATTCACGGATAATGGACCCCCTGCCAATGGTAAGATAGGTGGTCTCGCCATGAAATTTAAGGTCCTGGGGGGCGCCGCCGATGGAGGCGTACTGAAAAATATTACAGTCCGGGCCTATGGTAACATGGTCATCAATCGTGCAGTAAGGACCTATGGTTGTACCGGATCCAATGGTTACATCGCCTTTGACAATGGTATAGGGGCCAATGGTAACATTTTCATCTATCCTGGCAGAGGAATCAATAATTGCCGTTGGGTGAATCGATTGAATCATGGTTGCTCCGTACTGCTGCTTTCGAGCTTTTTTACCCGTTTTTCAATGGAAAGCAGTCGTGTTCTTAAACTGGGTAGGCGGGGTATGATACGGGATACTTTCAGCCAGATTTTATGGGGCATGTGGGGAATACCTGAAACGACATTGCCCGGGGGAACATCAGCTGCAACGCCGGCATAGGGACCGATAATAGCGCCATCTCCTATATTCAGGTGCCCGGAAATACCGGCTTTGCCTGCAATAATGACATCTCGGCCGATGGTGGTACTCCCGGCAATACCCACCTGGGCGACGATCAGTGTATTGTCTCCGATTTTAACATTGTGGGCGATATGGACCTGATTGTCCGTTTTAACGCCGTTGCCGATGCGGGTTATACCTAAAGTGCCCCTGTCAATGGTGTTGCAGGCACCGATTTCACAGCAATCACCAATATGGACGCACCCTGTATGTAACAGCTTGGCATGTGCGTGTCCCTCCTGGACAAATCCAAACCCGTCAGAACCGATGACTGAATTGGGATGAATAATGGACTGTCTGCCGATCCGTGTTTTATCTGCCAGGGTGACATTGGGGCTGATTCGGCAGGCATCGTCGATCCGGCACTGCTTTCCGATCACCGTATTGGCCATGATGTGGACATGATTACCGATGGTACAGCCCTGCCCTATGCTGACATGTGCCTCGATGCATGTGCCGTCACCAATAATGCAGTCATCTGCAATAACAGCCGAAGGGTGAATAAATTCCTTCAACGGCTCTGCAGGCATCAGATGTGCCACAATCTTAAAAAAAGCAAGTTTCGGATTATCGCTGTAAAGAAGTGTGATACCGGAAACCGCAGGGGCTTCGTTGGGAACAAGGATGATTCCGGCCTTTGTTTCGTTCAGCCGGGAAAAAAAAGAGTGATCCACCGCAAAAGTCAGATCCTTGGGCCCGGCATCGTCAAAGGAGGATACCCCGGAAATGGTTTTGCCCGGATCCCCATGTGTCCGGGCGTTGACCATCGCAGCTATTTGTTCTGCAGTAAGCATGAATTATTTTTTCTTAGCGTAGATTGAATTGTATTCTTTGATTATCTCATCAGTGATATCCACCTTATCTGCAGCATAGATAACACCTGCTACCCTTCTTTCAATGATCACAATATATCCTTGTGTCTTTCCTATCTTGTTGGCGATGTCAAACACATCTTTCTGTATTTGATTCACCCGTTTGTTTTGCATAATCTTCATTTCCTGGGTATAGTCGGCATTCATCTTTTTCAGATCATCCGCTTTGTCCCGAAGTTCCCTTTGGCGCTCAAGTTTTTTTTCAGAGCTGAGCACAAGGGCTTCACGCTCTAACGCGGCCGCCATGTCTTGAACTTTTTTTTCCTCGGCCTGAAGTTTTCCCTGAAGTTGTTCAAGTTTAGCCTTGAGGTCTTTCTGCATCTCTTTGCCGGCACTTGATTCTTGTATTATTTTCTCAAAATTGGCCATACCTATTTTAGTGGTATCACCTGCAAACGCACTGCAGGTGAACATTGTGGCAATAATCAAAACTGCCGGAAATAGAATGTTTTTTTTCATGTATCCCTCCGAAAATAAAATTTTAATTTTTTAAAAAAATGCACCAATTGAAAAGTCAAACTGACCATCACCGGTACTCCTAACATCCTTACCATCTATAACAATACCATAGGCCAGTCTGATGGGCCCCATGGGAGAGTTCCATCTAAGCTCAAAGCCTGAACTGGAAAATTGATTGCCAAAATCAATATCTTCACCGTTGTTATATACATCGCCTCTGTCGTAGAAAAAGACACCGTAAACCGCCTGTTCCTCTACAATGGGGAACATCATTTCAATATTGAACTGGAAATATTTTTCACCTCCGACCTCAATGGAAGAGTTATTTCTGGTACCGTTGATGTCCGTATCGTCAAACCCTCTGATGGAGTTGATACCCCCAAGATAAAAGCGCTCCCAGTCAATGTCCGGATCCCCATTAGTCCTGTCATCAAGATAACCGCCCTTGGCGTAGATGCCAGCTGAAAATTTCCAGAACAAAGGAAAAAGCAAAGCGGATTCACCAAGATATTTGGTAAAATCAATCTCACCACCTAAAAATTCGCCGGCATATTCAACGGATACTTTGTGATACATACCCTTGGTGGGCAAAAAACTGTGGTTTCTTGAATCATAACTGACATAGGGTGTAATACTGGAGGTAAGATAATTGCCTGCAGTAACCGATGTATAATCGGATTCCACATCTTCAATATCAAACTTCTCAATGTTGTAAATTAAACCAATGGTGGTGTAGTCCCAGAATCGGCGCGAGGCAGCGCGCAGGGTGAGGCCCATGGCGTCCTTTTCATAATAATCGTATTCGTTTTCAAATTTATAGATATCAAATCCGGCTGAAATAGCTCTGTCAAACAACCAGGGTTCAGTGAAGCCGATATTATACAACGCATTTTCGCCAGACATCCGAATGGTAAATTTGCCTGTCTGCCCTTTTCCAAAAAGATTACGCTCTTCAACGGAAACCTGACCGAATGGACCGTCATCACTTGAGAAACCGCCGCCGAATGAAAAATTTCCCGTGGGTTTTTCTTCAACGGTGATCTGAACGTCCCGTCTATTTTCTTCTTCGGTTTTAACCGGTTTGATGTCGATATTCTGAAAATAGTCTTTGAACACGAGGTTCCTGTTCGAACGTTGGATTTTTGCCATGCTGTAAAGATCTTGCTCATCAATGGCAAGCTCTCTTCGGATGACTTTGTCCCTGGTTTTTTTATTACCGGTAATAATGATCCGGTTAAAGTAAACAAGCGAACCCTTATCAATGTCAAAGCTTATATTTACAATTGCGTCCGCATCATTCTTATCTGCTCTTGGGGTGACCCTGACATTTGCATAACCCTGGTTGGCATAAAAATCATTCAGGGTAATCATATCCTTGCGGACAAGTTCCCTGTTATACAATTCAGATTTTTGGGAAACCAGAAGCGATAGAAGCTCTTCTTCGGTGGTAAGAATATCCCCTGTAACATGAACCACGCCATTTTTATATTGTTCACCCTCATCAATTTTAAACTGAATGGTAATCTCTTCTGTTCCCATATTCACTACGGGATCGGATACCTTGACATTGATAAATCCGTTGTTGTTATAAAAAGATTCTATGCGAAGCACATCATTGTCAAGTTCTGTTTCGTTGAGTTCTCCCGAAGATGTTATAAATGACCAGAATCCCTTTTCCTTGATCTTCATCTCATCTTTGATATCATCATCGTCGAAATATTTATTACCCTCAAATTCAATTTTAGTAATTTTTACTTTTTCACCTTCGTCGATGTTGAAGATAATATCCGCCTGGTGATTTTTCAATGGTTTGACGTCATATGAAATCCGGCAGTTATAATAATTTTTTTCATAATAGAGGCGTTTAAGTTTATCCACATCAGTATTCAGCTTATATGCATTGAGAATGGACCCGGTTGACGTTCCTATGACCTCAAATAACTCTTTTTCTTCATAAACATGATTATTTTCAAAGCGAATATTACGGACACTGGGTTTTTCCCGGACTTCAAAAATAACCTCAATCCCCTTATCCATGTTCTCTTTTTTGATGACCACATCATCAAAATACCCCATTTTATACACGCTGCTCAGATCATTGCCTAACGTAGTACGATTTAGAAGATCGCCTTTTCGGGATGAGATGACCCTTTGGATGGCATCTGCATCAACACGCACATTGCCTTTGATGGTAATAGCCGAAATGATTTTCTGCTGAAACAGTTCGCCGATAATATCTTTTTCCAGAGAGGTCATACCGGCATACAATTCCGATAGGCTTGGTGATTGTGAGAAAAAGGTTAAGGGTGCCTGTTTCTTGTACACATTGTGCATCTGCGCATCAATGCTCACAGCCTGTCCGGCTATAAAAACGTCACCGGTAAGGATCCAGTCAACACCTAAACGGACACCCTCCTGACGAAATTGCTCATAGTTCCAGTCCGTTGTATCAACAAAAACATTTGTAACCACTACGGTTGCGCCGTCTTTTTCAAATTTTTCCTTCAACATTTTCGACAGGGCCGGCGCAATTTTTTCATCAGACTGTTCTGCCTGGACATGAAAGGGAAATAATGCCACTGCAACCCGCTCCTCGGCACACAAAAGGCCTGTTCCCCAAAGACAGAAAACCGTCGCGAGCAATACACTGAACTTAATATGTTTCATAATTGATCCTAAGTAACTTATTTAACTTAATTATTACTTTAACACCGGTACGATTTTCCCGTCTTTCAACGTCAGCCTTCTTTTCATTAAACCGGCCAGATCTGAATTGTGGGTGACCACGATAATAGTCATTCCCATTTCCTGGTTAAGTTCTTTCAAGAGTTGATGAACCGCACTGCTGTTCTTTTGATCCAGATTGCCGGTGGGCTCATCAGCCAGCAGCAGGGCCGGTGCCATGACGAGCGCCCTGGCAATGGCTACCCGCTGTTGCTCACCGCCGGACAGATCTTCCACCCTGTATTCGATTCGGGAACCAAGTCCTACCCTTTCAAGCATATTTACTGCATGTTTTTCAATAGTTTTTTTAGATTTACCACCTATCATCCCAGGCAACATAACATTTTCAACGGCTGTAAATCCCTTGAGCAAATAGTGAAATTGAAAAACAAAACCAATATTTTTGTTTCTAAAGGCAGCAAGCTTTTCATCATTGTACCCCAGGATATCTTCACCGCTGAAGAACTGGCGGCCCTCATCAGGCTTGTCAAGGGTGCCGATGATGTTCAGCAGAGTGGATTTTCCAATACCTGAAGCCCCCACGATGGCAATGGTCTCCCCCTGGTGTATGGATATATCTGCCTTGTGCAGAATGTCCAGCGCAGCTGTTTTGGATACAAAAGACCGTGAAACCCCATTCAGTTGAATCAACGGCGCATCACCCATATCTTATAGCCTCCACGGGATTCATTCGCGACGCCTTATAAGAGGGATACAGGGTGGACAGAAAACAAATCACCAGGGCGGAGACAGCGGTTAAAATGACATCCGAATATTCAAGCTGAACCGGGAGTGTGGAAAAAGGATATGCCTCAGGCAGCTTGATAAATTCGTACCGTTTGAGGATGTAACAAATAACCACCCCGAGCGTTGTCCCGATACCCGTGCCGATTATGCCGATAATCATCCCTTTTATGATAAAAATACGGCGGATCATGGAATTTGTGGCACCCATTGCTTTTAATACGGCAATATCACGGGTTTTTTCCATAACCATCATGATTAGTGCAGAAGCAATATTAAACGCCGCCACAAGGATAATCAGCGTTAAAATGACAAACATGGCGGTTTTTTCAAGTTTAAGCGCTGAAAAAAGACTGTGGTTGATATCCATCCAGTTGCGCAGGTAATACGGATAGTTAATGAATCCAAGTTCGTCTTGGCTTAAATCTTTTACCTTGAATATCTGATCGGTCCAGATGCCGAAAGCGGAAATTTTACCTTTGGCAGACACAAGGGCCTGGACCTGATCCAGCCGGGCGTAGGCCAGACTAGAATCGTATTCCGACATGCCGGATTTAAAGGTGCCGGTGACCACAAACTGCTTCATGGAGGGAATCTGCCCCATGGGCGAGATAATGCCCGATGTTGACATAAGGATCACACGGTCTCCTTGAACCACCCGAACGTTATCGGCCAGCGACTGGCCAAGAATAATACCGGGAAGACCTTTTGTAATCGTTTCCTGGTTCAATGCGTGATCAAGGGCTTCGGGCGTGTATCCTTTGATCAGTGCAGCCCCTTTTTCCGGTTCAATACCTCTGATAATGATACCGGAAAAAGAGTCGGCCGTGCGTATCATTGCCTGGCCGAATAAAATGGGAGATACGGCTGTGACGCCGGGGGTCTGCCTGAGCGTATCCTCCATATCCGGATCAGGGCTAAAATGGCCGGAATAATTCATGATTAGAACATGGGGCTCCAATCCAAGAATTCTCTTTCTAAATTCTGTTTCAGATCCGCTCATGACGGCAATAACCACCACCAATGCCATCACGCCGAGAAGAACACCGGCCACGGACAAAAGAGTGATCAGGGAAATAAATCCCTCCTTGCGTTTAGCCCGCAGATATTTTCCGGCTATAAAAAATTCGGCTCCCACAGATACCTTTTATTGATTTTTCATATGTGGAAAAAGAATCACCTCGCGTATGGAGGCAGCATCTGTAAGCAGCATGACAAGACGATCAATACCGATCCCCTCACCTGCTGTAGGCGGCATTCCGTATTCCAGGGCTTCGACATACTCCGTATCCATGATATGGGCTTCATCATTGCCCTCATCACGCTGACGCACCTGCATGATAAAACGGTTATACTGATCTTCAGGGTCATTGATTTCAGAAAATCCGTTGGCAATTTCCCTTCCGGCAATGAATAATTCAAACCGGTCCGTAAGTTCCGGATCAGCTTCGCTTTTCCTTGACAGAGGGGAGACCTCCACCGGATATCCGGTAATGAACGTGGGCTGGATCAGCTTGGGCTCCACAAGTGCATCAAAAAGCTTGGTCATCACTTTGCCGTGACGATCCTTTTTGGCGATTTGAATATTTTCCTTTTCAGCATGTGCAAGCAAGGCCTGGGTATCATTGACAATGGCCGGATCAACGCCTCCGATTTCAGATAAGGAGTCTATCATGGAGATGCGTTTCCACCCCTTGGCAAAATCAATGGTAAGTCCCTGGTATTCAATGCGGGTCTCCCCGCAAATCTGGGTGACAATGTCGCAAAACATCTCTTCGGTCAGGTTCATGAGATCTTCATAGGTGGCATAGGCCTGATAGAACTCGACCATGGTGAATTCCGGATTATGCCGGGTGGAGACGCCTTCGTTTCTGAAATTCCGGTTAATTTCAAACACCTTTTCAAATCCGCCCACCACCAGTCGTTTCAGGTACAATTCCGGGGCAATACGCAGGTAAAGTTCCATGCCCAGGGCATTGTGCCACGTTTTAAAAGGAGTAGCTTCGGCACCGCCGGGCAATGTCTGCATCATGGGTGTTTCCACCTCCATGAATCCGTTTTCATCAAAAAAACGTCTCATGGCAGCCACAATGGCACTTCGTTTTTTAAAAATCTGCCGGGTATTTTCATTCATGATCAGATCAAGGTACCGCTGGCGATATCTTTTTTCAGGGTCCTTGATGCCGTGAAATTTTTCAGGCAGCGGCCTTACGGATTTGGATAAAAGCCTAAAGCTTTCGGCAAGCAGGGTCCATTCACCGGTTCTTGTCTGGAACAAAGGCCCCTCAACACCCATGAAATCACCAATATCCAGTTTTTTAAACAAAGCATATACATCATCTCCCACCTTGTTTTTCTGGATATATACCTGCATCTGCTCACCAGCATCCTGAAACCGGACAAATGAAGATTTCCCCATTTTATTAATGGCCATCATACGGCCCGCCAGGCAGAATTTGCGGCCGTTCTCGCCCAGGGTTTCCGGATCGTGCTCTATAATGTCCTTTACTTCACAAACCCTATGATCCGGCTTGAAATCATTGGGATAAAGGCTGATGCCTTCGGTTTTTAGCTCGTTTATCTTTTCTTTGCGAATCTCAAGAAGGTTGCTTGTTTTGTTATCCATAAAAATAGCTGCTTTCGTTTATATTTAGGCTCCGGATTTATAAATAAAAAGGGGCCGCTTCGTTTTTGATTTAAAACGTTAAGGCACGGTAAACCCCATGAATAAAAACATGGTAAAATAGCGTTTTTGTATAGCCTTGTCAATGACGGCGCGAGGGGGTAAAAAGAATCACATAAAAAACATCCCGTGGCCTTTCCGGACCACGGGATGGTTTTTGTTCTCACCGGTTTCAGGCTGCGGTTTCTACCCCTGTCCACCCTTTTTCAAGCCCCATGGCCCGGGCCAGCAATTGGGTAAGGAGTATGGCAGGTATGGGGGTTGTTGATCCGGATTTCAGGATAAGCTCCCGGCCGTGTTCAAATTGCATGTGGCAATAATTACATGCCGTACAGATTATATCCGCCCCTTCCTGTTCTGCCGTTTCATATTTTGTCAGGATAAAGCCCTCGCCCAGAGGGGTGTTTTTATCCAATAAGGGATTGCCGCAGCATTCCAGCCGTTTGGACCAGTTTACGGGTTCCGCTCCGGTCAGTGTGATAATCCGTTCAAATATCGTCGGTGCATCGGGGCGGTCATCGAACCCAGTGATGGTTGAGGGGCGCAGCGCATGACAGCCGTAGCTTGGGGCCACTTTTATCCCGTCAAGGGGACGGGTGATGCTTTGACGTATAAGGTCTTCATCGATCTCCCGGTCCAGGAGGGTCAGCATGTGATGGATTTTGACACCCCCGTCATAATACAGTCCTTCCTTTTGCAGTAGCCAGTTGATCATGGCTTGTTTGTCGGGATCATTTTTAAAATGATATTCTGCCTGTTTAAGGGAGCCGAAACAGCACTTGCACAGGGTCAGTACAGGCAGATTATGGGCCTGGGCGATGGCCAGGTTCCGTATGGCCAGCAAAAGAAAGGCATCCAGATTTTTTTCTTTAACAGGGTATCCGCAACAGCCAAAATCAAGCTCTTCCACCTCAACATTGAGCCTGGATAAAACTGCTTTGGCAGACTTTGGGTGCTGGGGAATGTCAAATCCGGTTCTGCATCCTGAGAATAGCGCGTACTTCATATTCCAAATTCCTGGTGGTGTACTATGTTTTTAAGTTGATAAAAAATATCCGTAATCCTTACCCCCTGAGGACAATTTTCCTGGCATTTATAACAGGTCAGGCAGTTCCAGACAATGGAGGCATCCTTTGCCAGTTCGGCTTGCCCCAGAACAAGGGCATGGATGACCTGGTGGGGTGCTGATCCGAACTCCCGGGTTTCGCCTGTAACAGCGACCACCGGGCATGAGTTGGTACAGGTCAGGCAAGTGTAACAGTTTGAAAACGTAGCCGCCTGGAAGGATTTTTTCAAGGATTCAACCACCGGGTTTTTCCCGGGTTTGATCACGAGAGGCGTGTCAAGTCCGGGCTTTTCAGAGTCATGTTTTTTGAGAAGTTCCCTTATCCGGATAACGGGATCCGGAAGAGATTCCACCTCCAGCTGATCCCTAGTTGCTTTCCATATATCCTGCAGATCCAGTCCGGCAGGACAGAGCTGGGAGCATTTGTTGCACATGGTGCAGATAAAACTGCCCTGGGAAAAGGCATCCCTTGATTCAGGATCCATCGGCCGTCCCCATGCAGACTCCCGGATGCGGGTTACACGTTCCGAGGGAAACACCCACGGGTTGTCAAAAATTTCATATAAAGGTCCCACGGCACAATGACTGGTGCAGGTGCCGCACTGGGTGCAGGCGGAAAGATCAAAAACCCGGCGGGTGGCCTTGTTCTCATCGCGTTTTATCTGCTGGCCTGCAAGCCCTGAAATCATAAGGCTTACCGGGGTTGTCAGGATATGCAGGAACTTGCTGAAAGGCAGGTAGGCCAAGGCAAGAAAACAGCTTAAAAAGTGGATCTTCAATATCAGTGCATCTATGCGGTTCTTGTTGAAAAAACCGGCAACAGGTTTCATGGCAATGGAGAGAGGATAGGATACAAAGGCCTCCTTTGGATTGGAGTGGCACACTGTACAATTGTCTTCATTGAGGATACGTCCTTCTTCCATGAGTTCCGGGGTGACCTGGATGATCTCCCCGGGGAACTGGACATTGAACTCTTCCTGCCAGACGGCCTTAAGCGCGGGAAGTTCCTCCTCGTCCAGGGAACCATATTCCTCCACCATGTCGTAAAATACACCGGAAGAGATGATCTTGGCGGCTTCCAGGCCAAAACCGGATATCATGATGAGCCCAAGCATGGCAATTGCCAGGTAATCCGGGTGCCTGCTGATCTGTTTTAAACGAAAATTGGTTTTCCTGCGATATATGGCAATGCCCACGCCCACCATCACCATCACACCGGCGATATTTCGAAGGAACATAAAAGGGCTCAGGGTGGATTGGTAACCTGGGAAAATAACTTCGCTGACATAGCCTTCAAGGGCATGGAAGAAAAATAACCCTGCAAACCCCCAGTAAATACAGATGTGCATAAACCACTTCAAAAAATTCTGGCGCATCAGCGGCAGTTGAAGCACGACATCCAGAATAACCGCCTTGAAAAGATGAAGAATCCGGACAGGTGAGACCAGGATACCGGACAGACCGAACAAAAACGCTTTGATGCGGCTTGTCGTAGTAAATCCGGTCCGCTCCGGTCCGATGCTTAACCGGAAAAAGCCAATGATTCTGTAAATGATTCCGATGCAGAATACTGCCGACGCAATAGAAAAGCTCCAGGTATAAAGATTGAAACCGGTTAATAAATCATACAATGGCATTGATCATCTCCCAGTAAAATTTAGGATGATATCCCAGGAGGCCCGAATCCGGGCAGCAAGGGATGTTACATAAATGCTACTCCATATAAATATTGCTCAAAAACCAGCACAAAAGCAAATTGATGGCATATTATAATAAGGCAATATTGTCAATTGTAGTCTTTAGTAAATACTTATATTCTTAATTTTAGCAGCTTGGTTTTATGGATTTGACAACCCTAATACTGCCTGTTAAATTGACCGTATGGAAAATAAAACAAGAATGAATAAACCCTGCCGAACGTTGCTTTCCGTACCCGGAAACAAGACCAAAATGCATGCCAAGGCTGCGGGTTCCAATGTTGATGTCATCATGCTGGACTTGGAAGACAGCGTGCCGGCCGATGAAAAAGAAGTCGCCCGTAAAACGGTTATTGATTCGCTTCGTTCTTTGGATTTTAACGAAAAGTGCGTCGCCCTTCGCATAAACAGCCTGGACACGCCTTTTGCATATAAAGATTTGATCCAGGTGGCCGAAGCCGCCGGCCATCGTCTCCAAACCGTTGTGGTGCCCAAGGTAAATCATGAGGCGGATATCCATTTTGCGAGCCGCTTATTGGACGGCATTGAAATGGCATTGGGACAAACAAGGCAGATCCGGATCCAGGCCTGTATCGAGACCGCCCAGGGACTTTCCCGGATTAACGAAATTGCCTCGGCCGATGCCAGGCTCTCTTCCCTGTCATTCGGCATTGCCGATTATCAGGCCAGCATCGGGGCAGCGCTGGTCTCTTTGTCCGGCCACGGAGAAAACGAGGAGCAGGTTTACCCCGGTCACCGGTGGCATTTTCAGCTCAGCCGCATGGTCATGGCTGCCAAGGCCAACAGGCTTATGGCCCTGGATGCCCCCTTTGGAAACTTTAAGGATGACGACGGCCTGAAAAAATCAACCGCCCTGGCCAAGGCCCTTGGGTGTGACGGCAAATGGGTAATCCACCCTGACCAGATTGACACGGTCAACCAGGTGTTTACCCCTGCAGCGGAAGAGATCCAGCGGGCCAGGCGAATTCTGGACGCGGCAGATGATCGATCCCGGGGCGCCGTGGCTGTGGACGGCCGAATGGTGGACCAGGCCACCATTCGCATTGCGCGCAGAGTTTGGGATCAGGCAGTTTTTCTTGGACAGGTTTAAACCCTGACCTCCTTTATACTACAGAAACACCTAACCCATGTCCAGAAGGGCATACAAAACAAAAGCAGTTGAATAACTTATAAGGAGCTCAATATTTCCGAAAAGGTAGGATGCGCATGTATCATCCCTTTAAATTCCTCTATCTTGATCTTTTTTTCAACCGCAAGCACCATTTCATGAATTATCTCAGCCGCCCCTGCGCCGATTATCGAGCTGCCTAATATCACACCGCTGTTTGCACATACGATTATCTTGGCAAATCCTGAATCGTCACCCTCTATCTTAGCCTTTGGATTTGCTTTGAAAAAGGCTTTTTTCACTTCTATATCAAATCCCTTCTCTTTGGCTTCTTTTTCTTTAATTCCACAGCTTCCGATTGCCGGGTTGGAAAAGACAACAGAGGGGGTGACATGGCTATTGACTTCAGATGAGTGGTTTATGATATTTTGCACGGCGATCTTAGCCTCGGCATATGCCGTATGAGCATACGCAATAGTCTCTATACAGTCGCCGACGGCATATATATTTTTATTTGCTGTTTGAAATGATTCATTAACTTCTATAAATCCTTTTTCATTCACTTTTACCGAACAGTTTTCAATACCGAGCCCTTGGGTATACGGAATTCTTCCTGTTGCACAAAGTACTGTTTCACACATGATAATATCCTGCATCTGCCCGCTGATATGCAGTTCTACGCCATCTTTTTTTTGCTGCGCCTTTTGTACAAAAGAGGAGGTCAGGACATTAATGCGTTGCTTTTTAAACCCTCGCATCAATGCAGCTGCGATATCCGCATCTTCAGAAGGAACAAGCTGCGATAGATACTCGACCAGCGTCACGTCAACGCCGAAAGCGTTAAAAAACGTTGCAAACTCACATCCTATGGCACCCCCTCCTATAATAGCAATAGATTCAGGCAGCTTTTCAAGTTTGAATATTTCACGGCTTGAAATGATATTTTTGCCATCTATTGGCAGCAAAGGAAGGGCTTTGACCTGTGAACCTGTTGCAATGATGCATTTATCAAAAGTGATCTTTTCTCCCGCAACTTCAATAGTTTTATCATCCACAAAATGTGCAGTGCCGTATAAAAACTCTATGCCGGATTTTTTCATCATCCATAACAAACCCGATCTCAGCTCGCTCTTTAAAAGGTCTGTTCTCTTTTTAAGACGCGCTAGATCCAAACCGCTTACTTCAATATCCAAGCCGTTTTCTTTAAAAAAAGAGGCTTTTGAAAAATATTCTGCACTTCTTAAATAGTTTTTGGTCGGGATACATCCTTCATTTAAGCAGGTTCCTCCTATACGCGCCTCTATCTGCTCTATAACCAGGGTTTTTACTCCCGCTCTTGCCAGCTGCAAAGCGGCTTCATAACCACCCGGACCTGCCCCGATTACAACGGCTTCATGATTTCTCATCTCTTCTCCTTATCAAATACGCATCCGCTTGCTCTGCATCGATATTCCATTCTTTCCTGGCATATTTGTGCATCATAAGTTTTTTGGCTCTGTGCGCTTCTTCCATGCTTAATGTACTCTCTACAACATCCACGTCAAAGGTTTCACAAAAGGACTCTATCAGCAACTTTACAAGCTCTTGGTGATCTTTTGTGACGCCAAGCTTCATTAGCGATGCTGCTTTCTTTAAACCTGAATTTTCCAAAAAAAGAGGCTCAAAACACCCTTCATCAAAACTTAACGGTATGCTCCCGTGCTGAAAACAGGCCTGCTTGATATAGCGCTGGGCGTTACCGCCTATTTTTCTGCCCTCTATCAAAATATCATAAGCCTCATTTGAGGCAAGGCAGATATTTGACCTTGCGGTGTTTAATTTCATATCGACGGCAAACCTGGCTTTGCAGCCGAGCTTTTGATAAAAACGAATAAGAAATCTGCACAGATATCCGTAACTTTGGTTTGGACCCCTGCCTTTTAAAAATGCAGGGGGCATTATAAGCGAATAAGAAAGTTCATTTCCGTGTACAAATACACCTCCGCCCGTCATTCTGCGCACAAAAGGAATTTTCTGTTTTTGCAGCATCTCCATATCAAGGCTTTTATGCGGCTTGCTAAATCGTCCCAGACTAAGCGCTTTGTGCCATCTATAAAGCCTTAATATCGGCATGTCGTTTTGGTTGAAACTATACAGCAGCGCCTCATCAACGGCCATATTCCAGCCAGCTTCTGCTATACCTGTTTCAATTAAGCGCCATCTTTTCAAACTATACCCTTCATACATAGATTAATTCAATTTTATCCGCTCGGCAAAGTACTCTGCCATACGGTTTAGTGTATCAACCTTTCCATAGTCCACTTCGGGAACCTGTACCCCAAGCTGTTCATATAAAGCAGTAAGAAGGTGTAAAAAATCATACGAATCAATCTCTAAAGCGTTTTGCAGATTTTCATCTGATGGGATATCATCATATTCAAGATCGGGAGCGATTATTCGTATCTGCTGAATTATGGATGTTTTGATCTGTTCTTTGTTCATAGCAGCTCCTTGGGATTTTGTAAAATGCGGTTGAATTTATCAAGGAAAAGCGCCCCCGTACGGCCGTCCGTAGCTCTATGGTCACCGGCTAACGTAGCCTTCATGACCTTTTGTACAATAACTTTGTTCTCCTGCACCCAAGGCGTATCGATAATTTTACCCAAGCCTATAAGCGCAACCTGAGGCGGATAGATGACGCCATAGACATTTTCCACACCAAGATCACCCAGATTTGTGATCGTAATGCTCTGCTGTGTCAGTTCTGCTCCGCGCAACTTGCCGGCTCTTGTGCGCATGATAAGATCATCCAGTGCCTGCATGGTCTGGCTCAAATTCATATCTTTTGCACCGAGCAAAGCCGGCGTGATCACTCCTTTTTTACGAAGTGCAATGGCAATACCGGGGTGAATTTCTTTGCAAACTTGATGATAACCTTCTTGCCAGTAACCGTTTAGTTCAGGTACCGCTTCAAGTGCCAGCACGACTGCACGGATAATCATGGCTGCAGGTAAAATACGCGCCTTGATAGTAAGATTTTTATTTATCTCTTCCAGCCAAGACAGGGCAGGACTCATATTGACCGAAGCAGAAAGGTAATAGTGTGGAATCTCTGCATTGGAAAGACTCATAGCAGATGCTATAGCTTGGCGCATTTTATCTGCTGAGGGCGTTTTCAATTCGGTTTTGGCAACTGATTCTATCTGGCTTAAGTGTATTTCTCCTTCACTTGTTTTGGCAAGATCAGCCAGATCAAGACCAAGCTCACGTGCTTTTTTACGTGCAGCAGGTGAGGCTTTGATACGCTGAGGCGGTGTTGTATCTTGATATCGGTCCGGCGTGGCTTTTTCTAAAGGAGCTAAAGGAATTGCTTCAGTCTGCGCTTGCTCGGCCGTTACTGACGATACGGTTATATTTTCTTCGTCTGAGTCTGAGCGTATTAAGGCAAGAGGCGTGCCTACGTTGCACTCGGTTTCAGGTTCAACCAAAATCTTTTCAATGATACCGTCCTGGAAAACCTCGATCTCAATGACACCCTTGCTTGTCTCTATTTCGGCTATCACCTGGCCTTTTGTCACTCTATCGCCGACCTTGACCTTCCACTGCATTAATATGGCAGATTTCATATCTGCGCCAAGGCTGGGCATTAGAAATTCGCTCATGCTTCCTCCATGATCTGCTTTGCCATGGCAACTATTTTTACAGGTTGGGGCAGTGCGGCATCTTCTAAATGTTTGGCATAAGGAAATGGAACTTCAGCGCTGCAGACCCTTCCCATCGGCGCATCAAGTTCAAAAAAAGCCTGCTCGTTGATACGCGCCATGATCTCGGCAGAAATGCTGCCTGATCTCCATCCTTCATCAACTATCATTACGCGGTGTGTCTTCTTTACGGAATTCATGATCGTTTCATCATCAAGGGGTCGCAAAGAGCGAAGGTCTATCACTTCGGCGTCGATCTCTTCTTTTTCCAATATCTTTGCGGCATCCAATGCTTTGAAAAGATTGATCCCGTATGCAAGGATCGTCAGGTCTTTGCCCGGGCGTTTGACAACTGCTTTTTTGATGGGCAGAGGCTTGGCATTTGTATCAAGAGTTCCCTGGGAGTTATAAAGCAGGGAGTTCTCAAAGATAAGTACCGGGTCAGGATCGTTAAGTGCCAATTCTATCATACTATAGGCATCTTGTACCGTTGCAGGCGTTAGGACTTTGAGTCCCGGGATATGCGCATACCAGCCTTCCAAAGAGTGGGAGTGCTGTGCTGCAAGCTGCTTTCCGCCGCCTGTTGACATACGGATAACCAAAGGAACGTTGAACTGCCCGCCTGACATATGCAGCAGTGTTGCGGCGTTGTTCATGATTTGATCCAGGGCCAATAGGCTGAAATTTACCGTCATAATCTCTACGATCGGCCTCATCCCGTTCATTGCCGCACCGATACCCGCGCCCGTAAATGTCGATTCGCACAGGGGAGTATCAATGATGCGCTCTTTGCCGAACTCTTCCAAAAGACCTTTACTTACGGCAAAACATCCGCCGTAACGGCCTACATCTTCTCCCATTAAAAAGACTCTATCATCTTTTTGCATAGCATTTTTGATGCCTTCGCGTACAGCTTCCCGGTAAGTGGTCTGGTTATTCTCTTTCATTGTACTTCCTCCGGTGAATAGACAAATTTTTCAAGATCGCTGATTGGTTCCAGTGTTCCATTTTCTGCAAACGTCACGGCGTCATCAATGGTCTTTGTGATCTCATCTTCGATCTCTTGCGCTTTGATTTTTGACCATAACCCTCTCTCTTCAAGGTTTTTCTTAAAAGTTACCAGCGGCCCTTTATCTTTCCACTCATTGACTTCTGTTTTTTTACGGTAAAGTTCTGCATCAAACATTGAATGTGCTCTAAAACGGTATGTGAGGCATTCAAGAAACACGGGGCCTTTGCCTGATTTGATATCTTCAACCGCATTTTTTGCAGACTCGGCGACCTGTGTCACATCCATCCCGTCAACCTGAAAAGAATTTATACGGTAGCTTGCCGCTTTTTTGGAAAGATTGACTTCCGACTCGGAGAATTCCAAAGCGGTACCCATCGCGTAATAGTTGTTTTCGCATATGAAAAGAACCGGTAACTGCCATAATGATGCCAGATTTAGAGATTCGTGGAATTCACCCTCTGCTACGGCACCGTCTCCAAAGAAGCAGGCCGTTACCCGGTCGCGTTTCATCATTTTATCCGCAAGCGCCATACCAACTGCTATAGGCAGGCCTCCGCCTACAATGGCATTGCCGCCGTAAAATCTGCTCTTTGCATCAAAAATATGCATAGAGCCGCCGCGCCCTCCGGCACAACCTTCTACTTTTCCGTACATTTCAGCCATTATGCTTTTAGCTGATATTCCCCGAGCCAATGCATGCCCGTGTTCCCTGTAAGTTGCGATCACGGCATCGTCGGCAGACAAAGCATGCATTACGCCTACGGCAATCGCTTCTTCCCCGATATATAGATGCAAAAAGCCCCTGATCTTTTCGCTGCTGTAGAGCTCGATACATTTTTCCTCAAAGCGTCTTATCAAAAGCATTTGAGAATAAAATTTTTTGGCTAATTCTATATCCATGACAATCTCCTGTAAATGAGGGTTATTGTTCTAAGGTCGAGGTGTCCCCCTCGGCCAATCCAAGCTCTCTTGCCTTTATCAGCCTGCGCATGATTTTGCCGCTGCGTGTTTTTGGCAGATTTTCCTTAAACTCGATCTCTTTGGGTGCAACGGCAGCGCCAAGTTTTTTACGCCCAAAGCCTATCAATTCGCGTTTGAGATCTTCGTTTGCTTCAACACCGGCTTTTAGAGAAACAAACGCCTTAACCAGCTGGCCGATTATGGGGTCGGGTTTTCCGATAACGCCGACTTCCGCAACTGCGGGGTGTTCCATCAATGCACTTTCTACTTCAAAAGGTCCTACCATATGCCCTGAGGTTTTTATGATATCATCGGCACGCCCGACAAACCAGAAATAGCCATCCTCATCTTTATAGGCCAGATCACCTGAGATATACCGGCCGCCTTTAAAGCATTTGTTATATTTTTCTTCATTATGAAGATATGCCCTGAACATTGAGGGCCATCCCGGTTTTAAGGCCAGGTCTCCCTCGGCTCCGGGTTCAATTATTTCCGTTACACTACCGTCATCTTCTACTTTTATTATCGACGCTTCAATGCCCGGAAGAGGCCTGCCCATTGATCCTGGTTTAACTCTTTGTGATATCAGGTTTGAGATCATGATACCGCCTGTTTCGGTCTGCCACCAGTTATCATGAATCGGCATTTTAAGTTTTTCCAGGCCCCACAGTACGGCTTCTGGATTTAACGGTTCGCCTACGCTTTGAATCAGGCGCAGCTTTGAAAGATCGTATTCAATTGTCGGTTCGGATTCGATCCTCATCAGACGCCTGATCGCAGTCGGAGCCGTGTACCATACGGTAACTTTTTCATCTTGTAAAATGCTATACCATCTTTGGGCATTGAACTCTGCTTCATCGACAATATTCGTTACCCCATGCAGCCACGGGGCAATGATGCCGTATGAAGTTCCGGTCACCCAGCCAGGATCGGCCGTGCACCAGAAAACATCATCTAAATGCAGGTCCAATACATATTTTCCACTCATCCAGTGCGTATAAAGCGCCTTGTGAACATGAACGACTCCTTTTGGCATTCCTGTGGTTCCGCTGGTAAAATGAAGGATAGACATATCCTCGGGATCGGTGGGCTCGATCTCAAACTCATCGGAAGCCTCTTTTAAAAGGCGAGGCAGTGAAAGAATTTTTTCACTTTGGTCATATTGCTCATCTATTACTAATATATATTGAAGATCGGGAAGCTGGTCCATAATAGGAAGTATCTTTTTTTCAAAGAGCTTCTTTGTGGTCAGAAGTGCTTTTGCATCACCGCGGAGCATCCGCTGTAAAATAGGCTCGGGTCCGAATTGTGAAAAAAGAGGGCAGATCACATTTCGGTTTTTTAAGATTCCTATTGCTGCAATGTAGAGCTCGGGTACTCTTGGCGAGAGGGTAAATATTCTTTCGCCCTTTGCAAGTCCCAGAGATCTTACGACATTGGCGAATTTAGCCGTCTCTTTTTTCATTTTAGCAAAGCTGAACTCTTGCTTTTGGCTGTTTTGGCCAAGCCAGACCAAAGCGGTTTTATTTGCCAGTTTTGAGTTGGCATGGCGGTCTATCGCTTCATGGGCGATATTGAGCCCTCCGCAGGGCAGTCCTTCAAATTGTTCGCCTATTTTTTCCCACTCAAAAGATTTTTTCTCTTTTTCATAGTCGATCAGGTTCGGGGTAACTTTAAGATCAGATATATTTTTTTCGATCCAATTCTTTTCCATTTTTTTGTCCTTTGAAAAGTCCGGATTAATAAGAAGTATGTTAAATGATAAATTGGCAGCATTGAGGAGTGATTGTTCTTTTACAACCATGAAATCCTCAAGCCCCAGTGTTGTTTTGCATCACGAAAGTTAAATTCAATCTGGAATCTCGTACGATAATAGTCAATGTTATTTTTCCAGTCAAGTTCAAGATCGGTGCTAAACAGATTGCAGGGGCAGAAAAGATCAAAGATACCATTGGAATTGCTGAAAATATTAAAGCAGAATTTTTAGGGATCTTACGGCGAGCCTTTATATGAAACTAGAGACAAGATACAAGAAACAAGAGGGCGAAGCGCCTGCGGCGCCCATTTTAGCCCTGAATTGTTGGAGTCTTTAGTTTCATTGTTTGTTGTGGGCTTGCGGCCCATGTGGGTTTATATAAAAGTAGTGAGTTTTGAGTAGTGAGTAGTGAGATTTAAAACAAGCTGTTTTTCTCACTACTCAAAACTCACTACTCACATCTTTCATTGTTTGTTGTGTCCTCTATGACATGGGGGTTATATAAAAGCTCGCTTTTCAGGCAGCGGTGCCGGGCACAACATCTTGTGCCCCTTCTCTATTCTGTCGGGGAGGATTATACATTAATCTTCGTTAACGCGGTAGATCGGTTCCTTCGCCCATAATTCGGATGTACTCTGCATAAGAATAAAGGCGATTGCGTTTCTGGCCGGTTATTTCTTTCACTATTCCAATCTGTTCAAGTTCACGAAGGCAGGCATTGACCGTGGCCGGTGGACAGCTGCGTCTTCTCCTGGACCCAGTTCGGAGAAGCGATTGGGCGTTCCAGCATTGCCTTATGAACAAGGTGGGCCGAACCGGATATTCGTTTCATTCCGTTAATGCGCAGCCCATCTTCGGCGGACAGTTTCATCAGTTGCTGAGCCGTTTCAACGGCCTTTGTTGCCGTATGAATAACAGCATCGGCAAAAAAATTGAGCCAAGCCTCCCAGTCACCGGTCAGCCGGACTTCGTTGAGAAGTTCATAATAACGTTTCCGGTATGATCAGCATGATTAAGAGCGGCGACATAGTTGCTTACTTCCTGCACATCATTTAAGGGAACCCCGGCTTGATGTTCAAATTCAAACATCAGCAGGTCTGAAAGTGATGACTGGGTGCCCTCGATCATAGACGAGAGCACTGCTTCTTTGCGCACATACATATAAAGGAAAAGGAATGTATCAGGAAGCAGTACGGAGACACTGTCCAACCTGCCAAGGGCCAGCAGAGCCTGGTCAAATTTTTCTCGAAGTTCAGATGACCATTCAATTGGAGGCACCGGTGGCAACGGGGCTGGAACGAATGCCTGAACCTTTTCTCCAATTGTCGATATATTGACATATTGGCCTTGCAGATCTCTGATCATGTTTTTATTTTAATTTTTAAATTAGTCGGTTTTTATTTTAAATTAAAGCTTAACGTAAAATAGTAGTCTGCGAGCATGCTGTCAAGGGACGCACCATAATTCTATGCGAGCTGATCAGCGAGCCTTAATCTTCTGTTTTCTGTAGATAAAATACACGACACAGCCAATAATTATAGCCAACGGTTCTTTAGCCCAGAATAAAAAGGAATTTAACAGGGTATAAAGTTGATTGCTGCAATTTTCGACAAGGGATGTTTAATTTCCAATTAAATTGATTCTTGGCGTTTCAATGCAGGCACAATATGCGGTGGCCGGATGATTTCCTGAAAAGAGTTTAATCATACCATTAGTGCTTAGTCAACTATATGCCAAATTGAAGGAAAAATTTGCAAGCATTTCCAGATAATGTTAATAATTTTATCATTGATATTTTCTGATTATAACGGATTTGGGGGACCATGTTTAACTATTTGAATTTATTGTGGCTCGTTTTAAATCCTGCCCTGAATTGCGACCCCAAATAGGACAGAGAATTCATGCGCAATAACCAAGAAGCCTGAAAATAGGGAAGGACCAAAAAGCCGAATTAGTGGCCTCCCCCAAATCCGTTATAATCAGGATATTTTAAATATTTATGCAGATCTGAGTATTCTTACTTTTAGGAGTCGACGTTAACAGGAAGAAATTTAGTGGAAAAATTCATATCCGAATGTGACACTTTTATTAATGCTGCGAATCAATTCAAAAACAAAATTGAAGAGGCTTAAAATACATAATAGGCTATTGAAGGAGGTTCGCCAATTCTGCTATGCGCACTCGTCGATCCCTTAACAATGGGTTATCTTAATACTTTATGGAGTGAAAATGAAACGCTTTAAATGTATTCTAATATCAATCGTTTTTATTGGGATTTGTATCAATTTTATTGGAGTTGGTTCTGCAGGAGAGTACAAATATCATCCTAAAGAAAAAGAATTTACAAAATTTTTTATTAAATCACTTCCAGAAGGATATGAGTATAAAAATAAATACGTAGAGGAATGTAAAACCCAAAATTACAATTGCCTTCCGACACAGTTGGTTATATATGCCAACAACATTTGTGAACTATTAGACAATGACAGGCCAATAAAATACATTTATGAAGATGTGGTCAGCTTTTATGGTTATGAGGAGGGTGTAGCAATAGTTGATGCAAGTATTCATGTTATCTGCCCACGCCACAAAAAAAAGCTACAACGTTAATATTGACGAACCCGTAAAAAGTCATATTCCGATAATTTCCCACTATAACTGACTTCACTTTTTTCATCCAGTTTAAGTGTTGATTATGTCTATGACATGTCGCTATTGATCAAATATCCCGAACCGCAATATCTGGTACCTGGCTTTATTTTGAAAAATGGGGGCTAATACCATTAGTGCTTGGTCAGCTATGCGGCAAATTAAAGAAAAAAATTTGCAAGCCTTTCCAAATGATGTTAATGATTTCATCATTGTTTCTCAAGTATTTATGCAGATCTGGTTATTCTTACTTTTAGGATGTTACGCCGTTAGATAAGTGAATACGGAAGATAAACAGAAACCACAGATCACCTTGTTGAACGAAGCCTCTTAAACCGACGCTCGTGACTTTGCGTCACTTAAGCAGGAACGTTCTGGCCTAAAAAAACTATAGATCAAAAATGGCAACTATAATTCATAGAAATAGAGATAGATCAAACGGAATATGGCTGTTAGACAAAAACGCTCTTCTTGAGATAGACGAGATTATTGAAGATGAATGGCAAAACCTAAAAGAAATCAAAGAACAAAAAATAATTGAGGAGAGAGATATCCGCTTACAAAATAAGCTAGGAACAGATTATTTCAGAGAACAATTTGAAAATTTATCAAAAGAAGAAAAAGATAAATATATTAATGAGATAAGAAACGATACGGCAAAATCATATCCATACAATAGAGAAATAAAAGAAGTTGTAATTAAATTAAAATCTGGTCAAAAAATCATCACAAAAACTTTCAAAGAGGCAATAGAAAACCCACTATCATTTGACCAAATTCCGGTATCATTTGAATTAAAGATTGAAGTTGGAATTATTTCTGCAAATTTAGAATTAGATAATAACTATTTAACCATAGCAACATCACCAGAAACAAACCATCTTGCAAATACAATTTTCATCAAATTTGAGCAATGGGCTGAGCAATATAAAAACAACAAAATTATTATTTGGTGGAAAGAATCTACACCATTTGTACAAATATCTGGAACGTTTATAGTAACAATGCTCGTGAGTCGTAACTTTGGGAGGCAATATTATATAGACGTACTCCTTCCCTTAATGTTCCAAATTTGAGACCATGGGAGCACTTCGACACGGTTCATTCAAGCTTTGGAAAAGCCGTTTCTGGATCTGACACCAGCTTCTCCGCCAAAACACCTGGTTTGAGCATTTTTTTCTTGAAACGGTACTTTTGAATTTCCCGTATTATCGCTCCTGGAGCGGAACTGAATAAATCAACGATCAATAAGTTGGCGATTACAAATTTGACCGTTCGTTCAGAGGGGAGGCTTCTGGATTTTGTTCTCAAGAAGCCTTGAAATTCACGCCATACAGAATTTTGATATTTTAATGAAATCAGTTGCAGCAATCCAAGGGCAATTGAACCGATCATGACAAATCGTTCATATGCATCAAAACATCGTCTGACTTTTCTTTTTTGATCAATGCCCATCGGAGGATTCAAATATTTATTCTTTCTGGGCTTTCTGGAATGGCGCGGCAAACCCTTTGTCCAAAATCGATATCGAAAAACACCCATGACATTTTTGAGCATATCAAACATAGTTTCGATACGGACCCTGGCGCAATAGAGTTCAAGGGCCATAACAGGATCTTGATGCAGGTCACTGCACATCAATACGATAGGACCACGACTGGTAATTGCCAGCACAAAACGGATCAGACCAGCTGTCGGCTTCCAGAGTAAATCCAGGGAAGTGATTGAAATCTCTTCAATTTTCCCATAAATTGTGCATTCGATTTTTGAGAATAGGTGTTGATGATCAAATAGCTCTAATAACCGTACTTTTTCACCATACTCTGGTGGTCTACCTGGGCCTTTTTTTTGAGGTATCTGTGCTTCGAAATAGGCCACACAGTTCTTTTTGGCTCTTATAATCAACGTAATCAATGGCGATTGATGCTGAACAGAGAACACCGAACCGGCCAGTTTGAAGACATCGGCACTGGGGGAAAAAAGCGTCCAGAGTAAGGACGCTGCGGACATCATGCTTCATCGCAAAATTTAGCGCCATTTGAATAATCCTGGTTCCCAGCGTCTCTCTGGTTTCCTCAGAGCACTCCCCATCATTTACGTGAATGAGTCCTTGATGGATTTTAAGAGATAACGGTGTACAAAAAGGAGAAGCCATAGATCCAATCAGCATTCCTATGGCCCCCCAGCAATGACCACGGAAATAGGATGGCTTGCTTTGGGTCTCTGAATGCTGATGCAAGGTAGCCACACAAGGCATTTGACGCCCATCCTTAGGGACATAGGTATGGTCTCCCTGCAAAATCACACGACCATTGGATTTCACCGTTTCATTCTGGGAAAGGACAAACCGATTCCAATATTCTGTAACCTTATCAAGAGACCATGTTGATGCCCGAAAGAAATGGATAAATGCATGGTAGCCAGTTGTGTTCAGGCCCCAGAATCGACAAAACGATGTAACACCAATCATTTCAGAGGCTCCGATAAACCCAAGAACTACCATACAAAACATGAGCCAGGTAATATTTCTTGAAAAAGCATTGCGGAAAAACCGTAGGGTCTGATAAATATACTTGAGCATTTTGGGTCCTTTTTTGTTTGAATTTGGTTGTTCAAGGCGTTAAAAGGCCTAAAATGCTCTTCCCATTTTTAAATGTCACGTTTTTTTTTGAAAAAACTTACGACTCTCGAGTAACAATGATTGCTCTGCCAAATTCTATTAGAACAAGATTTCCGGCTCTTGAATCTTTACAAGAGAGGGCATTAAAATTAGTCGAAGGCGGAATTAGCAACAATGAAATAAATCAATCAATCGACATAGTTATAAAATCACTTGTTATACCTGATAAAACAAGAATTTTTCAAATCGAACCTTGGCTATGGTTTTTTCTATTTTTTTACGGGTGTGCTTTTCTAATAAGCCTATTTCCACCGACATCAGGAATCGGCATTGGAAAAGGTATTCACACTGTTAAATCGAGAAAAAAATGGCTCAAATTTGTAACAACAACTATACCAATTTTTATTATTATGGGTGTACTGTCATCATTCTTTGGTTCATTGCTATTTGAAATAATAACAAAAAAACCATAACAATGCTTTTGCAGCAGATCGCAAAAAGCCACGCCCACTGAAGAGTGACGTTAAAGTGTTGACTTTGTCTATAAAAGCTCGCTTTTCAGGGAGCGGTGCAGGGCACAACATCTTGTGCCCCTTCTCTATTCTGTCGGGGGAGGATTATACATTAAGCAATTTCCCATTCCGAAAACTTAACGGGTCAATTTGATACCGGATAAAATTAACCGAGCCGGTATGATTGAAGATGTTATGCGCCAACAATTGTCACGTTGATTTTTCTGGTTCTGGGCCCGTCAAATTCGCAGAAAAAAAGACTTTGCCAGGTACCCAGGACCAGATTTCCATTTTCAAGGGCAACGGTTTCAGACGCTCCGAACAGGCTTACCTTTATGTGGGCCGCTGAATTGCCTTCCATATGTTTATAGTTGTCATCAAAGGGGATCACTTTGTTGATGCAGGATAAAATATCCACAGGCACTGCCGGATCCGCATTTTCATTAATGGTCACAGCCCCTGTGGTGTGCATGGAAAAGACATGCACAAGTCCGTTGCGTATGCCGGATTGCCGGACAATGTCCCGGACCTGGGGAGTAATGTCCATCATCTGAGTCCTGGCCCCGGTTTTAATTGAAAACTGCATCTGTCTATTAATCCCCCTGATTCGCTTGTAATTTACATTTCCAGGGCGGTTTTTACGATGTTGTCCACGGAAAAACCAAACTCTTTAAGTACCGTGCCGCCCGGGGCTGATGCGCCGAACCGTTCAATGCTGATGCATTTGCCCTGGCTGCCGGCATACTTTTCCCAACCCATGGAAATACCGGCCTCAACGGTGAGGCGTTTGGTAACGCAGGCAGGTAACATTCTTTCTTTATATGCCACAGGTGCCTGTTCAAACAGTTCCCAGGAGAGCAGGGAAACCACAGACGCCTTGATATTGTGCTCTTTTTCCAAAATATCTGCAGCCGCCACGCAGATGTGAACCTCCGAGCCCGTGGCAATGATCAGCATATCAGGGGTTTTGCCCGCACTTTTTACGGTGTATCCGCCCCATATCATATCTCCGTCTGACTTGGACAGATCCAGGGTGGGCAGTTTCTGCCGGGAAAGAATCAGGGCCGTGGGGCTGTTCAAGGTGCCCAAAGCCTTTTTCCAGGCAAAGACCGTTTCATTGGCATCTGCCGGCCGGATTACGGTAAGGCCCGGAATCGCCCGCAGCGCAGCGACATGTTCCACCGGCTGGTGGGTGGGACCGTCTTCGCCCACGGCCACGGAGTCATGGGTAAACACATAGATGATGGGCAGCCGCATCAGGGATGCCACCCGGATGGCCGGCCGCATGTAGTCGGCAAATACCAGGAAAGTCCCGCCAAAGGGCCGAACCCCGCCATGCAGGTACATACCGCTCATGATGGCGCCCATGGCATGCTCCCGCACGCCGAAGCGAATATTTCTGCCGCCCCACGCCTCTTTCTGAAATTCCTCGGCACAGGTCATGTAGGTTTTGTTGGAAGGCGCAAGGTCGGCAGATCCGCCCATCAAAGCCGGCAGGTTCGGTGCGATGGCGTTAAGCACCTTGCCTGAGGCTGCCCGTGTGGCCACAGGTCCGTCCTCGGGCTTAAACACAGGAATATCCTTGTCCCATCCGTTGGTTAAAAATCCTGTGATGGCATCCACAAACAGATTGGCTTCTTCGGGGTACAGGGTCTTAAATTTTGTGAACCCCTCCTGCCAGGTTTTCTCATACTCCGCCCCATATGCCAGTGCCTTGCGCGTGTTGTCCAGAACTTCATCAGGCACATAGAAATCCTTATCTTCGGGCAGACCATAGAATTTTTTCACCACTTTGATCTCTTCTTCACCCAGGGGTGAGCCGTGGGCATCCGGTGAATCCTGTTTGCTGGGGCTACCATAGGCGATATGCGTACGAATTTTTATCAACGAGGGCCTGGAAACGGCATCCTTGGCTGACCGAATTGCCTTTTCAATGGCAGAAAGATCGTTGCCGTCCGCCACCTCGACCACATGCCAGTTCATGGCCTCGAATTTGGCCCGGGTGTTTTCGGTAAACGTGATGCCGGTTTTGCCTTCGATGGTGATTTCATTGTCATCATAAATGAGGATCAAACGGCCAAGCCCCAGATGCCCTGCCAAGGAAACGGCTTCAAGCGCCACCCCTTCCATGAGATCCCCGTCGCCGCAGATGGCATAGGTGTAATGATCAATCACATACTGGCCATCCTTGTTGAACCTGTCCGCCATATGGCGTTCGGCAATGGCCATGCCCACGGCATTGGCCACGCCCTGTCCAAGGGGACCGGTAGTTGTTTCCACACCCGGAGTCTCTCCGTACTCGGGATGTCCCGGGGTTTTGGAGCCCCACTGTCTGAAATTTTTTAAGTCATCCAGGGTTAACCCGTAGCCAAACAGATATAAAAGAGCGTACAACAATGAGGATGCATGCCCGCCGGACAGAACAAAACGATCCCGGTCTACCCAGGATAGATTGGCCGGGTTCTGTTTTAAAAAGTGTTTGAAAACCACATAAGCGGCAGGTGCCAGGCCCATGGGGGCACCGGGATGCCCGGAATTGGCTTTCTGGACCATGTCCATGCACAGAGCGCGGATGGTGTTGACGGTGAGCTGGTCTTGATTGTTGTTTTCGGCATCAGCCATGGATATTTCTCCTGTAAAAAATTTAAAAATTATAAAGCTCTCATATATTCGGGTTTCAACGGAACTTTGCCGTCCAGGGCCTGGGATATAAGTTCAAGGGTTTTTTCTTTATCCCGGGGCAAATGCGCCCGTATGGGTAAATAATTGGATGCATGATTGGCGTGGAAAAGGCCGTCTGTCAGGTTGGTGGCAGAAATCATGGCCCCAAGCTCGGTGAGCATCTCATCCGGCCCGAGCAGCTGAAAGTCTCCTTTGACATACTGGTCATGCAGTTCTGTGCCGGGGATGAGCATCAGGCTTAAAGCACCGACAAAGTCAGGGTCCATGGCCGTAAGCACCCTGCCGGTCTCCCGGGCATGATCCAAAGAACCTTTGCGGCCACCAAGCCCAAGCAAAACCGTGACCGAAACCTTGATGCCGGCCTTTTTTAACTTTTTTCCCATGAAGATCATTTTATCCGCATCCGCACCCTTGCGGATGGCTTCAAGCACCTTGTTGTCACCGGATTCAAGGCCCATGTATGCAATCTTGAGTCCAAGTTTGTGAAGCAGGGCCAGCTCTTCATCGGTTTTCATCCTGATGCTTTTGGTGTTGGCATAGACGCCCACCCGCTCCACCCAGGGCAGCCGGTCCCGGATCCTCTCAAGGATGGGAACCAGGCGTTTCATAGGAAGGATCAAAGCATCCCCATCACATAGAAACAAGCGGTTCTGCCGACGGCAGTGCGCCCTTGCAAATTCTATGTCTGAAAAGATCACATCATCTTTTTTGATGTTGAACCGTTTTCCCCGATAGGTCCCGCAAAAGGTACATTTATTATGGGAACAGCCCAGCGTAACCTGGAGCAGTATGCTGTTCGCCTCGCTGGGCGGCCTGATTACCATACCTTCGTAGTGCATTGTGTATCCCCTTAAAAATTTAAGCCATTATATTTATCAGGTATGATTCAAAAATTCAATGTATCAACCGCTTGAGCAGGGCAAGGGCATGTAAAAAATCAGCTCATCAACGATTGTCATAAACATACCCGGCTTGAGAGTTGGCCCAGATCAACTCGTTGTACTCTTCTATGGTAAAAAGCTTAAATGTTTAGTAAGCTATGGGGTGTCGATAGTTTGCATGCCGCGTTCGGCTTAACACTTGACACGAAAGATTGATCCGCCTATATTTTGTCAAATAAAAAGGCCATTCTTTATTTACCTTAAATATCTTGTGATAATGCCGCAAACAGAAAAATCACACAATTTGAAACGGTCTTATATTCTTTTCTTTACATTTATATTACTTTTATTTCAAGGACATGCCGCTTCCGCCGCACAATCTAAATCAGCTTTACTCCCCCCGAGGGTTCGAATTAACGACCAGGCGGTCCGGGCCGGACTTTTGTACGATCTTTCTACAGACACCGTTGTATGGAATAAGAATATGCATCACACGTATCCCATTGCATCCCTGACCAAAATGATGGTGGGGCTGTTGGTCTTTGAAGATATTCGTGCCGGGAAAATATCCTGGGATACGCCCATTCGGGTCACCCCGGAAGCGACCCGTGTGGGAGGCTCCATGGTCGGGCTGAAATCAGGCCGCTCTCTTTGCGTGGAGGACCTAATGAAAGCAGCCCTTATATCCTCGGGCAATGATGCGACATATCTTTTATCCCAGTATTTGGGGGGTACTGAAAGAAACTTCGTGTATCGCATGAACCGGCGCGCGAAACAACTGGGCATGGCGTCAACGGGTTTTTCCAACGCCACGGGCATGCCCGCTCGGAAGAGTTATAATGACAATTATTCCAGTCCTTCGGATCTTCTTCTGCTTTGCAGGGAAATTCTCAAATATGATAAGTTGCTGCAAATCACCCGCATGGGTCAATCCGTGATCTCGCAAGGTGGAAAACGCATACGGCTGAGAAATCATAACCCACTTGTGGTAACCTATGAAGAGGTGGACGGATTAAAAACAGGGTTCACCAATAATGCGAAATTCTGCCTGGTGGCCACTTCGGAAAAAAACGGCCGACGGATGATCGCCATTGTGTTGGGTGTTGCATGCAGGTCCGTGAGAAATCGATTTGTCGGCAGTATACTTTCCCAATCCTATATCGCTTTAGGCATGGGATCTCTCCATCCCAAAACCAGCTCAGCCATAGCCATCAAACCCAAAGAGACCCATTCTGCTCGCAACGCAGAGACTCGCCATCGGGTAGGAAAGGGAGATACCCTCTATGGTATCGCAAAACAGCATGGATGTTCGGTTAAACAATTGAAAAGTTGGAACTGCCTTAGAGGAAGTGAGATCCATCCGGGTCAGAAATTGCGCATACATAAAAAATCCGGCGCAATTTGTACCTTAATGCCTCGACCCGCCGAGACAACCGTTATTTACTACAAAGTCCTGCCCGGCGATACGCTTTGGAAGATTTCTAAAAAATACAATGGAATATCAGTAGAAAAATTGATCCGACTCAACAGGCTAAAACGGGCCAGTGATTTGAAAGCCGGTGATACCGTTAAAATCGTTCTCAACCTCGGGTAATTTAGGTTCGCCGCATCCCATGGGCACTGGGCGCCAACAATTCAAGCCCCCTCTTTTCGGTTATTTGCTGAAAGCAGCAATACAGCCATGGAAAAGGGGATTTTAATATTTCCATGGCCCTTAAGGGGAGCCGACTTTTTTCTTTTTAACCTTGTTATGCTCATACCTAAGTTGCAGGGCCTCCACAAAGAGAGCGAACCCCATGGGCAGGTAAATATAGGCCTTGGGTACATGCTTGTGCATCCCTTCCATGAAAATGGTGATACCGATGGTTATCAGAAAGGAGAGCGCCAGGATTTTAATTGATGGACGCTTGAGGATAAACTCCCCCACAGGTTTTGCAAAGAAAAGCAGCACGGCAAAAGAGGCAATCACAGCAGTGATAATCACCCATACTTTGTCGGTAAGGCCTATGGCAGTGATCACCGAATCTACCGAAAAGACAATATCCAGCAGTACGATCTGGGAAACGACGGCGGTCATAACAACTGAGGCGCCTGAATGTTCTTCGTCGAGTTCTTCCTCCTTTTCAATGGTGTGATGAATTTCGGATACTGCTTTCCAAAGCAGGAACATGCCCCCTGCCATTAATATGAGATCTCGAATCGAAAACAGCAAAATAATTGGATTGGTAAGGCTCGCCAGTTTTAGCAGTATAAAGAGCATCATAATCCGTACCACCATTGCCAGGGCAAGGCCGAGGATTCTGGCAAAATCCCGCTTCGCTTTTTCAATTTTTGATACCAGAATGGAGATTACGAGAATATTGTCTATACCAAGAACCAGTTCCAGCCCGATCAGCAGGGCCAGCATAGCCAGCGAATCCGTCATTTCATTCCTCTCTATGGTATGGGTATTATTTTCAATTCATCATTGATTGAACCTGATCAATATTGTAAATCTAGGCCGATGTGTCAAATACAAACATTTTATCAGAGTGATGCGCATTAATTATAATGGTACCTGTCAGTTCATGAACGCCCTGAAAGAAGAGAAGATAGATATCCTTGGCCTGCCCTTGGATAAACTTGTCAATGTCATGCAGGTACAATACGGCAAAGGGCCTTTTCATGCCGAAGCGCTGTATCGTGAGGTGTTTAAAAAAGGGGGGGGAGATATTGGCCACGCCCCTGAGTTCAAAGGATCTCCCAGGCTGTGGAGTGTGCTTGAGAAGGCAATCCGCCTTTTACCCGGCCGGGTGGAAAAAACCATTGAAGAAGAGGGCCTGGTTAAATTCATTACCCGCCTGTCCGACGAACTGGCCATTGAATCCGTGATCATCCCCATGACTCGGCACAATACCCTTTGCGTCTCCAGCCAGGTGGGATGCAAAATGGGATGCAAATTCTGCCAGACCGCCCGCATGGGATTTAAACGCAGCCTGACAACATCCGAAATTGTGGGCCAGGTGTTTAATGCCCGGCATCTCCTTGGCCATGATATAAAAAATCTTGTTTTTATGGGCATGGGAGAGCCATTTGACAATTTTGATGCGGTCATGACTGCTGTCAGAGTGCTTAACAGCCAGAAAGGATGCGATATTGCCCTGCGCCACATGACCATCTCCACCTGCGGCGTGGTGCCGGGGATCGAGCGCCTGGCACTGATGAATCTGCCCAATATCCGGCTGGCAGTCTCAATAAACGGGCCGGATGATGCCACCCGGTCAGCCCTGATGCCGGTGAATCGTCACTGGCCCCTTGCTGCACTGAAAAAAAGCCTTGACGCGTACCCCCTGCCCCCAAGGGGCGTCTTTCTTTTTGAATATATCCTGATCAAAGGGGTAAACGACTCAAGGGAGCATGCCCAGGCGCTGGCCCGCTTCATCCACCCGTTGCCCGTGCGCCTGAATCTGATTCCCTACAACCCCGTAACCGGCTTTGACCATCAAAGCCCCAGTGATGAACAGATGCATGACTTTGCCCAAACGCTCACCGACAAAGGGGTTTTTGTAATCAAAAGATGGAGCAAAGGCAGGTCCGTCAGTGCCGGATGCGGCCAGCTGGGAAAAATTTGATATGGGTTAAACGTGACGATCATCATATAAATTGTGATGTAATTTGTTGCTTTTCCGGAACATTATTCTATATAATCATGCTGTCGGCAAGATCTAAACTTTACCACATAAACGCGCCTTCCATACCCCAATAAAAGGAATTAGAAGGGATATGAACTACAGCGAATCTCCCCCCCCAGGCCGGAGAATTTTTAAGACTTACCCTCGGCTTTTTAGCAAAACACAACCTATCCGCAACCCCCGTGAATTATACGGTTTGGTACGAGTACGCTTCCGGGAAAAACCCCAAGCTGATACAAGCCATTAACCAGATGCTTGAAAACAAACTGCCTTTGAGCAGCAATCATGTTGAAACCCTTTACCAGAAGTTCATATCCGACGGGGACCGGGTGGTTATTTCACGTCTTTTGACCAAACTTAATCTGATGCTGCGGGAGATAACCAGTCATGTGCTGGAAACGGAAGGTGATCTCTCGGCCCATGGTCAGGCCCTTGATAAGCTGGCAGATCAGATGAAGGACATCCACGATTTTGACGACGTAAAAAATATCATAGACGAGATGCTGGACACCACCAAAGCCATTATCCAGTCCGGGTCACGCCTGCAAACCCGGATGAAGGTCTCTTCCGAGGACTTAAAGCAGCTTCACAAAGAGCTTGAAGTCTCCCAAAAGGAAGCCAGGACAGACGCCCTGACCGGACTGACCAACCGCAGAGGACTTGAAAGAAGACTGGAAATTGAACGCATCCGTGCTCGCCAGAACAACGCGCCTTTTTCGGTTATCATGCTGGACATCGACCATTTCAAAGCCGTGAATGATACCTTTGGCCACCTTGTGGGGGACAGCCTTCTTAAAGGTTTTGCCGCGATACTTTCCAGCCAGGTACGCCGCAATGACCTGGCTGCTCGGTATGGTGGAGAAGAGTTTGTGATTCTTCTGCCGGAGACAACTGTTGAAGGCGCGTATGTGGTTTCTGAAAAAATCAGAAATATTCTATGTAAAAAAGAGTGGACCATCAAGGAGTCAGGCAAGCGCATCGGCCAGATCAAGGCATCCATGGGGATTGCCCAGCATAAACTTAACGAAACCGGAAATCAGGTCATCACCCGGGCCGATGAAGCCATGTACCATGCGAAAAGCACGGGCAGGGACCGTATTGTTATCCATTCAGACCTGAGAATGCATAGTACAAGTACAAATTAGGATAAAATAAAAAAAATGATTGAAGAAGATCTATATTCGAATTTGGCTGCCATTCCTATTACGCTTGACTCATTTACCTGGAACTCTGCCGAACAATTCTATCAAGCGTCAAAATTTACTGACGAAGCGATCATTAAAAAAATCAAAGCGTGTCAAAATCCATTTCAATGTGCCGCCATTGGGCAAACCCGGGAGTTTAAAATTCGGGATGACTGGGAAGAGATAAAGATTGATGTCATGGAGCGCGCCATACGTGCCCGATTTGATCAACATCCTAAATTGGCTGAAATACTTAAACGCAGTAAAGGAACACTATATGATCATTCGGCAGCGGACAGTTTCTGGGGTATCGGCTCCAATGTCACGGGTAAGCTATTAATGAAAATCCGGGATGATCTACAATCCGAGACCTGATCAGATTTTATTGATGAATAGAAAGGTATTTGCATCACACTTATCAATTGACACAAACAAGGAGGCAGGAAGATGGACACAGCCAAGCTGCTTGAGCCGTTTAAGGATAACAACAAACGGATCACCGTTTTAACCGGGGCCGGAATTTCAGCTGAAAGCGGCATCCCAACATTCCGGGGGCCTGAAGGGTACTGGACTGTCGGGTCCAGAGAGTACCGGCCCGAACAGATGGCCACCCACAGCATGTTTACCCAAAACCCTTGGGACGTCTGGGCCTGGTACCTTTACCGGCATACCGTGTGTAAAAATGCAGAACCCAATTCAGGCCATCACGCCATTGCCCGGATGGAAGAACTTTTCAAAGACAGGTTCTGTCTGATCACCCAGAATGTGGACGGTCTTCATTTACGGGCCGGCAACAGCCTTGAACGAACCTTTCAGATCCACGGGAACATTAATTATACACGATGTGCAGGAGAATGCACCCCAAGGCTTTTTGAATTCCCAGAGGGCATCGCAGATAAGAAAAAAGACCAGCCGGTTACTGAGGAAGAAAAAAAACTGCTGACCTGCACCAGGTGCGGCAGCCTTGCCCGGCCCCATATCCTGTGGTTTGATGAATGTTACAACGAAACCTGGTATAAGGCCGAATCCGCCATGGGATGGGCCACATCCACCGATCTTCTCCTGGTGGTGGGCACAGCAGGCGCCACAAACCTTCCCATGCAGATCGGCATGATGGTGGCCCGAAATCCTGAAGCGGTCATTGTGGACATCAACCCCAGCGATAATCCCTTCAGGCAGTTTGCCGCCCGGCATGATCGGGGAATTGTCCTTGACGGACCCGGGGGTAAATTTTTACCCGAACTGCTCTCCCTTTGGGAACCATAAGACGTTCATGTTTTGTTATGGGTTGAGCCTGGGGGGGGGTAATAGACCAGGTCAGCCCATGGCCGTTATCCGAAGTTGAAGGTTTGGCGAAGAAGTTTAAGGGTGATGGGATTGACGTTAAGACGAGCAAGCGCTTCTCCGGAGATCCACCCGGCATCCAGGGCATCATCTCCGGGAGAGGGCTCTCCACTGATATATAGTATTCCAGAAAACTAATTTGACTGTATAACTATCTTAATTTAAGCAACTTTTAAATCATTGTAAAATCCAAAAAGTTTGAGAATGTCTTTTTTTCGACCGAAATACCGCAAAAGAGCCTCTT
>Ga0209575_10000062_pt1 | contig 137061 bp, 127 predicted proteins | sample Medcelwee11metaG_FD_187172 | JGI IMG/M metagenome (GOLD analysis project Ga0209575, IMG submission 187172) | Freshwater pond sediment microbial communities from the University of Edinburgh, under environmental carbon perturbations - Medium... | ecosystem: Environmental > Aquatic > Freshwater... | reverse complement strand
CGATCTGCGCACGCTGCCTGCGCGACTCCTCGTGGCGGTCGCGCGTTGCCCGCCACACCCCCTGCGGGTGATTCGGGATGGCTGAGCATCATTGCTAATCAGGTCCGAACTTGAGTTAATCAATTAACCGCACAGGCCACTAGTTGGTTTTTAATTGAGGATTTCTTTGGGGCAGTCAGGAGCGGAGCGTTTTCCTCGACCCGCCCGGCAGGTTTCGTCCGGTATGGCGGGTCACGTTCTCGCTGCCCACGAGAACGCGTCCGATATCCTCAACTATCGCGAAGTAGGCCTTTATTGGCTCTTGAGGAAGCGTTCGTCAAACAGGGCGGGACGCTCTTGCCAGTCCCACGTCGAATATCGAATGTCGCTCTTTTCGCGACGGGGAAAGGTAGGTCTTAGTTGTTCGAACAACCTTTGCCCATAACGCTGTATTCGAGGACGTGCTGGTGTCCCTGATGGTCTTCGTAGACCATATGGACGGGAACGGCCTCGCAGACGTTGGCCGGTTCTTCGACGCTGATGACTTTGGCGATATCCAGTTTGGTACCGTAACTGTAGGTTTCGACCTTGGGCTGTCGTTCGGCCGCCTGGATCATTTCGCTGTTCAGTACGATACAAGAGACGGCGGCGATAACGACCGGCATGAAGCGTTTCATGTTGAATGTCCTAACTGTGCAAACTTTACAAGTCTTCAGTCGGAACAACCGAGATGAGGCTGAAGGCACGGCGAAACATGTCGGGTCGTTTGCTTGAACCCTGTGGTTCGAATATTTCGCGGCTTTTTTCGGAAGCTGGATACAGGTTATTACGGTAACTGTCCGCAATAAATCGACTGTTTGCGCAATGTCTGTGTACCGTAATGAAACAATCGCTCAGGACGAGGCGGGGCGGGCTTCACCCGCGCGATCGTTCGATCCCTCCGTCCCGGTCGCCGCGTGCGTGCTCCCGCGCCGGCGCCGAGGGGCGGCCTTCAGGTGGTGCGCTCGCGCAGTCGGGAGGCGGGCGGGGCGAGGCGCTGCAGATGGGCCATGGCCAGGCCGCTGGCGCAGATCAGCGCCATGCCGAGCTGGGCGAAGGCGTCGGGGAGATTGCCGAACAGCAGGTAGCCGACCAGTCCGGCGAAGACGATCTGTGCATAGCTGAACGGCGCCAGCAGGGTCGGCGCGGCATGCCGGTAGGCATGGGTGAGCAGCAGGTGGCCGAGCATCGCGAAGCTGCCCATGCCCAGCGCCAGCAGTGCGTGCTCGAGCCGGGGCGTGGTCCAGAAAAACGGCAGCAGGGCGCTCAGGGCCAGGCAGTTGAGCAGGCCGGTGAGGTAGTTGCTGGTGCGCGCGTCGTCGATGCCGCTGAGCTTGCGGGTGATCAGGTGGTAGCCGGCGAAACAGCAGGCCGACCCCATCGTCAGCAGGATCGCCGGGTCGAACAGTTGGCTGCCGGGGCGGACGATGCACAGGATGCCGAGGAAGCTGACCCCGACCGCCAGCCACTGGGCCGGGGTGACCCGTTCGCCGAGCCGCGGCGCGAGGAAGTTGACCGCGGTGGCCTCCGCCAGCGGGATGAAGCACAGCCCGGCCGTGGCGCGGGGCGAACAGGCCGAGCATCAGCAGGCTGTGCACCGCGTAGCGGGCCCAGCGCAGCCGACGGTCAGCATCTGGCTGCGGGAGCTGCGCCGGCGCTTCGACGACGTGCTGTTCGTGCGCACCGCCCAGGGCATGTTGCCGACCCCCAAGGCCGACGCGCTGATCGGCATCGTCCGCCAGGCGCTGGACAGCCTGCGTCGCCTCGACGAGCCGGGCGTGCGGTTCGACCCGGCCACGGTGCGCCGCACCTTCCGTATCGCCATGACCGACGCCAGCCACATCTCCATCCTGCCGCGCCTCCTCGCGCGGCTGCGCCGGGAGGCGCCGCTGGCGCAGGTCGAGGCGATCCCGATCGGCCGGGACATCGCCCAGCGCCTGGAGATGGCCGAGGTCGACCTGGCGATCGGCTACACGCCGGAGCTGAACACCGGCATCTACCAGCAGGCCCTGTACAGCCAGGACTTCATCTGCCTGGTGAGCGCCCGGCATCCGCGCATCGGCGAGCGCCTGAGCCTGGCGGACTTCGAGGGCGAGGCGCACATCGGCATCGTCCAGCCCGGTTCGATCATCGCCGAGCTGGACAACGCGCTGGCCCGGCAGGACGTGCGGCGCAACGTGGTGCTGCGGGTGCCGAGCTGTCTCGGCCTGAACGCGCTGGTCGCCGCCTCCGACCTGATCGCCATCGTGCCGCGGCAGATCGGCCAGACGCTCGCCCAGTCCGGCCTGAGCAAGGCCCTGGAGTGCCCGGTGGCGCTGCCGGCGGTGATGGTCCGGCAGCACTGGCATGCGCGCTTCCACGAGGACGGCGCCAACCGCTGGCTGCGCCGGATCGCCGCGCAGCTCTTTGAGAAGGACTGACGGCTGCCGTCGCGGGCGGCGCTTCTTTGTCAATCGAGTCGGGGGATATAGCCGAACAGTTGATAGTCGCGCCGGTAGACCTCGTGGATTCTTTCCCGGGTCTCCCGGGCGATGGTGCCGCGGGTGTCTGCGATGCCGCCGGGCGACCGGTTGATATGGGCCAGGTCGACCTTGATCTTCAGTCTGTCGCAGATCCGGGCGAAGTCGCCGGCGAGGTTTTCGTAGCGGCCGACGAAATCGACGCCGAGCCGGCCGAGATCGTCGGCGAGGAATTGCCACTGGGGGGCGAAATGGATCTGCCGCTGCAGGTTTTCCGGGCAGAGCCAGGCCTCGACGAAACTATCGAAACTGCCATAACGCTCGAGCATTCGGCGGGCCGCCTGATCCTGTCGGAGCTGGCGGTTGCCGAGCAGATAACGGTATGCCGAATACGCCCTGTCCAGCGGGTCGCGCACGATGGCGAACTTGAAGGCGCGGGCGTAGAACTCCGGAAAGAGTTGCGCATACCAGCGCAGGGGAAGATGGCCGGGTTCCCAGTCGCCGAACAGCGAGGCGCACAGGCTCTTGCCGGCGCACTTGGGGACATGGATGAAGAGGCATTGGTGGTGTTCGAACGGCTGGGGAACTTCGAGAACTTTCTTGAACAGGGTTTTCTTGAACGCCTCGCGTTCGACGACCGGCAACTGCCCCAATAAATAATCCTGCTGCCGTCGCTCCAGACTGCGCCAGAAGAATCTTCTCAGGAAATCCATGGGGTGCCTCGCGATTGATTGACGGGTTGCCGGGAGACGGGAGCGAAGGTGCGCCGTCGCGCGGCGAACAAGAGCATCCGGCCCGTGCTCATACGGCTTTCGGGAACTTTCTTCCCGCTCTGGACCGGGCTTTCATGACCGCTCCGCCCGGACGGCATATTGCGCAAGTGTGCGCCAGATGTTTGTAAAGTTTTGTAAGGCTTCGGCCGGCTTTGGGTAAACGCGGATGAACTTTTCAGACGGCAGGCGTAACAAATAAGTTCATTCGAGATAATTCAGGCGGTTCATGTGTCGATGATGGAAAACCTGGCCTGGCAGACTTCGCGTGTCGACAAGAGGCAGCGTGCCGGCATCAAACGGCAAAAGCCCTGCATTCTCTGGTTTACCGGGCTGAGTGCGGCGGGCAAGTCGACAATCGCCAACGCCCTGGAGGAGGCCTTGTTCCGGCGGGGGGCGCATACCTATCTGCTCGACGGCGACAACGTCCGTCATGGATTGAACCAAGACCTCGGTTTCAGTGACCTCGATCGCGAGGAAAACATTCGCCGGGTGGCGGAGGTGGCACGGCTGTTCGTCGATGCCGGAACGATCGTGGTGGCGGCCTTCATTTCCCCGTTCCGGCGCGACCGGGAAATGGCGAGAAGCCTGGTCGCTGCCGGGGAGTTCATCGAGATCTTCGTCGACACGGCCCTGGAGGAGTGCGAGCGGCGCGATCCGAAAGGATTGTACGCAAAGGCGCGGCGCGGGCTGATCGACAACTTCACCGGCCTCGACTCGCCCTACGAGGCTCCGGCCCGTCCGGAGATCCATGTCCTCACCGACCGCCAAGGGCCTGCGCAGATCGCGCTGGGGATCGTCGAGTATCTGCAGGCGCGGGATTACCTCGGCTGAGGTGCGGCGGGGGCATCCTGCGACGGGCTGTCCGCCTCGCCCGAAAAAAAGCCCGGCGCGAGGCCGGGCAAAGGGATGCGTGCGGGAGCGAGCGCCGTCTCAGCTCAGCCCCAGCCACTCGGGCAGAGCCAGGGAGATCGCCGGGACGTAGGTGATGACCACCAGGAAGCCGAGCAGCAGCAGCAGCCAGGGCATCGCGGCGTGGATCACCTGGCCGACGCTCATGCCGGTCACCGCCGAGGTGACGAACAGGTTCAGCCCCACCGGCGGGGTGATCAGGCCGATCTCCATGTTCACCACCATGATGATGCCCAGGTGGATCGGGTCGATGCCCAGCCGCATGGCGATGGGAAAGAGGATCGGCGCGAGGATCAGGATGATCGCCGAAGGCTCCATGAAGGCCCCGGCGACCAGCAGCACCAGGTTCACCACCAGCAGGAAGGCCCAGGGCGACAGGCCCATGTCCATCACCCAGGCGGTGATGGTCTGCGGGATCTGCTCGGTGGTCAGCACGTGGGCGAAGAGCATGGCGTTGGCGATGATAAACATCAGCATGATCGACAGCTTGCCCGACTCCAGCAGCACCTTGGGCGCTTCGCGCAGGCGCATGTCCTTGTAGACGAACAGCGCGACGAAGGCCGCGTAGACCGCCGCCACCGCCGCCGCCTCGGTAGGGGTGAACATCCCCGAATAGATGCCGCCGAGGATGATCACCATCAGCAGCAGGCCCCAGATCGCCTTGCGCGCGGCGGCCAGCCACTCGGCGAAGGTCGCCCGCGGCAGCGCCGGCAGGTGCTTCTTCGCCGCGACGATATAGATCGCCACCATCAGCACCACGCCGAGCAGGATGCCCGGCAGCACGCCGGCCATGAACAGCTTGCCCACCGAGGTCTCGGTGGCGGCGGCGTAGACCACCATCACCACCGACGGCGGGATCAGGATGCCCAGGGTGCCGGCGTTGCAGACGATGCCGGCGCCGAACGCCTGTGGATAGCCCGAACGCACCATGCCGGCGATGGCGATCGAGCCGACCGCCGCCACCGTGGCCGGCGAGGAGCCGGACAGCGCGGCGAACAGCATGCAGGCGAGCACCGCACCGATCGCCAGGCCGCCGCGGATGTGTCCGACGCAGGCGTTGGCGAAGTCGATCAGGCGCCTGGCCACCCCGCCGGTGGTCATGAAGGCGCCGGCGAGCAGGAAGAAGGGGATCGCCAGCAGGGTGTAGTGCTCGGAGGTCTCGAACAGCTTGATCGCCAGCGAGCGCACCGAGTCCGGGCTGAACAGCATGATGGTCAGCGAGCCGGACAGGCCCAGGGCGATGGCGATCGGCACGCCGATGAACGTCAGCACGAACAGGGCGAGGAACAGGAAGGCGATGGTCATTTGCGCAGCTCCTCGTGATCGGTCAGCTTGGCCACCTCGGCGGCTTCGTCGGCCAGGCCCAGGCCGGTCTGCCGGCCCTTCAGGATGCGCACGAAGATCTCGGCGAAGCGGACGAACACCAGCGCGAAGCCGAGCGGCACGATCAGGCCGATGTGCCACTGCTGGACGCCGAAGTGGCCGAGGTCCTCGGCGCCGATGGCGGCGTCGAACAGGGTCTTGACCCACTCGAAGCTGGCCACGCCGAGCAGGCCGGCGTAGGCCAGGCAGGCGACGCAGCCGATCAGGCCGAGGAGGCGCTGCACCGGCCGGCTGGCCAGCTTGACCAGCGCGTCGACACCGATGTGCCCGGCGGTGCGCACGCCGTAGGACAGGCCGAAGAAGATCAGCCAGGCGAACAGCGCCTTGGTCAGGGCGTTGCTCCAGGTCATCGCCTGGGCCCATTCGAGGATCGGGTCGCCGAGGGCGTAGAAGAAGTCGCTGGCGAAGGCGAAGCGGTCGCCCAGCGCGTAGAAGAAGGCGTAGAGGTTGTTGAGCATGACGTAGACGAACGTCACCAGGGTCATGGCCGCCAGCAGGAAGGCGATGAAGCCTTCCTCGAAGCGGTCCCAGACCCGACGCAGGGCGTGCATGGCAGGTGTCTCCGGTCGGACGAAGAGGGGCGGACCCCGCGGCGGGGCTGTCCGCGGGACATCAGGGCTGGTTGGCGGCCTGGGCGGCCTTGATCAGGTCGGCGCCGATCTCGCCTTCGAACTTCTTCCACACCGGCTGCATGGCCTCGCGCCACTTGGCGCGCTGCTCGGGGGTCAGCTCGATGATCTCGGTGGTGCCGGCGGCGAGGATGCGCTGCTTGTCGCTCTGGTTGAGGGCGTCGGCCTGCTTGTTCACCTCGGCGCTGACCTCGTCCACGATCTTGCGCAGCTCGCCGCGCACGTCGTCCGGCAGGCCGTTCCAGAACTTGGCGTTGGTGATCACCATGTAGTCGAGCACACCGTGGTTGGACTCGGTGATGTACTTCTGCACCTCGTGCATCTTCTGGCTGTAGATGTTCGAGTAGGGGTTCTCGGCGCCGTTGACCACGCCGGTCTGCAGGCCCTGGTAGACCTCGGCGAAGCTCATCTTGCGCGGGTTGGCGCGCACCGCCTTGAACTGCTCCTCGAGCACCGCCGAAGCCTGCACGCGGAACTTCAGGCCGCGGGCGTCCTTGGGCTCGTACAGCGGCTTGTTCGCCGACAGCTGCTTCATGCCGTTGTGCCAGTAGCCGAGGCCGGTGATGCCCTTGTCCTCCATCGAGTGCAGCAGACCCTGGCCGGCCGGGCTGGCCTGGAAGCGGTCGACCGCGGCCATGTCGTCGAACAGGAACGGCAGGTCGAAGACCTGGATCGGCTTGGCGTACTGCTCGAACTTGGCCAGCGAGGGGGCGATGATCTGCACGTCGCCGAGCAGCAGCGCTTCCATTTCCTTGCCGTCGCCGAACAGCGAGGAGTTCGGGTAGACCTCGACCCGCACCTTGCCGGGCAGGCGCTCCTCGGCGAGTTTCTTGAACAGCAGCGCGCCCTGGCCCTTGGGGGTGTGTTCGGCGACCACGTGGGAGAACTTGATGACCACGGGATCGGCGGCCCGGGCCAGGCCGGCGAGGCCGATGGACAGGGCGCAGACGAGTGCCTTGGCAGTCAACCTGAGCATGGGGGCTTCCTTTTCGCTTGTTGTGGTTATGGGCGGCGCCAGGAGCTGGGCTTTGGCGGAGCGATCGGGGAAAGTCTAGGCGCCATTTGCCGGCGGGGCGGTTCGGCGGCAGGCGAGGGGCTCCGTGATCGGCGCGGGGCGCGGAGGGGGTGGCAGAGCGGGGGAGGGACGTCATGGGCGGCGCGCGAGGTTTCGGTGGCGGGGAAACGTCGGACGGGCCGAGGGGTTGCCCCCTCGGCCCGTCCGATTCCGGCCGCTCCGTCGCGGCCGGGAGATTGCCGTGTCGTCAGGCGAGTTCGGCCACCTCGCGGGCGGTGGAGCGCAGATCGAACAGGCCGGCCTTCGAGGTGCTCAGGTGGAACAGACCGTATCCCACGACCGCCACGAAGCAGACGCCCGGCACCACAAAGGAGACTGCCGCGCCGAAGGCGTCGATCGTCGCGCCCTGGACCATCGGCATCAGGGCGCCGCCCAGCAGCGTCATGACCAGTCCGCCCGCGGCGAACTTGGCATCCTCGCCCAGTCCCATCAGCGCGATGCCGTAGATCGTCGGGAACATCAGCGAGAGGCAGGCGGAGACCGCCACCAGCGCCCAGACACCGGAAAGGCCGGGGTTGAAGGCGGCATAGAAGCACAGGCCGGTGGCCGCCAGGCCGAGCAGCACCAGCAGCACCGAGGGACGGATATAGCCCATCGCCCAGGTCGCCACGAAGCGCGCGACGAGGAAGACGATCATGCTGTATTGCAGGTAGTAGCCGGCCTGGGTGTGGTCGGCGCCGGTGGCCTGCTGCGCGTACTGGATGGTGAAGGTCCAGGTGCAGGTCTGGGCCGCGATGTAGAAGAACAGCGCCACGACCCCCCAGCGGTAATGCTTGTTGCGCATCAGCCGCTCGAAGGTGGCGGCGAACCCGCCGTTGATCGACTCCGCTTCCTTCGCCTGGGCTTTCTCCGTGGCCGGCATGCGGGTCAGGGCGATGCCGATCCAGATCGCCAGCAGGACGAAGGCGAAGCCGACGTAGGGCAGCATCACCGCCTGCAGTTCCGCCGAACGGATGGCGAGCAGGTCCACCTGGCTCATCGCGGCCCGCTCGGCGGAGCCGGCGGAATGCAGGTTCGGCAGGATCAGGGTGGCCGCCAGCAGGACGCCGATGTTGGTGCCCACCGGGTTGAAGGCCTGCGCGAGGTTCAGGCGGCGGGTCGCGTTGCCTTCGGGCCCCATCGAGATGACGAAGGGATTCGCCGAGGTTTCCAGGATCGCCAGCCCGCCGGCCAGGGTGAACAGCGCGAGCAGGAAGAGGCCGTAGGTCATCGCCAGGCTGGCGGGATAGAAGAGCAGCGCCCCGACGATGGCCATCCCCAGGCCGACCAGTACGCCGGTCTTGTAGGAGTAGCGCTGGTTGATGAAGGCGGCCGGCAGGGCCAGCAGGAAATACGCCCCGTAGTAGGCGAACTGGACCAGGGAGGCCTGCAGGGTGCTCATGCTGAAGACGGTGCTGAAGACCTGCACGAGCGGGTCGGTCATGGTCCCGACCACGCCCCAGGCGGCGAAGCAGCAAACCAGCAGGATGAAGGGCAGGAGCTTGTCCCGGTGTACGAATTCTCTCGGCATGTCCGCGTCTCCAGAAATTCAATTCTTGTGAATTATTTTGTTGAAGTGCCGTTTTCCGACCCTTCTTCGAACGAGAAGAAGCTGATGCTTTGCGGTCGGATTGCCAGGAAAAATGCTTGCTGAAACGATTCATGTCAATGATTTTTTCAGGTTTGGTGAGGATGGTGGATCGGCGGTCCACGGGCTTCCGTCCGAAAGTGCCTGAAAAAGGTTTCCCGATCTGCTGAAATACCGCCGTTTTGTCGGGGATGCGGCCCCGCGATGCATTGCGCGAATCGATGGGGAGGACGCGTCTTGAGCGATCATGGGATGACGGCTGGTTCGAGCAGTCGAGGAACCGGCCGGGGAACGGCGAGGCTGATTCGAAGCCTCCCCCGGCGTTGGAGGAACGGCGCAGATTGAACGGCATGACGATCGTTCCCGAAGGCGTGGGACAGGACGGCCCGGGCGGCCTGCGCGGCTCGAACCTGCGCGGCGTGCGGGCGCACAACGAACGCCTGGTGCTGTCGCTACTGCGCCGCCAGGGCGAGATGAGCAAGGCCGACCTCACCCGGATGACCGGGCTCTCGGCGCAGACGGTTTCGGTGATCATGCGCGCGCTGGAGGACGACGGGCTGATCTGTCGCGGCCAGCCGCTGCGCGGCCGGATCGGCCAGCCGTCGGTGCCCCTCGGGCTGGCGCGGGACGGGGCGTTCAGCCTCGGCCTGAAGGTCGGGCATCGCAGCCTCGACCTGGTGCTGGTGGATTTTCTCGGCGGCATCCGCACCCGGATGACCGAGCGCCATCGCTACCCGACCCCCGATGCGGTGGTGCGTTTCGCGGACTCGGCGGTCACCGACATGCTCAGCCAGGTCGGCGCCGAAGAGCGCGCCCGGATCGCCGGGCTGGGGATCGCCATGCCGTTCCAGATCTGGGAGTGGTGGCGCACCCTGGGCGTTCCGGCGGAGGCGCTGATCGGCTGGCGCGAGCGCAATATCGGGGCCGAGATCGGCGCGGCGACCGGCTTGCCGGTCTACGTGCAGAACGACGCCACGGCCGCCTGCGGCGCCGAACTGCTCTTCGGGCACGGGCGCACGCCGCGGGATTTCCTGTATTTCTATGTCGGCTATTTCATCGGTGGCGGGATCGTCCTGAACGGCAGTCTGGTGCCCGGGCGAACCGGCAATGCCGGGGCGATCGGCTCCCTGCAGGTGCCGGACGGGCGGGGCGGCCAGGCCACCCTGCTCGACATCGCCTCGCTGTCGGTGCTCGAGCGGATGCTCGGCGCCGCGGGCGAGACGTCCGACCGTCTGTGGGACACGCCGTCGGAATGGCATTTTCCGCCGGCGCTGGTCGAGGCCTGGGCCGACGCCGCGGCGCGGGCGATCGCCGCCGCGTCCGCCGCGGCAGCGACGGTCTACGACTTCGAGGCCTGTCTCGTCGATGGCTGGATGCCTGCCCGGGTCAGGGCCCTGCTGGTGGAAAAGATCCGGGCCTATCTGCTGGACATTCCGGCCAACGGCATCAGCCTGCCGCTGATCGAGGCGGGCACCATCGGTGCCCATGCCCGCTCGCTCGGCGCGGCGAGCCTGCCGCTGTCGGCCCGCTTCCTGCTCGATCTGCAGGCCTTCGCGTCCGCCGGGGCCGGCTGACGCCCGAAGCGTCCCGCCCCCCGGTAGCCCGTTCCGACCCCCTTCCTGCGCTGTTCGCATGCCCTGGTGCGTGCGCGTCGAAGGCTTGCCTTCGATTAATAATTCATTCATCGTGAATTAGTGCGGAGCGCTTGGGCGCGGGCCGGAGCGCCCGCCGTGCCGCGACACCGCCGGTTTGCCAACACAATCCATGAATCACCGACTGTTGTGGGGACGCATCATGATGGAGCCAAACTTCCTGAGCACGCTGACCGGATCGTTCGCGATGCCGGCCGCCGAGAACCCGACCGTGGCGATGGTCGAGGCCGCCTATCGCCACCACGGACTCGACTGGCGCTACCTCAACTGCGAGGTGGCGCCGCCGTTTCTCGGCGATGCCGTGCGGGGCGCGAAAGCCATGGGCTGGGCCGGCTTCAACTGCTCGATTCCCCACAAGGTCGCGGTCATCGAACACCTCGACGGGCTCGGCCAGTCGGCCGAGATCATCGGCGCGGTCAACACCATCGTCCGGCGCGGCGAGGCGTTCATCGGCGAGAACACCGACGGCAAGGGGTTTGTCCAGGCGCTGCGCGAGGTCGTCGATCCGCGCGGCAAGTCGGTCATGATCTTCGGTGCGGGCGGCGCGGCGCGGGCGGTGAGCGTGGAACTCGCCCTGGCCGGCGCGGGCAGCATCACCGTGGTCAACCGCAGCCGCGACAGCGGGCAGACGCTGGTCGACCTGCTGAACGCGAAGACCCCGACCTGCGCCGAGCTGCGCCCGTGGAACGGCACCGTGGCGGTACCGCGCGATACCGACATCGTGATCAACGCCACCTCCATCGGCCTCTATCCGAACGTCGACCAGCGCCTCGACCTGGACGTGGAGTCGCTGCATCCCGACATGGTGATCGCCGACGGCATCCACAATCCGCCGCGCACCCATCTGATCCGCAGCGCCGAGGCGCGCGGCTGCCGGGTGCTCGACGGGTTGGGCATGCTGGTCAATCAGGGGGTCATCGGGATCAAGTACTGGACGGGCATCGATGTCGACGCCGCGGTGATGCGCCGGACCCTGGAGGGAATCTTCTACGTCTAGCGGCAACCGGCCGGTGCGTCGGGGCCGCCGCCGGAAGGCCCGCGGTGCGCGGGCCCCCGTGGAGCGTCTGCGGCGATCAGTCGTCGTGGTGCTTGTGCTTGTGCTTCTTGCCGTTGCCCATGTCGTTGGCGATGGCGCCGCCGGCCGCGCCGCCCAGGCCGGCGCCGATGGCCGCGCCGGCGCTGCCGCCGAGCGTGTTGCCGAGCAGCGAGCCGCCCGCGGCGCCGAGGCCGCCGCCGATGGCCGCCTTGGTCTTTTTACCGTCCTTGGCAGCGACGGCACCGCCGGCCGCGCCGCCGAGGCCGGCACCGACCGCCGCCGCACCGGCGCTGCCGCCCATGCTCTGGCCGAGGACGTTGCCCAGGGCACCGCCGACGCCGCCGCCGACGGCGCTCTGGGTGGTGCCGTCGGCGGCCATGGCGCCGTGGGCGCAGAAGAGACCGAGGGTCAGGATGGAAAGCGTCTTACGCATGTTGCTCACCTCGAAGCAGGAAAAAGGTCCTGCATTGTGGGGGGACGGCTCGGTGTTGGGCAAATGTTAAACATGCCGTTCGGCTGTCGACCGGCAGGGTGTTCGGGCGTGCCGGCGGCGTCCCGTGTCTCCGGGGCGCGCCGGCCGGCGGCGCCGCCCCGCCCTGGCCGGGTCTTGCGGCACGGAGCGTGGCGGAAAGCCGCCGTTCAGGCGGCATCGTCCGGCGGATTTGCGCCGTCGGCGAAACTCAGCCCGTGCTTGCGCAGCTTGTCGTGGAGGGTCTTGCGCGGCACGCCGAGGGCCTCGGCGAGGCTGCGCAGGGAGCCGTGGGGGCGGCCCAGTTCGGCGGCGATCAGCGCGCGCTCGAAGGCTTCCACCTGCTCGGTGAGCCGGCCGCCGGCGAGCGGTTGTTCCACCGTCGCCGCGGTTTCGCCCGGCGCCGGCCCGAGGCCCAGTTCCAGGCCGAGGGCGAAGCGCTCGGCGGCGTTCTGCAGCTCGCGCACGTTGCCCGGCCAGGGGTGCAGCATCAGCTGGGCGCGCTGCTCCGGCTGCAGGCCGCGCGGCGCCAGGCCGTGGCGGGCGGCGGCGGCGTCGGCGTAGTGCTGGAACAGCAGCAGGACGTCCTCGCCGCGTTCGCGCAGCGGCGGGATGCGCAGCGGCGCGACGTTCAGCCGGTAGTAGAGGTCGGCGCGGAAGCGGCCCTGGTCGGCGGCCTGGCGCAGGTCCTCCTTGGTCGCCGCGACGACCCGGATGTCCAGCGGGATCAGCTGGTTCGAGCCGACCCGCTCGACCGCCCGTTCCTGGAGGAGGCGTAGCAGCTTGACCTGCACGTCGAGGCTCATGCTCTCGATCTCGTCGAGGAACAGGGTGCCGCCGTTGGCGAACTCGAACTTGCCGATGCGGCGCTTCTGCGCGCCGGTGAAGGCGCCGGCCTCGTGGCCGAACAGCTCGCTCTCCACCACCGACTCGGCGAGGGCGCCGGCGTTGATCGCCACGAAGGGGCCGTCGCGGCGGCTCGACAGGTCGTGCAGGGCGCGCGCCACCACCTCCTTGCCGCTGCCGGTCTCGCCGAGGATCAGTACGTCGGCGCTGGTCGCCGCCAGGGCGCCGATCTGCTCGCGCAGGCGGGCGATGGCCGGCGACTGGCCGAGCAGGCGGGTGGCCAGTGCCTGGCGGTCGGCCAGCGCCAGGCGCAGGCTGCGGTTGTCCAGCACCAGGCGGCGCAGGTCGAGGGCGCGGCGCACGCTGTCGAGCAGGTCGCCGCTGGCGAAGGGCTTTTCCAGAAAGTCGTAGGCGCCGGCGCGCATCGCCTGCACCGCCAGCGGCACGTCGCCGTGGCCGGTGATCAGCAGCACCGGCAGCTCGGCATCCAGTGCCTTGAGCTGCTTGAGCAGTTCGAGGCCGTCGATGCCGGGCATGCGGATGTCGCTGACCACCACCCCCGGCCAGTCGCGGTCGAGGCGCTCGGCCAGGCCGCGGGCGTCGGCCAGGGCGCAGACCTTGAGGCCGGCGAGGTCGAGGGTCTGGCTGAGCGCCTGGCGCAGGTGCGGATCGTCGTCGACCAGCAGCACCTGGGTGGCGGCATCGACGGTCATGGGTAGTCCTCCACGGTCTGGGCGCTGACGGCGCTGGTGGCCGGCAGCAGGTTGAGGGTGACCAGCGCGCCGCCGCCCGGCTGGTTGGCGAGCAGCAGCTCGCCGCCCAGGGCGTTGACCAGGCTGTCGCAGATGGCGAGGCCCAGGCCCAGGCCGCGGGCGGTGGTCTTGGTGGTGTAGAAGGGTTCGCGGGCGCGCTCCAGGGCCTCGGCGGAAAAGCCCGGGCCGTTGTCGCGCAGGGTCAGGGCGATCCGCCGGTCGTCCAGGGTCTGTGCGCTCAGCCACAGGCGGCGCGGCGGCGCCCGGTCGGCCAGCGAGTCGAGGGCGTTGGCCAGCAGGTTGCCGAGCACCTGGCGCAGGCGCGTCTCGCCGGCCTGCACCCAGAGGGTGGCGTCCGGCAGGTCGCGGATCAGTTCCACCTCCAGGCTGCGCCGGCGGTTGGCGAGCAGGGCCAGGGCGTCCTCCAGCGCCGGTTGCAGGGCGACGCTTTCCGGGGCCTGGCGGTCGCGCCGGGCGAAGGCCTTGAGGTGGGCGATGATCAGCGCCATGCGCTTGGTCAGCTGGCTGATCTGCTGCAGGTTGTCGCGGGCTTCGGGATAGCGCTCATGGTCGAGCAGCACGCCGGCGTTGTCGGCGTAGCTGCGGATCGCCGCCAGCGGCTGGCTGAGTTCGTGGCTGATGCTCGCCGACATGGTGCCGAGGGCCGAGAGCTTGCCGGCCTGGACCAGATCGTCCTGGGCACGGACCAGCTCCTGCTGGGCCTGCTCGCGCTCCAGCACCTCCTGCTTGAGGCGCTGGTTGATTTCTTCGAGGTCCTGGGTGCGCTCCTGCACGCGGCGCTCCAGCTCCTGGCGGGTGCGGCTGTCCAGGGCGATGCGTTCCTGGTAGTGGCGGCGGCGCTGCAGCAGCAGGCCGAGCAGCAGCATCAGCACCAGCAGCACCGCGCCGCCGCTGATCAGCACGGCGCGCACCGGGCGCTCGAGCAGGCTGCGCGGGGCGAGGATCTGCACCGTCCAGCCGGTTTCCTCGATGTGGTGCTGCTGGATCAGCCAGTCCTTGGGATTCAGTTGCAGGGGCTGCGGGTTGCGGGTGGGGTAGGGCAGTTTGGCGGCGATCTCGGCGAGTTCGTTGGCGTCCAGCGGCCGGGTGGCGCGAAAGCGCCAGTCGGACTGGGAGGTGAGGATCACCACGCCGTGCCGGTCGGTGGTCAGGAGGCGCTCCGGGGTGTTGCCCCAGAGCTGCTCGGTATGGTCCAGATCGACCTTGATGACCAGCACGCCGAGGGCTTCGCCGCCCTCGCGCACCGCTGCGGCGAAGTAGTAGCCGCGCTTGCCGGAGGTGGTGCCGAGGCCGAAGAACTGCCCCTGGCGGCCGGCCATGGCCTCGCTGAAGTAGGGGCGGAAGGCGAAGTTGCGGCCGATGAAACTGTCCGGCTGGTCCCAGTTGGAGGTGGCCAGGGTGCGGCCGGTCGCGTCCATCAGGTACAGCGAGTCGGCGCCGGTGCGTTCGAGGATCTTCTTGAGCAGCCGGTTGGCCTCGTCCGCCGCCTCGGGTTGCTGGGGCTGGCGCAGCACGTTGTGCAGCGCCGGCAGGTCGCCGAGGATCTGCGGCAGCACCTCGTAGCGGCGCAGGGTGCCGAGCAGGTTGGCGACGTAGAGGTCGAGGGTCTGGCGGTTCTGCTGCAGGAGTTCGCTCAGGTAATAGCGCTCGGCGAGCTGGTGCAGCGGCCAGAGCAGCGGTGCCAGCGCGAGGGCGAGCAGCGCCAGGTTGCGCCAGCGCGGGCGGCGAAGGAAGGACGGCAGTTGCATGGCGATGCGCTCGACGGATGGGGAGGGGCCTGTCATCCATTATTTCCCACGGCGGCGGGAATGGATAATCGGCCTTCGGCTGGCGGCTTTCGGGCGGGAATCCCTGCAGGAATCGTGCAAGCCCCCGGCCCTCCGTGCTTTTCTCCCGGGACGATTGCCGGCAAGCTGGGCGCTGATTTCTCTGGCAAGGCCGTCGCGTGGATATCAAGCAGCTCAAATTCCTCGTCGCCCTCGAACGGACCCGGCACTTCGGCCAGGCCGCCGTGCGCTGCCACGTGACCCAGCCGACCCTGTCGATGCGCATCCGCGACCTCGAGGATGAACTGGGACTGGAGCTGATCCGTCGCAGCCACCGTTTCGAGGGTTTCACCGAGGCCGGCCTGCGCGTGCTGGCCTGGGCGCGCACCTTGCTGGCGGCGGAGGAGGGCCTGCACGCCGAGGCCGCCGCCTGCCGCGGCCAGCTGGTCGGCACCCTGCGCCTGGGCGTGGTGCCGTTGGCCGGCTTCGACCCGATGAACCTGGTCGGGCTGTTCGCCGAGCTGCACCCGAGCCTGCGCTTCATGGTTTCGGTACTGAGCAGCGAGCAGATCTTCGAACAGCTCGGGCGCAACCAGCTCGACCTGGGGATTTCCTACCTCGAACGCCTCGACCGCGTGCTGTTCGACGCCTATCCGCTGACCGAGGTCCACATGGGCCTGCTGCACGACCCGCGGCGCTTCGGTTTCGCCGCGCCGGTGCTGGGCTGGGCGGCGCTGGCCGAGCTGCCGCTGGGGCTCTTGTCGACCGGCATGCACTTTCGCCAGTCGATCGACCACGGCTTTCGCCGCCACGGCCTGACCCCCAACCTGCGCCTGGAGACCGACGCCGTCTACCTGCTGGTGCGCGCGGTCAGCGCCGGCCTGTGCTGCGGCATCGTCCCGCTGGAGGGCGGTTTCGAGGGGGAGTCCGAGCACCTGCGGCTGATCCCCATCGAGGACGCCCGCACCCTCGCCCCGCTGGGCCTGATCATCCGCCGCGCCGCCCCGCGCTCGCCGCTGGCGGAGGCCTGCTTCCGCGAGGCGAAGGCGTTCTTCCGCCCGCCGCGCTGAGCAGCGCGCCGCCGCCTATAAAACCAGCGAGGGGCCGGCCGCCGGGTCAGCGCGGTTCTTCCTCCTCCCAGTGGAAGCGGTGAAGCACCCGGTGCACCACCGGCGCCAGCATGATGCTCATCACCGCGATGAACACCAGTCCGGCATACAGCGCATACAGTCCCGCGAAGAGCTTCCCCGGCTCGCTCAGGTCGGCGGTCTTGACTGGCCCCATGCCGCCGAGCAGCATCGCCGCGTTCACGAACGCATCGGTCCACGACATCTGCTCGTAGTGCCGGTAACCGAGCATGCCGAGCAGCAGCGAGATCGCGATCACCACCAGCGCCACGCACATGTGCGCAACCAGGCGCAGAACGAACCGGCCGACGGGGATGGGAGGCGTGTGGTGGGGCTCGTAAATGGGGCTCATGGGGCGCGTGCCTATCGGTGGAGGGGCTGAGGGACGCCATGCCGGCGGCCGCGACGGCGATGCCTGCGGGCGCCGGCTCCCACTCAGCGTAGAAAAATACCGCGCCGGGTCGCGCTGGCCAAAAGAGCCTGAGCGGGCTCTTAGAACTCACAGATCTTTATAACCATATAAATAATGGTTTTTGGATATTAAAGAGCCGGCTCGGTAGGCTCCCTTCCGGAACCCCGACCGACCATCCAGCCTCCGGAGCCGCAGCATGTTCAGCGCCAGCCGCGTCGAATTCATCGGCGTCCTCCCCGCGTGGGAGACCCGCGAACCCCTGCCGCCCGGCGCCGTGCCGCTGGACAAGGCCTATCTCGGCGCCTGCGCCCGCGCCCTGGAGCATGGCGGCTTCGACCGGGCGCTGATCGGCTGGCACGGCGCGTCCCCGGACGGCCTGCAGGTGGCCGCCCACGTCGCCCAGCAGACCCGCCGGCTCGGCCTGCTGGTGGCGCACCGGCCGGGACTGCTCGCACCGACCGAGGCGGCGCGCCAGTTCGCCACCCTCGATCACTTCTGCGACGGCCGCCTGGCGCTGCGCCTGGTCGACGACGGCGAGCCGCAGCGCGACGGCGATTTTCTCGAGCGCGGCGAGTGGCATGCGCGCAGCGACGAGTATCTGGAGGTCCTCGCGCGCGCCTGGAGCAGTGCCAGGCCCTTCGATTTCGACGGCCGCCACTACCGGGTGAAGGGCCACCTCGCCCCGCTGCGACCCCTGCAGGGACGTCTGCCGATCCATTGCGGCGGCGCCTCGCCGGCCGCGGCGCGGCTGGCCGCCCGGCATGCCGACTGCTACCTGATGGCCGGCGAGCCGCTCGCCAGCGTCGCCGTGCGGATCGGTACGGTGCGGGCCGCGACCGCGCGCGCGGGGCGCGCCGGCGCAGTGCGCTTCGGCCTCTCGCTGCGGGTGATCCTCGGCGCCAGCGAGGCCGAGGCCTGGACGCGTGCCGAGCGGCTCCTGGCCTTCGCCTCGCGCGGCCAGGTGTTCGACGACTGCCTGTGGAGCGGCCTGGACGGCGACTCCGCGACCCTGGTGGGAACCTTGGAGCAGGTCGGCGAAGCCTTCGCCGCCTACCACCGGCTGGGCGTCGAGAGTTTTCTGGTGCGCGGTTTCGATCCCCTCGGCGACGCCCTGGAGTTCGGCCGCACGCTACTGCCGCGGTTGCGCGAGCGGATTCCCCTGCGCATTCCGGTCGAGGCCTTCGCCCCCTTCTGAGCAAGGCGGCGGCTCCCTGCCCAGGGTCTCGCGGCCGGCAGACGAACCTTCCCGGCCTTCGCCGGCCGGTTCATTCCCAAGGAGAACATCTATGTCGACTGGACAATCCATCGCCGTCATCGGCGGCGGCAGTCTTGGCCTCTACCTCGCTGGCCGCCTGAGCCTGGCGGGGTGGGCGGTGACGGTGGCGCAGCGCAGCGGCGCACGCGCCCAGGAGGCCGGGGTCGCGGCCGAGGGCGACGAGGCCTGGCAGGCACCCGCGGTGCGCTATGTGCCGCTCGACGAACTGCGCGGACCTTTCGCCCAGGTCATCGTCGCGGTGAAGTCGCCCGATCTGGGCGAGCTGCTGCCCCGCCTGGCGGCGCTCGGCGACGGTGCCACCGAATACCTCTTCCTGCAGAACGGCATCCCCTGGTGGTGGTCGCACCGCGACGGCGAGATCGCCGGCGCGCCGCCGCTGGCGCGCAGCGTGGCGGTGGTCGTCCAGCATGCGGTGGAGCGCACCGCGCCCGGCCGCATCCGGGTACGCCGCACGGACAGCGACCGCTACATCTGCGCGCGGGTGAGCGGAGCGCCGGATGCGCCGCTGGAGGCCCTGGTGGCGGCCTGGCAGGCGGCCGGGATTCCGGCGGAAAGCTCGGCACAGATCCGCCGCGAGGTGTGGACCAAGCTGATGAACAACGCCACCCTCAACCCGCTGAGCGCGATCACCGGGGCGACGGTCGGCGAACTGGCCAGCACCCTGCGCACCCGCGAGGTGCTGCTCGCCGGCATGGCGGAAATCGTCCGCCTCGCCGAGCGCGACGGCCATCCCCTGAGCATGACCCCCGAGGCCCGCGTGCGGCGCGCCGAGCTGGTTGGGGGCACGCGCACCTCGATGCTCCAGGACCGCCTCGCCGGGCGCCGCCTGGAAACCGAGGCGCTGCTCGCCGCGCCGATCGCCATCGCCGAGCGCTACGGCGAGCCGGTGCCGGTGCTCAGGACCCTGCTTGGCTGCCTGTCGATCCCCCAGGCCTGACCCCGCCGCCGGCGCACGGCGGGGCCGGGCGCCGGCTCAACTCGCTAGCGCGGCCGCAAAGCTGCCATCCCACAGCGGCCGCACGTCCACCGGCCGCTCGATCACCCCGGCCTTGAGGAAGGTGTCGGCGACGTCCTGCTGGCTGCGGATCGCCGCATCGTCCACCGGCACCAAGCGGCGCACCTGGCTCTCGTTGCGCAGCAGGGCGAGCACCGCCTCGACCGGCACGCCGATCTCCGCGGCGAGTGCCGCGGCGTAGCGTTCGGGGTTGGCCTGGCGCCAGGCGAAGGCCTTCTGCAGGCGCACGAAGAAGTCGGCGATCGCCGCGTGGCGCGGCGCATCGGCGATGGCCTCGGGGGAGGCGAAGAACAGATAGTTGCCCGACAGGTAGCCGTTGGCGCGTTTCAGCACGCGGGCGCCGGCGTTGCTCTGCGCCAGCGGCACCGAGTAGCCGTAGATCGCCCAGGCGTCGAGCTGGCCGGTGCGGAAGGCGGCGGCGCCGTCGGGCACTGAGAGGTTGATCGCCTCGATGTCGGCGAAGCTCAGGCCGACCTCGGCGAGCATCTTGGTCAGGTAGTACTGGGTGGTGGTGGCGCGCACGTAGCCGACGCGCTTGCCCTTGAGGTCGGCGATCGAGCGGATCGGCGAGTCCTTGGGCACCAGCACCGTCTGCTCGTTGACGTCGCCCTTGATCACCCCGACCACGCGGATGCGCGCGCCCTTGATGAAGCCGAACAGCGGCGGGATCTCGCTGCCGTAGGCGAGGTCGAGGGAGCCGCCGTTCATCGCCTCGACCATCAGGTTGCCCGAGGCGAATTCCGCCCAGTCGATGGGGTAGGGCGTGTCGGCGAGGCCGGCGGCCTCCAGCAGCAGCTTGTCGCCGCCCTTGTACTGGGCGACGCGCAGCCGGCCCGGCGCGGCCGCCTCGGCGCGCAGGCCGTGACCGAGCAGGGGCGCCAGGGCCAGGGCACCGGCGCAGCCGGCGAGAAAGCGGCGGCGCGACAGGCCGCCCGAGTGTTGCGACATCGGTGTTCCCTCTCTTTTGGTTTTCCGTGCTGGGAAGGGATGCTAGCGCTGCGCCTTTAATTCATTAAGTGAATAATAATTCTATGTTTATATGAATTTTGCGCATTTAGTGGCGCGAGCAGGGGTAGACCAAAGGCTAGGGCGCGCGCGGCCGTTCCGGGAAGGCCGGCGTCGGCGCCGGGGCAACGGACAGCGGAGCGACGCGGGTTGCGCGGCAGGATGCCGCAGAGGGCGGCAAGCTTGATAGATATGGTCGATCAATGAATCGGCAATAGCGATTGGTCGAGGGGATTTGGCGGGGAATAAACTTGACATGTGTCAAATTCACGCCGAGCGCGCCGCCATGCCGCATCACGCCAGTCCCCCTGCCCAGGAGCCTCCCCCGGCCGTCACGGGTGTCTACCGCTATGCCGAGATCGGCCTTCCGGCGCAGGTTTCCGAGGTCCCTCTGGCGGCGGAGTGCGCGCTGGCGATCAGCTACAACGGCCTCAACCATGCAGTGATGATGGTCACGCCGCAGGCGCTGGAGGACTTCGTCCGGGGTTTCACGCTGACCGCCGGCATCATCGATAGTGCCGATGAAGTCTACGACCTGCGGCTCGTCGAGGGCGCTGAGGCCTGGCGGGCCGAAGTGGAGATCGCCAGTCGCGCCTTCTGGCAGCTCAAGCGGCAGCGCCGCCAGCTGGCCGGCAGCAGCGGCTGCGGCATCTGCGGGGTGGAGGCGCTGGAGCAGGCGCTGCCGCAGCTGGCGGCGCTCGATGCGGTGCCGTTGCCGCCGGCCGAACACCTTGAGGATCTGCGCGAGCGCATCGCCGCCGAGCAGCGCCTGGCCCGCCAGAGCGGCGCCCTGCATGCCGCGCTGTTCGTCGACGGGGACGGCGAGATCCGCCTGTGCCGCGAGGACATCGGCCGCCACAACGCCCTCGACAAGCTGATCGGCGCCCTCGCGCGCGACCGCCTGGAGCGCGGCCGCGGCTTCGCCGTGGTCACCAGCCGCTGCAGCGTCGAGTTGCTGCACAAGGCGGTGCGCGCCGGCATCGGCACCCTGGTCGGGCTGTCGGCGCCCACCGCGCTGACCGTGGACTGGGCGCGCCGCCACCGCCTGAACCTGATCCACCTGCCGCACCACAGCGCGGCGCGGGTCTACAGCCCGGTCCCGCGCGCCCCGTAAGGCCCGTCCCGCCGCCGGCGGACCCGGCACTCCCCCATCGACAGCCCGAGCGTTTCCCGCCGCGAAGCGCGGGCCGCACTCGTCCCTCTTTTCAGGAGATCCTCATGGAACTCGGCAGAAGACAGTTCTTCAAGCTCTGTACCGTCGGCGTGGCCGGCGCCAGCGCCGCCACCCTCGGCTTCGCCCCCGCTGCGGCCCTCGCCAGCCAGACGCGCCAGTACAAGCTGCTGCGCGCCAGGGAGACCCGCAACAACTGCACCTACTGCTCGGTGGGCTGCGGGGTGCTGATGTACAGCCTCGGCGACGGCGCGAAGAACGCCAAGCCGCGGATCTTCCACATCGAGGGCGACCCGGACCATCCGGTCAGCCGCGGCTCGCTGTGCCCGAAGGGCGCCGGCCTGGTCGACTTCATCCACAGCGAGCAGCGCCTGCAGTACCCCGAGTACCGCGCGCCGGGCTCGGACCAGTGGCAGCGGATTACTTGGGAGGAGGCCATCGAGCGCATCGCCCGGCGGATGAAGGACGACCGCGACGCCAACTTCGTCGAGAAGAACGCCGCCGGGCTCACCGTGAACCGCTGGCTGACCACCGGCATGCTCTGCTCCTCGGCGGCCAGCAACGAGACCGGCGCCCTCGACTGGCGCTTCACCCGCGCCCTCGGCATCCTCGGCATGGACTGCCAGGCGCGGCTCTGCCACGGGCCGACCGTGGCCGCCCTGGCGCCCAGCTTCGGCCGCGGCGCGATGACCAACAACTGGGTGGACATCAAGAACGCCAACGTCGTGCTGGTGATGGGCGGTAATCCCGCCGAGGCCCACCCGGTGGGCTTCAAGTGGGCCATCGAGGCGAAGATCCGCAACGGCGCCAAGCTGATCGTGGTCGACCCGCGCTTCAACCGCAGCGCCGCGGTTGCCGACCTCTACGCGCCGATCCGCGCCGGCTCCGACGTGACCTTCCTGATGGGCGTGGTCAATTATCTGATCGCCCACGACCGGATCCAGCACGAGTACGTGCGCGCCTACACCAACGCGAGCCTCTTGGTGCGCGACGACTTCGCCTTCGACGAGGGCCTGTTCAGCGGCTATGACGAGGCGAAGCAGCAGTACGACCGCAGCTCCTGGGCCTACCAGCTGGACGAGAACGGCCACGCCCGGCGCGACCCGACCCTCAGCCATCCGCGCTGCGTGTGGAACCTCCTCAAGCAGCATGTCAGCCGCTACACCCCGGAGATGGTAGCGCGCCTGTGCGGCACGCCGAAGGAGGACTTCCTGGAGATCTGCCGGCTGCTCGGCGACACCAGCGCGCCGGACAGGACCGCGACCTTCCTCTACGCCCTCGGCTGGACCCACCACACCAGCGGCGTGCAGATCATCCGCGGCGCGGCGATGATCCAGCTGCTGCTCGGCAACATCGGCATGCCCGGCGGCGGCATCAACGCCCTGCGCGGCCATTCGAACATCCAGGGCTACACCGACCTCGGCCTGCTCTCGGTGCGCATGCCCGGTTACCTCAACCTGCCCTCGGAGCGCCAGCCCGACCTGGCCACCTACCTCGCGCAGAGCACGCCCAAGGCGCTGCTGCCCGGCCAGGTGAACTACTGGCAGAACACCGAGAAGTTCTTCGTCAGCCTGATGAAGAGCGTCTGGGGCGACAAGGCGACCAAGGACAACGACTGGGGCTTCGACTGGCTGCCCAAGTGGGACGTCGAGTACGACGTGCTGCGCTATATGGAGCTGATGTACGAGGGCAAGGTCAACGGCTACATCGCCCAGGGCTTCAACCCGATCGCCGCCTTCCCGGACAAGAACAAGGCGGTCGCCGCCCTCTCCAGGCTGAAATACCTGGTGGTGATCGACCCGCTGGTCACCGAGAGCTCGAACTTCTGGCAGAACCACGGCGAAGCCAACGACGTGAACCCGGCCGAGATCCAGACCGAGGTGTTCCGCCTGCCGTCGTCCTGCTTCGCCGAGGAGAACGGCTCGATCGCCAACTCCGGGCGCTGGCTGCAGTGGCACTGGGCCGGGGCGGCGCCGCCGGCCGAAGCCTGGCACGACGGCAAGATCCTCGGCCACCTGTTCCTCCGCCTGCGCGAGCTGTACGAGCAGGAGGGCGGCGCCAACCCCGCGCCGCTGCTCAACATGGCCTGGAACTACAGCGATCCGGAGGACCCGGCGCCCGAGGAGGTCGCCAAGGAGGCCAACGGCTACGCCCTGGCCGACCTCTACGACCCGCAGGGCAACCTGCTGGCGAAGAAGGGCGAGCTGTTGCGCGACTTCTCCCTGCTGCGCGCCGACGGCAGCACCGCCAGCTTCTGCTGGGTCTTCGCCGGCTCCTGGACCGAGGCCGGCAACCAGATGGCGCGGCGCGACAACGCCAGCGACGCCGCGGGCCTCGGCAGCACGCCGGGCTGGGCCTGGTGCTGGCCGCAGAACCGCCGCATCCTCTACAACCGCGCCTCGGTCGACCCGCAGGGCAAGCCCTGGGACCCGAAGCGCAAGCTGATCGAGTGGAACGGCCAGCGCTGGAGCGGCATCGACGTCGCCGACTTCGCCGCCACGCTGGCGCCGGGCAGCGAGGCCAATCCGTTCATCATGCTGCCCGAGGGCCTCGGCCGGCTGTTCTCGGTCGGCGCGCTGGGCGACGGGCCCTTCCCCGAGCACTACGAGCCGATCGAGTCGCCGCTGGTGGAAAACCCGCTGCACCCGAAGGTCACCTTCAACCCGACCACCCGGCTGTTCGACAACGACCGCCAGCGCATGGGCACCGCGGCGGACTTCCCCTACGTCGCCACCACCTACTCGATCACCGAGATGTTCCGCCACTGGACCAAGGCTTCGCGGCTCAACGCCATCGTCCAGCCCGAGCAGTTCGTCGAGATCGGCGAGCAGCTGGCGGCGCAGAAGGGCATCCGTGCCGGCGACACGGTCAAGGTCAGCTCGATGCGCGGCTTCATCAAGGCCAAGGCGGTGGTGACCAAGCGCATCGCCACCCTGGAGATCGACGGCAAGCCGGTCGACACCGTCGGCATCCCCTGCCACTGGGGCTTCGAGGGCACCACCCGCAAGGGTTTCCTGGCCAACACCCTGACGCCCGCGGTTGGCGACGCCAACTCGCAGACGCCGGAGTACAAGGCCTTCCTCGTGAACATCGAAAAGGTCTGATGGAGGGCTATTCATGTCCATGCAATCCCAAGACATCCTCAAGCGCTCGGCGACCAGCGCCCTGACCCCGCCGACCCAGGTCCGCGACCACCAGGCGGAAGTCGCCAAGCTGATCGACGTGAGCATCTGCATCGGCTGCAAGGCCTGCCAGGTGGCCTGCTCGGAGTGGAACGACCTGCGCGACGAGGTCGGCCACAACGTCGGCGTCTACGACAACCCCATCGACCTCACCGCCAAGAGCTGGACGGTGATGCGCTTCGACGAGGTGCAGCAGGAGAACGGCAGGCTCGAATGGCTGATCCGCAAGGACGGCTGCATGCATTGCGCGGACCCCGGTTGCCTGAAGGCCTGCCCGAGCCCGGGCGCCATCGTCCAGTACGCCAACGGCATCGTCGACTTCCAGTCCGAGCACTGCATCGGCTGCGGCTACTGCGTCGCCGGCTGCCCGTTCAACGTGCCGCGGATCAGTCAGGAGGACAACAAGGCCTACAAGTGCACCCTGTGTTCCGACCGCGTGGCGGTGGGCCAGGAGCCGGCCTGCGCCAAGACCTGCCCGACCGGGGCGATCAGCTTCGGCAGCAAGGCCGACATGCAGCACCTGGCCGGCCAGCGCGTCGAGGAGCTGCACGGCCGCGGCTACGCCAACGCCGGCCTCTACGACCCGCAGGGCGTCGGCGGCACCCACGTGATGTACGTGCTGCACCACGCCGACCGGCCCGAGCTGTACCACAACTTGCCCAAGGACCCGCGCATCAGCAGCGCGATCCACGGCTGGAAGGGCTGGATGAAGCCGGTCGCCGCCGTGGCCTTCTTCGCCACCCTGGCCGGCACCCTGTTCCACTACGTCGGCGTCGGCCCGAACCAGGTCGACGAGCATGAGGAGACCGAGGCATGAACAAGCGCGACATGATCCTGCGCACCCGCTTCCCCGAGCGCGCCTGCCACTGGGTGATGGTGATCTGCTTCTTCCTCGCCGCGCTCTCCGGGCTGTCGTGGTTCTTCCCGACCCTCAGCGGGCTCGGCGCGGTGCTCGGCACGCCGCAGATGGCGCGCATTCTGCACCCCTTCCTCGGCGTCGCGGTGTTCCTCGCCCTGGTCTACCTGTTCGTCCGCTTCGTCAAGTACAACCTGCCGGAGCGCGAGGACCTCGCCTGGTTCGCCAACGTCAAGGACGTGCTGCTCGGCAACCACGACAAACCCCTGCAGATCGGCAAGTACAACGCCGGCCAGAAGATCCTGTTCTGGGGGATCATGAGCCTGATCGGCGTGCTGCTGCTCAGCGGCCTGGCGATCTGGCGTCCGTACTTCGCCCCGGCCTTGCCCATCCCGCTGATCCGCCTCGGCCTGTTCCTGCACGCCGCCGCCGGCATCGCGCTGATCCTCTTGATCCTCGGTCACGCCTACCTGGCCTTCTGGGTCAAGGGCTCGATTTCCGGGATGGTCACCGGCTACGTCTCGCGCTGCTGGGCCAAAAGCCACCACGACCGCTGGTACCGGCAGATCTCCAGCAAGCCGGCCAAGGGCGAGGGCGGCGAATGAACAGCATCCGCCTGGTTTCCGACGAGCAGCCGAGCGGCGGTGTCGGCGCCATCGTGCCGCTGATCCTGCCCGATCTGGAAAACCGCTACGGGCGCCGCGCCGTGCGCCTGCGCCAGCTCGCCGAGGGCCATCCGATGGCCGACTACCTGCGCTTCGCCGCCGGCATCGCCGAGGCGCAGCAGCAGGTCGCCGAGGCGCTGCCGCTGCCCGCGGCGCTGGCCGCCACGCTGCCCGCCCGTCTCGGCGGGCCGCTGCCGCCGCTGGAAGCCACCTGCCTGCCGCGCGAGCGGCACTGGCGCGAACTGCTGCAGGCGCTGTTCGAGCGCCTGCCGGCCGCGGCGAACCCGGCCGTGGCACAGACCCTCGCCGGGCTGCGCGGCTGCGACGGGATCGCCCTGGAGAAGCTGGCCGACGCCCTGCTGGCCGGCGACTACGCCACGGTCGGCAGCGACCGCGCGCCCTTCCTCTGGGCCGCGCTGTCGCTGTACTGGACGCAACTGGCCGCGCAGCTGCCGGCCAGCGGCGAGGCCCGGGTCGGCGAGGGCCGCCAGTGCTGTCCGGTGTGCGCTGGCGCGCCGGTGGCCAGCGTGATCCGCGGCGGCGCCCAGAGCGGCCTGCGCTACCTGCAGTGCGGGCTGTGCGAGAGCCGCTGGCACATGGTGCGCACCAAGTGCAGCCACTGCGAGGAGGGCGGCCGGCTCGACTACTGGTCGCTGGACAGCGAGCAGGCGGCGATCCGCGCGGAAAGCTGCGGCGACTGCAACAGCTACCTCAAGGTCCTCCACGAGGACCGCGACCCGCAGCTGGAGGTGGTCGCCGACGACCTGGCCTCCCTGGCGCTGGACGCCGAGGTGGAGCGCCAGGGCTTCTTCCGCAGCGGCCTCAATCCGTTCCTCTTCCCCGGCTGAGCAGGGGCGCTGCGTAGGGTGGAAAACCGCGCAGCGTTTTCCACCGGAGTCCTGCACGGTGGATAAGGCTACGCCGTTATCCACCCTACGCCGCTTCAGCGAATACCCTTGACGAGAATCCCCATGGCCAATGCATTGCAGGACGGCTTCGGACGCACCATCGACTACCTGCGGCTGTCGGTGACCGACCGCTGCGACTTCCGCTGCGTCTACTGCATGGCCGAGGACATGCGCTTTCTGCCGCGCCAGCAGATCCTCGGCCTCGAGGAGCTGTACCGCGTGGCCCGGCTGTTCGTCGGCCGCGGGGTGAAGAAGATCCGCCTCACCGGCGGCGAGCCGCTGGTGCGCCAGGGCATCCTCGGCCTGTGCGAGCGGATCGCCGCGTTGCCCGGCCTGCGCGAGCTGGTGATGACCACCAACGGCGCGCAGCTGGCCAGGCTGGCCCGGCCGCTGGCCGAGGCCGGGGTGAAGCGCCTCAACATCAGCCTGGACAGCCTGGACCCGGCGCGCTTTCGCGCCATCACCCGCACCGGCGAGCTGGCGCGGGTGCTCGACGGCATCGAGGCGGCCCGCGCCGCCGGCTTCGAGCGGATCAAGCTGAATACCGTGGTGATGCAGGGGCGCAACGCCGACGAGGTGCTCGAACTGGTCGACTACGCCGTGGCGCGCGGGCTGGACATCAGCTTCATCGAGGAAATGCCGCTGGGCGAGGTCGGCCGCTCGCGCGGCGAGGCCTTCTGCTCCAGCGACGAGGTGAGGGCGCGGATCGCCAGCCGCTACGCGCTGCTCGATTGCGCCGAGCAGAGCGGCGGGCCGGCGCGCTACGTGCGCCTGCCGGCGCATCCGGCCAGCCGCATCGGCTTCATCTCGCCGCACAGCCACAACTTCTGCGCCAGCTGCAACCGCCTGCGGCTGACCGTCGAGGGCCGCCTGTTGCTCTGTCTCGGCCATGAGCAGTCGCTGGACCTGCGCGCCCTGCTGCGCCGCCACCCGACCGACGACCGGCCGCTTTCGGCGGCCATCGACCGCGCCCTGCTGCACAAGCCGCAGCAGCACGACTTCTCCGCGGGCGGAGAGGTTCAGGTGCTGCGCTTCATGAATGCCAGCGGGGGGTAGCGAGTCGCGGTAGGCGCCAGCGAGCTGGCCCTACCGGACGGGGGCGTTACTTGCTGGTGGGCTTGCGCGGCCGGCCGGGCTGGCGCGGTTTGGCGGGCGTCCTGGTCGCCTTCGTCGCCGGGCTGGCGGCTTTGCTCGGAACAGTCGGCGCTTCCGCGGTAGCCGGGATGGCTTCGGCAGGGGCGGGCGACGCTTCCGCGCTGACCGGGGCGGCTTCGGCAGAGGCGGGCGCTGCTTCTACGGCGGCTGCGGCGGCGGGTTGCGGCTCGCCGCTCGCCGGGGCCTCGATCACCGTGTTCGAGCGGACGCGGATGTGCGGCTTGGCCGCGGCTTCCGCCTTGACCTCCGCCGGCGGCTCGGTGGCGACAGGCTCGGCCACCGGCTCTGCCGCGGCGCCGATTGCCGGCTCGGCCACGGACTCGGCCTGCGGCTCCGGCACGACGGCGGGTTCGACGGCCGGGGCCGGCGTGCTCGGCGCTGCCACCTCGGCCAGAGGCGCCGCGGCTTCCGCTGCGGGCTGCGCTTGCGGCTCGGGCGCCGGAGCGGCGCTTTCCACGGCGATGGTTTCCGCTGCGATGACCGGCGCCGCGACGCTCGCCTCGGCGATCACTTCCGGGGCCGGCGCGGGCAGTTCCGCGCGTAGCCGGGCGAAGTCCGCCTGCGGCAGCTCCAGCACTTCGAACAGCTGGCGCCAGAGTTCGCCCAGCGGGCCGTCGCTGCGCTGCCAATCGGGTTCGACGCGCACGACCTCGGCGAGAATCCGCTGGCGTTCCTCCGGCTCGGGAAGCAGCTCGGGCAGGCTCTGCAGGCTCTCCTCGGGGTAGGCGAAGACCAGCAGGTTCTGCAGCCGGGTGGTTTCCCGTAGGCTGGCGACGTCCGGGACCTGCGGGTCGCTGCTGGCCCGGCGGCGGTAGTCCTTGACGATGTTTTCCAGCATGTCCTTGTCCAGCCGGCCGCTGGCCCGGGCGAGCAGCAGCAGGATGCGGATCGCCGCCTCCCGCGCGTCGCCCAGCGGCAGGGCTTCGTGCAGGCGCGCGATCAGGGCGCGGTCGCGTTCGCTGGCGGGTTCCGCGCTGGTCTTCGCCTGCCTGCCGCTGGCGAGGGTGCTGAGCCCGCCGTAGAACATGTGGAAGGCCAGCTCCTGGCCGGCGTCGCGGAAGTCGCGCCAGGTATCCAGGGCATTCTCCACGCAGCCGGAAACGAAATCCTGCCAGGCCAGCAGCGGGTTGTCGGCCCGCACCGGGCGGCGCTGGCGGCGCGCCAGCTCGGCCGTCCCGGACAGCCACCAGAGCGCCGGGTTCAGGCTGCTCCAGGCCAGCCGCTGCTGGTGGAAGGGGTGGCTCTGGCGCAGCAGTTCGGCGCCCGGCTCGTCGACCGCCCGGCTCAGCCAGGGGCGTACCGTCCAGTCGTAATAGGTGCTGCTGATCGCCGAGACGCGCTCGACCAGGGCGAACTCCCGTTCGTCGTCGCGGCCGTCGTCGTCCGCGACGATGTCGGCGATCCGCCGCGGCTCGAAATGCACCTTGTAGGCCTGCGTGCGGCCATCGGCGTGGGGCACGTCGTCGATGATCAGTTCGAACAGCCCGGGCGGCAGGGCCTTGATCGCGTCGATCGCGCCGATCAGCTGGCGGTGCTCGCGGCGTGCCACCTTGCCGGAGACGAAGATGCCCAGGTGGCCGATGCTGGCGTGCTTGAGGTAGATGATGGTGCGTCCGGCCGAGTGCAGCGCCAGATCGTTGGGGTAGAGGTCGACGATCCAGTTCAGGGCCTGCTGCGGCGGGGTGATGTTGTCGCCGTAAGAGCAGAACACCACCACCGGCGCTTCGATCTTGCGCAGGTCGGTGAGGCTGCCCCGCGCGCCGGTCAGGCGGTTGCCGATGAACAGGTCGTCGACGATGACCTCGATCTCCTCGCTGTTGAACAGATTGGGGCTGCCCCACCAGCGCTCGAAGTCGAGGAAGCGCGGCGCTTCGCTGTCTATGCTGGAGAAAAGCTCGTAGTACTTGCCCCACAGGGCGTGGGCCGGGTCGAGATTCTCGAAGTTGCTGACCAGCCAGGTGCCGTCGAAGCGGCCGTTGCCAAGGTCACTGCCCAGGCGGGTCATCCAGGCGCCGCCGAGCAGGCCGCCGGCATAGCGCATCGGGTTGCGGCCGTTGGTCCCGGCCCAGTAGGAGAGCGGGGCGCCGACCACCACCACCAGCCCCGGCAGTTCCGGACGCAGTGCCGCCAGTCCCATGAGCGCCCAGCCGGCCTGGCAGTTGCCGATCAGCACCGGCTTGCCGGCGTGGGCGTGGCGCTCGCTGACCAGTTCGATGAAGCGGGCCTGGGCGGCGGCGACGTCGCCCAGTGTCTGGCCGGGCTCCGAGGTGTGGCTGAAGGCGATGAAGTAGGTGGGGTGTCCGGCGCGCAGGCTTTCGCCGATCTCCGATTCCTCCTTGAAGCCGCCGATGCCGGCGCCGTGCCCGCCGCGCGGATCGATGACGATCACCGGCGGCAGGGCGACGTCGGTCATCTGGCCCACGCCGGGGAGGATGCGCAGCAGCGAATAGTTCACCGGGGAGGGCAGGCTGCGGCCGTCGAGCAGGAGTTCGTGGTCGAACTTGAGCAGCACCGGGTAGCCGGCCTGCCGGTGGTTCAGGGTGTTGTCGGCCCGCTGGCGCAGGGTGTCCCAGAACAGCAGGGTGCGCTGGTTGAAGTCGCCCAGGTAGTCGAGCCAGTCGGTGGCGTTGGGCACCTGCGGCGCGCTCTCGGCCAGTGCCTGCAGCGACTTCTCTTGGCGCTGGCGAATGCCGTCCTGCAGGTTGCGCGCCTGCAGCTTCTGCAACTCGCCGATATGCTGTAGATAGTTGTGGAAAGAGGAGAAGCAGTCTTCCTGCTGCGCAAAAAAAGTCTCCTGGCTCATGATCACCCTCTTCGTGTGGAGTAAGGCCAAGCAGTGCGTTCCTCCAGGAGAAGCCAGCCGATGTGGATTCGAGTGCCATGGAGGGTCGGGGACGATGGCCCGTTTCTTATAGCGGAGGGGGCAAGGGGGGAGCAAACTTTTTTTGTGCAATGCAAAAAGTCGATGCAGCAAGGCTTTCGGGAAAGTGATAATGCGGTCAGACGGTTCGCCGCGATCCGGTGCGCCTGGCCGACCCGGTCGTTGCCTTTGGGAGGTTCAGATATGTCCATCTTTGATTCGGAAGCGTTCCAGAACGGTCAGCCGTCCGGGCTGGATGCCGTGCAGCGGCTTGGCAGGGGGGTGATCGACGGCAGCGAGCGACTCGCCCGGCTGCAGCTGCAGGCGCTGCGCGTGACCAGCGACGGTTTCTTCGCCAGCTGGCGCCGGCTGCTCTCGGCACACGGACCGGAGGCGGTCGCCGAACTATCCCCGGCGGCCCAGGCGGAGCGGCTGTTGGAGTACGGCCGGCAGGTCCAGGAGCTGGCTTCGGCGAGCCAGAGGGTCTTCCTCGATCTTGCCCGGCAGCAGATGGACGCCAGTGCCACGCAGCTGCGCGGCATGGTCGCGGAGGTGTCGAAGAACGCGCCGGCGGACGCCGAACCCCTGGTGAGCGCCCTGGAGACGGCGGCGAAGAGCGCCGACTGCCTGTATGGCCGCGGCTGGAAGGCTGCCGGCCAAGGCGTGGAGCTGGCCGACAACGTGATCCGCCTGAGTCGCGAGGCGGGCCGGCTGGTCGCCGGCAAGCCGAAGGGCTGAGCCGGCGTCGGGGCATCTGGGCGAAGCGCATGGCGCCTTCGCGAGAGGCTCCGGGTTTGGGGCGGCTTCGGTAGAGCAGCACGGCCAAGGCCGCTCCTATCCCTCCGATTGCGCGATTCGCCGAGGGCCCGGTGTCCCGTTTCAGACGCCGAGATGCCGGGCCAGGGCGGCGACCGCCGCTTCCACCGTCGCGCTGTGTCCCGCCCAACTGCAGGCGAGCATCAGGTTGCGCGGCAGGCCGAAGTCTTCCACCTGCCAGCCCTGTGCGTCGCGTCCGTCCGGGCCGTGGGGAACCTGGGCGCGCAGGTCGCCGGCGGGGGCGAAGCAGACCCACAGCGGCTTGCCGAGGGCCACGGCCATGCCCACCTCGAATACCGTGCCGGAATCCGGCTCGTGTCCGCGGAAGGGCTCGAGGTTGGCCAGCACGGCATCGGCGCTGCGCAGCAGAGCGACGTTCGCGGCGAAGATCCACTGCGCTGCGGCGGCCGGCGCGAGGCCCGCGGGCAGTGCATTGTCCAGGGGATAGAGGCCTTCCAGGCCGTGCGCGGCGCACAGTCGCTTGAGATGGGCTCCGTGCTCGAGAGCGTCGCAGCGGAACACGTCCGGTCCCGCCAGATAGACTTTCGGCATGGCATTTCCCCCGCGTTGGCTGGCCGGATGGCCGGGGGAAGCTTCGCTCAGGCCCGGGCGGGCGGCAATGCCCGGGGCGGCGGGTGGAGTCTGGAGGCGACGCTCAGTTTGTGCAGCCTTTGCCCATCGCCATGTATTCCATGACGTGACGCTGGCCATGGTGATCCTCGTAGGTCATCTGCACCGGTGCGGCTTGGCAGACATTCGGAACCGAGGAAGTCTTGATGACCCGGGCGATGTCCGGGTGCATCCCATAGCGATAGTGTTCGACCTCCAACGATTTCGAATTATTCGCGGAGATCGGCAGTTCGTCGGCCGCCACCATGCACGAAAATCCAGCCAAAGCCAGCAAGGCCAATGCTTTTGCTTTCATCGAGAATTACCTGTAAAGCGAAGTTTTATCGACAACTTCCCCGGCCTCGCGGTGAACCGGGCGAAGTTGTTGTCCAACCTTTCGGGTGTTGCGGTTGGGCAATGAGCCGCTTCCGGTTCGGCAATATCATCTCCGGAAGGTGAGTTCATTGTAATGATTTTGAAACAACTATTATAGAACAATAACAACAAAGACTTTTGACCAAATGGGCAACAATTATCGCATGCCCGTCAGGGGCCGCATGGATCGTTTGAGGCCAGATATGGCGGGGGTTTCAGGGGGATTGAGAGTGGCGAAAGTGGCCTCCTGGCAACAGGATGCGGTTCGCCGGCTGGCTCTTTAAGGTATGTTTTGGTAATTCTGTTATTTGTATTGTGTAATAATCTATGCGATGTTTCCGCTCTTTGTGGTGCTGGGATGTGGCACTTTGATGTGGTGCGGCGATGTGGTGCGGTTCGCTTGCTTGTCATTTTACGGCATGCATTTGGTCATGCTGTCATTTATCTGGTGTAATAATTCGCGTGGCACTTCGATATGTTTGAACAAAGGCCTGTGGTGCCGGATGAGTTCAAATAAAGAATTGCCGGCGGACTCGGGATAAGTTTCATTTATCAATGCGGCACTTTTTCGCAGGGGAGTGACACGTCGATAAGTAAGTGGGCGGTCGGAAGTTATGTGACAGTTGCAGGCGCTCGTGGGAGTGGCCTTGGCCGAGAGGGTCCGGCGATCCCCGCTTTCGCGGTCGGGGCTGCTTCCACGGGCCTGCCCTTGCTAGCCGCGGTCCGGCAGCGGGCGCGGCGCTGGGGTGACGATCACCGTGCCGGTGAGGCCGGCCGCCAGGGTCACCTCCTCCGACACCGCGTCGAGCTGGATGCGCACCGATACCCGGCGGGCCAGGCAGGCTGGTCGGGAGGCGCTTCGCTCCGGCCCGGGCGCGGGAGCCTGGCGGCGGCGCTCAGTAGCTCCCGCAGCCGCGGCCCATGACGCTGTATTCGAGGACGTGGCGCTGGCCGTGGCTGTCCTCGTAGACCATCTGCATCGGCACGACTTCGCAGACGTTCGGAATTTCGGTGATCTGGATGACCTGGGCGATGTCCAGATCCATCGAGTAGTCGTAGTGCTCGAGGCGGGGGGCGCCGGTGGTGTCCGCGGTCATCGGCCGGGCTTCGGCCATGGCCATGCAGGAAGCCCCGGCCAGGAGCAGCAGGATCGACGTTTTCATCAGGTTGCCTGTCGGGAAGGTCTTCGGGAGGCTTCGGCCGGCCCCGCGAGAGGCCGGCCGAAGGGTGCGGAGAGAAGCGTCCGCGGGGTCTGCCGTCCGGTGTCGTCACTTGCGTGCGGACGGCGGAGCCACTCTAGCGACTGCGGGGGACGGGTTACATGGCCGATTGCGACAAGGAGCGTTGAGCGGATCGGCAACAATGCCCGTCTTCGCGCTGGACGGTCAGCCGTTCGAGCAGCCGCTGCCCATCACCAGGTATTCCATGACGTGACGCTGACCCTGGTGATCCTCGTAGGTCATCTGCACCGGCGCGGACTGGCAGACATTCGGCACCGCGGAGGTCTTGAGGACCCGGGCGATGTCCGGGTGCATCCCATAGGCGTAGTGTTCAACTTCCAACGATTTCGGATGATCCGCGGGGGTCGGCAGTTCGTCGGCCGCCACCATGCACGAAACTCCAGCCAAAGCCAGCAAGGCTAATGCTTTCATCGAGGATTACCTGTAGAGCGAAACTTTATCGAAAACTTCCCCGGCCTCGCGGTGAGCCGGGCGAAGTTGTTGTCCAACGTTCGGGTACTGCGGTTGGGCAATGGGTTGCTTCCGGTTCGGCAGCTTTTCTCCGGAAGGTGAGTTCATTGTAATGGCTATGAAATAACTATTACAGAAACAATAGCGCCAAAGACTGTTGACTGGATTGGCAATAATTACCGCCTGCCCATCAAGACCCTGTCGGGTTGCTACTGGCCAGATTTGGCGGGGCTTTCCGGGGTGTTTCGAGGAGCGAAAAGAGCTTCCTGGTAACGGGGATAGGTCCGCTCGTCGATTCTTTTGAAGTGTGCTTTGGTAACACTGTTATTTGTTTTTCGTAATAATCCGTATGCTGTTTCTGGCTCTTGGCGGCAGCGGAAAGTAGCGCCTGGATATATCCGGCGAAAGGCTGGTGGGAGCCGGTGAGTTCGATGGGAAAGTTGTTGGCGGAGGCGGGAGGTTTTTCTTTGTCAATGCGGCAGTTTTCCGCTGGGAAATGACGAGTCGACAATAAGAAGGCGGCGGGAAGTTATGTGACAGTTGCAGGTGCTCGTGGAAGCGGCCTCGGCCGAGAGGCTCCGGCGCTCCCCGCCTTCGCGGCCAGGGCCGCGCTCCCACGGGCCTGCTTTGGCTACCAGCGATCCGGCAGCGGACGCGGCGTGTCGGTGCTGGGGATGACGATCACCGTGCAGGTGAGGCCGGCCGCCAGGGTCACGCCCTCCGGCACCGCGTCGAGCTGGATGCGCACCGGCACCCGGCGGGCCAGGCGCACCCAGTTGAAGGTCGGATTGACGTCGGCGACCAGTTCGCGGCTTTCCGGGTTGTCGCGGTCGTAGATGCCGCGGGCGATGCTGTCGACCCGGCCGGTCAGGCGCTCGCCGCTCATCAGGCGCAGCTCGGCCTGGTCGCCGACGCGGATCAACGGCAGGCGGGTCTCCTCGAAGTAGCCGTAGACGTAGAAGGAATGGCTATCCACCAGGGCCAGGGCGGCCTCGCCGCGGTTGGCGAAGTCGCCCTCGAAGACGTTGAGGTTGGTGACGTAGCCGTCGACCGGCGCGCGCACCTCGGTGCGGCCCAGGTTGAGCCGGGCCAGGTCGAGCTGCGCCAGCGCTTCTTGATAGTCGGCCTGGGCGGCGCTGGCCAGGTGGCTGGCGTTGATGCGGCTCTCCCGCGACACCACCATCGCATCGAGGTCGGTCCGCCGCTGGGCATTCTCCTGGTTCATCTGCAACTGGGCCTTGCGCGCGGCCACCAAGGCTTCGGCCTGCTTGAACGCCAGGCGATAGTGTTCGTCGTCGATGCGCAGCAGCAGGTCGCCCTTCTTGACCGGCTGGTTGTCCTTCACCGCCACCTCGACCACCAGGCCGGCGACGTCGGGAGCGATGTTGATCACGTCGGCGCGCACCCGGCCGTCGCGGGTCCACGGCGAATCCATGTAATGCACCCACAGCGTGCGCACGATGTAGGCGGCGGCGGCGAAGACCAGCAGGGTGAAGACGACACTGATGACTCTTTTCCAGGGCATATCCGGGCCTATGTGGGGCGGTCAGCGGTAGATGTACAGGGCGATCAGCCCGTACAGGCAGGTGAACAGGCTCATGCGCAGCAGGGTCGGGTGCCAGGCGTGGCGGTAGAGGCCGAACCAGGCGAGCAGCCGGTCGAGGGCCCAGCTGCCGGCCAGGGTGGCCAGGAACAGCAGGGTCAGGCTCGGCATGTAGACGCCGAACAGGGCGATTTCACGGGGCATGGACGACTCTCCCGGCGAGGCTGGCGGAACCCTCGGCCAGCGGCGAATTGGGGTCGAGCAGCGAGCTGCGGATGAAGTGCAGGTAGCTGAGTACCCGGCGCAGCGGCGAGCTGTCAAACTGCGGCGGACGCAGCTCGGGGGTGTCGCGCACCGCCTGGATGGCCTGCTCGACCGCGGCCAGGGCGCGCTGCCGATTGGCCTCGTCGGGCTGGATGAACAGGCGCACCAGCGCGCGGCCGAGCGCCCGGACGCCGAGCTGCCAGGGGGTGTCCTCGGCATAACAGGGCTCGTCCGGCAGGGCGGCCTGCTCCTGGCGCAGTTCGATCACCGCATGGCCGATCTCCAGCACCGCGAACATCCAGCGCAGCAGCTGGCGCTGCACGTCCGGGCGGCGGGCCGCCAGGCCGTAGGCCTGGTTGAGCAGGTCGTGGGTGCCGCTCTCGAAGCCGTCGACCAGCCCCTTGAGCTTGCCGCTGACGGCGAACACCACGCGCATCCGCAGATCCTGCTCGAGGCGCCGCCACAGCCAGGGGCGGTCGGGCGGCAGGATCAGCATGGACACCACCACCAGGCCCATGGAGGCGAGTATCGCCAGGTATTCGTTGAAGAAGTGATAGGGCAGGTAGTGGGTCTGGTTGGCCGGCAGGGCGAGCATGCAGAACCAGATCAGCAGGCCGACGCCGTAGCCGAGGGTCTGCGGACGGGCGAGGAGGAAGGCGCCGAAGGCGATCACCGGCACCAGCGAGGCATAGAGCAGGGCGAAGCCGTCCAGCCAGGGGAAGACCCAGAACTGCAGGACGAAGCCGGCCACCGCGCTGCCGGTCGCGCCGACCAGCAGCTGCCGGCTCAGGCGCGCGGGGTTGGCCGAGGTCGAGCTGAGCGCCGAGACCAGCCCGGCGGTGAGCACGAAGGTGCTGCCGCTGGGCCACGAGCTGGCCAGCCAGAAGGCGCTGAGCGCGAGGATCAGCAGGGAGCAGCGGATGCCCGCCACCGCCGCGGCCAGGCCGTTGGCCCGGGGGGTGAAGCTGCCCTTCCAGCTCTCCCGGGCATGGTGCTGGTCGGCCAGCGAGGCCTGGGTCTGGGCGTAGCCGTGGAGGTCGTTGGCGAAGCGGAACAGCAGCTCGGCGGCGGTGTTGAAGTCGGTCAGCCGCGCCTCGTCGGCCTGCCGTTCGACGAGCTGCTGGCGGCCGTCGCGGATGCGCTGCATCAGCGCCTGCTGGCTGATCTGCAGGCCCTGAGCCAGGCTCGTCGCGTCGCCCTCGCTGTACAGGCGCTCGGCGAGCGGCGCGAGTTCCGCGCCGATCTGCGCCAAGCACGGCTGCAGCGCCTCCAGCACGTGGCCGCCGGCCTCGCCCTGGAGGCGCTGGAGCAGCTGGTAGAGGGCGTGGAAGCGGGTCGATAGGACCATGAACTCGTTGTTCAGGCGCGCCAGGCGGCCGCTGCGCAGGCGGATGTTGGGGTCCTCGAAGGCGCTGGCGTTGCGCAGGTTCTCCAGGGCCACCGCCTGGGCGGCGAAGCGCGCGCTGAGCTGCTCCATGCGCTGCGGCTCGAGTTCGCCGGCCAGGCCCGCGCAGGCGAACCCGGCGAAGTCGCGAAAGCGCGTGGCGAGGGTGGCGCGCAAGGTGGCACCGCTGGTCTGCGGGAGGATCAGGCCCATCACCAGGCCGGTGCAGAGAATCCCCACGGAGATCTCCAGCACCCGCCACAGGGCCTGCATGAAGGCGCCGTCCGGGTTGAAGGTGGCCGGCAGGCCGATCATCACCGCGGTGTAGCCGGAGAGCACGCAGGCGTAGCCGCGAAAGTCCCGGTAGCGCGCCGCGCCGGCGGTGCACAGGCCGACCCAGATCGCCAGGCAGAGCAGGAACAGCACGCGTTCCTGGTTGAACAGGGCGATCAGGGTGACCATCACCACCAGGCCCAGCAGGGTGCCGATGATCCGGTAGAAGCTCTTGGCCAGCACTTCGCCGCTTTGCCGCTGCATGACGATGAACACCGTGGCCAGCACGGTGCTGGGCTGCGGCAGTTCCAGGCGATAGGCCAGCCAGAGGGCGACGAAAGCGGTGAGCAGGGCCTTGAACACGAATACCCAGGTCATGCCTTCGCTCAGTGCCCAGTCGCCCAGGGCACGGCGGAAGGCGCCGACCGGTGCATCGGCCACGGTTTTCATGGGGATTCCTCAGTGGCGACCGGGGAGGTGCAGGGTAGTCTTGTGAGCGTCCAGCTGCTCGGCGGCGGGGCCGCTGTCGTCCGTCAGCACGCCGCCGCCGAGCTCCACCCAGAGGTCGGCCTGGGCGGTCAGGTGGGCGGCGTGTATCTGCTGTTCGAGGAACTGCTGATCGAACAGCTGGCTCTGCGCCTCGAGCACCGAGCGGTAGTCGGTCAGGCCGCGGCGATAGGCCTCCTCGGCCAGCTGGTAGCGGCGTTCGGCGGTCTCCAGGCCGTGGCCGACGAAGATCTCCTGCTCGTGCAGCGAATGCAGGCGAATCAACTGGTCGGACACGTCCTTGAGCGCCTCCACCAGGGTCTGGTTGTACTGCTCGACGGCCAGGTCGTAGGCCGCGGTGGCTTCGCTGAGCTTGCCGCGCCGGCGCCCGCCGTCGAACACCGGCAGGCTCAGGGTCGGGCCGATGCCGTAGGTCAGTTTGCTGCCGTTGGTCAGGAAGTTCAGCATATCGCCGGTCGTCGAACTCGCGCCGAGGAAGGCGACCAGGTTGACGTTGGGATAGAAGTCCGCCTTGGCGACCTCGATGCCGCGCGCCTCGGCGGCTACCTGCCAGCGCCGGGCGATCACGTCCGGGCGGCGGCCGAGCAGCTCCAGCGGCAGGTTCGAGGGCAGGGCCGGCTCGCCGTGCAGCGACAGCTTCGGCCGTTCGAGCCGCGCCCCTTCGCCCGGCCCCTTGCCGGCCAGGGCGGCCAGCTGGTTGCGGGTCAGGGCGATCTCCTCTTCGATCAGGTCGATCTGGCGGTGGGCTTCCGGCAGCGGCGCTTCGGCCTCGCTGATCTCCAGCTGGGTACCGATGCCGATCGCCAGGCGTTCGCGGGCCAGCTCCAGCAGTTGTTCGCGCTGCTTGAGTTCGGCCTCGGCGATGTCCAGCCGGGCGTGGTGCAGGGCCAGCTGGATGTAGGCGGCGACCACGTTGTTCTGCAGCTCCAGCGCTGCGGCGCGTTCCTCGATCGCCGCCACCTCGGCGAGGCTCAGGGCCCGTTCGGTGTCGCTGCGCAGGCGGCCCCAGAGGTCGAGGTCGTAGTTCATGCCCAGCGCGGTGGTATTGTTCCAGCCGGTGGTGTCGCCGAGCACGCCGGGGCCGTAGAAGTAGCGGTCAGCCGGCCAGTGCTTGCGTTGCACCGAGGCGTCGAGCTTCACCTGCGGCGCATGCTCCGACTCGGCGACCCCGGCCAGCGCCAGGGCCTGGCGCAGCCGCGCGGCCGCCATGGCCAGGTCGGGGCTGCCGGCCAGGGCCATTTCGACCCAGGCGTTCAGTTGCGGGTCGCCGTAGGCCTGCCACCACTGATCGCGCGGCCATTCCACCGTCCTGTCGGCCTTGCGGATCGTCTGGTCGGTGGTCAGCGTCGCGTCGTCGAAACGCAGGGCCTGGGGGATGATGCCGCGACTGTCGATACAGCCGGAAAGCGTCGAGAACACAGCGAGCAGACTGGACAGACAGAAGCCCGACCACAGGTTGCGGTGCACTGTAGTGATCCTGATGTTGCGGGAGGAGGGAGAAGCTTTGCGTCAGGTCAATTTTAAGAGGGGATGGGCAAGAGAGTAAGGCGACTGTTAGATGATTGATTTTGTACTAAAAGGCCATAATCCTTGGCAGACTGCCTGCCCGTGAGCGGTTGGCGGCGCATTCCTGTCGCGCCCGGCCCCTCGTCATCCAGTGGAACAGCGATCGATGGACATTCTCTCCCACATGCGCATCTTCGTCTGCGTGGCGGAAACCGGCAGCTTCACTGCGGCTGCGACCCGCCTCGACCTGACCACTTCCTACGTTTCGCGGGCGGTCGCCACCCTGGAGGGGCACCTGCGCACCCGCCTGCTGCACCGCACCACCCGGCGCATCGCCCTCACCGAGGCCGGCCAGCGCTACCTGCAGCGCTGCGAGCAGATCCTCGGCTACATCGCCGAGGCCGAGGCCGAGGCCGGCCAGGCCCACGCGAACCCCGCCGGCAACCTGAAGGTCCATGCGGTGACCGGCATCGGCCACCACTACCTGATCAAGGCCGTCGCCGAATACAGCGAGCAGTACCCGGAGGTCAGCTTCGACCTGACCCTGGCCAACCGCACCACCGACATCCTCGACGAGGGCTACGACATCTCGGTGGTGACCGCCCCGGAGCTGCCGGATTCCGGGTTCATCTCCAAGCAGCTCGGCAAGATCTACAGCGTGCTCTGCGCCTCGCCGGCCTACCTCGCCCGCCGCGGACTGCCGCACGAGCCCGCCGACCTGGCCGGACATCGCTGCCTGCGCCTGGTCTATCCGGTGATGAGCCTCGACAAGTGGCTGCTCGACGGCCCTGACGGCCAGGAGCTGGTGAGCGTCAGCCATACCCATTTCCAGGTCAACACCGTCGACGCCATGACCGTGGCGCTCAAGGCCGGCATGGGGGTCGGCGCCCTGCCGGTCTACTCGGCGCTGGAGAGCCTGCAGAACGGCAGCCTGGTGCGCGTGCTGCCGGAGTACACCCTCTATCCGCTCGGGGTCTTTGCGCTGTACCCGTCGCGGCAGTACCTGGATGCGAAGATTCGCACCTGGGTGGAGTTCCTGCGCGACTACATTCCCCGCCACCTGGAGGCTGACCTGCGCAGCCTCGCCGAGTGCAGCCGGCAGTTGCAGGCCTGAGCGGCTTCAGGGTTTCGCCGGCGCGGCTCCGGGCAGGTAGACGTGGCTCTCGACGAGGACCCGCTCGGCGACGGGCAGGCCCTGCGCCAGGCGTTTCATCATCCAATAGCTCTGCCGGCCGATCTCGCGGCTTTCCATGCTGAGATAGGCCTGTACCAGCCCGTCGTCGAGCAGCGCGAGCTGCGCCGCGTTGGGTTCGGGGGTGGCAATGATGATCGCCGGGCGACCGCCTTGCTTGTCGAGCCTGGCGAGCAGCGGGCCGAGTTGCCCGCGATAGGTGTCGGCCTGGTGGATCGGCCAACTGCCGGTGCTGATGATGACGTCGGCTTCGCCGGCGTCCATCAGGGTGGCGAGCTTGAGCAGCGCGTTCTGCTGATCGTCGGTGTCGTACAGCGGACAGCGGGACGGTTCGCTCCAGCCATGTTCTCCGCTCAGCCGGTCGCCCGCTTCGTTCGCGGCCGGCTCGCCGCGCAGCTGCTGGCGGATGCCCCGGATGCGTTCCGAGAGGTTGGTGTCCTGCGGTCTGCCGCTCAGGATGCACAGCCTTCCGCCCTGCGGCCTGAAGCGCTGGGCGAGCATGCCCAGCTGCTGGCCGAAGAGCAGGTTGTCGAGCCCGACGTAGCCCTTGCGCAGTGGCTGTTCGGCGGGTCCGAGGTCCGAGTCGAAGGTGATCAGCGGCGTCTTGCCGGCCTGTTGCAGGGCATGATCGGCCAGCCACTTCGAATGGGTCACCGACAGGGCGATACCGTCCAGCCCCCTCTCGAAGGCCGCTTTCAGGGCCTCGTTCTGTCGGCGGAAATGCGTCGGCCCCGCAGCGCCCAGCAACAGGCAGCTATCGCCCTGGGTCTGGGCGGCCTCGGCACAGCCCTCGGCGGCCAAGATGAAGAAACGGTGGTCCACCCGCTTGGCGACCAGTGCGAACTGCAGCGGGGCGGCGCTGGCGAGGGGGGCGAGCAGCAGCCCGCAGAGCAGAACCGCAAGGCGAGGAAGGCGGAAAAAGTGCGGTCTTTTCAAGCCAGATCCTTGCAGGCTGCAGCATTCCGGCAGGTCGGTGTGCCATATGGGCTGTTCGATGCGCCGACGTCTGTCCCGAATGATGTCATTCCTGCCAGGGCGGCGCCAGATCGTGAATTGCCAAAGCCTATGGAGGTTAGCGTAAATCCTGGATGCCACTCCGATCGCGGGGAGTGGGTATCGCGACGTCCGGAGCGGCTGGTGGTCGGGGACACGTGAGCTGCCGGCCGCGCGGCGTTTGTGCCGACAGGTGTCCTTCCGCCAAAGGCGGTACCCGGCTGGCGGTCGATGGCCGGGCCTGCTTGTTCGCGGACAAAACAAAGGAGGCGCGGGGTCACCCCCTGCCTCCTCGCTTGTTTCGCACTCCCTGTGTTCATCATCCTGATGAATCGTCGTCCTGCGATGTCCCTGACCGTCATCCTTGATGGCCTGTGTCGATCCGTCGACGTGGGAGCGATATTAATGACCTGCCCGAGCGGGGCAATCGGCCGGAAATACCCGCCGAGTGCGCTTCCGGGCGGCGGAAAAAGCGGATGCTGCCAGCCTTTCAATGAGTTGGCGTTATGCCATTACGGTATGAAAAGGACTCCGATCATTTCCTGCTTACCATATTCGTGGGCAATGGCTTACAGGGCGCGATACCAACCGGGATGGATCGCTCACCTGTAGAGCCAACGCTCCAGTTCCTCCAGGTTGGCCGCCACGATCTGCTGGGCGACGGCCTTCGGCTCGATCTTGGTGGTGTCGATCTGGAAGCGCTGCAGCACGTACTGCACCAGGGCACCGCGGCTGGCCACCGCCAGATGCCCGTCGCGCATGCCGTAGTCGGTCTCGATGATCGCCCGCTGCTCCGCGCTGAGGCGCGGGTCCGGCTCGATCCGGAGGGTCACCTCGGCGTTCCAGCCCTCGTCTTGGGCGCGGCTGTGTGCCGAGGCCTCCAGCAGTTCCGGCACGCCGCGCAGGCGGCTCAGCACGAAGTCCCGGTAGGCGCGGTTCTTCTCGCAGTAGGCGCGCACGTGCCAGCGCATCCCGGTGTAGACCAGCGTGTGGGGTGCGATCAGGCGCCCTTCCGGCTGCGGGTTGGCCAGGGAGACGTAGCCGATTTCCAGGCGCAGCCCCTCGCGGCAGGCCTTGAGCAGCGGTCGCAGCACTTCCGCCCGCACCGTGCGGTCCGGCACCCGCAGCACTTCGGTGTGCGCATAGGCCAGGGCCAGGCCCTCGATGTGCGGTGCACGATCATGGTTCTGGTTCAGCAGGTGCAGGTAGGCGTCGGCGCTGTCGTCGATGAATCGCGGCTGGAACCGCGCGCTGGGCACGTAGCCCTTGAGGTGCCGGTCATATGTAAGGTTTTCGGGCGCATGCTCCGCGATGTAGGCGTTGATGTCTTTGGAAGCCTGCTGCCGGCTGATGCCGAAGCTCTGCATCAGGTGTTGCGTGGTCAGCCGCCCCTCCCACCAGGCGACCGTTTCGATCAGCCGATAGCGCAATGCCAGGTCCCAGCGCACCTGGGCAGTCGATTGTTCGCGTTTCATGGCCTCTCCATCCGTGCGAAAACTTTACCTGTATAAGTCTACATTCTAGATATGTCTTTTAAAGTTACATATCTTGCCGCGGTCATTCGATGAGACGTACTGCCGGAGGAGAGGGAATGGACGTTATGGGTCTGCTGGGGAATGTGGGCAGCGTGTTGCTGCTGGGGGAGCTTGTCCCTGTCCGCGCTGGGCCTGTTGCTGCAGGGCCGGCGGATCGGCAAGCAGGAGGAGGCGCTCGACGAGGCCAGGGCCTCCCTGGTGCGCTTGCGCAGCGCAGCACAAGGGCTGTTGAAGCTGTGCCGCGAGCTGCGCTCGGCACTGCGCGCGGAACGGGCACGCAGCAAGCGGCTGGAGATGCAACTGAGGCTGCTGCGGCAATAGATGGCGGAGCCGGGCGATGCGCTCCGGCTTGCCGGGGCGTAGCGGGGCTTTGTGGCCCGTGGCGGTAATGCAGTAGTCTTGCAGCCCGATTCCACCCCATCCCCGCGGACCGTGATTCAGTCCAGCGCTTGCCTCGCCTGCCAGGGAACCGGCGGCAGGATGGACGGCCGCCGCGCCGTCCGCCCGATCCGCATGCTCCCCTGGCAAGGCTCCTGAATAGCGGCGCAGCATTGCCCGACAGGAGCCCCTCGTTGTCCCGAAGCAAAAGCTCGTTCGTCGCCGGCCTGATCCGGTTCTGCGCCTGGCTGCCCTGGTGGCTGAGCCTGCCTGCCGGCGTCGCGGCCTGGTGGTTTCTGCATCCCCTGGCGGAGCAGGGGCCGTTGCCCACGCTGGGCAGTCTGGCCACCCTCGACAGCCTGGCGGAGCTGGAAAAGCTGGTCCAGAACCTGACCCGCCACCCCGACCTCGCCCTGGACCCGCTCGTCACGGTCGCCGCCTGGGGCGGGCAGTATCTGCTGCCCGGCCTGTTGGGCATCGGCGCGCTGGTCTCCGTGGTCAGGCGCAGCCGGCAGAACCGACTCTTTCGCAAGGCGCTGAGCGACCCGGGAGCGGCTGCGGATGGGATCGACTGGCAGCAGTTCGAGCGCTTGGTCGGAGAGGTTTTCCGTCGCCAGGGCTATACCGTCGAGGAAACCGGGGCTGCCGGACCGGACGGCGGCGTCGACCTCGTCCTGCGCAAGGGCCGCAAGCGGTTTCTGGTGCAGTGCAAGCAGTGGCGCGCCCTCAAGGTCGGCGTCAAGGTGGTGCGCGAGCTCTACGGGGTGGTGGCGGCGCAGGGCGCGGCGGGGGGCTTCGTGGTGACCTCCGGGCATTTCACCGAAGACGCCCGGCAGTTTGCCGCCAGCTGCAAGCTGACCCTGATCGATGGCGAAACACTGGACTACTGGATCTCCGGCGTATCGGGCCGGTCGGCGTCCACGCCCCGGAACTGCCCGCTCTGCCGCGCGCCCATGGTGCGGCGCACGGTCAAGCGCGGCAGCAAGGCCGGCACGCAATTCTGGGGTTGCTCGAATTACCCGGACTGCCGCGGCACCCGGACTTGAGCGGCGGCTGAACCCTCCATGGATAAGGACGCACAGCCTTGAGCGACACGCACCGCTACTACGAGACCCAGGCCCGGCAGTTCTTCGCCGAAACCGTGGGGCTGGAGATGGGCGAGCTCCACCGGCGTTTTCTCGACGCCATCCCCGCCGGCGGCCATCTTCTCGACGCCGGTTGCGGCTCGGGGCGCGATGCCAAGGCATTTCTCGCGCGCGGTTACCGGGTCACCGCCTTCGATGCTTCGCCGGCGCTGGCCGGGCTGGCCAGCGAGCACCTGGGCCAGCCGGTGGCCGTGCGCCGCTTCGCCGAGGTCGAGGAAACGGCGCTCTACGACGGCATCTGGGCCTGCGCCAGCCTGCTGCATGTGCCTCCGGCCGAGATGCCGGAGACCCTGGCCCGTCTGTGGAGGGCGCTCAAGCCGGGCGGCGTGTTTTATTGCAGCTTCAAGCTCGGCCTGGGCGAGCGCGAGCAGCAGGGGCGATATTTCACCGATGCCGACGAAGCGCGTTTGAGTACCTGGTTGGCGCCGCTGGAGCAGGTGGCGAATATCCAGTGCTGGCGCACCGCCGATGCGCGCCCGGAGCGAGGCGAGCAATGGCTCAACGGCCTGATCCGTCGCGCCGCGGCCCCGGTGGCGCGCCTGGTCAGCGGGGGCGAGGGCAATCCCTTCCTGCCGCACCTCTGCCGCGCCATCCACGGTGCCGACGAGATCGACCTGGCGGTGGCCTTCGTCAAAAGCACCGGCCTGCGCCTGCTCCTGCCGGACCTGCTCGCCGCCCTGGGGCGTGCGGGCGGGGATGGCCACCCCGGTTCGGCGGCCCGCGTGCGCATCCTCACCAGCGACTACCTCGACGTCACCGACCCGGACGCCTTGCGCCGGCTGATGTTGCTGCAGGAGCAGGGCGCCCAGGTGCGCATCTTTGAGTGCGCCGGCGGCAGCTTCCACCTGAAGGCCTACCTGTTCGCCGGCCAGGACGAGCAAGGCCGCCTGCGCGGCCAGGCTTTCATCGGCTCCAGCAACATCAGCCGGCAGGCGCTGCAGGAGGGGCTGGAGTGGAACTACCGCATCGACTATCCCGGCGATGCGGGCTTTCTCGAAGCGCGCAGCCGTTTCGAAGAGCTGTTCGCCCAGCCCCGTGCCCTGCCGCTGAGCTATGCCTGGATCGACGCCTACGAGGCGCGTCACGTTCCGCCGCCGCGTGCTGTCGCGCCGGGCAGCCAGGAGGTGGAGCCGTTGCCGGAGCCGACAGCGGTGCAGCGCGAAGCCCTGAAAGCCCTGGCGCAAACCCGTGCGAACGGTTTTCTGCGCGGCCTGGTGGTACTCGCCACCGGTCTTGGCAAGACTTGGCTGGCGGCCTTCGACGCCGCCCAGGCCGGCGCCCGGCGCGTGCTGTTCGTCGCCCACCGCGAGGAAATCCTCAACCAGGCGGCGGAGACTTTCCTGCGCATCCGCCCGGACTGGCGGGTCGGCTTCTACCGCGGCCAGCAGCGCGACAGCCAGGCGGACGTGCTCTGCGCCTCGGTGCAGACCCTCGGCCGCGCCGAGCATCTGGAGCGTTTCGCGGCGCAGCATTTCGATTACCTCGTCGTCGACGAATTCCACCACGCCGCCGCGCCGACCTATCGCCGCCTGCTCCAGCACTTCGCTCCGGCCTTTCTGCTCGGGCTGACGGCGACCCCGGACCGCACCGACTGCTCGGACATCCTCTCGCTGTGCGACGACAACTTGGTGTTCGAGACCCATCTGTTCCGCGGCATCGAAAGCAAATTGCTGGTGCCCTTCCACTACTATGGAATCTTCGACGAGGACGTGGACTACCGGGAGATTCCCTGGCGCAACGGCCGCTTCGATCCCGAGCAGTTGGCCCACAAGCTCGCCACCCTGGGCCGTGCGCGTCACGCCCTGAAAAGCTGGCGGCAACACGCCCAGCGCAAGACCCTGGCGTTCTGCGTGTCGGTCCGTCATGCCGAGTTCATGGCCGAGCAGTTCCGCAAGCACGGGGTCGCGGCGGCGGCGGTCTACGCCGATTCCGAGCTGTCGCGGGGCGAGGCGCTGGCGCAACTGGCCGACGGTCGCCTGCAGGCGATCTTTTCGGTGGACCTGTTCAACGAAGGCGTCGACCTGCCGGCCATCGACACCGTGATGCTGCTGCGCCCCACCGAATCGAAGATTCTTTTCCTGCAGCAACTGGGCCGCGGCCTACGTAAAGCGCCGGGCAAGGACAAGCTGGTGGTGCTCGACTTCATCGGCAACCACCAGAGCTTCCTGCACAAGCCCCAGGCCCTGATGGGACGGAGCATGAACCACCGGCAACTGGCCGAATACGCGCGCGTCGCCGAGGAGCGCCGGCTGGCGTTGCCCGACGGTTGTTTCGTCAACTACGACCTGCAACTGATCGACTTCCTCAAGGCGCTGGACGGCGGCAGCCTCCAGCAGGACTACCAGGCCCTGCGCGAAAGCCTGGGCCGGCGCCCCACGCTGAGCGAGTTCTACCGCTCCGGGGCAAGCCTCAAAGAGGCGCGCCAGCAGTACGGCGAATGGTTCTCTCTGGTCGAGGGCATGGGCGACCTCGACGAAGCGGAGCGCGCGCTATTCGCGGCCCATCGGGCGTTCCTGCGCGAGCTGGAAATCACCGTCCTGACCAAGAGTTTCAAGATGGTCTTGCTGGAGGCCTTTCAGGAACTGGACGGCTGGCGCCAGGCGCCGGTGCTCGCCGAGCTGGCGGAGCGCTCCTGGCTGGTGTTGCGGCGGCGCCGGCCCTTGCTCGCCGACCTGCCGCCCGAGCAGGCGCAACTGGCCAGCGGCCGGGAGCCGCAATGGCTGCGCTATTGGATGAGTAATCCGGTCAATGCCTGGATTGGCGGGAACCGCAAAGCCGGCGAAAAATGCTACTTCACGACACAAGATGAGCGCTTCGCGCCGCTATTTCAGGTGGCCGAAGAGGACCGGGAGCGCTTCGCCGAATGGGTGCAGGAGCTGGTCGACTACCGCCTGGCGGCCTATGAGGTGCGCCAGTCCACCCAAGCTGCGCCCGTGGCCGCCTTGCCCGTTGTCCCGCGCACGGGCACCGAGCTGGCGTACTTCCCCAACCTGAAAATCGCCTGCGGCCACTTCAAGACCGGCCGCGCGGATGGCGAGGAGTACCGTCTGCTCGGCGAAGGCTTCGGTCGCCTCGACCCCGCACGCCACTTCATCGCCCGCGCCTCGGGCAACTCGATGAACGGCGGCAAGCACCCCATCCGCGACGGCGACTACCTGCTGCTGGAGCAGATCAATCCCAACAGCGCCGGCGCCATCACCGGCGCCACCCTGGCCATCGAGCGCCAGGACGAAGCGGGCGACAACCAGTACCTGCTGCGGGTGATCCACAAGGCGGCGGACGGTAGCTACCTCCTGCGGGCCAACAACCCCGACTACGCCGATATAGCGGTCAACGATGAATTGACCGAGCAACTGCGTACCTTCGCACGGCTCAAGGCGGTGCTCGACCCGCTGCAACTGGCGGTTGGGCAGCGGCTGTTGCGCGAGGAGATTCCGGCGCTGTTCGGCGAGGTTTTCAATCCGGGCAACTGGAATTCCGGGCATGTGTTCCTGCCGGAAGCCAAGGCCCATGTGTTGCTGATCACGCTGAACAAACAGGGCAAGACCGACGAGCACCGCTACCTGGACCGCTGGATCGACGAGCGCAACTTCCACTGGCAGAGCCAGAACAAAACCACCCCGCAGAGCAAGCGCGGCCGGGAAATCGTCGACCACGAGAAACTCGGCCTCTTCATCCACCTGTTCGTGCGGGAGAACAAACTGGAAAACGGCAAGGCCGCGCCCTTCGTCTACCACGGGCCGGTACGCTATCGCAGCCATAGCGGCAGCGGGCCGATGAGCGTGGTATTCGAGGTGGCGTGACGAGGAGCAAAAAGCGACGAGTTCGAACCGCTGGACTACCGATCAGCTCAAGCTGGCTTTTCACCTGTACGGTCGATTGCTGTTCGGCCAACTGCATTGCGGCAACGCCGAGGAAGACTTTACCGGCGCGACTCGACAGGCGCTGGTCGAGCAGCGGATCAACCAGCAGCTCTTTCGCCGAGCCGTACTCGGCGGTTATGCCGGCCTCGATTTCCACTCCGCAGGCGTCGCAGTCAACGAGGCAGATGACTTGTTGGCCGCATTTTAAGAGTCAATGGGCACTCTTTGCCGCTTTCTGTTTGAGGGTAAAGATCAGAAGCAGGATCGACAATATGAGGGCGGCAGAGGCGGAATACCGGCTGAGTTCCAGGCCGCCTTGGCTGAGAGGCTTGTCGAGGAAGTCGCCGACGACTGCGCCAAGCGGCCGGGTGAGGATGAAGGCTGCCCAGAACAATGCCGTGTGCGATATTTTCGATCTGTAATAAGCGGCGGCAACCATCGCCAGCAGCGAGCCGAAGATCATTGCGCTGACCGCATAGCCAAGGCCCTCGGTGTCCGCGGTCCAGTCTCCCAAGGCTGTTCCCAGCGTTTGGGAAAACATTATTGTTACCCAGTAGAATGTTTCCGATTGTGGTGTGCTTATCGTGCCTATGGCTATCGAGCCGAGCGTGCGATGCCAGATAAACAGCGAGCAAAGCAGCAGCGCGAGCAAAATGGCCGAGCCGCCTGCATAACCGACCTCCAGAGAGCGATCGGTAAAGTCTGCGAGCGTTGTGCCGACGGTGGTAGTGGCGATGATGGTCAGCCAATACAAGGCCGGATGAAATGCTTTTGCACGGATTTGAAGGGCTACGGCAATCATGAAAATTGCCATGAATATGCCGGTGCTTGCCAGGTAGCCAAGATCCATTGACATGGAGACGGCATCGCCACCGGTTTCGCCGAGAGTGGTGGCGAGAATTTTTATAACCCAAAAGACCAGGGTTACTTCCGGAACCTTGCTAAGCGCTGCTCCGTCCACCATACGCATATCTCAATCTCCGATTGGGCTTTGGCTCGTTTGTTGTTTTCCGGCCTGCGTGACTCCTTGCCATTTATCGATTCTGCGCACGCATGGGGACTGTTGTCGGCGGCATTCATTGGATGCTGGAGGGCGTGAAAAACCGGCCGCTGGTGTTTGGCTTATTGGCCCGGTATTTCCTCAGAAGTATCCGAGCCATGAATAGCATGCGTGAACCACGAACAGATGTAACAGGTCGACACCTGCGTGGTGCAGTCGTTTCCCTGCGCCAGGGCAGTACGAATGCCGTCGATATCGGCACTTCTCACATAGTTCGTTGCATCCGTCATGTCCTCGATATCGCCGAAACCGCCATGCTGCATTTCGTCGAGGGCTTCCGCTTTGCTCCAGCCCTGGACCACGATGCGGTACATGGCGGATATCAGGCCGGTACGATTGTTTCCATGTTTGCAATGGATCAGAACCGGCCCCTGGGTTTCGGCCTTTTGTATGAGGCGCAACGCGTGGAGCACGTCGTCGTCGCTGACTCGGTCGGCGTGCATCGGCAGACTGACGAGTCGAATCGGTGCGTTGCCCAGCCACTCTTTATCGTCGTTCTTGATAAAGCTGATCACGGTATGAGTATTCAATTTTTGCAGCTGCTCAAGGTTGTCCCGATCGGGTAGGGCACTTCGAAACAGTGTCGGGGACATCTCGTAAAGATTGAAAGACTTGTCGACAGGCGTTGCCCAGGTCTGTCGGGAGGCCGCGATTTTGACGGGTGCCATGATTGCGGGAGTCTTTTCGGGCGCCAGGCTCAGATAAAGGCAGAGGAGCGCGAGTGCGCTGACAAAGTACAAGGCTTCCAGTTGTAGTTTTTTCTTGATTTCTAGCCGAATATGCATGAACTCTAGCTCTTTTCAGTTGGCGAGCAGAGTTAACGCAATACGGGTCAGAGATTCGTAAATTGCGTGTGAATAAAATGGAAAAGCCGTTTTGCAGAAGGACGCCAGCTGTACTCCCCCGGCCTCGGGAGAGGCGAGTCCGCTGCACCCGTTCGTCTCCCCGCAACACCGGCCGGCTATAGTCCCAGAAGACTTCAAGGAGTAGTCCCATGCGCATCCACATCCTGTCCGACCTGCACAACGAGCTTTCCCCCTTCACGCCGGTAGCGGTGGCGGCGGACGTGGTGGTGCTGGCCGGCGATATCGATGTCGGGGCTCGTGGCGTCGAGTGGGCGCGGCGGGTGTTCGATTGTCCGGTGCTCTATGTGCCGGGCAATCACGAGTATTACGGCGGAAACCTGCAGGCGACCCTGCGGCGGCTGCGCGAGGCGGCGGACGAGCAGGTACAGGTGCTGGATTTCGATGAGGCGGTGCTGGGCGGGGTACGCTTTCTCGGCGTCACCGCCTGGACGGACTATCGGGCGACCGGCGAGGACGAGCAGGCGCGGCAGGTGGCGCAGCGGCGGGTTTCGGACTTCCGGCAGATCCGCTGGGGCGCGGAGGGGCGTGCGCCCTTGCCCGAGGATTTCGCCGCCCTGGCCGGGAGCGCCCGGGGCTGGCTGCGCGAGCGCCTGGCGTGTCCTTTCGAGGGACAGACGGTGGTGATCAGCCACCATGCGCCGTCGCTGCGTTCGATCGCCGGCCATCCCTACGCCGGCACGCCTCTCGACGCGGCCTTCGTCAACGCCTGGGACGCGCTGATGGGCGAGGGCCTCGATCTGTGGATTCACGGCCATACCCATTACGCGGTCGACTACCGGCTCGCCGGCACCCGGGTGATCTCCAATCCGCGCGGCTATGCGGGCGAGCAGGTCGCTTTCGATCCGGGCTGCGTGGTGACGCTGGAGGAGAGCGGGGTGGCCTGAGGGCTTCTCGCCCGCCCCGATTCGTTCAGGGACGCTTGCCGAGCACCTCGGCCAGTTCGCGGATGTCCTTGACCGTACGGTCGGGCTCGGCAGCCAGCGGATAGAGGCTCTGGCCGGGACGGGCGACGAAGATCGCCGGCATACCGGCGGCCTTGGCGCCGGCGACGTCCCAGCCGTGGGCTGCGACCAGCAGCGTTTCTTCCAGCGTGACGCCCATCCGTTCGGCGGCCCAGCGATAGGTGCGCAGGTGCGGCTTGTAGAGCTTGATCTCCTCGATGCTCAGGTTGTCGGCGAACAGGTCCGCGAGTCCGGCGTTCTCGAGTTGGGTCTGCACCCCGCGGCGGGTCGAGTTGGTCAGAGTGACCAGGGTGTAGCCCTGGTTCTTCAGCGTCTGCAGGCCTTCGCGCACCTCGGGGTGGGCCGGCAGCCTAAGCAGGGGGGGGACGATCGCGCTGCGGGCCTGCTGCTCGGTCAGTGCGATGCCGTTGTTCTTCGCCACCATCATCAGCGCGGCGGTGCCGACCGTGCCGAAGTCGTGGTACTGCTCGGTGGCGCTTTCGACCAGCGAGTGGTGCAGCATGGTCGAGAACCACAGCGGCAGCAGGTCCTGCCGGCCGCCCAGGGCGGCGCCGACCGACTGGCGCATGGACTCCAGGTCGAGCAGGGTTTCGTTGACGTCGAAGAAGATGACCTTGGGTTTCGGGCTGGTCTGCTCTTGCGCGGGAGCGGCAAGTGCTGGCTGCAGGCCTGCCGCGAGGAAGGCCAACAGCAACGTCAGGAGGGTATGGAGGGGGCGCATCGGGAGTTCCTTCTGGATGGGGCAACGGCTTCCTGCGGGCCTTTGGCCTGGGGACAATCACTGTTTCGGGAGGCCGAAAAAGCATCCCCCTCAGGGCGAGGGGGATATCGGGGCGGGACGGCTTACAGGGCCGCCTGGGTGGGCTGCGGAGCGGCAGCTTCGGCCTGGGCCTCGGCGGCTTCCGGCTCGACCGGCATGAAGTTCAGCTGCAGGCGCTCGCTGGTCATGGCGCGGATGCTGTTGGTCAGCTCGAGGTTGTTGTTGAGCTTCTGGCCGTAGGACGGAATGATCTCCTTCAGCTTGGCCTGCCACTCGGACGTCTTGACCTTGTCCTTGAAGGTCTTCTCCAGCACGGTGAGCATGATCGGCGCGGCGGTGGAGGCGCCCGGCGAGGCACCCAGCAGTGCGGCGATGCTGCCGTCCGCGGCGGCCACCACCTCGGTGCCGAACTGCAGGACGCCACCGTGCTCGGCATCCTTCTTGATGACCTGGACGCGCTGGCCGGCGGTGAGCAGTTTCCAGTCCTCGGCCTTGGCTTGCGGGAAGTATTCGCGCAGTTCCTCGATGCGCTCTTCCTGGCTGAGCATCAGCTGGCCGATCAGGTAGGTGCTGAGCGGCAGGTTGTCGAAGCCGGCGTGCATGATCGGCATGAAGTTGTCCGTGCTCAGCGAGCGCGGCATGTCCATCAGCGAGCCGCTCTTCAGGAACTTGGTGGAGAAGGTGGCGAAGGGCCCGAAGAGGATCGCCCGCTTGCCGTCGATCAGGCGGGTATCGAGGTGCGGCACGGACATCGGCGGGGCGCCGACGGAGGCCTTGCCGTAGACCTTGGCCAGGTGACGCTCGACGACTTCCGGGTTGCTGGTGTAGAGGAACTGGCCGCCCACCGGGAAGCCGGCGTAGCCGTCGGCCTCGGGGATGCCGGTCTTCTGCAGCAGCGGCAGCGCGCCGCCGCCGGCGCCGATGAACACGAACCTGGCCTTGATGGTCTTTTCCTCGCCGCCCTTGGCGAGGTCGGCGACCGTCACGTTCCAGGTGCCGTCGTCGTTGCGCTTGAAGTCGCGCACATCGTGCTTGAGGTTCAGTGTGACGTTGTCGTGCTTGGTCAGCGCGCCCATCAGCTGGCGGGTGATCTGGCCGAAGTTGACGTCGGTGCCGATCGGCATGCGGGTCGCAGCGACCTTCTGGTCGGCCGGGCGGCCCTCCATCACCAGCGGCGCCCATTGCTCGATGGTCGCGTGGTCTTCGCTGTACTCCATGCCGCGGTACAGCGAGCTGTGCTGCATCGCCTCGTGGCGTTTCTTCAGGAAGGCGACGTTCTCGTCGCCCCAGACGAAGCTGATGTGCGGCACGTCGTTGATGAAGGATTTCGGGTTGCTCAGCACGCCCCGCTGAACCTGGTGGGCCCAGAACTGCCGGGAAATCTCGAAGGATTCGGTGACCGCCACCGCCTTGCTGATGTCGACGTGGCCGTCGGGCTTCTCGGGGGTGTAGTTCAGCTCGCAGAACGCCGAATGGCCGGTACCGGCGTTGTTCCAGGGGTTGGAGCTTTCCTCGGCGACCTGGTCGAGGCGCTCGTAGATGTCGATCGTCCAGTCGGGCTCCAGCTCCTGGAGGTAGGTGCCGAGGCTTGCACTCATGATGCCGCCGCCGATCAGCAGAACGTCCACGGTTTTCTCCGCGTCGTCCTGTTTGGAGCAGCCGACCACGCCGAAGCACAGAAGCGTCAATAACAGTTTTTTCATAAGACGGACCTTTCGATGTTGTGAGGTGTGGCAGGGGCGAGGCGGAACGCCGCCTTCATGCGCCCTGTCGCCGGCAGGTCGGGCGAGCGCCTGCCGCTGCTTTCGGTGGAGCTGTCGCATCCGGATCAACTGTTGTTCTTGTTCGGGCGGTCGCGGCGTCGCCGGTCCCCGTCGCGATGCCGGGGTAGCGTCCCGCGGGTGGGCTGCCGGGCAGCCGGAGAGCGGCTGCGGTCGTTCGCGAAAGGGCAATCATGACGTGCCGCTCCAGGGGCTCGCGTCGCACACCCCTTGTCAGGCGCGAACCCGTCGATGCGCGAGCCTTCGCATCCGGAAGGCTTTCGTCCGTGGATGCAGGGCTGCCCTGCATCCACGGACTAACCGGGCAGGATGCATGCCATCTTCACGAAAAATTCAAAAATCCATGCCCTAAAGCAAACAATCGTCATTTACAGGTCTTCATGTGGCGAAATGTCGCCATTCGCCGGGAGAAAATCCCGCATTGGACGGCGGATTTCCGCCTGCCCGCCACCTTGGCAGGGAGGGTGGAGGCGATGGATCGCACGCGGCGCACTGGCCGAAATCGGACTTGGGTACAAGACTGAAACTGAGGTGGCCTTCCGCTACCCGATGGTCCGCACGCGAGGCGGGCAGCCGGAGCCGAAGGGATTCCCGAAAACCCGCCAGGCGGCCAGCGCCCGCCTGGCGGGTGTCGCATACGGCCATGCATTCTGGATGGAGTCGATTCCATGAAAGCCGAACACCTGCATATTCTTGCCGACCTCTCCGCCCAACCAACAGCCAGTGCACGTACCCGGCTGATCGCGATCCGCCGGCTGTGCCGGGCGTTCACCCGGGAACTGGACGCCATCCGCGCCGAGCGTCGCGCCCTGCGCCGCCAGGCCGGCAAGCTGCGGCCCTTCCTGCCGTTCACCCGGCTGGCCGTGGCCGATCTGGAGCGACAGGCCGTCAGCCACCGGAGCGACGCCATGGAGGACCTGTGCCAGGCGCTGGCGAGCCTTGGACGCATCCTGGTCCAGGACCGCGAGGGAATGGCCGAGTCCCTGGGCTTCGACGGGCTGTGCGACCTGTTGAACGTGAACCCGCGCCACCGCCATGAGGCGCACCGGGCGGAGCGCTGCGGATTTCTGGAGGTGATTTTCGTCGAGGGGCTGGAGGACAGCGCCGAGCAGCGGGGCGACGGCTGGAGGGACGGGCCGCTGTTCAATGCCTGCCACTACGCGATGATGGAGGTCATCCGGGCGAATGCCGCCGAGCCCCGCGCGCCGGCGGCGCAGCAGCCGCCGAAACTGCGGCTGGTGAAGCGCTAGCGGCGGGGCGGCCGTTGCCGGATGCGCCGGTGGGAGCGCCTGCTCTCAGGCGGCGGCCGGTTCCAGCATCTGCTGCAGGGCGACGCCGGCGCCTTCCAGGCCGGGGTATTCGGCCGTCACCAGCCAGACCGGCACGCCTTCGAGATAGTGGCTCATGCAGCCCTTGCTGCGCAGGCTCTTGGCGAAGCCGCTGGACTGGAAGAAGGCCGAAAAGCGCGGAATCACCCCGCCGACGATGTACACCCCGCCGCGCGCACCCAGGGTCAGTACGCCGTTGCCGGCGACGCGGCCGAGCCAGATGCAGAACAGGCTCAGCACTTCCTCGGCGACCGGATCGCCGGCCAGGGCGGCACTGCTGATCTCGGCGGGCGAGGTCAGGTGCGGCACGTGGTTGTCCAGGCTGCAGATCGAGCGGTAGAGGCGTACCAGGCCGCTGCCGCTGAGGATGTCTTCGGCGCGCACATGGCCGAGTTCGACGAACAGCTGCTGCCACAAGGCGGCCTCGCGCAGGCTGCCGATCGGCAGGTCGACATGCCCGCCTTCGCCCGGCACCACGCCCCAGCGGTTGTTGCCCTGGGGCAGCAGGGTGCTGACGCCCAGGCCGGTGCCCGGGCCGATCACCAGTGCCGGTCGGTCGGGCTCCGCTGTGCCGGGGCAGATCTGGATGCGCTGGTCTTCGCTCAGGCGCGTCATTCCCAGCGCCATGGCGGTGAAGTCGTTGATCAGCAGCAGGTTGTCCAGCTGCAGCGCAGTGCGGAACGCCGTGCGGTTCAGGGTCCAGTGGTTGTTGGTGAAGCGGAAGTCCTCGCCGGACACCGGCCCGGCGCAGCCCAGGCACAGGCTGGAGAGGCTGTCCGACGCCAGCCCGAGGGAGGCCAGGTAATCCTCGATGGCCCGCTCCGGGCTGGCGAATTCTGCGGCGGCCAGCGTGCGTACCGACTCTATCCGTCCGTTGTTCCACAGGGCGAAGCGCGCATTGGTGCCCCCGATGTCACCGACCAGTGCCAGTTTCATTGCAGTTCCTCCGGCAACGTAGAGCACGCCATGTGCATGAGGGTCAAAGTCGAGCTGAGGGCAGGGACGTAGGTTTCGACAGTCATGGGTTTCGTGCTCTTGTTGCTTTGATGTTATTGGGTAGGAAGATGGGCCAGGGCCTGGCGTCGACCGGCCATGGAGTGGCGGGCCGTCATCGGGAGTGTGGTCGCCATGGCTGCTGCGCCTGAAAGGATGAAGAGTGCCTCGTTGCGTCCCGGGTCTTCCGGCGTCGCCGAGATCCCTTTTCCGCCACCCAGCGTGCCCGGGGTAGCGGGCATGGCATTGCGTGCTGCAGGCCTGGCGGCGATCCGCCGGTCTCCGGGAGATCCGGCGGATCGCCGTCGTGTTCAGCCGACGATTCTCGGGCGACGTGCATACCAGCCATAGGTCGCGATGCCGGCATAGCAGACGGCTGGGACGGCCAGTGCCAGGGCCAGGGTCGACAGGTCGGCGGCAAACCCGGTGAGCGGTGGGACGATCGCTCCGCCGACGATCGCGCAGCAGATCAGCCCCGAGCCTTCGGCGGCTCGCTCGCCGAGTCCTTCGGAGGCCAGGGTGAAGATCGTCGGGAACATGATCGAGTTGAACAGTCCCACCGCCAGCAGCGACCAGCCGGCGATAGCGCCTGTCGACAGGGCGGAAATGGCGATCAGGGCAATCACCGCCGTGGCGGCGAAGGCCAGCAGTTTTCCGGGCGAGAACCGGCGCAGGAGCGCTGCGCCGATGAAGCGGCCGACCATGGCGCCGCCCCAGTAGTAGGCCACGTGCTTGCCGGCCAGTTCGGGGGCAAGGTTCATGGTGGTGGGGAGCGTCAGGTAGTCGGTCATCAGGCTGCCGATCGACACTTCGGCGCCGACATAGAGGAAAATGCAAGCGGCACCCAAGGCGAAGCGTGGCTGTTTCAGCAGGTCGAGGGTGGAGAGGAAGTTGTGACTCTCGGCTTTTGGCGAGGATTTCAGCTGGTTTCTCTGCAGCCAGACGACCAGGGCGACCAGGCAGATGATCAGGGCGATGCCGGCATAGGTAGTGCTGATGACGCTGGCTTCCTCGGCGAGAAAGGCCGCCAGTTCGGACGGCGACAAGGTCGAGGTGTCCACCGCGTTCAGGGCGCCGAGAATCAGGATGGCACCGATATAGGGAGCGACGGTCGTACCCAGCGAGTTGAAACCCTGGGCCAGGGTGAGGCGGCTGTGCGCGGTCGAGCTCGGCCCCAAGAGCGAGAGCAGGGGGTTGGCCACGACCTGGACGGTGGTGACGCCCACCGCCAGGATGAACAGGGCACCGAGGAAGGTCGGGAACAGCGCCGAACTGGTTGCCGGTATGAACAGCAGGCAGCCGGCGGCCATGGTCAGCAGCCCGACGACGGCGGCCTTCATGTAGCCGATGCGCGCAATGAGCAGGCCGGCCGGTATGGAGGCCACGAAGTAGGCAAAGAAGAAGGCCGACTGTACGAGCATCGCCTCGGTGTAGCTCAGGCTGAACAGGCTTTTCAGCTTGGGAACCAGGATATCGTTGAGACTGGTCAAGCTGCCAAAGATGAAGAACAGGGCAAAAACGAACAGGCTCAGTCGTTGTACTTTTGCCGTTGCCAGACTGCTCGTGTCGGTGCCGCCAACGGTGGTGTCTATCATCGCCATCCTGCATTTCCTTTATTTTTGTGGTTGTTGCTCAGGGAGTATCCGCCGAGGGCGGGCGGGTACCGTTCAGGGGGAGTTTCGATCCTGGGGCCCTGGCGTCCCCGGACTAAACCGGGGAGCCGCTTGCCGGCTTGCAGTCGCGGATTAGACAGCGCTGTCCTTGGCGTACTCGAAGTGCTGCAGCGAAGCGGCCCTGCCCAGCCTGATCCGACCGGAAGGCCGCGAGAGGGCCGCCCGGTCACTGGCAGTCTGTATTGCGCCGCACTGCACGCTTGGAGAAAGCCGGTGCGGAGCCGCTGCTGTGAGGGTGACGTCGTGATGCAGGCTGGGCGACCGGGAGAGGTGGGGTCGGGTATCGCCTGTGTTCGGCATTGTCGGGAGCGATGGGATCATAAGGCACCTCGGTATTTAGACAGCGCTATCTTTGTGTATCTGCCTATGCAAGGCAGACTCTTTCGCCGTCATCTTGTTGTTTTTTTCAATCACCACTAAGGCTTTCCTCCCAGTGCGGGCAGGGGGTGAACCCTCGTTCCGGCCAAGAGCTTGTCGCTGAGATAGCGTTACCTTAGTGCTTGGAGTTTCGTTTGACAAGACTTCCCGCATGGGCGGTCGTCGGTGAAAACTACGTGATAAAACGATTCAGCATGATAATAGATCTTCGAATGGCCATGGAAGCGCTTGCTGGGCGTTGGCGATCGGCGGGCGTTCTTGTCGGGGCCTTCGGCGGCCCCGGAGATGCCCGAGGATCTCGCCGCTCGTCTCCCGGCGGTGCGCCATGGATTCCGGGTGGGTCAGTACCACCGTAGGAGGCCGGGCATCGAGCCCTGGCCATGCCGGAGCGCTCAGGCGGAGAGGGCGAGATCGGCGGGGGGCCAGTGCAGATCGAAATGCGCCCCGAGCGCGAACCGGCCGCTCGGGGCGTGGTAGTCCCAGCGTTCGACCCGCGCCTGCTTGCCCTGCGCACTGCTCAGGTACAGCCGATTGAACGAGTTCGGCAGACCGCCGCGCACCCGGCAGGACAGCGCGGTGCCTGCCTGCACCGTCCAGATCTCCCGTGCCAGCTCGGGATATTGGCCGCTCAGCGGCAGGACGTAGGGCAGGTGGATATGCCCGCCCATCACGATGTCCAGGCCCACCTCGGCCCAGCGCATCAGCGCTGCTCGCGCGCCGTGCTGGATGTTGCGAGCGTCCGAGGGCACCATCAAGCCGAAGGGCTGATGGGCCACCACGATGCGTAATTTGGCCGGATCGCAGTGGCGCAGCCGCGCGCAGACCGCACGTACCTGCTCGGCGGTCACCCGGCCGTCCTTGCGGCGCATGGGATGGGTGGTGTTCAGGCCGATCAGTAGTAGCTCGTCGTTCTCGAAGATCGGCTCCAGTTCCTGGCCGAAGTGCCGGCGATAGTCGTCGTAGGGGCACAGGAGGCGCAACAGTGGGTTGTGCACCGGCGGGAGATCGTGGTTGCCGGGAATCACCAGGGTTTCCGGGATGCCATAACTCTTCAGGCGCCGGACGAAGGCCTGTGCGGCGGCGAACTGTTGGCGCCGCGCGCGCTGGGTGATGTCCCCCGACAGCACCAGCAGGTCGGCGCCTTGTTCGCGCACGTGCGCCTCCATGGCCTCCACGATCAGTTGTCGTTCGGTGCCGAAATGGGTGTCGGAAATGTGCAAAATACTCGTCATTGTGGCGAAAAGTGCCTGCGTACGGATGAGGCCACGTCGAGGGCCTTATGCTTGTTCTATATGTGCGGAAGTGTCAGCCGAGCAAAAGCCCTATAACAGTATTCACAAATAAACGACAAGATTCACAAATAAATTACAGCATGAGAGGATGCCCGACTTTGTCGGGCCGGGCGTTGCCAGAGGGGCGATGCCGTTGCCCAAATGTCTCTGGCAGGAATTGAGGATCCCGGAATGAGCGATGCGGCTTTAGCTGGTGCTGTGAAGGCGGACAAGGTCAAGCGCAGTCTCTTGTACAGAGCCGGCAAGAAACTGCGGCCGTGGTTCAACCGCTTCCTGGCCAGGAACTCCTTGGTGGGGGACCCGGAGGCCTTCGACAAGCAGCAGTTCCCGTGGACGGCGGAGCTGGAGGCCCATTGGCCGGCGATTCGTGCCGAGTTCGACCAGCTGATGCAGCGGAACACGCCGATCCCCGCCCTGCGCGACATTTCCCCGGATCACCGGCGCATCGCCAAGGACCACAACTGGCACTCGTTCTTCCTCTGGGGCTACGGCTACCGGATCGAGGAAGGCTGCCGGCTATGCCCGCAAACGGCCCAGGCGCTGTCGGTGGTGCCCGACCTCAACAGCGCCTTCTTCTCGATACTCGGCCCGGGCGCCCACATTCCGCGGCATACCGGGGTGACCAAGCGAATCATCACCTGCCACCTGGCGTTGGTCGTGCCGGAAGCCAAGCAAGACTGCCGGATTCAGGTCGGCAACGAGACTCTCTGCTGGGAGCCCGGCCAGTGTATCGTCTTCGACGACACCTATCCGCATGAGGTCTGGAACGACACGAACCAGACCCGCGCAGTGCTGCTGATCCAGTTCAAGCGCCCCCTGCGCCTGCCGGGACGCCTGCTGGGCGATCTGTTCATCGGTGCGATACGCCGCAGCCCATTCGTACAGGAAGCGCGCAACAATCTGGCCGCCTGGAGCCGGGCGCACAAGCTGCTGGACGGCTGATCGCCCCGACCCGGCTCGGCCCCTGGCTGCTCGAGAGCGTCAAGGGGCGAGCCGGTGCTGGAGTCCTTAGCGCTCCAGGCCCTCTTCCCAGGCGCGGTGGTTGCGCCGCGCATCCTGGATGAAGGGCGACCAGCGAATGAGCTGGAGTACGAGCTTGTTGAAAATCCGTCCCGGCCAGGCTAGCGGTCGCTGTACGTCCAGGAACAGCACGACGCGCCGTTCGTCGGTCTCGTTCCAGACCTGATGGGGATAGGTGTCGTCGAAGACCATGCACTGGCCGGTCTCCCAATGGCGAACCTGGTCGCCCACCCGAATCCGGCATTTCTCCTTCTCCTTCGGCACTATCACGCCCAGATGGGCACGCAGCAGGCCATTATAGGGGCCGCGGTGCTGCCGAATGGTCTTGCCGGGCTCCAGGATCGAAAAGAAGGCGGTGAACATCCCCGGAATCGACTCGACCAGCTTCGTCGTCTCGGGGCAGCGGGTGCAGTTGCCGTCCATCTTGTAGCCGTAGCCATAGAGGAAGAAGGTCTTCCACTGGTCGTCCTGGGTGAGGCTCACCTGATCCTTGGAGATGTCCTGGAAGTTCGGCAGTCGCTCGCGATCCTTCAGAACCAGTTCCACTTCCCGGAGGACGTTTTCCCAGTTGGCCTCCAGGGTGGGAATCCAGGGGAAGTGCTTGTTATCGAAGAACGGGGAGTCGCCGACGGTCGAGTAGCGCCGGATCACGTTCTCCAGGCGCTTGATGATCCACAGGCCGACGGCGACGCTGGGGCGATGCTTGCGTTTGCGCTTGGGCGCAGGAATCTCGCTGTGTTCTTGGGTCTTTTCCATGGGGTACCTCCTGCCAATATGTTGAATAAGACAACGGCCCATTCCCATCGCCGACATCGGTTGGGTAGGGTTTGCGGGGTGTCGTCTGTATAAGTGCCGGCAATAGCCAAGACAGGCTGATTAGCCCGGCAATCCAATCGGCAACATCTGCGGCGAAGGCGGGAATCTATCAGGCTTCTGGCTGGATCCCCGCTGGCCACGCTCCAAAAACGTCTCGGTGATGCGGGAAGATCTCTTGGGTGGATAAGTCACGAACACCGAAAGAGACCGAGGTCTCGGGACTTTCAGAGGGGCCCGGCAGCCGCAGGAGCGATGTATGCCAAGTTGGTGTATGTTCCACGTCTGTTTCCGGCCCGATAATAACAGGATTTGGAGAGGTTGCATGATGGCGGGGGGGAGGGGAGGCCGCCGTGGCCGATGGTCGCTGTTGATCGGCGCCGCGCTTTATGCGCTGGCGATGATCGTGGTGCGGCTTTCCGGGAGCGCGTCGATCTGGCACGGGGCTTCGCCTCTGGACGTGTCGGGCGATCTGGTCCTGCTGCTGGGGCTGGCGTTCGCGGTTTTCCAGGCGTTCTCCAAAGGGGGCAACCGTCTGGTCCGCGACCATTGGTTCATGGGATGCGCGGGCATGCTGCTGATCGGGGGCGGCGAGATCGAACACGCGGATTTCTGGATCGTCATTCCCGCTTGGGCAATCGCCGCCGGCTTGCTGTTCCGCTGCGTCCTGCCCTATCTCACCGAGAGCCTCATCGAGAGGCTGATGTGGGCCGGTGCTGCCGCGCAGATCACCGCCCATGTGGCCTGGATCGTCAAGGACGGCTTTCTCGACGGACCCCACCCAGGACTGCAGAGGGTGACTGAGAGCGGCGAGCTGGTCGCCCTGCTCGCCTACGGCCTGTCCATGGTCCTGGCGCGCCTGTCGCACCTGGACGATCACGCGATCTGTCACGGCCGGCTGCAGCGCTGGGCGAAGACGGCGGGCACGCCTGGATCGGGCGATCCGCTGGTCCGTCCCCGGATCTGCTTTTCCTATATCGCCCAGATCCACCAGATCCTTCATTCGCTGCCGATCGCGGTGGCCATGGCGCAGCGCTACCCGGACCTGGAGGTGCATATCGCCGGCTCGCGGCAGAACCTGCAATTCGCCCGCCGTCTGATTCGCGAGCGGGTCGGGCCGGTTGCGCTGCACTTCGATCAGTTGTACCGACCCTGGTCGGCCTGGACTCGCCACCGGGACGGAGCCGTCGGCAGCAAGAAGCGGGTCCTGCGGGCGAACCGCCTGTACTTTTCCGGGTTCGATGCGGTCGTCACGACCGAGCGCACCTCGCTCTATCTGCGCCAGCTCTGTCCCGCGAGCTTGAAGCTGATCCGCACCAAGCACGGCGCCGGCGACCGTGCCGTGGCGTTCGCTCCGGAACTGGCGCTCTTCGATTTTCTGCTGCTGCCCGGCGAAAAGGAGGCTCGCCGCCTGCTCGAACTGGGCTATGCGAAGCCTGGCCACTTCGTCTCCGGCATCTATGCCAAGCTCGACTGGATCGCCCGACAGAACGGCGAACGGCCCCGTCTGTTCGACAACGACCGGCCGACCGTGCTCTATAGCCCGCACTTCGAGGAAAGTCTTTCCTCCTGGCCGCTGATCGGCCGCCAGGTGCTCGATCACTTCGCCCGCAGCACCACCTACAACCTGATCTTCGCACCGCACATCCGCCTGTTCGATGCGCCGACCCCGGCCAAGTACGAAGCTTTCCGCGAGTATCGGAAATACCCCCACATGCATATCGACTTGGGCAGCGACCGCTGCGTCGACATGACCTACACCCTGGCTGCCGACATCTACCTCGGCGACGTCAGCAGTCAGGTGGTCGAGTTCCTCACCCGGCCCCGGCCCTGCCTGTTCCTGAATCCGCGCAAGGTCGCCTGGCAGGAGGATCTGCATTATCGGTTCTGGCATCTCGGGCCGGTGCTGACGGAGATCGACGACCTGGAGGCGGCCATCGACGGTGCGCTGCGTTCGCACCGGGACTTCGAGCAGCGCCAGTGCGACTACCTGCGGGACACCCTCGGTCTGGTCGAGCCGGGGCAGAGCGGCGCCCGGGGAGCCGAGGCGATTGTCGGTTATCTCGGGAAGGTGGCGGCGGGGGAGGGCTGAAGGCAGAGGGGCGAGCCGCATCGCGCTCAGGCGGCCGCCCTGGCCGAACAGGTTCGGGGCTCGGAAATGTACCGATCGATAGCGGGCGCTAATGCAGGCGTCGTTCTTTCAGCAGTCGCCAGAGCAGCGGCCAGCCGAAGATCAAGGGAAAGCGGCGCAAGCGCGGCGTGACCTCGATGGGCTGGCCCAGGTGTCGTTCCAGCTTCCAGACGACGTAGTCGACGCCATTCTCGAAGGTGAAAAACGACTTTACCAGGCGCGCCACGTTCAATATCCGCCCCTGTACGCGTCTTAGCCGCCAGCGCCTTGCGTTCTGCCGGCAGGCCGCGGGAGACAGGAGGTTGCGATAGGCGTCGGTTTCGCCGGCAATCGGCTCCATGCCGGCGATCGCCGGGGCGGCGGCCTGGGTCAGGCGCCGATAATGGGCGCTGTCGTGCCGAACCAGCTGGGTGGGACGATCAGCTGCCTCCGGACGCAGCTCGGTGCCATAGCTCAGCGCCAGAGCCCGCTGCCAGAGGGTTTCGCTATCGAAGCGCTCCGGCTGGCAGGGCAGGGTCTGGCCGATGAGGGTCATGGCGGCCCGGGCCAGGGCCCGATGGATTCGCTGCTCGACATGTTCGTCGCGGCGATAGACCAGGCGCGAAGGTTGAGCGAAGCGTCCCCACAGGTAGCTTTGAAACCAGCAGGCGGTACCCCGCTCGAGATCCCGCAGGGAAAGCACTGCGCATTTTGCCCGTAGGCTTCGGCCGTCCGTCGTGAGCGTCTGCAGGTGGATCACGTTGGGCGGCAGCCAGGCATTGGCCACGCGCAGCAGAAGGCTTGAATGCGCGGTCGAATAATCGTCGACGATCGCATAGAGATCGACCAGGCCTTCGGTCGGATCGCCGCTGCGCAGGCAGGAGCCGTAGAACAGGACGGCGCTGAGGGCATCGCCGAAGCGGGCATGCACTTCGCGGCTGAGGGTATGAAGCTCCTCGGCAACCGGCTGGGCGCATTGCTCGGCGACTTCGGCGAGCAGGGCCGTCGGAGGTGTAGGCAGGTTAAGCATCGGCTTGCCTCAAAAGGTCAGGAAGCGCAGCGGGGATGTGGCGGAAAGACGAATGGGTTCCTGAGCCTGGAACAGTTCTCCGTCGAGCATGAAATCGCCGGTTCCGCTCAGGCTCAGCGCGTTGAGATTGCGGCTGATGTAGCCGTCTTGCTCATGAGCGACTGCCGCGCCGCGCCCGCACAACAGGGGCGGCAATACCCGGAGCAGGCGGCGGGGACGGTGCATGATGGCGGTGAAATGCACGGGGGCTTGCTCTGTGCCCCAATAGGGCCGGCAGCCGACCAGCAGCCTGTCCAAGGTCGAGGCCAGCACCAGCAACCAATCGCTCTTCCAGTCGCCGTCTGCCGCGCTCAGGTGGGCGGGCATCGCCGGCAGCAGCGGGTGCGGCTGGTTGCGGAGCAGCGAGAGCAGCAGGCGGCCGAAGGCCAGTGCCGGCCCTAGCGCCCCGCGCAGACCGGTCGGGCGAATGTGCTGGTGGAAGTAGCGCACGCCGTTGAGGATGGCTCCGGCTCCGAAAAACATCCCGAACTGAGGCCCACGGCTGGTCTCGCCCTCGACACGCAGAACCGCGCGTTCCACGGTTTTCGGTGGCGCTCCCTCGCCTTGGAGCCATGCCGACAAGGCGCGCAAGGCGGCCTCGGGTTTCAAGCGTGCGCCAAAGTCGGCCGCGCTCATGTTGGTCGTGCCTCCGGGCACGACCAACAACCCGGGCAGGTCGCCGGCCTGCTCCTGCAGGAGCGCGGTCAGCGCGGCCTGCAAGGTGCCGTCCCCGCCCATGACCACCAGCAGGTCCAGAGGTCCGGCGGCACGCCAGTCCCGCAGGGCCTGGGCAATGTCCTGTGGGCTGGATGCTTCCTGCAATTGCGCCTCGGGCACCGAGGCGGCGATCCGGCGCAGTGCGGGCAGTCGACGCTGGACATGCCCGCTGCGGGGATTCAGCAGGATCGCGACGCGAGACGGAGTCGCTCGAGCGTCAGGCATCGTTCAGCCCGGAGCGCGGGGCGAACAGACGGACAATCGGGCGATGGCCCTCGGCCTGAAGGTCGATCTGGCTCAGCCACGGCTGCAGTTTTACTCCGCGCCGGCGCAAGACGACCCCCCAGAGCACCCGTGCCCCCAGGACCAGCGTCGACACGACCGTCCAGGCGGCGACCAGCAGCAAGCCGCCCTCGTTGGCGCCAGCCCACCAGGCCAGGGTCAAGAGCAGCAGGTTGGGATTGCGGCGGGCGGTCACCAGCCGATTGAGGGAGTCGAACGGGCGCCAGATGAACAAGGAGAAAGGTGCGGCGAACTTGAAGGCGACTTCGCACAGCCGTCCGGCGATATAGCCGATGAAAATGATCCAGGACACCGTGGCTAGGGAAATATCCGATGTCCAGGTCGCCGCCAGCCCCATCCCCCAGGCGAGATACCAGAAGGGAGGATGCACGAGATCCAGTGCGTGGTCGAAGATATTGCCGAAGCGGGTCGAGGTGACCGTGACCCGCGCCAGTTTGCCGTCCACCGTGTCCAGGAACGTCATGATCCAGCCGGCGATCAAGCCCAGGCCGAACTGTCCCTGCCAGAACCAATAGCCGGCGAGGAATGCCAGCACGTAGCTTGCGGCCGTGACCTGATTGGGGCTCAGCCCCAAGCGCACGCACCAGCCGGTGACCCAGCGCGCCGGTACCGGCCAGACGCCACGTGTGATGAAGTCCGTGACACCTTTGTAGGCGCCGTTGAACAGGGACTTTTCAAGATGCTCGCGATTGGCTTCCGAGATACGGGCGACCCACGGCGGGTCGAATTTGCGCAGTTGCTTTTGCAAGCCGGAGGCCACCGTCTCCGGGCGCACCGGCCGCAGGTTCTCGATCACCGGACCTTCGAGCTGGGGCGTCCCCGCTAGATCCTCGGCCGAGACGTGTGCCGCGATGACGGTCCCGTCGCGAGGGTCCTGCAAGACAACCCCCGGCGTGTCCAGGAGCCCTTGCAGCACTCGGTTGTCATACAGGTAATCCTCCCGCAGGAGCAGCACGCTCCCCTCTCCGGGCAAGGACTCATCCGGCCCGCACAGGCGGGCCTTGGGAAACTTTCCAAGCGTCCGCCGGAACCTTTCCCTGGAGGTCAATCCCCATAGGCGTACATTGCAGTTGCCCACAAGATGGACTTGTATCGTCATGGTCTTCATGCCTTAGCCTGATGGCCTGTGCGGTTGATTGTTAACTCAAGTCGGATGTCGGGGTTTCGAGACACGGCGCCACGATGGGTCATGGCCGGACTGTGGCGAGGAATCGGATAGTAGATTTTGGGCGCGGGCATCGGCCAATCGAGTCAACCAGGCCGGCCTGCGGCGGGCTGAAATAGTTTCGAGACGCCATGGATATGCTCAACGCGAACTCCGATCGAATCGGCACACGATGACGATGGCTATGGCGAGCATGACGAGTGCCGGTAAAACTCCAACCAATAAGGCGTTCAGCTTGAACAGCAGACCGAGATTCACCAGGATCTGGTTGGCCACGTAGATCAGCAGCCCCACGACGGAGCCGAGTGCCAGTTTGCCGCCCAGTCCAGCTGAGCGTGCCTGTCCGAACGTGAAGGGGACCGAGAAAAGGATCATCGCCAAGGTCAGAATCGGAACGCCCAGCTTCTGCCAGAGGGCCATTTCATATTGCGTCGCAGGCTGGCCCGTACTCTGCAAGAACAGCACATAGCGGCGAAGCTGCCGTGCCGAGAAGCTTTCGGGGGGAAGGGATACCTCATCCAGCCGCGTGCTGGGAAGAATGGCGTGCCATGGCAACTGATCGAGCTGCTGGACGCTTTCTTCTTCGTCATTGACCCAGCGTTTCAGCCGTACGTTATGGAGCTGCCAGACTCCCTCGGGCTGGATATCGGCATATTCGGCGACGATATATTCCTGTAGGTGATCCTGGTCATCGAAGCTGAATATTTCTATCTGGCTGGGACGTCCCTGGCGCAGGCCGCCAACGCGGGCAACCTGCCCATCTTTGCGCGCCCATATGCTGCTTTCCTTGCTGCTGCCTTTCTCGGTCATGGCGATGGCTTTCGCCCGTATCTGCAAGGCTTTCTGTTGCAGAGGCGAAGCCAGAAACTCATCGACTGCCCCGAGAGCCAGCGCCAAGACCAAGCCGGCCATCAAGGTGGTGAACGCTATCCGGGTGGCGGAGATGCCCGCCGCACGCAGGACACTGAGCTCCTGCGTCAGGGAGAGCTGGCCGAGGGCGACGATGCCGCCTAACAGCGCGATGAAGGGACCCAGCTCCACGGCGCGGCGAGGGACGGTCATCATCACGACCTGAAGCGCCTGAGCCAGCCGATAGCCTTCCTCGCTGACGTCGTCGAGTTCGCCGACGAGATCCAGCGTGCTGAACAGGGGCAACAGCAAGGCTGCCGCGGCGAGGAACCCCAGAAAGACGTTGGCGAGAATGTATTTGTCGACGATCTTCATCTGGAGCGGAACCGGATGATCGCCAGATCTCGCATGATCAGGACGATCAGGACGAGTCCCATGAGAAGAGGGACCAGCCAGAGCCCGGGCATCAGGGGCAGGGTGCCATTTCCCACCAAGCTTTTACAGATATCGCCTGCATAGAAGACCGCGGCAAACACGGCCGTGATCGGCAACAAGGTGGCGAATCGGCCCTGCCTCGGTGCGGTCCGGCTGAGCGGAATGGCGAGCAACGCCAGGATCAGCGTACTGAGTCCGCGGGAGTTGCGCCATTGCAGCTCCGCCTGGTCCGACAGGGCTGCGGAGGCCTTGAGTTCCGCACCCGAGGCTGCTTTTCTTCGAAAGTCCGCCTCCGACGCAATCGGGGAAAGGTGCATGGTCATCTGGTTGAACGATATCCGCTTGTCCTGCATTCCACTGTGCTGCAGGGAATAGACGGTGCCGTGCACCAGCTCCACGACCGGATCTTCGGGGTTGGGGTCGGCGATCCGGGCCTCCTGAGAGCGGTACAGGCGGGTTCTCGTCTGTCCGGCATCGAAGATCAGTACGTCGCGGAGTCGTCCGGTTCGGTGATCGATGTGTTCCGCCAGGATCATTCGGCCGTTTTCTTTATTGACGTTGAAGCGCGCCGGCAGCAGGTGATTGATGTCCAGATCGGTCTTGGATTGCTGCTCGAGCTTGTAGGCATTGGCATAGGCCCATGGCCGCCCATGCATGGACAGGAACGCCACGGCAATGGCGATAGGGATCGCTAGAAAAGCTACCCCTTGGTAGACCCGCAAGGGACTCATGCCAGAAGCGGCAATGGCGGTTATTTCCGTGTCGTGATACAGGCGTCCCAGGCTCAGGGCCACCGACACATAAAGAGCCACGGGAATAAGTACTTCAAGTGCTATCAGAACCTTGTAATAGACGATGTCCAAGACGACATCGAGGGCTAGGCTGCCATTTGCGGCTTCTGCCAGATAACGCTGAGAAGAATAAGCGGCAAAGATGAAGATGAGGATCCCCACCATGACCAAGAGAGGCCGACAGGTTTCAGAAACAACATATCGCTCGATCAGAAGCATGAATTCTTGAACCTTCTGTGGTTCTAACCACGCGCCAGTCGCGCCATGCGCTCGAGTACGGAAGGGGCGCTATCCTAAACTATCCCAAAAGCGGTAGTCTATCCTAAAAAAACACAGTTCTGCCGGGTCGATCAGAGACGATTGATTTTTTCATAGTAACAGGAGACAGCATGAGTTATTTCAAGCGGAGTGAGAGCCGTCGGGCCGTTATTCTGAGTGCAGGCCAAGGGCGGCGCCTTCTTCCTTTTACCGAAAACAGGCCCAAGTGTCTGATCGAGATCGCCGGTCAAAGTGTTATCGAGTGGCAGATAGATGGGTTGTTGGCTGCCGGTATACGGCATATCACTGTGGTGGTGGGATACGGAGCGGATCAGGTCGAGCGCGTGCTGGGCGAGCGCTATGGGGTGGGGACCATCTCGACGCTGTTCAATCCTTTCTTCGAGGTGGCGGACAACCTTGCAAGTTGCTGGATGGCTCGGCAGGCCATGCAGGATGAGTTCCTCCTCCTGAACGGGGATACCCTGTTCGACCTGCCGGTTTTGCAGCGTCTGCTGGAGGCGCCGCCTCGGCCTATCACGCTCGCCATAGACAAAAAGACCAGCTATGACAGCGACGACATGAAGGTCTGCCTTGATGGTGAGCGGCTGACGCGTGTCGGCAAGGTTCTGCCTTTGGTCCACATCGACGGTGAGTCCATTGGCATGATGTATTTCCAGCCGGAGGGTGCGGCGTTGTTCCGGCAGGCGCTTGAAGAGAACATGCGCAAGCCGGAAGCACTGCAGCGCTGGTATCTCAGCATCATCGATCAGTTGGCCCAGGCCACGGGAAAGGTTTTCGTGCAGTCGATCGAAGGGCTGAGTTGGGGGGAGCTTGATTTTCCGGCGGACCTGGAGGCTGCCAAGGCCAAGGTTAGCCTCTGGAAGAGGCCGGTGGCAGTAGTTCAGGACTGACTAGTCTTCTCCGCAGCGTTCTGTGCCAGGATTTTTTCAACCAAGAGAAGATCTGCTGTGGAGTCGACATCAATGGCGGCTTCGGCAAAGGGCAAGACAATGGCGCCTATTTTCACGTCGAGCTGGCGTGACAGTCGGGCCAGCGCTTGCTCCAGCGTCAGGCGACCCAGCAGGTAGCGGAGGGTGGCGATCGGGCCCAGCGCGCCGGTGATCACGCGCCAGGGGCGTTTGCGTTCCTGTTCCACTCTCCGCCAGAAAGAAGCGAGCTGACGACCGCGCTCTGTCATGAAGGCAAACAGGTTGCATCCGCAGTAGGGGCCGCCACGCAGCTGTATGGCGGTTCGTCGCGTATCGGGAAAGCGGGTCTGCACGGTATCCAGGCGAGCGACACCGACGACGAAATCGCACCCGCTTGCGAATGCCTGCTCCAGAAAGTGATCCACGATGGCCGGGCTCAGAAGGGCGTGATCGGCCGTCGTCAGGAGTACTGGCTGCTGGGGGGGTTGTCTTTCCAGTCCGTGTGCGGCACTGGCGCTCGGCGAGCTGGCATTCTCCAGCCAGTCCAGTGCATTGCTGGTCAGTAGGTGCTCGATTTTTGCGTCCTTGCGAAGCATGGCCCGATCCGGGCCAACCAAGGTGATCTGGCCGATCGAGTGGCTCGTTTGCAGGGTTTCTATGACCCTGTGCACCATTGGCACTCCGCCGACCGGAGCGAGGGCTTTGCATTCGACGCCGGCTGCAGTCGCCACGACATCGCCCGAATGCCTGTCGGCCGCCAAGACCAGAGCGCCATAGCGCTTTGGCTCAAATTTGCTTTTCATAGACTCGATACCGCTTGTAAATGTATGCACCGATATGTTCGAGAATGTTGCGCATGCCACTGTTGCTTTCCAGAATCCAGGACATTTCAAGCGCTTCGAGCCCTCGTTTGACGAAGGGAGGCTTGAGGGCCTCGATCAGGCGCAATGCCAGCACGGGGCCCAGACGGCTGTGCTGATGCGTCTGGCGTACCCCCATCAATGGGACGCGAGCTGTGCGGGGGGGCTGTACCTTCAGTCGCCATAGCAGCCGAAGCCAGCCAAAAGGAAATAAGCGTCCCTGCAAAGGGGCAATCGCCTCGTTGAGGTTGGGAAGTGCAACGATGAATGCGCTTGGTTCGCCGTCGACCTCGGCGATGTAGATCAGGTCGTCCGGTACCAGCAGTTTGAGATTTTTCCCGAGTTCTTCGAATTCGGCCTCGGTAAAGGGAACGAACCCCCAGTTCTTGGCCCAGGCGTCATTGAAGATGTCCCGCAGGAGCTGGATTTCTGCCTGGAAATGCCGGCGATCCAGCGGCCTGATCCGCACGCGGTCATGCCAGCGATCCATCATGCGTCGCAGCGCGGGGGGGAAGTTCAATTCATCCGTGAGCATCCAGTAGGCCAGCAAATCTTTGGCAGGGCGGTAGCCCAGGGCTTCAACCCGGGCACCGTAGTAGGGCAGGCCATGCCCCATCATTGCTGATGGGGGGCGATCAAACCCTTCGACCAGCAGGCCGCTTTCTTCGTTGATGGTCAGATTGAACGGGCCCGTTATCCGGCGTGCGCCCTGCTCAAGCAGCCAGCTTTCGGCCGTTGCCATGAGAGTCTCGAAAACGGCGGGGTCGTCGACCGCTTCCAGCATGCCGAAGTGCCCTGTGTCCTGGCCGTGCAGTTGGCGATGCAACGTATCCACCTGCGCGGTGATGCGTCCTACGGGGTCGGTTCCGGACCACGCGATCCAAGCTTGCCATTTGAGATGGGCAAATACGGGGCTCTTCGATGAAAGATGTTCGCGGCGTTCGAGGTGGAGGGGTTCTATCCAGTGGGGATCGTTCCGGTGGAGTTTGCCCGGCAGGCGGATGAAGGTGTCGAGGTCGGCTTTACTCAGTACTGGCCTGGTAACGAGCGATACATCTCCCTTGGAAAGAGGTCGATCCACACACAAGGTCCTCAATTTGTTTCGTTGTTCTCAATAGTACAGAGATTCGTCCCTCAAGGTCTAATGGCGGTTCGGCGGTTGGGTTGGTTAGCTATATTCACTGCTGGTGTGAGGGGAAGCGATGTTTTTTAACTCTTTTTTCACGTTATTTTGACGAATATTTTATAGGTGTTTCGTTGATGATATAGTTGAATGGAATTTTTGCGTGTTGGGCTTGGGTTCGCCGTGCTGGAAAGCACGCCTTCGGGCGTTTGCGGTTGACTGTCGATACAGCCCAGATGAGAGATTTTGTCAATTTTATTTTTTGCTGAGTTGGGTTATTGTGGATCGCATGAAAAACCACGTTGCGGTGCCTCTCTGCTTCCCCAGAGCGGGCTGCATGCTTCCATATCATTGTGTCTCGTCTAGGGGCCGTTTGACCGGCCAAAATGAACTACCCTGACAGAAATGGTAGCCAACCCCATGCTTTTCCTGCGATTTGGTACGCTGCAAGCTTCACTGAGCGGGCCGTTGCAGTGTTTAGCTGTTGCGCTGAAAAAAGCCAGGGACTGAACTGATGGCCAAGCTTTATATGTCTGCGACCCTTACCCGGCACGCTCTGCCTCAGCGAGTGGCAGATTTTTCGACACTGGCGGAGGCCCTTGATTACGCGGCGCGTGGGCATACCGGCCTGAACTTCTATGATGGCCGTTGCCGTCTGACAGCCGTCGTCCAATATGCCGCCCTGAGAAGAGAAGCGTTGGCCGTGGCCAGGCGCCTTCATGGGCTTGGCCTGAGCAGAGGGGATCGGGTCGCCTTGATCGCCGATACCGAGCCGGGGTTCATGGAGGCCTTCTATGGCTGTCAATACGCTGGCTTCATACCGGTGCCGCTGCCCATTCCGTCAGGTCTGGGCGGCCATGCGTCGTATGTCGAAAAGCTCGGCGGTCTGCTGAAAAGCTGCGAGCCGACGGCCATCCTGGCCCCCTCGGAGTGGCTGCCGTTCGTACAGGAGGCTGCCGGCTCTTGCAATGCGCTATTCATCGGCTCGGTCAAGGAGATCAAGACCCAGGCGGCCCCACCCGTGGAGCTGGAGCCTTCCCGACCGGATGACGTAGCCTACCTTCAGTACACTTCTGGAAGCACCCGTTTTCCCCGTGGTGTAGCCGTCACCCAACGGGCGGTAATGGCCAACCTGCAAGGCATGCTTCGAGACGGGCTGGGCGTGGGTCCGGGTGATCGTTGCGTCTCCTGGCTGCCGTTCTATCACGATATGGGGCTGGTGGGTTTCGTACTGAGTCCGATGGCGGCGCAGATGTCGGTGGACTATCTGCGAACCCAGGACTTTGCGATGCGGCCAAGGCAATGGCTCAACCTGATCAGCCAGAATCGAGGCACCATTGCCTTTGCCCCGCCCTTTGGCTATGACCTTTGCTCCCGGCGTGCCCGCGAGGGTGAGGTAACTCGTTTCGATCTTTCCAGCTGGCGTGTCGCTGGCATTGGTGCGGAGCCGATTCGCGCCGAGGTACTGGAGCGGTTCGCGGAGCAGTTCGCGCCGGCGGGCTTCGATCGCAATGCCTTCCTGCCCAGCTATGGCTTGGCGGAAAACACCCTGGGTGTCAGCTTCGCTCGCCGTGGTGCCGGGGTCCAGGTGGATCGGATTGATCGCTGGGCACTGGAGCATCGGTCGATAGCCATCCCTTTCAATGGAGAGGGAAGCAAAGCCAGTATCTTCGTCAATTGTGGTGCAGTCCTTCCCGGGCACCAGCTTGAAATACGCGACGAGGCCGGACACCCATTGCCGGAGCGTCAGGTTGGGCGGATAACCCTGCAGGGACCCAGCCTGATGTCGGGCTATTTCTGCGATGAGGAATCCACGCAAGCCCATATGGACGGCGACTGGCTCGATACCGGCGATCTCGGCTATCTGCATAACGGGGAGCTGTTCATTACCGGAAGGCAAAAGGATCTGCTGATTGTCCGGGGCCGAAACATCTGGCCGCAGGACGTCGAATACCTGGTCGAATCCCAGCCCGAGGTTCGTTCCGGCGACGTGATCGCTTTTCTGGTCCCGGCGGAGGCGGACCCACGGGTGGTGGTGCTGGTGCAGTGCCGTGCAACCGACCCGGAAAAACGGGAGAGTCTGGTTCGCACCCTGGCCGGGCTGATCAACGGCGAGTTCGGTTTTACGGCAACGGTGGAACTGGTTCCGCCGCATTCGCTTCCGCGGACCTCGTCGGGGAAGCCCTCGCGAGCTGAAGCACGCAAACGTTTCCTTGAGCAAATGCAGTCCGAATCCAGGCTGCCGATGGCTTTCGGGTAGACCGCCATGGCACGGATTGTTGCCCTGACGGGAGCGACCGGCTTCATCGGGGGGGTGCTGGTGCGGCGCTTGCTCGAGTCGGGCGTCCGGCTGCGTGCCTTGAGTCGTAGCCAGGCCCGCTGTGCGGGAGGCATCGAGTGGGTGCAGGGCGCGCTGGAGGATGGCGATGCGCTGGCAAGGCTGGTCGCCGGTGCAGATACGGTTATTCATTGCGCCGGAGCGGTGCGCGGCAATTCTCCCGAGTATTTCAATCGGATTAATGTCGACGGCAGTCGGCGCCTGGTCGAGGCCGCACGCCGTAGTGGTAGCTGCGAGCGTTTTCTATTGATGTCTTCGCTGGCTGCGCGGCATCCGGATCTGTCTTGGTATGCCGCCTCGAAGCTTGAAGCTGAGCGTCAAGTGAAGCAAGCGGCCGGGGACATTGCCGTGACAGTCTTCAGGCCTACTGCGGTATACGGGCCCGGCGATCGAGAAATGCGGCCCTTGTTCGAATGGCTACTTCGCGGATGGCTATTCACCTTGGGGCAGAGCAATGCGCGGCTCACCTTGCTTCACGTAGAGGATTTGGCCCGCGCCGTGTTGCAGTGGCTGATGGCGCCGGTGGCGCCTCCGGCCACCTATGAGTTGAACGATTGCCAGAGGGACGGGTACGACTGGAGGGGCATTGCAGCCATTGCCGCAGAGATCCGGAATGCTCCGGTGCGTCAGATTGTTATCCCGGCACCCTTGTTGAAAGCTCTCGCACAAGTCAATCTCTCCATCTCGTATCTGACTCGCCGTGCTCCCATGTTGACCCCTGCGAAGGTGTGTGAATTAACGCATCCTGATTGGTCCTGCAGCAACGACCCCATTCAGGCGGCATTGGGGTGGGAGCCGCGCATCCTGTTGGGAAGAGCCTTGCAGGAACATTGGTTCTAGCCCGGCGAAAGGCAAATCTAGGAGCCAAGGGATCTACCCATGATTTCCCAAGAAAAAATATTGGAACGGCTGTTTTTCTATCTGAATCGCTTGGCTCCGCCCGGAGCCTCGATCCACCCGGATATCGATCTGATACAGGAACTTGGCCTGGACTCCGTCAAGGTCATGGACTTGGTGATGGAGCTCGAGGATGAATTCGATCTTTCCATCCCCTTGAACATATTGACGGACGTGCATACGCCAACCCAGTTGGCGCAAGCAGTCTTTTCGCTGATGGAGCATGCCGATGGCGTTGTTCGATAAATTCGGGAAACTGGCACAGGAGCGTGCTGCTCTGGTCCAGGCCGGGCTCAATCCGTTCGGCACCCGCATCGACGAGGTTTTCTCACCCACCGAGGGCCGCATCGGCGAGTGGCGGGTGGTCTTGGCCGGAACCAACAACTACTTGGGGCTGACCTTCGACCCGGAGTGCATCGAGGCGGCACGGCAAGCGCTAGAACATGAAGGAACGGGCACTACCGGTTCGCGCATGGCGAGTGGCAGCTATGGTAGCCATGTGGCGTTGGAAGCCGAATTGGCCGACTTTTTCGGGCGACGTTCGGCCATCGTTTTCTCGACGGGGTATCTGGCAAACCTGGGGGTCATCAGTACCCTGGCAGGACCGGGCGATATCGTGCTGCTCGATGCGGACTGCCATGCCAGCATCTACGACGCTTGCAAGCTGGGCGGTGCCCAGGTCATCCGTTTTCGCCATAACGATGTCGCTGATTTAGAGCGCCGCATGCTGCGGCTGGGGGAACCGGCTCGAAACGCTCTCATCCTGGTGGAAGGCATTTACAGCATGCTGGGCGACCAAGCGCCGCTGAAGGAGATCGTTGAGGTCAAGCGGCGCTTGGGCGGATATCTGCTCGTCGATGAGGCGCACTCCGTCGGCGTGCTGGGGGCTCATGGCCGGGGTCTGGCCGAGGAGCTTGGCGTCGAGTCGGACGTGGATATCGTGCTGGGCACTTTCAGCAAGAGTCTGGGGGCGATAGGCGGCTTCGCAGTCAGTCATCACCCGGAAATGGAACTGCTGCGCTATGCGAGCCGCCCGTATATCTTCACGGCCTCGTCATCGCCGTCCTCCATTGCATCGGTGCGTGCCGCCTTGCGGACCATGAGGGCCCGACCGGAGCTGCGCGAGCGTCTCTGGTCCAATGCCCGGCGGCTCTATCAAGGGTTGGCGGGGCTGGGGTACCGGGTCGGTCCGCAGCCCAGTCCCGTCGTTCCGGTCCTGCTGGGATCCTCCGAGGAGGGTGTGGCCTTCTGGCAACGCCTTGTCGAGCGTGGCGTATATGTGAATCTGGTGCCCCCTCTTGCGGCACCGGGCGGTCAGGCACTGGTTCGTTGCAGTGTCAGTGCTGCGCATACGCCCGAGCAGATCGACCATATCATCCAGGCCTTTGCCTCGCTGCGTGCCTCTTTCGATGGGGTCATTGCCAAGGCCTGATTGTTCGGCCCGATCCGTCGGCCGAACGCGAGCCACGTCAGCTCGTTCCATTCAAGGTCGCTCCTGCCGTTACACTTGGCCAATGCCGACGATTTCATGGCGGTCGAGTCTGCCTGGCAGCGCACCGCTCAACCAGCAACGGGCTTTTCCGGGGGAGGCCGATGTTGTCTGGCCTTGCCCTGGATTCCCTGCTTTCTCCCTGAATGGATAGCCATGCGTATTCTTGTTGCCTTTGGTCGAGCTTATCCGACGCGTACAGCGCTGATGCTGATCAGTCTGCTCCTGGCCGGCCTCGCGGAAGGCGTCGGTCTGACCACCATGCTGCCCCTGTTGTCGGTGGCGCTGGGCGATCAGCACCACTCGGCGTTTTCGCTCAAGATCATCGAGATCCTGCACCAGGTCGGCCTGGAGCCGACCGTCACGACCATGCTGATCGTGATTGTGTTTGGAATGGTGCTCAGCAGCGTACTGATCCTGCTGGGCAACCGCCAGGTAGGCTATACCGTGGCGCATGTCGCCACGGATTTGCGTGTCGACTTGATTCGGGCCTTGCTGGGAAGCCGCTGGGAATATTATCTGCGCCAACCCACGGGCGCGCTGGCCAATGCCGTCGCCACCGAAGCCTACCGGGCCTCTACCGGGTATGAGCATGCCGCCAATATGGTGGCCTTGCTCATCCAGGCCATGGTTTATATGGTCATAGCCCTGTTCGTGTCCTGGCAGGCTGCCATCCTCTCCTTGGTCTTGGGGTTCTTCCTGCTGCTGGCCTTGCAGAAAATGGTGAAAACCTCGCGTCATGCAGGTAAAAGCCAAACCCGTTTGATGCGTGAACTGCTTGCGCACCTGACCGACACGCTGGGCTCGGTCAAGCCACTCAAGGCCATGGCCCGCGAAGATATCGCCGACTCGCTGCTGAGAAGCCAGGCTGCCGAGCTGAACAAGGCGATGGAGCGTGAGGTGATGAGCCGCGAGACCCTCAGGGCCTTGCAGGAACCGATGCTGGCGATTCTCGCTGCTGTGGGGCTCTATGTGGGGCTGATTGTGTGGAAGCTGCCATTATCGTCCGTGATGATTCTGATTTTCCTGGTCGTAAGGGTATTGGGTCTGTTGCACAAGACCGTGCAGCGCTACCACCGTATGGCTGCCCAGGAAAGTGCCTACTGGGCGCTTCGGGAGTCGATCGATACCGCGGTGGCCGATGCCGAACCTAGTGGTGGTGATCGTGCTCCCACTTTGCAGGACGCCATTGCTTTCGAGGGCGTGTCCTTCAGTTACGGCAGCCGGCAGATTCTCGATGCCATCAATTTGACGATCCCTGCCGGAACCTTTACCAGCCTGATCGGCTCCTCGGGGGCAGGGAAAACGACCATCCTCGATCTGGTCTGCGTGCTGTTGGCACCGCAATCCGGAAGCATATTGGTCGATGGCGTCCCCATCGAGGAGCTGGACCGGCAGCGCTGGCGGCAGCTCATTGGCTATGTTCCCCAGGAAACCCTGCTGCTTCACGACAGCATTCTGTCCAATGTGACCCTGGGGGATCCTGCACTGACGGCCATGGATGCAGAGCGCGCCCTTAAACAGGCGGGCGCCTGGGAGTTTGTGGAAAGGTCGCCCGACGGCATGCAGATGATCGTTGGAGAGCGGGGGGGCAAGCTGTCCGGTGGCCAGCGCCAGCGTATCGTGATCGCCCGGGCGTTGGCTCACAATCCCCGATTGTTGATCCTGGATGAAGCGACCAGCGCATTGGACCCGGAGACAGAAGAGGCCATCAGCCAGACGCTGAAGGATCTGACCCCGGAAATTACCATCATTGCCGTTTCGCACCGGCCTGCGCTGATCAATGTCGCCGATCAGGTATATCGCTTACATGACGGGAAGCTTTCACGCGTCGAGAGTGTCAGCAATATGGATATGTCCAGCGGTGTTCCTATCAAACCGGACATCGGCACTCTATTGAGTTGATGTCTCTGCCCGCTGCCAAGACGGGGCAGAAAGTCCCAGAAACGACAAAGGCTCGCAGCGCTGCGAGCCTTTGTCGTTGTATGGCCTGATGCCGAGAGTCGAAGAGTGCCATGAGTGAACCGCCCCGGAGCCGAGCGCTTGCGCGCACTTTCGGTTTCCTCGGGCGGTCAGCCCTGAGCGCGGTGGTCGGCGAGGCTCCTGTTGATAGGCGACTTCAGCGCTTGAGCATCGCCCGAATATCCGCCAGCGCATTCTTTCCGCGGGCTGCCTTGGCCTCCACCGGCGCATCCTCCTGGCCTTCCCAGGCCAGGTCGTCCTGGGGCAGTTCGGCGAGGAAACGGCTGGGCGTGCAGTCGATGATCTCGCCGTACTGCTTGCGCTTGGCGGCGAAGGTCAGCACCAGGTTCTGCCGGGCGCGGGTGATGCCGACGTAGGCCAGGCGGCGTTCTTCCTCGATGGTGTCGGCCTCGATGCTGGAGCGGTGGGGAAGGATCTCCTCCTCGACGCCGATGATGAACACGTGGGGGAACTCCAGGCCCTTGGAGGCGTGCAGGGTGAGCATCTGCACGCCCTCGGCGCCTTCTTCCTCTTCCTGCTGGCGTTCCAGCATGTCGCGCAGCACCAGCTTGCCGATGGCCTCCTCGATGGTCATCTCGCCGTCCTCGTCCTTCTCCAGCGTGTTCTTCAGCGCCTCAACGAGGAACCAGACGTTGCCCATGCGCACCTCGGCGACCTTGTCGCTGGAGGCGTTCTGCCTGAGCCAGTTCTCGTAGTCGAGGTCCATCACCATGCTGCGCAGGGCGGCGATCGGGTCGTGCTGCGCGCACTGCTGGCGCACGCCGTCCATCCAGCGGGTGAAGCGCGCCAGGCGCTCGCAGTAGCGGCTGTCGAGGTGCTGGGCGAGGCCCAGTTCGCCGGCGGCTTCGTAGAGCGAGAGGTTGCGCTCGCCGGCGTAGTGGCTGAGCTTTTCCAGGGTCGCCGAGCCGATTTCCCGGCGCGGCACGTTGATCACCCGCAGGAAGGCGTTGTCGTCGTCCGGGTTGACCAGGAGGCGGAAGTAGCTCATCAGGTCCTTCACCTCCTGGCGGGCGAAGAAGCTGGTGCCGCCGGAAAGGCGGTAGGGGATCTGGTGGTGCTGCAGCTTGAGTTCCATCAGCCGCGACTGGTAGTTGCCGCGGTAGAGGATGGCGAAGTCGCTGTAGGGCCGGCCGGTCTTCAGGTGCAGGGTGAGGATCTCCATGGCCACCCGCTCGGCCTCGGTTTCCTCGTTGCGGCAGCGGATCACGCGGATCTCGTCGCCGTGGCCCATCTCGCTCCACAGCTGCTTGTCGAACACGTGGGGGTTGTTGGCGATCAGCACGTTGGCGCATTTCAGGATGCGGCTGGTCGAGCGGTAGTTCTGCTCGAGCATCACCACCTTCAGCGAGGGGTAGTCCTCCTTCAGCTGCATGAGGTTTTCCGGGCGCGCGCCGCGCCAGGCGTAGATCGACTGGTCGTCGTCGCCGACCACGGTGAACTGGTGGCGCATGCCGACCAAGAGCTTCACCAGCAGGTACTGGCTGGCGTTGGTGTCCTGGTATTCGTCGACCAGCAGGTAGCGGATGCGGTTCTGCCACTTCTCCAGGACGTCCGGGTGCTCTTGGAACAGCTTCACCGGCAGCAGGATCAGGTCGTCGAAGTCGACCGCGTTGTAGGCATTGAGGGTGCGCTGGTAGTGCAGGTAGACGACGGCGGCGGTCTGCTCCTTGGGCGTGCGCGCCTTGTCGAGCGCCTCTTGGGGGAGGATCAGGTCGTTCTTCCAGGCGCCGATGTAGTTCTTGATCTCGTCGACGCCGTCGTCGCCTGCGTACTCCTTCTGCATGATGTCGGTCAGCAGGGCCTTGATGTCGCCCTCGTCTAAGATCGAGAAGCCGGGCTTGTAGCCGAGCCGCGCGTGCTCCTTGCGGATGATGTTGAGGCCGAGGTTGTGGAAGGTGGAGACGGTCAGGCCCTTGCCCTCGGCGCCGCGCAGCAGGCTGCCGACACGCTCCTTCATCTCGCGGGCGGCCTTGTTGGTGAAGGTCATGGCGACGATGTGCCGGGCCTGGATGCCGCACTGCTGGATCAGGTAGGCGATCTTGCGGGTGATCACGCTGGTCTTGCCGGAGCCGGCGCCGGCGAGCACCAGGAGCGGGCCGCCGACGTAGGTCACGGCTTCCTGTTGGCGCGGGTTGAGTCGGGACATGGCGGACCTCGCAGGACGGGACGGCCGGGCATTCTAGCAGTCCCGGCCGGTGCCTTTTCAGCGGGCTCCGCCCCGTCGATCCGGCTGGCCGTTCCGGAGCCCCGTGCCCGCCGCTGTTCACGCCATTCGCGGCCGTTCGTGCGGGCGCAGGTCGAAGACCAGCACCTCGGCCCGTTCGCCATCGGCGAACTCCAGCCGTTCGGCGCGGCGGACGCGCAGGCCGTCGCCGGCCTCCAGGCGCTGGCCGTTGACGCTCAGCGCACCGCGCGCCAGGTGCACGTAGGCGTGGCGCTGTCCGCCGAGCGCCAGACTGGCCCGTTCCGCGCCGTCGAACAGCCCGGCGTAGACCCGGGCGTCCTGGTGGAGGCGCAGCGAGCCCTGCTCGCCGTCCGGCGAGAGGATCAGCTGCAGCCGGCCGCGCTTGTCCTCGGCGGCGAAGCGCTGCTGTTGATAGCCCGGCGTCACGCCCCGGACAGCCGGGACGATCCAGATCTGCAGGAAGTGCACCGGCTCGCGGGGCGAGGCGTTGTACTCGCTGTGGGCGATGCCGGTGCCGGCGCTCATCAGCTGGATGTCGCCCGGGCGGATCAGCGAGCCGTTGCCCAGGCTGTCCTGGTGCTCGAGGGCGCCGTCGAGCACGTAGGAGAGGATTTCCATGTCCCGGTGCGGGTGGCGGCCGAAGCCCTGGCCGGCGGCGACGCGGTCGTCGTTGATCACCAGCAGGTCGGAGAAGCCGACCTGTTCGGGGTCGTGGTAGTCGGCGAAGGAAAAGCTGTGGCGGGATTGCAGCCAGCCGTGGTCGGCCTGGCCGCGCTCGCTGGAGCGGCGCAGTTCGTGGGTGTGCATGGCGGATTCCTTAGTCGGGACGGCCCGGCCGGAGCCGGGCGGGAGGTGTCAGGCGTGGGCGGTGCGGCGGCTACGGTAGGCATCCAGGCTCAGGGCGCCGGCGCCGAAGGCGGCCACCTGCAGCAGCCCGCCGGCGATCGCCAGGTTCTTCAGGAAGTGGATGAACTGGTTCTGGTCGCCCAGCTGGTTGTGGAAGGCCAGGGCCGTCGCCACCGTGAAGCCGGCCATCACGGTGGCGACCAGCCGGGTGCGGTAGCCGACCAGCAGCGCCGTGGCGAAGCCCAGCTCGATCAGCAGCGCGGCCGCCAGGGCCAGGCTGGGGAAGGGCATACCGGTGCTGCCGATGTAGCCGAGGGTGGCGGCCGGGGCGGCGGCCTTGCCCAGACCGCTGACGATGAACAGCGAACTCAGCAGGGCGCGGCCGGCGAAGGCGGTGGCGGTGTGGATAGTGGTCGAGGTCGAAAGAGTCATGTCCGTATCTCCTGGTAGGTGGGGGTGCCTTGTCTTACACCGTGAATACAGATTAGTGTCTCTTTTCGGTTCGATTAAGATGCCGAAAAGCGCAATATCGTCCACTAGGGAGAGACAATGAATCAGTTCGAGGACATGCGCCTGCTCGTCGCCGTGGTGGACGGCGGAAGCTTCACCGCCGCGGCCGAGACGCTGGGGCTGTCCAAGCAGTTCGTCAGCCGACGGCTGATGAGCCTGGAGGCAAGGCTGGGCGTGCGCCTGCTCAACCGCTCGACCCGCCGGCTCGCCGCCACCCCGCTGGGGCTGCTCTACTGCGAGCGGGCCCGGCAGATCCTCGACGACGTGGAGGCGGCCGAGCAGGCCATCCTGCAGCTGCGGGCGACGCCGCGGGGCACGCTGCGCCTGTCGGCGCCGATGTCCTTCGGCACCCTGCATCTCGGTCGCCTGCTGCCGGGCTTTCTCGAGCGCTACCCGGAGGTCGCCGTCGAACTGGACCTGAGCGACCGGCGGGTCGATCTGCTCGAGGAGGGCTACGACATGGCGGTGCGCATCGGCGAGCTGGCCGACTCCACGCTGATCGCCCGCGCCCTGGCCCCGCAGCAGATGGTCACCTGCGCCAGTCCCGCCTACCTCGCCCGGCGCGGCGCGCCGCAGACGCCGGCGGAGCTGCGCGAACACGACTGCCTGCTCTACGGCCACGGCAAGGCGGTGGAGTGGAGCTACTGGCGAGACGGCCGGCCCGAGCGCATCGGCGTGCGTGGCCGCTACCGGGTCAACAACGGCGAGCTGGTGCGCGACGCCGCCCTCGCCGGGCTCGGTTTCGCCTGGCTGCCGAGCTTCATCGTCGGCCCGGAGCTGGCCGCGGGCGCGCTGCTGCCGGTGCTCGAAGCCTTCCAGGGGCCGCCGACGAAGGTCTACGCGGTCTATCCGCAGCATCGCCAGTCATCGGTGCTGATTCGCGCCTTCACCGACTACCTGCACGAGGCCTTGAATCGGTGACCGGGGGCTCGATCAAGACCGTTCCACAGCGCTGCATCCTGTTGTCGGGGATAGTGGCCAGTTAATATCGACGGCCGACATCATGTAGACGCCGAGTGCGCAGGAGGAAGGGCAATGGAGTGGTGGCACTGGGTCGTCGGCGGGATCGTGCTGATCCTGCTGGAGCTGGCCATACCGGCGTTCTTCGTGATCTGGTTCGGCCTTGGCGCCCTGCTGGTGGCGGGGGCGCTGCTGCTGGCCGGCGATTTGTCGCCGACCGCACAGTTGCTGGTCTGGACCCTCAGTTCGCTGGCGATGACCGCGCTGTGGTTCGGGGTGTTCCGGCCCGGCCGGCAGACGACGCGGATCGGCACGGCGGCCGGCGAGACGATCGGCGAGGTGGGGCTCTTGGTCAGCGCCGTCGCGCCCTTCGAGCGCGGCCGGGTGCGTTTCCAGAAGCCGATCCTCGGCGCCGAGGAGTGGGCCTGCGTGGCCGAGACGGCGATTCCCGCGGGGGAGCGGGTGCGGGTGGTGTCGGTCGAGGGCAGCTACGTCAAGGTGGCCAAGGCCTGATCTTTCGGAACGGAACAAGGAGCAACACATGAGTGCGGGATTGGCAGTGGCGATCGCGGTGCTCGCGTTCGTTCTTATCACCATCGCCAAGGGCGTGCGGCTGGTGGCCCAGGGCGAGGAGTGGGTCGTCGAGCGGCTGGGGCGCTACCACGTCACCCTGCGGCCGGGGCTGAACCTGATCATTCCCTTCCTCGACAACGTCGCCTACAAGCTGGTGACCAAGGACATCATCCTCGACGTGCAGCAGCAGGAGGTGATCACCCGCGACAATGCGGTGATCCTCGCCAATGCCATCGCCTTCGTGAAGGTTACCGACCCGGTCAAGGCGGTCTACGGGGTCACCGACTTTTCCGAGGCGATCCGCAACCTGATCATGACCACCCTGCGCTCCATCGTCGGCGAGATGGAGCTGGACGAGGCGCTATCCTCGCGGGACAAGATCAAGGCCCGGCTGCGCGAGAGCATCGCCGACGAGGCGGTGGACTGGGGGCTGACGGTGAAGTCGGTGGAGATCCAGGACATCAAGCCGTCCGAGTCGATGCAGCGGGCGATGGAGCTGCAGGCCGCCGCCGAGCGCGAGCGCAAGGCCGCGGTGACCAAGGCCGAAGGCGAGAAGCAGGCGGCGATTCTCGAGGCCGAGGCGCGTCTGGAGGCGGCGCGGCGCGATGCCAGTGCCCAGGTGCTGCTGGCCGAGGCCTCCTCCGAGGCGATCCGCCGGGTGACCAATGCGGTCGGCACGGAGCCCGGGCCGATGATGTACTTGCTCGGCGAGAAGTACATCGCTTCGCTGGAAAAGCTCGCCCAGAGTGACAACGCCAAGGTGGTGCTGATGCCCGCCGACCTGCAGGAAACCCTGCGCGGCCTGATGGGCACGCTGGGCGGGCGCAGCTGAGAAGCTCTTTCCCCACCCCACCTTTTCCCCCCCGTAGGAGCCAGCTTGCTGGCGATCGGCCCCGAGCATCGCCAGCAAGCTGGCTCCTGCGAGGCGGGGATGCCGGAGTTTTCCCGCTCAGGCGCTGCTGGCCCGGTACTGCAGGGCTTCGGCCAAGTGGGCGCGGGCGATGTCCGGCGCCGCCTCGAGATCGGCGAGGGTCCGCGCCACCTTGAGGATACGGTGGGCGGCGCGCAGCGACAGGCCGAGGCGTTCGCAGGCGCGTTCCAGCCACTGGCGATCTTCGCCGTCCAGTGCACAGTGCTGGTGCAAACCGGGCAGATCGAGGAACGCATTGGGGCAGCCCTGGCGCGCGAGCTGACGGTTGCGTGCCGCCGCCACTTGGGCCGCGGCGCTGGCGGTATCCGGGCCGTCCAGGCGCGGCGCGCCCAACGCGGTGGCCTCGCGGGCGACGCCGATGTGCAGGTCGATGCGGTCGAGCAGCGGGCCGGAGAGCCTGGCGCGATAGCGCTGGATCTGCTCCGGGGTGCAGCGGCAGCGGCCGGCGGGGTCGCCCAGATAGCCGCAGGGGCAGGGATTCATCGCCGCCACCAGCTGGAAGCGCGCCGGGAAGCGCACCTTGTCGTTGGCCCGGGCGATGACGATCTCGCCGCTCTCCAGGGGTTCGCGCAGCACTTCCAGCACCTTGCGGTCGAACTCCGGCAATTCGTCGAGAAACAGCACGCCCTGGTGGGCCAGGGTGATCTCGCCGGGGCGCGGCCGGCTGCCGCCGCCGACCAGCGCCGGTCCCGAGGCGCTGTGGTGCGGCTGGCGGAACGGCCGCTGCGGCCAGGCCGCGAGTGGGGCGCTGCCGGCCACCGAATGGATCGCCGCCACCTCCAGCGCCTCGCCCTCGTCCAGCGGCGGCAGCAGCCCCGGCAAACGGCTGGCCAACAGGGTCTTGCCGGTTCCCGGCGGGCCGCTGAGCAACAGGTTGTGGCTGCCGGCGGCAGCCACCAGCAGGGCGCGCTTGGCCGCAGCCTGGCCCTGCACGTCGGCGAGGTCGGGGTAGGGCTGCGTCTGGCGCAGCAGGCCCTGGGCCTGGTAGGGCGCCAGCGGGGTCTGGCCGTTGAGGTGGGCGGCCAGCTCCAGCAGGTGGTCGATGGCCAGCACGGTCAGCCCCGAGGCCAGGCTGGCCTCTTCGGCGTTGGCCCGCGGCACCACCAGGGTGCGTCCGGCGGCGCGGGCGGCCAGCGCGGCGGGCAGTACGCCCCGGACCGGCCGCAGGCTACCGGAGAGGGCCAGCTCGCCGAGGCATTCCAGGGTGTCGAGGGCCGCGGCGGGCAGTTGCTCGCTGGCGGCGAGAATACCGAGGGCGATGGCCAGGTCGAAGCGCCCGCCGTCCTTGGGCAGGTCGGCGGGGGCGAGGTTGAGGGTGATGCGCCGTGCCGGGAAGTCGAAGCCGGAGGTGAGGATGGCGCTGCGCACGCGGTCCTTGCTTTCGCGGACCGCGGTTTCCGGCAGGCCGACCAGGGTCAGCGCCGGCAGGCCGTTGGCCAGGTGCGCCTCGACGGTGACGGCGGGTGCCTCGACGCCTACCTGGGCGCGGCTGTGGACGATGGACAGGGACATGGATCGCTCCTTGATCGCATTCCCCGCGCTCAGGCGGCGGGTGGGGCGGGGGGCTGTTCGCCCAGGCGTGCCTCGAGTTCGGCGACCTTGGCCTCCACTGCTTCCAGGCGGGCGCGAGTGCGGGCGAGGACCGCCATCTGGCTGTCGAATTCTTCCCGGCTGACCAGGTCGAGCCTGCTGAAGGCGCTCTGCAGCAGGGCCTTGAGCTGGGCCTCGAGTTCGCGGGGCGGGAGCGGCGCCTCGCCGTTGAACAGGCGGGCGGCGTGGGTGCTGAGGGTGTCGAACAGGGCTTTGGGCGGGAGCATGGTGCGGTTCCGGAATCAATCGGCCGGCAGTTTAGCACGAGGGCATCGGCAAGACGGTCGAGCGGTGCTTTGCACGGTTTTTGTGCGCTCTCGCAACGAGCTGCGCACCAAGCATGTGCGAGCTTTACCCGGTCCGATCGGACGAAAGGTGTATAACCACTCGCTTATAGGGGTTTTTGCCGTTTGTCGATGGCGGTATGATTTTTGCCTTTGCGAAGTGACATGGCGCTCGTCGTTCATCGGACGCCGGGTGCCGTCGAGCGGGCTGGCCCGAGGCGGCCACGCGTTACAAAGCCAGACACTGCGCTTAGACTTGAATCGGGATCGTTTTTTCCTGGGGCAAGTCCACTACACGGAGATACGTTTCATGAAGCTAGTCACTGCCATCATCAAGCCGTTCAAGCTGGACGATGTACGCGAGTCGCTGTCGGAGATTGGGGTGCAGGGCATTACTGTCACCGAGGTCAAGGGCTTCGGCCGCCAGAAGGGCCATACCGAACTGTACCGGGGAGCGGAGTACGTCGTCGACTTTCTGCCCAAGGTGAAGATCGACGTGGCCATCGAAGACGGTCAGCTCGATCACGTCATCGAGGCCATCACCAAGGCTGCCAACACCGGCAAGATCGGTGACGGCAAGATTTTCGTCGTCAATCTGGAACAGGCCATCCGTATCCGTACCGGCGAAACCGGCACCGACGCGATCTGAGCCCACGATCCCCCCGCCCCAGGAGATAACCAATGACTCTGCGGAAAAGCGCAGGGCTCGCTGCCCTTTCCTCTCTTTTCTTGCCATCGCTGGCCAGTGCCCAGGAGGCCGTGCTGGATTCCGGCGATACCGCCTGGATGCTCACCGCCACCGCGCTGGTGCTGTTCATGACCGTTCCCGGCCTGGCCCTGTTCTACGGTGGCATGGTGCGCTCGAAGAACCTGCTCTCGGTGATGATGCAGTGCTTCGCCATCACCGGCCTGATCAGCGTGCTCTGGGTTCTGTTCGGCTACAGCCTGGCCTTCGACACCACCGGCATGGAAGAGGGCGTGCTCAACTTCAGCTCCTTCATCGGCGGTCTGGGCAAGGCCTTCCTCAGCGGGCTGAGCACCGACAGCCTGGTCGGCACCTTCCCCGAAAGCGTCTTCATCACCTTCCAGATGACCTTCGCGATCATCACCCCGGCGCTGATCGCCGGCGCCTTCGCCGAGCGCATGAAGTTCTCGTCGATGCTGGTGTTCATGTCAGTATGGTTCCTGCTGGTCTACGCGCCCATCGCCCACATGGTCTGGAGCGGCAACGGTGCGCTGATGTTTGACTGGGGCGTGCTCGACTTCGCCGGCGGTACCGTGGTGCACATCAACGCCGGTGTCGCTGGTCTGGTGTCCTGCCTGGTGCTGGGCAAGCGCAAGGGCTACCCGGGCGTCGCCATGACCCCGCACAACCTCGGCTACACCCTGATCGGTGCAGCCATGCTGTGGGTCGGCTGGTTCGGCTTCAACGCCGGTTCGGCGATCGCCGCCAACGGCACCGCCGGCATGGCCATGCTGGTGACCCAGATCGCCACCGCCGCCGCCGCGCTGGCCTGGATGGCCGCCGAGTGGCTGACCCATGGCAAGCCGAGCGCCTTGGGCATCGCTTCCGGCGTGGTCGCCGGCCTGGTGGCCATCACTCCGGCCGCCGGCACTGCCGGCCCGATGGGCGCCCTGGTGATCGGCCTGGCTTCCGGCGCGATCTGCTTCTACTGCGCCACCGCAGTGAAGCGCCGCTTCGGCTACGACGACTCCCTCGACGCCTTCGGTGTGCACGGCGTCGGCGGCATCGTCGGAGCGGTGCTGACCGGCCTGTTCGCGGCGCCGGCCTTGGGCGGCTTCGGCGAGGTGGACAGTATTGCCGCCCAGCTGTGGATCCAGATCAAGGGCGTGTTCTTCACCGTGGTCTACACCGGCGTCGTCACCTTCGCGATTCTCAAGGTGATCGACCGGGTGATGGGCCTGCGTGTCAGCGACGAGGAAGAAACCATCGGTCTCGACCTCTCCCTGCACAACGAGCGCGGCTACAACCTCTGAGTTTCGGGAGGGCGGCCGGAGCAATCCGGCTCCCGCTCCCGGCGGCCATGCCTTCGGCAATGGCTGCAAGCCGTAAAAAGGGCGCCTTCGGCGCCCTTTGTTTTTTTCTGCGCCGCGCTAGAATTCCCGCGGCAAAACCCTGGAGCTCTGGCAGATGTGGCAACAGACGAGCATCACCCTGCGTGCGCGGCCGCGCGGCTTCCACCTGGTGACCGACGAGCTGCTTGCCGGGCTGCCGGAGCTGGCTTCCTGCCGGGTGGGGTTGCTGCACCTCTGGTTGCAGCACACCTCGGCCTCGTTGACCGTCAACGAGAATGCCGACGCAGCGGTGCGGCGCGATTTCGAGCGCTTCTTCAACCGTCTGGTGCCCCAGGGTGAGGGTGGCTACGAGCATGACTACGAAGGGCCGGACGATCTGCCGGCGCACTTCAAGGCCAGTCTGCTGGGCTGCCAGCTGCTCCTGCCGGTGACGGCGGGACGCTTGGCGCTGGGAACCTGGCAGGGTATCTATCTCGGCGAGCACCGCGAGCATGGCGGGGTGCGCCGGGTCCTGGCCACGCTGCAGGGCCAGGCGCGCTGATTTTTTCGGCGAGGCTCTCAGCGCTGAGATCGCCCAGCGAATGCAGTGGTCCGCGGGCCAGGGTCGAAGGCGGCCGCTGGCGGGACTATAACCAACCTGCTGTACGCAAGTCGTGAGGTCGAATATGAGCGATGAAGAACTGGAACAGGAAGAGCTGGAAGCGGGTGAGGAGGATGAAGGTGAGGAGCTGAACGCCGCCGACGAGGCGGGAGCCGAGGAGGACGACGGCAGCGATCGGGTGGTGGCTTCCGGGAAGAAGTCCAAGAGCCCCGTGGACGTCGACGAGATGCCCAGCGTTGAGGCCAAGCAGAAGGATCGCGATGCGCTGGCGCGGGCCATGGAGGAGTTTCTGGCGCGCGGCGGCAAGGTACAGGAAGTCGAGCCGAACGTGGTCGCCGACCCGCCGAAGAAGCCTGACAGCAAGTACGGCAGCCGCCCCATCTGAGCCTTTCCGGCCGGTTGGTGGCGCAAGGGCGGCCCGGGAAAATTCCGGGCCGCCTTTTTTGTGCCTTGCAGTCCCGGCGCTGCGGGTCGCCGAGCACGCGGTGCGGCAAGTGGATTGTCCCGTGCAGCCGCAGGCCGGTGCGCCAGAGGCGCGCTATCGGGACGCCGAATACCTTGGCGGTGGAAAGTGAAGGCTCCCGGCGAGCAGCGCCAACGCCGTCAGCCGGCTTGCCAGCGACCGAGCAGCGCCGGCAACTCGGCCAGGCTGGCGATCTGCGCATCCGGCGCGCCGTCGTGGCTCCAGGGCTTGCCGGCGGGGTTGTACCAGATCGCCCGCAGGCCGGCGCGCTGGGCGCCCTGGATGTCGTCGTCGGGATGGTCGCCGATGTGCACCGCCTGTTCGGCGGACACCCCGCCGCGCCGCAGAGCTTCGCGGAACGGCTGCGGATCGGGCTTGCCGATGCCCAGCTCCTCGGCGCAGAGGGCGAAGCGGAAATAGTCGGCCAGGCCCAGGCGGCGCACGTCGGCATTACCGTTGGTGAGCACGCCGAGGACGTAGCGGTCGGCGAGGATTTCCAGGGTCGGCTGGGTCTCGGGAAAGAACTCGATCCGATGGCGGGCGGCGAGGAAGGTCGCGAAGGCCTGCTCGGCCAGCTCCTGCGCCTCGGCTGCAGGGTAACCGGCTTCCTCCAGGGCGTGGAGCAGCACGCGCCGGCGCAGCTCGCTGATGCGGTGCTTGAGCGCCGGCTCGCTCTCGACCAGACGGGCGCGAATCGGCCACAGGTGCTCGATCGGCACCGCGCCGAGCAGCGGCGCATGGCGGCCCAGCCAGTCGCGCAGTTCGGCTTCGGCGCCCTCGATGACCGGGGCGACGTTCCACAGGGTGTCGTCGAGGTCGAAGGTGATCAGGCGGATGCTCATGAGGTCTCGTCCTTGCGGCGGCGCGCCCGTGGGTGGGCCTGGTCGTAGACCGCCGCCAGGTGCTGGAAGTCGAGATGGGTGTAGATCTGCGTGGTGGCGATGTCGGCGTGGCCGAGCAGTTCCTGCACCGCGCGCAGGTCTTGGGAGGACTCCAGTAGATGGCTGGCGAAACTGTGGCGCAGCATGTGCGGGTGCAGGTGCTGGCCCAGTTCGCGCACCCCGGCCTGGCGCACCCGCAGCTGCACGGCGCGCGGGCTCAGGCGGCGGCCCTGGCGACCGACGAACAACGCGTCGTCGGCCGGCCGCGCCAGCGCCCGCAGCGGCAGCCAGGCTTCCAGCGCCTGGCGCGCCTGGCTGCCGATCGGCAGTTCGCGGACCTTGTTGCCCTTGCCATGCACCCGTACCAGGCCGGCGGCCAGGTCGAGGCGCTCCAGGTCGAGGCCGACCAGTTCCGAGAGGCGCAGGCCGGAAGAATAGAAAAGTTCGAGGATGGCCTGGTCGCGGCGGGCGAGGAAGTCGTCCTCGACGGCACCGTCGAGCAACTGCTGGGCGCGGTCGGCATCCAGGGTACGCGGTAGCCGGCGCTCGCCCTTGGGCGGGCTCAGGCCGGCGGCCGGGTCGTGGTTGCAGCGCCCTTCGCGCAGCAGGTAGCGATAGAAGCCGCGCACTGCCGAGAGCAGCCGCGCCAGGCTGCGCCCGGACTGGCCCTGCAGGTGCAGCTTGGCGACCAATCGGCGCAGGCGGGCGGCGTCCAGGGCATGCCAGGCGGCCAGTTCCTCCCGTTCGCAGTGGGCGAGGACCTTGCCGAGATCGCGGCGATAGCCGTCGAGGGTATGGGCCGACACCTGGCGTTCGCTGCGCAGGTGGTCGAGGAAGGCGTCGAGGTCGGCCTGCATGGGCGGCCTATCGGACCGAACGCAGCGGCGTGCTGGCCAGGCGCGGCAGCAGGCGGGCGAGAACGTCGGCGATGTAGCCGAGGAAGAGGGTGCCGAGGCTGCTCCGGTAGTGCTGGGGGTCGGAGCTGCCGACTGCCAGCACGCCGTGCAGGCCCTGATGGTCGAGGGCGGCCACCGCGGCCGAGCCGATCTGCGGGCGGCGCTCCTCGCCGAACAGAAAGCCCAGCTCATGGCTGCGCAGCACGCCGCAGAGGGGTTTGCCGCAGGCCAGCAGGCCGCCGATGGTCTGCAGGGCTTCCTCGGTGTCGACCCAGCGGCCCGCCGGGCTGGCATGTTCGCCGAACAGGATCAGCCCGACGAAGGGGATCTGGAACTCGTGGCGCAGGCCGTCCTCGACCAGCCCGACCGCCTCCTCCAGGGTGGTCGCATCGAGCAGGTCGAGCACCAGGCGGCGGGTCTTGTCGAACAGACGGTCGTTGTCGCGGGCCACGTCCATCAGCTGTCCCAGGCGCCCGCGCAGCTCGTTGTTGCGCTCGCGCAGCAGGCCGAGCTGGCGCTCCACCAGCGACACCGCGACACCGCTCGGATGGGGAATGCTCAGCTCCGCCAGCAGTTCTTCGCGACCCTGGAAAAACTGCGGATTCCGGCGCAGGAAGTCTTCAACCGCTGCGGTATCGACGGACTCTTGGGACTGCTCACTCATTTGGCTACACCCTCATAGACGAACCTGGCCTTCGTACACACGCACCGCCGGGCCGGTCATCATTACCGACTGGCCCGGGCCCGCCCAGGCGATGGACAGCCGGCCACCCGGCAGGTCGATCAGCACCGGCGAATCCATCCAGCCCTGGCGGATCGCCGCCACTGCCGCCGCGCAGGCGCCGGTGCCGCAGGCCTGGGTCTCGCCGGCACCGCGCTCCCAGACGCGCAGCCGGGCGTGCTGGCGGTCGACGACCTGGAGAAAACCCACGTTGACCCGTTGCGGAAAGCGCGGGTGATTTTCCAGTTTAGGCCCCAACGCGTGCACCGGCGCGCTTTCGACGTCGTCCACCCGCAGCACCGCATGGGGATTGCCCATGGACAGTGCGGCGAGCTCGACCGTCCGGCCGTCGACCTCGACCGAATAGGCGAGGGCGGCGGCTTCGGCCTGGAAGGGAATCCCCTTCGGCTCCAGGCGCGGTGGCCCCATGTCGACGCAGACCTGGCCGTCCGGGCGGATGTCCAGTTCGATGATGCCGCTTTTGGTCTCCACGCGGATGCGCTTCTTCACCGTCAGGCGCTTGTCGAGCACGAAACGGGCGAAGCAGCGTGCGCCGTTGCCGCACTGCTCCACCTCCGAACCGTCGGCGTTGAAGATGCGGTAGCGGAAGTCCACGTCCGGATTGCTCGGTGGCTCGACGATCAGTAACTGGTCGAAGCCGATGCCGGTATGGCGGTCCCCCCATTGCTTGGCGTGCTTGGGCTGGATGTGCGCGTGCTGGCTGACCAGGTCGAGGACCATGAAGTCGTTGCCGAGGCCGTGCATCTTGGTGAAACGCAGCAGCATGCCTGCCTCCGTGTCAGTTGGGCAGCAGGCTTTCGCCGGCGTAGAGTTCCTCGATGGTTTCGCGGCGGCGCACCTCGAAGGTCTGTTCGCCGTCCACCAGCACCTCGGCGGCGCGGCCGCGGGTGTTGTAGTTGGAACTCATGACGAAGCCGTAGGCGCCGGCCGAGCGCACCGCCAGCAGATCGCCCTCGACCAGGGCCAGCTCGCGGTCCTTGGCGAGGAAGTCGCCGGTTTCGCAGATCGGTCCGACCAGGTCGTAGCTGCAGACCTCGCCGCCGTGGGGAGTCACCGGCACCACGTCCATCCAGGCCTGGTAGAGAGCCGGGCGGATCAGGTCGTTCATCGCCGCGTCGATCACCGCGAAGTCCTTGTACTCGGTGTGCTTGAGGTATTCCACGCGGGTCAGCAGCACGCCGGCGTTGGCGACGATCGAGCGGCCCGGCTCGAATACCAAGGCGAGGGTGCGGCCTTCGAGGCGCTCGCGCACCGCGGCGATGTAGTCGCCGGGCCGCGGCGGCTGCTCGTCGCGGTACTGCACGCCGAGACCGCCGCCGAGATCCAGGTGGCGGATGGTGATGCCGCGCGCGGCCAGGCGGTCGACCAGCAGCAGCAGGCGGTCCAGGGCGTCGAGGAAGGGCGAGAGGGTGGTCAGCTGCGAGCCGATGTGGCAATCGACGCCGAGCACTTCCAGGTTGGGCAGCGCGGCGGCGTTGGCATAGACCTCCTCGGCCTGCTCGATGTCGATGCCGAACTTGTTTTCCTTGAGGCCGGTGGAGATGTACGGATGGGTCTGGGCGTCCACGTCCGGGTTGACCCGCAGCGATACCGGGGCCTTCACGCCCAGTTCGGCGGCGACTTCCTGCAGGCGCTCCAGCTCCACCTCGGATTCGACGTTGAAGCAGTGCACGCCGACCTCGAGGGCGCGGCGCATGTCCTCGCGGCTCTTGCCGACCCCGGAGAACACCACCTTGGCCGGATCGCCGCCGGCGGCCAGCACGCGCTCCAGTTCGCCGCGGGAGACGATGTCGAAGCCGGCGCCGAGGCGCGCGAGCAGGTTCAGCACGGCAAGGTTGGAGTTGGCCTTGACCGCGAAGCAGACCAGGTGCGGCCTGCCCGCCAGGGCGTCGGCGTAGGCGCGGTACTGGGCCTCGATGTGGGCGCGGGAGTAGACGTAGGTGGGGGTGCCGAAGCGTGCGGCGATGGCGGACAGCGCCACGCCTTCCGCGAACAGCGTGCCGTCGCGGTAGTTGAAGGGTTCCATGGGGCCTCCTGGGAAGAAGCCTGTCCGAGCGCTGCGGCAGCGGGCAGGTTCTTAGAATTCGAAACGGTCTTTGCGGTGGCCGGCTTTCTTGTCGTCAGGAAGATAGAGCGGACCCTTCTGGCCGCAGCCGGCGAGGGGTGCGGCGAGCACGGCCAGCGCGAGTAGCTGAAGCAGCAGGCGCTTCATGACGGAAATCCTTGTGAACGCATCGATTGCGCCGGAGTATACCGGCCCCCCGGCGGCTTGCCTATGTGCCGATCCTCCCGCCTGGCGGGCCTTGCAGGGCGCTGCGACCCCTGCCGGCGCGCGAATCGGCTATCGTTGCCAGCCTCGAACGCCATTGTTCTGAGAAGGAGCCAGCATGAGCCTTACCGAAGCCCGTTTCCACGGACTGATCGACGACCTGCAGCAGGCCGTCGAGGACATTTTCGAAGACAGCGACCTGGACGTCGATCTGGAGAACTCCGCGGGCGTCCTGTCCGTCCGTTTCGAGAGCGGCAGCCAGATCATCCTCAGCCGCCAGGAGTCCCTGCGCCAGCTGTGGCTGGCGGCGCGCTCCGGCGGTTTCCACTTCGACTACGACGAAGCCACCGGCCGCTGGATCTGCGATGCCAGCGACGAGCCGCTGGGCGAGCTGCTCGCCCGCGTCACCCTCGAGCAGGTCGGCGAGGAGCTGGAGTTCCCCGACCTCTGATCCGGGCTCGCGGCCGCCGTCAGGGGTGCGGGCCGGCGAGGATGGTCAGCAGGTTCTGCGCCTGTTCGGCGGCATCCAGACCCAGGCTGGTCAGGTAGCCGCCGTCGGGCCGGCTGATCAGGCCCTTGTCGTACAGCCGGCGCGCGGCGGCCACGGCCTCCGGGGCTGCATCGTGATGGACCTTGATGCCTTCCTCCTGACTGTTGTCCAGGTTGAACAGGGCGAGGATTTCCAGTTCGGCAACCAGCGCTTGGGTATAGGCCATGGGATACTCCGGAGGCGGGCCGTCGGCGACGGCGGTTTTCCTCCAGTGTAGCGGCCGTTGCGCTGTCTAGTCGGCCGCCTCGGGCAGTTCCGGCAGTGCGCGTAGGGCCTGCTCGTACCAGGCGCTGTCGAACGGGCGATCCTCGCGCAGCATGGCGGCGATCTCGTGGGCCAGCACCAGGGCCATCAGGTGGAGAATCTCCTCCCGTTCGTAGCCGACCAGGGTCAGCTTGTTCAGCGTGGCCTGGGCGGCCGGCGGATCGTTCGCCTCGATCTGGTTCTCGATGGCTTCGATCAGGGTCTGCTCGGCGAAGGCCTCGTCGTCCATCGGTGCGTCGTCTGGCTGGCTCATGGGGTTTCCTGCGGCGGGCGATCGCCCGCCCGTCAATTGGCGGAGCCGACAGCGGCTGTCGTCGGCGTGGGGCTTCCCGAGGTAACGTACCTGCCGCGCAATCATACTGCCTGTCGGTCGGTAGCACGCCACGGGCCCGGAAAACCAGGAACGAAGTTGCATGATCACCTACTACCTGCTCGATGCCGGCGGCCTGCGCCGGCAACCGGCACACGACCTCGCGACGCTGCCGGAGGGGGTGCTGTGGATCGACCTGCTGCAGCCCAGCCGCGAAGAGGAGCTGTTTCTCGAGCGGATGCTCGGGGTGGACATCCCGACCCGCGAGGAAATGGCGGAGATCGAGGACTCTTCGCGCTTCTACGAGAGCACCGGCACCCTCTACATGACCGCCAGCCTGGTCAGCGGCATCAGCGAGCACCAGCCCGACATTGCCGAGGTGTCCTTCGTGCTGAGCCGAAAGTGGCTGGTGACGGTGCGCTACGTCGAGCTGTCGGCGTTTCGCACCTTCGCTAGCAAGAGCCTGCACCGCCCCGAAATGCACGGCTGCAGCGAGATGGTCTTCGCAGCGCTGATCGACAGTGTCGTCGACCGCATCGCCGACGTGCTGGAGATGCTGCAGAAGCAGCTGAACAGCTTGTCGCGGGCGATCTTCAGCGAGTCCGCCGAGCGCCACCCGGAGAAGACCGACCTGCAGAAGGTGGTTAAGCTGCTCGGCCGGCACAATGCCCTGCAGGCCAAGCTGAGCGAGAGCCTGTTGAGCATCGACCGGCAGATCAGCTACGTCCGCCAGGCCGGCAACGGCTGGCTGGACGAGGCGGCGCGGGGCTGGCTGCAGACCGCCGAACGGGACGCGCGCTCCCTCGGCGAGTACCAGGCGAAGATGTCCGGGGAGAGCAGCTTCCTGCTCGAGGCCACCCTCGGGCTGATTAGCATCGAGCAGAACAGCATCATCAAGGTGTTCTCCATCGCCGCGGTGCTGTTCCTGCCGCCGACCCTGGTCGGCACCGTCTACGGGATGAACTTTCGCCACATGCCGGAGCTGGAGTGGTACTTCGGCTACCCGCTGGCGTTGGGCCTGATGGTCGGCTCGGCGGCGCTGTCCTACGCCTGGTTCAAGTTCAAGAACTGGCTGTAGCGCGGGCGGCGTGGCGCGCCCGCGCAAGGCCGGCCTCAGCGCGCGGCGAGCAGTTCTTTGCCGCGGGCGACGGCGGCGCGCACCTGGTTCGGCGCGGTGCCGCCGATGTGGTCGCGGGCGTTGACCGAGCCTTCCAGGGTCAGCACGGCGAACACGTCGTCAGTGATCTGGTCGCTGAACTGGCGAAGCTCGTCGAGGCTCATCTCGGCCAGGTCCTTGCCGCTTTGCACGCCGTACTTCACCGCGTGGCCAACGATCTCGTGGCAGTCGCGGAACGGCAGGCCCTTGCGCACCAGATAATCCGCCAGGTCGGTGGCGGTGGAGAAACCGCGGCGGGCGGCCTCGCGCATCACTTCGATGCGTGGCTTGATCGCCGGGACCATGTCGGCGAAGGCGCGCAGGCTGTCACGCAGGGTGTCGGCGGCGTCGAACAGCGGCTCCTTATCTTCCTGGTTGTCCTTGTTGTAGGCCAGTGGCTGGCCCTTCATCAGGGTCAAGAGGCCGGTCAGCGCGCCGAACACCCGGCCGCTCTTGCCGCGTACCAGCTCGGGGACGTCCGGGTTCTTCTTCTGCGGCATGATCGACGAGCCGGTGCAGAAGCGGTCGGGCAGCTCGATGAAGTTGAACTGCGCGGAAGTCCACAGCACCAGCTCTTCGGAGAAGCGCGACAGGTGCATCATCGCCAGGGAAGCGGCGGCGCAGAATTCGATGGCGAAGTCGCGGTCCGACACGCCGTCCAGCGAGTTGCCGCCGATGGCCTCGAAGCCGAGCAGCCGGCAGGTGATCTCGCGCTGGATCGGGTAGGTGGTGCCGGCCAGCGCGGCCGAGCCCAGCGGCATGCGGTTGACCCGCTTGCGGCAGTCGACCAGCCGCTCGTAGTCGCGCGACAGCATCTCGAACCAGGCCAGCAGGTGGTGGCCGAAGCTCACCGGCTGGGCGGTCTGCAGGTGAGTGAAGCCGGGCATGATCACGTCGGCATGGCGCTCGGCCTGTCCCAGCAGGCCCTGCTGCAGGCGGGTGATTTCGCCGAGGATCGTGTCGATCTCGTCGCGCAGCCACAGGCGGATGTCGGTGGCCACCTGGTCGTTGCGGCTACGCCCGGTGTGCAGCTTCTTGCCGGTGATGCCGATGCGGTCGGTCAGGCGTGCCTCGATGTTCATGTGCACGTCTTCCAGATCGACGCGCCAGTCGAATTGGCTGGCCTCGATCTCGCCCTGGATCTGCGTCAGGCCGTCGATGATCGCGTCGCGCTCGGTGGCGCTCAGCACGCCGGCCTGTTCCAGCATGGTGGCGTGGGCGATCGAGCCCATGATGTCGTGGCGGTACAGGCGCTTGTCGAAGTCGACGGAGGCGGTGAAGCGGGCGACGAAGGCGTCGACCGGCTCGCTGAAACGGCCGCCCCAGGACTGGTTGGTTTTCTCGGCGCTCATGGCGTTCTCTCGGCTGGTGCGCAAATGCGGACGGCCGCGGAGGCGGCCGTCAGGGTGGATGGATGAAGATTGCGCGGATGATAGCAGGGTATGCGGAAAACCCCGCAGCCCCTGTCGGCCGCGCCTGCTACACAATTCTCCCGGCACAGGCCGTGACGGCTGTCACTCCGGCTGTCTACGCTATTCTTGTCCGGACTGACGCGGGAAGCCGAAGCAACATGAATGTTCTGATCGTCGACGACGAACCTCTGGCCAGGGAGCAGCTCTGCCGTCTGGTGAGTGAGCTCGATGGCTATCGCGTGCTCGAGCCTCCGGCCGGCAACGGCGAGGAGGCGCTGGCCCTGATCGACAGTTTGATGCCGGATGTCGTCCTGCTGGATATCCGCATGCCCGGGCTGGACGGCCTGCAGGTAGCCGCCCGGCTGTGCGAGCGGGAGGCGCCGCCGGCGCTGATCTTCTGCGCCGCTGCCGGCGAATTCGCCGTGGCGGCCCTGGAAGGCACCGGGGTGGGCTTTCTGGTCAAGCCGGTGCAGCTCGAACAGCTGCGCGAGGCCCTGCAGAAGGCCCAGCGTCCCAGTCGCGCCCAACTGGCCGCGCTGACCCGCCCGGCCGCGGCGGAGGGTGCCGTGCCGCGCACCCATATCAGTGCGCGCACCCGCCGGGGCATCGAACTGGTGCCGGTGGACCAGGCGATCTTCTTCATCGCCGACCACAAGTACGTGACCCTGCGCCACGAGGGCGGCGAGGTGCTGCTGGACGAGCCGCTGAAGGCCCTGGAGGACGAGTTCGGCGAGCGCTTCGTACGCATCCATCGCAACGCGCTGGTCGCCCGCGACCGCATTGAGCGCCTGCAGCGCACGCCGCTCGGGCATTTCCAGCTCTACCTGCGCGGCCTTGGCGACGACGCGCTGACCGTGAGCCGTCGGCACGTCGCCGGGGTGCGCAAGCTGATGCACACTCACTAGACCGCTCCCTGAGACCTGTCCGGCCGGGAGGCTTGCCGCCACCTCCCGCGAATCGACGAGGTGCCCGTCACGGGCATGGCGGGGGCTGGCCAGCTTTCAACCCGATCCTGCTATCATCCCGGCAATCCGTCGTTCTGGAATGCCCATGTCCCGCGAGATCCGTATCGCCACCCGCAAGAGTGCCCTGGCCCTGTGGCAGGCCGAACACGTCAAGGCGCGCCTGGAACAGGCCCATCCGGGCCTTTCGGTGAGCCTGGTGCCGATGGTCAGTCGCGGCGACAAGCTGCTCGACGCGCCGCTGGCGAAGATCGGCGGCAAGGGGCTGTTCGTCAAGGAGCTGGAGACCGCCTTGCTGGAGAATGCGGCCGACATCGCCGTGCATTCTATGAAGGACGTGCCGATGGAGTTCCCCGAGGGGCTCGGCCTGTACTGCATCTGCGAGCGCGAGGACCCGCGCGACGCCTTCGTTTCCAACGCCTTCGAAAGCCTCGACGCCCTGCCGGCGGGCAGCGTGGTCGGCACCTCCAGCCTGCGCCGCCAGGCCCAGCTGCTGGCGCGCCGGCCGGACCTGAAGATCCAGTTCCTGCGCGGCAACGTGAATACCCGTCTGGCCAAGCTGGACGCCGGCGAGTACGACGCGATCATCCTCGCCGCCGCCGGGCTGATCCGCCTCGGCTTCGAGGCGCGCATCCGTTCCCGCATCGCCGTCGCCGACAGCCTGCCGGCCGGCGGCCAGGGCGCAGTGGGCATCGAGTGCCGCAGTGCCGACCGCGAGATCCAGGCGCTGCTCGCGCCGCTCAACCACGAGCCGACCGCCCTGCGGGTCGGCGCCGAACGCGCGCTGAACCGGCGTCTCAACGGCGGCTGCCAGGTGCCTATCGCCTGCTATGCCGAGCTGGAGGGCGACCAGTTGTGGCTGCGCGGTTTGGTCGGCCAGCCGGATGGCAGCCTGCTGCTGCGTGCCGAATCCCGCGCCGCCAGCAGCGAGGCCGAAGCGCTCGGCGTACAGGTGGCCGAGGCGCTACTGGCGCAGGGCGCGCAGCGGATTCTCGAGGCAGTCTACGGCGAGGACGCTCGGCCATGACGGCGCGGCCGGACGCCGGCGGGTGGCGCCTGCTGCTCACCCGTCCGGCCGAGGAGTGTGCCGCCCTGGCCGGCCGGCTGGCCGAGGAAGGCATCCACAGCAGCAGCCTGCCGCTGCTGGCCATCGAGCCGCTGGCGGAAACCCCGGAGCTGCGCAGCCTGTTTCTCGACCTAGACCGCTACAGTGCGGTGATCGTGGTCAGCAAGCCGGCTGCCCGTCTGGGCCTGGCGCTGCTCGACCGCTACTGGCCGCAGCCGCCGGCGAACCAGTGCTGGTTCGGCGTCGGCGCGGCGACCGGCGAGCTTCTCGCCGACTACGGTCTGACGGTCGCCTGGCCGACCGCCGGCGAGGACAGCGAGGCCCTGCTGGCGCTGCCCGAACTGGCCGCGGCGCTGAGCGTGCCCCGGCCGCGGGTACTGATCCTGCGCGGGGAGGGCGGCCGCGAACTGATCGCCGACTCGTTGCGCTGTCAGGGGCTGGCCGTCGATCATGTCGAACTCTACCGGCGCGCCCTGCCGAATTATCCGCCCGGCATTCTGCTCGAGCGGATCCGCACGGAGCGCCTGAACGGCCTGCAGATCAGCAGCGGGCAGGGATTCGAGCATCTGCGCCAGCTGGCGGCGGCTGACTGGTCGGTACTGCTTCGGATACCCTTGTTCGTGCCGAGCCCGCGGGTCGCCGAACTGGCCCGCGCGGCAGGATCGCAGACTGTCGTGGACTGCCATGGCGCCAGTGCCACCGCCTTGCTGGCCGCGCTCCAGGGCCGCCCAGCGTCGACCTTTTGACCCGAAGGATGTATCCGTGAGCGAAGCAGCCCCCCCGAACAATCCCACGAATAACAATGAACAACCGCTCGCCGCGCCCGTCATGCCCGCCAAGAGCGGCGGCGGAGTTTCCGGCGCGGTGGCCGTCCTGGCCCTGCTGATCGGCGCCGGCGGCGCGGGTCTCGGCGGCTGGGGTCTCTGGCAACTGCGCGAAATGCAGGCCGGCGAACTGGCGCAGAGCAGCCGCTTCGATGAGGCCTTGAGCGGCCAGATGGATGCTCTGAAGCAGAGCGAGCGGAGCATCACCGGCCGCTTGTCGCAGTTTCCGGTGCGCACCGAGCTGGAGGAGCGCTGGCGGACCATGGCCATGCTCGAGAGCGGGCAGGAGAAGCTCGTCCAGCGACTGGACAAGCTGACCGGTGCCAGCCGCGAGGACTGGCGGCTGGCCGAGGCCGAATACTTGCTGCGCCTGGCCAACCTGCGCTTGTCGGCCATGCAGGACATCAACAGCGCCCAGCGCCTGCTCGAAGCGGCCGACGGCATCCTCCGCGAGCAGGACGACCCGGCCTCCTTTCCGGTGCGCCAAGTGCTGGCGCGCAGCCTCGAAACCCTGCGCAGCCTGACACCGCCCGACCGCATCGGACTCTTCCTGAGCCTCGGCGCGCTGCGCGAGCAGGCCGCCCAGTTGAAGCCGCTGGCGCCGATCTACGAGCAGGAGCAGGCGCCGGTCGTCGCCGACCGCTGGCAGCAGTGGTGGGAAAAGATCTCCCGCTTCGTGCGTGTCGACCTGCACGCCGGTCAGGACATCCGCCCGTTGCTGAGCGGCCAGAACCTGGCGCAGGTCCGTCTGACCCTGGCCCTGGCCCTGGAGCAGGCCCAGTGGGCAGTGCTGAACGCCTCCCCCGAGGTCTATCGGCAGGCGCTGCAGCAGGCCCAGGACGTGCTGGCCGGGCAGTTCAATCCGGAGCATCCGCAGAGCACCGCCCTCGGCAAGCGGCTGACCGAGCTGTCCAGGCAGCCGGTAGCGCTGCAGATGCCCGATCTGTCGTCGACCGTGAGCGCCCTGCAGAACTATCTGCAGCGCCGCCAGGCGCAGCGTGACGAGGCCGAAGCGGCCGCCGCCTCCACCAAGAAGGAGGGCGCCCGTCAATGAGCCGCCTCTATTTGCTTCTGCTGGCGGTCATCGCCGGCGCCGCCCTGCTCGGCATGGCCATCGCCGAACATCCGGGCTACGTGCTGTTCGCCTACAAGGGCTACCGTTTCGAGTCAAGCCTCTGGGTTTTCCTCGGCCTGCTGCTGGTGCTGGTCGTCGCCTTCTTCGTCCTGCGCTGGATCGTCGGCCTGGTCGCCGCTTCGGCCGGCCTGGTGTTGCCCTGGTCGCAGCGTAACCGCAATCGGCGTGCCCGCCAGGCCGCCCTGCGCGGGCAGCGCGATCTGGCCGAGGGCAACTGGCAGCAGGCGCTGCATCAGCTGACCCGGGCCGCGACCAGCGACCAGCAGCCGCTGGTGCACTACCTGGGCGCCGCTCGGGCAGCCAACGAGCTGGGCGAATATGCCCAGAGCGATGAGCTGCTGCGCGAGGCCCGCGAGCGCGACCCGAAGGCGGAGGTCGCCATCGGCCTGACCCAGGCCCGTCTGCTGATCGACCGCAGCGAATACCGGCAGGCGCTGGCTGGCCTGCAGCAACTGAGCGAGGACCATCCCCAGCATCCCTATGTCCTGCGCCTGTTGCAGAAGCTTTACGTCCAGTTGCAGGACTGGTCGGCGCTGTGCCTGCTGTTGCCCACGCTGCGCAAGCGCAAGGTGCTGCCGGCCGACAAGCTGGACGAGCTGGAGCACCTGGCCTGGGCCGCTGCCCTGGAGCAGGCCGGCAAGGGCGAGCTGAAGGACGGCGAAACTGCCCGCAGTCTGGTGACCGGCTGCTGGAGCCGGATGCCTTCGTCGCTGCAACACGATGCCGACCTGCTCTATGCCTATGCCACGCGTCTGCGCGAGCTGGGCGCCGAGGACGAGGCCGAGGCAGTCTTGCGCGCGGCGCTCAAGCAGCACTACGAGGACCGCTTGGCCTATCTCTACGGTCAGGTGCGCAGCAGCGATCCGGCGCGGCAGCTGCATCTGGCTCAGAATCTCTTGGAGAAGCAGCCGAACGATCCGCTGCTGCTGCTGACCCTGGGGCGCCTGTGCCTGGTCAACGAGCAGTCCGGCAAGGCGCGGGAATACCTGGAGGCCAGCCTGGCCCTCAGTCGCAGTGCCGAGACCTGTGCCGAGCTGGCGCGCCTGCTGGCCCTGCTGGGCGAGACCGAGCACAGCAACCGGCTGTTCCAGGAAGGACTGCAGCTCGACCGGCTTCCTGCACTGCCCGAGCCGGCCACGCCCTGATGCGGGTCGTCGTGCGGGCGAGTGTCATGTCCCGCACGAATCGAGCGCCCTAGAGCTTTCGCGTCTTGAAAGCCCGGGGCGCTTTCCTCTACCGTAGCGCCCTTGTCTTCGACTCGGAGCAGCCATGACCCTGGCCAGCCCACGTTCCCCCTTCCTTCTCGCCTTTCTCGGTTGCCTCGCACTGCTCGGCGGCGCGCTCTACCTGGAGCACGGGGTCGGCCTGGAGCCTTGTCCGCTGTGCATCGTGCAGCGCATTTTCGTCATCCTTTTCGGCCTGGTCTGCCTGGTAGCCGCGCTGCACGGCCCGGCGCTGATCGGCCGGCGGGTATATGCCGGCCTCGCCCTGTTCGCCGCGGCGGGCGGTGCGGCCACCGCCGGGCGGCAGGTCTGGCTGCAGAACATTCCGCCGGATCAGCTGCCGTCCTGTCTGCCGAGCCTGGAATACATGATGGAGGCGCTGCCGTTCCAGGAAATCGTCCGCCAGGTCCTGCACGGCACCGCCGACTGCGCCGAGGTCGGCTGGACGCTGTTCGGCATGAGCCTGCCGGAGTGGAGCCTGCTGGCGTTCGTCGCGATGATTCTGTTCGCCCTGTTCCAGCTGCTGCGCCGCGTCTGATCTCTCCCTCATCCCGGGGCGCCGGCCCGGCGCCTCGAACAAGCGTATGAACTTTCGTCGGCGCATGGCTTGCTGGCTCGGCGCGACGGGCATACTCTGCCGCCATGTGGTCGATCCTGCGGTTCGACACACCTTCCCAAGCCGGACGCACCGATAGCGAGCCCGCAGAGCTAGAAAACAAAACAACGTAGGGAAGCCAGACAATGCCTGAACTCCATCAAGACGCCCAGGAACGCTGGGGCGGCGTCCATCTCCTGATCGATCGCTGGCTGGCCGAGCGCCGCGAGCTGGTCGATGCCTTCGGGTCCATCAATCACAAGCAGTCGGCCCCCCTGGCCAATGCCGAGGCCCTGCAGGTCTTCTGCGAGCTGCTGGTCGATTACGTCTCCGCCGGCCATTTCGAGGTGTACGAGCAGCTGATGGACGAGGCCGAGGCCTTCGGCGACCGGCGCGGGCTCGATCTGGCCCGGCAGATCTATCCCCGTCTCGAGGCGATCACCCAGGCGGCACTGGCCTTCAACGACCGCTGCGACAACGGTGATTGCCAGGACGGCTCCCTGAGCCGCGAGATCGAGGCGCTTGGCAGCCTGCTGCGCGAACGCTTCGAGCTGGAGGACTGCCTGATCGAGGTGCTGCATAACGCGCACCGGCAGATCGCCGCTAGCGCCTGATGCCTCCGTCGGGCGGCGGGCCGCGATGGCCGGTCGCCGGAGGGTGCGGTCTCCCACGGAGACCGCCCGTCTGCGACGCCTCGTTGGCGGCTGCCGGGTGGGCGGTTAGTATGAACGGATTCCCTTCGCTAGGAGCATGCCATGCCGGCCAAGAAGCCTCCCGTCACAACCCCGCTGCATCTGCTGCAGCAGCTTTCGCAGAATCTGCTCGTCCATCTGGAAGAGGCCTGTGCCGAGGCGCTGCAGGATGCCGAGAAGGCATTGGCCAAGCTGGAGAAGCAGCGCAGCAAGGTCCAGGAAAAGCTGCACGAGGCGCGCGCCAGACTGCAGGATGCGGCACTGGCCGGCAAGGCCAAGGCGCAGGCCAAGGGCCGGAAGACGGTCGACGAACTGGAGCTGCTGCTCGACGAACTCAAGGCGCGCCAGGCGGAGACCCGCGACTACATCGTCCGGCTTCGTCATGACACCCTGCAGGCTCTGGAGCTGGCACAGGAGATCGCCCGGGTGAGGGAGGCCGCCGCCCAGGCACTGGCGGCTCCCAGGGCGGTTTCGGCCGGCAAGCCGAAAAGCCAGCCTGCACCGAAAGCGGCGGCTCGCAAGCCGGCGGTGGCCCGCGCTGCCAGGCCGGCCGGTGCCGCGACTGCCGGCGAGGCACCGGCCAAGCGCGCGCCGCGTCCGTCGGCGGCAGCCGAACAGCCCGCCAAGCCGGCGGCTGTCCGCAAGCCGGCGGCACGCCGGAGCCGCTCCGCGGCGCCGGCCTCCGGCAAGGCCGAGTCCGTCGGGGCGAGCGCACCGTCCGCCCCCGCAGCGGGCGAGCCGAGCGCCTCCTAATCCGCGTGCGTCGCGGCGCGCAGGGTTTCGAGCGCGTCGCAGCTGTCCGCTGTCGTTTCCATCAGGCCCTCCAGCCAGGCGTCTCCGGCACCGGGCTCCGCCGGCCAGTCGCGGCAGGCCGCTTCCAGGCGCCGCAGCAATTCCCACTCGGCATCCAGTTCCAGTGCCTTCAGTCGTTCCCGCAGCACGTTCAGTGCTGTGTCGTTGCGGGCAGCCGTTCGCCAGTCCTGGCGCAGCCGTCGCAACGGTGCGACCACCGCTGCCTGCCAGGGCTGCGCCAGTTGTCGCAGCGCAGCGCACCGTCCGCTCGTGCAGCTTATGCCGCGCGTCTCCAGCCAGACGCCGCAGAGCAGCAGGCAGACATCGGCGCCCTGCGCCTGCAGGCGCAGGCAGGCGGATTCGACGCCGGGGCGCTGGTACAGCTGCAGGGCGAAGGCCCGTAGATCGAGCGGCATGCCATGTCCCTCCGCGGCGCGCGGCGAAGCTGATAAACTCCGCCGCCATCATGATCCGAATCCAGCATCTTACCCTGCAACGCGGTCCGCAGCGCCTGCTCGAAGGCGCCGAGCTGACCCTGCACGCCGGCCAGAAGGTCGGTCTCATCGGCGCCAACGGCGCCGGCAAATCCACCCTGTTCGCCCTGCTGCGCGGCGAGCTTTCGCCCGATGCCGGCGATTGCCGGCTGCCGCCGGACTGGCGCATCGCCCACATGCGTCAGGAGGTCGACGACCTCGAGCGCCGGGCGGTCGACTACGTGCTCGACGGTGACAGCTATCTGCGGCGCATCCAGCGCGAGCTGGCGGCGGCGGAGGCAGTCCACGACGGCGTGGCCATCGCCCGTCTGCATACCGAGCTGGACAACGCGGACGGCTATACCGCCGATGCCCGGGCGCGCAAGCTGCTGGCCGGACTGGGGTTTCTCGTCGAGCAGATGGAGCGTCGGGTCGGCGACTTCTCCGGCGGCTGGCGGATGCGCCTGAACCTGGCGCAGGCCTTGATGTGCCCCTCCGACCTGCTGCTGCTGGACGAACCGACCAACCACCTCGACCTCGACGCGATCCTCTGGCTGGAAGACTGGCTGAAGGGCTACCCCGGCACCTTGCTGCTGATCTCCCACGACCGCGACTTCCTCGACGCGGTGGTCGATCACATCGCGCACCTGGAGCAGCGCCAGCTGACCCTCTACCGCGGCGGCTACTCGGCCTTCGAGCGCAGCCGCGCCGAACGCCTGGCGCAGCAGCAGCAGGCCTATGAGAAACAGCAGGCGCAGCGTGCCCACATGGAGAGCTTCATCCGCCGCTTCAAGGCCCAGGCGACCAAGGCGCGCCAGGCGCAGAGCCGCATCAAGGCGCTGGAGCGGCTGGAAGAACTGGCCCCGGCGCATGTGGACTCGCCGTTCGATTTCCGCTTCCGCGAGGCCGACAAGATTTCCAGCCCCCTGCTCGACCTCGCCGAAGGTCGTCTCGGCTACGGCGACAAGGTCGTGCTGGAGAAGGTCAAGCTGCAGCTGGTGCCCGGCGCACGGATCGGCCTGCTTGGCCCCAACGGCGCCGGCAAGTCGACCCTGATCAAGACCCTCGCCGGCGAGCTTCAGCCGCTCGGGGGGCGCCTCGCCCGCGGCGAGAACCTGGTGGTCGGCTACTTCGCCCAGCACCAGCTGGATGCGCTGGACGCCCAGGCCAGCCCGCTGCTGCATCTGCAGCGCATCGCCCCGGGCGAGCGCGAGCAGACTCTGCGGGATTTTCTTGGCGGCTTCGATTTTCGCGGTAATCGCTGCGACGAGCCGGTGGGCAATTTTTCCGGCGGCGAGAAGGCCCGTCTGGCTCTGGCGCTGATCGCCTGGGGCAAGCCCAATCTCTTGCTGCTCGACGAGCCGACCAACCACCTCGACCTGGAGATGCGCCTGGCCCTGACCCTGGCCCTGCAGGATTTCGAGGGTGCGGTACTGGTGGTCTCCCACGACCGCCATCTGCTGAAGAGCGCCACCGACGAGTTCCTGTTGGTCGCCGACGGCCGCGTGCAGGGTTTCGATGGCGATCTCGAGGATTACGCCCGCTGGCTGGTGGACTATCGCGCCCGCCAGGCGCCGGCCGGCGAGGACGCGCCGGCGGCCGAGCGGACCGACAAGCGCGCCCAGCGCCAGGCCGCCGCCGCCCTGCGCCAGCAACTGACGCCACACCGGCGCCAGGCGGACAAGCTGGAGCAGGAGCTGGGCCGGGTGCAGGAAAAGCTCGCCGCGCTGGAAACCCGGCTTGGCGATGGCACACTCTATGAGGCCGCGCGCAAGGACGAGCTGCGCGAGCTGCTGGCCGAGCAGGCCGCGCTCAAGAGTCGCGAGGGCGAACTGGAGGAGGCCTGGCTGGAGGCCCTGGAAACCCTCGAGGCCCTGCAGGCCCAGCTGGAGGCCGGCGCCTGAGCACGTGTCGCGTATGGACGAGACGTTCCACGATCATCCCCACAGCGAGAGGTAGCCTCACATGGAATGGCTCACCAACCCGGAAGTCTGGGTCGCCTTCTTCACCCTGACCGCCCTGGAAATCGTCCTCGGCATCGACAACATCATCTTCATCTCGATCCTGGTCGGCCGCCTGCCGAAAGAGCAGCAGCCCAAGGCCCGCTTCTTCGGCCTGGCGCTGGCCATGGGCACGCGGATCCTGCTGCTGCTGTCGATCGCCTGGGTGATGCGCCTGACCAGCGACCTGTTCACGGTGCTCGGCCAGGGCGTGTCCGGGCGCGATCTGATCCTGTTTTTCGGCGGCCTGTTCCTGCTCTTCAAGAGCACCATGGAAATCTGGCACAGCCTCGAAGGCGAGGCGGAGGAGGGCCACGAGGGCGGCGCCAAGGCCGGCTTCGTCGGGGTGATCCTGCAGATCGCGGTGATCGACATCATCTTCTCCCTGGACTCGGTGATCACCGCGGTCGGTCTGGTGCAGAACGTGCCGGTGATGATCGCCGCGATCGTCGTCGCCGTGCTGGTGATGATGCTGGCCGCCGGCACCATCAGCGAGTTCATCGAGAAGCACCCGTCGCTGAAGATGCTCGCGCTGTCGTTCCTCATCGTGGTCGGCACCCTGCTGGTGGCCGAGGCCTTCGGCGTGCACGTGCCGAAAGGCTACGTCTACTTCGCCATGGCCTTCTCCCTGGCGGTCGAGTCGCTCAACATCCGCATGCGCACCGCCCTCAAGCGCAAGCTCAGCGAGCCGGTGAAGCTGCACAAGGACCTGCCGGACTGACTCCGGCCGCTTGTCGCGCGAGGGGCGGTGGCATTTCGCTGCCCCGCTCGATCGACCGCAGTACCGCCGGCCCGTCACGGGCCGGCGGCGTCTCCATCTTTCCCTGTCGGAGAACCCGCCCATGGCCCCGGAAACCTGGCTCGCCTACTTCGCCGCCTGCTGGGTGATCAGCCTGTCGCCCGGTGCCGGCGCTATCGCCTCGATGTCCAGCGGCCTGAGCCACGGCTTTCGCCGCGGCTACTGGAATGCCGTCGGCCTGCAGCTGGCGCTGGCTATGCAGATCGCCATCGTCGCCGCTGGGCTCGGCGCGCTGCTGGCGACCTCGGAGCTGGCCTTCGGCCTGATCAAGTGGTTCGGTGTCGCCTATCTGGCGTATCTGGGCTGGAAGCAGTGGCGCGCGCCGCTCGACGAGCCCGCCGCCGAGGGCGCCCCGCGTCCCCTGGAGCGGCCGCTTGCCCTGGTGCTGCGCGGCTTTCTGGTCAACGCCGGCAACCCCAAGGCGATCGTCTTCATCCTCGCCGTGCTGCCGCAGTTCCTCGATCCCGCCCGGCCGCTCCTGGCGCAGTACTTACTGATGGCGGCGACCATGATCGGCGTCGATCTGCTGGTCATGGCCGGCTACACCGGACTGGCGGCGAAGGTCCTGCCGCTGCTGCGCTCGCCGCGCCAGCTGCGTCTGCTCAACCGCACCTTCGCCGCCCTGTTCGTCGCCGCCGCCGGACTGCTGGCACTGGTGCGCCGCGCCGTCTGATCGCCCGGGCCGATCCCCAGGGCATGGCCCGCGCAGGATTTCTGGGCGCCGATTATCCGGCCACCCTGGTTGTTCGCGGCGGTAGCGACCGTTTGCGGCATACTGGCGCTTTCCTTAATGCGCAGGAGCCGAGACGTGCGTGTGTGGATCGATGCCGACGCCTGCCCGCGGGCGGCCAAGGATCTGGTGATCAAGTTCGCCTTGAAGCGCTGTTTCGAGGTGCTGCTGGTGGCCGGCCAGAGCCAGGTCAGGCCGGCCTTCGCCTGCGTGCGACTGATCGTGGTGCCGAGCGGCCCGGACGCGGCCGACGATTACCTGGTGGAGCACGCCGCACCGGGCGAGCTGGTGATCTGCAGCGACATCCCGCTGGCCGACCGCTTGTTCAAGAAGGGCGTCGCCGCACTGGACCCGCGAGGGCGCGAGTTCGACGAGCGCAACATGGGCGAGCGCCTGGCGCTGCGTAACCTGCTCAGCGACCTGCGCGACCAGGGCCAGGCGGGCGGCGGTCAGCCGCCCTACGGCGAGCGCGAGCGGCAGGCTTTCGCCTGCGCCCTGGACCGCCTGCTGGTGCGTCTGAGCCGCTGAGTCGTTCAGGCCAGTTCGAGGACGCGATCGACCAGCTTGTTGATCCCGCTGGCGGTTTCGCCGATCGACTGGGCGAGCATGTAGGCGGGGGTGGTGACCAGCTTGCGCTGGGTGTCGACGACGATCTCGTCCACCGCGCAGACCTCGTGCTGGGCGCCCATCCGGGTCAGGGCGGCGGCGGTGTCCGGATCGTTGCCGATGGTGCAGACCACGCCGGGGCCGTAGATCTTCGCCGCCAGTGCCGGCGCGATGCAGATCAGTCCCACCGGCTTGCCGGCCTGGGCGAAGGCTTGGGCGAAGGCCAGTACGTCGGGCTGCACGGTGCAGTGGGCGCCGCTCACCGCGAAGTCGGAGAGATTCTTCGCGGCGCCGAAGCCGCCGGGGAGGATCAGTGCGTCGAAGTCCTCGACCCGGCCTTCGCGGACGTCCTTGATGTTGCCGCGGGCCAGGCGCGCCGCTTCCACCAGCACGTTGCGGCTTTCCTGCATTTCCTCGCCGCGATAGTGGTCGATCACCTGCAGTTGCGGGATGTTCGGTGCGAAGCACTGGACATGGGCGCCGCGCTGGTCGAGGCGCAGCAGGGTGAGCACGCTCTCGTAGATTTCCGAACCGTCGTAGACGCCGCAGCCGGAGAGGATGACGGCAACGTTCTTGTGCATGGGACCTCCTGGGTATGGGCCGGGGCCTGCGCGAGCGGCGGCTTCCCGGCGGGTCTGGGGGCGGAGCGCTCCAGTCCGAGGCGGACGAAGAGCCATCGGCCAATCCTAGCCGTTCGCTGTGTGGAACGACATGACAGCAGTATGGCCGAGCAGCTTCAAGCTCTTTTCGGAATGCTCTACGGCGGGCATTCCGGGGGCATCTCCGGGCAAAGTGCTGGCCCTCGGCGGCGAGGCTGGCGACAATGGGAAACTGGGGCGGTGAGCCGTTGGCGCTCGTCCCGGTCGTCATATTTCGGTCATTTGGATGGCTTATAACTGTCACACTGCGCCCGCCTGCCCGGGTCCTGGAGTCCGCCGTGAGCTTTACCCCCGCCAACCGCCTGTTTCCCGCCACCCGCCTGCGCCGCAATCGCCGTGACGAGTTTTCCCGCCGTCTGGTGCGCGAGAACGTGCTCACCACCAACGATCTGATCCTGCCGGTGTTCGTGCTCGACGGCGAGAATCGTCGCGAGCCGATCCCGTCGATGCCCGGCGTCGAGCGCCTGTCGATCGACCTGCTGCTCAAGGAGGCCGAGGTGCTGGTGGAGCTGGGGATTCCGGCGCTGGCGCTGTTCCCGGTGACCCCGGCGGAGAAGAAGTCCCTCGACGCCGCCGAGGCGTGGAATCCCGAGGGCATCGCCCAGCGCGCTACTCGTGCCCTGCGCGAGCGCTTCCCCGAACTCGGCATCATCACCGACGTGGCGCTCGACCCCTTCACCACCCATGGCCAGGACGGCATCCTCGACGAGAGCGGTTATGTGCAGAACGACGTGACCGTCGATGCACTGGTCCGGCAGGCGCTGTCCCATGCCGCGGCCGGCGCCCAGGTGGTGGCGCCCTCGGACATGATGGACGGGCGCATCCAGGCGATCCGCGAGGCGCTGGAGCTGGCCGGACATGGCAACGTGCGCATCATGGCCTATTCGGCGAAGTACGCCAGCGCCTACTACGGCCCGTTCCGCGATGCGGTAGGCTCGGCTGCCAACCTCGGCAAGGGCAGCAAGAACACCTACCAGATGGACCCGGCCAACGGTGACGAGGCCCTGCACGAGGTGGCTCTCGACCTGGCCGAAGGCGCCGACATGGTGATGGTCAAGCCGGGCATGCCCTATCTGGATGTGCTCCGCCGGGTGAAGGACGAATTCCGCGTACCGACCTTTGTCTATCAGGTCAGCGGCGAGTACGCCATGCACATGGCGGCGATCCAGAACGGCTGGCTGGGCGAGGCGGTGATCCTCGAGTCCTTGGTCGCGTTCAAGCGTGCCGGGGCCGATGGCATCCTCACCTATTTCGCCAGGCGTGCGGCAGAACTGCTAAAACAAGGCCATTAACTTCTCCGGGTAGCGCAGATGAACACCGAAGGTCTCAACGACAACGCCTTGCTCGAAGCCGACCCGGCGGACGAGTTGCTCGCCGAACTCCAGGAGGCGGAGCCCGAACAGGCAGCGGAACTGGTCCGGAATGAGCCGCTTCAGGAGGCGCCGGTCATAGCGGTGCCGAGCCTGGACGACACCGGCCTGTACATCCATCGCGAGCTGTCCCAGCTGCAGTTCAATGCCCGCGTGCTGGAGCAGGCGCTGGACGAATCCTATCCGTTGCTCGAACGGCTGAAGTTCCTGCTGATCTTCTCCAGCAACCTCGACGAGTTCTTCCAGATCCGCGTCGCCGGCCTGAAGAAGCAGGTCGCCTTCGCCCGCGAACTGGCCGGCGCCGACGGCCTGCAGCCGCATCAGGCGCTGCCCTGGATCAGCGATCAGGTGCACGAGCTGGTGGCTCGCCAGTACGCCATCCTCAACGAGGTGCTGCTGCCCGAGCTGGCCCGCCACCAGATCAACTTCATCCGCCGCCGGAACTGGACGCCCAAGGTCAAGACCTGGGTGCGCCGCTATTTCCGCGAGGAAATCGCGCCGATCATCACGCCGATCGGCCTCGATCCGACGCACCCCTTCCCGCTGCTGGTGAACAAGAGCCTGAACTTCATCGTCGAGCTGGAGGGGCTGGATGCCTTCGGTCGCGACTCCGGCCTGGCCATCCTGCCGGCGCCGCGCCTGCTGCCGCGGGTGATCCGCATTCCGGCGGAGGTGGGCGGTCCCGGCGACAACTTCGTCTTCCTTTCCTCGATGATCCACGCCCATGCCGACGATCTGTTCCAGGGCATGAAGGTCAAGGGCTGTTATCAGTTTCGCCTGACCCGCAACGCCGACCTGTCGGTGGACGAGGATGTCGAGGACCTGGCCCGCGCGCTGCGCGGCGAGCTGTATTCCCGGCGCTTCGGCGACGCGGTGCGGCTGGAGGTGGTGGACACCTGCCCGCAGCACCTGACCGGCTACCTGCTCAAGCAGTTCGGCCTGTCCGAGGCGGAGATGTACCGGGTCGACGGGCCGGTCAACCTGACCCGCCTGTTCAGCATCACCGGCCTGGACAGCCACCCGGAGCTGCAGCACGCGCCCTTCACCCCGGTGATTCCCAAGGCGCTGCAGAACAGCGAGAACATGTTCAGCATGATCGGCAAGCAGGACATGCTGCTACTGCATCCCTTCGAGTCCTTCACGCCGGTGGTCGACCTGCTGCGCCAGGCAGCCAAGGACCCCCACGTGCTGGCGATCAAGCAGACGCTGTACCGCTCCGGGGCCAATTCGGAGATCGTCGATGCTCTGGTGGAGGCGGCGCGCAACGGCAAGGAGGTCACCGCGGTGGTCGAGCTGCGCGCGCGCTTCGACGAGGAGTCCAACCTGCAACTGGCCAGCCGCTTGCAACAGGCCGGTGCGGTGGTCATCTACGGCGTGGTCGGATTCAAGACCCACGCCAAGATGATGCTGGTCCTGCGCCGCGAGAACGGCGAGTTGCGCCGCTACGCGCACCTCGGCACCGGCAACTACCACACCGCCAACGCCCGCCTGTACACCGACTACAGTCTGCTGACCGCCGACCTGGCGCTCTGTGAGGATGTCTCCAAGCTGTTCAATCAACTGATCGGCATGGGCAAGACCCTGCGGATGAAGAAGCTGCTGCATGCGCCCTTCACCCTGAAGAAGGCCCTGCTCGACATGATCGCCCGCGAGACCCAGCATGCCAGCGAGGGCAAGCCGGCGCACATCATCATCAAGATCAACGCGCTGACCGACGCGAAGATGATCCGTGCGCTGTACAAGGCCAGCCAGACCGGGGTGCGGGTCGATCTGATCGTGCGCGGCATGTGCTGCCTGCGTCCGGGTATCCTGGGGGTCTCGCACAACATCCAGGTGCGCTCGATCATCGGCCGCTTCCTCGAGCACACGCGGGTGTTCTACTTCCTCAACGACGGCGAGGAGAAGCTCTACCTGTCCAGCGCCGACTGGATGGAGCGCAACCTCGACCGGCGGATCGAAACCTGCTTCCCGGTGGAGGGCAAGAAGCTGATGCTGCGGGTGAAGAAGGAGCTGGAGGCCTACCTCGGCGACAACACCCAGAGCTGGCAGTTGCAGCCCGACGGCAGCTACCTGCGCAACAGCCCGAGCGGCAACCAGAACCCGCGCAATGCCCAGGCGATGCTGCTGGAGAAACTGAGCAGCCCCTTGCTCGGTACGCGTTGAGGGCAAGGCGAGACCGCCGATGGCGGCCTCGCCGTCAGTGCTTCAGCGCACCCGGATGCTGTAGCCGACCCGTGCCAGCCACTCGGCTTCCTGTTCGAAGTCGGCCTGGGTCAGCGGGTTGGCGTTCAGCCAGCCCTCGGGGAAGGTCAACTCCAGTTCGCGCTCGTCGGCGCGGAACTGCACCTTGGGCATCTCTTGGGTGCCACGGATGTGGTGGAAGAGGATCGCGACGCGCAGCAGGATGCACAGCCGCACCAGCTTGTTGCCGTCGTCGCTGCCGAATTCGTTGAACTTGTCCCGCGGCAGGTTGCGCCGATGACCGCGGACCAGCAGGGCGAGCATCTGCTGGTCCTTGCGGGAAAAGCCGGCCAGATCGGAGTGCTCGATCAGGTAGGCACCGTGCTTGTGGTAGTGGTAGTGGGCGATGTCCAGGCCGATCTCGTGCACCCGCGCCGCCCAGCCCAGCAGCTCGCGATGGCTCTCGTCCTCCAGCCCCCAGGCCGCAGCGACCTGCTCGAGTGCCGAGAGCGCCTTGGCCTCGACCCGCGTGGCCTGTTCCACGTCGACGTGATAACGCGCCATCAGCGAGCCGAGGGTGCGCTCGCGGACGTCCTCGTGGTGGTGGCGGCCGAGCAGGTCGTAGAGCACGCCTTCGCGCAGGGCGCCATCCGAGTAGGTCATCGTCTGCAGCTGCAGGGCGTCGAACACCGCCTCCAGGACCGCCAGGCCGGCGGGGAAGATGGCTCGACGATCCGGTTTGATGCCATCCATGTCCAGCTTGTCGACGTCGCCGAGCTTGAACAGCTTGCGTTTCAGCCAGGCGATACCTTCGGCGGTCACTTCGCCGTTGCTGTAGCCGCCGCTCTGGATCGCCTGGCCGACCGCGCGGATGGTTCCCGAGGAGCCCACCGCCTCCCGCCAGCCCTGGCGCTGCAGGGCATTCTCGATGGACATCAGCTCCAGGCGCGCCGCGGTATAGGCCTGGGCGTGGCGGGCCGGGGTGATCTTGCCGTCGGCGAAATGGTTGCGGGTGTAGCTGACGCTGCCCATCTGCAGGCTTTCGCGCAGCAGCGGTTCGAAATTCTCGCCGATGATGAATTCCGTGCTGCCGCCGCCGATATCCACGACCAGGCGCTTGCCGGCCGCGGTGGGGAGGGTGTGGGAGACGCCGAGGTAGATCAGGCGCGCCTCTTCGCGGCCGGAGATCACCTCCACCGGGTGGCCGAGTATCTCGTTGGCGCGGCGGATGAACTCGTTGCGGTTGCGCGCTTCACGCAGGGCGTTGGTGGCGACGATGCGCACCGCTCCCTTGGGCAGGCCGTTGATCAGTTGGGCGAAGCGGCGCAGGCAGTCGAGTCCGCGTTGCATGGCCTCTTCGCTGAGTTGGTGCTGGTCGTCGAGTCCTGCACCCAGCTGGACTTTCTCGCCCAGGCGCTCGAGGGGGCGGATTTCGGTCCGCTCGGGCTTGGCCAGCACCATGTGGAAACTGTTGGAGCCAAGGTCGATGGCGGCAATCAGGGGGAAGCTCTCGGCTTGGGTTTTGGGCATGTCAAGTGTCTCGATGGCAGAACCGCGCCGTCCGGCCACGGGAGAGCAGTTGTACCAGTTTCAGAATGAGGGGTCCAAAGCGGGTTGAACGATAAACAATCTATTATAGAGCTGGGTGCCGATGGGGACGATGCGCCCGAATGTCTCCCGGGAGGGCTCGGGGCGACGGGCCGGCGACTTGCGCCCGGTCGGCATTTTCCGCCCGCTGATGGATGGGGGCGGGCAGGGCGGCGTGCTCGCTTTCCTGTGCCGGCCAATGCGGGCTATCATGTCCGGAAATTTGTGCTTCCGACCACGGAGATTTTCCATGAGCGAACTCATCACCAACGTCAGCGACGCCAGCTTCGAGCAGGATGTGCTCCAGGCCGAGGGTCCGGTGCTCGTCGACTACTGGGCCGAATGGTGCGGACCCTGCAAGATGATCGCCCCGGTGCTCAGCGAAATCGCCAAGGACTACGAGGGCAGGCTGAAGGTCTGCAAGCTGAACATCGACGAGAATCAGGGAACTCCGGCAAAATACGGCGTGCGTGGCATTCCGACCCTGATGCTGTTCAAGGGTGGCAACGTCGAGGCGACTAAGGTCGGCGCCCTCTCCAAGTCGCAACTGGCGGCCTTTCTCGATAGCAATATCTGAGTCTGCCTTCCAGGCGCGTCTCCCGCTTCCGGGCCGGCCGAAAGCGTGCATGCCAGGGGCGGGTGGGTCCCGTGGTCTCGAGCCCGGCAACCTGCGCACAGATAGATGAAGGTCGAAAGCGGCCTTTTTGCCCGGTTCGGAGGGGCGGTTTTTGTCGTGCGAGGCTGGACTCACCTTTTTCAGGGTGTTAGATTCGGCTCTCGCAGCGAGTTTACCGCTGTCCTCCGTCAGTCGTCGCCGACGCATCCCTTAGAATAAGTACAGCGATCCGATCGCCTTCCCTGCGGCGCGGCTTTCCCAAGCTCAACGCTTTCCTGCCCTCTTATCGCCTCTATGAATCTGACCGAACTCAAGCAAAAGCCTATTACCGAACTGCTGGAAATGGCCGAACAGATGGGCCTGGAGAACATGGCCCGTTCGCGCAAGCAGGATGTGATCTTCTCCCTGCTGAAGAAGCATGCGAAAAGCGGCGAGGAAATCTCCGGTGATGGCGTGCTGGAGATCCTTCAGGACGGCTTCGGATTCCTGCGCTCGGCGGACTCCTCCTACTTGGCCGGTCCGGACGACATCTACGTCTCGCCGAGCCAGATCCGCCGCTTCAACCTGCGTACCGGCGACACCATCGTCGGCAAGATCCGTCCGCCGAAGGAGGGCGAGCGCTACTTCGCGCTGCTCAAGGTCGATTCGATCAACTTTGATCGGCCGGAAAACGCGAAGAACAAGATTCTCTTCGAAAACCTCACTCCGCTGTTCCCCAATGCCCGTCTGACCATGGAAGCCGGCAACGGCTCCACCGAAGACCTTACCGGCCGTGTGATCGATCTCTGCGCGCCGATCGGCAAGGGCCAGCGCGGTCTGATCGTCGCACCGCCGAAGGCCGGCAAGACGATCATGCTGCAGAACATCGCCAGCAACATCACGCGCAACAACCCGGATGTGCATCTGATCGTCCTGCTGATCGACGAGCGTCCGGAAGAAGTGACCGAGATGCAGCGCACCGTGCGCGGCGAAGTGGTCGCTTCCACCTTCGACGAGCCGCCGACCCGTCACGTGCAGGTCGCCGAGATGGTCATCGAGAAGGCCAAGCGCCTGGTCGAGCACAAGAAGGATGTGGTCATCCTGCTCGACTCCATCACCCGCCTGGCGCGTGCCTACAACACGGTCATCCCCAGCTCCGGCAAGGTGCTCACCGGCGGTGTCGACGCCCACGCCCTGGAGAAGCCCAAGCGCTTCTTCGGCGCCGCGCGCAACATCGAGGAGGGCGGCAGCCTGACCATCCTCGCCACCGCACTGGTGGAAACCGGTTCGAAGATGGACGAGGTGATCTACGAGGAGTTCAAGGGCACCGGCAACCTGGAGCTGCAGCTGGACCGGCGCGTCGCCGAGAAGCGCGTGTTCCCGGCGATCAACATCAACCGTTCCGGCACCCGTCGCGAAGAGCTCCTGACCGGTGAGGAAGAGCTGCAGCGCATGTGGATCCTGCGCAAGATCCTGCATCCCATGGACGAGATCGCCGCCATCGAATTCCTCCTCGACCGTCTGAAGGACACCAAGACCAACGAGGAATTCTTCCAGTCGATGAAGCGGAAATAATCCGCGGCGACAAGCCGCAAGCCTCGGGCCGCAAGGGGTGCAGGTTGGCGCCGTGACGCTCTGGCTTGGGGCTTGCTGCGAGAGGCCTGCAGTTCCCATGAAATATTCCGATCTCCGCGAGTTCCTGCGCGCCCTGGAGGCGCGCGGCGAGCTCAAGCGTATCCAGACGCCGGTCTCGCCCGTGCTGGAAATGACCGAAATCTGCGACCGCACCTTGCGCCGCGGTGGCCCCGCGTTGCTGTTCGAGAAACCGGTGGGCTTCGACATGCCGGTGCTCGGCAACCTGTTCGGCACGCCGCAGCGCGTGGCGTTGGGCATGGGCGCCGAGGAGGTCTCCGAACTGCGCGAGATCGGCAGGCTGCTGGCCTTCCTCAAGGAGCCGGAACCGCCCAAGGGGCTCAAGGATGCCTGGAGCAAGCTGCCACTGTTTCGGAAGGTGGTCAGCATGGCGCCCAGGGTGCTGAAGGACGCGCCCTGCCAGGAAGTGATCCTCGAGGGCGAGGAGGTCGATCTCGGCAAGCTGCCGGTACAGCATTGCTGGCCGGGTGACGCTGCACCGCTGATCACCTGGGGCCTGACCATCACCCGAGGGCCGAACAAGGAACGGCAGAACCTCGGTATCTACCGCCAGCAGGTGATCGGCCGCAACAAGGTGATCATGCGCTGGCTCAGCCACCGTGGTGGCGCACTGGACTATCGCGAGTGGTGCCAGAAGCATCCGGATCGCCCCTACCCGGTGGCGGTGGCGCTGGGGGCGGACCCGGCGACCATTCTCGGTGCGGTCACCCCGGTGCCGGACACCCTTTCCGAATACGCCTTCGCCGGCCTGCTGCGTGGCCGGCGCACCGAACTGGTCAAGGCCGTCGGCAGCGACCTGCAGGTGCCGGCCAGCGCCGAGATCGTCCTCGAGGGCCACATCCATCCCGGCGAGATGGCCGACGAGGGGCCCTACGGCGACCACACCGGTTACTACAACGAGGTCGACCGCTTCCCGGTGTTCACCATCGAGCGCATCACCAAGCGCCGCGACGCCATCTACCACAGCACCTACACCGGCCGGCCGCCGGACGAGCCGGCAGTGCTCGGCGTGGCGCTGAACGAGGTGTTCGTGCCGATCCTACAGAAGCAGTTTCCGGAGATCGTCGACTTCTACCTGCCGCCGGAGGGCTGTTCCTACCGCATGGCGGTGGTGACCATCAAGAAGCAGTATCCCGGCCATGCCAAGCGGGTGATGCTGGGGGTCTGGTCATTCCTGCGCCAGTTCATGTATACCAAGTTCGTCATCGTCACCGACGACGACATCAATGCTCGCGACTGGAACGATGTGATCTGGGCCATCACCACGCGCATGGACCCCAAGCGCGATACCGTGCTGATCGACAATACGCCGATCGACTACCTCGATTTCGCCTCGCCAGTTTCCGGTCTGGGCTCGAAGATGGGGCTGGACGCCACCCACAAGTGGCCGGGCGAAACCAGCCGCGAGTGGGGACGGGCGATCCGCCAGGACCCGGCAGTGAAGCAGCGCGTCGACGAACTCTGGCCGTTGCTGGGCATAGACTGACGGTCGCTGACCGGCACTGAGCGACCTTTGCCGCGTGTCCTTTCGCGGCAAAGGTTGCTCCCATGATTTACCCCTCCAGGGGGCGGAGCATTATGAAAGTGACCCTGCAACCCTCCGGCGCCGAATTCGAAGTAGGCATCGGCGAATCCATCCTCGATGCCGCACTCCGTCTCGGCTACGAGTGTCCGCAAGGCTGTCGCAATGGCAACTGCCATGCCTGCGCGGCACGCCTGGTCGAGGGGCGGGTGCGCCAGGGCGACGAGGTACTCGATCATGGCGAGTTGCTGGCCTGTCAGGCCGAGCCGCTGGCGGACTGTGTGCTGCACTGGGACGGCGTGCTGGCGCCGGGCGAGCTGCCGGTGCGCGAGCTGAGCTGCCAGTTGATCGACTGTGAAGAGCTCGGCGGCGACGTGCTCCGCGTGCGTCTGCGCGCCCCGGCGGGCAAGCCGCCGCGCTACCATGCTGGGCAGTACCTGCAGTTGCAGCGCGAGGACGGCAGCTTCTCCTCCTTTTCCCTGGCTTCGGCGCCCGACATGGGGCGCGAACTGGAGCTGCACGTTCTGGCGCGCGAGGCGTCGGCCAAGGAGCTGTTGGCATTCATCCGCCGCCAGGGCTTTGCCCGCGTGCGCCTGCCGTTCGGCGAGGCGCATCTGGGCGAGCTGCCGGACGGGCCGCTGGTGCTGATCGCCGCCGGTACCGGCATGGCGCAGATGCAGAGCCTGGTGGAGCATTGCCGGGCGAACGGCTTCGCCAAGCCGATCCACCTCTACTGGGGGGCGCGGCGGCCGGAGGACTTCTACCGGCTGCCCTACGGGGAAGAGTGGCAGCGCCTGCCCAACCTGCACCTGCATCGGGTGGTCAGCGATCTGTGCGGCTGGGAGGGGCGCTGCGGCCTGCTGCACGAGGCGGTGCGCGAAGACTTCGCCGATCTTCGGGCGCTGCAGGTCTACGCCAGCGGTTCGCCGGGGATGGTCTACGCCACCCTGGACGCGCTGGTCGAGGGCGGCATGGAGGCCCGGCAGATGCGCGCCGACGTCTTCGCCTACGCTCCCCGGAGCTGACGCCTTCGGCCGCGCCCGCTCAGCGCAGTGCGAGCACGGCGGCCCACTCGCCGGCGTCCACCGGCATCACCGAGAGCCGGCTGCCCTTCTGCAGCAGCGGCAGTTTCGCCAGTCCCGGGGCGCTGCGCAGGCACGCCAGGTCGATGATCCCGGCGAAGGCTTCGACGAATTCCACATCGACCGCGCTCCACGGGTTCTTCACTGTGCTGGCCCGGGTATCGAAGTAGGGGCTGCACGGGTCGAGGGCACTGGGGTCCGGGTAGGCCGCCTGGACGATCCGGCCGATTCCGGCAATTCCCGGTCGCGGGCAGCTGGAGTGGTAGAAGAAGAACAGCTCGTCGGCCTGCATGCTGCGCAGGAAGTTGCGCGCCTGATAATTGCGCACTCCATCCCAACGCGCCTGGTGGAGGCGCTGTAGGGTAGCCGCGGACAACACGTCGGGTTCGGATTTCATCAGCCAGTACGGCATGGGACGTATCTCGAAATGCCGGTCATCGGAACGTCGGAAGAAGCGTCGATTTCATTGACGGGCAGGGGTTTGATTGACTGATCGAGTTGGCGGAGAATGCCGCCGCTTCTTGGGGGAGGGTGGCCGTTCGCGGTCGCTGCCAATCGCCGTTCGTCATCGTGAAGTGCCTTGAAGGGGGAGGCAATCGATGAAGCGCAAGCCAGATCTGCTGTGGGTTCTTGTCATTCTCTTCGGATTGGGAGTGGTCACCACAGGCTACGCGCAAAGTCACTGGGAACAACAGCAGGGCGCTCCGTCGCCGAGCCTGTTCCGGAGTCTTTGAGTTATTCGCAGGCACCGCAGGGACTGCGGTGCTCCTGCTCCCGTCTCGCCATCCTCCGCTTGCCGGCCGCATACCAGGCCCGGTCCGTCACCGTAGCCTCCAGCGGCACGTCCCAGCTGGCCAGCGCCAGTCGATCGACCTTCTGACATTCGTGGGCCAGGCCCAGCAGCACGGGTTTGCGGCAGTATTCGTGGCGGCTCCGATAGGCCAGGCTGCGGTCGTAGAACCCGCCGCCCATGCCCAGCCGCCCGCCCTCGGGATCGAAGCCGACCAGTGGCATCAGCAGCAGATCCAGTGTCCAGACCTTGCGTTGCCGGGCCCGCTTCGGGCGGGGTTCGCGGATGCGGAAGCGGTTCAGGCACAGTGCCTCCCCGGGATGGACGCGCTGGAACACCATGCGGGTCGCCGGCCAGGCGTTGAGCACCGGCAGGTAAGTCGCCTTGCCGCGGCGCTGCGCGGCTTCGAGCAGTAGTCCGGGATCGATCTCGCCGTCGTTGGGCAGGTACAGCGCGACATGGCGGCAGCGACGGAATAGCGGATGCTGTGCCAACTGGCGATAGAGCCGGCGAGCGGCCTGGCGCTGGCGGTGGGGGGCGAGCGCGCGACGCCGTTGGCGAAGCAGGCGGCGCAGTTGGGCGCGAGAAAGGCTGGCGGTTTCGATCATGCCGAATGGGCGGGTGTCGGGAATGGATGGGCAGCGATCCTGAAGGATTCGCTGCGGCGCGGCAAGCGCAGAAAGCGGGCTCCCCGAAGTGCCGCTGCCGGCTTGCCCCTTGAACCCGAAAGTTCAAGGTGGCGACTGACGATGACTTTAAGGCTTTCCGTCAGGCGGACATGCACACGGGTCACACGTACAGCCTCCGAAGTTTTGCGTATCGGGAGAGGGACGTGGCCGACTGGCGTACACACCAGGGAGTGGTCGCCAGTATACCCGAAGCGAAAGGGGATCAGGTCGTCAGCTCATCCGGATTGTTGGTCAGGGCGCGGTCGACCCGCTCGAGCAGGGTGCGGACCTGTTCGCGGGTCGAGCTGGCCTGCAGGTCCAGGCGTTCCTGCTTGTGCAACAGGTCGTGGGTGATGTTGAGCGCGGCCATCACCGCCACGCGATCGGCGCCGATAACCTTGCCGCTGGAGCGAATTTCCCGCATTTTCCCATCGAGATAGCGGGCGGCGCTTTCCAGGTTGGCCCGCTCTTCCGGTGGGCAGGCGATGCAGTAGTCCTTGTCGAGGATATGAACGGAGATGGTGTGCGGCTGGCTCATGAGTCCTGCTCCAGGGCTTTCAGACGTGAAATCATCGATTCGACCTTGCGCCTGGCGATTTCGTTCTTTTCGATGAGATGGGCGCGTTCTTCTCGCCAGGCCTTTTCATTCGCCAGGAGGAACCGGTTGTGGGCCTTGATCTGCTCGAGACGCTGGATCAGCAGTTCCAGCTGGCGGGCGAGGGCTTGCAGGTCGTCTTCTTCCATAGCACCTTCGTTCTTCTGCGAATGAGCGGAACTCGAGGCCGCGGCAGCGCGCTTCGATGGTCTTGGCGCATCCGCCGGTGCTAGGATACGCGATCACATTCTAGTCATTTGCTCCCCGTGGCGCCTATAGCCGCCGCCGCTTTCGCAAGGTGCGGCCAGGCCGGGCGAACGGGGAAACCGAGTCCGATATGTCCACCGATAAATCCCCCTATGCGGCTTTCTCCGCCCTGCTGGCCACGACCGGTCGGGATGTCTCTCCGGCGGAGCTGCACGGCCTGCTGCTCGGTCGCAGCTGCGCCGGCGCCGGTTTCGAGGTCGACGCCTGGCTGACCGATGCCGCCGACCTGCTCGGCAGCCAGATCCCGGACAACGTGCGCCAGGCGCTGGTCGGCCTGCAGGAGATGGTCAAGGGCGAGCTGGCCGGCGGCGAGGTCGCGGTGGTCCTGCTGCTGCCCTCCGACGAGGCGCCGCTGGCCGAGCGTGCCGTCGCCTTGGGGCAGTGGTGCCAGGGCTTTCTCGGCGGTTTCGGCCTGACCGCTCGCGATGCGCCGCTGAGCTCGGAGGCCATGGAGGTGCTGCAGGATCTCGCCGCCATCGCCCAGGTGCAGGACTCGCTGGAGGAGTCCGAGGAGAGCGAGGGCGATTACATGGAGGTCATGGAATACCTCCGGGTCGCGCCGCTCCTGCTGTTCGCCGAATGCGCCCGGCCGGTCGCGCCGGCGCCCAAGCCGTCCGTGCACTAGAAGCGCCGAGGCCCTTTGCCAGTCAACTGAGGAGTTGTACATGACCTGCATCCCGAAGTCGGAGTACGCCCGCCGGCGCAAGGCGCTGATGGCGCAGATGGAGCCCAATAGCATCGCCATCCTGCCGGCGGCGCCGGTGTATATCCGCAATCGCGATGTGGAGCACCAGTACCGCCAGGACAGCGACTTCCAGTACCTCTCGGGCTTTCCCGAGCCGGAGGCGGTGATCGCCCTGATTCCCGGCCGCGAACATGGCGAATACGTGCTCTTCTGCCGCGAGCGCGACCCCGAGCGCGAGCTCTGGGACGGCCTGCGCGCCGGCCAGGAGGGGGCGGTGCGCGACTATGGCGCGGACGATGCTTTCCCCATTGCCGACATCGACGACATCCTGCCGGGCCTGATCGAGGGGCGCGGCCGCGTCTACTACGCGATCGGTAGCAACGAGGGGTTCGACCACCGGCTGATGGAGTGGATCAAGACCATCCGTTCCAAGGCCCGCCAGGGGGCGCAGCCGCCGAGCGAGTTCGTCGCCCTCGACCACCTGCTGCACGAGATGCGCCTGTACAAGAGCGCTGCCGAGGTGGCGGTGATGCGCGAGGCCGCGGCGATCTCCGCCCGCGCCCACGTGCGCGCCATGCAGGCCAGCCGTCCGGGGCTGTGCGAATACCACCTGGAGGCCGAGCTGGACTACGAGTTTCGCAAGGGAGGGGCGAAGATGCCGGCCTACGGCTCGATCGTCGCCGGCGGGCGCAACGCCTGCATCCTGCACTACCGGGAGAACGACCGGCCGCTGCGCGATGGCGACCTGGTGCTGATCGACGCCGGCTGCGAGATCGACTGCTACGCCAGCGACATCACCCGTACCTTTCCGGCCAACGGCCGCTTCTCGCCCGAGCAGAAGGCCATCTACGAGCTGGTGCTGGCCGCCAACCTGGAGGCGTTCAACCACATCGCCCCCGGCCGGTACTGGAACGAGGCCCACGAGGCCACGGTGCGGGTGATCGTTGCCGGGCTGGTGGAGCTGGGCCTGCTGCGGGGCAGCGTCGACGAGCTGATCAAGCAGGAAGCCTACAAGCCCTTCTACATGCACCGTGCCGGCCACTGGCTGGGCATGGACGTGCACGACGTCGGCGACTACAAGATCGACGGCCAGTGGCGGCTGCTCGAGCCGGGCATGGCGATGACCGTCGAGCCGGGCATCTACATCGCTCCGGACAACGACAAGGTCGACAGCCGCTGGCGCGGCATCGGCGTGCGCATCGAAGACGACGTGGTGGTCACCGAAGGCGGCTACGAGATCCTCACCGGCGGCGTGCCCAAGAGCGTCGCCGAGATCGAGGTGCTGATGGCCGCTGCGCGCGGGCGGGTGGCCTGAGCATGGCGCGGGTGGAACTGGCGATCGTCGGCGGCGGTCTGGTCGGCGCCAGCCTGGCCCTAGCTCTGCAGGAAGGCGCCAAGGCGCGCGGCTGGCGGATCGTGCTGATCGAGCCCCACGCCCCCGGCGAGGGCTATCAGCCGAGCTACGACGCACGCTCCTCGGCGCTGTCCTTCGGCACCCGGCGGATCTACGAGCGCCTCGGTCTGTGGCCGGCGATCGCCCGCCGCGCCGAACCGATCCTGCAGATCCACGTCTCCGAACGGGGCCGCTTCGGCAGCGCGTGCCTGCAGGCGGAGGAGGAGGGCGTGCCGGCGCTCGGCTACGTGGTGGAGAACGCCTGGCTCGGCGAGTGCCTGTGGCAGGCGCTGGACCCCGAGGTGGTCGTCTGGCGCTGCCCGGCCGAGGTGCAGCGGATGACCCCGCTGGTCGACGGCTACCGGCTGCAGCTGGACGACGACAGCCACCTCGACTGTGCCCTGGCGGTGCTCGCCGACGGCGGCCGCTCCGACCTGCGCGAGCAGCTCGGCATCCATGTCCACCGCCAGCCCTACGGGCAGACCGCCCTGATCGCCAACCTCACGCCCAGCGAGCCGCACCGCGGCCGGGCTTTCGAGCGTTTCACCCAGGACGGCCCGCTGGCCCTGCTGCCGCTGGCGGAGAACCGCTGCGCGCTGGTCTGGACCCGCCCGGCGGGCGATGCCGGGCGGCTCCTGGCGCTCGACGAGCGGTCGTTCCTCGACGAGCTGCAGCGGCAGTTCGGCTACCGGCTCGGCGCCTTCCGCCAGCTGGGCGCCCGCCATCCCTACGCGCTGACGCTGGTCGAGGCCGAGGAGCAGGTGCGGCCCCATCTGGTCCTGCTCGGCAATGCCGCCCATAGCCTGCACCCGATCGCCGGCCAGGGCTACAACCTGTCCCTGCGCGACACCCTGTGCCTGGCCGAGGAACTGCTGGAGAGTCCGGCCGAGCCCGGCGACTTCGCCACCCTGCTGCGTTACCAGGCCCGCCAGCGGCTCGACCAGCAGCTGACCGTGGGCTTCTCCGACCGGGTCACCCGGTTGTTCGCCACGGCCACGCCGCTGCTCGCCGACGGGCGCAGTCTCGGCCTGCTCGGCCTCGACCTGCTGCCGCCGGCCAAGCGCTGGTTCGCCCGCCAGGCCATGGGGCTCGGCACCCGTGCGCAGGCCTGAGGCCGGCCGGGATCATCGAAGAACGGCGGGCCGGGTTGGACGCCCCTTGCCAATTGAGGAAAGCATGCACGCGGATCTGATCATCGTCGGCGCCGGAATGGTCGGCAGCGCCCTGGCGCTGGCCCTGCAGGACAGCGGCCTGGACATCCTCCTGCTCGACCGCGGGCCGCTCGAGGTGGCGCCCTGGCGCCCTGACGCACCCTTCGAGCCGCGGGTCAGCGCGCTGTCCGCCGCCAGCCAGCGGATTCTCGAGCGCCTCGGCGCCTGGGAGGGCATCCGCGCCCGGCGCGCCGGCCCCTACGGCGAGATGCGCGTGTGGGACGGTTCCGGTACCGGGCAGATCCACTTCGCCGCGGCCAGCGTGCATGCCGAGGTGCTCGGCCATATCGTCGAGAACCGCGTGGTGCAGGACGCCCTGCTCGAGCGCCTGGCCGGCAGCGGGATCGGGCTGCTGCCGGCGGTGCGCCTGGACGGCCTGCGCCGCTCCGGCGACGGCTGGCTGGTCAGCCTCGGCGACGGCCGCCAGCTGCGCGCGCCGCTGCTGGTCGCCGCCGACGGCGCCAACTCGACGATCCGCCACCTGGCCGGCTGCGCCACCCGCGAGTGGGACTACCTGCACCACGCCATCGTCACCAGCGTGCGCTGCGCCGAAGGGCACCGCCGCACCGCCTGGCAGCGCTTCACCGACGACGGCCCGCTGGCCTTCCTGCCGCTGGAGCGGGACGGCGACCGCCACTGGTGCTCGATCGTCTGGTCGACCACCCCGGAGCAGGCCGAGCGGCTGATGACGCTGGACGACGCGGCCTTCGCCAAGGCCTTGGGCGCGGCCTTCGAGTGGCGGCTCGGCGCGGTGCTGGAGGTCGACCCGCGGCTGTGCATCCCGCTGCGCCAGCGTCATGCCCGGCGTTATGTCGAACCCGGCCTGGCGCTGGTCGGTGACGCCGCCCACGTCATCCATCCGCTGGCGGGACAGGGCGTCAACCTCGGCTTTCTCGATGCCGCCACCCTGGCCGAGGTGCTGCGGCATGCCCACGCGCGCGGCGAGCGGCTGGCCGAGCTGCGCGTGCTGAGCCGTTTCGAGCGCCGGCGGATGCCCCACAACCTGGCGATGATGGCGGCGATGGAGGGCTTCGAGCGGCTGTTCCAGGCCGATCCGCTGCCGCTGCGCTGGCTGCGCAACGCCGGCCTGAAATGGATGGACGAGTTGCCCGCGGGCAAGGCGCTGTTCGTCCGCCAGGCCCTCGGGCTGAGCGGCGATCTGCCCGAACTGGCGCGGGCCTGAGAGCCGAGCCCACCCGGTCCGCGACATACCGCGCGACATCTGGCGAGTTGTGAAGCTAAATGCTAGTTACTACTATTCGCGAGGACAAATCCGAACGAGGTGGGTTCCATGCAGGTAAGCAAGCGCATTCTCGCCGTCCTGGCCTTGGGCGCGCTCTCCGGCGCCGCACCGGCCGCCGATGACGAGGTCGTGGTCTATTCGGCGCGGATCGACGAGTTGATCAAGCCGGTCTTCGATGCCTACACCGCCGAAACCGGGGTCAAGGTGAAATTCATCACCGACAAGGAAGCCCCGCTGCTGGCCCGCCTCAAGGCCGAAGGGAAGAACACCCCGGCCGACCTGCTGATCACCGTGGACGCCGGCAACCTCTGGCAGGCCGAGCAGGAGGGCGTGCTGCGCCCGCTGGACTCCGCGACGATCAAGGCCAACATCCCGCCGCAGTACCGCTCCGCCGGCGGTGCCTGGAACGGCCTGTCGCTGCGCGCGCGGACCATCTTCTACTCCACCGAGCGGGTCAAGCCGGAAGAACTCTCCACCTACGAGGCCCTGGCCGACGAGAACTGGGAAGGCCGGCTGTGCCTGCGCACCAGCAAGAAGGTCTACAACCAGTCGCTGACCGCCACCCTGATCGAGGCCCACGGCGAGAAGAAGGCCGAGCAGATCGTCAAGGGCTGGGTGAACAACCTGGCCACCGACGTGTTCGCCGACGACACCGCCCTGCTGCAGGCCATCGACGCCGGCCAGTGCGACGTGGGCATCGCCAACACCTACTACTACGGCCGCCTGCACAAGCAGAATCCGGGCCTGAAGGTGAAGCCCTTCTGGCCGAACCAGGGCGACCGCGGCGTGCACGTCAACCTCTCCGGCGCCGGGGTGACCAGGTACGCGCCGCATCCGCAGGCCGCGCAGAGGCTCTTGGAATGGATGACCGGCGAGAAGGCCCAGCGTCTGCTCGCCGATCTCAACCAGGAATATCCCGCCAACCCGCAGGTGGCACCGTCCGCGGAAGTCGCCGCCTGGGGCAGCTTCAAGGCCGACAGTATCCCGGTCGAGGTCGCCGGCAAGCGCCAGGCCGAGGCCATCAAGCTGATGGACCGCGCCGGCTGGAACTGACCGGAGCGCTCCGAGGCTGCCGACTCCGGGCCGCAGGCGGATCGCTCCGCCGGCGGCCCGTCTTATTTTCCGTGTTGCGGGGAGCTGTCGTGTCCCATTCCCTCCAGCGCCGCTGGTATCCCGTCGTCTTCGCCATCGCCGTCCTGGTGCTGCTGCCCCTCGGCGTGCTGGCGCTCTCCTGGCACAGCGTGGACGGCGAAATCTGGAAGCATCTGTGGGATACCCAGATGCCGCGCCTGCTCGGCAACACCCTGACCCTGCTGCTCGGCGTCGGCACCGGCGTCACCCTGCTCGGGGTGAGCCTGGCCTGGCTGACCAGCCTCTGCGAATTTCCCGGCCGGCGCTGGCTGGACTGGGCGCTGATGCTGCCCTTCGCGATTCCCGCCTACGTGCTGGCCTTCGTCTTCGTCGGCCTGCTGGACTTCGCCGGGCCGGTGCAGAGCCTCTTGCGCGAATGGTTCGGCAGCGGCCTGCGCCTGCCGCGGGTGCGTTCCACCGGCGGGGTGATCCTGGTGCTGGTGCTGGTCTTCTACCCCTACGTCTACCTGCTCGCACGCAGCGCCTTCCTGGCCCAGGGCAAAGGGCTGATGGAGGCCGCGCGGGCCCTCGGCCAGTCGCCCTGGCAGGCCTTCTGGCGCGTCGCGCTGCCGATGGCGCGGCCGGCGATCGGCGCCGGCCTGGCGCTGGCGACGATGGAAACCCTGGCCGACTTCGGCGCCGTTTCGGTGTTCAACTACGACACCTTCACCACCGCTATCTACAAGACCTGGTACGGCTTCTACAGCCTGTCTTCCGCCACCCAACTGGCCAGCCTGCTGCTCTTGGCGGTGATGCTGGTGGTCTACGGCGAGCGTCGCGCCCGCGGCGTGCCGCGGCCGGGCACCGAGCGCCCGCGCGGCCGGGCGCTGTACCGGCTGCGCGGCGCCACGGCGGTGGCGGCCAGCGCCTGGTGCGCTCTGGTGTTTCTCTGTGCCTTCGTCGTGCCGCTCGCGCAGCTGCTGGCATGGTTCTGGCAGCGCGGCCGTTTCGACCTCGACGAGCGCTACACCGGACTGATCCTGCATACCCTCTCTCTGGGTAGCTGTGCCGCGTTGCTCACCGTCGCCTGCGCCATGCTGCTGGCCTTCGCCCGGCGCCTGGTGCCGGACCGGACGATGGGCGCGGCGGTCGGCCTGGCCAACCTCGGCTATGCCCTGCCGGGCTCGGTGCTGGCGGTGTCCCTCATGTTCGCCTTCAGCTATCTCGACCGGGAGCTGGTGATTCCGCTGTCCGCCTGGCTCGGCGGGGCTGGCAAGCCGCTGCTGCTGGGCAGCCTGACGGCCCTGCTGCTGGCCTACCTGGTGCGTTTCATGGCGGTGGCCTTCGGGCCGCTGGAAAGCAGCCTGGCGCGGATCCGCCCGTCGCTGCCGGAGGCCGCGCGCAGCCTGGGGGTCGGCGGGCCGCAGCTGTTCTCGCGGCTCTACCTGCCGCTGCTGCTGCCCGGCACCCTGAGCGCCACCCTGCTGGTGTTCGTCGACGTGCTCAAGGAAATGCCGGCGACCCTGCTGATGCGTCCGTTCGGCTGGGACACCCTGGCGGTGCGCATCTTCGAGATGACCAGCGAGGGGGAGTGGGCCCGTGCCGCGCTGCCGGCGCTGACCCTGGTGCTGGTCGGGCTGCTGCCGGTGATCGGCCTGATCCGTCGTTCGGCGCGCCAGCCCGGCTGAAGGGCAGGCCGTCCGGCCCCCCACCTTCCGCCACCGTGACCTGGTTCGCCCTTGCGGCTACAATGCGCGCCATCCGCGGCCCGCTCCAGGCCCTGTAACCGTTGAAAGGCCTGCTTCGCAGGCCTTTTGCGTTCACGCCCTACCCGCATCGCGCCAGGCACCGAAGGAGAGCAACACTGATGGGACAGCGCACACCGCTCCATGGGCAGCACCTTGCCCTGGGGGCCAAGATCGTCGATTTCGGCGGCTGGGACATGCCTCTGCATTACGGCTCGCAAGTCGAGGAGCACCACCAGGTTCGCCGCGACTGCGGGGTCTTCGACGTTTCCCACATGACCGTGGTGGACGTCCACGGCCCGCAGGCCCGGGCCTGGCTGCAGCGCCTGCTGGCCAACGACGTGGCGCACCTGGAGACCCCCGGCAAGGCCCTCTACAGCGCGATGCTCAACGAGCGCGGCGGGGTGATCGACGACCTCATCGTCTACCTCACCGGCTTCGGCTACCGCCTGGTGCTCAACGCCGGCACCCGCGCCCGCGACCTGGCGTGGATGCAGGAACAGGCCGCCGGCTGCGCGGTCGAGCTGCGCGAGCGCGGCGACCTGGCGATGCTCGCCATCCAGGGGCCGCACGCGCGGGCGCGCACCGGCGAGCTGGTCTCCACCGCGCGCGCCGCGCTGATCCACGAACTCCGGCCGTTCGAGGGGATGGCCGAGGGCGACTGGTTCGTCGCCCGCACCGGCTACACCGGCGAGGACGGGCTGGAAATCATGCTGCCCGCCGCGCAGGCCCCGGACTTCTTCAGCGAACTGGTCGGCGCCGGCATCGCGCCCATCGGCCTCGGCGCCCGCGACACCCTGCGCCTGGAGGCGGGGCTGAACCTCTACGGCCAGGACATGGACGAGAGCGTCTCGCCACTGGCCGCGAACATGGGCTGGACCATCGCCTGGGACCCCGTCGGGCGCGACTTCATCGGCCGCGCCGCGGTGGAGGCGCAGCGCTGCGCCGGTGGCCAGCCTAAACTGGTGGGATTGTTGCTGGAGGAGCGCGGCGTGCTGCGCGCCCACCAGGTGGTGCGGGTGGAGGGGGTTGGCGAGGGCGAAATCACCAGCGGCAGCTTCTCGCCGACGCTCGGCAAGTCCATCGCCCTGGCCCGGGTGCCGGCGGCCACCGGCGAGCGCGCCGAGGTGGAAATCCGCGGCCGCTGGCTTCCCGTCCGCGTCGTCCGGCCGAACTTCGTCCGCCACGGCAAGGCTTTGATCTAGATTTTTCGGGCGAGCCCTTTCGCCCCCAACTCGAGGACATGATATGAGCAACATTCCCGCCGATCTGCGCTACGCCGCCAGCCACGAATGGGCCCGATTGGAAGCGGACGGCACCGTCACCGTGGGCATTTCCGACCACGCCCAGATCGCCCTGGGCGACGTGGTGTTCGTCGAGCTGCCGGAGATCGGCAAGCAGCTGGCCGCCGAGCAGGAAGCCGGGGTGGTGGAATCGGTGAAGGCCGCCTCGGACATCTATGCGCCGATCGCCGGCGAGGTGATCGCGGTCAACGAAGAACTGACCGACAGCCCCGAGCTGGTCAATGGCGACCCCTACGGCAGCTGGTTCTTCAAGCTCAAGCCCAGCAACGCCGGCGATCTGGACAAACTGCTCGACGCGGCCGGCTACGCCGCCGCCTGCGCCGCCGACGCCTGATCGTCGGGGCTCCCGGCGCTTGGCGCCGGAAACCTTTCTACGCCTGAAGCCTCGCCCTGGTCGGGGCTTCGTCTTTTTACCCGAGAACCGCCATGTCCCAGACCCCCAGTCTCGCCCACCTCCAGCAACCCGACGCCTTCCTGCGGCGCCACCTCGGCCCTGACGAGGCCGAACAACGGACCATGCTCGCCAGCCTCGGCCTCGCCAGCCGCGACCAGCTGATCGAGCAGACGGTACCGCCGGCGATCCGCCTGAACCGCGCCCTGGAGCTGCCTGCGGCGCTGGACGAGCAGGCCGCCCTGGCCAAGCTCAAGGGCCATGCCGAACGCAACGAGCTGTGGACCAGCCTGATCGGCATGGGCTACCACGGCACCGTCACGCCGCCGGTGGTCCTGCGCAACGTGCTGGAGAATCCCGGCTGGTACACCGCCTACACCCCCTACCAGCCGGAAATCGCCCAGGGCCGCCTGGAGGCGCTGCTGAACTTCCAGCAGCTGACCATCGACCTCACCGGTCTCGACCTGGCCAGCGCCTCGCTGCTCGACGAGGGCACCGCCGCTGCCGAGGCCATGGCCATGGCCCGCCGCGTGGCGAAGAGCAAGAGCAACCGCTTCTTCGTCGACGAGAACTGCCACCCGCAGACCCTCTCGGTGGTGCGCACCCGCGCCGAGGGCTTCGGCTTCGAGGTGGTGGTGGATGCCGTGGAGAACCTCGCCGCCCACGAGGTGTTCGGCGCCCTCCTGCAGTACCCCGACACCCACGGCGAGATCCGCGACCTGCGCCAGCCGATCGAGCAGCTGCACGCCCAGCAGGCGCTGGCCTGCGTTGCCGCCGACCTGCTCGCCCTGCTGGTGCTGACCCCGCCGGGCGAACTGGGCGCCGACGTGGTGCTCGGCTCGGCGCAGCGCTTCGGCGTGCCGATGGGCTACGGCGGCCCGCACGCGGCCTACTTCGCCACCCGCGACGAGTACAAGCGCGCGATGCCCGGACGGATCATCGGCGTCTCCAAGGACGCCCGCGGCAACACCGCGCTGCGCATGGCCCTGCAGACCCGCGAGCAGCACATCCGCCGCGAGAAGGCCAACTCGAACATCTGCACCTCGCAGGTACTGCTGGCCAACATCGCCGGCTTCTACGCCGTCTACCACGGGCCCGAAGGCCTCAAGCGCATCGCCCGGCGCGTCCACCGGCTGACCGCGATCCTCGCCGAAGGCCTGGCGCAGAAGGGCATCCAGCGCCTCAACGAGCACTTCTTCGACACCCTGACCCTGGAGGTCGGCGGCGCCCAGACGGCGATCATCGAGAGCGCCAAGGAGGCGCGGATCAACCTGCGCATCCTCGGCCGCGGCCGGCTCGGCGTCAGCCTGGACGAGACCTGCAGCGCGGAAACCGTCGAGCGGCTGCTGGCGATCTTCCTCGGCGCCGACCACGGCCTCGACCTCGCCGCGCTGGACGAAGCCGCCGCTTCGGGCATCCCCGCCGCCCTGCAGCGCAGCTCGGCCTACCTGCAGCACCCGGTGTTCAACAGCCACCACAGCGAAACCGAAATGCTGCGCTACCTCAAGCAGCTGGAGAACAAGGACCTGGCGCTCAACCAGGCGATGATCCCGCTCGGCTCCTGCACCATGAAGCTCAACGCCACCAGCCAGATGATGCCCATCACCTGGCCGGAGTTCGCCAACCTGCACCCCTTCGTGCCGCGCGAGCAGGCCGGGGGCTACCGCCTGATGATCGACGAGCTGGAAGCCTGGCTGTGCGCGATCACTGGCTTCGACGCCATCTGCATGCAGCCCAACTCCGGCGCCCAGGGCGAGTACGCCGGCCTGCTGGCGATCCGTAGCTACCACCTGAGCCGCGGCGAGGGGCAGCGCAACGTCTGCCTGATCCCGTCCTCGGCCCACGGCACCAACCCGGCCTCGGCGCAGATGGTCGGCATGCAGGTGCGCATCGTCGACTGCGACAAGTCCGGCAACGTCGATCTTGCCGACCTCCAGCGCAAGGCCGAGGCGGCCGGCGATGCGCTGTCCTGCCTGATGCTCACCTATCCCTCGACCCACGGCGTCTACGAGGAAGGCGTGCGGGAGATCTGCGAGGTGATCCACGCTCACGGCGGCCAGGTCTACATGGACGGCGCCAACCTCAACGCCCAGGTCGGCCTGGCGCGACCGGCTGACATCGGCGCCGACGTCTCGCACATGAACCTGCACAAGACCTTCTGCATTCCCCACGGCGGTGGCGGCCCTGGCATGGGGCCGATCGGCGTCAAGGCGCACCTCGCGCCCTTCGTCGCCAACCACCCGGTGGTGCCGCTGGACGGTCCCAACCCGGGTAACGGTGCGGTCAGCGCGGCGCCCTGGGGCAGCGCGAGCATCCTGCCGATCAGTTGGATGTACATCGCCATGATGGGGCCGCAGCTCAAGGACGCCACCGAGGTGGCGATCCTCAACGCCAACTACCTGGCCCACCGCCTGGGCGGCGCCTTCCCGGTGCTCTACAGCGGCCGCAACGGCCGGGTCGCCCACGAGTGCATCCTCGACCTGCGCCCGCTCAAGGCGGAAACCGGGATCAGCGAGGAGGACGTCGCCAAGCGCCTGATGGACTACGGCTTCCACGCCCCGACCATGTCCTTCCCGGTGCCCGGCACGCTGATGATCGAGCCCACCGAAAGCGAGTCCCTGCACGAGCTGGATCGCTTCGTCGAGGCCATGCTGAGCATCCGCGCGGAGATCGCCAAGGTCCAGGCCGGCGAATGGCCGGCCGAGGACAACCCGCTCAAGCACGCCCCGCACACCCTGGCCGACGTGCTCGGCGACTGGCAGCGCGCCTACGCCCGCGACGAAGCGGTGACGCCGAGCGCCCACACCCGCGCCCACAAGTACTGGCCGACGGTGAACCGGGTGGACAACGTCTACGGCGACCGCAACCTGTTCTGCGCCTGCGTGCCGGTGGACGACTACCGCGAGTGAGCCGGGAGGCGCCCGCCCGGGCGCTTTCGGGACGTACCGTGTCGGCGGCCCTCAGCCGCCGGCCGGCTCCTCGAAGCCGTGGAAGGCGGCGAACTCCGCCACCGGCACCCGCTCGGTGACCAGGCCGTTTTCCGGCGCCTCGGGCGCCTCGAAGCCGAGGGCCACGGCGCACACCAGGATCTCCCCGGCATCGAGCAGCCCCTGCTCGCGCACCACCTGGTGGTAGTCGGCGAAGACCCCCTGGGGACAGCTGTGCAGTCCTTCGCCGCGGGCCGCGAGCATCAGGTTCTGGATGAACATGCCCAGGTCGAGGAAGCTGCCGGTGTTCATCCGCCGGTCCAGGGCGATCAGCAGGCCGACCGGCGCATCGAAGAACTGGAAGTTGCGCAGCGCCTGCCGCTCCCGCGCCGCCCGGTCGCCGCGGGCGATGCCGAGCATGTCGTAGAGGCCGAAACCCATGGTCCGTCGGCGTTCCAGATAGGGTTCGAACCACTGCTCGGGGTAGTAGCCGTACTCGGCGTGGTGTCGCTGCGGCTCGTGCTCGGCCGCCGCGACCACCGCCCGGCACAGCGCGTCCCGGACCGGGCCGGCCACTGCGCGGACCTTCCACGGCTGGGTATTGGCGCCGCTCGGCGCCTGCGCCGCCAGCGCCAGGATGCGCTCGACCTGGGCGCGGGGAACGGGATCGGGACGGAAGCGGCGTACCGACTTGCGCGAACGGATGGCGTCTTCGACCTGCATGGGCGGGCTCCTCGGGTTCTGCGGGAGTCTGCAGGTATACCCCAGGTACCGGTGCTTTTCATCCGCGGGCACGCTTCGTCCTGCCCTGCCGGTTACCGGGCGACTCGCCAGCTCGTCGCGAAATTCTCGGGGAAAAACGTTAGATTGCCCATCGAAGCAGCTTGCAAACTTTCGACTCACACCATCAGGCGGCGAGAATGGCCAAGAAATTTCCCTTGAACCCCAAGCATCCCGAGCGAATCTGCTGGGGATGCGACCGGTACTGTCCGGCGACTTCCCTGGCCTGCGGAAATGGCGCCGACCGGACGATGCACCCGGCCGAGATGCTCGGAGAGGACTGGTACATACTCGAAGATGGGAGCATCGACGCGCTTGTGGAGAGTCAAAAGCCGGTGTAGGACCCGCGTCGGTCCTGGGGCGGGGCCAGCCAGGCCGGCATTCGGGCGTTTCTGTAGTGGTCAATTAATTCTGGGCACAGTTTTAGGAGCTCAGGCCGCCAGCGCCTCCATGGCCACCGGCGTCCTGTAGCCGTTGCTGCTGTGCAATCTGACCTGGTTGTAGTAGCAGGTCAGGTAGCGCAGTACATCGGACTCTGCTTCAGCCGGGCTGCCATGTTAGTGCCGATGTAAAACTGACCCACCCCAGCGAAGTAAAACTGACCCACCTGGGCTAACGTCGCGGCCTTTTCGAGGCCGCCCATGTTGACCCAGGAGCAAGCAGTGGAGATCAGAGTATTGGC
>Ga0209575_10000061_pt1 | contig 137321 bp, 115 predicted proteins | sample Medcelwee11metaG_FD_187172 | JGI IMG/M metagenome (GOLD analysis project Ga0209575, IMG submission 187172) | Freshwater pond sediment microbial communities from the University of Edinburgh, under environmental carbon perturbations - Medium... | ecosystem: Environmental > Aquatic > Freshwater... | reverse complement strand
TGAAGCAGAGCCAGGAAGGACCTGGAAGAAGAACCATTGTTTGAAGACGACCGAGCCGAAGATCCCGATCGTCGTGGTGGGTCCGTTCTCACGGGCGTAGGTGGGTCAGTTTTGGGTAGCGGCGAAGCCTACAAACGCGGCTCGGACTTTTCTGATGGGACAACGCCAAGGTGCCCTCTCCGAGCGAACGCGACGGCGCTCGCTTCGTCCCGGCGCCAGCGCGTGTGAGCAGAACGCAAAAAATGGCGCTGCCCTTGCGGATCGCCTCGCGAAGCCGTACACCTCAATTATCCCTCAAATACGAGGGAAGGAGCCCCCATGCGTTTCGAAGCCACCATCCCAGACAGCCGAGGTGCTGCCGTCCTGCAGCTCGCAGATGAGCTCGGTCTCAGCCGGAGCCAGTTGATCGACGAGGCTCTGGCGCTCTTCCTCAAGGCCGTCATCGAGGTCCGCAAGGGGCGACGGCTCGTGACCATACCTGGCGCGAGTACCGAGGCCGCCTGCGAGGTGTCCTCGCCCACGCTCGCGGCGCTCGAGTGGGCCTCGCGGTCAGAGAAGCTCGAGCTTCCCAGCGCGGCGGTCGAAAAGATGCAGCAGATGATGGTCCAACCGCCTGAGCCTGGAAAGCGCCTGCGCGCAGCTGCGAAGCGCCATGGCCGATGACCCGTCGAACTACGCGACATCGCCGATGGAGCCAGCCGACGCGTCGTCGGGTTTTCGGTCGGGAACCCACCCGCTGGACGACTACTTTCGGCGCCACGCAGCCCCAAACGATGCGCTTGGCATTGGACGCGCCTACGTCTTGCGCCGAGCGCCCGAGCAGGATCAGACCCTGCCAACGGTTCTCGGCTACTACACGCTGAGCATGGCGTTCGTGGCTTCGTCGGACATCGCCGAAGCCATTGAACGAAAGCTCCCGAAGTACCCGCTGCCGGTGGCGTTGATCGGTCGCCTCGCCGTGGACGAGCGAGCGCGCGGCCGAAGGCTCGGCGAACGCCTTCTTGTCGACGCGCTTCATCGCATCGCCGACGCCGCGGAAATCGTCGGGTGCGTGGGCGCTATCGTCGACGCCAAAACGGAAGCGGCAGAGGCGTTCTACGTCAAGTACGACTTCAAGACGATCCAGGCCGATGCGTGGCCGCGTCGAATGTTCCTGCCGATGCAGACGATCCGGGCGGCGTTGGATGAGGGGGGCTGAAGGGCCGGGTCCTCACGCGGTTGCATCCAGGAAATGCTACGCAGGCTTCGACTTCGCGATCCGCTCGAGCTCCGCGGCGATCGCGGCCTTGTCGATGCGCCCCTCGGCGACACCCATGGTCAGCTCGTAGAACGCCTCGGAGTCATGCGCGAGCACGAGCCCATTCAGGTCGAGGAAGACCTGGGCGGCGAGCAGACCCGCGCGCTTGTTGCCGTCGACGAACGGATGGTTCGAGACGATGTGAAACAGGTAGGCTGCTGCCATCGCGAACAGGCCCTCGTGCACGTATGTGCCGCCAAACGACGCTTGCGGCTGCGCCACCGCCGACTCCAAGAGTCCGCGATCACGCAGTCCCGCGCCCCCGCCGAAGCGCTCGAGCTGCCGCTGGTGGAGCGCGATCACGACCTCGACTGTCAGGAACTCGATCTCGGCGGGCGCGTCGCTCACTTGGCGAGCTTTCGGTACGTCTCTTCGTGCGCGTCCATCATTCTGTCAGCGGCGGCGAGCGCACGGTCCATCAAGGGCACCTTCCTCACCGGGCGGATGATGAGCGCTTCTCCGTCGGTCGTGACCTCGAGCGGCGTGTCCTTGGTGATGTCGAGCAGCTCCAAAATCGGGCGCTCGATGATGAGGCCCAGGCTGTTGCCGACTGCGGAGAGCTTCTTGACCAACATGTGGGCACCTTGTTCGTACTTGCGTTATACGTCAAGTGTAACCGCTGGCGGGGAATGGCGCCAGCTTGGCAAGAGCGACGCGCGCGGCTGGGGGTGTGGGGACCTGGGCGGCCGGTTTGCCCCGACGCCCGGGTTGTTCTCGCAGGGCTCGGTGCTCTGCCTGGAGGTACGCAACGACGTCTTGCTGTTGACGATTGATCCATCCGGCGAGGAAGCGATCGAATACGAGCAGCTGACGCTTGCGCGCGAATTCGGCGCCGGTCTTGGAAGACGAACGCAGGCGTTGCTCGAGCGCCTGCTTGAAGGCCTCGGGCGAGGCATGGTCACTAGTCAAGGAGTCGTAACTAGATGTGCCTGGCGGAAGAATCAATCCGTCGCCTTGGGGCACGGCGTTGCCGTGCCGGGCTGGACTCGGCGTTGCCGAGTCGCCACGGATGCGGATTTGTGACGGTACACATCCGAGACCGTGGCGGCGCGACATCGTCGCGCCCAGCTTTGCGCACGGCAACGCCGTGCCACCTGCCAACATCCCTTCGCCACAGACTGGCCTTGGGCGCGGCCTAGCTTAACCAAGGAGGACCTTGGGAAGCTCCTTGCTTGACTGGGAGGGCTCGAAAACGGCTCGGCACCTCTGCCGAGCACATCTAGCGGAGCGAGGCGGAGTAGGGTTCGTCCCGCCCATGCAGCCCTCTTCGTTGATCGCCGTCCTCGACGCGAACGTGCTCTACCCGTTCACGCTTCGACGACTTGTCGCTGGCGAGCTCCTCACCGATCGTGGTGGAGGACTGAAGCAACCATCAGAGTCACCTAGGCGCGAATGACCCGCAACAAGCCCCCCCCCACTGCCTCCCTCGTTCGATCCTCGGCGGCCGAGTACCTGACCTTCGTCGCTGCCAGCGGCGAAGGCGGTGTCGAAGCAGTGTACGCCGACGAGAACGTGTGGCTCAGCCAGAAGATGATGGCCCAGCTCTACGACGTGGAGATCCCGACCATCAACTACCACTTGAAAAAGGTCTTCGAGGACAGCGAGCTGGAGGAGGACTCAGTTATTAGAAGTTTTCGAATAGCTGCCGCCGACGGCAAGACCTACGAGACGAAGCACTACAACCTCTCGGCCATCATCGCCGGCGGGTACAAGGTCAACTCCGAGAGGGCCGTGCAGTTCCGCAAGTGGGCCACGCGCGTCGTCGAGGAGTTCACCATCAAGGGCTTCGCAATGGACGGTACACGGCCCGTGCAGATGCCCCGGAGCCCAAACGCCGTAGGAAACTTCCTGCCCGCGTGGTACGGCTCCGTGGTCGCCTGCTCGGTCAGGAGGAAAGGAAGCGACCATGGAGATGGATATGTGGAAGTACTACGGCATCACGCACTCCGACCACACGGTGATGAACCCCACGAATCTGTCCAAGACCAGAGAGATCATCGAGTGTCTCCGCCTGCCCGACAACGGTCGAGTGCTGGATGTGGCTTGTGGGAAGGCGGAGTTCCTTTGTCTCGTTGCCGAGCGGTACGAAGTAACGGGTACGGGGCTCGACCTGTCCCCTTTCACCATCGAGGAAGCACGAAGGAACGTGGCGGCCCGAGGCCTGAAAGGGCGCATCGAGCTCCTCCATGTGGACGGTGGCAAGTACGAACCCGACCCGGGGGCGACCCTGGACCTGGCCTCATGCATTGGCGGCTCCTGGGTCTACCATGGGCACAAGGGAACCTTGGAGGCGCTCAGCGGGATGGTGAAGCCCGGAGGACTCGTACTCGTCGGCGAGCCCTTCTGGAGGACGGAACCGGAGCCGGACTACCTGAAGCTGACCGGTCAAGATGCGGGTCTGTGCGGAACGCATGGGGCGAACGTCCGGACCGGTGTGGATCTGGGTCTTTCGTTGCTGTACACGGTGGTGTCCAATGAAGACGACTGGGACCGGTACGAGGGGCTCCAGTGGCAAGCGGCCGAGCGCTATGCGGTAGATCACCCGGACGACCCAGACGTGAAGCCTCTGTTGCAGACGTCGCGAGACAGTCGAGACGCCTACCTGCGATGGGGACGGGACTGCCTTGGCTGGGCTATGTATCTGTTCCGGAAGACACGTGGGATTCGCCCGTAGCTCACCGCCATTCTGCTGAGCGACGAGACCTTGGCGCGCGTGCCGAGCGGATAGCCGAGCGGATAGCCAAGCGACGGGTTCCCTGCTAGAAACTGTGGGTTGCGGGCCGCATCGGGTGGCATCACAGGTGCCCTAACTCACGGGACAACGCGGGGCTCTCAGGTGCTCGCCCCCACGAGGTGTCACATGAAGGGCGAGGACTCCAAGCGTTCGACCGAGCGAAAGCGCACCAAGAAGACCGTGGACACGGCATCGCGCCCCTCGGGCACCCGCGCGCGCCCCGCAGCCACGCCGCCCGAAGCGACGCGGCAACGGCCCCAGGAGCGCTCGACGCCTTCGCCCAAAGCCAGGAGGGCGCCGCGAGCCCCCGTGAAGACGGCGCCGGATACGGTGCGGAAGCCAGGCAGAACGACCGCGCCCGCCCGGACGATCGAAAGGGGCGGGACCAAGCATGTTTCCTTTCCCATCGTAGCCATTGGCGCCTCAGCCGGTGGGCTGGAAGCCATGGAGCAGTTTCTCAAAGGCGTTCCCGGCCACAGCGGCATGGCCTTCGTCGTCGTTCAGCACCTGGACCCCACGCACAAGGGCTTGATGGCCGAATTGCTCCAACGCGTCTCCGCCATACCGGTCGATCAGGTGAGGGACAGATTGAGGGTCGAGCCGAACCACGTGTACGTGATCCCACCCAACAAGGACATGTCGATCCTTCACGGGGTCCTGCACCTGCTTCCCCGGCCCCATGGGCTGAACCTACCGATCGACTTCTTCTTCCGTTCGCTCGCCGAGGACCAACGGGAGCGCAGCGTCGGCGTGGTGCTTTCGGGAATGGGGTCCGACGGCACGCTCGGCCTGCGGGCGATCAAGGAGAAGGCAGGGGCCACCTTCGTGCAGGCGCCGACGTCAGCCAAGTTCGACAGCATGCCTCGCAGCGCCATCGACGCAGGCTTCGCCGACGTGGTCGCACCCGTAGAGGACCTGCCGGCCAGGATCATGGCCTACCACCAGCATGCTCCGTTCATCGCGCGGCCCGACACGCCGTCGGAGAAGCAGACGGAGGGCGGGTTGGAGAAGGTCTTCGTGCTGCTCAGGACGCAGACCGGCAATGACTTCTCGCTCTACAAGCGGAGCACCATTCACCGCCGGGTCGAGCGGCGGATGGGCCTCCACCAGATCGACAACCTCCCGAGCTACGTCCGCTTTCTGCGTGAGACCCCCGCGGAAATCGAACTGCTCTTCAAAGAGCTCCTGATCGGCGTCACCAGCTTCTTCCGTGATCCACCGGCATGGGAGCAGCTCAAGACCGAGGTGGCCGCGCTCGTGTCGGCGCACCCGAAGGGCGGGGCACTGCGCGCGTGGGTGCCCGGCTGCTCGACGGGCGAGGAAGCCTACTCCCTGGCCATGGTCTTCAAGGAGGTGCTCGAGCAGCTCAAGCCGGGCAAGGCCGTCACACTCCAGCTCTTCGCCACCGACCTGGATGTAGAAGGCATCGAGAAGGCACGGTCGGGCGTCTTCCCTGCCAACGTCGCCGCAGACGTATCGCCGGAACGACTGAGCCGGTTCTTCGTCCGAGAGGAGCGCGGATACCGGGTCGGAAAAGAGATCCGCGAGATGGTGGTGTTCGCCCCGCAGAACCTCATCATGGCTCCGCCCTTCACGAAGCTCGACATCCTGTCGTGTCGCAATCTGCTCATCTATCTATCTTCGGACCTTCACAAGAAGCTCATCCCTCTCTTTCATTACTGCCTGAATCCGTCCGGCATTCTGTTCCTTGGGAGCGCCGAGACGATCGGCTCGTTTTCGAACCTCTTCAGCCCGCTCGGTGGCAAGGCGCGTCTCTATCGGCGAAGCGAGGCAAGCGTCAGCGTGGCGCCCATCGACTTCCCTTCCTCTTTCGCGCCGAGGGCGCCCAACGCCGCGGGCGAGGTTCCCGCGCTCAAGGCTCCGCCGGCGAACCTGCAAGTCCTGGCCGACAGAACGATCGCTCAGCGCGTCGCTCCTGCCGTGGTGCTGACCAATGACCAAGGAGACATCATCTACATCAGTGGACGGACGGGGAAGTACCTGGAGCCCGCGGCCGGCAAGATGAACGTGAACATCTTTGCGATGGCCCGCGAGGGACTGCGTTACGAGCTCTCCGGAGCCTTCTCCGCAGCGCTGGGGGGCGAGGGGCCCGCCATCGTGCGAGGCTTGGAAGTGGGAACCAACGGCGGAACCCAAACCATCGACCTCACCGTGGAGAAGCTCGCTGAGCCCGAGGAGTTGAAGGGGACGATGATGATCGTCTTCGCGGACGTGAAAGCCCCCGCGCCGTCCCCGCGACAGAAGGGCGGTCGGACTCCCGCCAGCACCAGTCGACTCGCGGACCTGGAGAAGGAGCTGAGGCAGGCTCACGAGGCGTTGCAGCTTTCTCGAGAGAACATGCAGACCTCGCAAGAGGAGCTCAAGTCCGCCAACGAGGAGCTGCAGAGTACCAACGAGGAGCTGCAAAGCACCAACGAGGAGCTGACCACGTCCAAGGAGGAGATGCAGTCGATGAACGAGGAGCTGCAGACTCTCAACCACGAGCTGCAAGCCAAAGTGGACGAGCTGTCGCAGACCAACGATGACATGAAGAACCTGCTGAACAGCACCGAGATCGCAACCCTCTTCTTGGACGGCGAGCTGCGCGTGCGGCGCTTCACCCCGCAGGCCTCCAAGATCATCAAGCTGATCCCCGGTGACGCAGGACGACCCTTCACCGATCTCGTGACGGCCCTCGACTACCCTGAGTTCGCGGATGACGCGAGGGAAGTGCTGCAAACACTAATCTTCAAGGAGAAGATGGTCGCCGCCAGTGACAATCGCTGGTTCTCGGTACGCATCATGCCCTACCGCACGCTGGCGAACGTGATTGCCGGCCTGGTGATCACCTTCGCGGAGGAGACACGCAAGCACCTGTCCGAGAAGACCTCGAGCGTTCTGGAAAGCATGCCTGACGCCGTGTTCTCGTTGGACCGCAACCTCTCGATCACCTATTCCAATGCCGCGGCGGAACACATGCTGAAAAGAAAGTGCGTCGACATGCTTGGGAAACCTCTCCGCGACGTGTTGCCGGGGGCCGCGGGAGCCGCTTTCGAAAAGAAGGTTCGCCACGTCCTGGCGAAAAGGGTTCCGCTTGCCTTTGACATGCGCTTGGTAGCCGCGCCCAGCAAAGGCCTGTACGGCGTGCGGATCTTCCCGCAAGAGAAGGGTATCTCGGTCTTCTTCCAACGACGGGAGGCCGGGCAAGTCGATGACGATTCACAAACGACGGGCGAGATTCAATGACGCGAACGTGGAAGATTGATGACTGGCGGAGAACGACGCGCTCGCCGCGGCCGAGAGAGGACAACGGTGCCGAATGAAGAACAAGGTTGACGAGCCCAAAGGAATCGCAGAACTGCGCAAGCGGGCCGAAGAGATTGCCCGAGGGCAAGGCCCGGCGGCCGAAAATATCAAGTCCCCCCCGTCACCCGAAGAAGCGCTGAGGCTGATCCACGAGCTTCGCGTGCATCAGGTCGAGTTGAAGATGCAGAACGACGAGCTACTCCGGGTCCAGTCAGAGTTGGACGCGACCCGGGCGCGCTACTTCGACCTGTATAACCTGGCCCCCGTGGGCTACTTCATCGTCTCCCACGAGGGGCGCATCTTGGAGGCCAACCTCACCGGCGTCAACCTGCTGGGCGCCGCCCGCGCCGCGCTTGTCACGCAGCCGATCAACCGGTTCATCTTCAAGGACGACCAAGACGTCTACTACCTGCACCGCAGAAAGCTCTTGGCAACGGGTGACGCGGACACGTGCGAGCTGCGGATGGTCAAGACCGACGGGACGACATTCTGGGCTCGACTGACGGCCACCACGACGCTGGACCCTTCAGCGAACTCAGGGAACGGCACCGGCGGCGCGCCCGTGCTCCGTGTCGTGCTGACCGACATCAGCGAGCAAAAACAGATGGAGCAAGACAAACACGAGCTAGACGTCAAGCTCAAGCGGGCAAAGAAGAGTCCCCCCCCCAAACCGGGGCCGGGAACGGGTAAAGTTGGGGCGTAAGGGCCTCCGAACTACCGATTGGCCCACGGGCTCGTGCTCGATGCCTGGCGTGGGATGGACGACTTCGTCACATCACCCTTGCTTTGGCGCTTTGGCGAACGCGCGGCCGGCGCCATTCTGCTTTGCCACGTACATCGCCTCGTCGGCGCGTCCGATCAACTGCGCAGCGTTGGATCCGTCCTTGGGGAAGATCGAGATGCCGATGCTCGCCTTGACGGAAAGCGGGGTCTGGACCCCACCCACGCTGACGTCGCAGGGGGCCTGAATCGTCTCGGCTAGCTTTTCCGCGACCGCGGCAATGTCCTCCTCCCGCTTGACCTCGAGCAGCAGGTAGAGAAACTCGTCGCCGCCGTGCCGACTGATCGTGTCGTCGGAGCGCGTACTCTGCCGGAGACGATCGGCGATGGCCCGGAGCACAGCGTCCCCGGCTTCGTGCCCGTAGCTATCGTTGATCTGCTTGAAATCATCGAGATCCACGAACATGACCGCCAACGTCCACCCGTGGCGCGTGGCCTGGGCCAGTCCGTGCTCCAGTCGATCGTGGAACAGGGCGCGGTTGGGCAAGCCGGTCAGCGGGTCGTGTAGCGAGGCGTGTCGGGCGGCATCCCCTTGCTTGTTCGCGGTCTCCAGCTGCTCTTCAAGCGTCTCCCGTTCACGGACTTCGTCCTTCAGGGCAAGGTTCATCGCGGACAGTTCCTCCGACGCCTCTTGCACCTTGCCCTCCACCGCCTCGCTCTGCTCGAGCGCCTGCTCCACCCCGGGCACGGGGTCCTGCGCCGAAAGCTCGCTCTTCAGAACGGCGTTGATCGAGGAGAGCTCGTCCGCGCATTCCTCGACCATGTCCTGAACCCGCTCGCCTTGCCCAACCACTTGGGACAAGGATCCGGCCGTCGAGGGGAGTTCGTTCGTGATGCCCATGAATGCTTTCGTGTACAGACCTGGTTGGGTGAGTGCGATCAAGGTAGGGACGACTGGGTCATCCGCAAGCCCCCGCCTGGAAGACAGCCCTCGTGCACGAGCACGAGGAGAGAGTATGCGAACACTCCCTTGAGCACGGCAAAGCACACGTCATATTGACCTGCCCTCGCCCGCCTCCTCGTAGGTCTTGCCGTCGCGTATTTGGTAGATGCGCTTGAACGTCGGGATGATCTTCTCGTCGTGGGTGACCACGATGATCGCGGTCTGGAACTCCTGCGCAAGGCGATTGAGGATCTTCACGACGGCGAGGGCACGCTCGCTGTCCAGGGGTGCGGTGGGTTCGTCGGCCAGGATGATCGGGGGCTTGTTGGCCAAGGCTCGAGCAATCGCCACGCGCTGTTGCTCGCCGCCGGACAGCTCGGGGACGCGCGCGTGTGCCCGGTGTTGAACATCCAGGGCGGTCAGCATCTCGAGGGCCGTGGCACGCGCCACGGCGTTCTTCACACCGGCCAGCATCGGCAACAGCGCCACGTTGTCCGTGGCGTCGAGAAACGGGATGAGGTACGGCGCCTGAAACACGAAGCCGATGCGGTCGCGACGCAGCGCGCGCAGGTCGGTCCGCTTCCACGCATTGTCGTAAATCACCTCGCCGGCCAGGGTGAAGCGTCCGGAGGTCGGCTCGATCACCGCGCCGAGGCACTTGAGCAGGGTGGTCTTGCCCGAACCCGACGGACCGATCAGCCCCACGACCTCGCCGGGGGCGATGCTCATGTCCACACCCTTGAGCGCATCCACGGCGGTCGGACCGCTGCCGTAGCGCTTGGTCAGGTTCTCGATGAGGATGGCGGGTTCGGTGGTGGTCATGGTTTCATCCGCCAATCGCCTCGGCCGGGTCGATGTGCAACGCCGCACGGATCGCCAGCACGGAGGCCAGCGCGCAGATCACCAGGGTGATGACGAAAGCGCGCATCGCGTCGTTCGTTTCGAGCAGCACGTACTTGGGAAACACCGGCGCCCAGAGGGTGGCGGCGAACTTACCCACGAAGAAGCCGATGACCCCGAGGCCCAGCGCCTCCTGCATGATCATCGCGGCGATGGTGCGATCGCGGGTGCCGATGAGCTTCAGGACGGCGATCTCCTTAATCTTGCCGAGCGTCATCGTGTAGATGATGAAGGCCACGATCGCTGCGCTCACGACCGCCAGGATGATCAGGAACAGGGCGATCTGCCTCGCCGCTGTGGCGATGAGCTTCGCCACCAGGATTTCTTCCATGTCGGCGCTCGTGTAGGCCGTGAGGTGCTTCCACCGCTTGATGTTGTCGGCCACCTGACGCGGGTCATGCCCCTCTTCCACCCGCACCAATACAGCGTTCACCCGGTGGCTGGCGGTCTGAATGGTTTCGACCGCTTTGAGCACCCCTGGCTGGCCGGGACGATTGATGGCGGGGTTGTCGGCGAGGCGATTGCGATCGTTGACGATGGACTCGTTGTCTTTCAGGAACTGCGCTTCCTGGGCGTCCTTCAGGGGAATGAACACCATCGGGTCGCCTCCGGAGGACACCATGCGCCGGGTGAGCCCCACTACGGTGTAGTCGTTGCGACGAATGCGAATGCGGTCGCCCACCTCGAACCCGGTCTTGGCGTCGGCCACCGCTTCGTAGTGGGATTGTGCGATCGGGCGCCCCGCGACGAGAAAGGAGGGACCACCGAGCCGCCCCGGCGTGTAGCCCGCCACCATGACGCGGACGTCCTTTCCGCGGTGCTTCGCCTGCATCGTGAGATAGGCGACGTTGCCCGTCTCGACGACCCCGGGCAGCCCTTCGAGGCTGCGATAGACATCGTCCTGGAGGCTGGAGGGCTCGGCGAACGGTCCGAGGGTGTTCTGCTGCACCACCCAGATGTCCGCCCGGACCGCGCGCAACAGCACCCTGGCGTCGTCGACCATGCCCCGGTACACCCCGGCCATCGTCAGGGTGACCCCGATCAAGAGCCCGAGCCCAACGCCGGTGAGCAGGTAGCGGCCCAAGTGGTTGGCGACGTCGCGGCGAGCCAGGTTGATCATCGCTGGTCGACCTTCTGCTCACGCACGCGGGCGCCCTGCTTGAGCTGAGCGGTGCTGTAGACGATGACGCTATCGCCTTCGCCCAAACCGGCGAGGATCTGGGTCACACCCGCTTGGCCCTGGCTGCCGATGGTGACTGGGTTGAACCGGGCGTTCCCGTCCACCATCTGCCAGACGCCGGTCTGGCCGTCCTCCCGGACGATGGCCGCGCTGGGCACGACAAGCACGCCGGGCTCGGCCGGCAGCTGGATGGTGACCTCCGCAAGCTCGCCCAAGTACAGGCGAGCGGGTGGCGCATCGAAGCTCACGTTCACGACCCGCTCCTCGGTCACCGGGTCGCTCTGCAGCTCGATGCGGGCCACGCGGCCGGGCATCTGGGTTCCGGGTGCGGAGCGCAGCACGATACCGGCGACCTGTCCGACCTGCACACCCTGGGCGCGGGACTGGTCAACCCGTGCCCGCACCCACAGGCTCTCGGGGACGATGACGCGAAGGACGGCTTGACCGGCGACCACCGTGGTCCCGGGTTCGGCTTCGCGCGAGACGATGACGCCGTCCACGGGGCTCACGAGTCTCAGGTTTTCACGCAGACTGCCCAGGCCCTGCGATTCGGCGTCCACGCGCCCGGTGTCCTGTCTCACTGCCGCCGCGTTGGCGCGTGCCGCCGCCAGGGCTGCCTCCGCCCGCTCAGCCTCGACAGTGCTGTTGTCCAGCGCTTGCTTGCTGATGACGTGCTGCTCATACAGCTTGCGATCTCGGTCGCGGTTCATGGTGGCGAGCTTCGCGCGGCTCTCCGCTTCCGCCACCAGCGCATCGGCCACTCGAGCGGTCTGGCGCGAGCGCGCCCCGGTGCTCTTCGCTGCCTCAATGCGACGATCCATGTCGACCGGGTCCATTTCCGCCAGCAACTGCCCGGCCTTCACTTCGTCGCCGTGGTCCACGAGCACGCGCAGGACTCGCCCAGCAGCGGTGGGACCGACCGCGTACGAAAGACGCGCATCCACGGTACCGATGCCGAACACGCTGGGCTGAAGGTCCGCGCGGACCGCGTTGCCGACCTGCACACCTACTGGCGAAAGCGGGCCATGGGTGGTCAACAGCCAGAAGAACGCCCCCAGGAAGGAGACCACGCTGGCGATGAGAACGATAACCTTGGTCCTGGGCTTCATCAGGGCGCCTGTTTCCTCACGAGGGCCGAACGGAGGGTTTGCCAGCACCGTCGCTCCATTTCGCCTGCAGGAGCGGGGAGCGCGCCGTCTTTGGCCGCGAACAAGAACCCCATCACCGTCCCCGTGACGAGGACGACCGCGCCCTCGATGTCGAGGTCCTCCCGAAGGAGACCCTTGTCGGCCGCCTCGCGCAAACACGATCTGACGAAGTCCCGGCCCCGGTTTCTGAGGGCAGCGACCCGCCTTGGACCTTCGGCGCCCAAGGCGTGGGAGAGCTGGTCCGAGAAGAGGAGCGACTGGATTCCCCGCTGGACAGTGACGAAGTGCAGGCGGCTCAGCACGAAGCCCTCCAGCCGTTCGAGGGGATCACCCGGGGACTGCGGCGCCGCCTCGAGCAACTCCTGGAGCCTGTCGAGAACAGCGAGCGTGATCTCGTTCATGTCCTTGAAGTGGCGGAAGACGGTCCCGTCCTTGATGCCCACTTCCTCGGCAACATGGGCTGCCGTGAACTCCCGCAGCCCGCGCTCCCCGATGATCTTGATGGCGGCGTCAGCGATCTCCCTGCGTCGCTCCTCGGATGATTTTCTGGCCGTCATGATGGTCGCCTTTATCTAGCAAGTACTTGCTAGCTTAGTAGGTGCGCGCACCGAGCTTGTCAAGACCCGGCGTGCTGGGTCAGCTACAGCGAACTTTTCCGGCGCGTGCCTCGTCGAAACGCCAACCCCAGGCCGAACACGGCAATCCAAGCAAAGGGCGGGGAAGCCGTGGAGCTCCCCATTTGGCATCCGCCGCTGTCCGTCCCCGATTCCGGCGACGTGGCATGCGGGCTTCCGGCGCCCCCACCGGTAGCTCCCGACGTGCCGCCCGTCGCCCCCGAATCCACATTCCCTCCCGTCCCGCTTGCCCCGCCTGCCGCTCCTGCATTCCCGCCCGTCCCGCCGGCACCACCGTCGCCGGCTGCTCCCGCGGTGCCGCTCGCGCCTGCCGTTCCGGCGCTTCCGCCCGAGCCTCCGGCCGCGCCCGCGGAACCGCCCGTTCCCGCGGTTCCTGCCGTCCCGGCGCCCCCGCCCGCGCCCGCGCCTCCGCCCGCGCCTCCACCTCCGCCGTTGACGTAGGGCCAGATGAACGCGTCAGCCACCGCAGACACGCGTCCCGACATCCCGTAGGTACAGTCGTCGGAGCCTCCCACCGTGACGCCCACCACCCTCTCCGGGGTTCCAGCAAGCTGGGGCCCGCCCGTGTCGCCCATGCATGGGCCGCCGCTCGTCGAGTCGTAGTCGAACTGCACCGGGTAGACCTGATCGATGGTGCCGCTGGCATAGCGGCGCCGCGTGTTCGTGGTATCGGTCAGCGACGTGACTCCGTAACCGACGTGCACGATGGGGGTGGTCGGCCCGATTCCGTCGGGCGTATCAGAGGGCGGTATCACCTCGACCGAACTCCCCACACCCATGATGCGACAGATGGCGAAGCTGAACTCCAATCCTCCGGCGAACGAAGGATGCTGCACGCAGTCGGCTACCGCGTAGACATCTACCAACCCGTTGAGGTCATTGCCCACCATCGCCACGTCGGGGTCGCTGGGTGCCGTGGGCTCCACGCAATGCGCTGCCGTGAGGACGAAAGCGTTCGTCCCGTTCTTCGCCACAATCGTTCCGGTGCAGAACGCGTCCGGCGAGTAGAGCGCGACCACCGCCGCATGCGTCGTATCGAGTGAGCCGTCGAGGATGGGCTGGGCAACCTCGAGCGTGCCGTCGTCGTGGAGCGAGGGCACATCCCGGGCCGAACAGGCCATGACAGAAGCGCAGATCAATCCGCTGAGCCCAATGCCGATGCAACGCATGCCAGCCTCCCGAAGGGAGTACGAGAAGAGTCTAGGGTACGTCCAACGAGTGACGCCGGCAACTCGGGCTTGCGGCCCCGCCATGAAGGCCTTGAACGCGCGCTTGCTGAAGGAAGTCCTTGATCGCAAAACCTGAACCTCCTCCACAACGGCAAGCTCAGGCACCTCGAACACGGACGCCGGAGGACGTCACGGAGATGCCCGTCGCTCACTCGAGAGGCAACCAGATCTCCGTGCGCAGATCCTCTGGTTTCACCTCATCCGGACTGTTGAGGTAGACCTCGAAGCAGGGGTCTTCCCGCAGCCTCTCGCCACTGCCGGGGAGCCAGGCCTTGAAGACCTGGTCGTAGGTCTCCTGGAACCGCTCGTAAGAGCCCTCGTGCAGGAACACGGCATACCTGCCGCCAGCAAGGGTCTTGCGACTCACCTCGCCTTCCGGCTTCACCTCGCGGTCGATGGTCACGCACGCGTCGTAGCGGAACTTCGACTCCTCCGTAACGTGCGGGTCGTCGTGGGAGATGCCGATCACCCGCGATGCGGGACCGAGTAGCCCGCGCGGCCCGGCAAACTGGCACAGGACGCCGAAGGCCTCACCCGCCGCCTGGTAGTACGGGCCCGTCCTGCGAACGAAAAGCACAGGCATGGGGTCGATGGTTCGGATCTCTGGGGTCATGATCGAATCCTCCGTGAGGGTGTTCAATGCGAGCGGACTTGCGCCAAGCAGCAAAACAGGCTCGTGTCGCTGGCGATACTCGGTAGGGCTCACGCCGAAGAGCGCCGCGAACGCACGCGTGAATGCCGAGGGCGTCTCGTAGCCGGCATCCAGAGCGATCTCCGTGACCGGAGCGTCGAGGTGAAGCAGTTGCAGGGCCGCGCGCTCGAGACGCAGCCGACGGATGAAGGCGGCGAGCGGCTCCCCGGTGAAGGCCACGAAGATGCGATGAAAATGGTAGGGCGAGAAGGACGCGACCTTGGCAAGCTCCTCCAGGTTCGAGGGCTCGCCGAGATGAGCCTCGATGTGGAAGATGACCCGATTGATCCGCTCTCGATAGTCCCGGGCTGTCGTGTCCCTCGACGGCATCCTCTTTCCTCGTCGTCATGCGTACCGCGCTCGGGCTCACCTCCGCTATCCCGTGCTTGCTATCTTGTGGGGGAACCCATGCCCGGTTGACATTCTCTCTCATCGCTCCCAGGCTCCGGATCTAGGGAGGGAACCGATGGCACGAACCAGCACGTACCTGAACTTCATGGGCAACACCGAGGAGGCCTTCGGCTTCTACAGCAAGGTGTTCCGGACCGAGTTCTCCGCACCCATCCAGCGCATGGGCGACGTGCCAGAAGGGGCGGGAATGCCCTCGCTGAGCGACGCCGAGAAGAGAATGATCATGCACGTGGAGCTCCCCATCCTCGCCGGTCACATCCTGATGGGGACCGATGCCCTCGAATCGATGGGGCACGCACTCGTTTTCGGTACCAACGTCAGCATCAGCCTCGAGCCCGACACGCGGTCCGAGGCGAAGCGCCTGTTCGATCAGCTTGGAGAGGGCGGGAAGGTGACGATGGAGCTCCAGGACATGTTCTGGGGGGCGTTGTTCGGAAGCGTCACCGACAAGTACGGCGTGCAGTGGATGGTGAACTGCGCCGCGAAGCAGTAGCGGGTCCTACGTCGTCTGCTGCCGCTCGACTTTCGCGCGCAGCCTCTCTTCCTGGGCCCGCAACGCGGGCGTGAGCTCCTCGCCGAAGTCGTCGGCCTCGAACACCGGACGAAGCTCGAGGACCGCCTCGTCATCCGGCATCGGGTCGGGACAGCGGCGGGCCCACTCGACGGCCTCGTCCATCGACTTCACCTTCCAGATCCAGAAGCCCGCCATGACCTCCCTCGTCTCCGCGAAGGGACCGTCGACGACAGACCTCTTTCCGCCAGCGAACAAGATACGCTTGCCCCTCGAGCTGGGGTGGAGCCCTTCCCCTGCCAACATGACCCCCGCGTTCACGAGCTCCTCGTTGAAGCGCCCCATCTCCGCCAGCATCTTCTCGCTCGGCATCACTCCGGCTTCCGAGCTCTTCGTGGCTCGCACGATGACCATGACACGCATTGCTGCACCTCCTTCGGGTTCGGCCGCGCGCACACCAAGGTCCGCGCCCCGCTGCTCCGTCCATGGTGACGAACCGCGGAAGCCTCAACCCGGCAAGGCCCACCTTTCCCTGAATCTTGAGCACCGCGAGCCCTATTGCGGCCCCGTCCGCTGAGCGACGAACCCGTCCCCTCACCTGCCCCGCAAGAAGTGCAAGTACGGCGCAATCACGTCGTTCTTGGACGCCCTCGTCCCGTCGTACGTGATCGTCACCACCGGCACGCCTGTGCGCTTCCGCACCTCGCGCGACATCGCCTCCGTGACGAGTGAGGGACAGCAGTACGCTGGGCTCAGCTGGGCAAAGAGCGCGATGTCCGGGTATGTCGCGACCAGGTGGTGAATCTTCAACAGGTTGTCGAAGCTCTCCCCCGTGTGCTGCGTCGTGACCCGGTACGGCGCGAGCACTTGGGCCGCGTTCATCCCGGGAGGCCGCGGCTCCGGCCCGAGCACACGCTCGAACTCCCGCACCAACCTGCGCGCGAGCACCCTCGCCGCCGTAAGCGCTACGCGCCCCCCCACCGCCTGCTTGACCTTCCCCTCGCGCGCCCACTTCCGAAAGTACGCCCCCGCGATCAGCTTCCCATACTCCGTGTACGGGGTCGTCACCACCTCCCCGCCTTCCGCTTCGATGCGCGCGATCAACGCCTGGTTAAACACGTCGTTGTCACGGACGTACAGGTCCCCGAAGATCGCCACCTTCGGCCGCCTGCCCGGCCGCGTGCGGACGGCCGCGAACCGAGACACCACGTCCCGCACCGCCGAAAGCAGGCCCTCCCCCCGCTCGAACGCGTCCGTCAACAACGCGAGGCTCTCCTCGAGCACCCGGTCGGTCTCGCCCACGGAAACCTCGTAGGGTCGGATGCGGCACCCGATGCGACGCAGGTATCCAGCACAGAGGAACACCCGGTATTGGTTGGCGATCGCCCGCGCGGAAATGTCCTTCCCTGTCATCTGGCCGATGTACACGCGGGAGTGCTGGAAGCCGCCACCCCGGGACTCGAGCAACCCCTGCATCACCAGCGGAAACGCGCCAATGTTGCACCCCATCTTCGAGCTGTGGATCCAGAGGGCCGCCCGCGCTGGGTCGATGTCGTGCTTCGTGACGTACGAGACGAAGGCCTCGACCATGACGTTGAGCGGGATGCACTGTCCACTGTTGTGCTGCAACGCCTGCGTGATGAGCAGCGAGTCCTCGTCGAGCACGTGCGCGTCGATCCCCTCGCGACGAAAGTTCGCGGCCATCATGGTGCACGCGTAGCGGTCCCAGCTCGGCAACAGCACGCAGCGGTCTCGCATGCTGCGCAGGGGCTCGGGGTTCACGCGGAGCGAAGCTCGCGCGATCCTGTGAGCCGCGGGTCTCGGAACCGACGGTGTGCTGCAAGCGTGATGGTTGCGGAAGGAACGAAGCGCCGCCTCGATGCGGGTCTCGTAGCCTACCTGCGAGTCGTGATCGTCGAGCTGCAGCACCAGATACGGCTTGTCCCGACGGTCCAGGATCCGCCGCAGGGACTCCAGCGCGCAGCTATCCGGGGCACACTTGAACGAGGTGATGATCACCGGATAAAGCCCCGAACTGGCCGCCACCACCTCGGCCACAGCCAGCGCCTGCGCGGGGTATGCCCAGTGCATCGAGGCGAGCAACGGCTCGATCGAAGCCCGGTCGGCGTCGGTCACCTCCACCATCGACTGCGAGAAACAACGGACCCCGAGCGCCGCGAACAGGTCCGGGATGCTCTTGTTCATCGCCGCCGAGAGCACCGTGTAAGGGCGGCCCAGCAGCACGACCGCAACGTCGTCGGGCGCCTCCGCGCGCGCACGTCGCATGATCTCGGGCAGCGCGGCTTTGCGCTCTTGCGCGTGCCGCACCGCCTCGCGGTAGGCTCGGTCTACGTCGCGCCACCGCAGCTTCGGACCGACCACGGGCCGCAAGGTCTCCACCAGCCGCGCGACCCGCGTCACCGTGCTCTCGCCATTCTTGAGAACCGGCGTCAACAGCTTGGACCGGACCGCCACGTCGGGCATCGTCGCGGCTAGGCTTCCCGCGAACTGGCTGTAGTAGCAGTAGTTGCGACGGGCCCCCCGGGGCCGGTCGTCGTCCTCCAGGTAGAACGGGGCAAACACGAAGTCAGCCGTCGCAGCGAGCTTGACGACGTGTCCGTGGAAGGCCGCGATGGGGGCGCAGAACTCCGCCCCCGCAACCCGCTTGCCCACGCTCACCACGTCCTTGTCCCCCTCGCTGGTCACGGTGCGTACGCCGAGGGTCCCAAAGAAGTGCTGCCACATGGGCAGGTCTTCGTGCAGGTTGATGCTCGCGGGCAGTCCGATGGTGACAGGCCATCGCGGCGTCACGTCCGGCTGGGCCCAGTGCTTTCTCAAGGCCTTGAGCAGGTCGAATCCGCTCTTGTTGGCCGAAACGTAGCGCTCCACGTCGTAGTCGCGGCCGCAGAGCATGCCGTAAGCGACCCGCTCGTCGCACACGGTCGCGAGCTTGAGCTTGCAGTGGTTCTTGCAAAGCGTGCAGTCCTCGTCCTGCACGGGAATGGACGCACGACACAGGCCGAGCCCGCGGAAGGTCGTGGCCGATCGCTTCTGCTCCGCGAGCAGCAGCGCCGCCCCGAGGGCGCCGGTCAGGTGGCAGTGACGCGACACGAAGATCGGTCGCCCGAGTCGATGCTCGAACGCGGCCACGAGGGACCGATTCTTGGCGGTCGCCCCTTGAAAGCAGACCTTACGACCGATCGCGGACTCGCGCGCCACCTTGCGCAGGTAGTTCTCGCACACCGCGTGCAACGCCGCCGCCAGCACTTCGTCCACCTCGTAGCCGGACGCGAGGTAGTGGTTGATGTCACGCTCCATGAAGACCGTGCAGCAATCGCTCGTGAGGGGAGACCGCCGGCCTTGCGTTCGCACGGCGCACGTCGTGAGCTCGCAGCCCAGACGATGCGCCTGCTCCTCGATGAAGCTCCCGGTGCCAGCCGCACACACGTTGTTCATGACGGAGAACGTCACACGACCGGCATCGAGCGTCGTGAACTTGGCGTCCTGGCCGCCGATTTCGATGATCGTGTCCACCTCGGGGTCGAGCTCGTAAGCAGCCCGCGCGTGCGCCGTGATTTCGTCGACGATCTCGTCCGCGCCGACGATCGTCCCGATGAGCTTGCGACCGGAGCCCGTCGTGGCCGCGCCCGCGATGACGAGATCGATCCCCTTGTTCCGTGCGAGCCCCGCGATGGCCTCGAACAGTCCCTGCGTGGCGACGAGGGGCTGGCCCGCCGTACGCGTGTAGAAGCCCGCTATCACCGGGTCCTGTCCGGGAACACGGTCGTCCTGAGCGGAGATCAGCACCGCCTTGGTGCTGGTCGACCCGATGTCGATGCCGAGCCAAGCCCGCACGCGCTCACCCTTGCGCAACGGCCGGCACACGTCGACCTCGACCGGCGGGGCTCCTCGCACCTCGCGAGGATGATAGAGGTCATGCTCGCCGGAATCGAAGTCGGGGAACTCCGACCGCAGCAGCTCCAGCGGCGGATGCTCGTAATGCTTCTGTCCCCCCACCGCGCGGAGAAACTCGCCGACACCGCCCGGTGCCGCAGGCTCCACGACACCGCGTCGCAGGTCGTCGGCGAGCAACAACGCAGCACCGAAGGCACCGTAGACATGCGAGTGCTCGTCGACCACGAGCGTTCGGTCGATCATGGTCTCGAGGTGGCGACGAACGGCCTGATTGCGGCTGACCCCGCCCGCGAACACAATGCGCCCGCGCGGAGCGTCTTGGCCGCCGAAGAGCGTGTCGACGACGTTGGCTGCCAGGCCGTGGCAAAGGCCGTTGCAGATGGCCTCGAGGGAGTGCCCCTGCTGCTGGGCATGAATCAGGTCCGTCTTGGCGAACACGGAGCAGCGCGAAGCGATCTTGGGCATGACGCCGTTCGCGGCGAGGGCCGTTGCGCTGATGGCGGCACTGGTTTCCAGCCCAAGCCGCCGGGCCTGCTGGTCGAGGAAGCTACCTGTCCCTGCAGCGCACGGGCTGCTGCCACGGCTCTCCTGGTAGGTGCCGTTCGGGCCGAAACGGACGAGGTGAAACTTCTCGCCCCCGACGATCAGCAGCGCGTCGAGCATGCCGTGCAAGCGGCGAGCGGCGTGGATGCCGGCGATCAACGGATCATACGCACCCTGCGCCACCACGGCGCCGGACGCAGGACAGGTCGCTCCGACCGCTCGCACCCGCGTCAGGTCGACGCCGTCGAGCAGGGCTCGCAACGTCCCACGAACGTCGCCGCGATGCAGCGCATACCGCTCGTGCACCAGGGCTCCCTCCGGGTCGACGGCAACGAGGGCGACGGCAACCGAGCCCACGTCCACGCCAAGCACGAAACCGGAGTGTCCCTCACGATGACTGCCACCATGCATGTCGCTTCCTGCCTGTGTCGTTGTGAGAACCTGTATTGCCTCTCGACGAGGGGTCTTGCCACCTCTTTTCGACAGCGGGATCGGAGGTCGAACCTTGCCGTTTCGGTTATGATCGGTCGGTGGGAAGGAGGGTGAAGGATGCGACGGTCTCGCGTGATGAGGGCCCATACGATGCGGCTGGACGGGCCACCGGAGAGGGTGTTTCCCCTGCTCTGTCCGGTACGTGAGCACGAGTGGATCGAATCGTGGGCCTGCGAGATGGTGTTCAGCCGCACGGGGTTGGCCGAGCTGGACTGCGTCTTTCAGACGGACTTCGCGGACGACGGTCCGGTGGATACGTGGGTGATCTCGCGTTACGAGCCGCCGGATCGCCTCGAATTCGTCCGCATCAACGCGGTGCGAGCGATGCGCTACGCGATCACGCTGAGCCGGGAGGACGAGACCCACACGCGTGCGGATTGGAGACAGGTCCTGACGAGCTTGAACGTGGAAGGGGAGAAGGTGCTGAAGGCGCTCACGCCGGAGGTGTATGCCGAGGAGATGGAAACGCTCGAGCGATTGCTCAACCACTTCTTGGCGACGGGCGAGCGGTTGGCGGAGTGAGCGGTACGGTCGCGGGCTGAAGGAGGCTGTCTCAAAACTCGCGGGAAGCCCCCACGGGACCGGTGATTTTCATCACGCGGGCCAACCCAACCGGATCGGGCTCGGGCTCGGGCTCGGGCTCGGGCTCGGACTCGGACTCGGACTCGGACTCGGACTCGGACTCGGTCGGAGACTATCCTCGCAAGGAGCCAGAAAACACCAAACAACCCTCTGCCTTCTGTGCTCTCTGCGACCTCTGTGGTTTCTCTTCCGTCCTCGTCTACCGTCCGTTGCGGCGCGTGAAGGCGGGGGTATCCCAGTCCATTTCGGAGGTGGGAGGGAACGAGCTGCCTGCGGAGCGACTGGCCGTCGTGACGGTCACGGGGCCGCGAGCCGGAGGCGCGGTGCGGCGACGGGCCAGCATGGGGTCCTCGGCGATCATCACGGCGGGTCGCGCGGGCGGGGTCTGGGAGGCAACCCGCGAGGTGGCGATCTGCTGCGGTACCGTCACCATGGTCGGCCGGTGGCTCTCGTGCTCGACGACGATCTCGTCGGCCACCTGATCGAACCCGGTCGCGATGACCGTGACCTTGACCATGTCGCCCATGCTCTCGTCGACGGAGGCGCCCCAGATGATGTTGGCGTCTTCGTGGGCCTGCTCGTAGATGAGCTGGGTGGCCTCTTCCATTTCCTTCATCTTGAGGCCAGCACCGCCCACGATGTTCACGAGCACGGCGGTGGCACCCTCGACGGAGATGTTGTCGAGCAGCGGAGAGGAGACGGCCATCTCGGCGGCAAGCCGGGCACGACCTTCGCCCTTGGCGCAGCCGGTGCCCATGATGGCCCGGCCCATGTTCGACATGATGGTCTTGACGTCGGCGAAGTCGACGTTCACCACGCCGTTCTGCTGGATGAGGTCGCTGATGCCCTTGACGGCCTGGTACAGGACCTCGTCGGCCTTGCGGAAGGCGTCGATGAAGGACAGGTCTTCATCGCTGAGAGACAGGAGCTTCTGGTTGGGGATGGTGATGAGCGTGTCGACCTGGCCGGCAAGCTCTGCGAGGCCGAGTTCGGCACGGCGAGCGCGCTGCTTGCCTTCGAAGGCGAAGGGCTTGGTGACGACGCCGACGCACAGGGCGCCTTCTTCCCTGGCGATTTGGGCGATGACAGGGGCCGCGCCGGTGCCGGTTCCGCCGCCCATGCCGGCGGTGATGAAGACCATGTCCGCACCGGCCAGGCACTCCTTGATCCGGGTCACGTCCTCGAGGGCCGCCTTGCGCCCCTTGTCGGGGTTGGCGCCCGCGCCCAGTCCCCGCGTGATGGTCTGCCCAATGGGCATCTTGATCGGCGCCGCGCTCGAGTTGAGCGCCTGGGCGTCCGTGTTCACCACCAGGAATTCGACCCCCTCGAGGCCGAAGCTGATCATCGTGTTGACGGCATTGCCGCCAGAGCCGCCCACACCCACCACCTTGATGTTGGCCTCGTACTCGTTGCTGGCGTCGTCGGCGAACTCGATAGAGAAGGTCATCATGTCCTCCCGGATGCGGCCTGGCCGCGTACTTTGCACTCTCTGCCTCACCGACCGTCGGGCGCCTCTCCTTCGGGTCGGGATGTGTCCCACGTGCCCCGCATTCGCGGAGCCGAATTCCGTCAGAATGCGTCCCTGAGCCACTGCCAGATGCGGTTGCCATCGCGCCTCGCGATCACCACCTCACCCGCGTCGGCCGGCGTCACCAACCGTGAATGCCCGCGGTCTTGCGCATCGCGAAGCATCGTCGCCCCGTGTCGCACGAGCCCAACGCCCGTGGCGAACTGAGGCCCCTGCACCAACTGCGTGATACCCGTGATCCCGATCGGGAACCCGAGCCGCACCGGCATGCCCAGGATCTCCTCGGCAAACTCCGGCATCCCCTCCATCAACGCAGCCCCACCGGTCAACACAGCCCCGGCGGCAATCTGCTCCACCAACCCGATCTCCTCCATCCGATGCCGCGCGAAAGCGAAGATCTCCTCGATCCGAGGCTCGATGATGTCCGAAAGCACCCTTCGCGCTGCCTTGCGCGGCGTGTGCCCTCCCACCCCAGGAACCTCGATCTCCTCCTCGTCCGACACCATCCGCCCCAGCGCACAACCCGCGTTGCGCTTCAGACGCTCCGCCTCCGCCATCGGCGTACGAAGCCCCATCGAAATGTCGCTCGTCACGTTGTTGCCACCCGCCGGGATCACACTCGTGTGCGCCACCCCACCGTCCACGTACAACAACAGGTCCGTCGTGCCGCCACCGATGTCGATCACGGCGACGCCAATTTCTTTCTCGTCTTCGCTGAGCACGGCCTCCGCACTCGCCAGGGGCGCGAGCACCACGTCCGCGACCGTCAGGCCACAGCGCTCCGCGCATCGCACCACGTTCTGCACACAGGTCGTCGCCGCCGTGGTCAGGTTCACCTTCGTCCCGAGTCGCACACCACTCATGCCGACCGGGTCCCGGATCCCGTCCTGGTTGTCGACCAGGAACTCACGCGGCAGGACGTGCAAGATCTGCCGGTCCGCGTCCATCGCCACCGCACGCGCGCCTTCGAGCACTCGCTCCACGTCGATCGACGTGACCTCACCGCCGGAGACCGCCACCACGCCGTCCGAGTTCTGCGACCGGATGTGGCTTCCGCCCACCCCCGCGTAGACCGTCCGGATCTCGACCCCAGCCATCGACTGCGCGAGCTGAACCGCCTCGGAGATCGACTTCACCGTCCACTCGATGTTCGCGACCACCCCTTTGCGCAGTCCCTTGCACGGCACCATGCCGACACCCAGGATGGTGATTCCATCGCGGTCTACTTCTCCCACGACGGCTGCCACCTTGGTGGTGCCAATGTCCAGGCCTACAACGATCTCGGAGCTATCCATCGATTCCTCACCCTGATGGCTGTCCGTCGACGCCGCGCTGCATGCGACCATCACCGGAACGTGTCGGACGCTGCCATGTGGTGATTTGCGGGGCCAAGTTTTCGCAGCCAGATTCGTTCGATCCGAGCGCAAGATCCTCGAGTCCGGATCCGGACGATCGCCCTGCGCCGAAAATCACGATCCAACGCCTCATCGCATGCGCACCACCACCCGCTCGGGGTGAGCTTCGTTGTCCAAAAAAACGACCGCCGGCTCGGCCTTCTGCTTCTGCACCTCCCGCAAGATCCGCGCGGCCCGCAACACCTTCGTCCGGTACGGCGCACGCCCCATCTCGAGCGTCACCGCGCTTCGTCCCACCACCATCCGCAACGAACCGTCGTCCGCGATCCCAATCTCCTGGATGGGGTGCTGCTGGGCCGGGCCACGCAGCGCGTAGTGCCCCATGAGCTCCAGCGCCGTCCGCACCCGGCTCACCGCCAGCTTCCGGTCGCTCGACACCAGCGACGCCGTCAGCCCGCTGATGACCACCAACCCGATCGGGTCATCTGCCTCGAGCTTCTTGAACATCTCCCCTTCAGGCGTGCACAGGTACAAGTCCGCATCCACCGACACCACGGCCGCCGCTTCCCGTTCGGTCAGCGTGAGGGTCAACGTCGAGGGAAGCTTACGCTCCACCTCGGCCGTCGCCACCCAGGGGTCCTGCAGCAAGCGACGGCGTGCTGCCTCGAGGTCGGCGGAAAAGATGTTCATGCCGATGCTCAAACCGGCCGTGGTGGACATCTGCTCCGGCGTGCGCCTCGCGGTGCCTTCGACCCGGATCGTCTTGACCGCGAAGCGCGGGCTGGTCACCACGTGCTGCTTGATGCCCCACGCCAGGGCAATGGACGCCGCGACCACGAACACGATGCTCGCCGCGGCGCGCACGCCCTGGAGCCTGTCGCGAAAGGCAGCCCCCAGCGCCCGCAGTCGCCCCGGCCGGCCTTCCTTCGCCTGCCGCCCCTTGACCTTCCCGCTGCCCGCGGGGACTTCCGTCGCGGGCTCATCCTCGCTCGGCCGAATACGACGATTGGACGGCAAGGAGCGCGGAGCCATGCTCGAACGGCTCGACTCCTCGGCCGACGTCGCCTTGACGGGGGGCTTTCCACGACCTAGCACGCGCGCTTCTCCTTGCCCGTCATTCGCTCGCCTCCGGCTCCGCATCGAGACGACGACCCAGCTCCCGGATGCTCTTGTTGATGTCGCCCGCACCCTGGGCGATCACCACGTCCCCCGGGAGCACCATCTTCTGCAAGAAGTCCGGCAGGTCGTCCTTGTCCTGCACGTAGTGCACCCGCTGGTGCCCGTGCTCGCGCAACGCCTTCGCCAACAGCTCTCCCGAGACGCCCGGGATCGGCGTCTCCCCCGCCGCATAGATCTCCGTCACCACCACGATGTCCGCCAGGTTGAACGACGTGACGAACTGCTCGAACAGGTCCCGCGTTCTCGTGTACCGGTGCGGCTGAAACGCCACCACCAACCGCCGGTCGTAGCCCGCACGGGCCGCCTCGAGGGTCGCCCGGATCTCCGCCGGGTGGTGACCGTAGTCGTCGATCAGCGTGACACCCTTCGCCTCCCCGATCACCGTGAACCGTCGCGCTACCCCGTCGAACTCCGCCAAAGACTGCTGGATCACGTCGAGCGGAACCTCCAGCTCGTCCGCCACCGCGATCGTTGCCAGGCAGTTCAGCACGTTGTGCCGCCCCGGCATGCGCACGGAGAACAGACCCAAAGGCTCCCCGTGCTTGAGCACGGTGAAGCGCATCTCCAACCCCACCGGCTGAACGTCCTTCGCTCGGTAGTCCGCCTGCGGCGAGAAGCCGTAGGTCGTGTGACGACGGCGTACCGCCGGCAAGATGCTCTGCACGTCGGGGTGATCCAGACACATGACCGCCAGCCCGTAGAAGGGCACGCGCGAGCAGAACTGCACGAAGGCCTCCTTGATGCGATCGTGGCTGCCCCAGTAGTCCAGGTGCTCCGGGTCGATGTTCGTGACCACCGCGATCGTAGGAGACAACAGCAAGAAGGATCCGTCGGACTCGTCCGCCTCCGCGACCATCAAGTCCCCTGCCCCCAGCTTCGCGTTCGAGCCGAGCGCAGCCATCTTTCCCCCCACCGCGACCGTGGGGTCGAACCCCGCGGCACGCAATACCGTGGCCACCAACGACGTGGTCGTGGTCTTGCCGTGGGACCCCGCGACCGCCACGCCGTACTTCACGCGCATCAACTCCGCCAGCAGCTCCGCCCGCGCAATGACCGGAATCCCATTGTTGAGCGCCTCCACCAGCTCCGGGTTGTCCGGCTTGATGGCGCTCGAGTACACCACCACGTCGCTGCCCACGACGTTCGCCGCCCGATGCCCCACGTAGATCTTCACCCCAAGGGACGCGAGACGCTGGGTCGTACTGTTGGGCTTGAGATCGGAACCGCTGGCGTCGAACCCCAGCGCATGAACGATCTCGGCGAGACCGCTCATTCCGATGCCGCCAATCCCCACGAAGTGAATCTGCCGAACACGACCACGAAACATCAAAGAACCTCCGCAAGATCGAGCAAGTCCCCCGCGATGGTGGCTGCCGCCTCGGGACGCCCGTGCGTGCGTGCCGCCTCGGCCATTCGCTTTCGCCCCTCCCCGTCCTGCGCCAGGCGCACGATGTGGCCCGCAAGGACCTCGGCAGAGGCGTCGTCCGATGGAATGCAAACCGCCGCCCCCGCCCTCTCGAGAGCACGCGCGTTGTGCAGCTGGTGATCCCCTGCCGCGAACGGATAGGGCACCAGCAACGACGGCCGCCCTATCGCACAGGTCTCCGCCAAGGCGCTGGCCCCCGCACGCTGAATCACCAGGTCCGCTGCCGCCAGAGCCGAAGGCACATCGTCGATGAACGGAACCACGTCCGCTGCCTCGCGAGCCCCCGCCCGCTCGTAGGCCTCCTGCACCTCTTGCACGCGGTCCTGACCACTCTGGTGAACCACCCGGACCCGGGTCGAAGCGCCACGACGCGCCAGCCCCACCGCCTCGGGTACGTTGCGGTTCAGCGTGATCGCGCCCTGGCTGCCACCCAGGACCAAGATGCGCAGCTCGTCCGGCGCCGGCTCGTAAGCGCGGGGAGAGAACCCCAAGCGCAACGGCACCCCCGTCTGGCGTACCACAGACCTTCGGAACCATCGCTCGGCCTGGGGAAACGCGAGGTAGGCCCGGCGGGCGAGGGGAGCCACGAGCAGGTTCGCCAGCCCCAGCACGCTGTTGGGCTCGAGCAAGGCGAGGGGAATGCCTCTCGCCCTCGCCGCAAGGGAGACCGGCCCCGCCGCGTATCCGCCGATGGATAGGACCGCTCGCGGACGAATCTCCGACACGAGCCGGTGGGCCGCCGGAAGCGAACCGGCAGCCCGCATCACACCCCGTACGGCCCCACGCACCCCTCCCCCCTTGATCGGGAGGATGTCCAGCAACTCGAGACGCTCCCCTTGCTTGCCCAGAATGCGCGTTTCCATGCCCCGCGCTGTACCCACGAACACGATCTCGACGTCGTTTCGCTGCGCTCGCACGGCTTGCGCCACCGCAACCAGCGGGAAGACGTGGCCTCCGGTGCCACCGCCGGCGAAGAGCAGCGAGAAGGTCACCCCGTCCCCTCCTGCGCCGAAGTGATCACCGTGGCGCTGGCCTCCGGCGTGTCCGTTTCGACAGGCACGGTCTCGACCTCTGCCACAGCGTCCGTGCGGGGCCGGGATATGTTGAGCAACACCCCCGCGGCCGCCGCGTTCACGAGCAACGACGACCCGCCGTAGCTGATGAACGGCAGCGTCAGCCCCTTGGTCGGCAGGATCGCCATCGCCACAGCCATGTTGACGAGCGCCTGGATGCCGAGCATCGCGGAGATGCCGAAGGCCAGGTAGGACCCGAAGTCGTCGGGCGAGCGGAAGGCAGCACGCACCCCGCGGGCCACGATCAGCAGGAACACGCCCGCGAGCCCCAGGATGCCGAGAAAGCCAAGCTCTTCGCCTATGATCGCGGCGATGAAGTCGTTGTGCGCCTCCGGCAGGTACAACACCTGGAGGCCTCGGCCCAAGCCCAGCCCCGAGATCTCCCCCGACCCGAAGCTCATCACGGACTGGAAGGGCTGGTAGGCGATGTCCTGACGGTGCTTGGCGATGTCCAGGTACGCCTCGAGACGCGCCACACGGTAGCTCCGCGTCATGATCAGCTGAGCGCCAATGCCCGTGAGGGCGATCGCACCCCCGAGCAAGTAGCTGATCCGCGCCCCCGCCACGAACAGCAGCGTGAACGTGAGGAACGCGATCACGACCGCCGACCCGAAGTCGGGCTGCTTCAAACACAGCAGAATGAGCGCCCCCGCCATCAACACGTGAGGGATGAACCCCACGGTGAAGGACTTGACCTTCTCCGCCTTCTTCGCGAGCGAATACGCCAGCCACAGCACGAGCGCCAGCTTCGCCATCTCCGCCGGCTGGATCAGGATCGGCCCCGCCGCCAGCCACCGCGCCGCTCCGCCGCGACGCACCCCCAACCCGATCACCGTCAGCACCATCAGCACCGTCACGCTCCCGAGCACCGGGTACGTCAACGAGCGAAGCCTATGGTAGTCGATCCGACTCACGACCCACATCACCACCACGCCGACAAGCCCGAACATCCCCTGCCGCTTCAGGAAGAACTCCGGGTCGCCATGCCGAACCGTCGCCTCGATCGCGCTGGCGCTGTACACCATCACGATCCCAAAGCCGACGAGCGCAATGATGGCGGCCGCGAGCACCGGGTCCACCTCCCCGACGCGCGTGCCGCTCGAAGAACGCCCCAGCACCTTTCGCAGCCAGTTCATGGGGCCTCCTTTCCCTGGACGCCAGCCAGCTGCCGCACCGAGGCGCGAAACACCTCCCCGCGCTGGGTGTAGTCCTTGAACATGTCGTAGCTCGAGCAAGCCGGGCTCAGCAGCACCGCATCCCCCGGCAGCGCCGCCTCCTTCGCCGCTCGCACGGCCTCGTCCATGCTCGACGCCCGCACCGTCGCCACCACCCCCGACGCCGCCGCAGCAATCCGCTCCGCCGCCTCCCCGATGACCACCAAGGCCCGCCCCCGCTCGCGCAACGCCTCGACCAGAGGCCCATAGCTCCCCTGCTTGTCCCGCCCCCCCGCGATCAGCACCGCTCGCGGCTGTCGCAACCCACGCAGCGCCGCCACCGACGCCCCTACGTTCGTCCCCTTCGAGTCATCGTAAAAGCTCACCCCGTCGATCTCCGCGACGAGCTGCATCCGATGGTGCAACCCCTCGAAGGTCGAAAGCGCGCGCCCCACCTGCTCGGCGTTTCCCCCAAGCGCCCCCGCCATCGCAATCGACGCACACGCATTGAGCACGTTGTGCTCCCCCGGAAGCGGGATGCTCGACAGTGGGAACCGCCACCCACGAACGGAATCCACGATCGCGTCCCCCTCGGGACGCACGTCGCCACCCGGTCCGAACGTCAGCACCCTGGCACGCCCCCGCGACGCCTGCTTCGCACAAACCGCATCCCCAGCGGGTACGACCGCCACGTCCTCGGGCCCCATGTTCACGAACACGTTGCCCTTCGCGTCCGCATAGGCGTCAAAGCCGTCGTAGCGGTCCAGGTGGTCGTCCGTGATGTTGAGCAAGGCAGCGGCGCGAGGGTGCAGGGTGGGCACGCGCTCGGCCTGAAAGCTCGAAATCTCGAGGATCACGCGGTCCCATGGCTCGTGAACATGAGAGGCCAACGGGGTGCCCAGGTTGCCACCCACGAACACCTTGCCCAGGTCTCCGATCATCTGGCCCAGCCACGTGGTCACGGTGCTCTTGCCGTTGGTCCCACCGATCACGCCGAGGGGAGCGCGCACGAACCGGCACGCAAGCTCCAACTCGCCGATCACCTCCACACCCGCACGCTCCGCCTCGAGCAACCCGGCGAACACAGGCACCCCAGGGGACACCACGACCATGTCCGCCTCGCCCCACAGCACCCCCTCGTGCCCCCCAAGGACCAGACGAGCTCCCTTGCCCTCGAGCGCCAGCACGTCCGCAGACACCGCCGATCGCGCGAGCCGATCCGTCGCCGTCACCCGGGCTCCCCGAGACAGGCACAAATCCGCGGCGTCGACGCCGCTGCGCCCGAGCCCCACCACGATGATCTGCTTGCCTGCCAGGTTCATTCCTTCTCCGTCAACGCAGCTTGAGCGACGACAAGCTCACGAGCGCGAGCAACACCGAGATGATCCAGAAACGCACGATGACCCTCGGCTCCGGCCATCCCTTCTTCTCGAAGTGATGGTGGATGGGAGCCATGAGGAACACCCGCTTGCCCGTGAGCTTGAACGAGACGACCTGCGTCACGACACTCACGGTCTCGAGCACCATGACGCCGCCCAACACCATGCTGAGCAGCTCGTTCTTGGTGAACACGGCCAGCATGCCGAGCCCGCCCCCGAGCGCCAAGGACCCGACGTCCCCCATGAACACCTGCGCCGGGTAGGTGTTGTACCAAAGGAAACCCGTACCCGCGCCCACCATGGCACCGCAGTACACCGCAAGCTCCGACGCGCTCTGGAGCGGCGGAATGTCCAGGTACCGCGCCACCGAAAAGCCGAAGAACACCGCGCCCGCCACGTACGCCAGAAAGAGGTAGGCGCTCGCGTTGATGAGCACAGGGCCGATCGCAAGCCCGTCAAGACCGTCGGTCAGGTTCACCGCGTTGGACCAAGCCACCACCACCACCACCGCGAAGGGCACGTACACCCACAAGGGCAAGTCGATGGGATGCTTGCTGAAGGCCAGGAAGGGCACCGACAACCGGGTCCGAATCTCGAGCCAATCCGCAGGCAACGCGTCCGTCCAGATGAACGTGAACCCGATCGCCGCTCCCGCGATCAAGAACTGGCCCAACAGCTTGTACCTTCCCGGAAGCCCACCGGAGCTCTTGCGCTTGAGCTTCATGTAGTCGTCCAGGTAGCCGATCAGACCGTAGCCGACCGTCACCGCCGTGGTGGCGAGCACGAAGGGGTTCTTCAAATCGCACCACAGCACCGTGGGCACCAGCAGGCACAGAAGGATGAGGGCGCCCCCCATCGTGGGGGTCCCAGCCTTGGACAGATGGCTCTCGGGCCCATCCTTCCGCACGACCTGCCCGATCTGCTTTCGCTGCAGCTCCCGGATGAACCAGGGCGCCAGGAAGAACGCCAGGAACATGGCGGAAATGGTGGCCGCGATCACCCGGAACGGGACGTAGCGAACCACGTTCAAGAAGCTCAGGAACGACGCCTCGCCGCGCAAGGAATACAGGAGCTCGTAGATCATCGGTCTTGCCCCTCTCCCCACGCCTCCAGCGCCCGAACCACACGCTCGAGCGCCACGCCTCGCGACCCCTTGACCAGGATCACATCCTTGTCCCCCACCGCCTCCAGTACCGGACCCACCGCGCTCGCGGCGTCCGCCACGTGCACGGCACTCACGCCCGACTCCCGGGCCGCCTCCGCCATGAAACGCGCATCCCCACCCACCGCCACGAACACCGACGGCCGAACCCGCCCCACCTGCTCCCCTACCCGCCGGTGCTCGCGCTCGCTGTGCACGCCAAGCTCACGCATCTCCCCAAGCACCAGCGTCAATCTGCACCCGTGCTCCGACGCCATCTTCGCCGCCACGTCGATCGAGTCGCGCATCGACGCGGGGTTCGCATTGTATGCGTCGTCGATCACCACCGCCCCACGCCCCAGCGTGCGAGGACGAAGACGCCCCGACTCCGCACACAGCCCACGCAATCCCTGGACGGCACGGTCCCAGTCCACGTCCTGCCCGCACACAGCCCACGCCGTCGCGAGCGCCGCGGTGGTCGCGTACACACCCGCGGCGCCGAGCAGCGGAACACTCGCACGCAGGAGTCGCTCCCGCTGCCCGTCCCGGACCGCCACGATCACGTCCTGACCTTCCCACCCCCGACTCGTGGCCTCGACCACCCGCACACTCGCCCCTTCGGCCTTGCCAAAGGTCAACACCCGCTCCCCACTCGAGCGCGCCACCTGCGACATGACGTGCGGGTCATCCGCGTTCGCCACGCAAACCCCACCCGGAAGTACGGACGCGAACAGCGCCCCCTTCTCCTCGGCCACGGCTTCGATGGAACCAAGCCCCAGCGTGTGCGCACACGCCACGAGCGTCATGATCGCCACGTCGGGCTCCACCAGGCTCGCCCCGTACGCGATCTCCCCCGGACTGTTGGTCCCCACCTCGATCACCGCCTGACCGTGCCGAGACCCAAGCCCCAAGAGCACCATCGGGATGCCGATCGCGTTGTTCAGATTGCCGACAGGCGCATGCACCGCGCTCCCACACGCGGCCTCCAGAACGGCTGTGGTGGCGCGACACGTCGTGGTCTTGCCCGCCGACCCCGTCACCGCCACCACCTTGCCCAGCAGCCCCTGCGCCCTCGCTTCCGAAGTCCATGCCCGCCGATGTGCCCTGCCCAGGCTCCCCAGCGCCTCGAGCGTGTCCCGCACACGCACCACCGCCGTAGCACCACCCACCTCGACGTCCTTCGACACAATCAGCGCCGTCGCTCCAGCTTCGACCGCCGCACGCACATGCTCGTGCCCGTCGAACCGCTCCCCGGACAACGCCACAAACACGTTGCCGGGTTTCACCGTCCGGCTGTCCGTGCTCACCCCGACGATCCGAGCCCCGCCGGCAACCAGCAGGTCGCCCGCCACGACACGAACCAGGTCATCAAGCGCGAAAGCAGCCTCGTTCGAGGGAATCGCCGTTGCCATGGTCAGGCCTCACCCATCCCACGCCGGCGACGCCAGAGCGCCGCGCGCGCTTCTTGCCGATCGTCGAAGTGATGCATCTCTTCCCCGATGATCTGGTAGGGCTCGTGGCCCTTCCCCGCGATCAACACCACGTCCCCGGCGCTCGCCATCTGCACGACCTTGTCGATCGCCTGCGACCGATCGAGCTCCACGATCACCTCGGCAGAAGCCTTCTGCATTCCCTCGACGATCGCGTCGGCGATGGAACGAGGGTCCTCCGTGCGCGGGTTGTCGTTGGTAACGACCGCCACGTCGGCGAGCCGACCCACGATGTTTCCCATCAAGGGCCGCTTGGAACGATCTCGGTCCCCGCCACACCCGAAAGCGCACAGGACCTTGCCTTCGGTGAGCGGGCGAATGGCATGCAGGGCCCGCTCCAGCGCGTCGGGCGTGTGGGCATAGTCCACCAGCACCGTGATGTCGTCCCTCTCGCCATCGCAACGCTCCAGCCGGCCGGGCACGGCCGGGCTGCTCCCCAGCGCCTCGGCAGCCTTCTGCACCGATAGGTCCAGCGCCGACACGATACCAAGGGTCAACAGCAGATTCGCGAGGTTGTGCTTGCCCACGAAGGGCGCATCCAAGCGACACGGGCCCGACGGCGTACGTACGCCGCAGGCCAGGCCCCGCGCGTGAAACCGGACCGGACCTTCGGGACGAACGTCCGCGTCGGCGTCAGGGTCCGCGGAAACCCGCAGGCAACGATCGACCACGCCGGATACACGCCGACACAAGTCGGCCCCGTGCGGGTCGTCGACCATCACGACCGCCGCACGTGGGGATAGCTCGAAGAACAACCTGTCCTTGGCTGCGGCGTATGCCTCCAGGGTCCCGTGATAGTCGAGATGGTCCTGGGTGAGGTTGGTGAAAGCGGCAACCCGGAAGTGCACACCATCCGCACGCCGCTGGTCGAGCGCATGGGACGAGACCTCCATCACCATGTGCGTCGCACCGTGCTTGCGCATGGCCGCAGCCACGCGTGCCACCTCGTCCGCCTCCGGGGTCGTGTGCACCGCGCCAAACCGCAGGTCCCCAAAAGCCGCCCCCAGCGTGCCCAACACGCCGGTACTCCCCCCCGCCCCGTCGACCGCCGCCCGGACCATGTAGCTCGACGTCGTTTTGCCGTTGGTCCCCGTGATCCCAACCACGTCCAGGTGCGCCGTGGGGTCTCCGTAGATCACATTCGACGCATCCCCGATCGCGGTACGAATGTCGGGCACGAGGAGCACGGGAACGTCCACGTCGACGGGAGGGTGCTGTGCTTCCGCTAGTACGGCCACTGCACCTTGCTCGATCGCTTGCCGAACGAAGCGCAGCCCATCGGAGCGCTCGCCCCGCCTCGCCACGAACAGGTCCCCCGGCTCGACCTTGCGGGAGTCGTGGTGCAAGCCCGTGACGCGCGGGTCGCCGGGGCCGCGAACGGAGACCCCGAGACGCCGTGCGATCTGCGAGAGGAGGGCGCCATCGATGGCAGGTAGGGAGGAACTCATGCGGGTGGCTCGAGGTACAGCTGAACGACAGTTCCCGGCGGCACGATGGCGCCCGCGGCAGGGTGCTGACGCACGACCTTGCCGGAGCCGACCATCTGCGGAACGAAACCTTGCTTCATGAGCGTCTGGAGCGCGGAGGTGGCGGGCAACCCCGTGACGTCCACGACTGCCCTGGCACCCTGATCCGACGCGGGGGTGGTGATGACGGGGTTGAGAGCAGGGACGGGCGGCTTCGGCGCCACGAGCGCATAGGTCTCCTCCGCGAGGTCGACCGCATCGCCCAACTCTGCCATGGGCGGGCCTTCCTCCCCCTTCTCCGTCACGCCCAGGTAACGAAGCGCCGCCTGGGACACCCGCCGGAACACCGGAGCCGCCACCGCGCCACCTGCGTGCGAGATCATCGGCTCGTCCAGCACCACCGCGATGGCAATCCGCGGGTTGTCCGCGGGCACGAACCCCACGAACGACGCCGTGTACAGCTCCGACGAGTACTTGCCCGTGGCGGGGTCGGTCTTCTGCGCGGTGGCGGTCTTGCCAGCGGTCCGAAAGCCAGGGACCGCAGCCTCCGTTCCTGTCCCCTCGCCCTCGGTCACGGCCACCAGCATCTCGGAGACCACACGGGCCACGTTGGCCGATATGGCGTTGCGAAGCACCTCCGTGGGCGCCTCCTCCACCACGTTGCCAGCGCCGTCCGTCACCCGCCTGACCAGGATGGGACGCAGGAGCCGTCCACGGTTCGCGATCGCAGCGGTAGCCATCGCCATCTGCAGCGTGGTCACGCTGATGCCCTGACCAAAGGACGCCGCCGCGGTCTCCACTTGCACCCAGGGACGGTCCCGAGGACGAAGCACCCCCATGGTCTCACCGGGCAACGGGACGCCCGTCTCCTTGCCGAAGCCGAAGCGCTGAAACGCCTCGTACAGACGCCGATCCCCGAGACCCAGGCCGAGCTTCGAAGCGCCAATGTTCGACGACACGGCGAGCACTTGCGTGGGCGTGAGCCACGCCGCAGGGTGTGTGTCCCGGACGAGCACGTTGTCGATCGCCATCGCCCCCTCCTCGCAGTAGATCTGCTGGGTGGGGGTGATGGTCTTGTGGGCCAGGGCCGCCGCCATCGTGAAGATCTTCATGGTCGAACCAGGCTCGAACTGGTCCGTGATGGCCCGATTGCGTCGTGCCTCCATGGCGCTCTGGCCGATGTCGTTGGGGTTGCACGACGGGTAGCTCGCCATGGCGAGGATCTCACCCGTGCGCGGGTTGATCACGACGACGGATCCGGACTTCGCTTCGTAGGTGTGGGCGGCGGCCTCGAGCTCGCGCTCCGCGACGAACTGGATCCCTTGATCGATGGTCAAAAAGACGTTGTGCCCGGCCAGGGACTTCTCGTTCTTGACCCCCTCGGAGAAGATGAGGCGTCCGGCTCGGTCACGGAGCCCTCGCACCTCTTCCACATGGCCGCGCAGTTGCTCGTTGAGGGTGAGCTCGATGCCGTCCTTGCCCTCGCCACCGGGCGACACGAAGCCGAGCAGCGGTCCTGCCAGCTCCCGGTTCGGGAAGTATCGATGCCCTTCGCCTTCCACCATGAGCCCGGCGAGCTTGGGGCCATCTTCCCCACGACCGAGCCCCCGGATGGCCTCCACTTCCTCCGCCGTCACACGACGCTTCAGCCACGCGAAGCGACGGCGACGAGCGAGCTTGTCGCGCACCTGCGCCGGCTCGAGAGAGAGTACCTTGGCGACGCGGTGGGACGCTTCGTCGAGGAAGGCGGGGAGGCGATCTTCACTCACGCCGCGCAACATCTCGAAGGCGTCGACGGAGACGCTGGGCACTTCCACGCTGACGGCGAGGGGTGTCCCGTTACGGTCATAGACGGTGCCGCGCTTGGGGGAGACGTGCAGACGACGTTGTCGCTGCTTTTCGGCGAGTTCACGCCACTCGGGGCCGCGCTCGACCTGGATGCCATAGGCGGCGCTGACCACCACGCCGAGTCCCAGTCCCATCAGACCGCAGAGCAAAGCCATCCGCAGCCGGATCCAACGTGCGCGACGGGGGTCGAGGTTCCGCATGGCTACCGCTTCGCTTGCACGCCGGCAGGCGGCTTGGCTTCGTCCGTGTCCACGACGGCTCGCATGGGGATGATCCGGTCAGGGGTGGGAGGCTGCATGCCGAGCAACGTCTTTGCGATCACCTCGACGCGCTGGGGATTGCGGAAGCTGGCCACCTCGAGTTGCAGGACGCGCTCGGTCTCCCTGAGCCTGGCCTGCTCGTTTCGTGCGCGACCCATCTGGTAGCCGAGCTGGAATGTCCTGCTCCGGAGGCCGAGGTGCAGCACGAAGGCTGCTACGCTGGCAAGCACGGCCAGAGACCAGAGGGCGAGGAAGGGTCGCGATCGCTTCACGTGCCATCCTCTGGTGCGGCGACCCGCTGGGCAGCACGCAGCTTCGCGCTGCGCGCACGCGGGTTGGCGCTCTCCTCCCCTTCCGACGCCTGCAGCGGCTTCTTGGTGATCGGAGCCCACACCGCGCGGTTCTGAAACGCTCGCTTAACCATCCGGTCCTCGAGCGAGTGGAACGAGATGATCGCCAGCACCCCGGTGTCCGTCAGCACCGCCGGCGCTTGATCCAGCAACGCGCCCAGCTGATCCAGCTCCCCGTTGACCGCAATGCGAAGCGCCTGGAACGTGCGCGTGGCAGGATCAACCCCGCCCACACGCGCCGGCCCGACGGCCCGAACCACCGCACGGCGCAAGTCACGCGTGGTCTGCAGTCGTCCGTCCTGCAACGCCAGCTTGACACACCGGGCCACACGCCTCGAGCGTCGCTCTTCGCCGAAGCGATAGATCACGTCGGCAAGCTCCTCCTGGCTCAGACGGTCGATCAGGTCGAGCGCCGTCTCCCCGAGGGAGGGATCCATGCGCATGTCGAGCGGGCCTTCGGTCCGAAAGCTCATGCCGCGAGCCGAGTCCGACAGCTGCGCGCTCGACAAGCCGAGGTCCGCCACGATCCCATCCACCTTGCCGATGCCAGCGCTCGCGAGCAGCTCAGCCAGGTCACCGAAAGCGCCAGAGATCACATGAAACCTCTCCCCGAACCGAGCCAGCCGCTGGGACGCCGCCACCACCGCCGAGGGGTCTCGATCAACCCCCACCACCATCGCACCCGGCGAAGCCTCGAGCATCGCTTCCGCGTGCCCACCTCCCCCAAGCGTGGCGTCGACGTACACGCCCCCCGCTCGCACACCGAGTTGGGATACCGTCTCGGCACGCATCACGGTGGTGTGTGAATACCCCGGAAGGTCGCGATCTACATGGCTGTCGTCGATGTCTGCCCACATGTCTACAGCCCCCATTCGGTCATCGCCTTCTTGAGGTCGTCCCAGTCCTCCGACGTCATCTTCGTGGCGTCGGCCCATCGCTCGCTTGCCCAGAGCTCGGCCTTGTTTCCTACGCCGGCCCACACGACCTCCCGGTTGAGTGCTGCGTGCTCCCGCAAGTGAGCCGGTACGAGCACGCGCCCCTGCTTGTCCAAGTCGCACTCGACCGCCGCGGACACGTAGAGGCGGCGAAGTCGAACGACGTTGGGATCGAACTGCGGCATCTCCGCAACCCGCGCTTCGAAAGCCTCCCACGCACGAAACGGGAAGACGTGAATGCAAGGGTCGAAAAGAGCGGGGGTGAGAACGAGACGCAGATCCCCATCGTTGCCCATGGGGTCGCGAAAGCGCGAAGGCAGACTGGTACGCCCTTTGGCGTCAATCGAATGCGTGAACTGCCCTCGAAACATAGTGGCCATGACTTATGGGCCAGATGGGAGCAATGATCCACTTCTTGGCACTTCTCCCCACCAAGTCCCGCCAAGCTACGGAACGCGTCGGGTTCTGTCAACACTTCCCCTTGTGTTTCAGGGCATCGGAGGTGGGACTATGTGGCAGACTTATCGCTGAACAACCGCGCCGTGGACAACTACCTTGCCACCCATGGCCCCCCATCGACCTCTCCCCGATCGCTAGCAGATCCAACGCCTCCCAAGTCGTCAGCCCGCGCGCTCGACACGAGGCCACCCGTCGATCACCCTCCAACGCGTTCAGTGGGGCGTTCGGGCTCTCGTGGAGAAGAAAAATCAACGTGACGATGGAGAGAACGGTCGACGTGGCCGACGATCTGTGTCTGCCGCGCACGCGCTATCGCGCGACATCGATGCAGCGAGGAACGAGCTCGCTCGCCGTAACACGGGAGCTTCGACACCCTGGCAGATCGAGTGGGAGTACGAGTACCGCACTTCGCGCTGAGCACGAGCACGAGACACCCGTCGATTCAGTGGAAACGAATCCCTAGACGCGGGGCTGCACGTTCACGCGGATCCAGTCGACAATTTCCTGCAGCGACGTTCCGGGCGTGAACAGGCCCTTCACGCCCTTGCTTCGGAGCGTGGCGATGTCCTCATCAGGGATGATGCCGCCGCCGAACACGGCGATGTCGTCGACCCCCTGCGCAGCCAGGGCCTCCATGACCGCCGGGAACAGCGTGTTGTGCGCGCCCGACATGATCGAGAGCCCCACCGCGTCCACGTCTTCTTGTACGGCCGCCGACGCGATCATCTCCGGCGTCTGATGCAACCCCGTGTACACCACCTCGAACCCCGCATCGCGAAGCGCTCGCGCGACAACCTTCGCTCCCCGGTCATGTCCGTCGAGCCCGGGCTTCGCGATCAAGATGCGTAGCTTCTTGTCCGTCATACTGCCGTACTCCCGCTCGTCACGGCGTGGCCGTGGACGACGTTGTCTCGATGGTCCAGTCGTGGACCGACATGCGCACCCCCGAATCAACGATCCAACCAACATGTCCCGGAGGCAGCGCGGTCGCTAGCCTAGCACGCAACTCCCGGTCCGCGACCCTGGCTTTCACGTCGTCGCCGTGGATGGAGAGCGACACCGAGAACCCCGTCGCCGGCTGCGCCCCCAGCTCGACCGGGCCCGCGATATCGTACCCCTCACTCTTGCCGTCCCAGCGCATCAGCCTTGCCATGCAGCGATCGCCGCACTGGATCATCACCGCCACACCGTGAAAGCCAGCCGGACCGGGGGACACTCGAACAACCAGCCCCCCCTTTCGCTCCACCCACAGCCGTCCCGTCACGCGATGGTCCACCGAAGGCGCCTGCGTGTGCACACCGTGAAGCCCCTCACGCTCCCCACCTAGGGCGAGAAAGCGACGGTGGCCCAGCGCGCCGATCCGCGGCATGCCCCACAAGCGCACCAACCGAAGGTCCCCCACGTCCCATCGGTCCCCGGCCACCGACGGCACCTCGATGGCAGCCAAGTCTCCCGCTTCGAAGGTCCCGCCGTTGCGCAAGACGGCCACGACCTTCCCCTGCTCGTCGAGCTTCGCTTCCACACGGTCCGCGTCAAGCTCGAGGGCCACCGCACGGCCGCCGCGCAACACCACCCGCGCCACCACGGGCTTGACCCCCCCTTGCATGACCCGCCCCAGCGTCACCTCCACGGGCCCGTCGCCGGAGCCCCCCGGCGGGACCAGAAGCTCCAACCCCAGCAGCAACTGCTCGAAAGCCTCGAAGTTCCCAGACAGCGAACGCATCAACGAAAGCTCCACCGTCCGGCGCGCATCCAGCAACAGCAGCGTGGCCGGTCCCGCCACGAAGTCCCGAGACGAAACCGTACCGGCTTGCCCCGCGTTGCGGTCCAGCGAGCGGTCCACCACCCACGGCGCAAGATGGTCTTGCCCCTGGCCCGCTGCCCGATCCATCGAGCGACTCACCCGCGCGTCCCACCCGGGGTCCCGGGCAAGACGTCGCGCCGCCACGGCGGACGTGCCCACCCAGGCCGCCTCGAACAACGCTTCCTCGGGGTCAGCCGTCTTCACCACCGCCGGCCACGCATCCCCCCGTCGGGGCGCCACAGGCCCCAAAGGAGTCCTGAGAAACAGCACCCCGGAGCTCACCCAGCCCGCACGAGACGCCTTGCTCACCACGACGACCTCGGTACCGCTCAGCGCGCCGGGGACCCGTTCGAGCATCCCCACGACCTCTCGTCTTCGCACCTCGGGCCCCAGACCAGCGTCCTCGAAGAGCGTGCCCGAACGCACGAACAGACCGTTCGCCGTGGGGCCCAGGTCGAGCACCCGCGCCACCTCGGCACGGTCCATGACGCCATCGGAGGCCTTTCGCAACACGAGGGCCACGAGAACACGCAGCCGGAGCATCGGGTCCTGCACCCGCGACGAAAACGCCAGAAACGAACGGTGTCGCTCCGTGTGCTCCGCATACGCACGTGCCACAGAAAGCCGGGCGTCGGCACGCAGCCCCGCCACACCCACCCCGTCGCGCATCGCCTCGACGAGCATCTCGTAGACGAACGTGTGAAGCTGCAATAGCTCTCGCCCCGCACGCCCATCCCCGCGCATCGGGTCCCCCGGCTGCTGCACGAAGATGGCGTCCGCCCGCAACAGCAAGGCCTGAACGACCGACGGCAGCAGGTTGGACCGAGAAGCCAGGGACGACGGTCCGAAGAGCAACGCCTCGAGGAAAGCCTCGGTGGCGTCGGTGAAGGGCTTCGGCCGAAGGGCCGCGGAAAGCGCATCCGTGGCCTGTTTCTCCGTGAGGTCAGGCCTGGCGACGAGCGCCCGAAGACGCCCCACGTTGGCCAGACTCGCGCCATCCACGTAGCTCCGGACCTGCGCCTTCTCCGCGCCCGTCAGCTCCGCACGCGCAGCCGAAGACGCGAGCAGCACCCCAAGGCTCGCGCCGACCACCGAGCACAACCGGGCGACAGACCACCTTGGCACGACCCCACCCTTTCGATGCCCCCAGCCCGAGGCAGCCGAACTCAGTGGCAAACGCGGTTGCGACCGCTCCGCTTCGCCTCGTACAAGCGCTCGTCCGCGCGCTTGAGCAACTCCGTCGCCGAACGATCCGCCTCGGCCAGCGTCGCGCAACCCAGGCTGATGGTCACGCTGATGCGGTCCGATTGGAACACGAAGGGGTTCTCCTCGACCTTCGCGCGCAACGTCTCAGCCAGCGCTCGGGCCCCCTCCAGCTCCGTCTCCGGCAACATCACCACGAACTCCTCCCCACCATACCGCGCAAGCACCTCGTCCCGTCGGATCCGCCCCTGGACCAACTGCGCCAACTCCTTGAGCACCACGTCCCCCGCCAGATGACCGTGCTCGTCGTTGATGAGCTTGAAGTGGTCGATGTCGAACATCAGGATGCTCAGGTCCCGCGCATGCCTCCGCGCGCGAATGATCTCCCGCTCCAACGCCTCGAACAGATACCGCTTGTTGTAGGCCTGCGTCAGACCGTCGATGATCGTCAGACGGTAGATCTCCTCGTGATACTGGCTCTCGACGTCCGTGCCCGAAAGGTACTTGAAGATCGTCGGCCCCACCTTGATCCGATCCCCATTCGCGAGACGGTTCTCGCTCGCAATGTGCTCATCGTTCACGTACGTGCCGTTCGTCGACCCATCGTCCACGACGGACCATGTGTCACCCCGACGCTCGAAGTGACAGTGGCGACGGGACACGGAGTCACCGTCCAGCACGATCTGGTTGTCTGCGCCGCGCCCCACGCGCGTGGGGTTCTGCTCGAGCACGAACCGCTTGCCGAGCAACGTTGCCTCCTTGGTGTAGATCACCACGAGACAATCGTTGCGACGCCCATCCCCCTGCTCCGGGGGACTGGGAACGACAACGGTTACCCTCGTCTTTTCGTCGAAGTCGTTCACGCTAGGTATTCGGGCCGTTTCTGCGAATCTTGCACGGAATTGCGACGCCCACCAGGGGACGGTGCAGATAGAACCTCAAGGAAGCTAAACGAGATGATTCTGCCGCGTCAAGCGAGGGCGACAGGGTTGGTCCGAAAGCGCGGGAGCAAGCCCAGGGGAAAGGTCACGCGTCGGCGTGAACGGCAGGCTCGTCCGCCGTTTCGACGTCGGCGGTGGGTTTCTTCTCCTTGCCGAGGCAGCTCTCCGCCAGGATTTCCGCGATGTCGAGCTGGCGGATCTGCTCTTCTTTCTCCTGGTCCTTGAGGCCGTCGGTGATCATCGTCATGCAGAAGGGACAGGCGGTGGCGATGGTTTCGGGCTTGGTGTCGATGAGCTGGAGGGTGCGGCGGACGTTCATGCGCTCCTTGTTTTGCTCCTCCATCCACATCTGGGCCCCGCCGGCGCCGCAGCACATCCCCATGTTGCGGGAGAAGCGCTCAGGCTCGACCAGGTCGAGGCCGGGAACGCTGCGCAAGGCATCGCGGGGGGAATCATAGATGTCGTTGTAGCGGCCGAGGTAGCAGGAGTCGTGGAAGACCACCTTGGCCTTGACGGCATGCTTGGGCTTGAGCTTCCCCTCCCGCACGAGGCGAAGCAGGTAGTCCGCGTGGTGGATGACCTCGTAGTGGCCGCCAAAGTCGCCGTACTCGTTCGCGAGGGTGTTGAAGCAGTGGGGACAAGCCGTGATGATGGTCTTGATCCCCCCCTGCTCCTTGTACCCGTTGAGCACGGCGATGTTCTGCTCAGCCAGGGTCGCGAAGAGGAACTCGTTGCCCGCCCGGCGCGCCGAATCCCCCGTGCAGGACTCCTCCTCGCCAAGAATCGCGAACTCGATCCCGGCCGCCTTGAGCAGCCGCACCAAGGCGCGGGCCACCTTCTTCGAACGGTCGTCGTAGCTGGCCGCGCAGCCCACCCAGTACAGCACCTCCGTGTCCGGCTTCTCTGCCATCGTAGGCACGTCGAGCCCCTCGGCCCAGGCAGCACGATCCATGCGCGAAAGGTTCCACGGGTTGCCGTTCGTCTCCATCGCCTCGAACGGCTTCGCCAACTCAGGGGGAAACTCGCCCGCCACGAGCACCTGGTTACGGCGCAGGTCGACGATCTTGTCGACGTAGCTGATCATCACGGGACAGAACTCCTCGCAAGCCCTGCACGTCGTGCAGCCCCAGAACACGTCGGGCTGAACCACGTCGGGCACGAGGTTGATCGGCTCGTACTTGATGGGGGGGTTGGGGATGGGGTTCTCCGGCATCGGCTTTTCGTGATGCCCATGGTCGTCGTGATCGTCGTGCTCCCCCGAGGCATGCTCGTGGTCGTGCTCCTCGTGGTGGTCGTGGCCGGCATGGTCCTCGTGACCGTCGTGCCCCTTGTCGGGACGGACCCCATCGATGAACATCGCGTCGTTCTTGTAGAAGTGATTGCGAAGGTCGATGGTGAGCTGTTTGGGGCTGAGGACCTTTCCGGTGGTGAACGCGGGGCAATTGTCGCTGCAGCGTCCGCACTCGGTGCAGGTGTAGAAGTCGAGCACGGACTTCCAGGTGAAGTGCTCGGCACGCGCCACGCCCACCTTCACCTCGTTGGGGTCCTCGAGCTCAGCCGCGTTGCCCACGAGCTCCATCAAGCCCTCCGCATCCTTCGCCATGGGCTTGATGCGGCCGCGAGGCTCCAGGTCCGCCGCGAACACGTTGGGCATGACCGTGATGATGTGGAAGTGCTTCGCGTACGGAAGGATGTTCGCGAAGATCAGGACCAGCGTGGAGTGAACCCAGAACCCGATGTGCGCGAGAACCACCAGGGTCCCCGCCGACATGCCCTGCAGCGCCAACCCCGCCACCGAGCCGGCAGGCGCAAACCAGTGAAAACCAAGAGCGGGAGCGTCGGCCACCTGGATCGGCGCCACCACCGTCGCCGCCGCCGCACACGTCGCAGCCATCGCGTCACTCGCAGCCCCGCACCCCAGCGAAGGCATCTGCTGCCGCAAAGCCAGCATGGCGCCGTCGTACAGGATGTCCGTGAGCATCATCGTGATGATGATGCCGAGGATGGCGAGCCCCTCCCAGTGCAGGGACATGCGCTTGTCCTTCACCACCACGCGCAGGTAGACGAAGACCGCCGCTCCCACGAGCACGATGACCGCCGCCACGTCCTTGAGCATGTCGTACAGGTGGCCGAGCGGCAGGCCCCAAACCGGCTCGGGCCCGAGAATCCAGAAGTTGAACGACGGGTCGAAGGCCCTGCCCCACAAGATCATCGAGCGGAGCAGCAGGATCATGAACCCGAAGAAGATGAGGATGTGCGCCACGCCCGCGAGCGGGTAGTACGGCATCTTGTACTGCCCGAAGGCGTACTTGAGGGTGATCCAGACGCGCTCGGGGATTCGGTCGGCACGATTCTCCGGGGCTTTCGCGACCTGTAGCAACTGCCAGCGCCGATTCAGGCTGTAGGCAAGTGCGGACAGGGTCGCGACCAGAATCACGGTCATCGCAATCGGACTCATCGCAACCTCTCCCGCCGCGGCTCGCACGGGGACTTGGATTCGGCGCGCCAGCGGACCGAAAAACCTTTAGGGAAAGGGACGCGGTGCGTCAAACGAATCCTGCGAACCCGAGACCCCATCCGGACATAGTCACGATTGACCTTCGCTACAGCTCGAACGTCATCAGCCGCTCCGCCCCCACCCCCTCGAGCTCCAACACCGTCGCATAGCTCCGCTGCCCTACCCGCGCCCCCACCCGCACCCGCAACGGCAATCGCGCCTCCCCGAGCCGGTTGCATCGCACCAATACCCGAAACGTGCCCCGCGGGACCTCTCGATGCACCAGAACCACGTTCTCCGTGTTCTGCCCCTGACACTCGTCAGCCTCCCCGGGACAATCGCGGTCCTTCACCAACCCCGTCTCCGTCGTCTCCCTCGCCCGCGCCACGTCCCCCGATGGGTCCGTCACCACGAGGTCGACGTCCGCGGTCGGGTCGGCCCACGCGATCGAGAACTGAATGATGCCCGTCCGAACGCCACAGCCCTCGTCGATCGCCCCGTTGCAGTTGTTGTCGATGGCGTCGAAACAGGTCTCCAACCCGGTCGGCGTGCAGGCGACGTCGAGGACGACATCGGGGGGACCCGCGAACTTCCGCAGCTCGAGCGAAGGCTCAGCCGGGCGGCTGGTCGGTGCGTTGCACGCGACGACCAAGGCGGCAACCCAGCACCACCGGGCCGACAGGCCGTCGAGCGTCGCAGAGGAAAGGGGATGGGGAAGCACGACCGCGATGGTAGCGCGATCGCGCGGGTCGGGTCACTGATTGGACGGAAGGATCTTCGAACCGCCGGTCTTCACGTCAGGCGCTTCGACGTCGACGACGACCTTGGGATTCATGAGCAGGAAGAGGGCCTCGCCGGCGTCCTTGCCGATGTCGCCGCCCTTCTGCTTGAGGTCCATGAGCACGCCTTGCTCGCGCATGAAGCGCAGGGTCATCAAGGCGCCAGCGCGCACGGCGGGGTCGCCGGTCAGGACCGCATTGCGCAGCTTGTAGCGCAGGACGACACGGGTCATGGAGTGGGGGCCGTTGTCGAACTGCAGGTTGTCGAACTGTCGACCGAGCAAGAACATGGCCCACTCCTGGGGCGCTTTGCGAACGCGGACGCGACGGATGGCTTCGGCGTTGCGCACGAACCGGTAGAGGCGTCCGTCTTCGAAGTCCTTGTCGGACCAGTAGCCGAAGACGCGGAAGTAGTCCGCACGGAGCTCGTCGAGGGCTTCCTCGGGGAAGTCGGCGTAGGCGGCCACGGCGCGGGCCGCCACGTCCTCGGTTCCGCCGACGATCAAGGCGAGAGCGGCGTTGTTGCGCACCTCGGGGTTGGCCATCAGCTCGAACAGGGGCTGCTCGTCCTCGGGTCGGAGCCCGGCAAACCCCATGGCCTGCGCGATGTTCAGGCGCAGCATCGGCGCCATCTCGGGCTTGAGCAGCTTGATCAACTCGCCGTTCGCCTCGGGCAGGGAACGACGAGCCAAGGTCTCGGAATAGCAGCCGGCGATGAACTGGTCCTTCTCGTCGCCGCTCGTGGCAAACTTGGTGATCTTCTCGGGGATCTCCTTGAGCTTGTCGGTGGGGGTGACCCAGCCGAGGGCGAAGCAGGACTGCATGCGGGACTGCTCGTTTTCCTTCTGGTCTTCGATGTACTCGATCAGGGGCTTGTAGGCGCGCGTGTCGCCCCATTCAGCGAAGCCGTCGGCCACACCGACGCCGATGGCACGCAGGGACATGCCGACGATGGCGAGCCCGCCGCCCATCAGGGACTGCATGGTCGCATCGATGTCGTTGGCGTCCGCGCGGCGTCGCTTGAGATGGGTCTCGTACTTTCCCCAGGAGGCATCGTCCTTCATCACGCCGAGGTAGCGGAGGGCGCTCTGGGCAACGACCCACTCCTGCGGCATGGGAGGCTGCTGGCCTTCGCGGGGGAGGGCCACCGTGGGGAAGGACCAGTCGCGCAGCTTGGTGCGAGCCTTCTCCGACTTGACGTGGGCGAGGAACCGCAGAGCGTTGGCGTGAGGCTGGGGCATGTCGGAGATCCAGAACAGCACCGCATCCTCGGCTTGCTCACGGAACGTATCGACCTTGTCCGGGTGCAGCTTCGCCAAGTCGGCGAGCATGCGCGCCCCCACGATCCGCTCCTCGTCGCCACGCGCAAGGGCCTTCTCCTCGATGAGCTCGGAGTCCCCGTAAAGCTTGACTGTGTTGAGCTTCATGCGCTCGGCCAGGTACGGAACCGCGCGCGGGTCACCCACCTCCGCGAGCCGCATGGCCGCCTCGGTCTTCCAATGCCGCTGAGGACCCGCTTCGATGTACGCCACCAGCGCATCCGAGGCCCGCGGGTCCGCCAGCTCCTTGAGCAAGTTGAAGATGACTCGCGTCTGATGCCACATCGTCTCGGGCTTGGACTTGTCCACCGCCTCGAGCGACATCACGAGCCCCACGCCGCCAATGCCGTCCCGTAGCGCCGCGAGGAACTTCTTGCGGCTCTCCTTGTCGGCCTTGCCCAGCGCGTCGAGCAACGGCTTGCGAGCCTTCTCGTCCCCAATGCGACCGAGCCCCGGCGCCGCTTCCCGCGCCACGTCCACGTCCGGGTCCTGCACCAGCGTGATGAGCGCGTCCGTGAACTTCGGGTCCGCGTTCGAGGAAAGGATCGTCGCCACCAACTGGCGCACGCTCGGACTCTCGTCCTTCACATAGGTGGTCCACTTGTCTGCCGGGGCCATCTTCGCCAGCTTGTCGGGGTTGAAGGCCGTGCCTCCACCGACACGCTGCACCTTGGACAAGTGCCCCGCTCGATAGACCTTCAACACCCGGTCCAGCGCCGTCTGGTCGTTGAGCTCCACGAGCGCCCACGCCAGCTGAGGCTCGTCGGACGCATCGGACTCCAGCAAGGCCTTGTTCACCGCGGGCTTCGCCGCATCCGCCGCGGGCGTTCCGAAGTGCGCCACCACCTGGGCGGCCACACCGCGAATGCGATGGTCGGGCAGCTGCAACGCCTGGATCGCGATCGGAATGCCTTCCTTGTCGTCCAGCCACGCCAGCTGCAGCAACGCTTGTTGCTGCATCTCGAACTCATGGGTGCTCGACGCCCACTTGCGCCACTCCTGGATCTGATCGTTGCGCTCGAGCTTGAAGATGCGCTTCTGCTCGTTGACCACCTGCTCGATGGTCAGCTTCTCTCCCTCACGCTTGATACCGATGTACACGAGTCCGACGGCCAGCACTGCGATGCCGAGAGCCAGCAGAATGAACTTGATACCCAGGGATCCCTTCTTGAAGTTCGCATCCGCATCCGCCATGGTCCCTCCAACGAGCTAGGCCGCTGCTTCGACGCAGCACGCGGGACATACCAGAGCCGTTCAGCCCCCCTGAAGTCAAGGAGCAATCACGAGCTGGTGCGCCACGTGTCGGTCAGGTTCGGGTTGTGGTTCAAAGTTTCCGCTGCACCGTGAGGGTGCAGCCTCGCCACTTCCGATTAGTACAGGCCCCGCCAAATTGGTATCGACACGGGACGGGTGGCCTTCGAAGTACCGCCAATCAGCCAAGCGGCAGCACGGAACGAACGGCCCCCGGGTCGCGCCCAACGAGCATCGGTGCTAGTTCTGGCCGGCCCGCCGCCCGGCGGGTCGAACCTTTAACGCTTTGCCGCCCCCATGGGACCCACCGCCCACGTCCTCACCGCGACCGCCGTGACCACCGCTGTGGTCACCCTCGCGTCGTACGCCCTGCCCGAAGAGCACGCGGCCACCGGTGTCGGCTTCGCGTTCCTCGCCGCCGTCTACTTCCTCGTGCTGCGCCGAGACACCGCCTTCGTGCGCTCCCATGGCCTGTCCCTCGGTGGACTGCTCGAGCCCAGCGCCATCCGCCCGAACAGGATGATCCGCGACGCCCTCGGCGCTTCGGCCTGGGCCTTCGGACTCGCCCTGCTCATCTTTCCCCCGTTCTGGCTCGGCTTCGTCTTCTGGTGGCAGCCCGATCAGACCTTCGCGTTCGTGGCCCCCGAGTCCTACCTCGACGAGGTCCTCGGCCAGCTCATGGTCATCGCCCTGCCCGAGGAGGCGTTCTACCGGGGCTACCTGCAGACCTCCCTCGACCGCGCGTGGGCCACCAAACCCGAAGGCCCCCGAAGACACATCACCTTGCTCGGTGCACAGCTCGGCTGGTCCACTCCCGTCACGAGCGCAGTGTTCGCCCTCGGCCACTTCCTCACCGAACCCCACCCCCAACGGCTCGCCGTGTTCTTCCCTTCGCTGCTGTTCTGCTGGCTGCGCAGCCGAACCGGAGGCATCGGCGCCGCGATCTTGCTGCACGCCCTGGCCAACCTCTTCTCCTCCACCCTAGGAAGAAGCTACGGACTGTTCCCTTGAACGCGCCCTGCTCCGCCCCCCGACACGCCGCCCTGTTCGACATGGATAGAACCCTGCTGCGCGTCGAGACCGCCACCTCCTACGTCCGCTACCAGCGCGAGATCGGGGAAGCCAACGCCGTCGACCTCGCCCGCGTCTTCTGGTGGGTTCTGCTCTACACCTTCAACATCATCGATGCCCCCCGCGTCGCCAAACGCGCCCTCGCCAGAACGCGCGGCGTCCCCGAGGTCGTCCTCGCCGCACGCTGCGACGACTGGATGCGCCGCGACGTCCTGCGATACCTGTGCGACGCCGGGCGAGCCGCGGTCCGCATGCACCAGCAACAGGGCGACCTGGTCGCGATCGCCACGGGTGCGACGCTTCCTTCCGCGCTGCCGCTCGCACGCGAGTTGGGCATCGAACACGTCGTCGCCACGGAGCTCGAGGTCATCCAAGGGGTGCTGACCGGCGAGGTCCTCGAGCCGCTCGCGTACGGGGAAGGGAAGCTGACCAAGGCCCGCGCGCTGCTCGACCGGCACGGCATCGACCTGCGCGACACGACGTTCTACTCCGACAGCGCGACCGACTTGCCCTTGCTGGAAGCCGTAGGAGAGCCCGTGGCGGTCAACCCAGATCCCAAGCTGTCTCGCCTGGCACGACGACGCGGGTGGCGCGTCGAACGCTGGTAGGGAGCGACGGTCAGTACTTGCCGTCCCGGAGCCGATCGGGGGGCACCTCGCCCTCGTAAGGATACCCGTAGTTCGACCAGAACCCGATGACGGGGTGATCGGTGAGCTCGATGCGAGTCACGTACTTCGGGCTCTTGTAGCCGAGCAAGCGAGGGAAAATGGCGCGGGCCGGGAACCCGTTCGCCAGAGGCAACGAGGAGCCAGCAATGCCATACGCGAGGATCGACTTCGGCTCTCGCGCCACGGCCAAGGGAACCGACTCGTCGTACTTTCCCCCCAGCGACCGGAACACCATGTGCGTGGCCGAGGCCGTCGGGGTCACGCGCGCCAGGATCTCCGCGAGTCGCACCCCGTTCCACGGCACGTCGAGGATGGACCACCCCTCGACACAGTGGAAGTCGGTCACCTGGTCCTGACGGGGAAGGCAGAGCAGCTGCGCGAACGTGAACGTCATCGGCTGCACCACCAGCCCGTCGACCGTCAACACCCAGCTGTCGAGAATGGAAGCAAGGTCCTGCGGGTCCACGGTGCGCTCGCCCCACCCGTCGAACACACCGTGATCACCCTGCCCGGGCTTGAAGGGAAAGGACGTCTCGCAGGGACCTGGCGGGCCATCGGGGGCAACCTCCGCGACGGCGTCCTGGGCGGCCTCGGCCATGGCATCGTGTCCCGCTTCCGGTACGGGCACGCCAGCCTCTTGCGGGCCTGCATCACCTCCGACCGAGGGCGGTCCGTCGGTGGCTTCGTCGCCGCCGCAACCGAGCAAGTACTGGCTCAAGGAGATGACGCCGACTCGCCCGACCCATTCCATCCACGTGCGACGCTCGATCGTGACAGGAGAGATGGCTCGCGTCTTCTTGGCGCTCATGTTCGTGGGGAGGAAGTGGTGTCCGACGGACGACTCGTCAAGCGCTCGGCACCTCGCGTCCGCCGGAACCGAAGATCAGCTCGTCTGCGCCGCCAACCTGCGGAACCCGAGGGCCAGTGAACCCATCGCCTCCTGCAGCCGGGACGACTTGTCGGGCCATCGATACCTCGTGACGGTCGCCCGTGGCTGGTCCAGGTCACGCACGAAGCGGCTTCGCAGCGCGTGCGCCTCCGCGATCCCCAGGGCGGCGAACTGCAAGGCACGCGTCTTCTCGTCGACAGGGCCCACGCTGGCAAGGAACCGCGCCTCGAGGGTGTCGACGCGAGCGCGCTCGCGGGCGTTGTGCGCGAAGCGACGCATGGTGGGGATCAGGAGCCGCAACTCCTGGGCACGATCGAGCAGCTGGAGGCTTCGGGTTCGCATCCATGGGTCGTCGCGACCGAGGCGTTCGAGGGTTTCGTACCCACGCAGATAGGTTTCGGTCATGCGATAGGCGGAGGAAGAAGAGCGGTCGAACTCCTGCTGGAAGGCGTCCTGCAGCAGGTGGGTGGCCTGCGCGGGGGTGAAGTTGGGGTGACGGAAGTTGAGCTTGTGCTGGCCGTGCCACTCCTCGAAGGGCAGGTCGAAGTCGATGCTCCCCTGCCTTTTGTATTGCTGGTACAGCTGGGTCCCGGGCAGGGGCGTGAACATCATGAACTGGGTGAACACGCCTTGCAGGTCGATGAGGAAGTCGATGTCGTCCTGGATGTTGTCCTGGGTGTGGTGCTCGAGAAAGAGGATGCCGGAGACGAGAACGGCGATGCCGTGGTCGCGAAGGCGCCGCACGATGTCTCGCAAGTCACGGCCCTTGTTCTTCTCGTAGGTCTCGCGTCGGGACTCCGCGCCGATCCAGAGGAAGAAGACGCCGAGGCGCGCGAGGTTCTCGACACCGAATGCCTCGACGGTTTCTGCGGAAGAGAACACGGCGAAGTGGAAGGGTCGGTCGTTCTGCTCCATGCAGGCGAGCAGGTCGCGTGCACGTTCGGTGTCCTTGAGGAAGTTCTCGTCCATGACGAAGAACTCGCGGGTCCCGAGCTCGTCGGACATCCGGCAGAGCTGGTCGAAGAGCATGCGTCCCTGGGAGAAGAAGGCAGTGTAGGTTCGGCCGAAGAAGTGGCTCGTGGCGCAGAATCGGCAACCGTTGACGCAGCCGACCCCGGGCACGAGCAGTCCGCACTTGCCCGGGGTGGGAATCCCGAACAGGCGCTTGTGCTCCGCGGACACCAACGTGGGGTGGCGGATGGGCGCGCAAGGCTTGTCGCCCACGTACTCCCGGAGCCATCGGATGCCCTCTCCGCGCACGACATGATCGCAATCGATGAGGGTCTCGATCCCCTCGATGGCGGCGCCGTGACCTCCCAGGATGATCTCGGCGTCGGGCTGATGCTTCCTAACGAGACGAGCCATCTCCTTGGCCTTGAGGAAGTTGGGTACGATGAAGCTGATCCCGACCGCGTCGTACCGCTCGCGCTTCAGCTCCTGCTCGAAGCGCTCACGGGACGGGAAGTCCAGCACGGTCACGGGAGCGCTGACGTTCTCCGCGAGGAAGTACAGCCCGTACGAGCGGTGGTGGAAGCGAAGCGACGCGATGCCCTGGGCCTTGGTCACCTGATTGTGGAACAGCTCCATCAGGTTTTCTTTGCGCCCGAATGCGTCGTCCACTCCGAAGGGACCGAACACGCCACTGAGGAGGATCTTCTTGGTCATTTCCTAAGAAGCATGCCGCCGGCTCGCCGTGATGGTCGTAAAACAAGGGTAAATGAAGCCATTCAAGGATGTCCTCACCGCAAGCGCGGTTGTGCTACTAGTCCGGCCCCGACGTTTCTCGCCATCCGTCTGCCCATGTCCCCCGACCAACCCGTTGCCCAGCGTCTCATCCGCACCCGTGTGGACGGACCCGAACGGGTCGACCGCCTGGGCACCGCGAGGCGAGGACCGGATCGAAGCGGTTCCGTTCTAGACGCGATGTCCTTCCCCACGCCCGACTCCCGGCTCCCGGCTCCCCGGATCAAGGGGGGTGTTCGTCGCGAGCGGGTGAGAGTAGGAATTCATGGGGGGGAGCAGCGATGAGTCGATGGTGGAAGATCCCCGCCGGCCCCGTCTTCTGGACGGTCATCGTCCAGGTCGCGTGGACGATCACGCTCGTGGCTTGGATCCTGTTTTTCGTCGAGCGACGTGAGGAGCTGGAGGGCTGGGGAACCCTGGTGGCAGGCATCCTGCTCTTGTGCCTCCTGCTCACGGGAGTGACCGTGATCGTCATCCACTTCGGACGCCAAGTCGCCCACAACCGGGCCGTCAAAGACTTCGTCTCCACCGTCAGCCACGACCTCCGCTCTCCGCTCGCCACCGTCAAGCTGCACCTGCAAACCATCCAGCTGCGCAAGCTCGAGCCGCAGCAGCAAGCCCAGTGCGTGGCCACCGCCCTCGACGAGCTTGGGCGCCTCGAGTCCGGCATCGAGGACATCCTCACGGCCTCACGTGTCGAGCGCGGCAACCTCCGCCTCGACAAGGAACCCGTCGACCTCACCACGTTCCTCGAGTCCTATCACGCGGACAAGACAGGCAAGCTGCAGCTCAGCGATGCCGTACTGCGCTGGGAACGGCCGGAGAGCCAGAACTTCGTCGTCCGCGCGGATCCGGTTCTGCTGCGCCAGATGCTCGACAACCTCATTGACAACGCGGTCGTGCACGGCCCCCGGGGCGTGAAGATCGACCTGGGGCTTTCGGAGCGGGGCGGCGCCGCCGTCATCCACGTCGGCGACAACGGGCCAGGCATTCTCAGACCCCAGCGCAAGAAGATCTTCCGCATGTTTTACCGCGTGCCGGGCCACCGAAAACATCGAAGGGGTACCGGACTCGGGCTGTTCATCGTCGCCAGCATCGCCAAGGCCCATCGCGGCCGAGCCTGGGTGGACAGCGACGGCCCCGGGAAGGGCAGCACGTTTCACGTAGCGATCCCGTTCGCCAAGCAGAAGGGAACCCGGTCTTGAAGCAACGAATTCTGCTGGTCGAGGATGAAGTCAACCTCGCGAAGGGGCTCGAGCTGAACTTCACACTGGAAGGGTTCGAGGTGGAGTGGGTCGCGACCGGAGTGGATGCGCGCGCCAGCTGGACGCGACGGCTGCCCGATATCGTGGTGCTCGACCTCGGCCTACCGGACACGGACGGGCTGGACCTGTTGCAGGAGCTCAAGCGCACCGACTTGCGCCTGCCGGTCTTGGTTCTCACCGCTCGCGCTGCGGACGACGACCGCATCACCGGGCTGAGCCTGGGCGCAGACGACTACGTCACGAAGCCCTTCAATCTCACGGAGCTGGTGCTCCGCGTGCGCGGGCTGGCGCACCGGAGCCAGTGGTATCGGTCGTCACTTCCGGACACGATCCGAATCGGCACGAGCACGTTGCGTCCGGCGGATTCGACGTTGCGTCGAGAGGGAGAGACCTACTTGCTCACGGAGCTCGAGCTTGGGCTGCTGCTGCATCTGTGGCGCAAGCGAGGCAGCTTCGTGGCGCGAGAAGAGCTGCTGGTGGAGGTCTGGGGATACTCGCCGGACACGGCCACGCGAACCGTGGACATCTTCGTGTCCCGCCTTCGTCGCATGCTCGGGGACACGGCGAAGCCCACCCTGCTGCTCACCCGGCGCGGTCAGGGGTACATGCTGGTCGAGAGTTGTGAGTTGTGAGCCGTGCGCTGGGAGCGAGCGACCGGCTACAGCGCGTTTCACCCTGACCGGACGCCCATAGGGACTACGAAGTAAGGCCCAAGGCCAGGGTTATGCCCGTGCTCCAACTTGCTCGGCGCGTGCCCGACTCCACTTCGGCGCTTGCTCTGGTCTATCGGACACCTCATACTTGTAGAGCTTGAAAGGGCGTTCCCCGGGGGGGGCATCGCACGATGCGCGTCCGAACGTTGGCTTGTCGTAAAGGTAGGCGGTGGACGATTTCGCTGCGCAGGGGGGAATCATGACACACGAACCGAGAGAGCGCCGACGCGCCGTTCGCGTGCGACCGATGCATGCCAAGGCGGTGTGCTCCACGCACCACGCCGGGGGTGTGTACAACATTCGCGATGTGTCTCGCGACGCCGTGCTGCTCGAGGGCAGGCCCCGCGTCCCCGCCGGAACCCGGGTCTCCCTGCACATGCTCCTGCCAGGCGTGGACCCCATGACCCTCACGGGACGCGTCCTGCGAGCCTCCACCGGGTCGTTCTCCAGCCACAAAATGGTCGTGAGATTCTCCTCCGTCTCCGCCGACGACGAGGACCGGTTCGCCGACCTCGTGGAGAGAGAATGGTCGAGGGTGTGCTCACCACGATCCATCGTCGCGTCCTCCTCGCTTTCCGTCCGCCTGGAGCTCATGCACCGCATCAGCCAACTGGGCGGGGACGTGACCCGCGCGAGCAGTCCCATCGAGCTGATCCATCGGCTCGAGGAAGCAAGAGGGCGGTGCCTCGTCGTCTTCTTGGGGCCTACCTTGGGGGGGTGTACGGGGGCGGAGATTGCCACCTTCCTGGCAACGGCGTACCCCACCGTTCGCCGTGTGCTGGTGACGTTGACGGACCATTCCGACGGGTCGAGGCCGCCCGATCCGTTTCACGCAGCCCTGGAGCCTCCCTGGGGGGAGGATGCGATCCAGGAAGAACTCCGCTACGCCAGGCAGTCTGCTGTGCGAAGCCCGATGGTGACAGGCGAGGCCTGAAGCGAGCAGGCGACACTAGTCCGGTGTGCCCCCGGGTCAGTCCGGGGCGCAACCGACGAGGAAACGATGGCGCCCAAAGGGAGAAAGCGCATGGCTCAACGGTCGATGCCCCGGTCCATCCTGCCGCCGCCGCCCAGCCAGCGCACAACGCTGCAGCTTCCCACCCTGCAAACGAACACGGAAGCCCTGCGCGAGCTGCTGCATGCGGGTGAGTCCCCCACCACCTCCGAGTGGCCCGAAGCCCCCAAGCGGTACGCATACGACCTGGACGAACCCACTATCCCCCACGAAGACTGGCGACCCACGCCTCCCGCATTCGTCGTGCCCGAGGTCCCGGGCAAGGGCAACGCAACCCTCACATTGATCCGAGGGTTCGATGCGGGCCGCGTCTTTCGGCTCGTGCGACAGCGCACCCTCATCGGGCGCGGCGTGACGGCCGACATCCAGATCGATGAGGAGTCGGTCAGCAGGTGCCACTGCAGCGTGACCCGGCGCGACGGAGACCGCTACCTCATCGAAGACCTCGGTTCGACGAACGGGACCTACGTGCGCGGACGCTCGACCATGCGGTGCTACTTGTCCCCCGGAGATCGCGTCCAACTCGGACCCAACGTCGCCTTTCGCTTCGCTCTTCTCGCGGAGGACGAGGGGACGTTGCAGGAGAACCTGTTCGAGTCTGCCGTGCGGGACGGTCTGACGGGCGTGTTCAACCGCGTGTCCCTCACGAAGCTCATCGACGAAGCGCTGCGCGAGGCCAGGAGCGAGGGCATCTCGCTATCGGTCCTCATGGTGGATCTCGATCACTTCAAGCAGGTCAACGACGACCTGGGTCACGCGGTAGGGGACGACGTCCTTCGGGCTGTGGCCGACGTGATGAAGCACGTGGTGCGGACGCAGGATTCGGTGGCAAGGTACGGGGGAGAAGAATTCGTGATCCTGGCGCGAGCGACGCACCGTGCGGAGGCGTGCCGGCTCGCGGAGCGACTGCGGCAAGCCATCTCGGACATCCGGGTGCCATCGGAGCGCGGGACCGCCATGACCACCGCGAGCATCGGGGTCGCGTCCCTCGCCGAGTGCCGAAATCACTGCGGCGCCGAGCTCCTGCGCCTCGCCGACGAACGCATGTACGAAGCCAAGAAGATCGGTCGCAACTGCGTGTACCCGTAGTGCCAATGGCATGAAGCTACAGCGCTCGCCGCGGAGGCAGGGCCAGGTTGGCAAGCAGCAAGCCGGTCACGATCGATACGCCGACCATGATCATCCGGAATGCCGTCTCGACGCCGGACAGCACGTTGTGCTCGAGAAGCGATACGAGGCTGCGAAACCCGATGCTGCCGGGCACGAGCAACATCAACGACGGGACGAGGACGATCGCCGAGGGGCGTCGGCGAAGGCGCGCATAGACGTTGGCGGAGGTGCCCAGCAGGAAGGCGGCGATCCCCACGGCGAGATCAGGACCCATGGCGGCTGAGCCGAACCGAGCCGTCGCATAGATCATCGCACCGACGAGGAAGGTCCAGGGGGTCTCGCGCGCGGGGACGCGAAGGAGCACGGCGAAGGCCACGAGCCCCACGCCGAGGGCCACGCCCTCGGTCCAGGTGGGCAGCGCGATGGTGGTGCCGGCACCTCCGGGGACGAGCTGGGCAAGCTCCGTTCCGAGCGCAACCCCCACGCCCATGACGAGGAAGATCATCACGGCCCCCATCAATCGGCCCGTTCCGGACATCAGGTTTCGGGTGGCCAGCTCGTTGAGCGCGGTCGTGACGGTCAGGCCGGGAACGAGCACGATCAACCCACCGAGCACCGCGATGGAGGTCGACAGGGAGCCGAGCCACCACGCGCCAAGAGCGGCAAGGAGCGACGCCACCACGGCCGCCAACGGCTCGAACACCCGCGAGGTCGAAGTGCGCTGGCCCATGAAGTTCGCCATGGTCCCCACCACCAGCCCCGTCACACACGACACGACGATCTCTCTCCAGCCGCCCCCGAAGAACCTCGACGCGGCACCCGACGCCAGGCTGAAGCACACCAAGCTCAGCACCGTCCCGTAGCGAGCTGGCGCACGCACGACGGCGTCGATCTGCTCCACCCCTTCGCGGGGGTCGAGCTGTCCCGAAGCGACCTGCTCCGCGAGGGCGTCCAGCTTCACCTGCTTCTGTAGGTCGACGTCACCCGGCTCGACGCGCAGGAGCATCGTCTTCTGGTTCTCCCAAGAACCGAAGGAAGCAAGCAGGGCGGTGGGCATGGAGAAGAACTGCCCCGGTAGGTGGAGGCGGTCGGACATGAGCTGGAGCACCTCCTCGAGCCGGTGAGCCGGAGCTCCATAGCGGTGCAACGCCCACGCGAGGTGAACGGTGAAGGCCATGTAGGCTTCGCGAGGTACGCGCTGGCTCTCGGGGGTAGGTTGCTCTTCCATGGGGACGGGGCGCGTGTAGCACAGACTCCCGGCTCGCGGTCTGATCAGAAGCCGAGTTCCGTGGTGGTCACCCGTTCGACAGCGCCTCCGATGACCGCAATCTCTTGCACGTGCGCGCGCCACGTCCCGCCGTGACGTTCGAAGCAGGTGAAGCCCGCAAGGACACGTTCGTAGTCGGGGTGGTAGTAGCCGAGGAACGTTCCGGGATACGCTGGGTCTCGACCCCACCGGGTCTGGGTGGGCTCGTGGTACATGTGAATCACCCCCGAATCGCGCGCGACCGCGATGCGGCACCCGCCGAGCCCCACGGTGAAGATGTACGCGTATTCGGCACTGAGGATGGCCAGGTGACCGAACAAGGAAGGGTCGGGAGACGCAGACTGGCCGCGGTAAGGAATCCACCCGCCCGCAATCTGATCGGTCCCCCCCCTGCCCGCAGGCACGACCTTCAAAGAGACGCTCGTGCCGGACTTCTCCTCCTTGACGAACTCGAAGTTCAAGGCCTGCCGCCCTCCCAGCGCCGTGTCGGTCAACCCGTACGTGTCGAGGTGTTCGGTCCTCTCGACGTTGTAGCAATACACCGAGTAGCGGCTGAGGAAACCCGCGGCGTCCTCGAGAAACTCACGATTGAAGCTGTTGGGCGCCGCGGTGGCGTACGTCCGAAAAAAGCCCGCTGTGACAGCCATGGGCGTGCTTCCACGTACGCCCCGCCAGTATTCCGATTGCGCAATCTCGTCGACCAGCCGGGTGACGACACCGGCGTTCGCCCCCGTGTTTCGCGTGCTCTTGGCCCAGTCGTCTTTGGACTCCATCCACTTCTTCATCGCGGCGGCCAACGCCACGAAGTTGTCGTGCGTCTTGTTGGCATGGAAGGCCGCGAGCGCATCATCGACACCCTTGAGGTTCGCGCTTCGGCTAGCCCACCAACGGCTCGTTTCGTTCTTCCATGTGGTCACTGTGGGAAACGGCATGCTACCTCTCCAACGACAAGACCTCGTCAGACCCCAGGGAACCTCAGTCGGATTCCGCAGCGCCCGCGACGCCCGGTGAACGAGACTACTTCACGACCTCGACGTCCCCCGCCTGCACCTTCTGCAGCGCACCGTTCAGCATCACGCGCAGCTTGCCGTTCGCCTCGATCCCGTCCGCCACGCCTTCGACGTCACCCACGCGCACCGTCCGCCCCTTCGTGCCATCCCGCGCCGTCAGCTCCGCCATCATCTCCGACAACCCGCCCCGTTCGAACTGATCGAGCCGCCGAGCCAGGCACGCAAGCACTTCCATCAACACGTCTTCGCGGGGTACAGGAGCTTCCGCTTCCCGCGCGATCGAGGTCGCGATGCCCTCGATGGCCGGGTCGAATTCCGTCTGCAACACGTTGACCCCGATGCCGGCCACCACGTGATCGCAACGATCCCCGGACAGCGACGTCTCAACCAGGATGCCCGCGACCTTTCGTGACCGCACGAGGACGTCGTTGGGCCACTTGATGCTCACGGCCGCGCTGTCGACGAAGCGTGCGACGGCGTCGGCTACCGCCAATCCGATGGCGAGGGTGATGGCGGACAGGCGGTCCAAGGGGATGTCCGGCCGCAGCACGAGGGAGAAGGTGAGGTTCGCGTTCGGGGGGGAGAACCAGGTCCGCCCCACGCGTCCACGCCCGCTCTTCTGGTGGTCGGTGATCACGAGCGCCCCGTGCGGCGCTCCCGCCTTCGCGACTGCGTTGGCTTCGTCGTTGGTGGAGCTCGTCTCCTCGACGTACGTGAGGGGCAGTCCGAGAGCAAGCGCCGCGGAGGCAAGGCGCCGCTGAATGGCGGATACGTCGAGGGGATCGTTCATGCGACGAGCTCCATGTCGAGGCCGATGTCGGCCGCCTTGGCGGAGTGCGTGAGGGCACCCACGCTGATGACGTCGATGCCCAAGCGAGCGACGTCGGCGATGCGGTCGAGCGAAACGCCGCCGGACACCTCGAGCAGGGCCTTGCCCTTGGCACGCGAGACCGCGGTCACGGTGTCTTCGAGGGCGAAGTTGTCGAGCATGATGATGTCCGCGCCCGCGTCGAGGGCTTCGTCGAGCTGAGCGAGGGTGTCGACCTCGAGCTCGATGCGAGTCGTGTGCGGGGCGTGGGCACGAGCGCGACGCACGGCGGCGGTGATGCCGCCGGCAGCCACGATGTGGTTGTCCTTGATGAGCACGGCGCTTCCGAGGCAATCGCGGTGGTTGTGGCCGCCTCCCACGCGAACCGCGTAGCGTTCGAGGGCGCGAAGGCCTGGCGTGGTCTTGCGGGTATCCGTGATGCGCGTGGTGCAACCCTTGGGGATCGCGTCCACGAAGGACCGTGTGAGGGTGGCAATCCCGGTCATGCGCTGCGCGAAGTTCAAGGCCACGCGCTCGGCCGCCAGAATGCTGCGGGCACCCCCCTCCACGCGCCAGAGAGCCGTCCCCGCCTCCACGCCTTGCCCATCCCGCACCAGCATCGAGCAAGTCAGACCCGGGTCGACGCGAAGGAACGCGGCCGCGAAGACATCCCCCCCACAGGGCACCATGGCAGTTCGCGCCACCGCGTTCGCGCGAGCAAGCGTCTCCGGCTCGACGGTGGCGTGGGTGGTGATGTCTCCCCCGGCGAGGTCCTCTCGCAGGGCCTGCTCGACGAGCGTGTCATAGAGGACGGGAAGCAGCATGGGCCGAAGCGTACACGAGACACCCGGGACCGGAAGGGAGAAGGTCCTGCACGCCGCGGGGAACCGGCGGGCTCAGTTGCAGCGCTGCCACTTGGCGTAGATGTCGGCCAGGTCGATCGTGAGGTTGGAGGCCTCGTCGATCGGGGTCGACACGAAGCGCACGACCACCTCGGCGGAGGTCGCACCGCACGACGGGCCCGGGACTTGCTCGAGATCGACGGAGAAGTTCTGTTCCGGGTCGTCTTGCCCCGCGAGGGACCGGGATTCCGAAACCCCCACGCCGTCGAAGGTGGCATCGACCCGAAGCTGCCCCTGGCTTCCAGGACCAGCCATCGCATAGCCCGACACCCAGCCGGAGGGATCGAACACCCAGCCAGCGTCGAACTCGAATCGATACGTCACCGTGCAGTCGATGGCACCCGGCCGATCCTGCCCGACCCACAAGTCGGAGAAGCCAACGCACGCCACTGTCAGGCCGTCCTGAGTCTTGTTCAACCCACTGCCGTCGCACTGCTTGTTGACGAGAGGTTCCGCTGGGCAGGTCGTCGACACGCTCCAGGAGAAGTGTTCGGGATACTTCGGACTGTCAATGCACGTCCCTTCCACGCAGACCTGGTTCTTCGCGTGGCAGTCGTTCAGGCAGGCGCCGCAGTGGTAGTCGTGGCTGGAGACGTCCACGCAGATCGATTCGGGCTCGTCGTCAGAGCCGCTCCAGCCTTCGGGCACATAGTAGGGACACCGGGTCAGGCCGTCGTCGCATGGCTCGGTGGATGCGGCCTGTGCTTCGTCGCGGTCTTCGGAGGACGGGACGGCGTCGCTGCCCCCTGCGGCAGAACAGGCCGCGAGAGCGGGCAGGAGCATGCTGATCAAGTGCGTGCGTGGATTCATGCTCGACTCCTGGGACTGGACAAGGAACTCTCCGTCACATCACCGCATCGCAGAACCGTTCAGCTTCCACCCGTGCCGCCACCACCCGCGTAGCCGCCGCCGGTTCCGCCACCCGCGTAACCTCCGTCTCCTCCGGAGCCTCCACCCGCATAGCCCCCGGTGCCACCCGCGTAACCTCCGTCTCCTCCAGAGCCTCCACCCGCATAGCCCCCGGTGCCACCCGCGTAACCTCCGTCTCCTCCGGAGCCTCCACCCGCATAGCCGCCACCTGTGCCACCACCGGCGTAGCCTCCGGTGCCCCCCGCCGATCCTCCGCCACCCGTACCGCCCGCACAATCACTCTGCTCCAGGACCTCGTCACAGTACCCCAGAGTGACAAGACCAGAATCACAGATACCGTCGTCGTGCCAGTCCCAGGCCTCGCAAAGGTCGCAATCCGGCTCGAAACCATATTCCTCACACACGTTGCAGTTGGCTTCGAACCCGAGCTGCAGGCAGACGTCGGCGCTGTCCGCCTTGCCGGCGCCGACGGCAGACTTGGCGGGGATGCTTCGCGTGTCCTTCGCGGATTCGTCCGAGCGATCGTCCGCTGTGCCGCCACACGCGACGAGGCCGACGATCATCACGGACAAGCCTGCGTTCTTCATGGCGCTCATCATGGCGTTCTCCAGGGTGGTATTGTCACGTCCCGCAACCACTCCTACGCATGATGTGTGCCACCATGCCGACACCCACCCAGGCAAGCCAAGGGGCGGTGTTTCCGACACCCCCCGAGGGAAACCTCGCCATGCGAGCTGGGACCCCGTAGGTCCCAGTGAGTCGTCAACGACCTCGGTGGTGCGAGTTCTTGGGGCAGGGATCGATCACGCGTTCGGTCCGTGATGCTCGCACGCGGCGCGGTCACGGGTCGTCACCAACCGTGCCGGAGAGCGACCCGCGATTTCGATCGTCTACTTGTACTCGTTCGACTTGCAGGCCTTGAGCCCGTCGCAGGCTTCGCCAGGAGGCTCGCACGTGCACGTCTCGACAGGGCCGTGGGCAAGCTTCGAGGCACACCCACGCGCGGCGTCCACAGGCTTCGTCCCCTCCGGCACGCACACGTCGAGGGAGTGCTTGGCCATCCCGTCGAAGTCCGTGAGGTACGGACAGGAGCAAGTGAACCACTTGCCCGGCTTGCTCTCCTCGGACTTGCAGCCAAACGCTGCGGACGCGACGGCAAGCAGCACGAGAGAGAACGTTCGTAGGGAGTGCATGGGATTGACTATCCACCACCGGGCGGATTCGTCAACGGACAGCGGGAGCGGAGCCTTGCGGCGCCGAGGAACGGCGCACGAAGTGGCTGACCACCGCGAGCACGGCGGCGAAGATCAGGAGCCCGGAAGCGACGTGATAGGCCGCGGCGTAGCTGCCGGTGGAATCGGCGATGGTGCCTGCGAGGATGGGACCGAACACGCCACCCACGCCCCACGCGGTGAAGAGAATGCCGTAGTTCAGCCCCAGGTTGCGGGTGCCCCAGTAGTCCGCCGCGGTGGCAGGGAACAGGGAGAGGCACGCCCCGTAGTTGAAGCCGACCAGGGCCGCTCCGAAAAGGAAGGCCGTCACGCTGGTGAACTGCGCGAAAAAGAAGAGGGTCGTCGCTTGGAGAACGAACACGATGATCATGGCGGCGACCCGCCCGATGAGGTCCGACGCGACCCCTGCGATGACACGTCCTGCCGCATTGAACACGGCCAGCACGGCCACGAAGAGGAAGCCCGCCTGGATCGCCCCGTTCGACTGCACGGAGACGATTTTGGCCATGTGTCCGATGATCATGAGACCCGCGGTGGCACCACAGGCGTACTGCAGGTAGAGCGTCCAGAAGGTTGGGGTGCGCAACATCTCGCCCCAGGTCCGGTCCGACCCCGCGGGCTTGGCAGCAGCCGAAGAGCCCGAGACCGGAAGGCTCGCCGATGCGCCCTTGGGCGGTGGGTTGACCATGAACTGCGCGGCGATCGAAGCCACGACGAGAAACACGCCACCGAAAATCAGAAACGAGCGCGAGATACCGTAGGTCGTCAGCAGGTACCGCGAAAGGGGGGCGATGTAGACCGGAGCGAGCCCGAAGCCGGCGACGACGATCCCCGTGATCAAGCCCTTCTTCTCGGGACCGAACCACTTCACCGCCGCAGGGGTGGCAGCGGCGTAGCCCAGACCGATCCCGGTGCCGGCCATGACGCCGAAGCCCAAGACCACCGGCCAAGTCGAGGTGGCGGACCCGAGGCTCGCCACCATGAGACCCAACCCGCACAAGATGGCTCCCACACTCGCGACGACGCGCGGGCCAAGCCGATCCTGGAACCGCCCGGCGGGGATCATCATCACCGCAAAGAACGCGATGGCACAGGTATAGGGCAACGTCGCCGTGGTCCTCGACCAGCCGAAACCGCCAGCGTCCACCGCTTCCGTGAGTTGTTTGCTGAACATGCTCCAGGCGTACAAGACGCCCAGCGCGAGGTTCAGGCCCAGCCCGGCCAGAGTGACACTCCAGCCCTTGTTGCGTTCGTTCATCGCTGTGTACCCACAAGCGTCGGTTCGTTCAGGTGGCGCGACTCTTGGCACAGAACCCCGGACAAGCAAGGGTCATGTCGCACGACCATTGGGGATTTTGCCGCGAGAATCACACGTTTCCACGGCACGATACCGAACGATCCTCCGGCCATTTCGCGACGCTCCCGAACGACCTCGCTCTCCCCTTGACGGGATACCGGCAGCGGCGGGACCCTTGTCGGGAGCCAGGGGCTCGCTAGCGCCACGCAACCCTTCGTCGTGGTGGGGAGGAAATCATGCCTACGTTCGTGCTCATGACCAAGCTCAGTCCACAGCTCGCAGGAGACCCCCGAGGTCGCAAGAAGATCGGCCGGGAGTGGATGAAGAAGGTGAAGAAGGTCTGCCCCGAGGTGAAATGGATTGCCCACTACGCCTTGCTGGGGCGCTACGACTTCATGGACATCTACGAGGCCCCCGATGCGGAGACCGCCCACAAGGTCTCGTTTCTCTCTCTCCACGAGGGCGCCACCGAGGCCGAGAGCTGGCACGCGATGCCCTACGAGAACTATGTCGCCATGATGGACAAGGTCTGCGAGTAAATCACCCCTCGGCCATGACCTCGTCCAGAACCCGCCGCACCGTGTTCGCGGAGATCGCACTACCGTAGACGAGGATGCGACCAGGAAAATCGTCCGCAGCGACCTCCGGACTCACCCGGAGCTTCTTGCTCACGGCAAGGAGGAAGCGCTCCCCTAGCCCTTGCCGGAGCGTCTCCACGCGCTCGAACACGGCATCCCGGTTCCAATAACCGAAGGCCTCGAGGTAGACTCGCTGCTTCGTCTCCTCCTTCTCGAAGACGAGGTCAGGTACGAAAACCGTCTGACCCTTCACGTGAAAGATCCGCGACGTCCGGCGCACACGCCAGGGCGACGTGAGCCGCGAGAACGTCTCCACCAGCACACCGATCTCGTCGAGCTCAGCCGCGTCCTTGCGGTAATGGGAGACGAGCCCCTCCTGGTCACTCATGCAAAACGTCGCGTCCTCGCGCTCCTTACCCCACCGCAGCTGCGCCTCCAGCGTCCACCCGTCCGCGGCAACGAGCACAGGCAGGAAGAGAGCAAGCTGCACACCGTATCGCTGCGTGGACTCGAACAAGCTCATGGGACCGTCCAGCACGATCTCGTAGCCAGCTTGGGCCGTGCCGTTGATCCGGTACATCAGACGTCGAAACTTCATCGCACGCAGCAGCTGCCGCACGCGGGGAGCCGTGGTCGGCGCCAGACGGATCGTCACGCGGGTTGCGCGCAGGAGGACGCCTTGGGCCAGGGCGAGGTTGTATCGCTGCAGCAGCTCCAGGGCCGCCACGGGGCGCATGGCCCGAAGCGTCTGGGCGCCAGGCAAGTCCGCGAAGAGCATGGCCTCGAGACGCTCGGGCGAAACGCCGCGGCCCGACGCGCAGGCGTCGAGCACGAAGCTTCGATCGAAGGCGTCGCGAATGCCCAGCTCACTCCTGCGAAGGGAGGCCAGGCCGAACACCTCGGCGCGCAGCTCGGCCGGGTCCACATCCGGGGTCGTTTCGAAGTCGCATCGGTCACGCAGCAGCTTGACGAAGCCGGCAACCCGCAGCCGATCCGTCTCCGCGGCGCTGAGCTCCCGAACCGCTTCGTCGAGGTCTGCCATGGTGGAACCCACCGACGATCGGAAGACCTCGATGAGGCCCTCGACCAGGGGCATCGCGGCCTCCATCTGCTTAGGTTGCAGATACAGGGGGGAAACCTTGTCGCCGCGTCGACGAACACGGATGAGATCGGAAGTGAGCAAGCGATGCTCCTGTAGGGGGCACGCGACTGCGGCGTCAATCCCGGGTCGTCACCCAGATCCGGAGGCACGGCGCGTGCTCCCTAAGCCACAATCCCTTTGCTGTCTCGGGTAAGGCCCCCATCCCAGCCTTCCCCCGCCGTCGGGGGAAGGAGCTCGCTCACGCACCACCCACCTCATCAGTGGCAGGCCGCCTTGCCATGCGTGGACCAAGATCCAGAGCTTGCTCTCTCAGCCCGTCGCTTCGCCCCGGTTCAGGGTCACGAGCGATAGGCGCCATGCTCCCGCCTTCGTTGGCTCACCCACTCCTCTGCCGTGCTCGCCGAGATCACCTCGTACAAGACGGCTTGCTTTCCCTCCGCGCGCCGCAAGATTCGCCCGAGCCGCTGCACGTGCTCTCGCACCGAACCACTCCCGGACAGGACCACGGCCACGTTCGCCTCCGGAACGTCCACGCCCTCGTTGAGCACCTTCGACGTGACCACCGCCCCATAGTCTCCCCGGCGCAAACCACCCAGGATGGCCGACCGTTCCTTGGGCTTCGAGTGGTGCGTGATGATCGGCACGAGAAATCGACGCGAGATGGCATAGGCGGTGGCGTTGTCCTGCGTGAAGACCAGCATCCGCTCGCCACGGTGCTGGTGCATCAGCCCCTCGAGCACACGCAGCTTGCCCGCCGCCCCCAACGCAAGCTCCTTCTGCCTTCGATACGCCTGAAACGCCTGCCGCCCCTCCGACGAGCGCGACGACTCGATCAGGAACCGACGCCAGCCATCCGAGGCGCCGAAGGATATCCCTCGTGATCGAAGGAACGACGTGTAGACCTTCCGGGCCCGCTCGTATTCCTCGCGCTCCCCCTCGTCGAGCTCGACGCGCAAGGTCACCGTCTCGTAGTCCGCCAGGTACTCGCCGGACAGCTCCGGGATCTCCCGTCGATACACCACCGGACCCACGATCTCGTCGAGCAGATGGTGCCGCCCGTCCGTTCGCTCGAGCGTCGCCGTGAGCCCGAGACGAAACGGGGCGATCGACGCGCGGGCAGCGAACAGGAACGACTCTCCCGGCAAATGGTGGCATTCGTCGTACACCACCAGGCCAAACCGAGAACCGAACCGCTCCGCCTGCATGTACGCCGAGTCGTACGTCGTCACCGTCACCCCCCGCACGTCGTGGTCCCCACCCCCCACGATACCCACTTCGATGCCGAAGGCGCGGGTGATCACGTCGTACCATTGGCTCACCAGGTCGAGCGTCGGCACCACGACCAACGTGCTCCGCTTCACGAGCTCTATCGCCAGCACCGCAAGGTAGGATTTGCCTGCCCCCGTCGGCAGGACGACCACGCCCGAGCGGCGATGCCGCACCCATGCGTCGAGGGCCTCCTTCTGGTAGGGGAAGGGCTCGTGCCGGACACGCTGGTGCAGGTCCAGCTCCTCGTAGGCCCGCGCCCTGTCCTCGTAGGGCAGCTTGCCGCGGACGAGCCACCGCAGCACCTCGGGATAGGCAAAGGCTTCGAATCGAAGCGCCCCGTCCCGCGGGTCAGGCAGGCCTCCCGGCGGCGGATCGTCGACGCCCGGGGGGACGTTCCGGACGGCCAAGGTGCCCCCTTGGTATTCCAGCACGACCTTGTCCAGCTCACCCATCGACAACGTCCCTCCGAATAGCGCGGAACCGTCGCGCGGGGAACAGCAAGTCCCCAATCAAGCGCTGTTCGAAGAACGTGCTTGGGTTTGGGGCTATCCGAGCCGAAGGCGAGGCGTTTTGGGGTGAGCCGCGGTGAGCGCGGTGAGGGGGCCCGTGTGGTAGAATGCGCAGCCCAAGGAGGCCACCATGGACGACCCCAGGCTCGAGGAGATCTTGTACCGTCTCGACGCCATCGAGCAAAGCTTGCGCGAGCAGCAACACGACGACCCGCGAGAATGCTCATGCCGCCCCCGCCGATACCATGGGTGCGAACACGGTAGGCGATGTCGATGTGGGGACGACCAGCGCCCCGCCCACCACCAAGGGCACTGCCATTGCCACGACAACGCTCCTCGGTTCGATCGCGACCGAGACCGCCCCCACGGGCCGGACAGGCACGGCCGTGAGCACGGCGACTTCGACGAGAAGCGCGTCGTCGATCTGATCGTCCGGTTGGTCGGCGAACGCGTCGAGGAGCTGCTCCGGCGCCACGGTCCGCTTTCGCCCCCCGCGCCCGAGGGAGACGCCGGGCCAGGAAACCGGGCTTAGCTCGGCGCGAGGGGTCCGTCCCGCGAGCCATCCTTGGATCGCGTGCAATTGCGGCGCAGGGCTGGTATGTCGTGAAACCGCTCGACGGAGCCAACCACTGTGCAGCCCAATCTTCCCGACAAGCAGCAGGTCATGAACGCACTGTTGACGCAAGCGTCTTCGGTGTTCATTCATCTGGATCCGCGACGCGACAAGGTCGTCGTTCCCCCTCAGTTTCGCAAGCACCCGATGCTCGTTCTCGAGGTCGGGTTGAACATGCGGGTGCCGATTCCCGACCTCGAGGTGGACGACGAGGGGGTGGGGTGCACGCTATCGTTTGGAGGGCGACCGTTCTGGTGCCGGTTGCCATGGCCCGCCGTGTTCGCCCTCGTGACGAGCGAACAGCGAGGCATGGTCTGGCCCCCCGACGTTCCCGCAGAGGTTGCGGACCGGTACATTCCACCCGCCGGTGCCCCGAAGGCCAAGCCTGCCGGCCCCAAGCTGGTGGCCGTCGACAGCGCGCCGAAGAAGGGCGAGGCTCTGAAGCAAGAGGAGCCTGGCATGGCGCCCGTTCGCCAAATCCGACCGTCGAGGCCGCCCATGTCCGACACGGACGGCAACGCCGCGGGCGTTCTCGAACCCAGCGAAGACCCCACGGAAGAACAGCCGCAAGAGCCACACGATGGGGAGGGCGGCAAGCCCAAGCGCAAGCTGCCTTCCTACCTTCGTGTGGTGAAGTAGCGCAGAGGCCGCCTACCCGAGGGTGGCGAGCCCGAGCCGGTAGACCGTAGCCATCTGCGGCCCCGCCAGCAGGGTCATGTCGCCGCCAGCCTCCCGCAACCCCCGCGCAAGGATCCGCAACGCCACCGCAGCCGATTGATTCAGGTTGTCTTGCGACATGCGACGGATCGCCCGACGGGTGTCGTGAACGGCCTGACACAACGCAAGGAAGTGAAGTCGCTCGAGCGCGATCGGGCGTTCGGGTTCGGGCAGGTCGTGGGCGAATGCGAGCACAGCTTCCGCCGTGATCTTGGAGCGCGCAAGACGATGGCGCGGCACCAGGCTCGCGTCTGCCCAGGCCTGCAGCTTGCGAATGAGCAGCTGCGCATGCCACGGCGCGAACAGCCTGTCCACGTCGTCCAGGTCCGGGAAACCGAGCTCCATCAACCTCGCGTCACGCGCCTCCAACGCCAGCGTGTGCAACCAACTCCGGTCATGCTCGGTCAGCAACTCCACCACATGATCGAGGCGAGGCTCGTCGTGAATGAGCAAGAGTCGCGCGACCGTCTCCGCGGCCTCCATGTGATCCCCTACGAACTCGAGCAGCCCGCCATCGGGCAACTCGAAGCACTCGTTGACCGGAGCACGGTCGTCCGAAACGGGACGAACCTCGCGGGCGAAGAACAGCGCCACCAGCTCGACAGGCACGTTCGCCACGAATCGCTCCGTGGCCTCGGAAGACCCTATTCGCTCCTGAATCAGGCGCGCGAACCGCGCACGACCGAACTTCCTGCCACGGAAACACGTGAGGTAGACCAGGTCCGACACGCGCTCCGGATGCGTGAGGTTCATCGTCGGCCGAGGCACCCCTACCACCTCGCGCCCACGACCCGCTTCCGTGAGACCCGGCTTGCGCTCTTGCACCTTGCCGGACAACTCCTTCGACGCGACTAAATTCACCTCGACCCCGATCGCTCGCTTGAGCTTCGACGGCTTTTTTTCGATCCCACGCGAGTCCTTGTCAGGCTTCGCCGCGCCAGCCTTGCCCGGGCGCTCGTCTGCCGACGAACGGGCGACCGCTCGCGCCGTCTCATTGTTCCCAAGCTTTTCCGAACGAGAGCCCCGGCCAGCCTCGGACTTCGAAGACCTGGCAGGTTTGCCTGCACGCCGTGATTGGAGGCCCGCCATGCCGCAGGCCTTAATGAACGTGGCGAGATTCGTCAAGGAGTCAAAGGAGTTGTCCGAGAAAGGCCCGCGAATCCCGGGAAAGATCAGGGTGCCGGCTTCCCGTTCCGGCGCCATCAAGGACAACCCCCCCGCCCCGGCTACTCATCCATGGAATCACAGTGCGACGCGTAGACGTGACCCACCATCGTCCCGCCCGGGAACACCACGTCCACCTCGAACGCCACAAAGGCGGCTTCGGGAGGGGTCATCCTGGCTGCAACGGGGGTGAGCGTGACCTGCGTGGCCTTGTCGAACGGGTTGGGTGACAGGGAGCCCTCAAAGTCGAGGAGCGTGACCGGAGTGCCGTCGATCGGCGTAGTGTCCACCGGAATGGAGACGTTGGCGAAGATGACGGTCCGATCGGGAGTGGGGGAGGACTGGGACGGACACGCCGGGTCGCCACCGAAGTGGGCTTCCACGTGGAGGGTCTGCTCGCCATTGTCTGGTAGGTTGAAGCCGAACTGCGCGCGGTCGATCGATACCTCGTCGTTGCCGAAAACGAGCATGAGGAGGGTCTGCGCGCAGGTGTCCTCACAAGTCTCGAACGAAGGTCCCCCATCCGGAGGGGATGTGTCCTCGGACAACGCGTCCTCTGGCAGCGCGGCCTCTGACAATGCGTCCGGAAGAAGCGAATCGGTGAGAGAGGAATCCTCGGGTGTCGCGTCCGGGGACGACGAATCGGGGGAGGAGGCTTCCAGGGAAGACGTGTCGACCGCAGCGTCCTGGGAAGGGGTGGTCTCCTTCGACCCTTCGGAGGAAGAGCATGCAGCAAGCACGACGCAAAGACCCACCACCAAGCGCAACTTCATGCGCGCACTCTAGCCCCAAATTGGGCGCCGTTCGAAGAACGTGCTTGGGCTTGGGACTATCCGAGCCGAAGGCGAGGCGTTTTGGGGTGAGCCGCGGTGAGCGCGGCGAGGGGGCTTTGCGAAAGCCCCCTTAGAAAAACCTAGACCCAAAGCAGCGCGGAGCGCTTGGGACTATCCGAGCCGAAGGCGAGGCGTTTTGGGGTGAGCCGCGGTGAGCGCGGCGAGGGGGCTTTGCGAAAGCCCCCTTAGAAGAAAGCGCGAAGCGCTTGGTTTGGGTCTAGCGCCCCAGCGCTTCGTCCGAAGCCGTTCGCACCTGCTCGAGCAGCTCGCCCGACCCTGCGTCGAACCGCTCGACAGCGGTTTTCGTCACGTCCACGAGACGGTCGACGTCCGGCCGGGTGCCGGACACGAACGGGGTGTGCGTCACCAGCCGCACGAAACGACCGACCGTCCCCTCGGGCGTGGCGTAGTCGCGAAGAAACTGCACCCCGGAGAACCGGTCGAGCACAGCCAGGACCTCGGTCTCCATCGGCGCGTCGCTCGCGCTCAGCATCGCAGCGGTGCGGTTCTGCGCGGGCGAGAAGCAACGATAGTAGTCGTCCAGCCTCGACGGCTCCCGCGCGACGATCCAGGCGTCGAGGATCATTTCTACGAGCACGTGCGCGGCCAGGCTAGCGTGGCGAAGCCCCTCCCACGCGGGCTCGATTTGCGGGGCGAGCCATGCCATGCGCTCCCGAAAGACGGCGTGCCCATGAAACGCTGCGTCGGCGACAAGGTGGCTGCGAATCCCGCGGGCCAGGTCGTTCGCGTCTTGCCCTGGGGTGGCCTCGAGCCTTCGCTGGACGACCAGGGGCAAGGGCCTCCGCGCTAACACGGACCAAAGGTCCGGCAAAGCGGACCCCACACGCGTGAGAGCGGGCGCACCGGAAGGCAAGACGAAGTCATGGGACAGGAAGTTCACGGTCCGCCTTTCCTGCGTGCGGGAGCCGCGGCGCGAGCACTGGAGGCGTGTCCGAGCCGTTCAAAAGCCCTGCGATAGTCCGCGAACGTCCCCCCGTGCCTTTCGGCCTCGAGCACCGCGAGCCCCTCGGCCTCGCCCCCCGTCGCAAGGACGTGCTCCACCCACGCCCACCGCGCGCTCGTGGCGCGAATTTCCGCACGGCCCGCCACGGCACGACGCAACCGCTTGATGTGACGCTCCGCGACGTCCACCCCCGCGAAGGGCGCCGCCTCGAGAGGCGTCCCGAGCTTGGCGCAGAAGGTGGAAACCCCGAGCGAGGTCGGCAACAGCCGGCTCAGGTCGCGCACAAGCAGCGCACACTCGTCGAGGTCTTGCTCGGTCTCCCCGGGCAATCCCACCATGAGATACAGCTTCAATCGCTCGATCTTCGCCTCCCGGCACGCACGGGCGGCCTGCAGCAGGTGCTCGGCTGTGGTTCGGCGCTCCACCGCGTCGCGAAGACGCTGGCTGGCGCCGTCCATGGCCGTGGTGATGGTCTTGTACCCCGCAGAACGAAGAGCGGTCACGAACGGGGGCAGCAACCGCTCAGGACGCAGGCTCGACAACCCGACCTGACACCCTCTTGCCGCAAGGGCGTCCACGATCGACACGATGTCAGGGTGGTCACTCACGGACGCGCCCACCAGCCCCACCTTGCGTGCATCCGCCGGAACCAGGTCCAGAATGCGCTCCGAAGGGACGATGCGCATGCCTCGCCCAGGACGCCCTCTCATCACGCAGTAGTGGCACCGACGCGAGCATCCCCGCACCGCCTCCACGAGGAACATGTCGCGCAATTCCGCGTGCGGGGTCCTGATCGGCGCCCAAGCAGGCAGGTCCTCCCCCCGGCACACACCGGCCAAAGGCACCTGATTACCATGCACCGCAGGGACCCACACCGAGGCCATCCCGGCCAGATCCTCGAGGCGTCGCTGCCGCGAGCCCGGCGCCAACGCACGGTCCAGAAGATCGGCGATGACCCCTTCCGCCTCCCCCACCACGATGGCATCGACGAAGGGCGCGAGCGGTCGCGGGTTCGAAAACGTCAAGGGGCCACCCGCGATCACGAGGGGCGAGCCGTCGTCTCGCTCGGTGCAAAGCAGCGGAATGCCCGCGCGCGCGATCATGCCCAGCATCGACCCCAGCTCGAGCTCGCAAGCCACAGAGAACGCCACCACGGGAAACGCGCTCAGGGGCGCCCCCGTCTCGTACGACGGGTCCGGGCTCCCCTCCCCGAACCGCAACGGGTCGTCAGGCGCGAACACGCGCTCTGCGCTCGCCCTGCCGCTGCCTTGCACGAGCCGGTAGATGGTCTGGAACCCGAGGGAGCTCATCGCCACCCGGTAAGCCGACGGGTAGGCTAGCGCGATCGAGAACGGCGCGACCCTGTCGATGCGCCCTCTCTCTTCAGCAAGGCGTTCGCGTACGGTCTCTCGGATGTCTCGGGGGCGGGGCACGATGGTCGTCTCGACGGCATGGGGCCGTCCGCATCACTTCACCAGGGGGACCTTGGGCACCGACGACGATGCGGCAGGCGCAGAGGCGGAGCCGATGGGATGGGGCCGGGTCTTGCCATCGTACTTGGTCTGATCGAACGTCAGCACGAAGTCCACCTTCGTGGTCTCGCCCGCCTTCACGGTCGCCTTCTTTGTCCCGGATGCGTCGACCGAGGGGAGGAGCGCGTCGACTTGCACGTCACCGACCGGGACGCCCTCGATACGGAAACGGCCATCCAGGCCCGTCACGGCGTGGGTGGGGTACTTGAGCACGAAGACGTCGGCGGACATCCAGGGGCGGTTCATGTTGTCCGCAAGCTCGTACTGCCCCACGCGATGGGGGTAGAGCCTGACAGGATCGGAGGCGATCTCGACTCCCCCCCGACGCCCCTTGGGCACGGCGACCGAAAAGGCGGTGTAGCGGCTGCCATGCAACACGGGGATGAAGCTGTTGGTCTCGTCGAGGTTCTCGACCTCCATGCGCTGCCCGAACGTCAGGGTGAAGGTCCGCGCGGAGAAGGCGCACTTCTCGATCTTCACGTGGATCGCTTCCTCCTTCACGGGGAGGTAGGCCTCGTATCCGGTTACCGCGATGAGCACATCGGCGGCCGCGCGGTTCTTGCCTTCGCGGAACAGCCGACCGTAGGTCCCCTCGGCCCCCATGCAGGCGACGGGCAGCTTCAAGGCGACCTCGGAGGGGGCGTCCCCGCTCATGTGCACGGTTCCCTCGATCGTTCCCGTGGGACCGTCGTAGGGGGCGAGCTTGCGAGGATTGAGCGCGGCTTCGACGTCGCGGACCGGGATGGGGGCGCCGGAGACCGTGGGTACGGGCGCGGCGGATCGGGCAGCGTGCATGTTGAGGATGGACGTGCTCGATGCACTGGCCGCGACGGGGGTGGGCCGGGGCTTGGGGTCGCAGCCGCCAACCAGCATGGCAGCTCCGAAGGGAATGACGCCAACGCAGAAGGCGATCAGGGCGTGAGAAGCTCGCATGGCGTGGGGTATAGCAAAACCCTTGCCGGAGGGTGGCCATTGTGTGGGGCGAGGCGGGTGGGAATCGGGGGAGAGACGGCTATCGAGCCGCGAGGAGCGCAGCCTCGAGGGTCCCGCTGGGAAGCAGGCCGAGGAGGACGACGAGAACGGCGGAGATGAGCAGGGCGGTGGCAACGTACCCGGAGCGCATGGGCGTGGCGATCGGGGCGCCGGGTTCCGGCTCCTTCATGTACATGTAGACCATGACGCGAAGGTAGTAGTACGCGGCCACGACGCTGTTGAGCAGACCGATGACGGCGAGCAGCACGAAGCCGCTGTCGATGGTCACGCGGAACAGGTAGAACTTCCCGAAGAATCCGGCCAGGGGCGGCACGCCGGCGAGCGAGAGCATGAAGAGGGAGAAAGCAAAGGCCACGGCCGGGTGGCGTCGACCGAGGCCGGCGAGGTCGTCGTAGCTGACGGCTTCGGCGCCGCGGCTTCCGCACCAGATCAGCGTACCGAAGGCCCCCACGGTGGAGACGGTGTACACGAGCAGGTAGAAGATGATGCTCGCTTCTGCTTCCTGCGGCGCCTTGGTGGCTGCGACCATGGCCACCAGCAAGTAGCCGGCGTGCGCGATGGACGAGTACGCGAGCATGCGCTTGACCGAATCCTGGCGCCCTGCGATCACGTTGGCGATGGTCATGGTGGCGACGGCGAGGGTCGCCACCACGGGAGGCCAACCCGTGCCCCAGGAAGCGGTCTTGGGGTCGGCGAAGGCGATGAGCAGGACGCGCAGCATCAGGGCGAAGGCAGCGGCCTTGACTGCGACCGCCATGTAGGTAGTGGCGGGGGTCGGCGCGCCCTCGTAGGCGTCGGGGGTCCACATGTGGAAGGGCACGGCGCTGACCTTGAACGCGAGTCCCACGAGGATGAGGATGAGGCCGACGATGACCAGGGGTACCGCGTTGTCGTAGGCGACGACGAGCAGGTCCTGGGGCGCCTCGCTGTTGGGCTGTGCGAACCGGAGGCCGGTGTTGGCCAGTTGGGAGCCGATGCCCGCGAGGTCCGTGTGGCCCGTGGCGCCGTAGAGCAGGGCGCCTCCGTAGAGCAGGAGGGCGGCTGCGAAGGACCCGAGCAGGAAGTACTTGAGGGCGGCTTCGACGGCCCTGGGCGAGCCGCGCCGGAAGGCGACCATGGAATAGACGCCAAGGGACATGGCCTCGAGGCCGATGAAGATGGTGAGCAGATCTGCGGCCGCCGCGAGAGCCATGGCGCCCACGGTGGACAGCAGCAGCAAGGGGTAGAACTCGCCGCGATCGAGATTGTGCTCCGGCAGGTACCCGCCCGCGAGCAAGCACGACAGGGCCCCACCGAGTGTGAGAATCACGAAGAAGAACAAGCTGAACCGGTCGATGAGCAGGTACGGCGCGAGCGTGGCGAGATCGGGGAGGTTCTCGGGGCCGTGCAGCCACACGCCGATGGCCGAGAGGGCGGACGCGAAGAGCACGACCGCAGAAGACGCCGCCAAGCTGGCGGACGGTGACTCGACGCGCTCGTCCCGGAACTTGGAGAGCGCTTCGATGAGCATCAGAAGAAGAGCGCCGACGGCCACGATGAGCAGCGGCGACAAGCCGAGAAGGATGTCCGCAGTCACTTGCTCTCCTCCTTGATCGCGAGAGCGCCGCCCTCGGAGCCCTTGCCGTCCGCCTTGGGACCCGGCCCGCCCTCGTCCAGGGCCTCGAGCGTTTTCATCAGCGCGTCGCGCGAAGGACCGGATAGGTTGCCCGCAAGCACCTCGTTGGTCAGCAGCCGGGCCGGACCCCCTACTGCCCCCTGCGCCTCGTTCCACACCAACCGGTTGCGCGTGTGGAAGTCCGACACCGCCTGGCTCGAACGGCTCAAGAACGTCGACGGGAACAGACCGATGACGAAGACCATGATGACCAGCGGGGCCAAGGCCACGCCCTCGCGGATGGTCAGGTCCGGCAGGTGGAAGTTCTTCGGGTTCTTCAGTGGCCCGAAGAAGACCTTTTGCACCACGCTCAGCATGTACACCGCGGCGAGGATGACGCCGAAGGCCGCCAGCGCCGCATCCACCCAGTGGAACTTGCCCAGGTACGGCGACGTGTACGTGCCCATGATGACCATGAATTCGCCCACGAACCCGTTGGTGCCCGGCACGCCCACGCTCGCCATGGTCATGATGAGGAAGACGGTGGCATACACGGGCATCACCTTGGCAAGACCGCCGAACTCGGAGATCTCACGGGTGTGGCGACGGTCGTAGAGCACACCGACGAGCAAGAAGAGCGCGCCGGTGGAGATGCCGTGGTTGACCATCTGGAGCAGCGCGCCTTGGGTGCTCGTATGGGTGTTGGCGAACAGGCCCAGCATGACGTAGCCGAGGTGGGCCACGGACGAGTAGGCGACGAGGCGCTTGAAGTCGTCTTGCTTCCAGGAGCAGAGGGCGCCGTAGATGATGCCGCCGAGCACGGCGACGCCGGCGAGGTTGGCCGCCTGGCTTCCGGCTGCCCAGGGGAACAAGCCCATGGCGAAACGCATGTACGCGTAGGTCCCCATCTTCAGCAAGACGGCCGCAAGGATGATGGAGCCGCCCGTGGGCGCCTGCACGTGCGCGTCCGGCAACCAGGTGTGCACCGGGAACATCGGCACCTTGATGAAGAAGGCGATCGCGAAGGCCCAGAAGCACAGCAGCTGGGTGTGCTGGGGCAGCAGCACCTTGTTGAGCGCCAGCAGGCTGAAGCTCACCTCGCCCGTGAGCTGCGAGTACGTGTAGACGAGGTAGATGATGGCCGCGAGCATCAGCACCGAGCCGGCCATCGTGTAGATGAAGAACTTGAGCGCGGCCTTGATTCGGTCCTGGGAACCCCACACGCCGATCAGCAAGTACATCGGGATCAGCATGAGCTCCCAGAACACGTAGAACAGGAACAGGTCGAGCGAGACGAACGCCCCAAGCATCGCCGCCTGCAAGAACAGGAACGAGAAGCAGAGGTCCTTGATGCGCGTCTTGATCGACCCGAACGTCACGTACGCGGCGATCGGCGTGATGAAGGTCGTGAGCATCACCAGCCACAGGCTGATCCCGTCGACCGCCACGTGGTAGCGAATGCCGAACGCGGGGATCCAGTCCTGCACGTAGACGAAGTGCCACCCCGTGGACATCGGCACCTGAAGCAGCCACAGAGATGCCAGCAGGTCGACGAGCAGGATGCCCAGGGTCAGGCCGCGCAAGAACTTCGGGGACTGGCGGGGCATGAACAGGATGAAGAACGACCCCACCAGAGGCAGGCCGATCAGGACGTTGAGCAAGTGGGGCCACTCACCCGGCGTCTCCTCGACGGCCGTGGCGCCAGGCCAGACCCACATCACGAACATCACGAGCAGGGCGGAGATCAGGCCGATGCCCGCTCGCTCGCCCCAGGACGGACGCTTCGGAACCAACGCGCCGAACGCTCCCGCCGCAAGCGCGGGCCACAGGTCAAGCAAGGAACCGAGGGAGGGACTCATGGCGACACCTCGATGGGCACGGTCATCCCGACCTGGTCCGGCTTACTCTTGTCCGGCAAGGGCCGACGCAGCACGATCTCCTTGACCTCCGTCATCTTGAACACGTTCTGCACCTCGACCCGCACCTTCATCTCCTCCCCCGGCGGCACCTTCACCTGCACCTTCTGCAGCAACGTCCACGTCTCATCCTGCTCCAACCGAGGATTGTCCCACGTGCCGTCACCGTCCCGGTCCCACCGGTACTTGTACCCAAGTCCCGGAGCTGCCTCGACCACGTACATCCCCCCGGGCTCGTCCTTGCTCACCACAAGCTCCCCATGCGCCGTCGCAAAGAAAGCGCCCATGGCGAACAACCCGACAACCATCACGGCCGCGTACATCTGCACGCGTCCCGTCTGGAACGACCGGAACAACGATCCGAAGGACTGCACCACCAGCGCCGTCAGCCGCGCCAGCACGCCGTCGATCACCCACTTGTCGAACAGGGCCGCCGTCTCGGCGAGAGAATCGATCGCACCGAGCACGGTGGCCTCGTACAGTTCGTCGATGCGCCACTTGTCGAGCACCAGTCGGTACAAGCCGCCGGCGGCCTTGGCGGCCTGCCGGGCAGGCTCCCCGCCCTTGACGTAGTAGACCCAGTAAGCACCCACCGAACCGATGAGGAAGGCGAGCACACCGGGGATGAGCAAGAGGTGCTCGAGCTTCGTGAGCTCCTCGCCTTTCTCGATGGCCGTCACGAGCTTGAGGCCGCTCTGCATCGAGGGCTCGACCCAGTGGGCAAAGGGCGTGAGGTGGAACGGCCCCGCGTTGAGCCAGCCCACGAACAGCGCGAAGAACGCGAGCACGACCAAAGGCACCCACATCGTCCAGGGGGACTCGTGGGGAACCGGCCCGTCCGCAGGCTTGTCGTGGTGGTCGTGGTGGTGACCCGCGTGGGGATCCTTCCAGCCCGGGACGATGCGCCACCCGCGGAAGTCTCCGTAGAAGGTCAGGAACACCGTGCGCATCATGTAGAAGGCGGTGAGGATGGCCGCGGTGACACCCACGACGAACAGGCCGGTGGAGAACCACTCGGGGATCTGCAGGCCCTGAATGACGAGCTCGCGCGCCTCCGGGGAGAGCTGCCCGCCGGTCTTCTCCATCGCGTTGCGAAGCGCCAGGTCCTTGAGCAACCCCGAGGCCTGGATGCGGTTGACGAAGGTCCGAAACAGAATCTCGTCCTTGGAGAAGAAGCCCGCCGTGAGCGGCAAACCGATGATGGCGGCGGTGGCCGCCACGTAGGTCCAGAAGGTGTAGGGCATGTACTTGCGCAGACCACCCATGTTGCGCATGTCCTGCGACGCGTCGGTGTCGTGGACGCGGGCGTGCATGGCGTGGATGACGGAGCCGGCGCAAAGGAACAAGCAGGCCTTGAAGAAGGCGTGGGTGACCACATGGAACATGCCGGCGGTGAAGGCGCCCACGCCAACGCCCATGAACATGAAGCCCAGCTGGCTGACGGTGGAGTAAGCCAGGACCTTCTTGATGTCGTGCTGGACCAGGCCGATGGTGGCGGCGAACAAGGCGGTGAGGGCGCCGATCCCCGCGACGACCATCATCGCCGTGGGCGACAGCACGAAGACGAAGCTCATGCGGGCCACGAGGTACACGCCCGCGGTGACCATCGTGGCAGCATGGATGAGGGCGGAGACGGGGGTGGGACCGGCCATGGCGTCGGGGAGCCACACGTACAGAGGAATCTGTGCGCTCTTGCCGGCACAACCGAGGAACAAGGCCAGACCGATGAGGGTGGCGTAGCTCACAATCACGGGGCCGGAGAGCGCGTCGGGGAGCCAGGCGGGCGCGGCGCCGATGGGCCAGATCTGCAGCTCGTTGAACAGCTCGGGAGCCTGGGCCTCGATGCCGGACCAGGACAGGCTGCCCGTGGTGTGCAGGATCATCGCCATCGCGACCAGCAACCCGAAGTCACCGATGCGGTTGGTGATGAAGGCCTTCTTGCCCGCGGACGCGTTCTTGTCCGACTCGAACCAGAACCCGATGAGCAGGTAGCTGCACAGGCCCACGCCTTCCCACCCGACGAACAGGATGGGCAGGTTGTCGCCGAGGATGAGCACGAGCATCGCGAAGATGAACAGGTTCAGGTAGGCGAAGAAGCGGTGGAAGCTCGGGTCTCCCGCCATGTACCCCGTGGCGTACAGGTGGATGAGACCGCCCACTCCGGTCACCACGAGCATCATCGTGGCGCTGAGGCTGTCGATCGAGAAGACGACGTCGATGCTGGTGGTTTCGAGGGCGACCCAGCGCCAGGCGTTCCAGACGAACTTGACGTGGGGGACGGGCGCCCCTTCGGCGAGGCCTGCGGCCGCTTCGTGCACGCGGAAGTAGAGCAGGGTGAAGGCAGCGACGGAGGCGAGGAAGGATCCGCCGACTGCTGAGAGGGCCATGGTGCGCACACCCTCGGGTCCGAGCCTTCTGCCGAAGATCCCGTTGATGAGGGCTCCGAGCAGGGGAAGGCCGAGGATGACCGCGATGAGCGGGAAGTTGTCTTCGGGGTTGGGGAACAGCGAGAGCAAAAACTCCATCGGGGTCTCCAGGGCGCTCAGTTCTTGAGGAGGTCGACCGAATCGGTTCGCACCGTGCGCTTGAGGCGGAACAGCGCGACCACGATGGCGAGACCCACGGCGGCCTCAGCAGCCGCCACCGCGATGATGAAGAACGCGAACATCTGACCGACGTGGTGATCCGCATGCCAGCGGTTGAACGCGACCAGAGTCAGGTTCACGGCGTTGAGCATCAGCTCGATGCTCATGAGCGCGATGAGCGCGTTGCGTCGTGCGAGGAAGCCGCAGGAGCCGATGACGAACAGGACGGCCGCGACGACGAGGTAGAATTCGAGGGGAATGGAGGTCACGGGGTCGCCTCCTTGGACTTGGACTCGGGCTTGACGTGACGGGTGCGGGCGACCGCCATGACGCCGACGATGGCTGCGGTCAGCAGCACACCGACGAGCTCGAAGGCGACGACGCCGTCGGTGAACATGACTTTGCCGAGCGCGCTGACGGAGCCGAACTCGGAGCGAGGCAGGTCGAAGATGTGGGGCCCGCCCAGGCCGATGCGGGCCACGAGGATGGCCGCGATGATGGCGCTGAGGGCAAAGAGCCCCGCGCCGATCACCCGGGTCCAGAGGGATCTCTTGTCATGGCTCGATTCGCCTTGGCCGCCGAGGAGCATGATGACGAAGACGAAGAGGACGACCACGGCGCCGGCGTAGACCATCACCTGGATGGCCGCGAGCAGCTGGGCGGAGAGCGTGACGTACAGGCCGGCGATGCCGAAGATGGTGGTCATCAGGGACATGGCGGCGCGAATGGCGCTCTTGGAAGCGACGGTTCCCAGCGCACCGGCGATGGCCAGCAGCGCGGAGAGGTAGAACAACCCCTGTTCGACGACGGTCGCTATCATAGGGCCAGCCTCCCGGTGGACGACTTGCCACCCGTGCGGACGTATTCCTCGAGTTCTTTTCGGAACTTTCGGAGGAAGCCGAGCATGGGCATCGAGGCGCCTTCCCCGAAGGCGCAGATCGTGTTGCCCATGACGTTGGAAGCGATCTCGTGAAGCAGGTCCAGCTCCTCGAGGGTGGCCTTGCCGGCCACGATCTTGTCGAGGATGCGCATCATCCATCCCATGCCTTCGCGACAGGGGGTGCACTGGCCGCAGGACTCGTGCTTGTAGAAACGCATCAAGTTGTGCATGGCGAGCACGGGGCAGGCTTGGTCGGACAGCACGATCGCGCAGGTGGTGCCGGCCATCGTGCCGAGGTTGCGCATCGTGTCCACGCCGATGGGCACGTCGAGCTGAGGCTTGCCGTGCCATTCGTGCAGGATGGACTTGGGGTCGGGTGCGTCGACGATGTCGTCGGGACGGATGATGGGGCAGGAGGACCCGCCGGGGATGACGCCGAGCAGGTTGGTTCCCTCGGGCAATCCACCCCCAAGGTCATAGATGAGCTCTCGCAGCGTCAGCCCGATGCACGCCTCGTACACGCCAGGCTTGTTGACGTGACCGCTGACGCCGTAGAGCCGGCACCCGCCGTCGCCGAACTTGTGGAGCGCGGACAGCTTCGAGAATTCCTCTCCGCCCATCTCGATGACCGTGGGACAGGTGGCGATCGACTCGAGGTTGTTGACGGTGGTGGGACAGCCGAAGGCGCCGCACTGCGCCGGGAACGGGGGACGAAGCCGAGGCTCGCCGCGCTTTCCCTCGAGCGAATTGAGCAACGCGGATTCCTCGCCGCAGATGTAAGCGCCCGCGCCAGTATGCACGAACACGTCGACGGGGTGGTCCACGCCGAAGGGCTTGGGACCGAGGAAGCCCTTGTCACGCGCCTCTCGAATGGCTCCCCATAGGCGCTCCTTGGACAGGTGCAGCTCGTGGCGAACGTAGATGTAAGCCGCATGGGCCCCTACGGCGTAGCAAGCGATGATGCACCCTTCGACGATGCGATGCGGATCGAGCTCCATGAGCGTGCGATCCTTGAAGGTTCCCGGCTCGCCTTCGTCCGCGTTGACGACGAGGTAGGACGGCTTGTCGCCGCCCTTGGGCATGAACCCCCACTTGACGCCCATGGGGAATCCAGCGCCACCTCGCCCGCGCAGGTTGGCTTTCTTCGCCTCGTCGACGACCTGGTCACGGGTCATGCCGAGCGCCTTGCGCGCGGCTTCATAGCCACCGCTGGCCAGGTACACCTCCAGCTTGTGGCTGTCGGGAACGTCGTAGTTCTTCGTCAGAATCTTGACCGGCTTCAGCATGGCCGCTCCCGGACTCCTTGGGGCAATCGCCCCTTCAACCGGACTTGCCCACGAGATCGTCGAGGATCTTGTCCACTTGCTCGAGCGTCAGGTTCTCGTGATAGGTCTTGTCCACCATGATCATTGGGGCCTGACCGCACGCGGCCAAACACTCCGCCGTGCGCAACGTGACCTTCCCGTCCTTGGTCGTCTCGCCTTCGTGGATCCCAAGACGCTTCTCGCAGTGGTGAAGCACCTTGTCCGCCCCGCGAAGCGCGCAAGACAGAGTGCGACACACCCATATCTCGTGCTTGCCTACGGGCTCCTGGTTGAAGAGCGAGTAGAAGGTAGCCACCCCCTTCACGTGCGCCGTGGGCAACTCACACTTGCCCGCGACGAACGCTATCACGTCGCTGTCGACCCACCCGTGCTGCTCCTGACACAAATGCAGGAGCGGAATGCAGGCGGCTTGCTTGTTGGGGTAGCGCGAGAAGATCTCCTCCATCTCGCGTTCGCGTTCCGGATTCAGAGCGAAAGACATGGCGGGAACCCATGCGCCGATCACGGGCAAATCACCGCGCGGCGCCTCAGGAAGTCGGCGGACGCTAGTGTTTGCCTCACCCGTGTGTCAAGCGCATCGCGTCACCCATGCGCGCGAACGGTCGATCCCCGGGAGGCTCGCCGACCGCCCGCGATTCGTACATTCGCCGCATGCCTAGCACGAATGGGATCGTGGCGAAGTCGGAGCGCACTTGCCCCGATCCTCGGGAAGAACAGACGGTCCCCACCATCTTTTACCCATCGCCATCATGTTGCGCTTGAGAATCGATGACGGGTGCGTGTAGGCTGCCCGCGCGCTTCCAAGATGGAAGGCGTTCCTCGCAAGCACTCGCCGGAGGTGTGGTGTGTTCTGTCCAAATTGTGGGACCCAGAATCCTGAGACCGCAACGGCTTGCACGAAGTGCGGTTTCAACCTGAAGGGTGCCGCCGCTCCCAAGTTCAAGGGCACGATGCTCATGATGAACACGCCCGGAGGGGCGCCAGGAGCGGCTCCGCCTAGACCCGCACCGCCGTCGCCGGCTGCACCGGCGGGTGAGCCACCGAAGAAGCCCGCCTTCAAGGGCACCATGGTGATCGGAGGGGCTCCGCCGCCTCCGGCGGCTCCCATGGGCGCACCGCCTCCCCCGATGCACGCGCCGCCCGCGGCTCCCCCCATGGACTTCGGTGCCCCGCCGCCTGCGCCGCCTGCAGCACCGCCCATGGACTTCGGCGCTCCGCCTGCAGCACCGCCCATGGACTTCGGCGCCCCGCCGGCGGCACCGCCCATGGACTTCGGCGCCCCGCCGCCTGCTCCTCCCATGGACTTCGGCGCCCCACCGGCTGCCCCGCACATGGACGCGCCCCCTGCGTTCGGCGGTGACTTCGGCGCCCCGCCTCCCGCCCCAATGGGCGCTCCCGAGCCCCCTCCGGCTTTCGGCGCTCCGGACCCCTACGGCGCCCCGGCGGCTTTCGGAGCCCCGGACCCCTACGGCTCCCCGCCGGCTTTCGGTGGCCCGCCAGCCCCCGCCCCCGCGTTCCCTGCCCCCGGAGGGCCCGCTCCCTATGCCGACCCCCCGCCCGCTGCGCCCTACGGCCAGTACGGCGCCGCTCCCCAGCAAGCCATGGTCCCCATGGGCAACCCAGGAGTCCCCATGCAAGCGATGCCCATGGGCGGAACCGGCCCCAAAGGCCAGACCCGCAACCCCATGATGGTCCTGCTCATCTCGATGTTCTGCTTCCTCTACGGCATCTACCAGTACTACGTGATGGTCGGTGAGCTCAAAGAGTACCTGCAGACCGACGAGATCAACCCCATCCACATGTTCATCCCGGTGCTCAACATCCTGATGCTCTTCAAGCTCCCGGGATGGGTGCTCCAGGCCAAGCAGCGCGCCGGCGTCCCCAACCCGGAAGTCGCCAACATCCTCTTCTACTGGTTCTTTGGCCTGTACTACCTGCCCAAGGACCTCAACGAAGTGTGGAATCCCACCGGACAGCTCACCGCCTGACCCCCCTGCTCCGTCGCACCGGGATCGTCCTCCTCATCGTCGCCGCCATGGCCACGGTAGCGTGGCTTGAGGTCGCGCTCTGCCCCATGGCCGTGATCCTTCACGTCCCGTGCCCCGGATGCGGCATGACCAGAGCCACCCTCGCCGCCCTGCACGGCGACTTCGCCACCACCTACCGCTACCACCCCCTCGCCATCCTCATGGTGCCCTTGCTTGGCGCCTATGCCGCAGCCCACGCCCTGTCCTACATCCGCCACGGCGTGTCCCAGGTTGACACCTTCGTCACCGGCAAGTGGATCGATCGCGGCATCCTCCTGCTTCTGATCGCCATGGTCGGCGTCTGGGTCGCTCGCTTCTTCGGCGCCTTCGGTGGCCCAGCCCCCGTGTGAGCCCACCAGCGTACCCGTCGCTCCCCGCCCCAACAAACGCTAGGCTCCGCCTCGGTGCAAGTCCTCGACCTCATCCTCGGCGCTGCCCTTTCCATGGGCCTCACCTACGGCCTCGTGCGCTTCGACCGACTTCGCATCTCCCCCTCCTGGAGCCAGCGAGGCTGGAACGCCGCCACCACCGGCGCCGCCATCTTCACCTTCGCCCCCCTGTGCATCGTCGCCCACTTCTGGGTCACCCGGCGATCTGCCCTCGGCCTCGCACAAGGCTTCGGCGCCCTGCTGCTGCTACTCGCAGCCCAAACCGCCCTCTCCGTGCTCTACGACCAGGCCGGCCTCCTGTCGCTCGTCTTCCTGCTCGTCTTCCAACCCGCCGGTCTCGCCGTCGTCTTGCCCGTCGCCCTGCTCCCCGCCCTCACCCCGTGACGAATCGCACGCACGGTGCTACCTGTCCCAATCGCAAGGAGTGTCCACGTGCCGGTCTACGAATACGTCTGTGATGCCTGCCAGCACGAGTTCGAAGAGCTCGTCTACTCCAACGACGAAATCATCGCCTGCCCTCGATGCAAGAGCGAGAAGGCCTCCAAGGTCCTGAGCCGCTTCGCCTTCAAGTGCGGGTCGACGTTCCGATCGTCTTCCTCCAGCGGCGATTCCTGCTGCGGTTGCCATCCCGGACCCGGCGGTTGCGGAGGCTGCAAGCACTGACGGTGGCGTGGGAGGCCCAGGTTTGCCACGCGGCGGTGCGCACACGCGCTGTCAACCTCCGAACCAACCCCTTCTGTGCCTTCTGCGTCCTCTGTGGTTCTCCGGATGGCTGGGGCTCGAAGAGACTACTTGGGCACGGGCGGGACGTAGATGTCGTTGAGTTGCACGACGCTCTCGCCTGCCGGATACCCGTAGGACACGTTGCTCGTGAACGACACCGTCTCGGTCGTTCCCCATCCCCACACGGTGAGCCCGAACGGACCTTCGGACGTCATCTCGTGGCGCCCGTTGTCGCACCCACCCTGCGGTTCGAAGTCGTGTCGCACGAGGTCCAACCTCGTGAACTGGTAGCGCCCCTCCGTGCCCACCGGCTCCCACCCTCCCAGCGTCCCCGCGCACGGCAGCTCCACGTCCGCGAACCCGCCCGCCCCCTTCTCGCGAATCACCACGAGGTTCGTTTCCGGATACGTCGGGTCCGTGAAGAAGACGTAGCGCTGCAGGTACTGCTTCGGGGGTACCAGCCGCACGAAGTCCGGGTCCCCATACCCCTCCTTCACCGTCTTGGAGCCTGACATGTACGAGGCCACGAGAAACGGGTGGTCGGCTCCCTGGCTGCGAACCACGAAGGGCTGCCCCGCCGCCAGCTCCACCACCTCGCCGAACTGCAACGCCTGGGACGGGTGCGTGCTCGGCGGGTCGAACGAAAGCTGCGTACCGTCCACGGCGCCGATGATGCGATACCCCACCGCTTCCGACGTGGTCGAACGCTGCCGGTAGGGGACGGCCACGTACTCGCTCCCGAGCGCCTTGACCGGAGGAATCTGCTGCTCGGCGTGGTCGCAATAGTCCTTGTCGACCGGCAGCTGCATGCACTCGTGCCCCGCCATCAGCGCGATCGGTTTCGTGCTCTCGATCGCGCTGCCCGTCAGCTCGTCCGCTTGCGTGATCTGCACTTGTTGTCCCCGGTCGAGCTGGATCGTCAAGAGCTCGTTGGCCTCCGTGTTCGCCACCCCCGTGCCTCCTGCCACGGCCACCTTCGGCAAGATCCGCACTTCGGTGCCGTCGTTCATGGCGACGATGTTGAGCGACGGCTCGGTCCCCATGTTGGCGCTTCGGAAGGCATTCACGGCGACGTAGTTCGTGTCCCATACGGCGGTGGGGAGCAGCAGAGAGGCCCCGGTCACGGCCGCGTTGCCTCCGCCGTAGGGAAGGACCTGGTAGGCGACTACGGGCACGTCGCTGACCACGTGAAAGGCGTACCCCTTTCCGGTGCCCTTCACCTGCGCGGCGCCGTTGGTGAGAGCGGGGGTCTCGGGGCATTCGACGGCGCCCGCGGGATTGTCCCCTGGCCCGGCAAGGAACAGGATCGCAACCTCCCCCGGTGGGATTCCCGTCGATGGGTCGTAGGGCTCGTACGCGAGGTCGGTCCCACCGCCCTTCGGCAGGTAACCGAACTGTTCGGCAGGAAGCGGCGATCCGTGGAAGTCCACGGTCACATGGGCTGCCGTGGGCCACGAGTTCGCGATGAACACGGCGAAGCACCCGTTCACCGCGTTCGCGTAGCCGTCCATCACGACGGGAAAGTACTCGCATCCGACGCTGGACCGCACGGCGTCCGCCGCCTGGCACGCGGGAAGACACGCACCGTTCGCGCACATCTCCTGCAACGAGCACATCTGCACGATCTCGTCGTCGCAGCCGACCACCGCGCGGTAGTCCGCAGAGCATGCGAGGGGGCACCCGTCGGCGGCATCCGGGGACGTTCCACCCGAGCCCTCTTCGCCTGCGTCCGTGGACGCTCCTGCGTCACCGCCCGCGTCCATGGACGTTCCGCCCGCTCCCCCGAGGTTCTGATCGCCCGACCCGGCGGAGCAAGAGACCAGCACCCACCCCGCCGAGGCAAGGGTCCACAAGCAAAGGGAAACGCGTCGCAACATGGGTTCACCTCGAGGTGTCTGTCCTCAGCCTCGCGCTCGTGACCAGTGGCCACGCAAGCACACCTTAGTACAAGTCACACGCTTCGCCATTTCGTATCCGAGGCGAAGGCCGGCGCGGGTGCCGCTCTCAGCCCCTCCAGATCGCAATCACGACCGTCGCCACATACACGACGGTGGTCGCCAGCCAGACGAGCCCGCGCACACGCATCCCTTCCACATGGGCCCAGTACAGAGACAGCGGCGGCATGAGCAAGCCCGAGAGCGCGCGCCACGGGTGCTTGCGACGCACCAGGCCGGCCAGGATCGCGAGCTGGGACGTGACCATCAGCGCAAACGCCGTGGCAATCACGAAAACCAGGAGCAGGTCGGACATGGGGGAGCGCCGGGCGCATCCTACGACGCAAGTCCGCGAGCGGCCACCCCTGCCACGCTCGGCGGTCGCAAGCCTCTTCCTTCGTGCGTCCGGAGGCGAGCGAGTCGACCGGCCAATTCGACGGGGAGCGCAAACCGCCTCGCAATGGACGAGACAGCCGCGCGGCTTCAGGTATGCTCACCCACCGTGTCCAGGATTCAAGCCTTCGCCTTCGCCTTCGTCGGCGCCGCTGCCGCCCTCGCCGCGTCGCTTCCTTGCCCCGTGACCGCCGAAGCGGCTGCCCCCTCCCCACCCCTGCTCGATGTGCAGCAACTCAAGCCTGGCGACAAGGGCTACGGCCTGACGGTGTTCTCCGGGACGGAGCCCGAGCGGTTCGACGTCGAAGTGATCGGGGTGCTCTCCAACTTCCTGCCGCACCAGGACCTCATCCTCGTCAAGACGGATCACCCGCGCCTGCAAGTTGCCAAGGTCGTGGCCGGAATGAGCGGGAGCCCGGTGTTCATCAACGGAAAGATGGTGGGGGCGTACGCGTACGGCTGGCAGTTCGGCGAGGAGTCCGTCGCGGGCGTCACGCCGATCGGCGCGATGCTCGACGAGCTACGGCGACCGATCCCGCCGGAAGCCATTCAGCCCTTGCCCGGCACCGCTCCCGCAAAGGCCCAGGGAAAGAGCGCGCGTGCGCATCACCCCTCTGGGCACCGGTTCTCGGGAAACCTCACCGGCTACTCGATCGAAGAACACGCGCGGCAGGTCGCGGCTTTCGCAGCGCCTCCCGCAGCAGACAGCGGACTCCGCCCCGTGGCCGTCGCCACGCCGGTCATGATCGGTGGCATGAGCGACGCCTCCCTGTCGCTGCTGCGGCAGAACCTTTCGCCTCTGGGCCTCGAGCCGATCCAGGGCGGAGGTGGTGGCCGAACCGAAGCCGACGCCCCCTCTCGCTTCGTCGACGGCGGCGCCATCGGGGTCCAGCTCATCGCGGGGGACATCTCGGCCGCAGGCATCGGAACCGTCACGCGCGTCGAAGGCAACCGCCTCGTCGCCTTCGGCCACCCCATGATGAACTCCGGCGTGTCGCGCTTGCCCACCGCCATCTCGCGCATCCACTGGATCCTCGCCTCCACGATGCGAAGCTTCAAGATCGGCACGCCCATCCGCCCCGTCGGCGCCCTCGTCAACGACCGGCAAGCCGCCATCGTCGTCGACTCCGGCGTGCAGGCCCCCATGATCCCGCTGGAGCTAGACATCCGCGGTGTCGAAGGCGCCCCCCATCCGCGCTGGACCATGCAGATCGCCCGGGAGCGCTTCATGGCCCCCCTGTTCCTCGCTGTCGCCGTCGGCAACGCCATCGACGCCACCACCTCGGAACGTCGCGACGTGTCGTGGCACGCCCTCACCACCCTGCGGGTGCGGGGTCACGGCGAGGTGACGCTGCACGACTTCGGCGTGGCCGTGGGAGGAACCCCGGATGCCGGGGCCTTCATGCGATCACGCGCCGTCAACGCGATGGGAAGCCTGCTGAGCAACCCGTGGGAGCCTGTCGACATCGAGAGCATCCGCACACGCGTGGACATCCGGTTCGCCCGCGACCTGTTCGAGCTGCGCGGCGCCGTGCCCCTCGAAATGGAGGTCGAACCCGGCCGCAAGGCCCGCATCCGCCTCCAACTCGTCCCCTACGCCGGTCCCCCCGAATTCCGAACCGTCGAGGTGGACATCCCGCGCGAGCTCGCCGGCAACACCGTCGAAATCGAGATCAACCCCGGTCACCAGGAGGCTCCGCCCGTAGCCATCCCCGAGAGCGTCTCCGAGTTGCTCTCCGTCTTGCCTCGACAGTCCTACGCCCCGGACTCCCTCGTAGGGGCCGTTCGCGTCGGCGGTCACGGGGTCGCCTTCCGCGGGCAGGTCGCCACGCGCCTGCCCCCAGGCGCACTCGACACGCTTCGCCCCGTCGCCTCTTCGATCGGCCCAGAACCCGTCCCCTCTTACGCGCGCACCGTGATTCCGCTCGGCAAGTTCGTGATCGGATCGACCAGCGTCCGAATCCGCGTGCGCGACGTCCTTCGCTAAGCCCATGGAGCACAGGTTGCCAATGAATCGTACGTCCGTTCTCGCACGTCTCGCAGCACTGCTGACCGCCACCGCTGCGTTGGTGCAAACCCAGGATGCGTCTGCGGTGGGAACGCGGGCATTCCGTCTCGACACGCTGGAGGAACTCAAGGGGGGTGAGCTCGAGGGCACCAGCGTGGATTCGCTCGGTCGCGTGCGCGCCGGCTTGGTGCTCGGGAGCCTGCCCATGGCCGACACGTCCGCCGTGTGGTGTTCGCTGGTGATGCCTGACGGCTCCGTGCTTCTCGGGACGGGCAACGACGGCAAGGTCTTCCGCGTGCAGGGCGGCCAGGTGTCGGAGTACGCCACGACGGGGCAGATGGCGGTCACGTCGCTCGCGCTCGACGCGGGGGGCAAGGTGGTGGCAGGCACGATTCCGAACGGGAAGGTATTCACCCTCGAGGGGCAGGGAGCTGCCAAGGAGTTGGTGTCGCTGCCGGGCACCGAGCACGTGTGGGCGCTCGCGCTGGATCCGAAGACGAAGGCGTTGTTTGCGGCGACCGGACCCGAGGGCAAGCTGTTCCGTCTCGGCGCTGGTGGGACGGCTCAGGTCCACTTCGACAGCGAGGAGGCGCACCTGATCTCGCTCGTGGCGGCACCGGATGGCACCCTGTTCGCCGGCTCGAGCGGCAACGCCCTGCTGTTCAGGGTCACGGGGCCTGGCCGCGCCACGGTGATGCACGACTTCCCGGGCGACGATGTGAAGGCCTTGGCGCTGGCGACCGACGGACGTCTCTACGCGATCGCCAACGAGCACGTCACGGCGCCGACGATTCCGCGGACGAATCAGTCGAACGCAGACAAGTCACCCGGCCCCGGGAAGGCGGACCGGTCGGTCCCCAAGCCCGGCAAGGGACGCCTCGTACGGTTCGACACCGACGGCCGCGTGGAGGAGATGTTGTTCGACGGCGAGACGCACTTTCAGTCCCTGGCGCTCGGGGACGATGGTCTGCCGTACGTGGGGACGGCGAAGGACGGGGAGGTGTACGCGGTGGACGACGCGCGCACGTCGATGTTGATGGCGGACACGCCGGAGCGGCAGGTGGGGGCGCTCGTGGTGGCCGGTCGGACGAAGTTCGTGGCGACGACGGACCCGGCGGTATTCCACCCGGTGCGCTCGGTGGGCGGGCCGGACGCGGTATGGAACAGCCCGGTGCTCGACGCGGGGCTGCGTGCCGCCTTCGGCAGGCTGGAGTGGCGTGCCACGGGGCCCGTGGAGCTCTCGACCCGCACGGGCAACACCGAGAAGCCCGATGCTTCGTGGTCTCCCTGGAGCAACCCGCTCGCCGCGCCCGGAAAGGTCACTTCGCCGCCGTCGAGGTACTTGCAGATTCGAACGCGTTTCTCGCGCGACCCTTCCGCCGTGGTTCGTGAGATCACCGCGCACTTCGTGACCGACAACGCGCGTGCCGTGGTCACCTCCGTGACGGCGGGGGAGGCGGCGAGCACGGACACCAAGAAGTCCGATTCCGTTCCGGAGTCCGGGGGCGACCTTCCCGAGGCGAAGTCCAAGGTCAAGCTCAACTGGAAGGTCAACAACACCGACAACGACACGCTTCGGTTCCGGCTCTTCTACCGGTTCGAGGACTCTTCGGTCTGGCGCCCCATTCTCCCTGCCAACGAAATCCTCTCCAAGACCACCTACGATTGGGATACCGCAGGCCTGCCCGAGGGCACCTACCGAATCAAGGTCGAAGCATCCGACGAGCTCGCCAACCCCCCCGACCACGTCCTGCGTCATTCCCTCGAGTCCGGAACCGTGCTCGTCGACAACACCCCCCCGGTCCTCCAGCAACTCACCGTCGCGGGCAAGAAGATCCGGGGCACCGCGGTCGACGGGGTCGGCCCCATCGCACGGATCGACGTGGCCGTGGATCCCAACCCGAACCTGTGGTTGCCCTTCTTCCCCTCGGATGGGGTCTTCGACGAAAGTTCGGAGCGATTCGAGCTCGACGTGAGCAGCCTGCTGGCGACCGGCACAGGCTTGGTGGCGGTGCGGGTTTCGGACGCTGCGGGCAATCGCGTGGTGCGCACCGTCGAGGTGCGCTGACCCTCCCCCTGACACACAAGTCAGGGTCCCCCTGCCCAAACCGTTGCTTCTCGCGGGGTTTCCCGCTGGCACGGCGTTTGGATCGTCTCCCCTGCGTGCTACATTGAAACTTGGCCTCCGTGGTCGCCATGTGAGCACAGAAGTAAGCCAGCATGCGTCCCCGCCTCCCGATTTCCTTGCTGTTTCTCCTGACCCTCTCGCTGGGGTGCGGTGAGGTCGACTCGCTGGAATCGTCGGGAGCCGGCACGAGCTGTGGCCCTGAGGGCTGCTTCAACGCGGATGCAGGCACCGATGCCCCCGTGTCCGACGTCTCCGCGGACATCGGCAACGACGTGGCGAGCGAGACCGGCAGCGTCGCCAATCCCCTCTGTGGAACCCTGCTTTGCGACCCGGACGACCCCGGGGCGTTGAAGTGCAACGCGGGCGGGGCGCCGTCGGATGGGGGCGTCTCGGGAGACGCAGACGAGCAGGACGCTGCATCCCTCGATGCTGACGGCAGCGACGATAGCGACGGCAGCGACGACGCGGACGACCAGGAAACGGGCAGCATGGGAGGCAGCATGGGAGGCACCCCGGACAAGGCCCCCCAACCCCCGGACATCCCTCAGGACGACCCCACGGCTCCACTCTCCTGCCAGGTCGTCAATGACGACGGCAACCGCACGGCCACGTGCTTGCCCGCGGGCGACGGCATCGACAACGGCCCGTGCGTCACGTCCGCTGACTGCGCCGCCGGCTACGCGTGCGTTGGCGACGCCAACGTGGGGGTCTGCCGCGCCTACTGCTGCCTGAACCCGGAAGCCTGCGATGAAGGAACCTACTGCGGCGTGATGCAGTCCCGGGACGCGTTGGTGGAGAACCCGGATGGCAAGTTCCTGCTGCCCGTGTGCATCCCGGCCAACGACTGTGAGCTGCTTCCTGGATCAGAGGGCACGAATCGCTGCGCCGACGGGCTCATGTGCGCCATCGTTCGTACGGACGGCACCACCGCGTGCGTGCTGCCGGGCACCGCGGTCGAAGGAGAGCCTTGCGGACCGTCGGACCCCGGCCAGAGCCCTTGCGCGGAAGGCTTCGTGTGCTCGAAGACCACGAACACTTGCCTCGCCTTGTGTCGCGTCGGTGATCCCGTCGCGTGCGGTGAGGGCGTGTGCCAGAGTGGGACGGGGGGCATGCCCGATCCCTATGGCGTCTGTGTGGGAGCCCGGGATTGACGCGCCCGGACACGTCTACCCCCACCCTTCTGCTCGACGTGATGGGGACGATGGTGTTCGACCCGTTCCAGACGTGCGTGCCGGCTTTCTTCGGCATGACGCTCGAAGAGCTTCTTCGGGAGAAGCACCCGACGGCGTGGGTGGAGTTCGAGCTCGGAGCGATCGACGAAGCGACGTTCCTTCCCCGGTTCTTCCGCGACGGCCGAAGCTACGACCACGAGGGGTTCAAGCAGATGATGAGGAGCCAGTACGCCTGGCTGCCCGGCATGGAGCCGCTGGTGAGCGAGCTTCACGCGTCGGGGCTCGAGATGCACACGCTGTCGAACTACACGTCGTGGTACCGGATGATCGAGGAGCGGACGCGGCTGTCGCGGTTCGTGCGCTGGACCTTCGTCTCCTGCGACATGCACGTCCGCAAGCCCGATCCGAACGCTTACCTGCATGCCTCGGCAGCGCTGGGAAAGCCTGTGGAGGCGTGCTTGTTCGTGGATGACCGGCTAAGGAACTGTGAGGCCGCTCGCGAGCTGGGCATGCCGGCGATCGTCTTTCGCGACGCTGCACAGCTACGACAGGACTTGGTCGCTCGAAGGCTGATCGGCGCGTGACCTTGGTCAGGTGTCGACCGTCACGACCTCGAAGCGCGGCGGGTCGAGGATGGCCCTCTTGACCGCGCACAGGTCGGCCGCGCGCTGCACGGCCTTGCGGTACTTCTCGGGAAACTCCGCGGGTAGACGGATCTCGATGCGAACGCTCTCGAGCTTGTGGGTCACGGGGTGGAAGTCCAGGTGCTGTACGAGCGAGATGTCGTCGGTCGGTAGGTTGCGCGCACGGCAGAACTCCAGCACGTAAATGCCGGCGCACGTGCCGATGGAGGCCAGAAACATCGCGTAGGGCTCCGGCGCAGAGCCGTCGCCACCGTTCTCTTGCGATTGGTCCGTCGAAATCGTCCGGCCCATCCACACGGCATCGACGCGCTTTCCGCCCGCGTACTTGATCTGCATCTCCATCATGCGCCTCCAGGGTCCTTGGCTGTTCGTAGGAGAAGGAAAGGGAGCGAGGGATTCTTCTCGCACAGAGCCTTGTCGGTTCGGACGATTGCTGCAAGACTCGCCGCACCATGAAGGCCAAGTGCCCCCATTGCGCCAACACCAAGGACCCCGTGGTGGAACCGGCATCGGCCGCGCCCGACGCCCCGCTGGTCGTGAGCTGCGGACATTGCCACCGCGTCTGCGGCGTGCTGCCGAACCAGCAGGCCCTGCTGGGCGAGATCCAGGCGTTGCGGCAAGAGATCGCGTCGCTGCGGCAGGCGCTGGGGCGCTAGCGCTGGGGCTGCGTGCCCGAAGTCGCTACCGCGTTGAGGCCCGGCCACGGCAATGGGCGGATGACGGCCGTCAACTGGGAGCTGAGAACACGGAACACGGAATAGAGAACCAGGAACGGGCGGAGTCAGGCGCAACACGCGCCACCCAACTCCGTACACACCCTTCTGTGGCTTCTGCGACCTGTGGTTCTCCGCATTCACCAACTCGTTCTTGACGTGGGTCCGGCCGGACAGGTGGTCACGGACACTTGTCCGAGGGGCAAGGCTCATCGCGTCGGGCGATGGCGAAGAACGGGGGGGACTTCTCCTCTTCGAGCCGTTGCTTCTTCTGCCGGTCCGCGAGCCAGAACAGGAACGCCGGCAGCACGAGCACGGCAGCCAGCGTGCAGGTGAGCTCACCGGCGGCGGCGGCGAGCCCGAAGCTGACGATGCCTCGGTTAATGGACAGGGTGAGCGCGAGGTAGCCGAGGGTGGTAGTGAGCGCGCAGAGGATGACCGCCCCGCCCGTCTCCACGACGACCCGGTAGACCTGCTCCGGCCCCTCGATGCGGTAGCGCTGCATGAGGTTGTGAGCGTACTCGGCCCCGATCCCAATGGTGATGGGGATGGTCACGAAGTTGAGGAAGTTGAGCTTGATGTCCGCGAAGTAGAGGAACGCAAGCAGCCCGGCGATGCCGCCCAGCCAGGGCAAGAACACGCCCCACGCCTGCCGACGGAACCGGAACGCGAGCAAGATCACCAGGATCGAACCGGCTGCGGAAACCGCGATGGCCTTGGGCGCGTCTTCCCCCACCGTCTCAATCATGTCCGCGAAGATGACCGCACTGCCCGACCCCTTGATCACCTCGCCCGTCGGCAACGTCGTGTAGCGATAGCTGTCTGCCCAGCGCATCAGGTAGTGCGCGTCCCACACGCTGAACCCGTTCTTCGGGACGATGTACACGATGCGCCCGCGGGTCCCGTCGCGCTCCGTGAAGGCCCGGGCGACCTGCTCGGGAAGGCTGACGACGGTGATGGGTTCGAGGGTCTCGGCGGGAATGTGCGGCTGGAGGCGCTCCCAGTCGGCGTCGTTGACGAAGCCACGGTCACGCGCGCGCTGGAGACGGTCGCGCATCTCCGACACGAGCTTGATTTTTTCGGGCTGGTCCTTGGGGATGAGCGAGTAGATCGAGACGACCTCCTCGAACGGCTTCAAGTCGTCGGGAGCCTTCGCCCAGCGCTTGTTCAGCTCGGCCTCGAGCATGGGCACCTGGTCCAGGCGGTCCGTCATGATGGCCATACCGTCCTGGCCCATGCGGCCGACCACCTTGTCGACGCGCACGGACAAGAGGCCCGCGGAGGTGCGATCGATGCGCTCGTTGCGCACGTTCGCCATGTCGTACTCCATGGGGTCGTTGATCAGGTACTGCGCGGCCGCCACGAGAGCCACGACGCCAAGGGCGGCTCCTGTCAACGCGATCGGGCGCGGGGCCAAACGTGCGAGCTTGGCGAAGAGAACCCCGTAGTAGCCCCGCATGATGCTGGGCTTCTCGGTCTTGTGGAAGGAAGGCAGGATGCGCTCGCTCGCCACGAGCACGGCCGGCAGGAAGAGGTACGTCGCGACCCAGCACAGGATCATCCCGTAGCCGCTGATGACGCCGAAGTGCTTGAATCCTCGGAAGTCCGTGATGGTGAGGGAACCATAGGCCAGCATGGCGGTGGCAGACCCCGCGAGCGTCGGAAGCCACGAATCCCGGTGGGCCACCAGGATGGCCTTCGTCACGTCCGCCGCGTCGTCTCGCCGCGCCTCGATGTAGCGCGCCATGTACATGATCGAGTAGTTGATGCCGTTGCCGGCGATGATGCTGACGAGGAACCCCGTCGAGGAGTTGAGGTGCCCGATGGTCAGCCGCGTCAAACCGAAGGTCCACAGCAGCGAGATGATGATGGTGATGCCCATGGCCGCGACCGTGCGAATGCGCATGAAGAACAGCAGCACGCTCGCGAGCACCCCGGCCAGACCCCAGCCGCCCACGTGCATCAGGTCACCGATGACCGCGTCGTATTCCTCGGCACTGGTGATGAAGTTGCCCGTGTAGTTGACATCCATCGACGGGTCGAAGCTCGTCGGGTTCACGGACGCCACGACCTGCTCGATCTCGCTGCGGAATGCTGTCTTGGCTTCGTCCCCGGTGACGGGGGTTCGCACCAGGACGGCGATGAAGTTGCCGTCGGCGTGCATGTAGTAGCCGTCGGGGTATCGCTCGGCGACGGCGGTGGCGTCCTTGGACTCTCCGCGGATTCGGTCCTCGATGCTGTCGGCGGTGAGGGGGGTGGGGGCTTCGGCTTCGTCCACGAAGTCGCCGCGAGCCTTGGCGACCTCGTAGTCGTAGCGTTGGATGACCTCTTCGTGGGCTTTTCGGAGGTCCTTGATGTCGGCATACAGGACCTTGTTCTTGCCGAAGAAGTCCTGGGTCTTCTTCACGCCGTAGTCGACGGCACCGACCTTGTCCGGGCCGAGCGCCTCGAGCTTGGGCACGAGGGTGTTGACGAAGCGCTTGAGCGCGTCGGGGTTCGGCCCGTTGTGGGTCTCGGCCACGATGGTCAGGGTGGAGGCGCCGGCCAGTCGATCTCCGACGCGTCGGGCTTCGATGACGCTGTCTTTGTTGTCGGGCAGAAGCTCGCTGAAGGAGGACTTGAAGCCGAGACCCCCGGCACCGAAGATCCCGTAGGAAGCGGGTAGGAGCGTGAGCAGGGCGATGGCAAGGAAGTGCCACGGGTAGCGAGACTGCAGCTCACCGAGTCGCTTGAGGATGGGGGGGATGTTGCGTTCGGACATGTCTACCTGTCAGGGGAGTGAGCAAACCCCATGCCCACCGGCATACGTGGTCGAAGGAGCATTCTCCCTCGCAAGATCCGGGGTGCGGACAAGTCCCCGGGGGCTGCGATCAGCCATAGGGACCAGGAACGGTCGAGCACAGTGTGAATCCTGCGCCCACCCGTGAACGGAGTGTCGTGGCGAGGCTCTCACCGGGTCTGCGTCCCAAAGTCAAGACGCCAAGGCTTCCGCTGTCAGTGGAAGAAGAAAGCTGCCTATTCATGACACGTTGAGCCAGCTGGGCCAACCCGAAGTGCAGCGCTCGGCGACGGAAAGGTGCTTTGTGAATGTTGGGGCGCTACGGTGGCCGGACGCGGCCTTCGTGGTTACGGAGAGGAGCAACATGGCGAAATCGCGCAGACGAAGCATCTACCCGATCTTGCTCATCGTCCTTGTGAACGGCCTGGTGTTCGCGGGGTCGGTGGTTCCTCTGGCTTATTACGGGTTCGAGCCCGGGCCGCCCGTGGACGTGGCGGCCGCGGGATGGGCCGGCTGGGTGACCTTGGTCATGTCCGTGGTCGGGCTAGCCGTGCTTATCCTCGGCGGCGTGCTGCTCCGGGCGGTCCCGAAGATCCCTGCGTTCCTCCTCGGGTTGCTCCCCACGTTGGTCGCCGGCATCGGTCTCATCGGGGCGCAACTCGGCGCGGGCAACACCCTCAACGCCCTCACAGGGGCCGACCCCAGCCAGACCGCGCGCATCGCAGGCCTCGGGATTTCCGACGCCCTCAACGCGTCCGTGATCGGCTCCTACGTCGCCGCCGCGCTCATGATGGGCAGCGCGTTGACCATTTCCCTGCGTCACTGGCCCTCGCGCAGCTCGCTGAGCTCCGGCGGCAAGATCGGCCTTCTCGGCGGGGCCTTCCTGTTGCTGGGTATGATCGTCGGGTCGCTGTTCTGGACCCCCCTCGGCGGGCTCGGCATTCTGCCCTGGGTCACGGCCTTCGTGGGGCTCGTGTCCATCGCCATCGCTGCCCACGCCATCCGCAACGACCCCACGGACGCTGCCAACGTGCAAGCCGCTGGCGAGCTGTGGGTGACGATGCTCCTGTCCATCGGCGCCCTCGTGCTGGTAGCCACGGCGCGTCACACCAGCGCGCTCATGGAGGGGTTGGCGACCTTTGCCACCGCCACGGGTCACCCGGACCCTTCGAAGATGGTCCAGGCATGGACCGCGGCCGAACCCGCCCTGTACGCAAGCGCGCTGTACGCGGTGCCCCTGCTCTTCGCTTCCATCACGTCCATGCTCAGCCGCGAGTCGCTCGGCTCCTGGGGCCTTCGCAACGCGGCCGCCAGCATCCTCATCCTGCCCGTCTTCTTCATAGCCCCCGCGGCGCTGCAGCACGTGCAAACCGCATGGGCCGCGAACCAGGTGGCCAAGACGCTCGCCTGCTCTCCCCCGCTGCTGAAAAACGCGGACCTCAACCTCCCGCTCACGCCCGCGAACAACCCGTCGTGCCCCGCCCTCGCGCTCGAGGTCGGACGGTCCGAGATCCGCATCGGGGAGACCAAGGTCGGAGCCACCTCCGAGCTCGACTACCACGCCGGCTGTGCCCGCATCGCCGGACAAGTCGAGGCCGCCAAGCAAAAGCACCAAGGCGTGGCCGTCGACGACTCCCTGTCGTTCCGTCGCGCCGTTTGCTTGGCCGACGCGCTCTCCAAGACAGCTTCGTATCAGGCCAAGGCAGAGCTGTACCGCCAGACCAACCCGGACGGGTCGGCCGGGAGAACCGGCGGGGTCATCCCGTGGGTGACGAAGGCGAACACGCCCGCGGTGGGAAAGGCGAGGCCACCGTTCGACCAGATGGGCACCATGCTGCTGCAGGTGACGACCTTTGGCCCGTCGGCGGAGGGCTGGGACCCGAACCTCGTGCAGCTTCATCTCTTCGAGGGAGGGTGGGAGCTGAAGCGGGGTCCGACGGCGAACAAGACGCGCTTCGAAGGTACGCCCGAAGAGGGGCTCAAGAAGCTCGGGTCGGCCCTCGGGTCGAACATGGCAGCGCAGGTCGTGGTCATCAGCGCCGACCGGAGCGTGAGGATGGGACACCTGCTGCAGTACGCGAGTGCGTTCCGTGCGCCACAGCTGGTGATGCCCCCGGGGATGGGTCCCAAGGAGCCGGTGGAAGCGGACGGGGGGGCACCCGACGCAGGCGATGCGGGGGACGCGGGGGATTCGGAAGCAGGGGATGCGGAAGCGGGAGCGGATGCGCCGGCCGGGCCTGCGGGGTCGGTATTGCCGCCAGCGTCGGCGGCGCCTGCGGCATCGTCGGCCACGCCTTAGGACAGGGAGCCAAGGCCCGGAGTCCCTACGTCGGCGGATTGGTACCGACCCAGGGGGCCAACCTCCGCACCAACCCCATCCCCTTCTGTGGTTTCTGCGTCTTCTGTGGTTCTCCGGGCTGACCCGGGGTTGACGACCCACGCCTTCGTCACTATTCAATCAATCAATTGATTAGTGAGCCATCCATGCCCCGCCTAGGCCTCCGCGAAAACCTCGCCCAGTTCACCCTCCTCGTCGTCGTCAACGCCTTCGTCGGCGCCATGATCGGCATCGAGCGCAGCATCCTCCCCTCCCTCGCCGAACAACACTTCCACCTCGCCGCACGAACCGCGATCCTCTCGTTCATCGTCGTCTTCGGCGTCACCAAAGCCCTCACGAACTACTTCGCAGGCCGACTCTCCGACCGCATCGGACGCAAGCACGTCCTGGTCGCAGGTTGGGTCATCGCCCTGCCGGTCCCCTTGCTGCTCATGTGGGCCCCCTCGTGGACCTGGATCCTCGTCGCCAACGTCTTCCTCGGCGTGAGCCAAGGCCTCACCTGGTCCACGACAGTGATCATGAAGATCGACCTCGCCGGTCCCGCCCGGCGCGGACTCGCCATGGGGTTGAACGAGTTCGCGGGCTACTTCGCGGTGGCCGGCAGCGCGCTCGCCACGGGCCTCATCGCCTCGTCCTACGGGTTGACCCCGCAGCCCTTCTACCTCGGTGTGGTGTTCGCCGTCTTCGGCCTCGGTCTCTCCGCCCTCCTGGTCCGGGAGACCAAGCAGCATGTTGCCGCCGAATCAGCCCTCCACGGCGAGCTTCCCGCTTCCGATGTCCCCACCCAGCGCGAGGTCTTCCTCCGCACCTCGTTCACCGACAAGAACCTGTCGAGCGTCACGCAGGCGGGCATGGTCAACAACCTCAACGACGGCATGGCCTGGGGCCTGTTCCCCTTGTTCTTTGCGGCTGCACAGATGGACCTCGGACAGATCGGGACCCTCGCGGCCATCTACCCCGCCGTCTGGGGCGTCACCCAGCTCGTCACAGGAGCCCTCTCCGACCGAATCGGACGAAAGTGGCTGATTGCCTCGGGCATGTGGGTCCAGGCGGTCGGGGTCGGGATTGTGACGCTCGGCTCTTCCTTCCGCGTCTTCGCCCTCGGCTCCGCGCTCTTGGGCATCGGCACCGCGATGGTCTACCCCACCCTGCTCGCCGCAATCGGCGACGTCGCCCACCCGTCCTGGCGCGCTTCCTCCGTGGGCGTGTACCGCCTGTGGCGCGACCTGGGCTACGCCGCGGGAGCCCTGCTCGCCGGCCTGACGGCGGACGCGTTGGGGTTGTCCGGCGCGATGTGGATCGTGGCGGGCATCACGCTGCTCTCCGGCTTCGTGGCGGCCGTTCGCATGACCGAAACGCTGGCCCGCCCCAAGACCGGCTGTCTGTCCCCGGAGGAGCTGCAGGCACAGAAAGAGCAAGGCCATGTGACCGTGATCGATGTGCGCAGCGCGAGCGAATACGCGGAAGCGCACGTGGACGACGCGGTGCACCTGCCCATCGAAGACCTGGACGGCGGCGGTCTCTCGAAGGGGACCCCTATTGTGACCGTGTGCGGCAAGGGCGGCGGACGTTCCGAAAAGGCTGCGGAGCACTTGCGGCTTCGGGGCTTCTCGGCGCGGTCGCTCTGCGGTGGAACCCTGGGTTGGATGCAGTGGACGGCGTCGCGACGCGTGCAGGTGCAGTCATGAACGGTCGCTCGTTCAAGGATGCGGTGTACGAGCAGTTCGCGCTGGTCGCTCAGGCCTTTTCGAGCCCCAAGCGCATCGAGATCATCGACGTGCTCGCGCAAGGGGAGCGCAGCGTGGAATCCCTCGCGCAGGAGACGGGCCTCACGGTAGCCAACACGTCGCGACACTTGCAGGTGCTCAAGGGCGCCAACCTGGTCGCGGCGCGCAAGCGTGGTCTGCAATCGCTCTACCGGCTCGCGGACCCCGCGGTGCTGTCCGGCTACCGCGCCCTTCGCCACGTCGCCGAAGCGCGCCTCGCCGAAGTCCAGCGATTGGTTCGGGATTACTACCAGGGCGTCGACGACCTCGAGCCGATCCCTTTCGACGATCTTCTGGACCGCGTTCGCAAGGGAAGCGTGACCGTACTGGACGTCCGACCGCGGGAGGAGTTCGAGGCGGGCCACGTCGAGGGCGCGCGGTCGGTTCCGCTCGCAGAGCTCGAACAGGCCATCGCGCGCCTGCCCCGACGCAAGGAAGTCATCGCATACTGTCGCGGACCGTACTGCGTTCTCGCAGCGCAAGCGGTGCGCGCGCTGCGTGACAAAGGGTACCGTGCGCGTCGCATGGAAGACGGATACCCCGAGTGGCGCGACGCAGGACACCCGGTTGCCTCACCGCAATCTCGCTAGAAGGAGCATCTCGTGAAGACACTTTTCATCCTGAACGACCCGCCCTACGGAACCGAGCGGACCTACAACGGGCTTCGTCTTGCCGGCAACATGCTCAAGATGGAGGAGGGGCTCGAGGTCGTCGTGTTCCTCCTGGGTGATGCGGTGACGGCCGCCAAGAAGGGCCAGAAAACCCCGAACGGCTACTACAACCTCGAGAGGATGCTTGGTCTGGTGGCAAAGCGCGGGGCCGAGGTCCTTCTGTGCGGCACGTGCATGGACGCGCGCGGGATGACAGACGAGGAGGTCATGGAGGGAGCGCGGAGAAGCACCCTCGACGAGCTGACGCAAGCCACGCTCGACGCCCAGCGCGTGCTGGTGTTCTAGATGGACCCCATCTACCTGGACCACAACGCGACGACGCCGCTGCACCCGGAGGTCGTCGATGTCATGCTGCCTTTCCTCACGACGCACTTCGGCAACCCGTCGAGCGGGCATGTGTACGGCCAGCGCGCGAAGGCTGCGGTGGAGGCGGCGCGAGGTCAGGTCGCCTCGCTGCTGGGATGCGATCCCGACGAGGTCTTCTTCACCTCTGGGGGCACCGAGGCCAACAACCTGGCGATCTTCGGCGTGACCGCGCGCCGGTTCCTTCGCAAGCACGTCGTGACCTCGACGGTAGAGCACCCCGCCACGGAGGAGCCTTGCGCGGAATTGGAGAGACAGGGCTGGAACGTGAGGCGGGTTGGGGTCGGGCCCACCGGACAGGTGGACCCTTCGGATGTTGCGCCGGTCGTGCGAGAGGACACGGCCCTGGTGACGGTGATGCTCGCGAACAACGAGACGGGAACGGTCATGCCGATTCGAGCCATCGCGGACATCGCGCACGCCAAGGGCGCCGTGGTCCACACGGACGCCGCCCAAGCGGTGGGAAAGGTCTCGACGCGGGTGAACGATCTGGGGGTCGATCTTCTATCCGTAGCGGGACACAAGCTATACGCGCCAAAGGGCGTGGGGGCGCTGTTTGTCCGCAAGGCAACACCGATCTCTCCCCTGCTTCGCGGGGCCGGTCACGAGCGGGGTTTGCGGCCCGGCACGGAGAACGTAGCGAGCATCGTGGGTTTGGGCATGGCCTGTGAGATCGCAGGTCGGGACCTGGACGCGGAATCCGCGCGCCAGACCGCGCTTCGCGAGACACTCTGGGCGGCGTTGCTGGAAGGGGTACCTGGACTATCCTTGAACGGACATCCAACCGAGCGGCTTCCCAACACGCTGAACGTGTCGTTCCCGGGCGTACGGGCAAGCGCGGTGCTCGCGCGGGCCACCGGTGTGGCGGCATCGACAGGCTCCGCGTGCCACGCGGGGGGAGAGGCTCCCTCCGCGGTGCTCACCGCCATGGGTTTGGAGAGTAGCGTTGCGCTCGGGGCGGTGCGGCTCACCCTGGGGCGGTTCACGACGACCGACGAGGTCGACCAGGCGGCTTCGAGACTCGTGCAGGCGTTTCGTTCCCTATGAAAGCACCTCGAGACGACGGCCATGCACCTTGACACGCACCCCGCCACCGGGGATCGTGGATGCTTGGCGGGCCCTCGTGGCCCCGCAAGCAAAGGGGTGCAGGCATGCGCATCGTCGTCGTGGGAGCTGACTTCGAGGAGAACCTGGGGCTTGGGATGATCGCCGCGTCGCTGGAGGCCGCGGGTCACACGGTGACGGTCGTGCCCTTCCAGAACGCCGCGCAGACGCAGGACGTGGTCACAAGAATCCTCGCGCGCAAGCCGGCTCTGGTCGGGCTGAGCCTTCAGTTCCAGCACCGCGCCCACGAGTTCCTCACCCTCGCCGGCAGGCTGCGCGCGCGTGGGTTCCGGGGACACCTCACCTGCGGAGGCCAGTTCCCAAGCCTCGCGTGGCAAGAGGTGCTCGCACATCACCCGGCGATCGACTCGATCGTGCTGCACGAGGGCGAGCAGACCGTGGTGGAGTTGGCGCGGGCCATCGAAGGCCGCACGCCGTGGCTCTCGATCTCAGGGCTCGCCGTGCGAGACGAAAACGGGCGCGCGGTACGCAGGGCGGGACGACCGCTCGAGCCCGACCTCGACCGGCTTCCCTTCGCCAAACGGTATCGCGCGCACACCACGCACCTGGGGGTGCCGTTCATCCCGATCACGGCAAGCCGCGGTTGCTGGGGACGCTGCTCCTACTGCTCCATCACGTCGTTTCATCGCGATGCCCGCGAGCATGGGGGAGGCCGGCTCTTGCGACTTCGAACTCCCGAGAACGTGGCCGCGGAAATGGCGCTGCTCTGGCACGGCGCGGGCAGCCCCTCCGTGTTCTGCTTCCACGACGACAGCTTTCTCCTGCCGCGCCCCCAGGACACGATCGACAGGCTCGAAGCCATCCGTCGCCACCTCGACACCTTCGGGGTGGGCAAGGTCGGACTCATCGGCAAGTGCCGCCCCGAGACGCTGACGCCGGACTTGGCCCTCCGGCTCCGTGACCTCGGTGTCATCCGGCTCTACGTCGGCGTCGAGAACGGGTCCCAGCAAGGGGCCGATCACCTGAACCGTCGCACGACGGTCGCGGCGGTACGCGAAGCGCTGCGAGCGGCTCGCGAGGCCGGCATCTTCGCATGCTACAACCTCCTGATCTTCGAGCCGCGGTCCACCCTCGAGGACATCCGCGAGAACATCGCGTTCATGCGCGAGCACGCGATGCACCCCGTGAACTTCTGCCGGGCCGAGCCCTATCACGGCACGCCCCTGCAGAAGGGGCTCGTGGGACACCCGGGGCTCGGCGGAAGCTACCTCGGGTGGGATTACCGCATCGACGATGACAAGGCCGAGGTCCTGTTCCGCATTTGCGCGGCCGCGTTCAGGGAGCGCAACTTCGCCCCGCGCGGGGTTGCCAACCGCTCGATGGGGCTGGGCTACTCTTTGAAGCTGCTCGAGCACTTCCACGAAGACCGGCTGGGCGGGCTGTCACGGATCCGTCGCCCGGCCGACGAGGTGACCCGGGGCATCGTGCTGGAGACCGCAGGGTTCCTCGAGGAAGCGGCGAACCTGGCGGAGCAAGGCGACCCGGAGCGAATCGCCCGGGAGACGGCGCTGCTGGGGCTCCGCATTGCGGCCCACGATGCCGCGTGGCACTCGTCGCTCGACGATCTGCAAGCGCAGATGGATAGGTTCGTGGCAGGGGTCGAGCGAGAGCACAGCCCGATGCGCCCCACGCGCAAGCTGATGGAGGCGGTGCAGGGGCTCGCGGTGGCGAGCTTGCTCGCGGTGGGCGTCTCGGCGTGCGGGGGCAGGGCGACTAGCGACGACCCCGTGCCTCCCGACGCGGGGTTGGACGCGGACAATGAGGACGCGGTGGACGCTCAGGTGGTGGACCCGCTGCCCGAGGACGGCGGGGTGGAAGCCGACGTGATGGTGTCGGACCCGCCCCCGTGGGATGCCGGGGTCGATCACGTGGACGACCCCTTGCCCGAGGATGCGAGTGTGGACGCGGACGCGATGGTGTCCGATCCGCCCCCGTGGGATGCCGGGGTCGATCATGTGGACGACCCCTTGCCCGAGGATGCGGGGTTCGAGGATCAGGTATCGGACCCGCCCCCAGCCGACGCAGGCTACGAGAGCAAGGCGTCCGACCACTGGACGGAGACCTCGCCAAAGCGGGCCGTGCGGTCACGGGACCTTCCGCTGTTCGATCCTCCGCAGGTGAAGCTGGCAAGTCGTCGCACGGACGAAGGGATCGTGGTCCGTGTGTCGGGCGGCGCGGATGCGATGACGCTTCGCTGGGAGGGGGATGGGGTCATCGAGGGCGACGGGCGGGAGGTGTTGTGGCGGCCTGGTTCTGGCAGCGATCAGCTGCGCTTGGGGACGAGGACCGTCGGAGGAGTCGCGGTCGTGACGCTTCGCGCTTGCGACGTGTAGCTGGATTTTTTGCAGGGAAAGCGCGCGAAGTCTCGATCTTTGCGCTCGCTTCGGCCTCAAGTACGATGCGGACATGATACGCGCGGTTCTCATCGCCGGGCTGGCGTTGACGGCGCTGGGATGCAGCGAATTGCTGGGTCTGGGAGATTTTGTCGAGGCCGAGGACGGTGGGATTGGGGGCGGTGATGGCGAGGCCGGTGCAGCGGGTACAGCGGGAGCGGCAGGGTCAGCAGGAGCCGCGGGGGCGACGGAATGCGGAGCGCAGCCATGCGGCCCGGAGAGCTGCGATCAGGAGGGCTGTGGCGTGCTGGAGTGCAAGACCGGCACGCGGTGCGTGGCGAAGCAGGTTCGCGTACTGCCCGGGTACTGGATCGACGCAACGGAGGTGACGAGGGGGCAGTACGGCGCGTGGTTGGCGACGACCCCCGCGACGGCGGGGCAGGCCGCGGTATGCGCGTGGAACACGACCTTCGCGGCGAACGCCACGTGCATGAACGGTTCCGAGGTCTGCAAGACGAACTGCACCAGGCACCCGCAGGTTTGCGTGGATTGGTGCGACGCCTACGCCTATTGCGCCGACCTGGGCAAGCGGCTCTGTGGCGCAATCGGGGGCGGGACCAACCCACGCAGCGCCTTTGCCAACCCGGCCAAGAGCCAGTGGTACAGCGCGTGTGCGTCGGGATACAGCGGATACCTTTATCCGTATGGGGATACGTACGACCCCCACGGTTGCAACGGCTGGGACCATGGGCCGGAAGCGACGGTGGCGACGGGAACGATCATCGAGTGCCAGTCGTTGGAGAGCGGGTACAAGAGGGTCTACGACCTGAGCGGCAACGTGAGGGAATGGGACGACTGCTGCGACGACGTGACGGGGGCGCTGGATATCTGTATCCATCGCGGGGGCGCCTTTGCCAGCAGCGCGGCCTACCTGCGATGCGACAGCATCAACGAGGGCAACCGCTCGAGCGCCCAGGGCGACGTGGGCTTCCGGTGCTGCGCGGATTGAGAGGGGGACATAGCCTTTGGTCCCGCATCAACAACTCGTGCCATGCCGTCATGTCTGGTCTCCTTGGTCGTTTCGACTGCCTTGGCGCTTGCGCACCGACCGCAGGTCCGGGGCCTCGCCGATCCCGTGCACCACGTGCACCAGTGTCAACCATGGGTGGCGCCACATCATCCGCGGCCCCGCGTAGCGCATCACCTGTCGTATCTTCGCACGCATGTCCTTCCGGTAGCAATGCACCGTGCACTTCGCACAGGTCGGCTTCTCTTCTCCGAACGGACAGCGCTGGGCCCGCTCTTGCGCGTAGGCCCAGAGCTGATCGCATTCGTCGCAAAGGCCGGATCGGACGCCGTGCAGGTCGTGACAATGGATCCCGATCATGGCCCGGACGGTCTCGAGCTCGCGACGGAGGTGCTTCGGCGGGGTCGGCGGCATGAGCCGCATGTAGGACCGATCGGGCGGGTCGGACCATGACGGGTGTCATCCGGCGCGTTGGGCACTCACTCGTTGCCGTCACCCGGCGCCCACCGCGTGCACGTGCCCGACGCGTCGTCGTCGAGGTAGCCGTTTGCCCGCCCTAACCAGTAGGCCAATAGGTAGTCAGCTCCCGAGTAGACCAGACGGGGCTCGGGGTTCGGGATGACGAGCTCGAACGGGTGGTGCTGCCAGAGAAAGTCGCTAGGCACCCTGTCCTTCACGTCGACGGGAACGCTCGACTTGCCTGGGCAGTCGGGGTTCGCCGGGTACTTTCCCGTGTTGTCCACGGCCACGCGCGCCTTGGGCGGAGGTACAAACCCGCCAAGCTGCAACCCGGTGTCCGCGATCGCTGTCGGTGATATGAGCCCCGCCGGACCGTGCGCGGCCACGACGTAGTCGAAGTACGGGTTCTTGTGTCCCGCCACCGTCGGCCACATTTTGCCCCCCACGACCTCGTTCTGCACTGCCGTTTTCAGGGACTGATCGGTCTCGATACGGAGCAACCCGTACATGGAGTGGAACGCGATCGTGATGCCGAAGTACTGCTTCCAGCATTCTTCTTCGTTGTGATAGGCGTACTGCCGCATGAGGGAGAGCAAGGCCGGCTTCTGCACGTCGTAGTGCGCCTGGATCGCGGCATGGTCGGTTGCCCAGGCAGGAATGCCGTCCGTCATGTGGAGCGCCAGGCGAAGGAAGTAGGCCAGCATCATGCCCGTTCCGGGCCGCGGGATGGGCGGTAGCAGTCCCCCGATGATGGGCGTCTGCCCGAGCACCGACCGCATGTCCGGCAGGAACTCCCGCACGCCCACCAGCTCGGACGCGTCGTAGTTCGAGGGCGACTCGTTGCTGCCAACCTGCACGAAGACACGACCGTCGACCATCTCGCTCGGCACGAGCACCACGTGCTGCATGTCAAAGGCGAGGGGCAGCTCTTGCCAGCTCCCGCCCACGTTGAAGCGCACGGTCACGGGCACCTTGGGACGCACCATGATCAGCTCGCGCACCAACGAAACGACGACCTCGCGGATCATCTCACGGTGTGGCTCGGACGTCAGGGCATCGTAGGCGAGGCCCAGCCCGAGGATCGCTCCCGAGTACATGTCGCGGCTCGTCCACCCATGCCAGAACGCGTCGCCGCCTCCAAAGGTCGTGAGATGGTGCGACCAGTCGTTCGGGTCGAAGAGGTCGTCGAGCACCGGGTCCACGGCTCGCGGAGCCCAGAAGCGCGCCATGTACCCAGGCGCTCCGGTGATCTCGAAGAGCTGGACCATGCGCTCCACCTGCGCTTCGACCATTCGCTCCGCGTCCGGTGACCGCGTTGCCATCAACCGGAGCGATTCCGCCCCGAGGTAGGCCCCCGTCCATTCCGCCGCGTCGACGGTCCCGAAGTATCGGGTCACCGTGGCGTAGGTCGTGTCTGCGTGAAACGCTTCGGCCACGTACCCGTTGGCGAGATGGTGGCTTCGAACCCAGGCGTCGTGGAGCCGTGACCGGTCGTGCATGCCGTTGCCCGGCGATACGAAGGCGTTCTGCCCCTCGGAGTACAGGCGGCAGGTCTCCACTTGACCACCCGAGGTGCGGGTGGTGCCGAGCGCGCACTCGTCGAGGCACGCAGCCTCGCAACGGTCTTCGATGCAGTAGTGGTGAGGCTCGCAGGCGCGGTCCACCCAGGTGGGCACGCCTTGGACCTCCTCGCACACGCGCTCGTGGGACGTATCGACACACGCATGCTGTCCTGGAGCGCAAGCGCCACCACCCGCGCCGGAACTGCCACCCACGCCACCGATTCCGCCACCGGTTCCTCCCGTGCCGGCCACGCCGCCGATGCCCCCTTGGCCTCCAGTGCCTGGATGACCGCCTTGCCCCGCGCTGCCGCCCACCCCTGCCTGCGCCCCCGAACCTCCCGATCCGGCGGTGTTGGCCGCATCACTCCCGCAGCCTGCGCTCAAGACGGCACTCGCGAGTACGCACGCCAGACGTGTCCCCAGGCCCCGATGATTCTTCGACATTGGGATAGACGATGCGGTTCTCGCGCCATCGTTCCGACCACGAGCACGAGATGTAACATCTCGTATTTTCGAACGGTTAGCGCGAGGATCGGCCAACGGGCGCGGGACCCTTGGGGTCCCATGTGGGACCGCAAAGGTCTCAACCGAAGACCCTACCCTATCCTCTCCAACCACCTCTCCGGCACCGCCCTGCCCTTCGCCACCTGGCCGAGTACCTTGGCGACCGAACCATGCGCCGTCGCGGTCGCGAGGGCGAGCAAGCGCGCCCGGTCCTCTTCTTCCAGCGGAGAGGGAAGCTGCAGGGGCGCCGCCGCACGCGCCCGAGGAGACTTCGTGAGGTCCGCCAGCACCGACCACTGCTCTACCGCAGACACCGTCGCGAGCATCATGGTGGGGTCTTGCATGGGACCTTCTGACTTCTAGGCCTGATACCTCCTGATCACCCGCGGAACACCGCGCCCGGCGTCGGCCGCGGTGTGTCGTGCCTCTTGCCTTGCGGGAGGCGTTCGACAGGCCTATCGGATACTCCGGCGAGACGCAGCCGCGGGGAGCCCATGACCAGGACAACGCAGGAAGTCGTCGCAAACGTCTCGACGGACCCGAGCGAGGACACGTTCCTCGCACTTGCGAACCACCTCGAGGCAGACGACGCGCCATTTCCCAAGGCGCTCGAACCGGCGCTCTTCGCGGTGCTAGGCAACCTCGAGTTCGCTTTCCCACCTCTCACCTCCCTCGTCGAGGTTCCGCCGCGCGTCGTTCGCATGCGTCGCGTCTTCGCCAGCCTGCCGCCGGACCGTCGCGAAGCCTTCCTCGCGCAGGCGCAGTGGCGCTTGTTCGCGTTGGCGCTGCTGCCCGGCGCGGAGACCCCGCACTTGCTTCGCATGGCCGTTCACAAGGGTGAGACGTACATTCGGTGCAGCCCCATCTCGATCGTTCACACCGATGATCAGTGCCTCGTCAACGTGCTGTGCGAGACGGACCCAGCCACGCTCGTCCCCACGTTGGAGGAATTGGTTTCCGAGCCGCTGGCCCCCCCTGAAGATCGAGTCGACAACCGATGGTGGATCGAGCGTCGGCGCTGCTTGATCGTGCGGTGTCTTGCGCAGGTGGGAACGCCGCAGACCGTATTCGGGCTGATTCGCGCCCTGGACCAGAGCAAGGGGATGCGAGAGGAAGCGCGAGGGGCCTTGGTCTCGCTCTGCCGAACCAGGGAGGGGATGGACGCCGTCCTCGCCGCCCTCGAGACGTTGCTGGCAAGCGGTCGGAAAACGCAACGCCACAGAGCAGCCGAGATCCTCGCGACGCTTCCGGACGATCGGAGGGGGCGAACCCTGGCGCGAGAGCGTGTGGCCGTGGAACGCGACACCGCGATTCGCGAGGTGCTTGTCGCCGTTGCCGATCGACCGGAGGCCGACACCTCGTCCAACCCCCTCTTGCCCGCATCCGAGATCGATGGGATCCGAGCGTCGCTTGCAGCCGACGACGGGCAAGGGTGGAGGCAGCACGAGCACCTGGGCGGGGAGCTGATTGCCATTGCCGTTCCGTGGGTCGAGGAGCGGAGTCGGGACCCGTGGCCGTTTCGTCACAAGGTGCTGCCGAACTGGGCGGCCATGCTGTCGCGCTTCCGCGGAGACGCTCGGGTGCCCACGCTGGCCCTTGCGCCCCTGCGGTTTCTTCGCGACGAGACGCCGGCTGCGTCCTTCGGCCCCACCGCGGTGACCGTGACGACCTTGGCAGAGGTGTTCTCCGATGATTCTCGCTTCGTCGATGCCGTCTGTGCCCTACTCGACTCCGGAGCACGCGTGCCACGCAACACACTGCTGGCGTGGCTGAACAAGGTGGCTCCCGACCGGGCCGGCCTCATGCTCGTGAAGTCCTTGCGATCGACGCTCGAGTCTCAGCGAAGATTCGCAGTCCGATTGCTGCAAGAGCGTTCGGAGGTTCCCCTGGCGCCGTTGCTCGCCTTGCTCGAAGACTCCACGGCAACAACGCGGGAGGCCGCGGCAAAGGTGCTGGCCCGTCACCCTGATCCTCTTGCGATCCCGAGCCTCGAAAACGCGATTGCGGTGGAGCGATCCGCGCGAGCACGCGATGCCCTGCGTGCTGCGCTGGACGCTGCTCGGAAGATGGCATGAGGACCTTCATCGTCCTTGTCCAGTAGGTTGGGTTGGAGAGTGTCCTTGCCGCCCGCGGACCACGAGTCTCGCCTGGGAAACGACGAACACCACGGCGAGGGAGAGGCTGCCCGTTCGCGGGAGGGAGTGAACCCCGGCGTCGGCGATGGCGAAGAGGAGTCCCCCCAGGGCGAAGACGACGAAGGCACCCGTGGCGACTCGCCCCATGAGCTGGAAGCGGCCTGCGAAGGGGTTCGGGACAGGGGCGTTCGGGTTCCACACCGTGCGGAGGCAGGGAACGATGATGCCGAAGGCCGCGAGCAGGGCTGCCCCGAGAAGCAAGCGCGAGCCACGAAGGGCCTCGTTGCCAACCCAACCCGCTCCCGCGAGGGCGATGACGCAGGCAACTGCGTACCCGACGCGCCACACTCCCTTTGCGAAGTTTCGGTGAGCAGGTTCCATCATTCGTCCTCCGAAAGCAGACAGGACGCACCGGCTGGGTCACAAGGCTGCGGAGGCGGCGGGGGGCACAGCACACCGGGATGGTATGCATCGTACGGGTCCTGCCGGCACTCGTTCGAAGGAACAGCCTGGGTCTCGGAACAGACGGCTTCGCTGAACGCCCAGCCCCCGGCGCCACAGGATATGGAGCAGAGCGCGGCTGGCAGCGGGTGACGCGTGGCGATGGCACATCCAACCCCGCATCCCAGGAGCGATGCGACGGTGAAGGTCGTTTCGCAGTCCTCCCCGCTGGGCTTCGTCGCCACGGCGGTTCCCAACGCCCCGAAGGGGGGCTCGCGGGTAGTTTCTTCCGCCCGCTCGCGAAAGGAGTTCCTCTCCGCCGTTGTCATGGGCGCAGCCTTCTGGGTGCTCGAGGTGCTGCACGTAGTCGGCTCGTCGCTGGAGTCGGAGTAGGCACGAGCTGGGGTGTAGGGGCGGATGGCGTCGGTCATGATTGCCTCTTTCTGGGCGCGGCGAAAAGGCCTGGCCCGGTTCGAATTCATCTTCACATCGGACGCTGACCGCGATCGGTTGCTCGAAATCGAACATCACGTGGTTCTTTTCCGTCAGTTCGCCGTGACCGAACCGTGACATGCCGATGTTCGGGTCATGACATGTCTGACGTACGCCTTGACCCATGAGACTTCACGCCTTGTTCCTGCTGGTCGCGGTGTTGGCCTTCGCGTGCGCCAGCGTGCCGCCGCCTTCCCCCACGCCTCGACCCGCGAAAGCCGGGCCTGACAGGCCGCGCCATCCCGTCTTCGGCAAGCGTGACTTGCACATTCACCTCAGGCACGTCGAGCACCCGGAGAAGCCCCACCTCGAGGTGACCCTGACCTTTCGCGGGGACCCGTCCGGCAAGACCAACTTGCGATTGCCCACGACGTGGGGGGGCCACGACGAGTTGTGGCGCGGCTTGGAGAACGTCCGCGTCGACCCTCCCGCACGCGATCAACCCCAGCAGGGCCCGAGCCTGCGCACGTTCCTCCACGAGCCAGATGCGCTGCTGCGCGTTCACTACGTCGTCCACTCCGCCGTCCTGGAAGCGGAAGAAGCACGACAGCCCTATCGACCGATCGTATCCGCCGACCACGTTCACCTCATCGGGGAGACGTTCCTCGCGACACCGGAGTGGGACGACGATGCGTTTGTGAACGTCCGTCTCTCGTGGGATCTCCCCTCGTCGTGGAGCGTGGCGCACAGCTTCGGCGTCGGGACGGAGCCGTCGCTCTTCCAGGCCCGACTGGGGCAAGTCACCCATGCCATTTACGTGGCCGGGGACTTCCGCGTGCTGCGGACCGAGGTTCGCGAGAGGCCGGTGTACGTGGCCTTACGAGGCGCCTGGGCGTTCACCGACGACGAGCTGCTCTCGCTCGTCGGTCGCGTCGTGGATGCCGAGCGGAGCTTCTTCGGTGACGACGAGTTCCCCCACTTCCTCGTGACGATGATCCCGACGGGGTCGGGGGGCTGCTGCTCGTACGGGGGAACGGGTCTCACGAACGCGTTCGCCACGTTCATCGAGACCGACCGGGGCATCGACGAGCGCATGAAGCATCTTCTCACCCACGAGCTGTTCCACACATGGAACGGGAGGCGCATAGGGAGGATGGAGCCGGAGCAACTGGTCTATTGGTTCTCGGAGGGGTTCACGGACTACTACGCGCGCCTTTTGCAACTGCGGGCGAGCCTCATCGACCTTCCGGAGTACGTTCGCAGCTACAACCAGACCTTGCGGCAGTACGCGCTCTCCCCCGTGCGCACGGAGCCGAACCGCACAATCCTCGAGCGTTTCTGGGAGGACCCCGCGGTAGAGCGGCTCCCTTATCAGCGAGGCGACGTTCTGGCCCATCGTTGGAACGAGCGCCTTCGCGCCCTCGGTCGTTCGCTGGACGACGTCATGCTGGACCTCTTCCACGAGGCGCGCGACAACGGGACCGTGGTCGCCCCGGAGGTGATCGCTCGGCTCTACGAGCGCTACGATTCGAGAGGGATCGCCCTGGACCTCGAACGGCATGTCGAGCGCGGGGAGTGGATCGAGCCCAGTCCCAGCGCGCTCGGCCCGTGCGTGTCGCTCGAGCACGTTAAGATGGGCCCCCTCGACTTCGGGTTCGACCTCGAGACCACCGAGCAGACGGGAAAGGTCACAGACGTGAACAAGACAGGCCCGGCATTTCGCGCAGGACTACGCGACGGGATGCAGGTGCGTCGCACCCGCACGAGCAGCGACCCCACACGGGAATGCGAGGTGCACGTGGGCCCTCGAGGCGGGGATGTGAAGGTGTTCCGCTACCTCCCGCAGGGCGAGCCGCGAGCGGTGCCGCAATATCGCCTGGACGAAGCGCGCTACGAGAGAGACAGGGAGGCTTGCCTGACGGTCTTTCGGTGACGGGACGCACGGTGGCCCACCCCTTCTCAATGTGATCCGTTTGCACACACTCATGAGAAGTATCCGTTCCGCTCCATCCGTTCCCGGAGGACTCCAATCGTGCAGGACTTGCCATATTCCTCACGAACCACGCCACCCACATGATTTTCGGCCCCGCCCTTCGGGGTGGCTCGCATGTTGCTCAGCCCCCGGGCACCCAACACGACCCTGGGAGATGACACCATGAAAGCACTGCGATCCTTCCTCGCCCTGATCATCGTCTGCCTGCTCGCCACCACCGCCTTCGCCAAAGAGAAGGACGGAGTCACCCTGCCGGACGACGTGCAGGTCGGCGGTGTCAAACTCCTGCTCAACGGCATGGGCACCCGCGAGGCCACCATGCTCAAGCTCGACGTGTATGTCGCCGGGCTTTACCTTGAGACCAAGTCCTCGGACGGGGCGGCCATCGCGCACTCCACCCAGAAGCGGCGCCTCGTGCTTCGCTTCGTGCGTGACGTGAACCGCAGCGACATCGTCGACGCGTGGACCAAAGGGTTCGACAACAATGGCAAGGACAAGGGCCCCTTGCAGTCGAAGATCCAGCAACTCAACGGCTGGATGGCGAGCATGGCGAACGGCCAGCACCTCACGTTCACGTACGAGAGCGGCAAGGGTCTCGAGGTGAATGTGAACGGACAGGTGAAGGGCACGATCGCGGGCGACGATTTCGCGGAAGCGTTTTTCCTCATCTGGCTCGGGAAGAACCCGCCGAACGAGGGGTTGAAGTCCGGCCTGCTCGGTCGCTGATCCCAGCGGCGTGCCCCGCCTCGCACGCGCTTCTGTTCCCGATTCTTTGCCCCTCTTCGCGTCACCCTCTCTGCCCTCCCGTGGTATGAAACGCCTTTCCCTTTCCCACGGGGCAATCATGAATTTCGCATACGAGAAACCAACCACCGCACAGGCGCTGTCGGGGTTGCTCGAGCAAAGCGGATCCGGCGCGAGCCTCCTCGCCGGCGGAACGGACCTGCTCGGCCAGATCCGCGGCCGCCTCATCGAGCCCAGGCTCGTCATCGATCTCAAGGGCATCGAGGAACTCTCTCGCATCGAGCACCACGACGACGGTAGCGTCACGATCGGCGCCACCGTCTCGGCCAACCGCATCATCGACGACAAGCGGTTGCACGGCGCGATGGCCGCCCTCCCCGAAGCGTGCGCGCGCATCGCGACCTACGCGATCCGCAACCGCGCCACCGTGGTGGGCAACATCGCCAACGCGTCGCCCTGCGCAGACTCGGTCCCACCCCTGTGCGTGCTCGACGCCGAAGTGGAGCTTCGCGCGGGAAGCGCCGTGCGTCGCCTCACCTTGCCCGCCTTCATCCGCGGCGTGCGCGCCACGGTGCGCACCAAGAACGAGTACGTAGCGGCCATTCACATCCCCGCCCACGCCAAGGGGACTCGCTCGTTCTTCCGGAAACACCAGCGTGTGCGCGGCCACGACCTCGCCCTCGCCAACGCCGCCTTGCTCCATGACCCGGAGAACAAGCGCCTGCGCGTGGCCATCGGCTCCTGCAGCCCTGCCCCCGTCGTCGTTCACCTCGACGACCTGTTCGATTCGCTCGACGCCGAGGAGGCGGCTCGTCGCTGCATGGCGGCCATCCTGCCCATCTCCGACGTGCGCGCGAGCGCCGAGTACCGAACCGACATGACCGGCGTGCTCGTTCGCCGGCTTTTCGACGACCTGAAGGCGTGAGGAGGCAACGATGGAGTACGACATCGAGGTCACCGTCAACGACGTGCACTACAAGACGCGAGTACCTGCCAGCTTCACGCTCATGCAGCTTCTGCGGGACAAGCTTCATCTGACCGGCACCAAGGAAGGCTGCGGCATCGGCGAGTGCGGGGCTTGCTCCGTGATGCTCGACGGCCAATTGGTCAATGCGTGCCTCGTCCTCGGTGTGGAGGCGAACGGCTCCGCGGTGCGGACGATCGAGGGAGAGGCCAAGGGCGAACAGCTCAGCGACCTGCAGCAATCCTTCATCAAGCATCACGCCTTGCAGTGCGGCTTCTGCACACCGGGCATGATCCTGAGCGCCCGTGACCTGCTCGGGCGCGTCCCCGCGCCCAGGGACGAGCAGATCGTGGAGGCCATTGCCGGCAATCTCTGCCGGTGCACCGGCTACGAAACCATCGTGGACGCCATCCGCGAAGTCGCCCACGGCCCCAAGGGAGGTGCCAAGTGACCGTCCCCTTCCACAGCGACAAGCACCAGTACGTGGGCGGCAACGGCGAGCGCCTCGACGCCGTCGACAAAGTCACCGGCTCCGCCGTGTACGTCCATGAAATGGCCATCCCCGGCATGCTCCATGGCCGCATGAAGGTCAGCCCCCACGCCCATGCGCGCATCAAGCGCGTCGACACGTCGAAGGCCGAGAAGGTCGAAGGCGTGCGCGCGATCGTGACGGGCGCCACCCTCGACATGACCCTCGGCCTGTACATGTGCGACCGCCCGATCCTCGGACGTGACGTGGTCCGCTACCAGGGCGAGCAGGTGGCCGCGGTGGCCGCCGAGACCGAGTTCGCCGCCCGGCGCGCCTGCGAGCTCATCGAGATCGAATACGAGCCCTTGCCTGCCGTCTTCGACCCCGAGGAAGCCCTCGCCGACAACGCCGTGCGCGTTCACCCGGACCTGCACACGTACAATCACATGCGCGGCGTCTTCTTCCCGCAGGCGAATACCAACATCGCCCACCATCAGAAGATTCGCAAAGGCGACGTCGAAGCCGGGTTCGCGCAGGCGGACCGCGTCTTCGAGCACCGCTTCACCAACCCGCCCGTGGCGCACGCGCCCATCGAGACGCACGTCACCATCGCACAGGCGCTGCCCGGACGACGCGCCCACATCATCACGTCGGCCCAGTCGCCTTTCACCGTACGCAACCTGTTCGCGATCGCGTTCGGCATGCCCCATAACGCGGTGCGCGTGCAGATCCCTTACGTGGGCGGCGGCTTCGGCGGCAAGGCAGGTATCCATCTCGAACCCCTCGCCTACTGCTTGTCTCGCGCGGCGGGCGGACGCCCGGTGAAAATCACCGCCTCTCGTGAGGAGGAGTTCAACGTCCTGCCCTCGCGCCAGGGCCTCAAGACGATCATCAAGACCGGCGTGAAGAACGACGGACGCATCACGGCCCTGCAGGTCAAATACATGTGGGACGCGGGCGCCTACGCCGACTACGGCGTCAACATCGGGCGCGCCGCCGCCACGTCGGGCGCGGGCCCCTACGTCGTCGACAACTGCTGGATCGACTCGCTCGTGGTCTACACCAACAAGCTGTACGGCACGGCCTTCCGCGGGTTCGGACACCTCGAGGTCCTCTGGGGTGTCGAGCGAAACCTCGACCGCATCGCCCACGCCCTCGGCCTCGACCCCTACGAAATCAGGCAGAAGAACGTCCTCCGCGCGGGCACCACCACCATCACCGGCGAGAAGGTCACCCCCAACCACGGACGACCCGACATCTGCCTGGAAACCGTCGCCAAGGACATCGCCTTCGACAACCGCACGCGCACCTCGACGACCGGACCCCTGCCGAAGGGCAAGGTGCGCGGCAAGGGCATCGCGCTGCTGCAGAAGTCACCGGCCATGCCCGTGTTCACGTCTTGCTCCGCCATCGTCAAGTTCAACGAAGACGCATCGGTCAACGTGCTCATCAGCGGCGTCGACTACGGGCAGGGCACCTACACCTCCCTTGCCAACATCGTGGCCCAGGAGCTCTCGATCCCGCGCGACAAAGTCCAGGTGGTCTTCGACTGCGACACCGCCACCCAGCCCTACGACTGGCAGACCGTGGCAAGCCGCTTCCAGGTCATGGGCGGCAACGCCTGCATCGACGCGTGCCACGACTGCATCGCCCAGCTCAAGCAGGTGGCGGGTCAGGTGCTGCGCGCCCCGGACCACGAGCTCGTGTGCGAAGACGAGCGCGTGTACGTACGCCACACCCCGGACCAGGGGCTGTCCTATCGCGAAATCGTCCTCGGCTACACGTACCCGAACGGCAACAGCATCGGCGGACCGATCATCGGCCGTGGCAAGTACATCGCCCAGGGTTTGACCCACCTCGACCCGCAGACCGGCCAGGGCAAAGCCGCCCTCGATTGGACCTACGGCGCCCACGGCGTCGAGATCGAGATCGACACGGAGACCGGCGAGATGGAGATCATCAAAATCTCCTCGGCCTTCGACATCGGCAAGGTCATTCACGAAGGGATGTGCCGCACGCAGGTGCAGGGGGGCGTGCTGCAAGGCCTCGGGTCCGCGCTATTCGAAGGCTTCCGCTTCGACGAGCGGGGACGCATGCTCAACCCGTCGTTCGTGGATTACAAGATCCCGACGGCCAAGGACGCGCCGCGCGAGATGCGGCAGCACTTCGTCGAGACGCCTCAGCTCGACGGGCCCTTCGGGGCACGTGGGGTTGGGGAGCACCCGATGATCTCGATCCCGAGCGCGGTAGGCAACGCGATCTTCGATGCCACCGGGGTCGACATCACCGACCTGCCGCTGACGTCGGAACGCGTGTACATGGCCTTGAAGGCTGCACGCAAGGCGCGGGAGGCGTGACCGTGGACCGAATCATCGTTCGAAGGGATGCGTACTTCGACTCCGTGTTCCTGATGTCGCTTTCGGCGGAGCTCACGGAGACCGACGGGCTACAAGTGGGCCAGGTGGTGCTCGGCACGCCGGCCAACAAGCAGCTTCTCGGAGGCCAGGGTTTCGACCAGGCCGTGCTCGAGCCGCTCGGACCCACCGACCTCATCGTGGCTCTTCGCGCGGGGTCCGAGGCGATCCTGGGCGCTGCGGAGAAGCGGTTCGACGAGCTGCTGCACCGTCGGAAGTCCGGATCGGGTGAGGCCGAGGCCGAGCGGCCGATCGGGCTCGACGGCGCCTTGCGCGCCAGGCCGGAAGCCAACCTCGTGGTGGTGTCCGTACCGGGAGCCTACGCGGCGTATGAGGCGCGGCGGGCCCTTCAGGCGGGTCTTCATGTGATGCTGTTCTCGGACAACGTCTCTGTGCAGGACGAGATCGCGCTCAAGCAGGAGGCAGTGCAACGGGGGCTTCTGATGATGGGGCCTGACTGCGGCACGGCGATCCTCAACGGTGCGATGCTGGGGTTCGCCAACGCGGTGCGCCCGGGGCCGATCGGCCTGGTGGGTGCGTCCGGCACGGGAACCCAGGAGGTGACGTGCCTGATTCACAAGCTCGGGTCGGGCATCACGCAGGCTATCGGCACGGGTGGGCGTGACCTGAGCGAGGCAGTCGGTGCGCGCACCACGCTGTTCGCGATCGACGCGCTCGCGGCCGATCCCGCCACCCGCGTGGTCGTGGTGGTGTCCAAGCCGCCCGCGGACAAGGTGGCCGCCAAGGTGCTCGACCGGCTGGCGAAGCTCGGAAAGCCTTCGGTGGTGCACTTCGTGGGGGCAGGTCGCTCGGACACGGTCGGGTCCGTGCACCACGCGCCGGACCTCGCTTCGACGGCTCGTATGGCCGTGCAGATTGCAGAGGGCAAACCCGTCGCGGCCGAGCGGTCCCCGCTGCCCATGGACCTCGTGTCGAAGGCCCGCAAGGCAAAGACCTCCAAGCAGGTCGCCCTGCGAGGCTTGTTCACGGGGGGAACCATGGGCGCCGAGGCGCTGGCCTATCTTCAGAAGTACCTCGGAAAGATCCCCTCCAATCTCGGACACGGGAGTCCTCCCGCGGACGTCGTGCTGCCCGATCAGCACGCCATCATCGACCTCGGCGGCGACGAGTTCACGCAGGGGCGTCCCCACCCCATGATCGATCCGACCCCGCGGGCAGAGCGGCTCATGGCGGAAGCGGAGAACGACCGTCTCGCGGTGGTGCTGCTGGACGTGGTGTTGGGCACGGGGTCCCACGCGGATCCTGCGGGGGCCATGCTCCCGTCCATTCGGCAGACCCAGGAGCGGGCGAAGGCTCGGGGTCAGCACGTGACCGTGGTCACGTCGGTCACTGGCACCGATGGGGACAGCCAGGGTCTCGACGGCCAGATCGCCAAGCTGCAGCGAGCGGGCGTGGTGGTCCTTCCCAGCAACATGGATGCCGTGCGGTTCGCGCACGCGGTGATCGACGAGGCGATCGATGGTTGATCGAACGAACCTGGATTTGTTTGGCAAGGACCTGTCGGTCATCAACCTGGGGTTGCCATCGTTCGGCAGGGACTTGGCAGCGCAGGGGGTGAGCGTGGTGGACCCGTCGTGGCAGCCGCCCGCGGGGGGAGACGAGGTGTCGGTGGCGGCGCTGACGCGTTTCCTTGCGTGGCCCGAGGCCGCACATCGCAAGGTGCGGGAAGCGAACGAGCTGGCGGTGAAGCGCCTTCGCGAAGCGCAGCCTGTCATCCTCGACGTGCGTGTCGCGCGGGACGTCGTCCCCGGAATGCACGACAAGCTCATCTTGCACGCAGGGCCCCCGGTCACCTGGGAGCGCATGTGCGGACCGATGCGCGGAGGGGTCATTGGAGGGCTGATCTACGAAGGGCTCGCGAGCACGCGCGAAGAGGCGGAGAAGCTTGCCGCCTCGGGCGAGATCACCTTCGAACCCTGTCATCATCATGCGTCCGTGGGCCCGATGGCGGGCATCATGACGGCGTCGATGCCAGTCTGGGTGCTGGAGAACAAGACCTTTGGCAACCGGGCGTACTGCACACTCAACGAGGGACTCGGCAAGGTGCTTCGCTACGGGGCATTCTCCGAGGAGGTGCTGACGCGTCTTCGATGGATGCGAGACGACCTGGCGCCGGCCCTCGCGAAGGTCCTGGCGGCAAGCGGTCCCATCGACCTGCGAACCATCGTGGCGCAGGCGCTGCAGATGGGCGACGAGGGACACAACCGCAACCGCGCGGGCACGTCGCTCGTGCTGCGGCACATCGCCCCTCACCTCGTGGAGTCGGACTTGCCTCGTCACGTGGTGGCGCGCGTGTTGCGCTTCCTGGACGGCAATGACCACTTCTTCCTGAACCTCACGATGCCTGCTTGCAAGAGCGCAGTGGAGCCCATCCGGGACATTCCCTTCTCCACGGTCATCTCGACGATGGCGCGCAACGGCACGGACTTCGGCGTGCGCCTCGCGGGGCTCGTCGACCGCTGGTTCACGGCCCCAGCCACGAAGGTCGATGGGCTGTACTTGCCGGGGTTCAGCGCCGACGACGCGGCCCTGGACATCGGTGATTCGGTCATCACGGAGACGGCAGGGATTGGCGGCTTTGCGATGGCGGCGGCGCCGGCGATCGTGACGTTCGTGGGAGGATCGGCGGCAGACGCGCTGCGGGTGACCAAGCGCATGTACGAGATCACCCTGGGCGAGCACCCCGTGTACCAGATTCCCGCCCTCGACTACCGGGGCACACCGACCGGCATTGACGTGATGCGTGTGGTGGAGAAGAACGTCCTGCCCGCGGTGAACACGGGAATCGCGCACAAGGAGCCAGGGATCGGGATGGTGGGGGCGGGCCTGGTCAAGCCCCCTGTCGCTTGCTTCCGAGATGCCTTCCAGGCGTTCGTGGGCGCCTACGACGAGCGAGCGAAGGCGCTCGGCTGACCTCGTGCGCACGATGACCCCTCAGGAGGCACGCGAAGCCTTGTCGTTCCATTCCGGAGCTCACCCGGACACGGACGATCCCAGGTGGCAGTCGGGCTTCCTCGGGTCCCTGCGCCCCTTCAAGGGGCTTCGCGAAGAGAATTTCCACGACGTTATGTGCTGTTTGCGGGTCCTGGGCCATTCGCTTCAGGACCGCGTCGTGGAGCGTGAGACCGTGGCCGCGGTCTGGGGGATCTGTCATCTCGGACGATCGTGGGGAGTCCACCCCGAGGGGATGCTGCGGCGCAACGGGCTCATCTCGCAGGAAGACGTCGGCACGTTGGAGACATGGATCGACACTATCTCCTACGCGTTCCTGTGCCTGCTGGATGACGACGAGCAAGAAGCGTTCGCCGGGTACCAGGATGACGATCCGGTTAAGGGATCCCGGTCTTCAGGGGCCGGCTAAACAGGATCACACAGAGACCGGCGACGCGGATCGATCAGGAGTACAAGCTAACCGGATACCTCCGCATCGGCAGGCACGCGCCCACCCTCCCCACCCTCGTCACCACCGTCCTGTTCCTCGGCATCCGCGGCGTCTTGTGCGCCAGCGTCATCGTCGTAGCCATCGGGGGCGGCACCGCACGCGACGACACTGCCCGCTGCCACCACGAGGGCGACGAGCAGGGGCACGCGGGGATAGCGCGGGGTGGAGCGGGGGAGCCTGGGTTGGGGCAAGCAAGTGCGCAACATGGTCAGCCGAACCTCCGGCACCCAGCGAGCAGGAAGCGGGCCAGACGAGCAGGAAACGTGAGATGGCCGAAAACCACGTGATGATCGGCGTCCCGGCGCGTCGCTGCGGGTCCACCGCACGACAACCGTGTCACGGTCATCCGCGCGACGATGATACAGTAGACCCCATGCGCAAGCTTCTGTTCGGCGTCTTGCTCCTCGTGCTTGCCCCCGGTTGTGGCGGGCTGATGGGTTCGACGCCCGCGCCCGAGCTATCCGAGCCGAGTGACCCGACGCCCCTCGCCCGCTGCAGGGTGGCGGCGAGCGCGAGCAACCCGCTGGTGACCGAGTGGCCCGCTTCGGAGAAGGCACACCTGCAGAGCCTCGTCGCAAGACAGGCCGTCGCGGTCGAGTACACGGGCTGCGAGCTTCGCATCATCCCCGAGTGCAAGTTGCCCGGACGGTACGCGTGGAACCGGACCACCCTGTCCACGGACACGCTCGAGATTCGAAACGCCGACGAGCTGTTCGCCAAGCTCCCCATTGGTGCCATCGGACTCGAGGGCGAGCTCCAGCGCAGCGGCCAACTCGCCGTGCACACGACCGTGGCGGGTCAGCTGCGGCTCGAATCGATGGACGAGGCGGCCGCGAACCAGAGCTGCCGCAAAGCCACCCACGTCGTCACCGCGATCAGCGTCGGCGCCTTCATGCTCTCGAGCGGGCAGGGCGCGAGCGCGGGCGGTGGGGCGGAGGTGCTGGGGGTCGGGGCCGGTGCGCGATCATCGCGAGAAAAAAGTGTGTTGCGCACGGCGGGCGACGCGTCCCGGTGCGCCGAGGGCGCAGAAGAAGCGCCCAACCTGGACTGCGCGTCCCCCATTCAATTGTTCCTGACCCGTCTCGGAGAATCGCCGGAGCCGGCGCAGCGCGACGCATCGCGCGAGGTGTCACCGGACCGGAGTCCCCGTGCCGACGCCTCCGAAATCGCGTTCGCCGCCCCTCCGGACGGAGCCACCTGGACCTTGCGGGATGCGGACGGAGCCACGGTATGCGTGCTGCCCTGCACCACGTCGGTCCCGCGACTGAGCGGCTACACGTTGCGGCGGGAGAAGCCGCTGGCGGAGATCGAGCTGCCGGCCAAGCTCACGCTCAACCCGGGAAGCCGCGCCACCGCGACCTACCAGGCAGAGCGGGGAGAGCCCTTCCTGTCATCGCTCACCTTCTACTTCGTAGGGTTGCCGACCGCGGCCGTCGCTGTCGGCTTCGGCATCTGGGGCGGCGTCACGGTGGGCAAGGAATGCGAGGACACGAGCGGCCGGCCGGACGACTGCTTCCCGAGCTCCGGCATGCTGTTCGCCACCGCGGCGCTCAACGGCCTGATGTCCGGCGCGGCCCTCGGTTGGTACCTCTACAGCCACGAGGGCGACCTGACGATCACGCCCACGTCATCCGAACAGTCTCGCGGACCAAGTCTGGGCTTCGGCCCAGGCTGGGTCCACGGAACGTTCTAAACGGGTCAACCGGAACGGGAAATCGCGCTGCGCACGGCGCAACGCTCTCAGCTCGAGGCTCTCACAGCATCCCGCGCGAATGCGTGTACTCGGGAACGACGTCGCCGAACTTCGTCAGCTTTCGCGTCGCCTTCACCTTCATGAGCCCCTCGTACTCGTCGTCCTCGACGAAGGCCACGATGCGCGCGATGCAGGATTCGCCGTCCACGAGGCGCCAGGGGAAGCAGCCGATGGTGCAGCGGCGCCCGCTGAGCAGGTCGATGTCCCCGCCCACGCACTCGGCGTGAATGATGTGGTGGTTGAACATCTCGAGGTGCATCAGCTGGTACTTCCCGTCCTCGAAGATCTCCTCCAGCCCCTTGCCGTACTTGTTCTTCATGTGGCGGTCGCACTCCTTGGCGAAGCGCGGCATCCACCCTCGGATGGCCGTGTTGAAGGGATGATCCGCGCTGCCACAGTCCACACCGATCCAGCGCAGCTTCTTCTTCTTGGCCCACTCCGCGAACTCGCGGTCCGGTCCAGGGTGCTGAACCATGTAGCGAATCTCGTCCGCCTCGGGCTGATCCCAACCGTACTTGTGGTACCCGGTGTTGATGATAAGGATGTCGCCTTCGCGCACGTCGGCGCGATCCTCCACCATCTTCGACGTGTAGATGTCGTAGTCACCGACCGCATCGGACAGGTCCACCACGACCCCGGGAGCGACGAGGTAGTCCAGGTCCAGCTGTGCGATGTCCTTGCCCGGCGTGTAGAAGTGAATCTCGCCGTCGAGGTGCGTGCCGACATGGTTGGAGTGGGTGATGATCTGGCCGTTCGCACCGTTGGGCGCGAGGCGCTTGAAGTACTTCATCTGCAGCGGTTCGTAGGTCGGCCAGGCGGGGGTTCCGATCCCGAGGGGGATGGTGAGGTCGATGAGCTTCATGGGCAACTCCTGCTACGTTGGCGAGTGATCGGGGGCGTTCCTTCGATCCCGAGGGCAACCTTTCCCGGCGCTTCCAAGCTCGATCCGAACGCCTCCGAGAAGGGATTGGGCAGCATCCTTCCTGGCATGGTGCGTGTCAAGCAGGTCGGTGTTGACGATCGCCACGCAAACCCCCAACCTGCACGCCAGTGGCCGTCGTCGACGCCCACCCTCCGGAGGTATTCATGAATGTCATCGCTTCGCCCGTACAGTCCCTTCTCGACGGCTATCGCGATCGATCCCGGACGCTTGAAGAGGAAGTCGGGGAGAGGATCGCCCACGTCGAGCGACGCAACCGGGCCCTGGTGGCCATTCGTGAGTTGTGCGGCGAAAGCGCGCTGGAACGTGCGCGTGCGCTCGAAACGCGCCGTGATGCGATGGGGGAACTGCCCCTCTTCGGAATCCCGGTAGCGATCAAGGACAACGTGGCCCAGGCGGGCAAACCCCTTCGCGCGGGACGCAAGGAGCAGGCGGGAGCCCCCGCCGCGGCAGACGCCACGATCGCCGCGCGACTCCTGCAGGCCGGCGCCATCATCGTCGCACGAGCCAACATGGACGAGCTTGCCTATGGCGTAACCGGCTCCAACCCGCACACGGGACAGGTGCGCAATCCCGTCGATGAGAAGAGGCACCCCGGCGGGTCCAGCGCGGGGTCCGGCGCTGCGGTGGCCGACAGCATGGTACCCCTCGCCGTGGGCACCGACACGGCGGGCTCCGTGCGCATTCCCGCTTCCCTTTGTGGGGTGGTCGGCATGCGCCCGACCCATGGGCTGCTGCCTTCCGACGGCGTCGCGCCCCTCGCCCCGAGCCTCGACACCGCGGGGCCCATCGCGCGAACGGTCCACGACGCGGCCCTGCTCCTGTCCGTTCTGGCCGACCGCCCCGACCTCGCCCTGCGCACCGACCCTCGACTCACCGTCAAGGCGTGCCGCGTCATTGCCCTCGAGGGTGCGTTCGCGGTCGAGGTGGACCCGGGCATCCGTGCGTTGTTCGAGGAGGCGTGTGGAACGTTCTCGGCCCTGGCAGCGTCGGTGCAGCGGGCGTCGGAGGCGGCGCTTACGTCGGGACCTCGCGCCTCGGGGCCGATCATTGGTTCCGAGGCAGCTTTCGCATGGCAAGCCGAGTTCGACGCGCACCCGGACTGGTTCGGGGAAGAGGTAGCTGGGCATCTCACGAAGGGCGCAGCCATCAAGGCGGTACGCTACCTCCGGGCGCGCGAGGAATGCGCCGCGGTAGTCCGCGCGATCGACACGCTCTTCGAGCGGGCAGACCTGTTGGTCTTGCCGACCACGGCGATCGTGGCCACCCCGGCGGGCGCGCCCGGCCCGCAGCTCCCCTTCCTCGCGCTCACCGTTCCGTTCAGCCTCGGAGGTTACCCGGCCATCACGGTTCCCATGGGCAACACGGAGGGAATGCCTGCGGGGCTTCAAATCGTGGCCCAGCGGGGCAAAGACGCGTTGGTCCTCGCCGCCGCCGCAGCGTTCGAATTTGCACGCTCCTGATCGCTTCCCCTCGTCGTGCCGGCTGTCTACACTGGCACAATGAACTTCCTTCGACACCTTCGTACGCTGGTCGTCGCAAGCGTTTGCGTCGTCGGTCCGCCCGGCTGCGGAGACGACTCCGGCTCATCGCCTGGCCCTGCCGGCGGGGGCAGTGCCGGTTCGACAGGAGGAGCCAGTGGGACAGGCGGGACAGGCGGGTCCGTGGAAGGGGGAAGTGCCGGAAGCGGAGCCGGAAGCGTTGCCCCGGACCTCTGGGGAGAGGGGCTGGGCCCAGGCGTGCAGTGGGGACTTGCCGCCGACTACGTGGATGACGTCGGCGTCACCGACAACCCCTACGTCCTTGCTGCGGAGGACTTCGAGACCGGTACCGTCACCCTCCCCACCGAGGAGGACCGTTACAGGGACAACGTGACTGTCACGCAAGACGAGCACTACACGGGGAAGTTCGCTGGCGTGAACACGTGGCCCGAGGGGCTCAATGGTCCCACCACGCGCTTTGCTCTCGGTCCGGAAGCCCACCAGGGCGAGCGCCCAGCGTACTTCATGCGCATGTGTTTCCGGTACGACGACAGCTTCCACCCCGGGGACCTCTCCCTCGGCGTGGGGGTCAAGGGCTTTGGCATCTACTACGAAGACGGGTCCGGCAACGCGAGCACCTGCGAGGGCATGACCTGGTACGACGTTGCGTGCCAGTTCGTGGGGTGGGGCCCCAGCCAGAAGCCCGAGGCGAACGACGGATTCCTGTGGGTGGGTCACCTCTACAGCTACAACCCCTACCCGGAGCACGCGGAGGCGACCCTGGGCAGCATCACCGTGTCGGACGCTCCCGACGGGACCGATCCCTGCCGGTTCAGCTCGTACGCGGAGCCCTTCGACTACATCCTCTTCCAGACCTGGCGCTGCTACGAGCTCGGGCTCTACCTCAACACGCCGGGACAGCACGACGGCGAAGCGCGATTCTGGATCGACGGTGTGTTGCAGTCACGAACGACGAAGATGCGATTCCGTGACGAGGAGCACCAGAAGCCCACGAGCATGCAGCTCAATCTGCATCGGACAACCGAGAACTTCCCCCAGACGATGGTCCGCTGGGTGGACAACATCGTGCTGGCGCGACGTTACATCGGACCGGTGAAACGCTCAGAGTAGGCTGGGAATGAGCTTGCGGGGGAGGGGGGCTTCGCTATGGTGTTACCATGGCTCGCGTCGACCGGCTTCACATCGGCATCTTCGGGCGCATCAACGCAGGCAAGAGCACGTTCATGAACGTGCTCACACAGCAGGAGACGTCGATCGTGGACCCGACGCCGGGGACCACCACGGACATCAAGGCTGCGGTGATGGAGGTGCACGCCCTGGGACCGGTCAAGATCCTCGACACGGCAGGGCTCGACGAAGGGGAAGCCCTCGGCGCCAAGAAGCGGGGTAAGACGCTGTCGGCGCTCGAGCAGGTGGACCTGGCCGTGCTCGTCGTGGACCCCGTGCAAGCGCTGCAGTCGGGCAACCTCCAGATCGAGGAAGAGGTGGCCACCGCCTGCCGCCGTCTGGGACACGCGCTGGTGATGGTGTGCAACGTGCGCGCAGACCACGAGGCAGCGTTGCAGGCCTGCGGGGCCACCCTCGACCAGGCCGTGGACCACTGCAAGAGCGCCCTGGCGGACCGCGTGGGCACCCCCGTGCTCGTCATCGACCTGACGCAAGAGTCCGCTCTTCCAGCCGTCGTCGACCTGCTCACGCGAGGGCGCCCCAGCCCCAGCAAGGGTGTCGAGCTCCTGCCCTTCGTCGGCGGACAGGCGCCGGTCCTACTTCACATCCCCCTGGACGAGGAGTCTCCCAGCCAGCGCCTGCTCCGGCCCCAGGAAATGGCCATGGAATACCTCCTTCGCCTGCGCGTGCCCGTCGGTATCGCTCGCGCCGACCTCAAGCTCGCACGGTCCGGCAACCCGGTCTTGGCGGGCCGCGAGCGCGACAAGTTCCTCCGCTTCTTCGAGAAGCTCGGCGGCGCTGGCGACGTCCAACTCGTCCTCACGGACTCCCAGGCCATCGACATCATGCACGACTGGTTGCCCCCGGAGGTACCCCTTACGACGTTCTCCGTGATGATGATCCACCAGACCTGCGGCGGAAACCTCGCGTTGTTCGCCCAGGGAACGCGCACCCTCGACACGTTGCAGGCGGGGGACCGTGTGCTCATTGCCGAAGCGTGCAACCACGACCGCATGGCCGAGGACATCGGCACCGTGCAGATTCCCCGGAAGCTCGAACAACGCATTCCCGGGATCGTCATCGACCACGCGTTCGGGCGGGAGTTCCCGGACAAGCAGAGCCTGCAAGCCTACAAGCTCGCCATCCACTGCGGCGGGTGCATGATCAGCAAGCAGCAAGCGTCGGCGCGGGTGCTGCGCCTCGCCGAAGCCGGCATTCCCGTCTCGAACTACGGCATGGTGCTCGCCTGGTTCCAGGGGACAAGTGCGCTCGAGCGCGTGCTCCGGCCCTGGCTCCCCTCCCCCTGACCGCCATGGCGTCGTTTCGGCAACTCCGCTTGTTGCTTCTCGTGGCCGTGCTCGGCTGCAACGAAGAAGCCCTGCGCCCCGCCCCGGCGGGCCGGGCTTCGACGACACCCACCTCCCCCATTGCCACGCAGGAAGCGTTGCCGCCCCGCCCGATGATGATCGACTTCACGAGGGACTTCTGCCTTCCCTGCCAGGTCATGGCCCCGTGGGTAGCAGAGCTGCGAAGCGCCCACGCGGCGTCCCTCGACGTGGTGGAGGTGAACCTCGACCGTCAGAGCAGCGACAAGCTCGCCCTGTTCTTTCAGGTCGAATCCGTCCCCACCCAGGTGTACCTGGACGCCTCGGGCCGTGTCCTCGAAATCCATGCGGGCACGGCCACGCGCGAGGAGATGGAACGATCGTTCCGCAGCTGGGGATGGATTCGATGAATTGCAGGGCTCTGTCCCTCGTGCTGTGCTTGGGCACCCTTGCGTGCCAGTCCGACCCCCCCTCCCCCTCGATCCCGCATGCCTCCCAGAAGCCAGCGTCCCCGGTCCTGCCCTCTGCCCCCTCCGCGCTGCGAGTGTCCCCCGACCGACTATCACGTATCGAAATCCAGAGCCCCCGGCAGACGGTGACGCTCGAGCGCTCCGGGGCACAGTGGATGATCACCTCGCCCATCACCTTCCTTGCCGCCGCTCCGGCCATGGACGCGATTCTCGGGGTGATGGCAGGCATCGAGGTCGTCGCCGAGGAGGAAGCAACCCCTGCAGCCCTGCGCAGCCGTGGGCTCGACGCGGCGGCGGCGGTCACGGTGAAGGCCTGGGCCGGCGACAGGGTGGAAAGCCACTTTCGCGTGGGACATGGGACGCGGGAGAAGACCTTCGTGCAGCGCGTCGGGGACGCGCGGATCCTCACGGTCCGGGGTCGCTGCCGGCCCGCCTTCGATCGACCGCTGGACGAACTCCGACACGCCGTCGTCACGGACGTCGATCCCAGACACATCGAGGACGTGACGTACCTCAACAGCCATGGACGTCTGAAGCTCGTGGCCGACCCACCTGGCTCGGGCACCTTCCGGTTGCAGGGCATACCGGTCCGGAACTTCGACGCAAGCCGAGCCGCCAAGAACGTGGCGGTACTCGCCCATCTGCTCGCCAAGGGTTTCGCGGATCCTCCGCTTCCCGACGAGACTGGGCTCTTCGACAAGGCAACCCCTCGCGCCACCTTGCGCGTGCGCGGCGATGGCCCTTTGCACCCCGTGGACGTGTGGATCGGTGCAAAGACCAAAGACGGACGGCTCTTTGTTCGCACGTCGACGAGCGATCAGGTCTACCTCGTATCCGCCCATCTGGAGTCGAGCCTGGTGCCCAGAAGGAGCCACCTCGAGCGAGGAGAAGAAGCGGTACACCCGCCGGGAGGGAAGGCGTCCCACGATGCGCACGAGGGGCACGTGCACGGTTCGCGGGGAGCTCCCCCCACGCAGGTGCCCCCGGAATTGCTGCGCGAGCTTCGCGCGATGGCGCGCGAACAGCGGGGGCCGTGAGCGGCGAATCGTCGAAGGCAACGGCAGCGCGCCAGAGCGGGGACGCCCACGTCTACGGCCAATCGGCAAAGGAGTGGATCAGCAAATCGAACCTGGCCCCACCTGACCCCCTTGACCCCACACTATATTCTGTGGTTACTCCTCGTCGTACCTATTCACCCAAACCCAATCAGGGAGGGAGCTCGTGAGCCAGTACACACCGCGCATCGCCAATCGCACCGCACTCGCGACACTCATTCGTGACAAGCACATGCCAAGAGCTACGCAAGCGGGCCTCACCGTGGTCGACCTCAACACGCTCATCGACTCGGGAACCGCCGCCGCGAAGGCCGATGCCGAGCAGCGGGAGCAACTCGCCGCCGTCAGCGCCACGCGAAGCGAGCGAAAGACCGAGAAGAACACGCTGTTTGGTCGCGAGGACGCGCTTCGCAACCGCCTCCCCGCTGTCATCGCGGACTTGCGCGCTTCCGGACAGCCTGCGTCCCTGACGCTCGCCACCTGGCTCGAGCGCCTCACCTTTGCCAGGTACCGTTTCCGTCAGGTCCCCATTCCCGCCGCCGCCGCAGTCCCGGCCGCCCCTCCCAGCCCTCCGGAGCAGCCCAGCCCAGCCGAGGTGGAAGAGATCCGGCGCGTCGAGCGCGTGGAGCGCGAAGACGGTCCCACGCGCGCCGCAGCCCTCGCGGCCTTCTGCCACGCCATCCTCAAGCCCGGACGCGAAGCGATCATCACGGCCTTCGCAGCCCGCGGCCTGCCGCAGACCGAGCTGGAGTCCCTCGGCAATGATGCCGAAGTCCTCGCCGGAGCCGGCCGCAACGTCCCCCTCGCCGCCGAGGCGACGAAGCGCGAGTCCGACGCAGTGGACGCCCAGAAGGCCAAGTGGGAGCAAGTGCGCCGCATGATGCGGTCCGCCGTGGCGGGCGACGCCGAGCTCGAGGCGAAGTTCGCCGTTTGCTGACGCTGGCTGCCATTCTTCCCCACCGTCGTTTCTAAAGGCACAGCGCGGGGCCCTCTCGGCCAAACGCGAAGGCATATCACCCGTACACGGAGCACTCTCACCCGTACGCAGAGGCTTTTCGCCAGGCGCGAAGGACGTTCGGCCACGCGCGAAGGACGTTCGCAGAAGCGCGGGGGCAATTTCGGACCGGCTCAGCGAACGACCGCCCAAACGCGAACGCCTTTCGACGCAACACGGTGCCTTTTCGGTTCGACGCGGTGACTTGTCGCCCGGACGCGGAGGCTCATCGGAGAATCGGGGAGGCATGGTGGCCCAAGCAAGGTGACCTGTCGCCTTCCGGCGATGGCTTCGCGCGTCCCGGCGATGGCTGCTCATCACGCCGCGGAGGCGTTGAGCCCTTCGTGAACCGCGTGGCATTCGTTCAAGGTGCGGATACGGGACGTGTCCCAGCCAGGCGGAGGCAGCGTATTCCTCGTTATCCGGAAGAGAATGAGCTGGCAGTGTCCCAAATTGGGACACTCGCGGCGCGGCCTCGATCGTCCGGGACGCATGGATCCCGCTCTTTGTCCGCTGGTGCGCCTCTTGCGAAACGCGCAGCCGACGCCCTCCCACCGCGTCGAGAGGAGCCCGCATGCGTTCGCTTCGTTTCCGATCGTTCACCCTGTCCACCGGCCTGCTCGCGAGTCTTTGCGTCCAGTGTACCTCCAACCAGGAGCCCGAGTCCGAGCCCACCGGACAGGTCGAACAGGCCGTGTCTTGCTTCACCTCGGACGACTGCATCCCGTACGCGACCCAGTGCACGTACATGATGATCTGCAATGGGGCGAGACCGCCGTTTTTTCCGGGCACGTGCGGGTTCTTACCCGTCGCGTTCGGGACGCCCTGTGACGATGGCAACGCCTGCTCGCTCACCGACACGTGCCAGGGTCTCACCTGCGTCGGGGCGGATCCGCTTCCCCCGCAGGACGCATGCTGGAACAACGACGTCGACCCCGGTCTGCCCACGACCCTGTACGAGTCGACACGGTTCCTGTGGGACGGCGTGGGGACCATCCAGCGCGGCGTGGCCGCCGGCACCATCGACCCGGAGCGTGCGGCCGTGGTGCGAGGCCGGGTCCTCGACCGCTCCGGCAACGCCCTCTCCGGCGTCACGGTGTCCGTCGTGGGACAGCCGCAGTTCGGTTGGACCGAGCCACTCGGCACCGAAGGCTGGTTCGACCTCGTGGTCAACGGCGGCTCGGGGTTGGCATTGCGCTTCGAGAAGGCCGGGTACTTCTCGGTCGACCGGAAGGTGGAGGTGCCCTGGAAAGACCACGTGGTGATCGAAGAAGTCGCCATGACCGCGGTCGGCACACCCTCATCGCAAACCATCAAGTGCAACCAGAGCAACTGGCAGGTCGCGCAGGGGACCCTTCAGGGCAGCGGGAGCACCGCACGACGGGTGACGGTGATGTTCCAGCCCAACACGCTCTTCGACGCCGCGTGCCCAGACCCGTCGAAGAACCACGCGCTGCGGCTCGTGGAATACACCACGGGCGACGACGGGCCGAACGCCATGCCCGCAGAGCTCCCGCCCCAGAGCGCCTACACCTTCGCAGCCGACTTCCGTCTGGAGGACGGGTCGACGTTGCTCGCGCCGTCGTTCAACAAGCCGGTCTACGTCTACGTGGAGAACTTCCTGAACTTCCCCAACGGGGCGCAGGTTCCTTCCGGCTACTACGACGCGGACGCGGGCGCCTGGAAGCAGAGCCGCACCGGCACGGGAGCGGAGGAGAACGGTGTGGCGCTGCAGATCACGAGCATCAACGGGGGAGTGGCCGAGGTGGACGCGGGCGCGTCACCTCCCACGCTTTCGACGGGCGAACGTCAGCAACTCGCCAGCCTCTACGCCGTGGGCACGAGGCTCTGGCGCGTTCCCGTCTGGCACTTCAGCTCTTACGACTTCAACTGGCCCTTCAAGCCTCCCACGGGCGCGGTGGGCCCCGATTCGCTGCTGCCCGAGCTGGACAATCCCCAGGACGACGGTTCGTGCGTGGTGGGCTCCGAGATCATCTGCGAGAACCAGGTACTCGGGGAGCGGCGTCCGATCGCTGGCACTCCCGTCGACCTCGTGTACCGGTCGGACCGTGTGCCCGGGTACCGCGCGTCGTCCCAGCTCAAGATCCCTCTCGTGGGCAGCACCCTTCCGGCTTCCCTCGGCCGCATCGACGTGAACGTGTTCGTGGCCGGCAGGAAGGTCGAGGCGTCGTTCACCTCTCCGCAGCCCAACCAGTCCTACACCTTCACCTGGGACGGGCTCGACGCGTACGGCCGTCGGCTGAACGGGGCGCAGCCGGTGACGGTGAAGCTCGGGTACGTCTATCCCGGTACGTACACGGGTGGGCAAGGGTTCGGCAATCCTGGCGACGGCGTGTCGGTGGGGGCGGACCCGACGCGGCAGGAGATCACGTTCTGGAGGGAATGGAAGGGGACGGTGGGGGGCTGGGACGCTTCCGGGTTCGGCCTGGGGGGTTGGTCCCTGGACAAGCTGCACGCGTACTCGCGTCAGACGCAGCAACTGTACCGCGGGGATGGGAGTCGGCGCACGGTCACGGCGATCGGCGAGACCATCGACGTGTGGAACGGGCTCTCCAACCTGAACGCGCCGAGGGGCATCGCGATCGCGGGCGACGGGACGGCGTACATCGCCGACTTCGGGAACAACCGAATCGTCAAGGTATCTCCTTCGGGCACGGTATCGTATCCTTCCATCAGCGACTTGTCCGGGCCGGAGGACGTGGCCGTCCAGGCCGACGGGCGTGTCGTGATCCTGGAGCGCACCGCCAGCCGCGTTCGACGTTTCGGCCCGAATTGGGGAGACGGGGAGGTGATGATCAACACTGGTCTCTACGATCCACATGGGATCGCTGTCGCACCTGACGGCACCCTCTACGTCAGCAACCTTGGGGACTGCGCGGAGACTGTCTGCAACTTCGTGCTTCGCCGTGCGCCCGACGGAACGGTAAGCAGGTATGCAGGCACGGGTCACTCCACTGCGGAGACAGGAGACGGGGGCCTGGCGGTCAATGCAGGCGTTTGGCAACCCTGGGGGCTTGCCCTTCTCCCCGATGGGTCGCTGCTGATCGCGACGTATTACGGGAATCGCATCCGCCGCGTCGACCCCTCGGGCTACATCCACACCTTCGCAGGGGGAGGAACCCAGTACGGAGAAGGAGGGCTCGCGACCGAGGCGAAGCTCGACACCCCCACGCGCGTGGCCGTGGCAAACGGGAACGTCTACATCGCGGACGAGGAGCACGCGACGATCCGACGCGTGTCCCCGGACGGTACGATCACGACGGTGGCGGGAACCCCCGGCCAGGATGGGTGCTCCGGAAACGGGGGGCAAGCCTCGGCCGCGAAGCTGGGACACCCGGAGGGGCTCGCGATTCATCCTGACGGGACCATCCTGGTTTCGGACAAGCTCTGCAACAACGTTCGCGCTATCGAGCGTGCCCACATCGACGCGGCGCTTCCCTACGGGTTCGTCGGCGTTCCGTCGGAGGATGGCGCCGAGGTCTACGTCTTCGACGACGCGGGGCGCCACCACTACACGCGCGACGCCCGCACCGGCAGGAACCTCTTCCGAATCCTCTGGAACCAGCTGTCGGGTTGGCCGCACATGCTACCCGTCGGAATCGAAGACCACCGCGGCGCGAGCGTGGTTCGCACCACCACGATCCCCCGCACGAGCGCGGGCGTTCCGCTGGGCATTGACACCCCCACGAGCAAGCGCTTCACCATGACGCTCAACGGCGACGGGTTCCTGTGGAAGCTCACGCGCCCGGCGGTCACCGGTCAGAGCACGAGCACGTACGAGACGACGTACCATTCGGGCGGAGGGGGCCTTCTGCGCAACTACAAGGACCCGCGCGGCAAGCTCCACAGCTTCCACTTCGAACCCGACGGCAAGCTCTTCGCCGACCGCGACCCCTACACGCCCACCGGCGCGGCCTTCAAGTCCCTCGCACGGACGTCCCTCCCGTCCGGCAACGGGCACCAAGTCCAGGTGACCACCGCCACGGGACTCGCGTCGACCTACCGCGTGGAGGCGCTCGAAAATGGGTCTTCCTCGTGGATGATGACCGGCCCCGACGGCCTGTCCGTCTCCACCCTGACCACCCCATCGACCGTCTCCGCGTCGTACCCTGACGGGTCCACCGTGGAGGTCACGAAGGCCGAGGACCCGCGGTTCGACGCCAGCGCACCGGTTCCCTCCTCCACGCTCACCCTGCCGTCATCCAAGCAGCTCATCGTCGAGCGATCCCGCGCGGTATCCAACCTCACCGACCCGGTCACCTTCACCCAACTGACCGAGACGGTGACCCTGAAGTCGAGCCCGGCGGACACGGGCAAGACGTACACGACCGTGCTCAACCGAAGCGCGAGCCCGCAGACGGTCACCCATACGACCCCCGCCGGGCGCAGCGTGCAGGCCAAGCTCAACAGCCTCGGCAACCCCTCGGAAATCTCCGTCGGCGGCTCTCCCTTTTCTCCCCTGTTGCTCTCCTACGACACCCGGGGCCGTCTCATCCAGGCCGATCAGAACACACGCCGCGTCAAGCTCGTGTGGGACGCAGCCACCGGGCTGCTCGACAGCCTCTGGGCAGGAACCACCTCGAACACGCCGCTGCACGTCGTGGACCTCACCATCGACGCCCGCGGCCAGCTCGGCACCATCACCCGCAACGACACCAGGCAGATCAAGCTCGCCTACGACGTCAGCAGCAACCTCACCCTCTTGCAGCGGCCCGCCGACCCGTCGGGCTTCGTCGACCATGCCTTCACGCCCAACGACGTCGACCTGCTCGCGACGTACACCGCTCCCAGTAACCCAGCCACCCAGTACGCCTGGGACCTGGACCGTCGCCTCGACGCCGTGACCTGGCCGAACGGCACTGGGGTGGACCTCGTCTACGTGCCCGCCGGCAACGCCCACGCGGGCAAGCTCCACCAGCTCAAGACCCTCACCGGCCAGGTTCTATCCACGTACGGATACAACGCCACCAGCGGCCGGCTCACCTCGGTCGAGACGTCGGGGGGGGTATCCACTTCCCTCGGATGGGACGGCCCCGCTCTGACGAGCGCAGCCACCACTTGGCCGGACGCCGTGTCCAGGACCGCCTCCTGGACCCTGGGCAACTACCTGCTCGTCTCCGCAGAAGCTGTCACGGGCGGGAATTCGGTCACCTACGCCTACGACGCCGACCAGCTCGCCACCAGCGCGACCGTCGCGGCCTTGACCCACACGATGTCGGCGCCGCGTCACGCGAACACCGGCTGGGTCACCTCGACCGCGCTCAAGAAGATCTCCCAGACCCTCGCCTACGACCCCGTATACGGACAGCTCTCCTCCGTGAACACGAAGTTCAACGCCGTGGACAACGTCCACACGCTGACCCTGCAGACCTACGACGGCCTCGGCCGGCTGACCACGCGCAAGGAGAAGGTCCTGACCGAAGCCGAGACGACGCGTACCTACGCCTACGACAGCGCGGGCAGGCTCTCGGGCGAC